>Ga0209847_1000001_pt1 | contig 537497 bp, 487 predicted proteins | sample OrgsoiDNA_201060_FD_185808 | JGI IMG/M metagenome (GOLD analysis project Ga0209847, IMG submission 185808) | Permafrost soil microbial communities from the Arctic, to analyse light accelerated degradation of dissolved organic matter (DOM) -... | ecosystem: Environmental > Terrestrial > Soil >... | reverse complement strand
AATCCATGATTCGACAAACTGGCGGCTCGGCATTCGGACTGATTTCTACTAAATCGACGCCCGCTTCCTCAGCTTTTTCAAGAGCTTCATTCAGACTGACAATACCAATCTGCTCGCCATCGACGCCTGTGAGGCGAACTTCTTGCGCGCGAATCTCTTTGTTAATGCGATTAGGACGCGCCGGTTGAACTCGTTTTCCGCCTTTAATACTTTATTCCTCCAGTTGATGAAGACTTCTGCTGCGGATTTCCGCCAGCAGTTTGTCAACGACTTCGCTAACATCCATGCTTCCTAAGTCTTTGCCGCGACGAGTACGAACAGCAACTTTGCCTGCTTCGACCTCTTTATCGCCACAAACTAACATGTAAGGAACACGGCGTAGCGTGTGTTCGCGAATTTTAAAGCCAATCTTCTCATTTCTCAAGTCGGCTTTAACGCGAATGCCTGCATCTTGCAGTTTTTTGGTTAATTCTTCGACATAGGTAGCTTGTGTATCAGTGATATTCATGATCACTACCTGAACCGGAGCCATCCATGTTGGGAAGAAGCCTGCGTATTCTTCAGTCAGAATACCAATGAAGCGCTCCATTGAACCCAGAATAGCACGGTGAATCATTACCGGAACCTGACGGTCGTTGCTTTCGCCAATATACGACGCGTTCAAACGACCAGGTAATGAAAAGTCGAGCTGCACGGTACCACACTGCCACGCACGATCCAAACAATCGTACAAGGTAAATTCAATTTTTGGACCGTAGAACGCACCTTCACCCGGCTGATAATCGAACGGAATCTCGTTTTCAGTCAGTGCTGCCGCGAGATCATCCTCAGCGCGAGTCCACATTTCATCAGTACCGATGCGCTTCTCAGGACGAGTGGATAATTTCACCACAATCTTCTGGAAACCAAAAGTGCTGTACATGTCATAGACCATGCGGATGCAGCTGTTCACTTCATCACGTACCTGCTCTTCTGTACAGAAGATATGGGCATCATCCTGAGTGAAACCACGAACGCGCATCAGACCGTGCAATGCACCTGATGGCTCGTTACGGTGGCAGCTGCCGAACTCTGCCATACGCAGCGGCAGGTCACGGTACGATTTCAGACCCTGATTGAAGATCTGAACATGGCCCGGGCAGTTCATCGGTTTGATGCAATATTCACGGTTTTCAGAAGACGTGGTGAACATCGCTTCTTTGTAGTTTTCCCAGTGACCTGTTTTTTCCCACAGCACGCGATCCATCATGAATGGACCTTTCACTTCCTGATAGTCGTAAGACTTCAGTTTCATGCGTACGAAGGCTTCCAGCTCACGGAAAATTGTCCAACCGTCATTGTGCCAGAACACCATGCCTGGTGCTTCTTCCTGCATGTGGTACAGGTCAAGTTGCTTACCGATTTTACGGTGATCGCGCTTGCCGGCTTCTTCCAGACGTTGCAGGTAGGCATTAAGTTGTTTTTTCTCAGCCCATGCTGTGCCGTAAATACGTTGCAGCATTTTGTTGTCGCTGTTGCCACGCCAGTACGCACCGGAAGTTTTCTGCAATTTGAAATGATGGCAAAAACGCATGTTCGGAACGTGAGGACCACGACACATATCGACGTATTCTTCGTGGTGATACAGGCCAGGACGGTCATCATGACTGATGTTCTCATCCAGGATCGCCACTTTGTATTCTTCGCCACGGCTTGCAAAGGTATCGCGTGCTTCCTGCCAGCTGACTTTCTTTTTAATAACGTCGTAATTCTTTTCAGCCAGTTCGTGCATGCGCTTTTCAAGCAGTTCGATGTCTTCCTGAGTCAACGTACGATCTAAATCCACGTCGTAATAGAAGCCATTATCGATAACCGGGCCGATAGCCATTTTGGTGTCAGGCCACAGTTGTTTAATGGCATGACCCAAAAGGTGCGCACAGGAGTGGCGCAGAATTTCAAGACCGGCTTCGTCTTTAGTGGTAATGATCGCCAGTTGTGCATCGGCCTCGATAAGGTCGGTAGCATCCACCAGTTCGCCATTAACGCGGCCAGCGATACAGGCTTTCGCCAGACCAGGACCGATATCAAGGGCAACATCAAGAGGAGAAACGGGACGATCAAAAACGCGCTGGCTTCCGTCAGGAAGAGTAATAACAGGCATGTTAATTCCTTAATCTACAGTGGTGCCCCACACGACAGAGCACATCTAGAAAAATATTTGAGTTTGAATTCGTATAGTTATTCACGCTATTCAGCTTTACCTTGCCGAATATAAGCACCCTGAATACATCACAGTGTCGTATCGGGATGCGACGCAAAAACAGACAAGGAGTTTACCACCCGTAAAGTGCGCATTTCCAGCAACCTGTGTTGCTTAGTGCGGATATTTTTCGTGTAATCACTCCCGGAGCAGCTAAGGTAAATGAAAGACGCACACTAAAAGGGAAATTTATGACAGAAGTCGGCCAGTTATTTCAGGCAATTGGATTAGGTCTGGTGGTGATTCTGCCGCTGGCAAATCCGCTCACTACCGTGGCTTTGTTGCTGGGCCTTTCCGGGAATATGACCGCGCAGGAGAGAAACCAGCAATCGCTGATGGCCTCGGTATACGTCTTCATTATCATGATGGTGGCCTACTATGCCGGACAGGTAGTTATGAATACCTTTGGTATTTCTATTCCTGGTCTGCGTATCGCAGGCGGTCTTATCGTAACGTTTATCGGTTTCCGGATGCTTTTCCCTCAGCAACACGTGGAAGAAAAAGTGCTGATGGAAAACAAAACCGAAGAAATGAAAAGGCAGGATTCCCCGAACATTGCGTTTGTCCCGCTGGCCATGCCTAGTACTGCCGGGCCGGGTACGATTGCGATGATCATCAGCAGTGCGTCTACTATTAAAGACGGTGTCGATTTCCCGCATTGGGTGATCATGGTGGCACCGGTGATGATTTTCTTCCTTGTGAGCCTGATCTTATGGCTGACGCTGCGCAGCTCCGGCGCAATTATGCGTCTGGTTGGGAAGAGTGGCATTGAAGCGATTTCAAGACTGATGGGATTCTTGCTGGTATGTATGGGTGTGCAGTTCGTGATTAACGGTATCAGTGAGATTATCACTCACTTCCCGCCAGCAGCCTGAGCTGCTGGCAGAAGGTACGACACGCTTATCGCATCGCCAGATAGGCGTTGTTAACTTTCCACAAATATCGCGGAGCCTGTGGCGCCGGGTGTTTTTTCTGAACGTGCTGATAAAACTCGGTCGGCGACATCTGATTGATTTGGGCAATCGCGAAGGTCTTATCTTTCGCGAAAGTTCTCAACAGAGCACCTGCGCCATTTACGTACGCCACGGTTGTCGCATAACGACGCGTCTCAGGATTGCTTATCCCGGCAAGCTGTTGCTGCAAAATGCTGAGATAAGCCGTGCCTAAGTCGATATTTACTGCGGGATCTTTAAGATCACGCGGTGAAGGTTGACCATAACGTCCTTTCATCCGGTAGGCATCGCGTCCTGCCGTTGAGGCCTTTAGCTGCATTAACCCAATCGCATTCGATTTACTGACAACGGTTGGGTTATATCCAGATTCGACCTGAATGATGGCTTTTACCAATGTTTCATCTACGCCGTAAGTGCTTGCCGCCTGACGAATTACTTCGCCGTAAGGCCCCTGATGCATTAATGAAGTATCAGCCCGCGAAGGCGGTGTTGGTTTCAAAAAATGCGTCGTCTGAACCGGCGTTTCTTTAGCGCAACCCGCCAGTAATAGCGCGGCCATCAAATAAAGAATGTGTGGTTTCACATTATCTCTCTCGCGACTTGGACGAGATGTAGCATATACATCTTCTTCCCACACCTGAATATCTTTTTAGTCTATTATTAATATTGTTTTGTTAAACAAGGGGGTTAGAGTCATGTCGATAAGACAATTCTGCTAATAAAACCTGTTTCACTTCACATATTCTTAAATTGTCTTTTTCATTACCTGAAAGCTCAATTTCGCCAACGCTTACATTGCGTAAATTAACGCCTTATTCTGGTTCAGCCGTGCGCAGGATCAGGTTTTTGAGGCAAAAAAAACGCTAACTTAATGAATTATCGGGCCAGTCAGAAGGGGTGATACCATGTGGCAAGCCGTCAATCGTTTGTTGAGTGAACATCTGGGCAGTGCAGAAATCCGCGAACGTGTTGAGCTTCCGGGAGGAGAAATTCATCCCGCCTGGCGGCTGAGTTATGGTGACAGGGATGTATTTGTAAAGTGCAACGCGCGTGAAATGTTACCGATTTTCGCCGCCGAAGCCGATCAGCTCGCCCTGCTCGCCCGCAGCCAGACTGTGCGCGTTCCTGAAGTGTACGGCGTCGGCAGCGATCGCGATTACAGTTTTCTGCTGCTGGAATACATTCCGCAAAAGCCGCTTGATGCCCACAACGCCTATTTATTAGGTCAGCAGCTCGCAGCACTCCATCAGTGGAGTGAACAGTTACAGTTCGGGTTGGATTTCGATAATGAACTGGCAACGCTTCCGCAACCCAACAGCTGGCAACGACGCTGGGCGAAATTTTTCGCAGAGCAACGCATCGGCTGGCAGTTACAGCTGGCAGCTGAAAAAGGCATGGTGTTTGGCAATATCGAAGACATAACTGCCATAGTTCATACCCGTCTTCAAAATCATCAGCCGCAACCTTCTCTGCTACACGGCGATTTATGGCCGCATAACTGCGGCCTTGCTGATAATGGCCCGGTGATTTTCGATCCCGCCTGTTATTGGGGCGACAGGGAGTGCGATCTGGCGATGCTGCCGTTATATCCGAATGTTCCTCCCCAACTTTATGATGGCTATCAGAGTAAGACACCGTTGCCTGATGACTTCATTTCGAGGCAGCCGATATACCAGTTATATTATCTGCTTAACCGTAGCAATTTATTCGGCGGACAGCATCAGGTGGTAGCACAACGCGCCGTAGAAAGATTGTTACACGGCGATATTAATTAGCAGGGTAAATAAGTGGAAGCTCAAAAAAATAAGGCCTGAATATTTAAAATATTCAGGCCTTATTTATGCAGCGAACTCGCTATATTTGCTCGCCCAATTTCTGATCCACTAGACCAATAAACCCAGCAATTTCAAAATGAAATAGCCGATAACGGCAATGATAATTGGCAGAATATACAGTGGGAAATATTGTACAAAAATCGTATGACGTGGGATCACAATCCGTTCTTCAATCTGAGGACGTGTGCGCCCTTCTGCACCTTTGGCCTGCTCCAGAATTAGCTGATCCTGAATGCCTTCCCGGATATGTTCCACCTGACGTGACATTCTTGCGCCGGACGCCTGAAGCGCCAGACCGACAAAAATGAGCCAATAAATAATGAAGAACATAATGTTCGCGCTCGTCATCCCCTGGCCTAAAGACGGCACCGGAGAGTTGTACCAGAACATATTAAGAAAAGTGGTGTTAAATCGCACCATATCCACCATGACGTGGACGAAATCCAGCATCACCGCATTGATGCCTTGCTGAGCTTTAGTATGCTCATCAATAAAAGTAAGTAGTGAAATCAGTGTAGAAAGCAGCGCAGGGATGAAAATTACCCACCCTGCAATCCTTTTAAGGACTGCGACACGTCCGGCTTGTTGGTACGTCATGAATTCCCCTTGTTAGGACGTCTTTATCAACGGCTAAGTTTACCCACAGAAAGTCTGCTCTGCTCATCATTTTAATCAGTTAGCGCCACACTTCGTCGAAAATAAGACCTTTAGGAATTTGACCAACGGATTTATCCCTTTCACTGCCAGTGATAGAGTAGCATTTCATTCACTGATCCGGAGTTCACTCGCATGGCTTATGCACGCCCTGTTAATGCCGCAATTTTCGATATGGATGGTCTGTTAATTGATTCTGAACCTTTATGGGTTCAGGCAGAACTTGATGTGTTCAGCAGTCTCGGTGTGGATATCACACAGCGGCATTTATTGCCGGATACACTCGGCCTGCGCATCGATCAGGTGGTGCGGATGTGGTATCAGGCACTGCCGTGGCAGGGGCCGAATCAGGAAGAAACCTCAGCTATGGTGATCGCCCGCACGATTGAGCTGGTTGAACAAACCCGCCCGCTGCTGCCCGGCGTGACGCATGCGCTGGAACTGTGCCGCGATCAGGGCCTGAAAATCGGTCTGGCTTCCGCGTCGCCGCTGCACATGCTGGATACCGTGCTGGAGATGTTCAACCTGCAGTCGTATTTTCAGGTACGCGTGTCTGCCGAAAAACTGCCTTACAGCAAGCCCCATCCGGAAGTGTACCTGCTCGCTGCGGCAGAGTTGCAGACCGATCCGCTCAACTGCGTCACGCTGGAGGATTCCTTTAACGGCATGATCGCCACCAAAGCAGCCCGTATGCGCTCGATAGTCGTTCCGGCCCATGAATTCAGCGCCGACCCGCGCTGGGCGCTGGCAGACACCAAATTGTCCTCACTTGAAGAACTCATTCCCGCGCACATCCGCTGACTGACCGGCGTAGCAGACTGAAATCCACTGCTGCGTCGTTGGTTTCCCCTTCGCACCCTTTCGTATTCCCTTCCCGCTCCCCTCCTTGTCGATTAATCGGAAAACTTGAGCTGCCTCATAAATAAATAAAACGTTATTTCATTTTTATTGAATTCGCGTGCCAATGAACTTATGCTTTCTGCAATACGGACGAGCCGGGAGCTTTCCTGCTTCTGCACGCTGTTACTGCCACGCAACGGTCAGACTAGCCCGGCAAGTCCTCCTTTATATGCACATCACAACGCACGAGAGGCACGACATGCAAGTTCGTCAAAGCATCCACAGCGACCACGCTAAAACCCTTAATACCGCTGAGTTACGCCGCGAATTTCTCATTGAAAAGATCTTCGAGAGAAATGCCTACACCATGACGTACAGCCACATCGACCGCATTATTGTTGGTGGCGTGATGCCAGCTGAAAAAACCGTCTCTGTCGGGGATGAAGTCGGTAAACAGCTCGGCGTGAGCTATTTTCTTGAGCGCCGTGAGTTGGGAGTGATCAATGTCGGCGGGCCGGGCGTCATTGTTGTCGATGGCACAACTTATGAAATTGGTCACGAAGAAGCGCTGTACGTCGGCAAAGGCGCAAAACGGGTTGAATTCAGCAGCATCGATGCCGCTAAACCGGCCAAGTTTTACTACAACAGCGCTCCGGCCCACACCACTTTCCCGAACAAAAAAATCACGCTGGCGGAGGCCTCTCCGCAAACCATCGGCGATGCCGCCACCAGCAACCGCCGCACCATCAATAAATTCATCGTGCCGGACGTTCTGGAAACCTGCCAGCTGACCATGGGGCTGACCAAACTGGAAGAAGGCAGCCTGTGGAATACCATGCCGTGCCATACCCATGAGCGCCGTATGGAAGTGTATTTCTATTTCAATATGGAAGAAGAAACTGCGGTCTTCCACATGATGGGGCAACCACAGGAAACGCGTCATCTGCTCGTTCACAACGAGCAGGCGGTGATTTCTCCGAGCTGGTCAATTCATGCGGGCGTAGGAACGAAAAACTATACCTTTATCTGGGGTATGGTCGGTGAAAACCAGGTATTCGACGACATGGATCACGTCAAAGTCAGCGAAATTCGCTAATCCAGTGACTCCGCCACATCACGGCGGAGCCTTCCAATCTTTCAGGCGAATGTGCCGTTGCAAAAGAGACTCTGATTATGATCCTCAATGCGTTTGAATTAACTGGCAAAGTTGCCATCGTGACCGGTTGTAACACCGGCCTTGGGCAAGGAATGGCGCTCGGACTGGCGCAGGCGGGCTGCGATATTGTCGGCATCAATGTGTCGGAGCCTGGTGAAACAGCTGAAAAAATCATCGCAACAGGCCGTCGCTTCCTCGATCTGCGTGCCGACCTAAGCAGCATTCAGGGGATTACTGGACTGATAGAAAAAGCGGTCAGCGAATTTGGTCATATCGACATTCTCGTGAATAACGCCGGGATTATTCGCCGTGAGGATGCTATCGAATTCAGTGAAAAGAACTGGGACGACGTCATGAACGTCAACAGCAAAACGCTGTTCTTTATGTCGCAAGCCGTCGCGAAACAGTTCATCAAACAAGGTAACGGTGGCAAGATCATTAACATCGCGTCGATGCTGTCCTATCAGGGCGGAATACGTGTGCCTTCCTACACCGCGTCGAAAAGTGCGGTGATGGGCCTTACGCGGCTGATGGCCAATGAATGGGCGAAGCATAACGTCAACGTGAATGCGATAGCACCGGGGTACATGGCGACCAATAATACTGAGCAACTTCGCGCGGACGGTGAGCGTAGCAAAGAGATTCTCGACCGTATCCCGGCGGGTCGCTGGGGCTTGCCGGAAGACGTGATGGGGCCAGTGGTTTTCCTGTCCTCAAAAGCTTCGGATTATGTGAATGGCTACACCATCGCCGTCGACGGTGGCTGGCTGGCACGTTGAGATTGATACGTGACAATTTTAAGGCGTATTTTTATACGCCTTTTCCTATTTAATCAATCCGTTGACAATTAGTTACAGGGTTCCGCTTCCAAGATTGTGACAGTTTCACTTATACTGGATAAAATAACAGTTATCCAGTTCGGACGCGTCATGACGGCGGAAGGCCACCTCATTTTTTCTATCGCCTGTGCGGTATTTGCCAAGAAGGCGCAGCTCTCACCCGAGCTGGCGCACGGCGACTGGTGGCATATTATCCCAGGGTCTTTGCTGACGTGCCTGCTGCCGGACATTGATCACCCGAAATCACTGATAGGCCAGCGCCTGAAATGGATTTCCCATCCGATTGCCCGCGCTTTCGGACATCGCGGCTTTACGCACAGCCTGCTGGCGGTCATCGGCGGTATTTTCCTTTTACGTACCCATTTCCCCCACGACTGGGTTATCCCGGCTGATGCCTTTCATGCCATGGTCATTGGCTACCTTAGCCATATTCTTGCCGATATGCTGACGCCAGCGGGTGTTCCTCTGCTCTGGCCGTGCCGCTGGCGTTTTCGCTTGCCGATCATTAACAGTCAGAAAGGCAATCAGCTGGAACGCACGCTTTGCCTGATGCTGGTCGGATTTACGCTGTTCTGGCCCGACTGGACGCCCATCATTGGTGCAATCAATCCCGAGATATTTAATCATCTGCTGAAACTGTTTATCTGATTAGAATAAAATAGCGGCAATCCGGCGATAATTAATACGAATATAACCAAAAAGTTATAATGCATTCTTTTTGGATATAAATGATCGGCCACCCAAACTGATATTCTTCACTCCAACGCTATGGGATGGTGCAATCCTTTTTGGAACACCCGTTTAAAATATAAAACTATAAGTCTGGAGTTTGGTATGAATCTTCCGCTCGTTCTTAACGTAGTGGTTTTTGTTGCTTTGCTTATACTGCTGGCGCAAACCCGTCACAAGCAGTGGAGTCTGGCAAAAAAAGTCCTGGCTGGTCTGGGGCTCGGTGTGGTTTTTGGTCTGGCGCTGCAGCTGATTTACGGCTCTGATGACCCGGTTCTTAAAACGTCGATTACCTGGTTTAACATCGTCGGTAATGGTTATGTGCAGTTACTGCAAATGATCGTGATGCCGCTGGTGTTCGTCTCTATTTTAAGTGCGGTCGCGAAATTACATAACGCGTCCTCATTGGGCAAAATCAGTTTCCTGACCATCGGCACTCTGCTGTTCACCACGCTTATCGCCTCACTGGTCGGTATCTTTGTGACAGGTCTGTTTGGCCTGACCGCGGAAGGTCTGGTACAGGGTACGCAGGAAACCGCGCGTCTTACCGCCATTCAGTCTAACTATGTCGGCAAAGTAGCGGACCTGAGCGTTCCACAGCTAATCCTTTCCTTTATACCTAAGAACCCATTTGCTGATCTGACCGGTGCAAGTCCGACATCAATCATCAGCGTGGTGATCTTCGCCGCATTTGTGGGCGTTGCTGCCCTGCAACTGGTGAAAGATGATGCGGATAAAGGCCCTCGCGTTCTGGTGTTCATTGATACCCTTCAGGCGTGGGTAATGAAGCTGGTGCGTCTGGTGATGAAACTGACTCCGTACGGCGTGCTGGCTTTGATGACCAAAGTAGTGGCAGGTTCGAATATTCAGGATATCGTCAAGCTGGGCAGCTTCGTGGTGGCTTCATATCTGGGTCTGGCGATTATGTTCGTCGTCCACGCTGTTCTGTTGTCCTTCACCGGCGTTAACCCGGCGAAATTCTTCCGTAAAGTCTGGCCGGTGCTAACCTTCGCGTTCACCAGCCGTTCAAGCGCAGCGACTATCCCGCTGAGCGTGGAAGCGCAAACCCGCCGTCTGGGTATTCCGGAATCTATCGCCAGCTTCGCCGCATCCTTCGGTGCCACTATCGGCCAGAATGGCTGTGCCGGTCTCTATCCAACCATGCTGGCCGTGATGGTTGCTCCGACCGTCGGCATCAACCCGTTTGATCCTATGTGGATTGCAACACTGGTAGGTATCGTAACACTGAGTTCTGCGGGTGTTGCAGGCGTCGGTGGCGGTGCAACCTTCGCGGCGCTGATAGTGTTGCCAGCAATGGGCCTGCCGGTCACGCTGGTCGCGCTGCTTATCTCCGTTGAGCCGCTGATCGATATGGGTCGTACTGCGCTGAACGTGAGTGGTTCCATGACCGCCGGTACCATCACCAGCCAGATTCTGAAACAAACCGATAAAACGGTGATGGATTCAGAAGAGACAGCTGAGCTGGCTCACCGCTAAGTTCTCAACGTTCAAAAACAAAAAACCGAAGCGCTGGCTTCGGTTTTTTTTCATCTTTTACTGCTGCTGCGTAAAGTAAAATAATCAGAACGGATAGTCGTGAAAACCAATCTGCTCTGAAATATTACGTGCCGCTGTGTGTAGCATCGCAACGTAGTCAGTCTTACTTTCTTCAGAGAAACGGATCGTAGGGAAGGAAATACTCAACCCCGCGATCACTACGCCGAAACGGTCGAATACTGGCACAGCGATACAACGAAGCCCCTGCTCCTGTTCTTCATTATCTTCACCGTAACCTTGCAGACGCACCTGCTCCAGCGCCGATTGTAAATCAGTGGCATTCATAATGGTGTTTTCAGTACTGCGGGTGAATTCAATTTCCTGTAACAGCGCACCCACTTCGGCTTTATCACCCCACGCCATCAGCACTTTACCAATAGCGGTGGTGTGAAGCGGGTTACGGCGGCCGATGCGAGAATGCATGCGCAGGTTATACATCGAATCGATTTTATGGATGTAGACAATGCCGTCTTCATCCAACGCACCAAGGTGGATGGTTTCACGTGTCAGACGCGACAACTCACGCATCTGAATATCCGCACTGCGGATCAGATCGACGTTTTGCAACGCCTTCGCGCCCAGCTCAAACAATTTGAGGGTCAGCGAGTATTTCTCTGATTCCCCTTCCTGCGCGACATATCCCAGAGATTTCATCGTCTGTAAAAAACGATAGACAGTGCTTTTTGACATCATGACGCGTTGAGAAAGTTCAGTGATACCAATCTCGCGCTCTTCGCCCAGTGCCTGCAAAATACCAAAAACTTTCAGGACCGAGGAAACGGAATCGGGTTGCTTATCAAGATCTGCGATAGCCATAGAATGAATTACCTGCTCGCGTTGGTTTTGTTTCAAAAAAAATAGAACGTGGTTTTTATTATAGTGGTAAGCATCACGCAGAAGCAATCGGGGCATTGAACAGGCGTGCAAGAACTGTTAACCCCGTTTCAGAATCTGCATCGTCTAAATAAATCGTCACAGACTGTGACTGTTGTCACTTTCCGTTGATTAGCGTAGTAATGTTACCCTCACTGATGACAATGCACTGCAGACTCTATGACGCCGACTTCAATACTCAACGACGGACTTCCCGTTCCCCAAAGATACGGGGCGATTCTGGCAATCGCTCTGGGCATCACCGTTTCAGTCCTCGATGGCGCCATCGCCAATGTGGCACTACCGACGATCGCCAATGATTTCCACGCCAGCCCGGCGGCGTCTATTTGGGTGGTGAATGCCTACCAGTTGGCGATTACCATCTCGCTGCTTTCTCTCGCCTCGTTAGGGGATATTTTCGGCTACCGACGTATCTATCAGACGGGCCTGCTGGTATTTAGTATTACGTCGCTGTTTTGTGCGCTGTCGGACTCACTGGCCACGCTGACTGTCGCCCGCGTTTTACAGGGTTTTGGCGCAGCGGCGATCATGAGTGTCAACACGGCGCTCATCCGGATTATCTATCCGCAGCGCTTTCTCGGTCGAGGCGTGGGGATCAATGCGCTGATTGTCGCCGTCTCGTCTGCCGCCGGGCCAACTATCGCGGCCGGCATCTTGTCGGTGGCCTCCTGGCAGTGGCTGTTTGCTATCAACGTCCCTATCGGCATCGCCGCCCTGCTCCTGGGTCTAAAATTCCTGCCCCCTAACTCGACGAGAAGCCAGGGACAACGCTTTGATTTTACCAGCAGCGTGATGAATGCCCTGACCTTTGGATTGCTGATCATCGCTATCAGCGGTTTTGCTCAGGGCCAGAATCATATGCTGATTTTGGGGGAAGTTGTCGCGTTGCTGATTATTGGCTGGTTCTTCGTGCGCCGTCAGCTCTCACAGCCTTTTCCTCTGTTGCCGGTTGATTTGCTACGTATTCCAATTTTCAGCCTGTCACTGGGCACGTCACTTTGTTCCTTCAGCGCGCAAATGCTGGCATTCGTCTCACTGCCCTTCTTCTTGCAAAATACGCTTGGGCTGAATTCGGTGGATACCGGTTTACTGCTGACGCCGTGGCCGCTGGCGACGATGGTGATGGCACCGATTGCAGGACGTCTGGTTGAGCGTTATCACCCCGGAATGCTCGGTGGCATCGGGCTTATCGTCTTTTCATTCGGACTGTTTTCGCTCTCCTTGCTGCCACCAGAACCTTCACATCTGAATATTATCTGGCGCATGCTGCTGTGTGGCGCGGGATTTGGGTTATTCCAGTCACCGAATAATCACACCATCATTACCTCTGCGCCGCGTAACCGCAGTGGTGGTGCCAGCGGCCTGCTGGGCACCGCGCGTCTGTTAGGTCAAACGACGGGGGCAGCCATGGTGGCTCTGATGTTTAACCTGTTCCCGGCACACGGCACACATGCTTCATTGATTTTAGCGGGGACGCTGGCCGGAACCGGGGCGCTCGTTAGCCTGCTGCGCATGACGCAGAAAACCAGCAGTCAGAAGGCCGCTGAAAATTTGAAATCCTGAGCACGCCTCAGAACGCAAAATGCCCGGCAACTGCCGGGCATTTTTATTTAGCGCGTTAAGCTTACTTCAGGTATTCGCCGCTGCGCAGCGCTTCAATTCGTTTATCCAGTGGCGGGTGAGACATAAACAGCTCACTGAACGACTTGGATTTACCATTGATGCAAAACGCCATCATGCTACCCGCTTCCTGCGGTTCATGGCTGGTTTTCAAACGCTGCAACGCCGCAATCATTTTTTCCCGACCAACCAGTTTTGCGGAACCGGCATCTGCATGGAACTCACGATAACGAGAGAACCACATCGTGATGATGCTGGCCAGAATCCCGAACACCAACTCCAGCACTGTGGCTACGGCAAAATAAATCATCGGATTGCCGTTACCACTTTCTTCGCCATCACGGTTGCCGGACAGGAAACCGGAAGCTACCTGCGCGATCAGACGCGAAATGAAGATCACGAAGGTGTTCACGATCCCCTGAATCAGAGTCATGGTGACCATATCACCGTTGGCAATGTGGCTGATTTCATGGGCGATAACTGCTTCAGCTTCATCCTGACTCATGCTTTGCAATAAACCGGTACTCACGGCCACCAATGACGCGTCACGGCGCGCGCCGGTTGCGAACGCGTTAATATCCGGCGCATGATAAATGGCGACCTGTGGCATCCCGATCCCCGCCTGCTGAGACTGACGGCGAACAGTTTCTACCAGCCAGCGCTCAGTTTCGTTACGCGGCTGCTCAATCACTTCACCACCCACCGAGCGCAACGCCATCCATTTAGACATCAGCAAAGAGACGATAGAACCACCGAAGCCAAACAGCCCGGCCATGATCATCAGCCCCGGCACGCTGCTGGACTGAATGCCTGTCAGGCTGAGCACCAGCCCGAAGACCAGCATAACTGCCAGGTTAGTCATCAGGAACAACGCTATACGCATCATAAAATTTTCATTTCCTCATCGTTACTTCATTATTATTTATTGAGTCATACCACCGGGATTTATCACATCCGGCTGATACTGATCCTATGGGCTTCTTTTACGGATTCAAGAGTCTGCGCACTATAGCCGCCCAAAATCACAATACTTTACATATTGAAGTATTTTATTTTACATCTACCCCCGGTGTTTTGGACACGACTTTCCGGCAGCTGTTTCCCTTTTGTTTTTGTTCCATAAAAAAAGCGCACCGGAGTGCGCTTCTTCAAAGTGACTGTCAGGCTGCAAGTTGATTATTTTGCAGCCGGAGCCTGATCACCCAATGCTTTTTCCAGCTTACCGAGGTCGACCGCGATATTGTCGGCTTCATCGAGATAAGGGTCTGGCGCCACATAATCTTTCGGCAAATCATCCAAAGATTTCAGTGGTTTCTTACCTTCACGTTTGAAGCGTTCATTCAGGCGGTTCAGACGCAGTGCATCATCCTCTTTATCTTCTTTATCACGCTGAGCGTAATTCAGAGAGGCGATATCACGTTTTTCTTTCAGCGCTTTGTAGCGCGCGATATCTTCCTGGATGTACTGGAACTCTGGATCTTTCGCAATACGCGCATCGTGATTTTTCAACAAATCAGGCAGGAACGGCTTCATGTCACCCAATTTGCTGTATGTCGCGGCGTTAATGCTATCCCACGGAAGCGCGTTATCTTCGAACTTCTCGCCCGTTTCAATCGATTCAATACCGGTTGGCATCAGAATATCCGGGGTAACCCCTTTACGCTGAGTACTGCCGCCGTTGATGCGATAGAACTTCTGGATAGTATATTGCACGGAGCCCAGAGCAGGCCATTCAGGGCGCAGCATCTGATCGTAAATACGGTTCAGCGAACGGTACTGCTGAACGGTACCTTTACCGAAAGTAGGCTCACCTACGATAAGCGCGCGGCCATAATCCTGCATGGCTGCGGCGAAGATCTCAGATGCCGAAGCACTGAAACGATCGACCAGCACTACCAGCGGACCTTTGTAGTACACGACGCCATCGGTATCGCTGTCCTGACGGATGCGGCCGTTGTTATCACGAACCTGCACAACAGGACCACTTGGGATAAACAGACCCGACAGAGAAACCGCTTCAGTCAGTGCGCCACCGCCATTGGTACGCAGATCGATCACCAGACTGTTGACGTTTTGTTTCGCCATCTTCTGCAACTGCACTTTTACATCATCAGTCAGACCGACGTAGAAGCCAGGAATGTCCATCACGGCGACTTTTTCAGAGCCGACATTTTTGATGGTCATTTTGACTGCACGGTCTTCCAGACGGATTTTTTCGCGAGTCAGCGTGATAACGTGGTTTTTGGCATTTTTGCCCGCTGGCAGGATCTGCAGACGAACTTTGCTGCCTTTCGGCCCTTTGATCAGCGCAACGACGTCATCAAGACGCCAGCCGATCACATCCACCATCGGTGAAGGTTTGCCAGCCTGAACCTGACCTACGCCAACAATACGATCGCCCACTGCAATGGCTTTGCTTTTGGCCGCCGGGCCGCCTGCAACCATCGAGTTGATGACTGTATAATCGTCGTCACCTTGCAGAACGGCACCAATACCTTCCAGAGACAGGCTCATTTCGGTATTAAATTGCTCGGTACTGCGCGGAGAAAGGTAGTTCGTGTGCGGGTCAATTTCATGCGCAAAGGCATTCATCACCAGCTGGAATACGTCTTCGCTGTTGCTTTGTGTCAGACGCTTCATCGCGAAATGATAGCGTTTGGACAGCACATCGCGAATTTCCTGATCGTTTTTGCCGGTCAGCTTGAGGTTCAGCTCGTCATATTTGACTTTCGCATCCCACAATTTGTCCAGCTCCGCGCGGTCTTTCGGCCACGGGGACTTACTGCGATCAAGTTCAATCGTGTCATTGCCAGTGAAATCCATCGGGCGGGCAAGCACTTTCAACGCATAATCATAGCGTTCAAAGCGACGTTTTTGCGCCAGATTGAATAAAGCGTATGGCGTGGTTAACTGACCGGTTTTCAGTTCCTCACCTAAAGTAGCGCGCTTGTTGGTAAATTGCGCCACGTCAGAAGCCATCAATACGTTATGGCCATAATCGAGCATGTTGAGGTAACGGTCGAAGATCTTCGCTGAGAAATCTGCATTAAGGTCGAATTGACGATAATGCGAACGGGTAAAGCGTGCCGTAACACGCTCGCTCACCGTGGCGTCCTGAGGATCCTGTGTCAGGTCAGGGAGTTGCGAGAGAGTGACCGGTGCACTCTCATTCGCTGCAAAGCTGGTATTCACCAGCCCCGCTCCTGCCATTAACAGACCTGCGATAACGCTTAATCTGACAAATTTGTTCATGCCTGAGTTGGCCTCCGTATCAGAACTGCAAGTGTTCTGCGCGCACGATCATCGCCAGACCCGAAGAGAGTTGAACGCGAACACCGTCTTTAGCAATTTCCAAAACGGTAGCATCCATCGCACTCTGTCCTGCTCTGACTTTGATTTCCTGGCCAATTTGCAGTTTTGAAATGTCTGTTACTGGCACATGACGCGGTTCACGTTTTTCCTCACGCGGTGGACGAGGTGTACGTGGTTTGCGATTCTCCTGACCAGCCACAGCAGCGGGCGCATTTTCACGACGCGGCGCAGGTTTTTTAGCGGCCGGACGTGGACGACGTGGCTCAGTAGTTTCACCGGCTTCACGACGCTTAGCCTGTTGTTCTGCACGTTGTGCCTGAACGCGGGCTTTTGCTTCTTCCAACTGTTTACGGGCATGTTCGACGTGCTGCTCTTCAAGAACGCCACATGAATTACCATCAAGGTCAACGCGTTCTGCGCCAACTTTAACGCCGTACAGATAGCGCCAGCTTGAGGTATACAGACGCAGAGCAGAGCGTAACTGAGTTTTGCTCAGATTCTCTTCACCTTGCACGCGCTCGACCAAATCCGCAAAGATACCGATCTTTAATGGGCGTGCTTCGCCTTCGGCGGTAAAACAGAGCGGGAACCGCTCAGCCAAAAAGGCGATGACTTCTTTACTACTGTTCAACTTAGGTTGATTTTCCATGAAATTTCCTGATTACAACGGGTTTGCCAACCGGCGCAGGCATGAACAGGCGCCATTATAATGACGCCATTATTAAATGCCACGTTATCCGACGATCAACTTACGATCAGATTGACATATTTTTCAGCATCGCAGTTTTCAAGATGCTGGCAAAGCCCGCTGACTAACTCTGTCAGCCCCTGTTCATCGGCTTCATCGAAGCGTTGATAAACGGTGCTATCAATGTCTAATACGCCGATAACTGTTCCTTTCACCGTAATGGGCAGAACAATCTCGGCATTACTTGCTGCGTCACACGCAATGTGGCCCGCAAAGGCATGGACATCGCCCACACGCTGAACGGTATTTTCCGCCACTGCGGTACCGCATACGCCTTTTCCTACCGGAATACGCACGCAGGCAATTTTACCCTGGAATGGACCAAGCACCAGCGAAGTGCCATCCATCAGATAAAAACCCACCCAGTTGACGCCTTCAAGACGTTCAAACAGTAAAGCACTGGTGTTCGACAGAGTGGCAATAAAATTGTTTTCTCCGGCGATCAACGCGTTCAAATCACGTTTTAATTCCGTGTAGAATGCTTCTTTATTCATGTAGTAACCAATAATAACCTAAGGGCACTGAGCCGTTCTGGTGTGCTTAACCTCTCTAAAATAAGCATTAAATGCCCATTTGAACAAGGTTAATCCTGTGTGACATCAAAAAGACTCGCCTACAATAACTGTTTGCCGACCGCATAATACGTTATTTTGTCAAAAAAACCTGGCTGATCTTGGCCTGATGGCCTCGCCTGCCCCCTTGAGGGGATGCGTAATTGTAACAACAGGTATTCTTACTACTCCAGGTACTATGAAAATAAACACAATATCAGCGCAGATCCCGCAAGTTCGCTACCAACGCTGTAGCGAGTGCGACCATCTGTTTTCGCTGCCGGCACTCAAACGCACACAGACGGCACACTGCCCGCGCTGCAATGCAAAAGTCGAAAAAGGCCGGGTATGCTCACTGCCCCGCCTCATCACCATTGCCATCAGCATTTTGCTGCTCATGCCGTTCGCTTACACCGAACCGCTGATCAGCATCAGACTGTTAGGCACGAAAATTGATGCGAGCCTGCTCGAAGGTATCTGGCAGATGTCGCGTCAGGGCGATCCGGTCACCGCCAGTATGGTCGCCTTTTGCACCATCGGCGCGCCGCTGACGCTGGCGCTCTCCATCCTGTATCTTCATTTTGGCAGCAAACTGGGCATGAATCTTAAACCCGTGCTGCTGATGCTCGACCGTTTGAAAGACTGGGTGATGCTTGATATTTATCTGATCGGCATGGCCGTGGCCAGCATCAAAGTGAAGGAATATGCTGATATCAACGTCGGCCTGGCGCTGGCGGCGTATCTGATGATGACGGTGATGGTCACGCTGACCATGATTAATCTCAACATCGAGCAGCTGTGGGAAGAGTTTTATCCGCAGCGGCAGCCGAAAGGTGTGCCCTCTTCGTTGCGACTCTGTTTATCCTGTAAATTCACCGGTCAGCCTGATGATCGTGGTCGCTGTCCGCGTTGCCACACGCCGATGCGGTTGCGTTATAAACATAGCCTGCAAAAAACCTGGGCCGCGCTGATTGCGGCGATGGTTTTTTTGATCCCGGCGAACATGCTGCCGATTTCCATTATTTATGCCAACGGCCAACAGTTGAAGGACACCATTTTTTCTGGCGTAGTGTCGCTCGCCACGTCAGGAAACGTACCTATCGCTGCGATTGTCTTTATCGCCAGCGTTCTGGTGCCCTTCACAAAAGTTATCGTGATGCTGACTTTACTGCTCAGCATCCATTTTAAAGCGATTCAGGGACTGAAAACGCGCGTACGTTTATTACGGCTGGTAACCTGGATCGGACGCTGGTCAATGCTCGATTTATTTGTAATTTCATTAATGATGTCGCTGGTAAATCGTGACCAGCTTTTGTCATTTACAATGGGACCGGCGGCCTTTTACTTTGGCTCCGCCGTGATCCTGACCATTCTTGCCGTTGAATGGCTTGATAGCCGCTTGATTTGGGATGCACATGCAACAGGAAACGCCGAATACACCGACTGAAGCACGGATAAAACACAGACGCCGGATTTCACCTTTCTGGCTGCTGCCGTTTATTGCTTTACTGATCGCCGGATGGCTGATTTACAGCAACTATCAGGAGCGCGGCGCGACGGTGACGATCGATTTCCAGTCTGCTGCTGGGATTGTTGCGGGCCGGACGCCTGTCCGCTATCAGGGTGTGGAAGTCGGGACGGTGGAATCCATCAGCCTGACCAAAGACCTGCGCACCATTCAGGTGAAAGTCAGTATCAAAAGCGATTTGTCTGACGCGCTACGTGAAGGCACGCAATTCTGGCTGGTCACGCCGAAAGCATCACTTGCCGGAGTTTCCGGGCTGGATGCGCTGGTCGGCGGTAACTACATCGGAATGATGCCAGGGCCCGGCGAAGAAAAAGATCACTTTGTCGCACTGGATACGCAGCCTAAATTCCGGCTTAACACCGGCGAACTGATGATTCATCTTCACGCCAAAGATCTGGGCTCGCTGAGCACCGGTTCACTGGTGTATTACCGAAAAATCCCGGTGGGTAAAGTCTACGATTACGATATCGAAAGCGGCAATAACGGCGTAACCATTGACCTGCTGATCGAGAAACGTTTTGCGAATCTGGTCAAGGACAATACCCGTTTTTGGAACGTATCGGGTTTCAAAGGGGATTTCAGCCTGAGCGGCGCAAAAGTGCAGATGGAAAGTCTGGCGGCTCTGGTCAATGGCGCGATTTCAATGGATTCGCCTAATGACGGTAAACCGGCGAAAGCCGATCAGTCCTACGTGCTTTACCCTGATCTGGCGCAGAGCCAGCGCGGTGTGGAAATCGATCTGGACTTACCGAATGGCGACGGCCTCTCCGAAGGCCAGACGCCGCTGATGTATCAGGGATTGCAGGTCGGTACGCTGACCAAAATCACCCTGCAGTCAGACAGCAAAGTCACCGGTAAACTGACCGTTGACCCTTCAGTGCTGGATATGATCCGAACTGGCACACGCATTGAAATGAACAGTCCGAAAATCAGCCTCAGCAATGCCAACCTCAGTCAGCTGCTGACCGGCAATACGCTGGAACTGATCCCGGGCGAAGGTGAACCGCAGAAGCATTTTGTGGTGCTCGACAGTAACAGCAAGCTGCTTCAGGATCCCGGCACCATCAAGCTCCAGCTGATTGCACCGCAAAGCTACGGCATTGATGCCGGTCAGCCGATCAAACTGTATGGCATCACCGTCGGGCAGATCATGGATCGTAAACTGACTGACGAGGGTATCGTCTTCAATGCCGCTATCATGCCGGAATACAAAGATCTGCTGCATAAAGACAGTAAATTTGTGGTCAACAGCCGCGTGGACGTGAAACTGGGTATTGATGGAATGGAGGTGCTCGGCGCCAGCGCTCAGGAATGGGTTGACGGCGGCGTGCGCATTATTCCGGGTACCAAAGGCGCACCGGGACAGAAATATCCACTCTACAGCAATGCCGAAAAAGCGGCTGAAGGCATTCAGGGCGAACAACCCGGCGCGACGCTGACGCTGACGGCAAAAAGCCTGCCAGACGTGCAAACCGGCTCCGTGGTGCTTTACCGCAAGTTCCAGGTAGGTGAAATTGTTAACGTCCGCCCGAAAGCCAATCTGTTCGAAGTGGATGTCTACATTCAGCCTCAATACCGCAACCTGCTGAGCGATAAGAGTATCTTCTGGGCGGAAGGCGGCGCTAAAGTTCAGCTGAACGGCAGCGGCCTGACCGTTCAGGCATCGCCGCTGGATCGCGCGTTAAAAGGCGCCATCAGTTTCGACAATCTGGAAGGTGTGACACTCACCAAAGGCGTTAAACGTATTCTGTATGATTCAGAAACGTCTGCCCGCGCTGTCGGCAGCCAGATCATTCTCAATACCTACGATGCCAGTAAGCTGTCGCCGGGAATGCCGCTGCGCTACCTCGGAATTACTATCGGGCAGGTGGAGTCCCTGAAGCTGGATCCTCAGCTCAATCAGGTCGCGGCAAAAGCCGTACTGTATCCTGAATATGTAGATAATTTTGCCCGCCGCGGCTCGCGCTTCTCGATTGTTTCACCGGAGATTTCCGCCGGTGGCGTCAGTAATCTGGATACGCTGCTTCAGCCTTACATCAACGTTGAAGCCGGTAAAGGTGCGCCAACGCGTAACTTTGATCTGCAGGAATCGACCATTACCGATTCACGTTACACCGACGGTTTAGGCATTGTGGTTGATGCCGCCGAAGTGGGTTCGCTGCAAATTGGTACGCCAGTGCTGTTCCGCGGTATCGAAGTGGGTACGGTTTCAGGGTTCTATCTCGGCGCCATGGCCGATCGCGTCAACGTCACGTTGAGGATCAGTAAAAAGTATCAGTATCTGGTGCGCGCAAATACTGTCTTCTGGCTGGCTTCCGGGTATGACCTGCAATTCGGGCTGACCGGCGGGATGTTCAAAAGCGGGACGTTCCAGCAATTTATTCGTGGTGGGATTGCCTTTGCAACACCACCTACCACACCGCTGGCACCGAAAGCCGCCAACGGCAATCACTTCCTGCTCAACCCGGAAGCGCCAAAAGACTGGCAAAACTGGGGCACAGCTATCCCAAGAAACTGACGGGGTGAAACAGGCAGAAGAGTAAAGCGTCCGCATCATGGATGAGGCGGTACGATCCATCAGGAATGATTTCATGGCATCTTTACGATCTGCCTGTTCTCACCCGCTGCCGACACTGTTTCATTAGTCTCAGGCCACCTTCGGGTGGCCTTTTTATTTTGGGAAGGTGGCGGCTGCCGTGGATCTTGTGTAAATATGTTAGACTCCGGCGCTGGAAAACTTATTCAGTTCTGGAACCGCACCTTTGTCAAAACTCACCACAGCCAGCGCCTTTGCGGAGAAATTACCCGCCGCCTTTCTCGACGCAACTCGTGCCGTCATGCCTGAAAATCTCAGCATGGAAGATTTCATTGCTGCATGTCAGCGCCCTCTCCGCCCGAGTCTGCGTGTCAATACGCTAAAAATCAGCGTGCCCGCATTTCTCGAGCTGGCCGCCCTCTATCAGTGGGCGTTAGAGCCGGTACCCTGGTGCGCGGAAGGTTTCTGGATCAACCGCCACGTGCTGGATGAGTCACGGTTAGGAAACGCACTCGCGCATCTGGCGGGGCTGTTTTATATACAGGAAGCCAGTTCCATGTTGCCGGTGACCGCGCTGTTTGCCAACGATACGCAACCGGTCCTGGTCATGGACGTCGCCGCTGCGCCGGGTTCCAAAACTACGCAAATCGCTGCGCTGATGAACAATCAGGGCGGCATTCTCGCTAACGAATACTCCGCCAGCCGTGTCAAAGTTCTGCATGCCAACGTCAGCCGCTGTGGCGTGAGCAATACGGCACTCACGCATTTTGATGGTCGGGTATTTGGTGCCGCCCTGCCGGAAACCTTTGATGCTGTCCTGCTCGATGCCCCCTGTTCTGGTGAAGGGGTTATCCGCAAGGACGCAGATGCGATGAGTAACTGGTCGCAAGAAAGCGTTAAGGACATTGCTTCCACCCAGCGTGAGCTGATCGACAGTGCCTTCCATGCGCTGAAACCGGGCGGTGTGCTGGTGTATTCGACCTGCACACTCAACGCACAGGAAAACCAGCAGGTTTGCCAATGGTTGCTCGAGACCTATGCTGACGCCGTTGAAGTGGAAACGCTGGAAACTTTATTTGATGGCGCATCGAAAGCCGTCACGCCGGAAGGTTATCTGCATGTTTTCCCGCAGGTTTACGACAGCGAAGGATTCTTTGTCGCGCGTTTTCGTAAAACAGATTCGGTCACGCGCTTACCCGCACCCGGTTATAAAGTTGGCCGCTTCCCGTTCTCTCCGATGTCGCGTCAGGACACTGCGGAAATCGTGAGTGCCGCTGCGCTCTCCGGCCTGCGCTGGCCTGAAGAACAGTTCACGCTGTGGCAACGCGATAAAGAAATCTGGCTCTTCCCGGCCGTGTTCGAGCCGCTGTTTGGTAAAGTGCGCTTCTCACGCATCGGCCTGCGTCTCGCAGAACGTTTTCCGAAAGGGTTTCGCTGGCAGCATGAAGCAGTGATTGCCTTCAGTGCCCCTGATGCGGCAAATCGTTTTGAGATAACTGATGAACTCGCGCAAAGCTGGCTGCGTGGGGTCGATATCTACCCGGACGACGCTCCGCCTAAAGATGAATGTCTGGTGACGTGGCTCGGTCAACCGCTGGGTTTAGCGAAGCGAATTGGCAGCAGGATCAAAAATAGTTTGCCGCGTGAACTGGTGCGAGATGGCGCGACGCGGCACACCGATTTGCCAGGCGATTAATTACTTTTACCCTGACGAAAACCCCTGCGCCAGAACATCTCTCTGCTGGCGCAGAATAATCTCTTTATACTTTTCTAAAAACAGCAAAATACCCCGACTGCTCACTTTAGTTAATACTCCCGACTGATACCTTAAGGTGAAGTCTTGAGAGCTAAACTCAGGAATAAAATGCCTTCAAAAAATTTTATGCTACTTATCGTCGATATCGACCTATTTTATCCAGAAAGGTTTATTGAATTATAAGTAGGAATAATCCTAACCTGACATGTATTATTGCCCTCAACATGACATTGCTAGTGATATATCATTTTTATAAATGAATCATAGTGCCTGATGTTGAGTAAAGACCTGCCAGTCGGAGAAGTATCATGTCGGATCAAATGAAACTCGAATCAGCAGATGGACTGCTTTTACAGGAAATGGCCAGTCTGCGGGATATCATCGATAACAATTCTGACTGGATTTGGGAAGTCGATGCACAAGGACGTTACGTTTTTTCCTCGAATAAATGCATCGAATTTCTGGGAGTCCCGCCTGAAGAAGTCATTGGTAAAACCCCGTTTGATTTTATGCCGCCTGACGAAGCTAAGCGCGTCGGTGAGCAGTTTGCTGCGATTGTCGAACGCCGTGCGCCCTTTGGCGGATTACTCAACCGTAATATCCGCCCGGATGGAACGGAGGTTATTCTCGAAACCAGCGGTGTTCCGTTATTTGACCACGACGGTAACTTTCGTGGTTATCGCGGCATCGACCGTAATCTGACCAATCTGGATCAGGCTCCCGGACAACGTCTCTTCCAGCTGGAATCCATTTATTCAAACGCGCCGGTTGGCCTGTGTTTCATCGATCTGCACATGCGCTATGTGACGGTGAATGACGCTATGGCGAACATTATCGGTCTGCAACCGTTTGAAGCGATTGGTCGTAAAGTCGGCGTTTTCCTCCCCGGCCTCTCGCCGCTGCTCAATAATGCGCTGGAACTGGCGCAGCGTAACGAGCACACACCTGACCGCGAATTTTCGGTTCCTGGTAAAAACCAGGTTTTCTTTGTACGCATCAAAGCCGCTTATGACGCGCAAACTCAGCTGAGCGGTCTTTCTGTAGCAATGACCGATATCACCAGCCTGAAGCGAATGGAGAAGGCGCTGCGGGAAAGCCAGGAGCATTACCGTAATATGGTCGAACTGAACCCGCAAATTCCGTGGACAGCGGATCCGCGCGGTATGCTCAGTGACGTCAGTTCACGTTTTCAGCGCATCACGGGCATGACCCGTCAGGATATTCTGGCCGATAAGTGGATCCAAAGTATGCACGTGGAAGACCGCCGTGCCGCCGTGCAGACGTGGGAACAATGTCTTAAAACCGGCGCACCGCTGGATATCGAAGTGCGTTTTTGCCACGTTGACCGTGGCTGGAACTGGATGCGAATTCGCGCTGCGGCGAGCTATGCGCCGGACGGCTCCATCCAGCGCTGGTATGGCACGGCTGAAGATGTTCATGAGCGAAAACTGCTTGAACTTAAACTGGTGAAAGCCAACCGCCGTCTCGAAATTCAGGCACGCACGGATTCGCTGACCAAATTACCTAACCGCCGTGAATTCAAGAAAGTGCTGAGCCACGAATACATGCGTGCGAAGCGCAATCGCACGCCGCTGACGGTGGTGATGATCGATATCGATTATTTCAAACATTTCAACGATCATTACGGCCATTTATCAGGCGATGCCTGTCTGCGTCTGGTTGCCCGAACTCTGCGCAGATCGCTTAAACGCAGTACGGACGTGGTTACAAGATTTGGCGGTGAAGAGTTTGCGGCTATTCTGCCGGATACCGATTTGAAAGGTGCCTGGATTGTCGCCCAGCACATCATGGAATCCATTGAAACGCTGGGTATCAAACACAGTTTCAGCGAATTTAACCGGGTAACCATCAGCCAGGGCATCGCCACCTATATGCCCGATCAGGATCCCGGCCTCGACGATCAGTCAGATATCGTCAGTGCAGCCGATGAGGCGCTGTATTTATCCAAAAACAACGGCAGAAATCAGATTAATGCCATGCCGGTTTCAGTCAGATTTAATCCGCTTTAAAGTTCCCTGCAAAGCCGGAACGTCTGTGCGACGCCCCGGCTGTTCATCAGATTGATCCCACTTTCCTTACGCTCATAAAAATCTTATGGCACTTTTTGTGCTGTCGACTATTCTCAAATAAGGGCGACTAACTGGTCGTACCTGATGTTGTTCAATTTTCTGGTTTATCTGGCAAGGAGTACCCGATGGCAAAATCGAATATCAGAATTGGCAGTTACGAAATTGATGACGCGCAGTTATCCACGCCGGAAGCGAAAGGCGGCGATATGGTGCACATTCCATGCAAATCAGATCCTGATTTGTGCATGCAGCTTGATGCGTGGGATGACAACACCAGCGTGCCGGCGATTCTGGATGGCCGCCATTCAGTGTTGTATAAGGAAAAGTATGACAAGCAAAACGATGAGTGGATTATGAGACTGGAGTGACACAGCATGGCGAACGGGACGTTGTTCGCCATGCCGCCATGCGGTCATTCCCCGGCTGCCACCAGTGAAATACCCCGACCGGCAAAAAAGCGCGAAAATTCATCCACTGATAAAGTAACGTCCCGCTGTGATGCAACATCATGGCCGGAAGGATTATGAAAGGTCACAGACTGCGCATCCGCACGGATGACCAGCACCAGATGCCCGCCCTTGTGGGGTGGTGAAGAATTGGGCACGCGGATAGACGGATGGACAGACGCGATGAAAAATCGATGCTGCTCCAACTCTGCCGCAATTTGTTCAGCATCCATATCCACTCTGACCTGTGCACTCAGCCCTAACTCTTCCCGAACATACTCAACAAAAGGCGCATAAATCAGGCCTTTGATATTTTCACCATCGCGAACATACGCGCCATACGGCAGGCTTCTCTGTGTGAGATTTAATATCGGCACGACTTTGCCTGAGGTTGCTGCCAGAACCATCTTCAGGCAGCACATTCCGCAGACATGATTCGCCCACTCGATAAACTCTTCCTGGGTGGAAGCGCCTGACTCTGGCCAAAGCGCAATATCCCTGAGGGTAATGTCTCCGGCAATGATCCCGGCCGCGGAGTCAGGGTCTTCCCACTGGCTAAAATAAGGGATACCGGAACGGGTGGAGAAGGCGGTTAGATGAACAGAATTGGCAGACATAACGGTTTCCTGAACGGGAGGCGACGACATCAGGGGTTTATAAGAATAAGTAAATACATAAACGTAAACGAAGAGCCTGGCGGAAAAATCATCCTAATGAAGAAAGTTCAGGCCCTGGATTAAAACCGGGCCTGAACAGAGAATTTAGAATTTCTCCACTAGCTTAAACTTCATCAACAACAGCGGCATAGTTGGCTCAAACATTTCGTACTCTTCGAAGAAACGCTGATGCTCTTTGCGCCAGTAAGCCAGTGTGCGGTCACCCTCGCCTTCTTCGAATGCATGTTGCTCAGTCACCTGATCAAAAGGTACCTGCTTCACCTCGGTCAGCTGCACGGCGCAAACCGGATTGTTGCGACCATCAACCACGACAAAGATCTCGCCGGCCTCGGGTTCAGGATCGTCGTCGAGGTTAGAACAGGTTGCTGTTTTAGTACCGTCGATAACACGCTTGGCCAGTTCATCCGCTGATGACTCTGTATCACCAAACGACCAACGTTCTGCGTCCCTGTATTTTAGTGGGATCTGCGGGATCATAATTTATCCTTTCAATTGAGATAGTTCACAGCCATTACCTGTAAACATTAGCACAAAAAAACCCGCCGAAGCGGGTTTCGGACAGAGAAGGCACGCACTATTTAGTACAGTTTTCTGGCATAGCGAGCGGCCACTGTCGTGAACTCCCCGCACCGTACAACACGGAAATACCGCATTCTTTGTCGACGCGTGCCAACGGTTTCCCGGCCTTACTGATCATCATGGATATTGCCGGCGTGGAGACTACGGCAACGCCGCTGTCAAACGGCGACACCGCACTGAAGACCGGCGGAATGACGAAGTTACCCTGCGCATCGACAAAACCATAGTTCTGGTCAATGCGGGCAAACGCCAGACCGTCAACCGGCAGGCCGAGATCGGTATAGGCGACACCTTCAACCGGTTTACCCTGCGCATCAATCCAGGTTTTACGGCCATCTTCATGGGTGAGTACCGCGTGTCCATCCGTCATGCGGCTGGCATGTCCCTGAACGGTCAGAACCAGCTTGCCTGTGTTATCCACGTAGCGTGTCGAAGGCACACCTTCGAGGGCGTCATACGATACAGACCATGCGCTGGCAACAGGAAGCGCCCACTGCCCCTCAGGCATTGCAGCGACACGTGCACCTTTATCGTCAATTAACTCTGCACTCGCCGTGGTTGAACGCAACGCTCGCCCCTGTTCGAAGGCAGAGCCCTCAGTCTCTGCGACGGGCTGAATCTGCCATTCACCCTGCGCATTGAGATAACCTTCCTGCGGTTGGCGTGAAAGTTTCACCCAGTCGCCAAGTGCACTGATGTGGGTCTGCTGTTCGTGCAGCTGAATGTTACCTGCGGCATCCAGCAGCCAGGACTGGCCTGCAGCCGACGTTGCTAAAATCCGGCCATCAGTGAACTGTGTGACGGATAATCCCGCCGTCGGCGAAATACGTGTTTTTGCATCATTACCGATGATTTCAGCGAGGACGCCGGATTGAGGTTGATCGGCTACGGCTGGCTGAGTCAGCAACCACAGCGCGGCATTAATGCGCTGCACTTTGGCGTATTTGGCTTCCACCAGCATTTTACCCTCACCATCCACAATGCCCCATAAGCCGTTGGGCATCTGAACTTCAGCCTGATCATTAGCGTAATTACCGACAGTTTTATACGCTGGCTGGGAAACAGATTTCTGGGCGTTCGCATCAAAAATCCCCCACAGCGCGCCCTCTGCAGCCGTTTCATGGTAGCGGAACCAGCCATTGCCCGCAGATTGAATCTCAAACACGTTTGGCAGATCATAGTGTTTGCCAGCGTGATCCATCGCAGTCAGCTTGCCATCAAGATAATCCAGCGCATAACCTTGAACGAAAGGTGAAATATTATCTTCGGTGAGCGGGATCAGCGTCTTACCCTGCGCATCAACCACACCCGTTCCATCAGCAGTGACCACAATGAACTGTCCGACGTTTTGACTGCTGTCAGCGGATTGAATATCCAGCCATTTTGCTTCCAGCTGAAGCGAACCATCAGGGCGCAGGAAACCGGCTCCGCCCTTATCTTTATTGCCATCAGGGCGGATTAACGCCAGAGGTAATTGCGCCGAGACGGGCTCAACGCCGACGTTCAGAGGTTCAATATGGCTGTCGCCCAGAGTAGTGATGCTTTTCTGGCTCAGCAGCGCTTTACCCGCGGCATCAACCACATTCAATACTTCGCCCTGATCATTGCGCAGCCACAAGCGATGATTAATCACATCGGCCCTGGCAATTTGCGCCAGCCATCCTACATTTTGTGTGCCGCCAATCATGCCGCCAGACGGTGCCACGATCGCGTTAACTTTTTTCTGGTCGCCCTTAGTCGTTACCAAAAAATCACCGGTATTTTGCCCCAGCGGTTCGCTGGCGGCAGGCAATGTCAGTGGCTGTTTGCGGCCCGGTACATAAAGCGTAATGGCGTCTTTAGCCAAGGGATTCAGAACATAATCGCCAGCTACGCGTAATGCGGAAACCTCAGCATCGCTGAACGTCGCGATTACAGCCGCAGAGTTATCGAGCAATTTGATACCGTCGGCGGTTTTCGCCAGCCAGAACGCGCCGGTCTCTTCACTGACCGTCAGGTACTTTTGCTTATCCTGGACGCCATCGGCACTGATCAGCGTAATGCCGTCGGCATTTTTCGCCAATGCCACGGCTGGATTGCGAGGATCAAGTGTAATAGCGGAATACTGTGGCTGAATGCGCCAGGTGAGATTCTCGTCGGCAATGCCATAGCCTTGGGTCGCATCAAACGCGATAAACAAACCCTCGGTCCCAAAAGGCTCGACGACTTCCATTTTGTCGGTCGCCACGTGGCGGACTCCATCCGGCGAAAGTAATACGCTTTTGAATGAAAGCCGCAGACGTGCAGGTATCCCATCGGTGAGCAGCGCTTCATCAACCAGCTCATCAAAAGGTTTACCCGCTTGTTCGCCCTTTCTATTGACCAGTTGCGGCTTTCCAGCCTGCACGACAGCCGCCAGACCCGACTTCGTGAAAGGCTGCACGCTGTCAAAGGTCGGCTGGATAAGCCAGTTACCCGTCGTATCAATAAAGCCCCATTTACCTTTCTGCTTCGCGGCAGCGGCACCGTTTTGATAATCCCCGACGTCGTCGAAAACGGGTTTGATCACCAGTTGACCCTGACTGTCTAAAAATCCCCAACGGTCACCGTTTCCCGCCGCTGAAGGCAGAAACACGGCGGCGCGCCCTTCATGCACATCACGCAGGCACAGGTTTTGCGCCAAAGGCAGCGCATTTCGGGCCTGAGTCTCCGTTTGCGACGATGGCAGCAATGCAGAACAACTGGTCGCGTCAGCCGCCATCACAGGTGTTGTTAGCGTCAATAAGGCCAGCGCGCTGGTGGTATTAAACGCACCAGAGAGTGCGCGGTGCAGCCTTGAAGGTTTACTAACAATCATTAATTGCCTCCGTTACTGCAAGCAGGCGCTTTTGCGGGCCACAGATAAGCGCCTTTGGCATCAACAATGACCCGCTGATTACAGCGAACCTGAATTTTTGCCTGAACGGCACCTTCAGCGTTGAGCAGGCTGACAACACCCTTTCCACCAGCCCATGCGTGTTTCTCGCTAAAGTCACCAGCCCAGTCAAACTTAGGCAGCACAGCGAAACGGCCTGTCGGATTGATATAACCGAATAAGTTGCCGTAGGTCGATTTCTTCATGGCGGCGGCGAAATTATTATTCATAGCACCGACCTGATCGAAATAGGCACCGATCAGTTTTTTGCCCTGCTGATCAACAAAGCCAAACAGACCTTTATCGTTTCGCATTGGGATCACACCCGAGCTGGCTTTATCAGCCAGCAGGCTGCCCAGCCCGGCGAAGCGCTGGACTGCGTTGCCGTCGTTATCGTAGAGCACCGTTTCACCGGTAGCATCGTCATTCATAACCAGACGCGTAAGGGAGTTCAGCGGCTGCGCCTGTTCAAAACCATCCAGCGGTTCACCGCCGTGATCGTTAATAAGCGTAGTTTGACCGTCGCTGTTTGCACGGCTCCAGTTAAGCGGCGCAATGAAACTAAACGCTTCGGTGTACAACGGCTCGATCTGCCAGTCACCCTTACCGTTGATTGCGCCAAAGTGCGGGGAGAAATTGAGCATCACCCAGTCTCCTTCGACGGAGCTTGAGGATGCCGCAATGCCTTTACTCAGTGGCGCACGCCCCGCATCATCGAGCAACGCGACACCACCTTCAGCAGGCTTAACCAGCCAGTGGTTCTCACCCACCCTTTGCGGGCTGGCAAGTAAGTCAGTGGCCAGAGCCAGACCGTTTACAGCGCTGTAGAGCCCGTAATGGCTGGCAACCGCGCCGCGCTCGCCGGGTTGATCGTTATCAGCGATGGTAAACATACCGTCGCCAACGTACTGAGGTTTGCCACTGCGGTCTGCAGAGGGGGGAATGGCCCAGGAACCATCACGGTTAATCACGCCCCATCCTGCATCAGCTTTCGCTAACGCATAACCGTCGGTGAAGGATTCGATTTGTACAAACTGAGGCGCAGCTTTAATTCCTTTACTGGCGATATCCCATAAGCCCCAGCGCCGCGCGTCATTATCGCCTTCCGTGTAATACAGCAAACCGGCAGACAGACGCTGTGCGTTTTGCTCAATATTGGCAGGCACTTCAACCGCATTGCCGTTGCGATCGATTAAACGGCGCGTCTGAGTATTGTTACTACTATCAACGGCCCAGGTGTAATCGTCGCTGAACGGAGTAATGTCGGAATACGTAGGCTGGATAACCCATTTACCTGCTGAATCCACCGCGCCCACTTTTTTGCTTTGAGTACGAATAATCAGCGGACCCTGAGCACTCTCACTTTCAGCGGTTGCACTTTCAATAGCGGCCCACTGAGGGTCTGAGAGCACAGTCCCCTGCGAGGTAAGAATGGCGGGGGGTTTGCTGGCATCGGAAGGTTTCAGTAACGCCCAAGGCAGATTGCGCGATACATCACTGTTGCCGGCGGGTAATACAGGCGCGTCATCAATCATCGCGCTCGCCGCCAGCGGTTGCAGCTGGTAATCCTTCAAGGCAGCAAGCGTAGGATCATTGAGCAACGCTACGCCGTTGTTATCATAAACCTGTACCACCTGAAGCGTTTTACCTTCGTTTTGCGTCACCCAAAGGCGGTTACCTTGTTGCAATAACTGTGGCTTGTTGGCTTTGACGGTCACAACCTGATTATCGGCACCGATAATCATCACCCCTTTACTGCCTTGCCCAACGACAGCCTTACCCCAGACCAGAATGTTCTCAGACTGATCGGCAGTAATATCCTGCACTTTTTCGAGCTTGCTGTTCAGCAACTGTTTCGAGTTATCGTTCGTTGTCACCAGCCAACTTCCTGAGGACAGCGGACGAACGGATTTGTACTGATCTTTACTCAGAGAAACACCCTGACGATCAACAAAAGCCCAGTCATTCTTGTTTTTCACCGCAACCACATCACCGTTAAGCAAGGGTTCGTCGCGGGTTTTGAGAATCATTGGGTCAATGGCCCATTCACCATTTTTATTGAGATAACCCCAGAAACCGTCGTTGGCCGTATCGCGTTTTTTGGCCGGAATCAGCCCGGACTGCGGCAAATCGAGCGCCATGACATCATCGGGTAATGACAGAGAACGATCGGTGGAAGCGTTCCACAACGCAGGGGAAACCTGAATTTGTACGCTTGCAAGCGCCTGACCCTGCATAAAACCGTTGGTGTCCAGAGAGGCTGCAAATGGCAGCGTTTTGATGACTTGCCCTTTGCGGTTGATCATCGCCAGACGGTTGTCCGTAACCACCAGCGCGGTGCCCCGCGCATTAAAATCGGTGGCGCGTGTGAAACTTGGCTCAATCGCCCAGTTACCTTTTTTATCGATATAACCGAACTTGTCGCCCTTTTTGACAGCGGCTACATCATTCACAAACCCGCGCGCTTCACTGAAAGCAGGTTTAATGACCATATGCCCGGTGGTGTCGACAAAACCCCACAACGGTTCACGGCTCAAACCTACCTGAACCGGTGAAAGTCCCTGCTGGAAGGGTAACTGGCAGTCTTTTGCCGTTTTTGCATTGCTACATGCCCGTAACAGCGCATCATCCGCATGTACCGGCAGGCTAAAAGTCGCGTTCAGAATCAACGCTAATGCACTGAAATTTCTGAAGTGTTTGAATGTTTCGGAGCAAATCATCCGATGCCCTTATGACTGAATAAGATTAGAAAGTGTAGCGCACACTCATTTCATGACCCGCTCAACCAGCGGGTTTGACGGCAAAAAATCCGATAATAATCAATTTCAAGCGTGCACACATGCCAGACCCCATAGGGTGTCAGCTTGCGAAAGAAAAAGCAGCTATTTTATTACTCTGTAACGAATGAATATGCGTAATCACTGGCGTTCACGATATCCCATGAATGTTACCTCCCGGATTGTTTTTCTTACCCGCTGTTAACCGACCTTCTACAACACGCTCTGGTGACAAAAGTTTAAGCACTTTCGTTAACAACCAGGCGACGACTTATTCACGAAACTTTGATGGAATCTTATAACTATTGATTAAGGTCATTATTTCGCCACCTTTAGTCTGCTTTTATAAGTTAAAGCACGTTATGTGACTCACATCACTCCCAGCCTCTGCGGCTTAAATCCTGGCAGTGTCCGGTTACAGCGTATTTCAGGTACTTCACTTATCATTGAGGGAAAGTCATGCCAATTGTTCGAACCAGATTAAGTCTGTTTGGAGGCGATACTGTCGTCATACGTTGTTCAGAAAAATGTCACATCCATCTGATGTGTGAAAATGACGCAGAGCAAAAGGGCCGTCACACCGGTTTCGGCGACGTCCTCACCGTGAATAATCAAAACACGGCTTATGTCGGCATCCCTTATAAAGGGATCTGGAGTGTCCTCATTGATTCTCAATGTGACTCCCTCGAGCATTCAATTACCTATCTTCCTGCCTGATTTCCATCCCCTCTTAAAAATGTCTTATCTGGCAGGCCACTTTTCGCCTGCCAGATATTCCCAAATCGCGTTGGCGGCTGTCTACAGCACAAATCATTTTTTGGACGATGTCGCGGAAAACACTTTAGCCAGTTACATCAGTTACATAGCGGTATTGAATTGAACATTCCAGAATCGATATAAACCTTCTCATGTGCGTTAATTAGTGATTGCCAGCCCTCATCGCGCACTGCATTCTGTTTGAACTCACAGGCACAGACAGATACTCATAATGACTCACAAAACACTTTGCACTCTCGATGACGTGGTCGATCTCGAGCCGGGGTTGCGTGAAATTCGCCAGCACCTGCATCAACATCCCGAGCTTTCCAATGAAGAATCCGCTACTGCGGCATTAGTCGCGGACAAACTGCGCGCACTTGGTTATCAGGTCACCACCGGTGTGGGCGGATACGGCGTCGTGGGTACGCTGAGGTCCGGCCCGGGCACTCGCAGTATTGGCATTCGCGCAGACATGGACGCTCTGCCTATCACTGAACAAACCGGTGTCAGTTATGCCAGCCAGACGCCTGGCAAAATGCATGCCTGCGGTCATGATGGCCACACCTCAATGCTGCTTGGCGCGGCAGAACAACTGGCACGTAGCAAAAACTTTTCTGGCACTGTTCATCTGATTTTTCAGCCTGCAGAGGAAATCGGTTTCAACAGCGGTGCCGAACGTATGCTGGCTGAGAAATTGTTCGATCGCTTCCCCTGCGACGCCGTATATGGACTGCACAACCATCCGGGGTATCCGGTTGGGAAAATGATGTTCCGCTCAGGGCCATTTATGGCCGCCTGCGATACGGTAAATATCACTATTCATGGCAAAGGCGGACACGCCGCACGTCCGCATATGGCCGTGGATCCTATTCTGGTCGCCGGAAGTTTAGTGGTCTCATTGCAATCGATCGTTTCACGCAGCATTGACCCGAATGAGACGGCGGTCGTTACCATCGGCTCACTGCATGCCGGCCATGCTTCGAATGTTATTCCGGAAACAGCGCGTCTGGAAATGAGCGTCCGTTCGTTCGATGCAGGCGTGCGGAAAATCCTCGAAGATCGTATCCGCACATTAGTCGAAAACCACGCCGCGGGTTATGGGGCGCGTGCCGAGATAGACTATGTGCCGGGATATCCGGTTCTGGTCAATCACGACAGGGAAACTGCCTTTGCATGCGAAGTGGCAAAAGAGCTGCTGGGTGAAGAGAACGTCGTGGAGAACTTGCCGCCGATTTCAGGCAGTGAAGACTTCGCCTATTTCCTGCAACAAAAGCCAGGCTGCTTCCTGCGACTGGGGAACGGCGACAGTGCTGCGCTGCATAATCCGGCTTACAACTTTAACGATGAAAGCCTGACATTTGGCGCGGCTTACTGGACACGTCTGGTCGAGCGGTATTTAGCAGATTAATGTTCTGTTAACGACAGAAACCAAACCAGCGCAAGCCAAGATGGAAATGATTGGCGTGCGCTGTGTTGTAATCCGGTCCGATTGAATTTCCGAAGTACGGGCAGCTTTGCGTAAAAAGTGTATGGATAAACTGCCCTTCATCACCGGTTTGCGGCCATTGCTTCAAGACCGTCAGCTGTCGCCCGTCTTTCAGCCAAAATCCGGCGATATCCAGCGCTTCCGCCGTCGCATGTTCACTCAGCCTGGCATTCGGTTTGTTATAAATATTGCGACAGGCATAACTGCCCAGATGATCGATACGTACCAGCGGTGAACGCAGTGCTTCACTTGCCAGTGGCTTCGCCACCTGTGAAACAAACATCGCGCTGCTTAGCGCGAGACGACAACTGGCCAGATAACTCGAACTCAGTGACACATCCCCAAATCCCCGGACCCGCACCGGATCCTTCAGCGGACACTTCCCGCCCATATTCCCGACAGGCGTAAACTGAATCGCCCCCGCCGCTTGCGCGCGTTCGAGCGCCTCAAGGCAGGCTTGCGGATTATTATCAAGACGGCGGAGTTTATAACGAGTAATGAGGTTCGGAGAATCACTGACAGCGAGTGGCGCCAGAGGGTTGTAAGCCGGAGGGATACGCTCAGTAATCCACGGCGCACACAATATAAGGGCAATCATAAGAACCGTCAGGCCAATCCAATATCGCATAACTCTCCTTTATGGCGGCCGATGCAACCCAATTTATTTCTTCTGCACAGACCGGAGTTTATCGATAAAAAGATAGCGGTTATACGCTCAATGTAAACCCGCCATCGGCAGAGTTACATCTCAGGAGCTAAACTTACTCAGCTTTGACATAACCCTACATTCTGTTTGATACCTTAGATTCCGAAGACAAAGTTTCTTCTCCTGTGTCCACTGTGAACTGTCCTTCATAGTGCGTAAGACCCTCGCTTTACCCCTTTCAGCCCGCCCCGAGCGGGCTTTTTTTTGGCCTGAATTTCAGCGGCAATTGCACGCCGTTATCATTCGACACGTATAACATCAGGATGCTTTTCGCTGGCTGATTCATGAAAAATATCCCCAAGCCAACCAGGTATTTCATCCTCTGTCAGGTCATCAGGAATGATAATGTCATACAGCCTCGAAAATTTTCTCTCCGACATATCAGCACGAAACACCTGCCAACCTTCTGATGTTTGCTTAACGCCAAGGTATCTTCCGAAAACGTTGTAAATCAGCATCGATGCCTCTTGCATGGAAAGGATTAAATATTGGGTTTGAAGGGTGTTAGGTGAAAAAAAGACCGAATACGAGTCCTATATTCGGTCTAGGGAAATGGCTCTTGGGAGAGAGCCGTGCGCTAAAAGTTGGCATTAATGCAGGCGGTTAAGCCGTACAAAGTAAAGAATAGCCGACGTCTGACTATTTTCCACTCAACTCGCAACATAGTGATAATAACAATGCTGTATTATTTTCATTATGTGACAACATTCTCAAAGCATGAGTTTAACAACAGTCACTTATTCGCTGCACAGCAACTCAGCAGAGCGATTCCGCTTTGGTGATAAATGGCGCGAGGCTCATTTTTTGTCCCGGATTTTGCGGGTCATCCAGCCAGATTTTTTCCAACGGAACTGCCTGAACCTGACGGTTTTTAACCTGCTCTTTCGCCACGTCGTTCAGAGGATATTGCGCCAGCGTGCTGTCGTTGATCACATACAGCGCATGGCCCGGGCGGCATTGCAGCATGACTTCTTCACGGGTGAATGCCCACGCCTTTCCGTACTGTAAGCGGCTGACCGTTTCCAGCTGTGGCGCAGCCAGACTGCTGGCGGATAAGGTCAGCAGCACGCAGGCAAGCAGTGTTTTCCTCATGATTTTTCCTCGGTAATGATTAAATTCTTAATAGGTTATAAAGGCCGCTTCAGCGCGGCGCCAGCGTGGCAAACAGGCTCACCAGCAGCAAAACCAAAAGCGACAGCCCCCACTCAATCCATGTCATCAGTACAAAACGGCGTTCGGTATGACCGGAGTCCTTACCCATCAGCGGCACCAGACGATAACGGTTGTACACGGCGACAGCGGCCATAATGCCGACCAGCAGAATCTTGATAACCAGAAGACATTGATAAAGCGACGTCAGCTCCGTCGGCCAGCGCTGCAAAACGATGGCGGTATTGACGATGCCCGTGAGTATGACCAACGCGACAGCGGCATGACCCCATGTCGAAAAACGGATCAGCGTGGCGATGGCAAAAGGCCGCAGCTCAGGTTTACGGGTGTAGTACATGCACGCCAGCAGCGGGAGCAAGCATCCGAACCAGTAAGCGGCACTTAGCAGATGCACCATATGATTGAGACGGTGGATGAGCCCTAACATGCCGTCATGCATGGCCGCATGGCCGATCAGCGCCTGACTCAGTAACAAACCGAGCGAGCACAGAAACACCAGCAGATTGCGCACCGACAGCCAGTCCATTAGCAACACCAGCATCAGTGCGGCGGTCAGCAGCAAATGCCAGCGCCAGACTTCGCCAAACGTAGTGGTCAGCACCAGCAACCAGACATTCAGGTTCAGGCCATCACTCCAGCCATTACCCATCAGCATGGCCTGAATCGACAGCATCCCGACAGACGTTACCGCCGCAACCGCGCCAGACCACATCATCAGCGTCTGGTTTTTTCGCAGTAACATCGCCGAAAAGCCGGCCGGTGCCAGCAGGGAGCAAAACACGCTCAGCCCGAATATTTGCATCAGGGAGGCAAAATGGGCGAACCGGCACAGGACAAACAACGCAGTCAGGCTCATGACTTACTTAACGGTGAAGCTGTACTGACCATTCGTTTTATGACCGTCGACCGACACCACGCTCCACGTCACCCAATATTTACCCGGGCTCAGCGCGTCGGGTAACGGGACAACCGTCTGGGTGTTGTCATTGGCAGCGAGCGTTAACGCGCCAGTTTTAACCGCTTTTTTATCTGCACCGGTCAGGGTGATTTTGCTGAAATTTGGTTCGATACCTTCACTGAACCCGAGTGAGAGTTCTGTCGGGCTGGCGGCAAGAACGGTGTCCGCAGCGGGCGTCTGAGTTTTAAGATGTGCATGCGCAAAGGCTTGCGATGAGATAAATCCGCTCAGCAATACGGCTGAGACTGCCATGGCACGGCAAAGAGAGGTGGTTTTTTTCAACACGATGATTCCTTGGCTTGCGTAACGATGAATTTATAACGCCGTCACTTTATCGCAAACCAACCCAAAACGTTTGTCATAAATGCATAAAAAAACGCAGAAGCCGAGGCATTCTGCGTTTTATGTGCATCACAAACGGGGTTTACGCCGCCGGGGCTTGCGCTGCCATATTTTTGAGATCTTTATCAACGAAGAACAAGCCGTTACCGGTATTGCTGACCAGCGACAGTTTGTCGAGAACGGATTTGAACAAGGTCTCTTCTTCATGCTGCTCTGCGACGTACCATTGCAGGAAGTTGAAGGAAGAATAATCTTTCAGAGTCATCGCCAGATCGGCCAGTTCGTTGATTTTCTGAGTGATCAATTGCTCATGCTCGTAAGTCTGCATGAAGAGATCGGACAGAGACTCAAATGTCACCGGCGGTGCAGCAATCGCGCCCAGCAAAGGCAATGCGCCGGTATCGCTGACATATTTGAACAGGCGATGCATGTGATCCATCTCTTCCATGGAATGCTTTTTCAGAAACGCAGCCGCACCTTCGTAGCCTTTGGCGCTGCACCATGCACTCATCTGCAAATATAAATTGGCAGAATAAAACTCGAGGTTCAGCTGTTCATTAAGCTGATCGATCATTTCTTTTTTAAGCATGATGCGGCTCCATAAATAAATTAAGGCAGGGGAATGGGTTTATTTATCCGCATTATGCCCGCATCGACACAAAATAAAAACAGGCGATTCACATTAATATCCACATAAGCAACATTTAATTTTATTTCATTGATTTAAAAGGATTAATTATAATGGAAAATATATAATAATGAGAACCATTAACATGCATGTATATATTAAAAAGAATCATTCCTATTTGATAAAATAAAACTCCCGGCCTAATTGAAGCTAATTATCAATTCCACAACGTGAATGGTTCTTATTCACCTGCATAACATCAGTAATAATTTAGCTTAATGGCTGTTCATAAAAATAAGATGTCAGCATTCACCCCGGCGGTGGCCTCGGGTACAATGCCGGTCAAAACAGAGTCACGGGATGTCGCAATGAGTATCAATCTGGCGGAAATCAGTAAAGAAGAGATGGATCGCATCAACATCGATCTGGCGGCTTCGGCGGTCGCTTTCAAAGAGCGTTACAACATGCCGGTTGTCGCTGAAATGGTGGAACGCCAACAGCCTGAGCACCTGCGTACGTACTTTCGCGAGCGCGTGATGCATTACCGTGGGGAATCACATAAATTCTCCCGCTTACCTTACGAACCGAAGCAAAAGTAACGTTGCTGGCGCAGGTAAACGGGATGAGGAAAGATTAACGGCGGGTAGCAAATTGCTGGTTGGTGCGGATCAGTTGATCGAGAATGCCCGGCTCATCAAATGAGTGCCCTGCTCCTTCGATAATGTGCAGCTCGGCTTCCGGCCAGGCTTTCGCCAGATCCCAGGCGTTTTGCACCTGACAGGCCATGTCGTAGCGGCCATGCACAATCACCGCAGGAATGTGACGGATGCGGTCGACATTTCTCAACAGTTGATCGTCGGTCTCTAAAAAACCCAGATGTGTAAAGTAATGGTTTTCGATACGGGCAAAGGCCAACGCAAAGTTATCTTCACCAAACGACGCCGAACCTTCCGCAGGCAGAAGCGTGACCGTTTCCCCTTCCCACAGGCTCCAGATTTTAGCGGCCTCCAGTTGCACCGCGCGGTCGTTTGACGTCAGTCGCTTGTGATAAGCGGCGATCACGTCTTTGCGTTCCTCTTCTGATAAAATTGACAAAATCCGCTGCCATTTTTCCGGGAAGAATCGCGATGCCCCGTCCTGATAGTACCAGGTCAGTTCCTGCTTACGCATGGTGAAGATACCACGCAGCACCATCTCGCTGACATGTTCGGGATGCGTCTGGGCATAGGCCAGCGCCAGCGTGGAACCCCACGAACCGCCGAACACCAGCCATTTCTCAACACCTGCCATTTTACGCAGACGCTCGATATCTTCCACCAGATGCCATGTGGTGTTGTTGTCGAGGCTCGCATGAGGCTTTGAACGCCCGCAGCCACGCTGATCAAACAGCATGACGTCATAATCATTCGGATCAAACAACTGACGGTGGACGGAGGAACAGCCGCCGCCCGGCCCGCCGTGAATAAAGACTGCCGGTTTGCCTTGTGGGTTTCCGCTGCGTTCCCAGTAAACCTGATGGCCGTCGCCGGTATCAAGCATGCCGCTGGCATAAGCCTCACGCGGTGGATACAACCCTTTTAATTTTGGCATGACATTTCCTGTTCTAGTTGGCCAGAGTATTGATGGATACATTTACAACCCAATAACAGCGCATCAGCCAGCCAACAACAAGTTGTAATCCACGAAAATCGGCTTTTTGTATGCTGTTCGCATACTTATCACGCAATTTCTTTTCCCCCCGCTAAGCGGCGGCGTATTCCGTGACTGTAAAGTACTGTTGGACACACAAAGGAGCTTGCAACCGGAACGGATTTGGCTCTAAATAGGTGAGCAACCCAATCCACCAGCTTTAAAGAGAGGCGATTATGAGTAAAGGAATGGATAGCAAAAAGAATGCGAAGAAAAAGCCATTGAAAACCCCTGCCGAAAAAAAGGCTGATAAAAAAGCCAAGAAAGCATCTGCTTAACAATGTACTTCGTAGAATAAACCCGCCGAGCGCGGGTTTTTTTATTTAGATGAAATTTTTTAGATTTAGTTTTTCGAAGCCAGCGCTACCACGAAGGCGTACTCCAGCGCGATATCCTCGTAAGCTTTAAAGCGGCCGGATTTGCCGCCATGCCCGGAATCCATATCCGTGTGCATCAGTAGCTGATTGCTGTCGGTTTTCACATCACGCAGCCTGGCAACCCATTTTGCCGGTTCCCAGTATTGCACCTGAGAATCATGCAGACCGGTGGTGACCAGCATGTGCGGATATGCCTGCGCACGCACCTGATCGTACGGGCTGTATTGCAGCATGTAGTCGTAATAAGGCTTTTCGTTCGGATTGCCCCACTCGTCGTATTCGCCAGTCGTCAGCGGAATAGACTCATCGAGCATCGTGGTGACGACGTCGACAAACGGAACCTGCGCAACAATGCCGTGATACAACTCCGGCGCCTGATTGATGATCGCCCCCATCAGCAAACCGCCTGCACTACCGCCCATTGCATAGACCTGTTTCGCATCGCCATAGCCTTCGGCCACCAGCTCTTTAGTGACATCGATGAAATCATGGAAAGTGTTCAGTTTGTTGAACAGTTTACCGTCGTCATACCATTGCTGACCGAGCTCAGCACCGCCGCGGATGTGCGCCAGCGCGAAAACAAAACCGCGATCTAACAGGCTGAGACGACTGCCGCTGAAAGCAGGATCCATACTGCTGCCGTAGGAACCGTAGCCGTAAAGCATCAGCGGATTCTGGTGCGGTTTGAAAAGTTCATGGCGGTAGACCAGCGACACCGGCACTTTCACGCCGTCGCGGGCTGTGACCCAGACCCGTTCGCTGCGGTAATTCGCCGCATCAAAATCTTTCACTTCCTGCTGTTTGAGCAAGGTGCGTTCTTGCGTATCCAGATCCAGCTCAAACAAGGTACTTGGCGTGGTCATGGAAGAATAGCCGTAGCGAAGCAGCGCGGTATCCGGTTCCGGGTTGTATGCCAGCCAGGTGGTGTAGGTCGGATCGTCAAACGCCAGCGATTTTTCTTCGCCGGTTTGCCAGTGGATTTGACGCAGATGCGTCAGCCCCTGTTCGCGCTCTTCCACTACCAGCCAGTCTCGAAACAGACTGAAGCCTTCCAGCATCACTTCTACGCGCGGTGCGATCAGCGCCTGCCAGCCGGACTCTTCGCCGTTATCACTTTTATAGAGGCCGAAATTTTTGCCGTCTTTGTTCGAACGGATATAGAACTTGCCGAGGTAATGATCGAGCGCGTACTCGTGATCTTTACGGCGCGACAGAAACACCTGAGGTTTTGCCTGCGGATCGTCAGCATCGAGCAGCAAAATCTCGGAGGTCGTCGTGCTGTCGAGATGGATAAGGATGTATTTTTCTGAGGTGGTTTTATCCAGCCCGACATAAAACGTGTCGTCTTTCTCTTCGTACACCAGTTTGTCGGTTTTCGGATCGGTGCCGACAACGTGGCGATAGACCTGATATGGCAGGAGGGTTTTCTTGTGTTTGCGCACGTAATACAGCGTTTGAGAATCGTTCGCCCATTCGCTGCTGCCGGAGGTGTTTTTCAGCAGATCGTCAGCCCAGGTTTCGTCATCCAGATTTTTGATGCGGATGTCGTACTGGCGGCGTGACAGAAAATCTTCAGCAACGGCCATACGTTTGTTATCACGGCTGATATCGAGCCCGCCCAGCGTATAAAACTCACTGTCTTTGGCGCGCTCGTTACCGTCGATAAGCGTCACCCACTGTTCGTGTTCGTCAGCAGGCTGGCGCAGATAAATGGCGTATTCGTTGCCCGGCTCGTAGCGGGTCTGATAGCGGAAACCGTGTTTAACATAAGGAACAGAATGATCCTGCTGGGCAATGCGCGCCACCATCTCGCCATAGAGTGTTTCGCGCAGCGCCTGATGCGGTTTCATGGCCTCATCGGTGTATTCATTTTCAGCTGTGAGATAAGCCAGAACCTGAGGATCGGTGCGGTCATCGTCACGCAGCCAGTAATAGTTATCGACGCGTTCAGTACCGTGCGCGCTCAGGATTTTAGGGCGTTTCTCAGCCTTTGGAGGTGTCATCATCGCGGGATCTCTTTGTCCTCTTAGTGGTATGACAAGAGTGACAGGTTTAGGCGGGGAAACCAAGAGACGGAAATGAAAGGAATAATGCGTCCGCCCAAGGAAACGGACGCAGGTATAACTCAGACTGGCGTGCTGTAACTGATTTCACCGAGCTGGCAATTGAGTGTCACCTGATACGTTTTGTCGGTGTGATCGCCGCGAACTTTCAGCGGAATGGTCCACTTCGCGTTATCGCCTCCGATACTGTCAGGCGCCACCCACGCCACCGGCGTAGACGTGCCGAGCGTTTTCTTGTCCGCATCCCAGCGTGGAATGCGGTTTTGCAGGAAATCACGTTTAACCAGCGCCGCAATCTCATCTTTGCTGGCGGTAGAGCAAGGCGCGACCGTTGCCGTTCTGACTTCAGGCTCCGCAGCCTGCGCTACCTGAGTCATCCCGCTCATTCCTGCTATGGCGATCACTACGCCTGAGATCATCTTTTTCATTATTCGTCTTCCCGCTTTTTGTCGATCATTACCAGTGACCTTGCAGGATTTATGTCCCTACAACTGACAAGGTCATCGCTTGCGATAGATAATATAATCCCCAACAAGGTAATAACACAACATTAACAATATGACGAACAACGCATAATGCTTACCGTAAGATGATGGCTTTGCAGTTCTTGCCTTTGATCTTCCCTTCCTGCAAACGCTGCAACGCCTTTTTGGCACTCTTCTGACGAATCGCCACGTACGCGTGGATTGGGAACATATCAATTTTACCGACTTCGGCAGCGGTCAGGCCGGCTTCACCGGTCAGCGCGCCGAGAATATCACCGGGGCGGATTTTGGCTTTACGGCCACCGTCGATGCACAGGGTAGCCATGACAGGATCCAGCGCCACCGGCGTAGCGGCCAACGCCTGCGCAGCCGGCTGCCAGACAAAGGTCTGACGGGTATAATCTTCCAGTGCGTGAACACGACCCATTTCCTGCGGCGTGACTAAACTGACGGCCAGACCGCTGGTGCCTGCACGGCCAGTACGGCCTACACGGTGGATATGCACTTCAGGGTCGAACGACAGCTCGTAATTGATCACCAGACCGAGATCTTTGATGTCCAGCCCGCGCGCCGCCACGTCGGTCGCGACCAGCACACGGCAACTGCCGTTGGAGAAACGTACCAGCACACGGTCACGGTCACGCTGTTCAAGATCGCCGTTAAGCGCCAACGCGCTGATGCCTTTGGCGGACAGCGCATCGCAGACATCCTGACAATCGCGCTTAGTGTTACAGAACACCACGCAGGACGTGGGCTGATGCTGATACAGCACCGCTGCCAGCAGCGACAAACGCTGATGTTTGTCGGCTTCGATAAAGACCTGCTTGATATCCGCAACGTCTTCTTCGCCTTCGATTTCGACCTTCAACGGCTGACGCTGGAATTTAGAACTAATACGCTCGATGCCGTCCGGATACGTCGCGGAGAACAGCAGCGTCTGACGGGCGGGCGGCGTGTAGCTGACCACGTCTTCAATGTCTTCGCTAAAGCCCATGTCCAGCATGCGGTCGGCTTCATCCAGCACCAGCACTTTCAGCTGATCCAGCTTCAGGGTGCCTTTACGCAAATGTTCCTGAATACGCCCCGGCGTCCCCACCACGATATGCGGCTGACGGACCAGTGATTCCAGCTGCGGGCCGATTGACTGGCCGCCGCAGAGGGTCAGAATCTTGATGTTCTGGGTAAAGCGAGCCAGACGACGTAACTCTTTACTCACCTGATCCGCCAGTTCGCGGGTCGGACACAATACCAGCGCCTGAGCGTAGAACTGCGCCACGGTGATACTGTTCAGCAAACCGATCCCGAATGCAGCTGTTTTGCCACTACCGGTTTTGGCTTTGGCCAGGACGTCCTGCCCCTGCAAAATGGCAGGCAGTGAAGCGGCCTGAATTGGGGTCATTTCGGTATAACCCAGTTCGGTCAGGTTAGAAAGTTGCTCAGCGGGCAGTGTCAGGGCTGAAAAGGAATGCGTGCTCAAGGCGATAACTCTTTATGTGAGGCAAAAATCGAAGCAGCGGCAGGTGGTCTGACGCCATGGTTTGGCTAAATGATAACAGAGACGCCCGCTGACTGCCTTAAACGGCAGAAAACTGGCTGAAAAAATCCCTTAGACGCCCTGCTTTGCTCCGCGACGAATTCGGCGAACCTGCTGCGCAATCGTTTTCGTTGCCCATTAATTCAGATATACTGCGCGCCGAAATTCTCATTTTTCTTCATCACAGATCTGGGTACGAAGCTATGTTAACCATTGGTACTGCACTGCGCACCGGCGCCACCCGCGTCATGTTGTTAGGCTCTGGCGAACTCGGGAAAGAAGTGGCGATTGAATGCCAGCGTCTTGGCCTGGAAGTGATCGCCGTGGATCGTTACGCCGATGCACCGGCAATGCAGGTCGCTCATCGCAGCCATGTCATTAATATGCTGGACGGCGACGCCCTGAAACAGGTTATCGAAAGCGAACGTCCTGACTTCATCGTGCCGGAAATCGAAGCTATCGCCACCAGTATGCTGGTCGAGCTGGAAAAACAGGGTCACAACGTGGTGCCTTGCGCCGAAGCCACGCGCCTGACCATGAACCGGGAAGGGATCCGTCGTCTGGCTGCCGAAACGCTGCAACTGCCGACGTCTACTTACCAGTTTGCGGATGACGAAGCCTCTTTTCGTCAGGCTGTAGACGCAATCGGTTACCCGTGCATTATCAAGCCGGTTATGAGCTCATCGGGTAAGGGCCAAAGCCTGATCCGACGCGCAGAACAGCTGCAAACCGCCTGGGATTACGCGCAGCAAGGCGGTCGTGCCGGTGGCGGTCGCGTCATTGTAGAAGGCCTGGTGAAATTTGATTTCGAGATAACTTTGCTGACCATCAGCGCCGTTGATGGCATCCACTTCTGCGCGCCAATCGGCCATCGTCAGGAAGACGGAGATTACCGGGAATCCTGGCAGCCACAGCAAATGACCGAACTGGCCCTGCAACGTGCGAAAGAGATTGCCGAAAAAGTCGTAAAAGCCCTTGGCGGCAAAGGTCTGTTTGGCGTCGAACTGTTTGTGTGCGGCGACGATGTGATCTTCAGCGAAGTTTCACCGCGCCCGCACGATACCGGCATGGTGACGCTGATTTCTCAGGATCTCTCCGAGTTTGCCCTGCACGTTCGCGCCTTTCTTGGCCTGCCGGTGGGCAATATCCGCCAGTTCGGCCCTTCCGCCTCTGCCGTTATTCTGCCTGAGCTGACCAGCAGCAAAGTCACCTTCAGCGGTCTGGAAAATGCGCTGACCGGTTACAATCAGGTTCGCCTGTTCGGCAAGCCGGAAATCAGCGGAAAACGCCGTCTGGGCGTTGCGCTGGCGATTGCAGATAACGTAGAAGATGCGGTGGAACAGGCCAAACAGGCCGCCGCTGCGGTGGTCGTGAAAGGTTAATTCCTGCGAATTTCGCACAAAAAAAACCGGACGCCTGCAAAGGCTCCGGTTTTTTTTCATCACAACGTACCTGAAAGAGAACACTTTCAGGACGGGATGTTATTCGTCTTCGTCATCAAAAATTACGGTCACGCGATCGCCTTTGTGCGTTTCACGGATTTCTGCCGCAACGGTGGCAATGGCTTCGCCGCTGCTCATGCCGTTTTCCATTAACTGGCGGATACGATCGGCGGCCTGTTCTTGTTCGTTATGTGATAGTGAAGGCATACCTGTCAGCATGGGAGGTTCCTGTTGTACGTGGTGATTGTTGCAAGATAAACAACGCCCGCAGGCTGCGGGGTTGCACAGTATACGCCTTATTCATGCAAATCGCCTGTGCTGGTTTCCGGGGGCGGAATCTATGTTAGGATCGCAGGCCTGTAACGTCATTCATCGCGCCAGAGAAACTGAAACCCGTCATGCAACCCGCTCACTCCCTTGCTTTCCACCCTTTGCCGTATCAGCCGGACGCCCTGCTGACGCAGTTCGCGCCGCTTTCAGTTTTGCCGTGGGCAATGCTGCTGCATTCCGGCGCAGCGCAACATCAGCACAACCGCTTCGATATTCTGGTCGCCGATCCGCTGGTTACTCTGACCACACGCGGTGTGGTCACGCAGATCTCGAGTAAGGGTACCGTGGCATCACGGAAAGAAGATCCGTTTGCGTTGCTGGAAGAACAGCTCTCCGCCTCAAAACTGCAGGCAGAAACCTCTGATGACTTTCCGTTTCTGGGCGGTGCACTCGGCCTGTTTGGCTACGATTTGGGCCGCCGCGTTGAGACGCTGCCAGACATCGCGCAGCGCGACATAACGCTTCCGGACATGGCGGTCGGTATTTATGACTGGGCGCTCATTGCCGATCACCATTTACAGCGTCTGACTCTGGTGTGTCATGGCGATATTCAGGCGCGTATACGCTGGCTGGAACAGCATACGCAACCGGTGAACAGGCTGCCTTTCCACCTTGATGCGCCGTGGCAGGCCAATATGAGTCGCGAAGAATACGGCGTGAAATTCCGCCGGATTCAGGAATACATTCACAGCGGCGACTGCTATCAAATCAATCTGGCGCAACGGTTCGCCACGGCCTATCAGGGTGATGAATGGCAGGCGTTTCTGCGGCTGAATCAGGCCAACCGCGCGCCCTTCTCGGCGTTTCTGCGGTTGCCGGAAAACGCCGTGCTCAGCCTTTCTCCCGAACGCTTTATCTGGCTGAAAGACCAGCAGATCCAGACGCGGCCAATTAAAGGCACGCTGCCGCGCTGTGAAGATCCGGCCGAAGATGCCCGTCAGGCGGAACGTCTGGCAGCATCGGAAAAGGACCGCGCCGAGAATTTGATGATCGTCGATTTACTGCGTAATGACATTGGCCGGGTGGCGACGCCCGGCAGCGTGCGGGTGCCGGAATTGTTTGTCGTCGAACCCTTCCCGGCGGTGCATCATCTGGTCAGCACGATTACCGCTGAATTACCGGCTGACTGCCATGCCAGCGCCCTGCTGCGTGCCTGTTTTCCAGGCGGCTCTATCACCGGTGCGCCAAAAGTCCGCGCGATGGAAATTATCGAAGAACTCGAACCCCAGCGCCGCAACGGTTATTGCGGCAGTATTGCTTACATCAGCTGCTGTGGCACGATGGACAGCAATATCACCATCCGCACTCTGCTGACTGAACAGGGTAAAATCTATTGCTGGGCGGGCGGCGGGATTGTTGCGGACAGTCAGGAACAGGCAGAATATCAGGAGACGTTCGATAAAATCGCCCGCATTTTGCCGCAGTTAGGAGATGCTCAGCCGTGAGTTTGCTGGAACAACACCCGCCGGTGCAGACGTTCTCGCCCGCAGTAAAAGATTTCATTCTGCGCTTTCAGTTACAGCAGCCGCGCATGCCCGCGCCGCAGCTGCGCGGCACCCGCCATGCAGCAGTGTTGATCCCGATTATTTGCCGCGAAGAACCCACGATTTTGCTGACCCGCCGCTCAGACAGCCTGCGCAAGCACGCCGGTCAGGTGGCGTTTCCGGGCGGAGCGGCGGATGCCACGGATGCGTCGATTATCGCCACTGCGCTGCGCGAGACGCAGGAAGAGGTCGCGATACCTCCGGAGCAAGTACATATATTAGGCACTTTAGCCCCGCAGGACAGCAGCAGCGGTTTTCAGGTCACGCCGGTGATCGGCCTGCTGCCGGTGGATGTCACCTTCCATCCGGCGGAAGATGAAGTGGCGGAAATATTCGAAATGCCGCTTCAGGAAGCTTTCGATCTGGCCCGCTATCATTCTCTGGATATTCATCGCCGTGGCACTCATCACCGGGTGTATTTATCCTGGTATCAGCAGCAATTTGTCTGGGGATTAACGGCGTCGATCATTCGTCAGCTGGCCCGGCAGGTTAAGGACTGACCTCAGTGGTTACACATCGATCACACTTTCGCATCAAATAAGTTTATTTCATGCGAAAATAGACACTTTTGCCCCAAAGCCCTTTTACACTATAGATCTAGCCACAAATTCATTTGTGGCTGTCAGGGATCCCGTTCCCTGCCGTTTTCCATTACAGGAGTATTCGACGTGATTAGCGTTTTCGACATGTTCAAGGTCGGGATTGGCCCTTCCAGTTCCCATACTTTGGGCCCGATGAAAGCCGGTAAACAGTTCGCTGATGACCTGCTCGAACAGGGCATGATGCCTGCCGTTACGCGTGTCGCCGTGGACGTTTTTGGCTCCCTGTCGCTGACAGGTAAAGGCCACCACACAGATATCGCCATTATTTTAGGTCTGGCCGGTAACCAGCCTGACACCGTTGACATCGACGGCATTCCGCACTTTATCCGCGACGTTGAGCAGCGTGAGCGTTTGCCGCTCGGCACCACCCAGCACGAAGTCGATTTCCCGCGTGACACCGGTATGGTGTTTCGCAGCGAGAACCTGCCGCGCCATGAAAACGCCATGCAGATCCACGCGTTTGCCGGTGACAAACTGGTGTACAGCAAGACGTATTATTCGGTTGGCGGTGGTTTTATCGTCGATGATGAGCATTTCGGCCAGCCGGTACTGGACGAAGTGTCCGTTCCGTTCAGCTTTAATTCGGCCAGTGAAATGCTGGCAAAGTGTAAAGAAAATGGCCTCTCGCTCTCCGGCTTGATGATGCAAAACGAGCTTGCACAGCACAGTAAGCAAGAGATTGAGCAATATTTCGAGAAAATCTGGCACACCATGCAGGCGTGTATCGATCGCGGTTTAAACACTGAAGGCGTGCTTCCCGGCCCGCTGCGTGTTCCGCGCCGGGCATCGGCTCTGCGCCGGATGCTGGTGTCCAACGATCAGCTGTCTAAAGACCCGATGAACGTGATCGACTGGGTGAATATGTTTGCGCTGGCGGTGAACGAAGAAAACGCCGCCGGTGGCCGCGTGGTCACTGCACCGACTAACGGTGCCTGCGGGATTGTTCCGGCGGTGCTGGCGTATTATGACAAGTACATTCAGTCCGTCAGCCCGGATATTTATCTGCGCTATTTCCTCACCTCCGGCGCTATCGGCATTCTTTATAAGATGAACGCGTCGATTTCAGGTGCGGAAGTGGGCTGCCAGGGCGAAGTCGGCGTGGCCTGTTCAATGGCCGCCGCGGGTCTGACTGAATTACTGGGCGGCAGTCCTGAGCAGGTTTGCGTGGCGGCGGAAATCGGTATGGAGCACAATCTGGGGCTGACCTGTGATCCGGTGGCCGGTCAGGTTCAGGTGCCCTGCATCGAGCGTAATGCTATCGCGTCGGTGAAAGCCATTAACTCGGCACGCATGGCGCTGCGCCGCACCAGTGAGCCACGGGTTTCTCTCGATAAGGTGATTGAAACCATGTACGAAACGGGCAAAGACATGAACGCCAAATACCGCGAAACGTCACGCGGTGGTCTGGCGATCAAGGTGCAGTGCGACTGATATTACTGAGTTTTTCTCTTGGCTGCGTCACATTGCCAGATGATTTTTGGCTGTGTGACGCACAAAATACCGCACCGGTACTATCGTGTAGCCATTAACTCTTCGCTAAGAACAACCTTTTGTATTATCAATACATAATGGATATGACACTTGCTTTATACCCCGCGGGTACGGCATGCTGATTTCCGCGTGTTTAGCCACTCAGGCTGCTTCAATAGGTTCTAGCGCTCAAACGTCCAGGATTCACAGGTGTAAAATGCGTGACAACGTCACAGACAGGGATTTTCTTTCAGTTTTACACCCGATAAAGACAAAGAGCCTGCTTCGATTTACAGCTACTATCAATAATAACAAAACGGCTGTTACGCCCAGGTAAACCCTTTATAAATGACTATTTGTGAGCCTGCACATTACACGGGATACAAGGATTAGAACGATGCTGTTCTCCCAGACCGGACTTGCGAAGTATCGCTACTATCGCCTTGCGTTGGCCGGCGCTATGGGTTTATTGACCCTTATTCTTACGCTGGGTATTCGTATTTACGAACAAAGTCGGGTTATCTCTGCGGATCAACAACGCGTGGCGATGCACACCGTTGAAAAACTCGAAAAACTCCTTGAACCGGCTTCCCAGGCCGCGCGAAAAACACCCGTTGACCCGGCGCTCACCTGTCGTGAGTTACAACCTGCCATGCAGCAAACAGTGGCACGCATGCAAACCTTGCGTTCTATCACGCTGGTGACCAATGGCACAATTACCTGTTCAAGCCTAATTGGCGCGCTGGATCTGAGTTTCAGCAAAACCCTGCCGGATATCGCTCAGGGCCGAACGCGGCTGGAGCTTCGCGCAGCAAAATTAAGCAGGTTAGATATTCCTACTTTGCTGCTCTGGCAACCTGCCACGGCTGATAATCTTAACGGTGAACTGTTCGTCTATAACATCGGGATCCTGTCGAATTTCCTGCTTGAACCACAGCCTCCGTATGCGCGCCATATTGTCCTGAACGTGGTGAAGCAAAGCCTCGAATATGGCAAGAATGAAATCATGCAAAGCTTGAATTTACCGCAGCGGCCGTTGCTGACCGTAAAATCACCGAACTATGATTTTTCCGTGTCAATTTATGGTGAGGAAGCGTCCGCGCTGGCCTGGTCAGAACTGGCTTCCCATCTTCCTCTTTCGGTGCTGATCAGTTTGCTGACCGCAACGGCGGTCTATTTGTTATCCGGCAGCCGGATCAGTCTGGCGTATCCGATAAGCCACGGGATTTCGCACCGCGAATTCAAAGTCTATTGTCAGCCGATTATCAACAGCGTCGATGGCCGCTGTATTGGTGTCGAAACGCTGATGCGCTGGAAGAATCGCCGACAGGAATGGGTTTCGCCCGATGTTTTTATTCCGCTGGCAGAACAGCATGGGCTTATCATCGGGCTGACCCGGTATCTGATTAAAACGGTTACCGATAATCTCTCCGTCTTCCCCGCCACTTCCGGTTTTTACGTCAGTATTAACGTCGCCGCGCAGCATTTTAATAATATGGAAATTGTGGATGACATCCGCAAAATCTGGCTGCCTGCGCAGCCTTCTGTCTCGTTAATGCTGGAACTGACTGAGCGCACGCGCTTGCAGGAATTGCGAGCCGCCGAGATTTCACAGTTGAAAGAGATGGGGATATTACTGGCGATCGATGATTTCGGTACCGGCCACAGCTCACTGAGTTATTTGAAAACGCTGAACCCGGACGTGCTGAAGATAGACCAGGCGTTTACCGCCTCGATTGGTACTGATGCGATCAACGCAACGGTTACCGATACTATCATCACGCTGGCGCAGCGGCTGAATCTCAAGCTGATTGCCGAAGGTGTCGAAACTCGTGAACAGGTCGATTATCTGCGTAAACGCAAAGTCGATTCCCTGCAGGGATACTATTTTGCCAGGCCGATGCCGATTGAGGTATTCCCGATCTGGCTGGCGCGGTATGAGAAATCCACCCAGGCCATGCAACCGGTTGATGAATAATCGCTGAGAGTAAGAAGCATAAAAAACGGCGACCGGAGTCGCCGTTTTAAACAGAAGTGAACCGCTATTACTGGTCTTCTTCCCAATGGTCTTCAGACTGGATTTTCGTAATCCGCACGCGCTCGATCCGATAATCTGTCACGTCGAGAATTTCAAAGTGCAGCGAGGCCATTTCAATCACTTCACCTGCGACCGGCATCTGGCCAGATTTCGATAACAACAGACCCGCCAGTGACGCAAAATCATCGTCCGGGCTGACCAGCGTGTTAATGTCCAGGATCTGCTGTAACAGATGTAAATCCGTGCCACCCTTGGCTATCCAGGAATCACCGTCGGCAATCACGTCTGGCGTTTCGTCCTCGTCCGGGAATTCACCGGCAATCGCTTCCAGCACATCCAGCGGCGTAACCAGCCCCTGAATCACACCAAATTCGTTGCTGACGACCACCAAACGGCCTTTCGCTTTACGCAGCACGGCCAGCAGATTGATGACATCCATCGTTTCCGGCACCACGATCGGTGGCGTTTTCTCGGCAAAGGCCACGATGCTTTCACCCTTTTCCAGCGCCACCAGCAGATCTTTCGCCCGCACCACGCCGATCACGTCATCCAGAGAATGACGGCAAATCGGGAACAGACTGTGCGGCGTGTCCAGCAGCTGGCTGCGGATTTCAGCCGGTGAGCGTTCGCAGTCCACCCAGGAAATCTCGGTGCGCGGCGTCATGATGCTGCGCAGCGAACGCGAGGCCAGCGTCAGTACGCCGGTTATCATGTGACGTTCTTCTTCCGCAAAAGTCTCATTGGCAGGAACGGTATCACCTGAGGGTTCGTCTTCATTCTGATGCTGACGTTTCCCGCCCATCAGACGCTGAATCGCCTCGGCCGTACGTTCACGCATCGGTCGTGTGGACTGGCTTTTCAGGAAGTTACGGCGTGCAATCTGGTTGAACAATTCAATCAGAATGGAGAAACCGATCGCGGCGTACAGATAACCTTTCGGAATATGGAAACCAAAACCTTCAGCAATCAGGCTCAGACCGATCATCAGCAGGAAGCTGAGACACAGCACCACCACCGTCGGATGATTGTTCACAAAACGGGTCAGCGACTTCGACGCCAGCAGCATGACACCCATGGCAATCACCACTGCCGTCATCATCACGTACAGGTTGTTGACCATGCCAACGGCGGTAATCACCGCATCGAGTGAGAACACGGCGTCCAGCACCACAATCTGCGCCACGACCGACCAGAAGCTGGCGTAGCCGCGGTTTTGCGAACCGTGCTCTTCATGCCCCTCCAGCCGTTCGTGCAACTCCGTCGTCGCTTTGAACAGCAGGAATACCCCGCCGAGCAACAGGATCAAATCGCGTCCGGAGAAACTGAACTGCGCAATGCTAAACAGCGGCGTGGTCAGTTTGACCATCCACGAGATAAGCGACAGCAGGCCTAAACGCATAATCAGAGCTAGGGATAAGCCGATGATACGTGCTTTATCACGCTGTTTTGGTGGCAGTTTGTCCGCAAGGATGGCGATAAACACCAGGTTGTCGATACCCAGAACAATTTCCAGAACGACAAGTGTCAGCAAACCGACCCATATTGAAGGGTCCATCAAAAATTCCATGTCAGACTCCGCAATGAGTTAAAGAAAAAAGACGCAAAGAAACGCGATTCGCTGGGCAATCAGAGACCCGGCAAAGTGTTTTAGCTGTATGACTTACAGATGAAAGCGGTTTCAGTGCGGCAAAAATCAGGCCCATTGGGGCGGATTTGCCGGTAACGATGAGGTGAAAAAGCGAAGAATAGTGACGTCGGTGACAGTCCATAGGGAGGGCTGAGGCCCGGTACTCCTGTTCAATTATTTGGAAAATCACTTTATCAGGAATGATTATCGGACGAAAGTGCGATCTTTTACCTCCTGCATTATTCTGAAACATCTATGCTGTTTTATTAGGCACGTGGAAGCGTATTCACAATACGTCTTTGAATAACGGACAGTCGTCACAAAATTTATTTTTTCACACACTAAAATAAATCACGTCGCACAACCTGTTGAGGTTCTGCCGTTTTACTGTTTATCAGTGTTATCAGAAATTAACGGACATTAGTGGGTTCATTCTCACGCAGGGAACGCTCTGTCCGCCTCAGGAATAAAAACGGGCGGATATTATCATCAGCACCATTACTTATGTGCATAACTCTTAACCGAGTTAACAGAGGAGGTAGCGAGTGAGTATTGCTATTATCATCGGCACGCACGGGTCAGCAGCTGAACAGTTGTTGAAAACAGCGGAAATGATTTTAGGTGAGCAGGATAATGTCGCCTATATCGATTTCGTACCCGGCGAGAATGCCGAAACCCTGATCGAAAAGTACACGGCAAAGTTGGGTGGTTTAGACACCAGCAGCGGCGTCCTTTTCCTGGTCGACACCTGGGGTGGCAGCCCGTTTAACGCCGCCAGTCGCATTGTTGTCGATAAGGAAAATTACGAAGTTGTCACCGGTGTTAACATCCCTATGCTGGCAGAAACTTTCATGGCCCGTGATGACAACCCGTCCTTCGCAGAACTGGTTGCTATTGCAGTGGAAACCGGACGTACCGGCGTGAAAGCGCTGAAAACCCCGGAACCTGCCACAGAAGCGCCTGTCGCCGCACCGGTACCGAAAAAAGCCGCCCCGGTTCAACCTTCCGGTCCGAATGACTACATGAAAATCGGTCTTGCCCGTATTGATGACCGCTTGATCCATGGCCAGGTCGCGACCCGCTGGACCAAAGAAACCAACGTCAACCGCATTATTGTCATCAGCGATGAAGTGGCTGCCGACACCGTGCGTAAAACGTTGCTGACTCAGGTTGCTCCTCCTGGTGTTACCGCACACGTTGTCGACGTGGAGAAAGCTATCCGTGTTTACAACAACCCGAAATACGCCGGCGACCGCGTGATGTTGTTGTTCACCAACCCAACCGACGTTCTGCGTGTGGTTGACGGTGGCGTGAAGATTACATCGGTCAACATTGGTGGTATGGCATTCCGTCAGGGTAAAACCCAGGTGAATAACGCCGTGTCCGTCGACGAGAAAGATATCGAAGCATTCAAAAAACTGAATGAAAAAGGTATTGAACTTGAAGTGCGTAAAGTGTCCTCGGATTCACGTCTTAAGATGATGGATCTTATTAATAAGATGAATTAATAAGCACAGGCGTCAAACGCAGATTTTCTCAACGTTATCTGCATCTGATGTGCTTGTTTTTACTCAGCGTCCTTTGGTCATAGGAGAAGTGCAATGGAGATCACCACACTACAAATTGTGCTGATATTTATTGTTGCATGTATTGCCGGGATGGGTTCGATTCTGGATGAATTCCAGTTTCACCGTCCGTTAGTTGCCTGTACTTTGATCGGTTTTGTTCTGGGTGATGTTAAAACCGGGATCATTATCGGCGGTACGTTGGAAATGATCGCGCTTGGCTGGATGAACATCGGTGCTGCTGTTGCGCCGGATGCCGCCCTCGCCTCCATCATTTCTACCATTCTGGTTATCGCAGGCGGACAGTCTGTCGGTGCCGGTATTGCATTAGCCATCCCTCTGGCTGCAGCAGGTCAGGTATTAACCATTATCGTTCGTACTATCACCGTTGCCTTCCAGCATGCTGCTGATAAAGCCGCTGAGAAAGGAAACCTGAGCGCGATTACCTGGATCCACGTTTCGGCGCTGGTTCTGCAGGCAATGCGTATCGCTATTCCAGCCGTGATTGTTGCTGTTTCCGTGGGTACTGCCATCGTTCATGACTTGCTGGCATCGATTCCGGAAGTGGTCACCAACGGTCTGAATATTGCGGGTGGTATGATTGTCGTCGTCGGTTACGCCATGGTCATTAACATGATGCGTGCTGGCTACCTGATGCCTTTCTTCTACCTCGGTTTCGTGACTGCGGCATTCACTAACTTCAACCTGGTTGCACTGGGTGTGATTGGTGTGGTGATGGCAGTGCTTTACATCCAGTTGAGCCCGAAATACAACAAATCTGCGCAAGCAGCGGCAGCTCCGGGTGTTAACGACCTCGATAACGAATTGGATTAAGGGTGAAGGACATGGTTGATAAAACTGAAGTTAAAAAACTCACGGCAGGCGACATCCGCGGTGTGTTTATGCGCTCCAACCTTTTCCAGGGGTCATGGAACTTCGAACGTATGCAGGCTCTGGGCTTCTGTTTCTGTATGGTGCCTGCTATTCGTCGTCTCTATCCTGAAAATAACGACGATCGCAAAGCGGCAATTAAACGCCACCTGGAATTCTTCAACACCCATCCATATGTTGCCGCGCCGGTTCTGGGCGTAACGCTTGCGATGGAAGAACAGCGTGCCAACGGCGCTCCTATCGACGACGCGGCCATCAACGGCCTGAAAGTCGGTCTGATGGGTCCTCTGGCAGGTGTGGGTGACCCGATCTTCTGGGGTACTGTACGTCCGGTGTTTGCTGCACTGGGTGCGGGTATCGCGATGACCGGGAGTCTGCTTGGACCATTGCTGTTCTTCGTATTGTTTAACCTTGTACGCCTGCTGACCCGTTATTACGGTGTGGCTTATGGCTACAAAAAAGGTGTCGATATCGTAGGTGATATGGGCGGCGGCTTCCTGCAAAAACTGACCGAGGGGGCGTCGATTCTCGGCCTCTTTGTCATGGGGGCACTGGTTAACAAATGGACGCACGTTAACATTCCGCTGGTGGTATCGAAGATAACCGACCAAACCGGTCATACCACGGTCACTACGGTACAGACGATTCTGGACCAGCTGATGCCGGGTCTGGTGCCATTGCTGCTGACCTTCGGCTGTATGTGGCTGCTGCGTCGGAAAGTGAATGCGTTGTGGATCATCGTGGGCTTCTTCGCCATCGGGATCTTCGGTTACTGGATTGGCCTGTTAGGTCTCTGATAACCACAAGCCGGGGGATCACTCCTCCGGCTTTTTTATTGCCTGAGTTTGTCTGTTTCTGCTTTTATTTTGCTTTGCCTGTTGGCAGTACGCTGGAGTTTTTTCATGTCCGTGACCGATATCGTCCTCGCCCTCTTCACCTTCATGCTGCTGGCCTATGCCATCTACGACGAATTCATCATGGGAGCCAAAAACGGCAAAACCCGCCTCAGAGTCAATCTTCGTCGCCGCAATAAGCTCGATTCCATCATCTTCATTGGCCTGCTGGCGATCCTGCTTTACAACAATATTCAGGCCAATGGCACGCCTCTTACCAACTATTTGTTGATTGGTCTGGCGCTGGTGGCGTTCTATCTTTCTTTTATTCGCTGGCCAAAATTGCTGTTCAAGCCCAAAGGGTTTTACTTCGCCAATACCTTCATCACTTATGACAGGATCCGCAGTATGAATCTCTCAGAAGATGGTGTGCTGGTGTTTGAATTGGAACAGAAGAAGTTATTGATCCGCGTAAACGAGCTGGATGATTTAGAGAAGATTTACAAAGTGATGGTTGAAAATCAGTAGCCTGGTCTTCAACCCTGAAAGACTAAATTAAGAATTAATGCTTTCGTCATCTGGTTTGCGCTGATGCAGCCTGATGACGAAATCAGTCTCACACCCGAACGCCGTCTCAACCTTCAGATTCGCCATCACCTCTTCCGTCGCGCGCCATGCAAAAGGCGTCATCTGCAATAAATCAAACGCCTCCGGCCCGGTAAGCTGCATAGCGTAGGCGAGGGATTCCGTCGCAATACGCTCGAAGCCCTCCAGCTGTTCATCCAGCTCCGCATGCAACTGCACATCCTGATAAATCAGCCCTTTCAGCTGATACAGATGGCGCGGCCCTGGTGCAACGGTTAACACCACGCCACCCGGTTTAACAGCGCGGTACAGCTCCTGCGCCTTGCAGGGTGCGTAGATCCGCACCACGGCGTCCAGCGAGGCCTCGGCGAAGGGTAAACGATGGCTGGAAGCCACGCAAAAAGCCGCCGAATGATACCGCTTTGCCGCATAACGAATCGCGACCTTCGCTACATCCAGTCCATACACTTTCATCGCACGCGTCAGGGCTAACCGTTCAGCAATAGCCGTCGTGTAATACCCTTCCCCGCAACCGATATCGAGCAGAGCCGTCGCGCTTTGCGGCAACACTTCATCAAGGAGAGTCACCAGACGATCGCGCAGCGGCTGATAATGGCCGGCATCAAGAAAGGCACGGCGTGACATCATCATTTCAGTACTGTCCCCCGGTTGCTTCGAGCGTTTATGCTGCACGGGCATCAGATTGACGTAGCCTTCTTTGGCATGATCAAACTGATGATTCTGCGGACAGCGCCATTGCTGGCCGGTCAGCTCAAGAGGCTGGAAACAAAGTGGACACTGATAAGTCATGCGGGAAACCTGCAAGGAAAGTCTGAGGGGCGAATATTCGCAATAATGTTAAGTCTAAAGAAGGCGACTGGTGGTTGCAACCGCTGGAAAGTCCGGCCAAAAGCCAGCTACACTGATGCCATGACCTTTCCTTAACGAGACTTGAGATGAGTGACAGCTCAGCCTTACTCCGTCAAATACCCGGTATTCTTCATGGCTTCGGTGATAAGCACACCTTGCTTCCTGCTGAGTTACAACCTTACGAATCCACCCGTCCTGCCAAGAAGCAGGTGCATGGCGTTCGGATAGTCGATGTCACTCAGCCTGGACAGGCCTGTGGCGAAGCAGACGGGTTTTTCACCTCAACGCCCGGCATTCTTCTGGCGGTATTCACGGCGGACTGTTTACCGGTGATTTTTTGCCGCAAAGATGGCAAGCAAACCGGCGTAGTCCACGCGGGCTGGCGGGGTCTGATCGACGGGATTCTGGAACTGATGGCTGCCCGAATTAACGCGTCAGGAGATACGGCTGACTGGGTGGTGTCTATCGGCCCGGCAGCGGGTGCCTGCTGCTATGAAGTGAGTCAGGAGCTGGCGGACACGTATATGCAGCGCCTTGATTTTCCGCCTTCATTGATATCACCTGTGCCGCGCCATCTGGATCTGGCCGCTATTGCCGAAGCGAAATTACGCGCGCTGGGCTTTGCCGACATCGATCACGCTGGCCGTTGCACGTTATGCACACCCGATGAAACCGGCACCGGTTTCAACTACACCAGCTATCGCCGCAACAGCCATCAGCGAGAAAAAGATCCGGCGCATCCTGGCATCAGCGGACGCAATCAGCAATCCGGGATCATCATTCTCTGAATGCCGGACACAAAAAAACCCGCCTTGGCGGGTTTTTTTACAGCTGGACGCTGCTTAGATTGCAGTTACGTTAACTGCAGACGGGCCTTTCTGGCCGTCCTGGATTTCGAACTCTACGTTCTGGCCTTCAGCCAGAGTTTTGAAGCCGTTACCCTGGATTGCAGAGAAGTGTACGAACACGTCTTTGCTGCCGTCAGCAGGAGTAATGAAACCGAAACCTTTAGACTCGTTGAACCACTTAACTTGACCTTTGATCTTTGCCATCTTGAGTATTTCCTTTGGATTGTTTAAACCGCCCGTAGGCGTTACATAGACAAACTAGAGTCGTTACTGCTTGAGGCACTAAGATTAGAATCGGCAGAGAAGCGGTATTCAACGTGAACGTCTTTACTCAGAACTTCTATACTGAAAATGCCACACATATACAGAACTGTACCTCGTTTTACCCAGAAGCGTTATCACATACTCTGAATTCGATGGCAAGCCATTTTTAATCAGCGATGGACATGTCGCACATATTTGAGCCGCTTAATGGCACTTCGTGTTCAGTTAAGCTGAAATATGTTGATAGACATGCTTTTTTCTGCTTTACAGGTACAGCGGTATATCCAACAAAACAATAACGACCTGTTTCGATTATTGATCATTTAATGTAGAACCGTAAGCGTAAAAAACATCTTTATTTGAATTTTTATGGAGGATATCCCGGAAGATGGCTTACGCATCAGTCCCCTGCTGACCGCGTGCAGGATCGCCACGACCAGCCTCTCATAGGAGTCGCGGAATATTTAGACCATAAGCCATCGCAGGACGCTCCCGCTGATGTGGCTTTCAGGTTATGTGACTGGTTATGCAATAATCAAAAAGGTCATGGATGAATAAAATGGTGCAAACAAAACAAAGGAATGAAATTAATGCACCTAAACCGTGCGCCTTTACATTGGCAGGGATATTAGTGAGTGAAAAAACCGGACGGAGGATTTCAATTCAAAGCCCTTAATCCTCACATGTATATTTCGTTGCCTGGCGTTGTTTACATTATAATGAATTAAAGTTTGCGACTTCGTTAAATTCACATGAAAACTGAAGAATAACCAGGCACGCTTATTCACTAATAAGATATCGATATGAATAACAATTATTAATTACCGTGATCTGCTTCGCAGATTTTATTTCCTGATGCGTAACATCCAGGTGTTTTCTTCGACACAGCCCGCTGTTTCACGTCACGGGTATGCGTTTGCCACATTACGACAGACAAGGTGCTTCACGGCACACTATGAGTTCCCGCAGCATAAAGCCCTCTCCGCTAGGCTCAGGAAGAAGCTTTATGGTCATAAACTACATAATTCTCTGCCGGACGCGGCAATATTTTGAAACTCTGAAGAGGCATTTCATCGTCTTTTGCCATTCACTTTATAAATAATAACAAATCATTAACCCTTACCCTTAACAGGGTAAAATAAAATGCCTCTCAAGTGATAATACTTCTCATTAATCGCTGAATGAGATTTTTCCTGCCCTATAATTTGAATGAGGAATAATTTCACTCTTTGGTGATGCTCGCCCCGATTTTTAACGGCGAAAATTTGATATCCGGCGAGACGCTTTCCGAAATTGCCTGAGCTAATTCTTTCAAAGGCTGATCCAGAGATTCATCCGCTAATTCAAAAACGCCCCAGTGAATCGGCACGGCTTTGCGACAACGCAGCTCTGAAAACACGTCCACAGCCTGTTGCGGGTCCATATGTTGCGCACTCATGAACCATCTTGGTGCATAGGCACCTATCGGAATTGCCGCCAAATCAAAAGGTCCCAGACGCTGGCCAATCTTTTCAAACTGATTGCTGTAACCACTGTCGCCCGAAAAATAAAAGCGCAGTGAGGGGTGCGAGACCACCCAACCGCACCACAGCGACTGATTGCGATCCCAGGGCGTTCGCATACTCCAGTGGCGCGCAGGAACCGCAGATAATGTCAGTTCGCCGAACTGGCGCTCTTCCCACCAGTCCAGCTCTTCGACAAAATGCGCGCCCCGCTTCTCCAGCCAGCGCTTCATGCCAAGGGGCACCATAAATTGCACCTGCGGAAATCGACGCAATAATTTGCGTACGGTTACATTGTCCAGATGGTCATAATGATTATGCGAAAAAATCACCACATCGATAGGCGGCAGTTGATCAACCGGAGCAGCGACCGGCGTTTTGCGTTTCGGTCCGTAAAATCTCAACGGTGAAGCACGCTCCGACAACGCGGGATCCATCAGGATATAACATCCCGCGACGCGCAGCAGCAGACAGGCGTGGCCTAAAAACCACAACCGATCATCCGTGCCACTGAAATCGGCGGTCTGCCACCAGTTTTCAATAAAATGATCGTAGCCCTTCTCCGGCGGCAGAGGCAGCCGCTGCGCTTTGCGTTCCTGTTGCCAGCGTTTGAAATCTCCTTGCTGACGATTATGCGGTTCGACATTGGTAAATCCGTCAGGCGTATGATGGCTTTTTGACGGATCGTAATAGGGATTTTTACCAGACATAGGACTCCTGGATGGTGCTATTTCAGGGTGAACAGCGTACGGCGCCGTCCTGCATCCAGATTAATTAGCATACTTGTCGATATCTCTACAGGCCGAAAGTGCAAAAATATGTGCAATTGTCACCACAGAGGCGTGTTAAGAAACTCTTAATAACTCTGTGCTTTACTGGGACTGTTCAAAAAGGAGGACAACGATGACCCGCAACACATTCACTTCGCGCCTGGCTCATATCTTCCAGCTACAGACACAGTACGGACGTTTGTGGCTGCGTTCGCGCTTTCGCCGGTTGACGCTGCCACCGGCCTTGAAAGTCGTGATCTTCGCCGTGACGGGCATGATGGTACTCGCACTGACAGGTACTCTGCTTCTGCTGCTTGACCTGATCACAATAGTTTTCCGGATGCTTAAACGCCCGTTTCCACGCGGTAATTTTCGCCAGGCATCCCTCATCAGAAAACCCACATAAAATAAAACCGTGCAGGGAAAACCCGGCACGGTTTGCATTAAGGTGGAATGTCCCCTGAACTCAGGCAGGCATACCGCAAAGTTTGGTTAAATTTCGGGCTCCGATCATGAGGGTAGCAACATAGGATTGTCTGCGGGTCACCACTTCGACCGCAACACGCGCATCTTTATATTTGATGAGGTAAGTAGAAGGCCAGCCCTGCCGGCGCTTACCGTAGGCTTTTTCATGACTGTCGATAGCTGCATGAGCAACCACCAGATGGGAGAGAGTTTTATCACCTTTAATGATGCGCTTCATAATGGACTCCGCCTTAGACACAACTGTCAAAATGAGGAAACATTAATCACTTGATACGCATCGCTTTTATGCGACGCTTATTCGAATCACTTCTTTGCAATACTTTGTCGCAATCTGAGTATCTCTGCGCTTTTTATTCCACGCAAGCCTTACTTTCTTTACTTAGCAGGAAACAGATCATCGCCGCCCGCAGAGGCCGTATGCTTTGCGCCTGCCACTGTCCATCAGGGCTTTGAATTTCGGCAAGCCAAAGCGGATCGCTCTGCAACTCTTTAAAATTTATGCTGATTTTATTGGCGCAAATAATGGGCCACGCATCGGAGGGATTGTTGCAATAATCTTTGCCTTTGACGCCGCCGTAGGGATACCACTTCTCAGGCTCTTCCCCGGTCAGTAAGGCGATACTGTGGTTTACATCACTGTCGTTTTCTTCGGACCATTTAATCATCAGTTCTTCCATCATGCAGGGCACATGCGTGGAGACTACCGGAGGATTAAGACAGATTTATGACCGGAAAGCACAAACAAAAAACCCGCCTCAGAGGCGGGTCAGCAAAGCACATTAACTTTATCTTTCCGGAATAAATCCACGCAGGCTGAGAGCGGAATCCTCTTCTGCCTCTTCCACCGGCTCCGCGCCTTTGGCTCTGGCCGTCAGAATCTTGAGCAACTCTGTTTGCTGACGTTGCTGCTCGGCAATTTCCTGCAGCAATTCAATCTGCTGGTTCGCCCTGACACTGGCCCGGCTGACAAAAAACCAAACCAACAAGAATAACAGCGCTGAGAGTGCACTCAACGCCAATGAAGCCAGGCTGTTTTGGCCCATTGCGAAATCAAACATTTACGACCCTACCACTGAATGTTCTGAACACACATCTTATCACTCCCGACGAGTCTGAGAAGCGGTTCACAAAAAAACAGGGCTTTCTTATGCTGCTGACGCTTAAAAGGGGATAAAAGAGGTGATCGCGCACACACCGAGGTCAAAGTTTCCGCCCTGATCGCAATAGCTGTTCAGTGCCATCAGGTACAGACCGACACAGATAAGCAGGAAAAGAACGAATACAACAATTTTCCTGAACTTGAAAGCAGGCTTTTTCAATTTGATTGCGGGTCTCTTGTAGTTTACAGCGCGTCTGTCAGGGCTCAATGGTGGCGTCCAACATGATATGGAACAGATTTCCATAGTACGACGGAAATCTTAAACAACGATATAACGAAGCGCGCCATTTTGCACACTTGCCGCCGTGCAATAATCACGTACAGAAATCATACATTAAAATGCATAACCCTTATCAATATATAGCAAAAGCCTCATTTGATCTGTATCAAATAAAATAGCATCTCCTGATCATGCTCCCCCCCAATAATTTCACTATGTGATTTCTCAAAAAGGGATATTTTTAATCAAGACGACATCTTATTTAAAAAGCTATCTGGAAAGCCAATAAGATGACAGCATGGAGAGAATATAAATCTCATCACAAACTCATAAACACCTGTTTACTCTGGCTGTCAGCCACACCTGCTATATTACTAACACTCCCGGCTATCATTTAATATCACCTGAAAATTAATACGGTTGACAGATACAAACACTTCAATACGGAAATTATAAAGAAAACGACTTACTAAAAAGCAATTAATTAACTCAATCAACATAAAACCCAAGAAAAATATTTCATTTTTCGCCCATTTTTATTTGAACTTCTTTGTTGAATTACCCACCTCATTAAAATATCATCCCACCGTCGAACAGTACTTCTGTCTCTTCGTTATATAAATGAAAGCATAATGGCTGGGATTATTCCCAGCTGGTTCATGCTGACTATTTTTTGTTGAGGGATTAATAAATGCATGCATGGAATAAAAAGTTCTTCGTTTCTAAAATAGCGCTGGCCTGCGCTGTTGCAGTAGCTGCACCTGCCGCGATGTCAGCTGACATCTCCGGTACCGTATACGATACCTTCTATCACGACGCATCTGTGACAGGGCATGTCGGATACCGTGGCTATACGGATAACGATGTTGCAGATAACGGTTACGTGGGCGGAGATATCAATTCTTCAATCAATAATGCTGTGGTTAACGGCGTTATTTCCACTTACTATCTGGGCTTCAATAATAATACGACCAATACGCTCAATATCACAGACACCACAGTAAACGGGATGATCAGCTCCAAATGTCAAACCAATGACTGTGGCGACGCGCGTAATGATTACGATCAGTCTCCATTACAACTGACCATTGATAATTCAACAATCAATGACACCTATGAACATTACAATTACGACGTAACTGACGCAAATAATGTTCGCGATAACGAAATTTTAAATACGTACGATTTAGGGGTGGCAGTCACTCTGGATCAAGAAAGTGATATCGTTATAAAAAATAACTCTCACGTAGCTGGCATTGCATTGTCACAAGGTTACCAGTGGGTTGATACCGACGTTAACAACAGCAATACCTTTGATAACACGCTAACTGTCAATGATTCTGTATTGACCTCTGGTTCGTATACTGAATTACAAACTTCCGGTTTTTACGGTCAGTCAGATAAACCAAGTGATTATGGTAATCTCAGTGCTACGGGTAGCGAAGTTGACGATATCGCACTTTCCGTAATAGCTGATTCTGCTGCTGATAATTCAATGAAAACAACAGCTGTTTTCAATAATTCAACGATCTCGGGCGACGTCTATTTCGAAAGCAGCTTTGATCATAATTATTATGATGGCGGCTACGACAGCAACGGTGATGGCGTACTTGATACCAACGGATGGGACGACACAGATGAACTCCATCTGACCCTGGACAATGGCAGCAAATGGGTCGGTGCAGCTATCTCCAATGTTGAAGCAGATGCTGATTTGTACGACAGAAGCATGAACAGCATCTGGCCTGGTTCTGTCGTCAACAAAACTACCGGTTACCTGGTGGGTGACAGTGTTTATCAGAGTGGTCTGTTTGACGTTGCGCTGAACAATGGTTCTGAGTGGGACACGACTAAAAGTTCCATTATTGATAATCTCACCGTTAATAATAAATCTCAGGTCAACGTTGCAGATTCCGGTTTGCTGGCTGACAACATTTCCCTGTCTGAGCAGTCAAGCCTGAAAGTTGCTGCGCATGGTATTATTTACACCGATGCGCTGAACCTGAACTCTGGCAGTAAAGCCACCCTTACTGAGGAAACGGCAACCGTTTATGCTAACACCATCACCGTAGGAAGCGGCTCTGAACTGAACTTAGGTGCAGGTCAGGTTGATACCCACAATATGGTGCTGACAGACGATGGTACTTTCAATATCGGTAGCCGTGAATTCGTTCTGAATGCCGATATGAACAATGCCCGTGACAAAACCACCGTTGATTACGTTTACGATCGCGGCACTGTCGGCATGAACTCCGACGGACATCTGGCGGTTAACGGCGTAACTAACGGTAACTATCAGGTGCGTATTGATAACGCGACCGGTGAAGGTCGTGTTGCTGATTACCAGAATAAAGAGCTGATCCGCACTTACGGCGGCAATGCAACCTTCACGCAAGCTAACACCGCGGATTTGGGTGCCTATAAATATCAGGCAGAACAAGTTGGCGATACTGTCGTTCTGGCTAAACAAGGCATCACGTCTACCGCTAATGCAGCGCTAAGCCTGCCTTCTTCCAATGCTGCCACCTGGCACATGGAGCAAGACACGCTGAACAATCGCATGGACAGCTCACGTCACACCCAGGGTGATGACAAAGGCGGCGTTTGGGTTAACTACTTTGGTGGCCAGCAGAACGGTGATAATGGCGTTGTTGATTACGACCAGGACATCAACGGCATCATGGTAGGTTTGGATAAAGTCACTGAAGGTGGTGACGAGCGTCAATGGCTGGTCGGTATGGCAGCAAGCTTCGCAAAATCCAGCCTGTCTATGGACAATGCTGATGCGGACACTGACAGCCAGTCAGCACGGGTGTATTCCAGCCTGGACTTCAAGAATGGCGTATTCTTCGATACTTCTCTGAGCTACAGCCACTTCAGCAACTCGACTGACAGCACCATGAGTAACGGTCAGCAAGTTTCTGGCGACAGCACAACAGACGCATGGGGCTTTGGTCTGAAGGCCGGTTACGACTGGAAGTTCGCACCACAAGCTTACCTGACACCTTATGCAAGCATCACCGGCGTGTTCATCGGCGACGACGACTACAACATGAGCAACAATATGCGTGTCAGCGATCAGGCTTATGACAGCATGCGTTATGAGTTAGGTGCCAACATCGGTTATACCTTCGATCTGGGTGCAGATCAGGCTATCAGCCCTTACGCTACTCTGGCCTATGTGTATGAAGATGCCAACAACGACGCAGACATCAACGGGGACCGTATCGATAACGGCATCGATGGTTCCGCAGTTCGCGTAGGTTTAGGTGGTCAGTTCGACATGAGCAAAAACTTCACCGTTTATGCAGGTGCTAACTACCTGGGCGGCAGCGATGTTGACCAGCCTTGGGCAGCAAATCTGGGTATGAAATACCGCTGGTAATTGCTTTTAAAGCTAATGAGTTAATTCTGGTGGCCCCTTTCAGGGGCCGCTTTTTTTTTGCATTCACCCCCACCGTCTCAGATTAAGAATCTGCTGGAGTGACTTCTTTCGCTCAATAACTTCTACTAAGCTAATCAATATCCTGAAGCCTCAGGATTGATAATCAGAGGAGTGTTTGGGATGAGTGCTATCAAAGCCATTATTGTGCTGGCTGTGATTTACGCGATTTTCTTGTTTTCCGGCTACGGCGTTACCGTGGGCAGCAGTGAAAATGCGGCGGGATTAGGCCTCAAATGCCAGTATCTGACGGCCAGAGGGATTGTCAGTTCGCAGTACATTCATTCTGACAGCGGCGTGATTGGTGTGGCTAATTGCCCAATATTCAAACAAGTGGGCGAAGTGGTGGATAATAAATAGTTAAATTGTCTGGGATAGCGCTTTGTGATGCCCGCGCTGGCAGGCATCACAAAACCGGCAATCAGCTGTCGTGCTTGGTGAACTTCAGCTCGATCAACGAAATGGCTTTTTGGATGGCACGCTTAGTCACCGGGTCCGCACCGGCCGGATGCTTGTTAAAATCGATACTTTTTAACTGATGAGACATTTTCTCGCGCACTTCGGCAGGCGCAATAATCTCAATCACATCTAAAATTTGCTTAATCACCAACTGGCAGGCGACCAGATCAGACTCGTATTCTTGTTCTCTGGTTAAAGCATCAGACATGGGGTGCTCCTATCATCAAGATCATTCGTAAAAATTATGGCCGCGAGGATATCACGCTGGCTGAATAAATTCTCGCTCCGGTAATTAACCCCCTCTGAGGGCTTGTTCAGCGCACAAATAAACAGCAAACAAACATCATCTTATGTTGTTAGCGTCAGATTACTTCTATGCTTACAGCTGCGGCAAAAGGAAGGAGATTCGCGATGTTCGCACTAGTGTTGACCATCTGTTATCTGGGAGGAGGCTGCGAAGATTTCGTCGTGGATGCCTTTAATACTCAGCAACAATGCACCGTAGCGATGCAACAGCAGGGACTGCGCCAGGCTGGCTGTTACCCTATCGAAGATTTTATCGACGGTTACTGGATCCCCGCCCATGACAATGCCGACTTTTAGCGCGTTGCGTAGCCTTTCACAGAGTCGATACTAATAATCTCATAAAGATTGCCAAAGTGTCCGAACAACGGTATGAATACCCTGTTAATCATTGATATTTAACCATATTGACAGGGCAGGAAATGGCAATGACGATACGTAAAACTTATGGCTGCTTTGCGAAGCTGCCTCTCGCACTTCTTCTTTCATCAAGCTTTCTCACTTCTTTTGCCAGTTACGCCGCGACCGTTCCCGCCGGTGTAGAGCTGGCGGCAAAACAAGAAATTGTCCGCAACAATGGCAGCGAGCCAGCCTCTCTCGACCCGCATAAAGTTGAGAGTGACGTTGAATTCAATATTTTGAGCGATTTGTTTACCGGGCTGATAACCATCGATAATAACGGGAATGCACAGCCTTCACTCTCCAGCAGCTGGGAATCTAAAGACAATAAAACCTGGGTATTCCATCTCCGTCAGGGCATCGTCTGGTCAGACGGAACGCCAATCACCGCGCAGGACGTGGTGTTCAGTTGGCGACGCCTGATCGACCCGAAAACGGCATCGCCTTACGAAAGCTACCTCGGCAGTATGCATGTGCTTAATGCCAACGATATTATTGGCGGCAAAAAAACGGCGGATCAGCTGGGTATCAGGGCGCTGGATAAACAAACGCTGGAAATCACCCTGGATCAGCCGCTGTCTTACTTCCTGGGCATGCTTGCGCACCCTTCCCTTTCTCCGATCAGTCAGGCGAATGTCGAAAAGTTCGGTGATAAGTGGACACAGCCGGCGAACATGGTCAGCAGCGGCCCGTTCAAGCTCGATACCTGGACGGTGAACGAACGTATTACGGCTGTACGCAATCCGACTTACTGGGATAACGCACACACCGTCATCAATAAAGTCACTTATCTGCCCATCGCTTCCCCTACGGCGGATGTAAACCGGTTCAAATCCGGGGAAATCGATATCACCGCCACGATCCCAGCGACACTGTTTGCATCACTGAAAAAAGAGCTCGGCTCGCAGGTACATGTCAGCCCTTATCTCGCCGTTTATTACTACGCAATGAACACACAAAAACCCCCGTTCAACGATGTCCGTGTGCGTAAAGCGCTGAATCTGGCGATAGATAAATCAATCATTGCTGATAAAGTTTTAGGTCAGGGGCAAACACCTGCCTGGCATTTATCGCCGGATAACACCGGTGGGTTTACTTTCTCAAAACCCAAAGAGGCCAGCCTGACGCAAGAACAGCGTAATGAAGAAGCGAAGAAATTGCTGAAAGAAGCCGGTTTTGGTCCGGATCATCCGCTGAAATTCAATCTGCTCTACAACACGTCAGAGTCGCATCAGCGTATTGCCATTGCCGCAGCATCAATGTGGAAAAAGAATCTTGGGGTAGATGCCGTTCTCCAAAATCAGGAATGGAAAACTATGCTCGATACCATGCATCAGGGTACCTATGATGTCGTTCGTTACGCCTGGATTGCCGATTACAACGAGCCTTCTACCTTCCTGAATACCTTACGCACTGGCAACAGCGAGAACACGCCGAAGTTTACCAATTCCGCTTACGATAAAGCCCTGGATGATGCATTAAAAGCCACGGATAAAGCAGAAGTAGGAAAGGCATATCAGCGAGCGGAAGACGTGCTCACAGAACAATCTCCGGTGATCCCGCTATACCATTATGTCAGCCCGCGACTGGTTAAGCCTTACGTTGGCGGGTTCCAGGACAGTCTGTTGAACTACATCTATACCAAAGATCTCTACGTCATTAAGCACTAAGTCCGTCCTGCCTCTTCCTGCCAAAAAAACCGGAAGAGGCATCTTTAATTTTCTGTCCTGCTTTCTCCGCCCCCTCTTTGCCGGCTGCCCGCCAGATGTTAGATTGTACGTAAATCACACAAACGGGAGCGATAATGAAATTCTCGCAAAGTGAGATACAACCACTATGGGATGAAGTTGCGCGAATCATTGGCGATGGGGTAATTCAGATGCGACATCGGGGAGAACCGCTGAGCGCAGATGCGCTGATTGGTCATCTTGAACGACAACTGGCCTGCGCAACCGGCGTACAACGCCGCATTTTACTTGGCGCTGCAATCAATATGCTTAAAACCGACCGCCGTTCCTGACTTTAAGGCGGACGCAAACCCTGTCGCCTTTTCGGGTGACAAGTCGAATATCATCAACATATTGCCTTTACTTCGATTGTGCGGCGCGGCCTTGTGCGAACAGGAAAATGCGCTGAGTAATATCATCTGCGCCAAGAATATTTCCTTTTTGCTCCAGATTTGCGCGAGCGTAAGCCACGTCGTGTGCCTGATCGACCATATTGATCACCCGGTCACGCGTAGATTTATCGAGGGTTCCCAACAGTGTCGTCAGAATGGCCTGATAAGCGTTCGAGGCATAAGTCAGCTGCCTTTCACGTTGTTCCAGCGCGTCAATGCGAACCATCAGGGCGTCCAATTGTTCTTGATGCGTCATAGCGGCATCCTCTTCACGGGTGGAAAATAACCGGAGACAGTGGAGAAAGCCGATCTCCGCCGGTTACTGACATTAAGTTTAGCAGAGTTGAGAAAAGTGACGCGATCCCGCTAATGCCACCAAAGTAAACCGCCCCTCAATGAGTCTTTTCCTGCCAGTTCAGATGTAACCGTGACTTATCTCAAACCGTCCATATAGGCGGGCACCTTGAGTTTTGAAGCGTAACAACGGCAGTAATTGCTTACAGACCGCCAAATGAAATCTGCCGCAGGATATGACATTTTCTGGTGCAGCACTGTGGATCTGTTAAGAAATTATTCATTCAGGGGAGAAGCGTGGGTAAGAAAACCATTTTTAGCGTAGCGATGGCAACGTTGTTGCTGGCGAGTTCATTTGCACAGGCGGCAGGATGCCTCAAAGGCGCAGTCGTTGGCGGTGTGGCCGGGCATCTTAAACATCACGCCGTGATCGGCGCCGTGGCGGGGTGTGCAATCGGCCATCATCTGGCGGAGCAGGCGAAGAAACAAAACCCTTCAGCCCAAAAATAATTCATACCCTCAGGACAGACTCTGCCCTGAGGGTAGTACTCTGCTACTGCTTTTGAGAGACCACTACGCGGTTGCGGCCTTCTTTCTTGGCCTGATAGAGCGCTTCATCTGCTCTTTTCAGTGATTCTTCAGGTTTGCCCTGCTGCTGATTCCAGTACGCAACACCAAGAGAAATCGTGATGGGCCGTATGCCAGGCAATACCAGATTTTCCACGTTTTTACGCAGGCGTTCAGCAATCATTTCAGCCTCAGCCAGCTGCGCGCCCGGCAGCAGAACCAGGAATTCCTCTCCCCCCACGCGGCACAAAATATCGCTTTCACGCGCGTTATGTCGGATCTGTTCAGCCAGTGACCTGATCACCTGATCGCCAGTATCATGCCCGTAGGAATCATTGATCGACTTGAAGTGATCGATATCCAGCGTTATCGCCGCAAACTGCTGACGCAGTTGCACTACTGTTTCCAGCGTCATTGCCAGCCCGCGGCGGTTGAATAAACCAGTCATCGGATCAGTCTGTGTTTCGAACTTCAGCTTGCCGATTTTTTTCTGCAACAGACTAATGCCAATCAATAGAGCACGTTTTAACTGTGTCGATTCAAAATACCATGAGGGGATTTCGCGGATGTTTGTAGAAACATCGGGCTTATCCATCTCATTTGCGCTGCGCGCCAGCAGCCACAGCGGTCGGGCTATCAAACGCGAGAATAACCAGACAGCCAGGAGCGTCACTAAAGCCAGTGGTGTCAGATGGCGCAGGACTTTATACATCAGGCCTTCAAGGGGTTTAAGCGTTGAGTCAGTGGGCCGTTGCGTAACAATTTCCCATCCGGACGACGGAACCACCGCGAATCCTGCAAGCATTGCCTGCCCTGCCAGATTAGTAACCATCAGGCTGCCATTCGCATTACGTTTTACTGCGTCAGTCAGCGGGCGCGGTTTCACGACTTCGCCAATACGGTTAGCATCCGGGTGATAGAGGATCCGGCGTTCATTATCGAGAACGGCAATATAGGAGCCATCGCGATAATAATGCTCACCCAGCAGTTCATTCAGAATACTTTTCTGCCGCAAATAAATGGTGCCGCCGATATAACCGAGGTATTCCCCCTGCGCATTGATGATCGGCGTGGAGATTATAATGACCAGATTTTTAGCCAGTGAGATATAGGGTTTACTGATCATCGGACGGCGCTGTTTCAGGGCTTCCAGCGCGCCAGGCGTATTCAGCGTCTGGCCCATCAGTTGCAGGCTGTCAGGCGATGTCGCAAGGATTTTCCCTTTTGCATTCGTAATCACCACCGAGTTGAAGCTGTCGGTCTGATACTTTAATCGGGCCGTTTCTGCCTGCAGGATTTTTGGATCGTCAAAGTGGCTCGCTGCGATAACACCGCTGTATGCAAGCTGCTTTTGCATGCTTTTCAGGAACTGCTCGGTGCTGGCCGCCAGTTTTGTAGCATAAACACGGTTCTCTTCGAGCGTATTGTCGATCAACAACTGACGCTGCACGCTGTAGCTGGCATAAAAACTGTTCGCCAGCGTCACGAAGGCGCTCATTACAGCTAAGCTCAGGATCAGGCGTCGAAGATCGATACGAAACAAAGAGTGGGAAAGGAGTGAGCGCAACGAGAATTCAATCCACTGTCAAAAAAGTGGCTCATATTTAACACCCGTAGCCCGGATGCACAATAAGGCTGAAAAAATAAACAGCAAGCCGCTGATTGTGAAATAAAAAAAGGGAACCCACAGGCTCCCTCTCATAACGTCAGTCAGACAGCAACTGCCTGATGACGCTTCACTTACATATTGGCAATCATGTCGTCGGCAAACTCGCTACATTTGCGCAGCTTAGCGCCTTCCATCAGACGTTCGAAATCGTAAGTCACAGTTTTGGCAGCGATTGCGCCTTCCATGCCTTTGACGATCAGGTCTGCGGCTTCGAACCATTCCATATGACGCAGCATCATTTCTGCGGAAAGAATGATCGAGCCTGGATTCACTTTGTCCTGACCGGCATATTTCGGTGCAGTACCGTGCGTGGCTTCGAACAGTGCGCAATCAGAACCAATGTTTGCGCCCGGTGCGATACCAATGCCGCCAACTTGCGCAGCCAGGGCATCGGAAATGTAGTCACCGTTCAGGTTCATACAAGCAATGACGTCGTATTCAGCAGGACGCAGCAGGATCTGTTGTAGGAATGCGTCAGCAATTACATCTTTAATGATGATTTCTTTGCCGTTGTTTGGGTTCTTAATTTTCACCCAAGGTCCGCCGTCGATCAGCTCACCGCCGAACTCTTCACGCGCCAGCTGGTAACCCCAATCCTTGAAGGCACCTTCGGTGAACTTCATGATGTTGCCTTTGTGAACCAGAGTCAGTGAATCACGATCGTTAGTGATGGTGTACTCGATGGCCGCACGAACCAGACGTTTGGTACCTTCTTCGGAGCAAGGTTTGATGCCGATACCGCATTCCTGTGGGAAACGGATTTTCTTCACACCCATTTCGTCTTGCAGGAACTTGATCACTTTGTCGGCTTCAGCAGAACCTGCTTTCCATTCGATACCTGCATAGATATCTTCGGAGTTTTCACGGAAGATCACCATGTCAGTATCTTCTGGACGTTTTACCGGGCTTGGTGTGCCGGTGTAATAACGAACAGGGCGCAGACAGATGTACAGATCGAGCTGCTGGCGGAGGGCCACGTTCAGGGAGCGAATGCCGCCGCCAACTGGCGTAGTCAGTGGGCCTTTAATAGCAACACGGTAATCACGGATCAGGTCCAGCGTCTCTTCTGGCAGCCATACGTCTTTGCCGTACAGTTCTACTGATTTCTCACCGGTGTAGATTTCCATCCAGGAGATTTTACGCTCACCTTTGTAGGCTTTCTGAACTGCCGCATCAACAACCTTGATCATGGCTGGAGTCACGTCAACGCCGATACCATCACCTTCGATGAATGGGATCACAGGATTATTAGGAATCACCAGTTTACCCTGAGCGTCTACTGTAATCTTTTTACCTTCAGCCGGAACAACTACTTTGCTTTCCATTAACCTCTCCTTCGAGCGCATTTTTGTTAAAAATTTGTAAGATGCCGGTCGATACTACTCGAATATTTCCCGCCAGCCAATCCGAAACATTTTTCAAGTATAATGCGCTAATTCTCTCTAACTTCAATGCCTATGAACCCGCTATCTTTTAGAAATCACAACGTTAAACGTTTCAGCAAACGGCCTGCCAAAGAACAATCTGCCCCAAAAGGGCCGAGAAAGGTGATTCTCTTCAATAAACCGTTCGATGTACTGCCACAATTCACTGATGAGGCGGGTCGGGCGACACTAAAGGATTACATTTCGTTAACAGACGTATATGCCGCAGGCCGTCTGGATCGCGACAGCGAAGGTTTACTGGTGCTGACCAACGATGGCAAACTGCAGGCTGCGCTGACACAGCCGGGCAAGCGCACCGGAAAGATTTATTATGTTCAGGTCGAGGGTGTACCGGACGACGCTGCGGTTGCGGCTTTGCGTGACGGGATTACGCTCAAAGATGGCCCTACCCTGCCTGCTGGCGCTGAAATTGTTGATGAGCCACAATGGTTATGGCCACGCAATCCGCCCATCCGTGAGCGCAAAGCGATCCCCACTTCGTGGTTGAAAATCACGTTGTATGAGGGCAGAAACCGCCAGGTGCGCCGGATGACGGCACACGTTGGTTTCCCTACGCTGCGTCTCATCCGTTACAGCATGGGCGAGTACACCCTCGGTGATTTACAACCCGGCCAATGGAAGGAGATCCCACATGTTTAAACCACACGTCACCGTCGCCTGCGTGGTGCAGGCTGAGGGCAAGTTTCTGGTGGTTGAAGAAACGGTCCACGGCAAAGTCACCTGGAACCAGCCTGCTGGCCATCTGGAAGCGGACGAAACCTTAGTCAGCGCCGCGAAGCGCGAGCTGTATGAAGAAACGGGGATTCACGCCGAACCGCAATCTTTTCTCGGGCTGCATCAGTGGCAGGCACCGGACGGCACACCTTTCTTGCGTTTCGCGTTTGTGATTGACCTGCCCGAAATGCTGGACACCGCGCCGCAGGATGACGATATCGACCAATGCCGCTGGGTGAGTGCCGAAGAGATAATCGGCTCCCCGCAGCTGCGTTCTCCGCTGGTGGCTGAAAGCATCCGCTGTTATCAGCAATCCCCGCGTTACCCTCTGGAAATCCTGCACAATTTCAACCTGCCGGAATAACCTTCTGCGCCGGTTGTCGCCTCCCTGTGAATCAGCGATGCAGCAACCGGCCTGACGTGATAAAATTTCGCGCGTTCTTTTTTGCGCACGCTCTGTTTACTTAATGCAATAAACCGATGTCCGGGTTTCTGTGGTGTTTTTGTCGCGCGCGGCCTTCATCCTCGTGGGGCAAATATCGTAAAAAACACCGGCAGCACCGGGCAATAAATTCCTATGTTTCGGGACTATTATGTCTGACAACAGCCAGAAAAAAGTGATCGTCGGGATGTCCGGCGGTGTCGATTCCTCTGTATCTGCTTACCTTCTGCAACAGCAGGGTTATCAGGTCGAGGGCCTCTTCATGAAAAATTGGGAAGAGGATGACGACGAAGAGTATTGCACAGCAGCCACTGACCTCGCCGATGCACAGGCCGTATGCGACAAGCTGGGCATTGAACTGCACACCGTGAATTTCGCGGCGGAATATTGGGACAACGTGTTCGAATTATTCCTCGAGGAATACAAAGCCGGACGCACGCCGAACCCGGATATTCTGTGCAACAAAGAAATCAAATTCAAAGCCTTCCTGGAGTTTGCAGCCGAAGATCTGGGTGCCGATTACATCGCCACCGGTCACTACGTGCGCCGCCAGGATATCGACGGTGTCAGCCACTTGTTGCGCGGCGTCGATGGCAACAAAGATCAGAGTTATTTCCTCTACACGCTGGGTCATGAACAGGTCGCACAAAGCCTGTTCCCGGTCGGAGAACTGGAAAAACCTGAAGTTCGTCGCATCGCGGAAGACCTCGATTTGATCACCGCGAAGAAGAAAGACTCTACCGGTATCTGTTTTATCGGTGAGCGTAAATTCCGCGATTTCCTCGGCCGCTATTTACCGGCGCAACCGGGCGTGATTAAAAGCGTAGATGGTCAGGTGATGGGGCAGCATCAGGGTCTGATGTACCATACGCTCGGCCAGCGTAAAGGTCTGGGCATCGGCGGACAAAAAGACGGCGGCGAAGAGCCGTGGTACACCGTCGAAAAGGATGTGGAAAACAACATTCTGTACGTGGCGCAGGGTCATGAACACCCGCGACTGATGTCCGTTGGTTTGATTGCGCAGCAGCTGCACTGGGTTGATCGCAAGACGCTGACCGCCCCGGTGACCTGCACTGTGAAAACCCGCTACCGCCAGCAGGACATTCCGTGCGTAGTGACTCCGCTGGATGATGAGCGCATCGAAGTGCGTTTCGACGCCCCCGTGGCCGCCGTGACTCCCGGCCAGTCAGCGGTGTTTTACCTCGGTGAAATCTGTCTGGGTGGTGGCGTCATTGAGCAACGTCTGCCGCTTCAGGTCTGATACTGAGCAATCAGGTGGTTGAATACGGGACGCTTTCGGGCGTCCCGCTTTATTTCTGCCCGTAAGTGGCCTCTGCACTGATTCCGAACTGTGTTTAGAAGCAGTTTTATGGCATGATCTGTCGCCATTAGTTTGGGCTATTTTCTTTGGCACCGCGTCTCATCGTTTCGAAAACGCTTACAGGAGTAAACGTGGCTAAAAATTATTATGACATCACGCTGGCATTGGCGGGGATCTGTCAGGCAGCACGCCTGGTTCAGCAACTGGCGCACGACGGCCAATGCGCTCAGGAAGAAATGTCAGTTTCGCTGCGCAGCCTGCTGGAGATGAATCCTGCTTCCACGCTGGCGGTGTACGGTAATAATGAAGCCAATTTGAAGATGGGGCTCGAAACGCTGCTTGGCGTGTTAAACGCCAACCGTCAGGGACCGGGCGCTGAGTTAACGCGCTACGCATTAAGCCTGATGGTGCTTGAGCGCAAGCTGTACGCCAATAAATCGGCCATGAATCAGTTGGGTGAACGTATCGATCAGCTCGATCGCCAGCTGGCGCATTATGAGCTCGAATCTGACACCATGATAAGTTCGCTGGCCTCGATTTACGTCGACGTCGTCAGCCCGGCGGGTCCGCGTATTCAGGTCACCGGATCACCGGCTATTTTACAAAATTCGCAGGTTCAGGCTAAAGTCCGCGCCATTTTACTGGCCGGTATCCGCTCTGCCGTGCTGTGGCACCAGGTTGGCGGTGGTCGTCTGCAATTGATGTTTTCTCGTAATCGCTTGTTCGAACAGGCGAAAAATATTCTCGCTCATTGTTAATAAGATCCCAGGAGTTGCTACCGATGGAATTATCCTCACTGACCGCCGTTTCCCCCGTTGATGGACGCTACGGTGATAAAGTCAGCGCGCTGCGTACTATTTTCAGCGAATTTGGCCTGCTGAAATTTCGTGTGCAGGTTGAAGTACGTTGGCTGCAAAAACTGGCCGCCTGTGCAGAAATTAAGGAAGTTCCTGCTTTTGATGCCGACGCAAACGCTTTCCTTGACCAGTTAGTGGCCAATTTCGATGTTAATGACGCTCAGCGCATTAAAGATATCGAGAAAACCACCAACCATGACGTGAAAGCGGTTGAGTATTTTCTGAAAGAAAAAGTGGCCACCATCCCTGCCCTGCATGCGGTGTCAGAGTTCATACACTTCGCCTGTACCTCGGAAGATATCAACAACCTGTCTCACGCACTGATGTTGCAAACCGCCCGTCAGGACGTCGTCCTGCCGTACTGGAAACAAATCATCGATGCAGTGAAAGGCCTGGCGCATAAATACCGCGACATTCCGTTGCTGTCCCGTACTCATGGCCAGCCTGCTACGCCATCCACGATCGGTAAAGAACTGGCTAACGTCGCTTACCGTATGGATCGCCAGTTCAAACAGCTGGGAAATGTGGAAATCCTCGGTAAAATCAACGGTGCCGTCGGCAACTACAACGCCCACATCGTGGCTTACCCGGAAGTGGACTGGCATCAGTTCAGCGAAGAGTTTGTCACCTCTTTGGGCGTGACCTGGAACCCGTACACGACCCAAATCGAGCCGCATGACTACATCGCCGAGCTGTTTGACTGCGTCGCGCGTTTCAACACCATTCTGATCGACTTTGACCGCGACATCTGGGGCTACATTGCTCTGAACCACTTTAAGCAGCGCACTATCGCGGGCGAAATTGGTTCATCCACCATGCCGCACAAAGTTAACCCGATCGACTTCGAAAACTCCGAAGGCAATCTTGGTTTGTCTAACGCAGTATTGCAGCATCTGGCGAGTAAACTGCCGGTTTCCCGCTGGCAACGTGACCTGACGGATTCCACCGTGCTGCGTAACCTCGGCGTCGGTCTGGGTTACGCATTGATCGCCTATCAGGCCACCATGAAAGGCGTCAGTAAGCTGGAAGTGAATGAAGCAAACCTGGCCTTTGAGCTGGATCACAACTGGGAAGTACTGGCGGAGCCCATCCAGACAGTGATGCGTCGTTACGGCATCGAAAAGCCTTATGAGAAGCTGAAAGAGCTGACCCGAGGCAAACGTGTTGATGCAGCGGGCATGCAGGAGTTTATCGATTCTCTGGAATTGCCGGAAGAAGAGAAAGTACGCCTGAAAGCCATGACGCCAGGTAACTACATTGGCCGGGCGACCACTATGGTTGATGAGCTGAAGTAAAAATGACTTAGCACTTTAGTTTTTAGGCATGAGGCGATCTTTAGATCGCCTTTTTTTATTAAAAAGAATATAACTCCTCAGTGTAAATACATCTCGTCGGAATTATTTATTCTACCCGCTCCAATAACAAACTACTGCTTCATTTTTATAACTTGTCAGTCTGGTGTTACTTATATAACATCTCCAGCACTTCATTAAATGGATACTTATGGAAGGATGATTTTAATCATGAATAAAACACACATGAAGTATATATTTAAAAGCATATTATACGTATTTTTTATATTGCCAAATCTATCATTTGCGTTGTGTATAATATTTTTTTATTTGAGTATCATTGCGGCTAAGCTCCTAAAAATCACCCATACCGACTCTATCAACATATTTCAATGGATCTGTATAATTCTTACGTTTTATCTTTACGGGAATCGGTGGGCAAAGAAAAATACTTCCAATCAATTTTTTTACTTACGTTATGGTCTTTTTATTTTTGCAACATTTTACAGTTTAATGGCTCTCATATACTTAGTTTTCAATGGTGGTGGAAGTCTTGCTGATATTAACCATACTTTAGCGTTTTATATGTATATTCAATTCATTCTCAGCAACATATTTTTGAATATCATCGCTGAACCATGGTTTTTTCTGATTTTACCTTCAGTCACTTACCTTGCATTCTTCCTGGGGATGGTAAGGGGAGAATATAAATATAATAAAAAAACATCTGCACCATTCGCACGAACTATCATAGGCTGTAGTCTGGCTGTATTATTGTCAATCTTGTTTTTGCAAAAAGCTATACATAATCGCAAGTTTGTTACAGAACACGCTGAAGTTACTTTAAGTGACAGAATTGAAGAAAGGGATTACAGACCTTTTACCTCAAACAAAAAAATCACACCTATTCATGCCCCGGCTACTGTTAAATTTGAAGAGAATTGGCCACATGTTGATGGCGCAACTGCACTTTATCCCCTTTACGCATCTGCTGTCGAAGCATTGTATAAAGACCTCAATGACCGGACAGTTAATGCTTACATTTCAATGAGTACAACCCCAAATGCTTATAAAGCGTTAAATAAGGGAACTGCAGATTTAATTTTTGTGGCAGCACCTTCTGATAAACAAATCGAACTGGCAAAACAAACTGGTAAAGAGTTACATTTAACCCCAATAGCACGTGAAGCATTCGTATTTATTACGCACATAGACAATCCGATAACTAATCTAAGCACCGCGCAGATTAGGAATATATACTCAGGAAAAACTAACTACTGGAATGAAGTTGGCGGTAGTAAGCATAGAATAATTCCATTCCAGCGGGATGACGACTCTGGTAGTCAGACAACGATGCAAAAAAACGTCATGAAAGGCCTGCCAATGCGCACGCCGCTCAAAAGTGAAAGAGTTAAATTTATGAGTGGTCTTATTAGCCGGGTTGCTGATTATCAAAATACTCAAAATGCACTTGGATATTCATTTAGATATTATACGACGATAATGCAACACAACGAAAACTTACGTTTACTCAGTATCGATGGTATAGCCCCTACTGTTGAAAATATTCGCAATGGAAAATATCCGCTGACTGTAGATGTGAATATTGTCACCTCCGGTACTCCATCAGAAAACAGTCAAAAAATGATCAATTGGTTTCTGAGTCCGCAAGGGCAAAAATTGATTGATGATGTGGGTTATATAGCAATCCAATAGGTGATTGTTAAGTACACAGACGCGTCTGTGTACTTTTCACGAAAATGCCTAACTCTGCGTCTGGAGTTTACTCTGGCGCAAATCACCAATGATGTTATTCATGCGGTCTTAGGTTAAACGATAATATCGGATAGAGAATTCTGTAATCAGTTACATAAGCATCACGGCGTCAGCCTGCAAATGCTAAGACGGTGGTAGAAACCGGCAAACCGGTGGTGGTAATGACTGGCGGACGCCCATATAACCTGGACGGGCAGGAAGACCGGGTTGCGGCGCTGGTTGTGGCATGGATACCGGGCCAGCAAGGCGGCAGTGCGATTGCTATGGCGCAGGTTAAACCCTACACGTAAATGAAGTCCCTCTCTCATTCCTTGATGATACTTTTGGCTTTAATCAGAGTAAGAACTCACTTTTTGTGCCTCTGAACTTAAACGCCGTTTATAATTGGTTTAGGTTTTGTTTAGGTTTGCGGTGACGACGTTGATGTGACGTTGATTAAAATGTTTCTGAATGATTTACAATTACGTTCAGAATAGTTTTGCCGTCTTCCGCGCCATTAGGATAAGGAACTACCATGCGAATTTTAGTCATTGAAGATAACGCACTGCTGCGCCATCACCTTTCCGTTCAGATGAGAGAAATGGGCCATCAGGTGGATGCCGCTGAAGATGCCAAAGAAGCCGATTATTTTTTGCATGAGCACGCGCCGGATATCGCGATTGTCGATCTCGGTTTACCGGGTGAAGACGGCCTGAGCCTGATCCGCCGCTGGCGCAGTCATCAGGCTAACCTGCCGATTCTGGTCCTGACCGCCCGCGAAAGCTGGCAGGATAAAGTTGCCGTGCTCGAAGCCGGTGCCGATGATTACGTCACTAAACCTTTCCATCTGGAAGAAGTGCTGGCGCGCATGCAGGCGCTGATGCGTCGTAACAGCGGTCTGGCATCACAGGTCATTACCCTGCATCCATTCCAGATCGATTTGTCCCGCCGTGAACTGACCGTTAACGAAAACCCGATCAAACTGACCGCATTTGAATACACCATTATTGAGACGCTGATCCGCAACGCCGGAAAAGTGGTCAGTAAAGATTCGCTGATGCTTCAGCTTTATCCCGACGCCGAACTCCGCGAAAGCCATACCGTCGATGTGCTGATGGGCCGTCTGCGCAAGAAGCTGCAGGCCGAGCACCCGGAAGATGTCATCACTACGGTCCGCGGACAGGGATATCGTTTCGACATCCGTGCACAATGACACGTTTTACCCTCGCCTGAAGCCTCAACATCAAAGGACGCGCCATGAAAGGACGCACTAAAAAACCCTTCTCGCTTCGCGTCCGCTTTATGATGGCGACCGCCGCCGTTGTTCTCGCGCTGTCGCTGGCCTACGGACTGGTGGCGGTGGTCGGCTACATGGTGAGTTTCGATAAAACCGCCTACCGCCTGTTACGTGGCGAAAGCAATCTGTTCTTCAGCCTCGCGCAATGGCGCGACGGCAGGCTTTCCATTAACGTTCCGCCGGATCTCGACCTCAATACGCCCACGCTGGTATTTATCTACGATGCCGACGGCAAATTGCTGTGGTCGGAACGCCGGATCCCGGAACTGGAAGCGCATATCAACAAGGCGTGGATGAACAAACCGGGCTTCTATGAGCTCGATACCGACACCCAAATCAGCAGCGAAGTATTGGGTAATAATCCGCAGGCGCAGGATAAGCTGAAAGATTACGACGACAGCGATGCTAACGCCATGACGCACTCCATCGCTGTGAATACCTACAACGCCACGGCGCGATTGCCTGCGCTGAACATTGTCGTGGTCGATACAATTCCGCAGGAATTACAGCGTTCCGATCTGGTGTGGGAATGGTTCAGTTACGTGCTGCTCGCCAACCTGTTGCTGGTCGTGCCGCTGCTGTGGCTGGCAGCTTACTGGAGCCTGCGCCCTATCAAACAACTGATTCATCAGGTCGCTGAGCTTGAAAGCCACGAACGCGAATCACTGGATGAAAACCCGCCGCGAGAGCTGCGCGGCCTGGTACGCAATCTGAATATTTTGCTACAAGGTGAGCGCGGGCGTTATGACCGCTATCGCACCACGCTGGCGGATCTGACCCATAGCCTGAAAACGCCGCTGGCGGTGTTACAGTCTACGCTGCGCGCCCTACGTAACAGCAAGCAGATGACCATCGAAGAAGCAGAGCCGGTAATGCTCGAGCAGATCAGCCGTATCTCTCAGCAAATCGGTTATTACCTGCATCGTGCCACCCTGCGTTCCGAGCAAAATTTACTGATCCGCGAAGTCCATTCTGTTCCCGCCATTCTCGACGGATTATGTTCAGCACTGAACAAGGTTTATCAGCGCAAAGGCGTGGTGATCACCGTGGATATTTCGCCCGAGCTGACGTTTGTCGGCGAGAAGAATGATTTCATGGAAGTGATGGGTAACGTTATCGATAACGCCTGCAAATACTGCCTGGAGTTCGTCGAAATCAGCGCGGTACATACCGAAAATCAACTGGTGATACTGATCGAAGATGACGGTCCCGGCATTCCTGAAAGCAAACGTGAAGTGATTTTCCAGCGCGGTCAGCGTGCCGATACATTGCGTCCTGGACAAGGTCTGGGACTTTCTCTGGCCAATGACATCATTGAGCAATACGACGGTAAAATTATCATCGGTGACAGCCCGCTTGGCGGCGCCAGCATGCGCGTGTGCTTTGGTTTACAGCAGGGAATCGAACTAGAATAACGGCTTAGCGGTGTAATCTCCGGCAAATTTCGGTGCTTTCTTCACCGGTATTTGAAATTTGCTGGCAATTGCCCAACGCAGCCGCAACACCTTCCGTTATAATCCTTTACAGACCCACCTTCTTTTGGAAAAAAAATGGATTACAAACTAGACCTGGACTGGAACGAGTTCCTGCAGCGTTACTGGCAAAAGCGTCCTGTCGTGTTAAAGCGCGGCTTCAAAAATTTCGTCGATCCGATTTCTCCGGATGAACTGGCCGGTCTGGCAATGGAAAGTGAAGTGGACAGCCGTCTGGTCAGCAATCAGGACGGGCGCTGGAACGTCAGCCACGGTCCGTTTGAAAGCTACGATCATCTGGGCGAAAACGGCTGGTCGGTACTGGTTCAGGCGGTCGATCACTGGCACGAACCTTCCTCGCATCTGATGACCCCATTCCGCCATATTCCTGACTGGCGCATGGATGACCTGATGATTTCCTTCTCGGTGCCCGGCGGTGGTGTTGGCCCGCACCTGGATCAGTACGACGTGTTCATCATTCAGGGCACCGGGCGCCGTCGCTGGCGCGTGGGCGAGAAAATCGCCATGAAACAACATTGTCCGCACCCGGATTTACTTCAGGTGGAGCCGTTCGAGGCAATTATCGACGAAGAGCTGGAACCGGGCGATATCGTCTACATTCCACCGGGCTTCCCGCACGACGGTTACTCGCTGGAAAACTCGCTCAACTATTCGGTCGGTTTCCGCGCGCCGAACACCCGCGAGATGATAAGCGGCTTCGCAGACTACGTTCTTTCCCGTGAACTGGGCAGCCACCGCTATACGGATCCAGATCTGGTGGAACGCGATCATCCGGCTGAAATACAGACTGCTGAACTGGATAAACTGCGTGGCATGATGCTTGATCTTATCGGCAATCCGGAGCACTTCAACAGCTGGTTTGGCGAATTCATTTCCCAGTCGCGCCACGAGCTGGATATGGCACCGCCGGAGCCGCCATATCAGGCAGGCGAAATCTATGAGCTGATGGAGTCCGGCGAAACGCTGGAACGCGTTGGCGGTTTACGCGTCTTGCGCGTGGGCGATGTGTGCTACGTCAACGGCGAAGCGATAGCTTCCGAACAGACCGCCGCGGTAGACGCCATGGCACGCCATAAAACTGTGACCCGTGAAATGCTAGGCGATGCACTCGACGATCCATCATTCCTTGCACTGTTATCTGCACTGGTTAACAGCGGTTATTGGTACTTCAACGACTGAATCTAATAAACCACAAGGGCATCTGTATGCCCTTGTGGTTCCAACGTTTTATCCCTATTCCCGATCTTCACACTGGCCATTCTCTCTGTGGATATTTTCAAAAAATCCGCCGCATCTGAACTCATTAATAATTCTAATATTTTAGCCGTCAATAACTTGTATCGGATAATAAAAAAACAGCATTAGACACCCATTTTAATATCCAATATATTCCTGCTGTAACTATGCTATCTATTTTTAACGTTTTAAAGCCAGGAATACTCATGAGATTTACAGATTTATTCAGAACATCATCAAAAACACCTCCACCGCAATACAATAACTTAAATTCAAATATAAATCGCTCATCAGAATATATTTTTGATTTAAGTATTAACCAAGAAATTGAAAGAAAATTACTGAAAACGATCAATAATAACATATCATCGGATGTCACTAAACATGGATCATCAGTAATGAACCATAGTATGCAAGTGGATATACCCAGAATGAATTACTATATCAATGGCCAGAAAATTTCCGTTCCAGGCTCAGAACACGAATCAATAGTTAACTATTCAAATCTCATTATGAGGCCTGAAAATCAATGGATACAGGAAAATATCGGGGCATTATCTTCATTTATGCATCAGGGAATATTCCCGGATTTTTTCGGTGCTGTTGATTCGTGGACTGCAAGTAATGGTGAAATATGGAATATCGAAATGATTACATTAGATCGTAACCATACGGAAAACGACTTTTACATTTCCAACTCTGGCATTGTTAAAATAATATCTCAGGCTAAAGTAAAAAATGTCATGTTAAAAGGCGGAGACTTTGTTTTAGCAGACGTTAATAATAGTCATTTCTCATTGCAACTTTCTTTCTGTGTCGTAAAGAACAACGGGAGATGCATGGTAACTCCATTAATGCAGGGGAGCGATCGTTGCCGACTTAAAGTTAAAAAAACGGGTATGATGTAATCGTTTTAAGATAATAGAAAACCCTCTAAAGAGACTATAGGGCAAGCCGTTACTCAGACACAATAGGGATGTTAAACTGACGGTGAAACTGCCCGGAGTAAGGCCGGGCATCTGAAAATAAAGCATGACGTGCAATTACATTTCAATCCTGACTATCTCAATCGAACTAACGTTTTTATAAACGTTTTTTTGCTTTCTCTTCCTGGAATTTTAATCTTTAAGGCGGAATTATTATCCCTTAAAAGATTGCAAATCACTGCAATTCTTTTCGGAGTCCAAATGAATTGGTCGCCATCAAACATACCGAAAACTTTATGCCGTAATTGTGAATGTTTCAACCCTGCCTTTAGCACACGCGAAACTACAACCGCACAATTCTTTGAAAGAGGAGAAAATGATGCTCCGCCTTTAGAGACGATATTCCGCCAGGCTGTCTCCATCTCCCTTACATCCAGCCCACGTAAACCATAAACCACATGAGGAGTATTTTCTTCAGAGTAACAATCGATAAAGTAATCACTGCTAGTGAATTCATGCTGGTGAGTAACCGGATTGAAAATCATTACTCTGGATGCAGGACTTTTTTTGTAAAAACCTGGCAGTCCATCTCTTGATTTTTTAGGCCACCAACTCACATAAGCACTTTCCGCATGAATATCACCAATCATCATTGCCACATGCCCATAACGGGTACCTTCAGGATACCAAACAAATACCCATGCATTTATTTCAGAAGCAAACATACAGCTTTGTGATTGCGCTGTGACAAATTCCTTAAGACGTTTAATATCCTTTAACATAAAATTTCTTATAATCTCCTTTTAATCTCAAGAAAAACATTAAGTTATTTAATAAATCGATTTTAATAATATATATAAAAAATAATTAGCGACTAAAATATAAAATATTTATATTAAAAGCGCGCAGTCATTATTTATAATATCCATTTCATCATATCATTAATTGTTATTTTTATCTAATTTCTAAAAAAACCAGATAATATATTGAATATTATCTGGTTTTTTGGACGATATTGAATGGGTTTTATTTACAGCTCTTTAGCCGTCAGCTCTGCTATACGCATAATCACCGATACCGCTTTCTCCATTCCTTCCAGCGTGACAAATTCATGTTTACCATGGAAGTTATAGCCACCGGTGAAGATGTTAGGACAAGGCAAGCCGCGGAATGAAAGCTGTGCGCCATCGGTGCCGCCGCGAATAGGCTTCATGACCGGCTCAATATCGCAATCTTTCATCGCCTGCTGCGCCAGCGCAATAATGTGCGGATGCTGTGCTACTTTGTCGCGCATGTTGTAATAGTGATCATCGAGAGTCACTTCGATATAGCAGTCGCGGTGCAGACCCTTACCGACCAGATGTGCAATATCAATAATCTTTTGCTTACGGGCTTCGAACTGCGGCTTCTCGAAATCACGAATGATGTAATGCATTTCCGCGCGCTCAACGTTGCCCTTGATGGTCGTCAGGTGATAGAAACCTTCATAACCCTCCGTATGCTCAGGCGTTTCATCAGCGGGTAATTCGCTATGGAAACGGGTTGCCAGTGACAATGCGTTGACCATCACGCCTTTTGCGCTGCCCGGATGCACGTTATTACCGACGATTTTAATGGTCGCGGATGCTGCATTGAAGTTTTCAAACTCCAACTCCCCTACCCCGCCGCCGTCAACGGTGTAGGCCCATTCCGCGCCAAAACCCGGAATATCAAAACTCTGCGCACCTTTACCGATTTCTTCATCCGGCGTAAACGCGATACGGATCGGACCGTGCGGCACGTTGCTATTTTTAAGACGCACCATGGCGGTGATGATTTCCGCGATACCTGATTTGTCGTCCGAACCGAGCAACGTTTTGCCGTCGGTGGTGATCAGTGTCTGACCGAGTAACTGATGCAGAACCGGGAACATCACCGGCGAAAGCACTTCGTCACCGTTGCCCAGCGCAATATCGCCGCCACGGTAATTCTCAACAATCTGCGGATTGACGTGTTTTGCAGTGAAATCAGGGGCGGTATCGAGATGGGAAATAAAGCCGATGACCGGCACTTTCCAGGCAACGTTGCCCGGTAACGTTGCCATTACGCAGCCTTTGTCACTGAGAGTTACCTGTGAAAAACCCAGATCAATCAGTTCGTTACGCAGTGCCTGCGCCAGCCTGAGCTGTCCGTCAGTGCTGGGCGTATGTTTAACATTGGGCTTAGATTGGGTATCGAAAGAAACGTAGTGAAGAAAACGGTCAAGCAACTTATCCATTTGGGTATCCTCTGGCGGCTGGGTTTTATTATGCGCAGCATGAATACCGTGAATATTGCGTCAGGTCATTTTTCACCAAGTTTACGCAAAGAACTCTTAGGATCCGGCGCAATTTTGGGGATGTATGGCTAAAAAAGCCCGGTTAAGACCAGGCTTCGTCTTTTTTAGTCAGGAACTTATGCACGAACTCAGGGACGACCTCGCTTGCCAGCCCGTAGTGTTTCATGTCGAATTCGCTTTCTACCTGGCTTGGCTCGAGATTCAGCTCGACCGCACAGGCTCCGCCGATACGCGCTTCGTGAACAAATCCGGCGGCCGGATATACATGACCGGACGTGCCAATCGCCACGAAGAAATCAGCTCTGGCCAGCGCATCGTAGATTTTATCCATACCCAGCGGCATTTCGCCAAACCACACAATGTGCGGGCGCAGCGGTGCCGGGAACTGACAGCAGTGACAGCGATCGTCAACGCTCAGATCGCCCGGCCAGTCCAGGATCTGCCCGGACTGGGTGCAGCGTACTTTCAGCAATTCACCGTGCATATGCAGCACGCGCGAACTGCCTGCGCGCTCATGCAAATTGTCGATGTTCTGCGTGACCAGCAGGAAGTTATCCCCGAGTGCTTCCTCCAGCGTCGCCAGCGCGTAATGCGCGGCATTCGGTTTGAGGTCGTCCTGTTGCAGCTGGCGGCGGCGTTCGTTGTAAAAACGCTGCACCAGTTCAGGATCGCGGCGATACCCTTCCGGGGTCGCCACATCTTCCACGCGGTGCTCTTCCCACAGGCCATCGGCGGCCCGGAAGGTACGGATCCCTGATTCTGCGGAAATCCCCGCGCCAGTCAGTACCACCACAAACGGTTTCTTCAGTGACGCGGCGGCCATGGAATCACGGTGAAAGATATTCGACCGGAAACGCTGGTGGCGAATGCGTTTATTTTTGCGAAACCGACACAGACGATGACGTGTGCGCATGACGTGCTCCTTACTCTCTGTGTCTGAATTTAAATACTGTTTTTGAAGATTTGATTACTGACCGCCACTGAGAACCCGGGCCGGATCGATGCGGCTTGCACGACGCGCCGGATACCAGCTTGCCAGCAGACTCAGCACCAGAGCGGTAAATAATACGCCCGCAACGTCAATCCAGTGAACTTCAGATGGCAGGAAGTCGATGAAATAAATGTCACCCGACAGGAACTGATGCCCGGTCAGCTTCTGCAATCCGTTAATGATGTTGGTCAGCTGGAACGCGGCAATGACACCGATCACCACACCGGTTACGCTGCCGACCAGCCCCGCCAGTAAACCGTACCAGATGAAGACCGCGCGGATAAGTCCGTCTTTCGCCCCCAGTGTGCGCAAAATCGCAATATCGCTGCTTTTATCTTTCACAGCCATGACCAGCGTCGACACGATGTTGAAACAGGCGACGCCGATCACCAGCACCATCGCCATATACATAATCGCGCGAACCATCTGGATGTCGCGGTACATATAGCCGTAAGTGCCAATCCAGCTGCTGATATAGACGTAAGCCTGCGTCACTTCACCGGCGTCGTGCACCAGTTTCTGCGCGGCAAACACATCGTTCACTTTGATATCGATACCGGTGACGCTGGTGCCCATATCCTGATACTGCTGCGCATCCGCCAGCGGTACCATGCCAAGACTGTGATCAAGCTGACCGCTGAGCTGCAAAATCCCGGTAACCTGCAAACGGATCCGCTTCGGCTGTAGCAGTTTCATCTCCGGGTCGCTGTTGGGGATCATCACCGTCACCCAGTCGCCCTGCTTCACGCCAACGGCGTCCGCTACGCCTTTGCCGAGGATCAGTTGTTGCTCACCGGCCTTGAAATTCTGCCATGCGTTATTCTGCACAAACTTCGGTGCGGCGCTGACGCGGGACTCGCTCTGCGGATCCACGCCTTTTAGCTGGATGGCACGCAGTTTCGCGCCGTGCTCAATCAGACCGTTGAACTGAATATAAGGTGCGGCGGCCACAATACCGGGCACTTTTTCGACGCGATCCAGCACACCCTGCCAGTCGTTGAACGGCTGATTCACCGGACGAATTTCACCGTGCGGTACTACCGCCAGCACGCGATCTTTCAGTTCACGCTCGAAGCCGTTCATCGCGCTCAGGCCGACGATCAGTACTGCCACGCCAAGTGCGATGCCCAACGTTGAGATCACCGAAATCAGCGACACCATGCCGCTGCGACGACGACCCCGGCTGAACCGCAGGCCGATCAATAAAGAAAACGGAATGCCTGACATTACTTCGCTCCCAGCAACATCGAGTCCGGCTGCAATCTGCCGTCACGCATTTCCAGCTGACGGGTCAGACGGCTTGCCAGTTTGAGGTCGTGAGTCACCACCAGAAACGCCGTGCCCTGACGCACATTCAGTTCGCAGAGCAATTCAAAAATGCTGTCGGCATTGCGCTGATCCAGATTACCGGTCGGTTCGTCCGCCAGTACCAGCGAAGGATTGTTGACCAGTGCGCGAGCAATCGCCACACGCTGGCGCTCACCACCGGAAAGCTCGGACGGACGGTGATTACTGCGGTGTTGCAGACCTACCGCTTCAAGCATCGCCAGCGCACGCTCCTGTACTTCGGCAGATTTCTTTTTACCGATGAGCAATGGCATCGCGACGTTTTCCAGCGCGGTGAAATCGGGCAGCAGGTGGTGGAACTGATAGATGAAGCCCAGCTCACGGTTGCGCAGTTCTGATTTCGCAGAAGAAGACATCGCATTGAGCGACTGGCCTTTAAAAATAACTTCGCCGGAGGTCGGAGAGTCCAGTCCACCCAGCAAATGCAGCAAAGTACTTTTGCCGGAACCTGACGTCCCGACGATCGCCATCATCTCACCCGGCTGCATGTCGAAGGTCACGTCACGCAGTACATCGGTGTGCATCTTCCCTTCCTGATAAGTCTTACAGAGGTTGTCACACTGCAATAAAAACGAATTACTCATAACGTAAAGCCTCTGCGGGGTGGGTGGCAGCAGCGCGCCAGGAAGGATACAGCGTTGATAATAAAGCAATGACCATCGCGACCAACGCAATGACCACCACCTGAACCGGTTCAATATCGACCGGCAGCGACGCGCCATCGAGCATCAGCCCGATAGCCGGCATAATAGTATTGAGCTGCGTGGCGAGCACCACGCCGAGTATGGCACCGAGTAACGCGCCGATGACGCCTGCGCTCGCACCCTGCACCATAAACACCGCCATAATCTGACGGCGGCTGAGTCCCTGCGTTTGCAAGATAGCGACTTCGCCCTGTTTCTCCATCACCAGCAGACCCAGCGACGTAATGATATTGAATGCGGCAACCGCCACTATCAGGCTAAGCAGCAGCCCCATCATGTTTTTCTCCATGCGCACCGCCTGGAACAGCTCGCCGCGACGCTCGCGCCAGTCTTTCCAGCTGCTGCCTTCCGGCAACTTTTGCGCGCTCAGGCTGTCGACGTCCAGCGGTTTGTCAAGAAACAGTCGCCAGCCGGTGACGTTGCCTTTCGGATAGAGCATCAGACGTGACGCATCCTGAATGTTAACCAGCATCTGGTAACCATCGACTTCGCTGTTGGCTGAAAACGTGCCGATCACGTTAAACAGACGCTGGCTCGGCACACGCCCAACCGGCGTGAACTGGCTGACGCTGGTAACCATCAGACGCAGTTGATCGCCACGGCGTACCTTCAGCTGTTGTGCCAGCTGATCGCCAAGAATGACGTTATATTTGCCAGGTTGCAGTTCCTGTTGGGCCACGCCAATCATGTATTTCGCCAGCGGGTCCTGGTCTGCGGGATTAACGCCGAGCATCACGCCCACCGCCACGCTGCCAGGGCTTTGCAGCACCACGTCACCGGTGGTCACGGGCACGGCGCGGTTCACGCTTTTCAGCGCGGTGACTTGCTCGTGAGTAATTTTTTGAGGGTCCAGCGATCCAACCGGTGTGGTGATCAACGCCTGAGGCATCAGACCCAGAATGTTACCTTCCAGATCCTTCTCAAAACCGTTCATGACCGACAGCACCGTCACCAGCGCCATCACCCCGAGGGTGATACCAATGGTGGATAACCAGGAGACAAACCGCCCAAAGCGGTCCGAACCACGCCCGCGCATGTAGCGCAGGCCTATGAATAACGCGACAGGTTGATACATGACTTCCGTTTTAAGTGCTTGGCCGCAAATAAGTGCATGGCGCAGACTAAAGTGATCAAGGATAATAAAGGCTAGCACCGCTTTATGGAACCATTAACCCAAAGTAATCGGTTTAACCCCGGGGCTCTTTTGTCCTTTTTTATTGCAAAGCCGGGTTGACCCCGATTGTCTGCGCATCGCAAGATACGGTCTGCTAATTGGCCACCTGCTGCCGCCAAACGAGAACGCAAAACAGCCTATGTCTCAAGATTATCGTTATTCATTGCCTGAACGCCCCGGCGACACCCGTCTTTTAGGGCAGCTTACCGGCTCCGCCTGTGCACTCGAATGTGCACAAATCAGTGAGCGTCACGCAGGCCCCGTCATGCTGATAGCACCGGATATGCAAAATGCCCTGCGTTTGCGCGATGAAATTCAGCAGTTTACCGATCACAAAGTGCTGAGCATTTCTGACTGGGAAACACTGCCGTACGACAGTTTCTCGCCGCATCAGGAAATCATTTCTTCCCGTCTTTCCAGCCTTTATCAACTTCCCACGATGGAACGCGGTATCATTATTCTGCCGGTGAATACGTTGATGCAACGTGTCTGTCCGCAAGAGTTTTTGCACGGTCATGCGCTGGTGATGAAAAAAGGCCAGCTGCTGTCACGCGACAAACTGCGTGCTCAACTGGAACAGGCCGGTTACCGCAGCGTCGATCAGGTCATGGAACACGGTGAGTTTGCCACCCGTGGCGCCCTGCTCGACCTGTATCCGATGGGCAGCGACGAGCCTTTCCGTATAGATTTCTTCGATGATGAAATCGATAGCCTGCGCACCTTTGACGTCGATACGCAGCGTACGCTGAGCGAAGTCGATCAGATCAATTTGCTGCCCGCGCACGAATTCCCGACCGACAAAAATGCCATCGAACTTTTCCGCAGCCAGTGGCGCGAGAAGTTTGAAGTTCGCCGCGACGCTGAACACGTTTATCAGCAGGTGAGTAAAGGGACCTTCCCGGCCGGGATCGAATACTGGCAGCCGCTGTTTTTCAGTCAACCGCTGACCACGCTGTTCAGCTATCTGCCGGAAAATACGCTGGTGCTCAATACCGGCGATCTGGAAACCGCCGCCGAGCGTTTCTGGCAGGATGCCACTCAGCGCTACGAAAGCCGCCGCGTGGATCCGATGCGTCCGCTGCTTGAGCCGGAAAACCTGTGGCTGCGGGTCGATACGCTGTTCGCTGAACTCAAAGCCTGGCCACGCGTCCAGCTGCGCACTGACTCGCTACCGAAGAAAGCTGCAAACACTAATCTCAGCTACGAAACCTTGCCGGATCTCTCCGTGCAGCCGCAAAACAAAGCGCCAATGGATAACCTGCGCCGCTTTAACGAATCCTTTGCCGGCAGTCTGGTGTTCTCGGTTGAAAGTGAAGGCCGTCGCGAAACGTTGCAGGATTTACTGGCGCGCATCAAGCTGATGCCGACGCTCATTACCCGCATCGAAGAAGCCGAATTCGCCGGACGTTACATCATGATCGGCGCCTGTGAGCGCGGATTCCTTGATGCCGATAAACAGCTGGCTCTGATTTGCGAAAGCGATCTGCTGGGTGAGCGCGTGGCGCGTCGCCGTCAGGACAGTCGCCGCACCATTAATACCGACACGCTGATCCGTAATCTCGCCGAGCTGCGCCCCGGCCAGCCGGTGGTTCACGTCGAACACGGCGTTGGCCGCTATCTGGGCCTCACCACGCTCGAGACCGGTGGTATTAAAGCCGAGTACCTGATCCTGACCTACGCCGGTGAAGATAAACTTTATGTGCCGGTATCGTCACTGCATCTTATCAGCCGCTACGCCGGCGGTGCCGATGACAGCGCGCCGCTGCACAAACTCGGCGGTGAGGCATGGTCGAAAGCCCGTCAGAAAGCCGCTGAGAAGGTCCGCGACGTGGCCGCCGAGCTGCTGGATATTTACGCCCAGCGCGAAGCCAAAACCGGTTTTGCGTTTAAGCATGACAAAGAGCAATACCAGCTGTTCTGTCAGGCTTTCCCGTTTGAAACCACGCCGGATCAGGCGCAGGCCATCAATGCCGTACTGACTGACATGACTCAACCGCTGGCGATGGACCGGCTGGTGTGTGGTGACGTTGGCTTTGGTAAAACCGAAGTGGCAATGCGCGCTGCGTTCCTTGCCGTCGCCAACAACAAACAGGTGGCGGTTCTGGTGCCAACCACTTTGCTGGCACAGCAGCATTTCGACAACTTCCGCGACCGTTTTGCCAGCTGGCCGGTGCGCATCGAAATGATGTCGCGTTTCCGCAGCGCCAAAGAGCAACAGGCGGTGATTGAGGAAGCGGTCGAAGGCAAAGTCGATATTATTATCGGCACACATAAACTGCTGCAAAGTGACCTGCGCTGGAAAGATCTCGGCCTGCTGATTGTCGATGAAGAACACCGTTTCGGCGTGCGTCATAAAGAGCGTATTAAAGCGATGCGCGCTGACGTGGATATTCTGACGCTGACCGCCACACCGATCCCGCGCACGCTGAATATGGCGATGAGCGGCATGCGCGACCTGTCGATTATCGCCACGCCGCCCGCACGCCGTATGGCGGTCAAAACCTTTGTCCGCGAATACGACAGCCTGGTGATACGCGAGGCCATCCTGCGTGAAATTCTGCGCGGCGGGCAGGTTTATTACCTATTCAACGATGTCGAAAACATCGAGAAAGCCACGCAGCGCCTTGCAGAGCTGGTGCCGGAGGCGCGTATTGCCATCGGCCACGGCCAGATGCGCGAGCGCGATCTTGAACGGGTGATGAATGATTTTCACCATCAGCGTTTTAACGTACTGGTGTGTACCACGATCATTGAAACCGGTATCGACATTCCGACGGCCAACACCATCATCATTGAGCGCGCCGATCACTTTGGTCTGGCGCAGTTGCACCAGCTGCGCGGTCGCGTCGGGCGTTCGCATCATCAGGCCTACGCTTATCTGCTGACGCCACCGCCGAAAGCCATGTCCGTCGATGCGCATAAACGCCTCGAAGCTATTGCTTCGCTCGAAGATCTGGGTGCCGGTTTTGCGCTGGCGACGCACGACCTTGAAATTCGTGGCGCAGGCGAACTGCTGGGCGAAGGCCAGAGCGGGCAGATGACCAGCATCGGTTTCACTCTGTATATGGAGCTGCTGGAAAACGCCGTCGAAGCGCTGAAAGAAGGTCGCGAGCCATCGCTTGAGGATCTGACCACCAGTCAGACCGAAGTCGAAATGCGCATGCCTGCCCTGCTGCCGGAAGAATTCATTCCTGACGTCAATACACGCCTGTCGCTGTATAAACGCATCGCCAGTGCGAAAAGCGAAAATGAGCTGGACGAGCTGCGCGTGGAGCTTATCGACCGCTTCGGATCGCTGCCGGACGGTGCGCGCAATCTGATTCAGATAGCCGTGCTGCGACTTAAGGCGAAGGAACTGGGCATCAAACGCATTGAAGGCAATGAGCGCGGCGGCTTTATCGAGTTCGGCGATAAAAATCGCGTCGATCCGGGCCACCTGATTGGTTTGCTGCAAAAACAGCCGCAGGTTTACCGCCTCGACGGCCCGACCAAACTCAAGTTCATGCTGGACCTGACCGATCGGCCAAAACGCCTGAAATTTGTCAGCGATATGTTGGCAGATTTTGCTGAGCATTTGATCTGAGGTCGTAAGCAGATCTGAAGTGGTAAGCACAAAAATAAAGCCCGGTGAATTCATCCCTCACCGGGCTTTTTACATCGTGATGTCACTCAAACGATTATTTACGCAGCGCCTTCACCTGTTCAGGGGTGATATCCCCCGGCAGACCGGCGAAGGTGACACGCAGATAGTTCACCATATCGGCGATCTGGGCGTCATTCAGACGATCCGCAAATCCCGGCATGGACTGCATGCTCTCGCCATTGGGAAATGCCTGCGCCGGTAAACCATCGAGCACTGAGACGATGAGATTACGGCCATCGGGCTGGCGCAGCGTGGCGTTGTTTTGCATCGCCACAGCGACGTGCGGTTTACCGGATCCATCGGCCATATGACAGCCAGAACACTGATCCAGATAAGTGATCCGCCCCGCATCATTGCCGCCCTGCCCGATGTTCACCGGTACTGCCACGGGCGGTTTATCCCCCAGCAGATAGGTGACTATGGCACGGTGATCGTTGTCGGTCAGATGACGGGTGCTGAGATCGATAACTTTATGCATTTCGTCAAACGCCGATCCTTGCGGTGAAATGCCGGTAGCGAGGAAACGGCTCAGACTGGCCGGATCCCAGCCGCGCTGCGCCAGCGCCTGCGGGGAGATGTCTGGGGCAGTGATGCGCCCGAGCGTTCCGCCTTTCAGGTTGTTATCGGTATCCATCTGCCCCAGTTTGCCGCGCGGCGTATGACATTCTCCGCAGTGGCCGAGCACGTCCGTCAGATACTGCCCGCGCTGCCAGTCGGCAGAATTCCCCTGCGAGCTGGCGGGCATCGGATCGGCGTTGCGGAATAACAGATTCCAGCCGATCATCGCCATGCGCTGGTTAAACGGGAACGGCATCTCGTTTTCCGGCACTGGCTGATTCACCGCCGGACGGGTCATCAGAAACGCGTACATGTCGTCCGAATCTTTCCGCGCCACACCTTTATAGGAGGTATACGGCATCGCCGGATACAGGTGACGCCCGCCCGGAGCCACACCCTGAGTCAGCGCCAGATAGAAATCATCCGACGTCCAGCGACCAATGCCGTCGTCGGCGGAAGGTGTAAGGTTGCTGCCGAATATTTTGCCGAACGGCGTTTCCAGCGGATAGCCGCCCGCTAACGGAGCACCGCCGGACGCGGTGTGGCACGCGGCGCAGTCAGATGCCTGTACCAGATAACGGCCCCGCTCAATCTGTGCGCTGTCCGCCGTGACTTTCTGTACCGATGCGTCCAGTGTGCGGTTTTCCCGCCACCACAGTACGGCGATAATGATAATAATCACCACCAGCAGCGCGAGGAAAAGACGTTTTATCATCACGCGTGCTCCCTGATCAGACCCGGCGTTTTCATCACCACGTCACGCACCGCTTCGTAATAACGGACGTAACCGGTACAGCGGCAGATGTGATTCTCCAACGCGCCTTCAATCGCACTTTCCAGATCGGCAAGCGCAATCGGATGTTTTTCCAGCCGCTCAAGCAGCAGCGTCGCGGCATTCACAAATCCCGGTGTGCAATAACCGCACTGGAAGCTGTAATGCTCCATAAACGCTTGCTGAACCGGCGACAGCCGGACTTCACCTTGGTCATCGGTTTTGGCGTGGCCTTCGACGGTGCGGACTTTCTTACCGTTGAAAAAATGTGCGCCGGTGATGCAGGTGCGCACTTCTTCGCTGGTGCCGCTGTCGTGATCGACAATTGCCACGCAGGCGTGACAGATGCCCTGCCCGCAACCGAGCCGCGAACCGGTCAGCGCCACGTATTCGTGCAGGAAATCGATCATCATCAGGCCTTCAGGCACATCCAGCGGGCCGTAATGTTGATTATTGATGGTCAGCTCTAACGGCTGTGTTTTGATGCTCATTGTAAAACCTCACGAATATTTTCAGCACGGACGGGCAAATCACGGAAACGGTGACCGGTGGCGTGGGCGATGGCGTTCACCAGCGCAGCGACGACCGGGATCATCACCACTTCGGCCATGCCTTTCGGCGGATCGGTTTCCGACAGCGCAGGCAGGATCTCGCTGGTCTGTTTCCAGACCGCCACGTCGCTGGCGCGCGGCAGGTGGTAACGGTTGAAGTTCCAGGTACCGTTACCCGGCCCGTCTTCGTACAGCGGTAAATATTCATGCAATGCGTGACCGATGCCCATCGCCAGCCCGCCCTGTAACTGTCCGGAGACCAGTTCAGGCACGATCAGATTGCCGCACTCCATAATCGAGTGGTGCGTGAGTAATTCGACGTTTCCGGTGGCGATATCCACCGCGATTTCCGCCAGCGTGCCGACCGCACTGTAGTAGGTCACAGACGCGTTATTACGCTGCGTCGGCGGGTAATAGACTGCGTCACGCGCCAGCGTCTGGTATTCACCCGCGCCGGTACGCACCGACATGCCGTCAACCGGCACACGCTGACGCACATTGCTGAGCGTGAAATCGGCTTCAGCCCACTGCCAGCGGTTGAAGACGTGAACCGCCGCGCCGGTCAGTCCCTGCATCTCGTAAGCTTTTTTTGCCAGCGTCTCAAGACTGAGAATTTGCATCCCGTTGGCCGTCAGGCCGCCTTCCACCCAGCGGGCATCCTCTTTACGCACGATGTATGGCGCAGCCTGTCCACCGCCAATGCCGGTTTGCCAGATAGCCATCGCCGCCGGCCACAGGCCGTGATCGAAGACCAGACGCGCCGCTTCGCGGGTGCTGTGTGAAAAGTAATAGGCTGAGTTACTGGCGCTCGACGGTGAGCAGTAGGAGGGCGACCAGCGCGGATTTTTTTGCAGCTTGTCCTGCTCTTCCTGCGACATAATGTACGGATCGCCGCTGGTCTCCACCGGCAGCACTGACCAGTCGGTCACCGAGAAATGCGCCTGCTCCGCCGGTTTACCCAGCCATTCGGCGCACAGCACGGACTGTGACGTGGACATGCCCGTCCCCATTTCCGCACCGCTGTGCCACAGGCTTATCTGCCCGTTTTCGCTGATTTCGACGCGGGCGAATGACGTTTCCGCACCAGTACCGAAATCTTTCTGCACGCAGCCAAACCCGACGCCGTAACGTTTACCCGGATTCTGGCTTTCATAGGCGGCCTTGCATTTTTCACGCTCCGTCCACAACGGATGGACGGCGGCTTTTTCCAGCACTTCATCCGCACGAATCGCACCTGCCGGAATCGCCCCCTGGGTATTTTTCATACCGGATTTCAAAACGTTGCGCATCCGGAAGGCAATCGGATCCAGCTTCAGTTCGGCGGCCAGTTCATCCATCATCATTTCGGTGGCGGCCATACTTTGCAGCGTGCCGTAACCACGGGCGGAACCGGCATCCAGCGCACGTGATGCCAGCCCGACGGCGGATAAATCACTTTTCGGGAAGTAGTAAATCGACTGCGCAGCGGTTGCGCCAACCATCACCACCGACGGGGTAAAGTTGCTTCGCCCGCCGCCGTCTGCGGTCATTGCCGCATGGAACGACTGCAACATCCCGGTTTCACGGTTGACCGCGATGTCGTAATTCATATCAAACGCGTGACGCTTGAGGGAGGACTGGAACTGCTCGAAGCGGTCATTAGCCAGGCGCACCGGAGTGCCGTCACCGTACATCGCCGCCACCGCGCCGTAATACGGGAAGTTATAGTGATCTTTCGACCCGTAACCGACGGTGTAGCAAGGATGCATAATCAGCGTTTTCACCGTGCGGTGGGCTTTGGCCATCATGCGCGGCATTTCATCTGCGACTTCCTGCGGTGACTGCGTCGGCACCACCATATGCAGCGTTTGCGTGGCGGCGTCATACCAGCCGTTGGCGTTGTCGGGTTCAAGCGCCGAGGTATCGACAGACTGCGTGGTGAAACGTCGCGACATCACCAGCCAGTCCTGCGGCGGGGATTTCATTTCGTCTGCCATTTCACCGGCGTAGAACATGCCCTGCTCATCCAGCTTGCCGCCTTCACGCCCTTCCGGCCAGACCGGCAGATGCTTGCGCATACCGGTCGGAAATACCGGCATATCTTTCAGGCTGGAGAAACGATCGTCTTCAAACGCAGTTTCTCCCCCGACGCGCACAAAGCGGAAAGTGCCCCAGGGATCGCGTTCCAGCGGGCCGGTTTTGGCGCCATAGCGCACCACACCGTCTTTGAATTTCAGTGCGTTTTTCGCAAAGCGGAATTTGGCAAAATCCTGATAGACCAGAATGGCCACCGCCTGACCGAGATACGCAGGCGTTTTGCCTTCCGGCAGCAGCATGTCTTCGCCGTAAAATGCCGGGAATGCCAGACCGTCTCGCGCCAGTACGTCGGCGGTGACCAGTTGGTCGGGTTGCAGATCCTCACCGAGTAACGATAAATCCAGTCCCGCATAAGTTCTGTCTGCCTGCGTCACGCGCAGGATAAAGGCGTGCGCCTGTTTCTGCGGCCAGTGCGGCATATCTTTGGCGCGGATATCGCGGGCAAACACTTTCTGCCCCATGACTTTGGCTTTTCCGTCAATACGGAAACGGACGCGTTTGTGTTGTGCGTCCCACTGCGGCGATTGCAGGATTTTTTCTTCGAAGAGTGCCGCATAAGCACGGCTGTGTAGCGGCGCGAGATACACGGAGACACCAGCGATTACAGCGCCTTTCACAAAGCGCCGCCTGGACGGGTTAAAATTGCTCATAAATTTCCTTGCTTCTTATTGTCTTTCTTATAGTCCGGCACATTTACAATTTGTCATAAATTCTGCAAATACCGTTTAACGCGGGCGATTATAGGTAGATGAGTTACTGGAAGTCATGACAGAAAACACATTTTTAATATTTCGTTCACAAATTTGCGCAAAATGGTGGGATAATTAATTCTGTTGCGCAAACAATGTACAAAAGGGATCGGAGCAAGATGGCAGGTATTATTCTCCTCGCCGCAGGGCTGGGGAGCCGGTTTATCGCCGCAGGCGGCGAAGGAAACAAGCTGAATGCCACACTGTCGAAAACAGCAGAAAATGCTGCCAGTGTTTTTGATATTACGCTCGGTCATGCGCTGGAAAGCGGACTGCCGGTACACGTCGTGACGCGCGCCGGGAACCTGCAGGTGCAGGCCAGCTGCCGCCGCGCAGGTGTGCCGTTTACGCTGACGGAAAGCACGGGCACCGGTGGTTCCATTGCCGCAGGCGTGCGCGATACGCCGGAGTGGGACGGCTGGCTGGTTCATCTCGCCGATATGCCGTTCGTTACGCCGGATATTTTCTCCACCGTGGCCGATACCCTGCACCTCAAGCCGGTGGTGCGCCCTTTCTGGCAAAATGAGCCGGGGCATCCGGTCGGTTTTGCCCGCGAAATGGGCGACAAACTTTTGCAACTGCGTGGCGATCATGATGCCCGCGAGCTTATCCGCAGCCATGACCTGCTGCGCATTGATTTCAATACTTCGGGCGTGATCGCAGACATTGATTTGCCGGGGGATCTTGCCCTTTCCCCGCGACTTTTGAACGGAAATCTCCATGCAGCATCTTGATAATCATGTTATTTCAAAGGCGCGGGAATGGCTGGCACAGCAGCCGGTGTGGCTGTGTACAGTGCTGACAACCTACGGCTCTTCTCCGCGCGCGCCGGGCGCGCTGATGGTGGCGACCGAGGATGGTCGCTATTGCGGGTCGCTCTCCGGCGGCTGCGTCGAAGAAGATTTTTTACAGCGGATAGCCGCCGGTGATTATCAGCAAGCCAGCCAGATTGTGCGCTACGGAGACGGTGGATTAACGCCAAACATTGCGCTGCCCTGTGGCGGATCGCTCGATGTGCTGATCGAATATCTGCCCGCTACGCAGGGGAATCTTGAGTACCTGCAACGCATGGGAATGGCGCTGGCCGGGCATTATGCGCTGGATAAATCGCTCACCCTGCCCGCTGCCTGTGACCATCTGGCGCTGACGGAGTATCACAGCGCTACACAGGTAATGCGTGACGGCGACTGCGTGCATCTGCATCTGGCCGCGCCCCCGCGCTTACTGATTGCCGGACTCTCGAGCGTCGCGCTGTATTGCGCCGACTTTGCCTGTGCGCTGGGTTTTGACGTGGTGGTGTGCGAATGCCGCGAAGACGTGCTGGAAAACTTTCTGCCATTACTGAAAGCGGAAATACGGCTGGAGAAAGCGTTCCCTGCGAAGTATCTCGAACGGGAAAGTTGCCACGCTAATACGGCGATTGTGGCGCTGACCCACGATCCGCGCATGGATGACCTGACGCTGATGGAGGCGGTGAATACGCCTGCGTTTTACATCGGCGCAATGGGCTCACAGCGCAACAGCGCACGACGTCGCGAACGCCTGCAAACCATCGCCGATTTCTCAGCCGATGATTTCGCCCGTCTTCATGCCCCGGTCGGTTTATCCATCGGCAGCAAAACGCCGGCAGAAATTGCACTGGCGGTGATGGCCGATATCGTTAAGCACAAAAATGGGTTGAAAACCCACGGCGTGGCTGCCTGACCAGCAGAAGTTCGAACATAATAAAAGCCTGAGGTTTGCACCTCAGGCTTTTAGTTTGCGACTTACCTGTGGGTTATGAACGGGTAAGCTGCAACTGACCGCTTTTATCCAGCGGGATTTGCGTGCCAGGATCGTGGTCCATACGCACTTTGCCCTGCTGATCGCCTATTTTATAGGTGACATCATACCCGAGCATTTTATCTTCTTTGTCATACACGGTTTTACAGCGCTGCTGCTGTGTGGTGTAAGTGTCGTTATTCTGCATGCTGCTCTGTACACGGTTACCCGCGTAGCCGCCACCCAGCGCACCGGCAACTGTCGCGACATCGCGACCGCGTCCGCCACCGAACTGATGACCCAGCACACCACCCGCGACGGCACCCAGAACGGAACCGGCGATCTGATGCTCATCCTGTACAGGACGGCGGTGAGTCACAGTGACGTTACGGCATTCCTGACGTGGCGTTTTCGTGGTCTCTTTGATTGGCGTCGCGCTGACAACCTGCGCGTATTGCGGCTCAGATGAAAAGACATTCATGCTCGCCACACCGGCAATGCCCAATGCCGCAGCCACACCAATACCGACCCCAGCTAACATTGACTTGTTCACAGGTCTTCCTCCGAAAATGTTACCACGCATATTGCACCTTACTCAGGGCACATTCCTCAGTGGAAAACTTCACATCCTGAGGTTCGGCGTGCGTGAATCGCCGGCTATGAACTTGTTAAAGTTTGTACTCTGAAGCGTTAAGGAACAATAAGACGAAGTCTGTAAGTGCAGGAATTGCGGGTGTAACGGGGTGTTTCAGAGCATTCTTAGCGGACAAAGCCGGGCTTTAAGTGTCTGCTTGCGCCTGAAAAGAAAAAAGCCTGTAGTAAACAGGCTTTTAGAATAGAAACGACGTTGAAACCATTCAGCCGACAGAGAAAAAAAGTCGGCCAGTTCGCATCAGTGCAGCTTCAGGCGCGGGCGGATCACGCGGTTGATTCCGCCAACCAGCATCATCAGGCCGGTTTTAGTGTAGCCATGCAGCGCAATCTGATGCATGCGGTACAGGGAAACGTAAACCAGTCGCGCCAGGCGCCCTTCTACCATCATCGAACCGCGCATCAGGTTACCCATCAGGCTGCCGACGGTGCTGAAACGGGACAAAGAAACCAGTGAACCGTGGTCTTTATACACGTAAGGTTTCAGACTCTGCCCTTTGCGCTGCGCCATGATATTTGCGAAGCAGCGTGACGCCATCTGGTGCGCGGACTGCGCGCGTGGCGGTACGAAACCACCGGACGGCTGCGGGCAGGATGCGCAGTCTCCAATCGCGTAGATGTTTGGATCGCGCGTGGTTTGCAGCGTCGGTTCAACCACCAGCTGATTGATACGGTTGGTTTCCAGACCGGCAATCTCTTTCATGAAGTCGGGCGCTTTGATACCCGCTGCCCAGACCATCAGATCCGCATCAATGAATTCGCCGGATTTGGTGTTAAGACCGTTTTTATCAGCACTGGTCACCATGGTTTGCGTCAGAACGCGCACGCCGAGCTTGGTCAGTTCCTGATGGGCGGCCGCAGAAATACGCGGCGGCAGCGCAGGCAGAATACGTTCACCGGCTTCCACCAGCGTGACGTTCAGCGCTTCGCTGTCCAGCCCTTCAAAACCGTAGCTGTGCAGCTGTTTCACCGCGTTGTGCAGTTCCGCAGACAGCTCAACGCCGGTAGCGCCGCCGCCGACAATCGCGATGTTCACTTTTTTCTGTTTATCCGCGCTGGCGGAAAATTTGAGGAACAAATTCAGCATTTCGTTATGGAAACGGTGCGCCTGATGCGGGTTATCGAGGAAGATACAGTGATCTTTTACGCCCGGCGTTCCGAAATCATTGGAGGTACTGCCCAGCGCCATAACCAGCTGGTCATAGGCAATATCGCGCACCGGCACCAGCATTTCGCCGTTTTCATCACGAATTTCAGCCAGTTTGATGGTCTGATTTTCACGATCAATATCGGTCAGGGAACCGATCTGGAAAGTGAAGCCGTGGTTGCGGGCATGCGCCAGATAGCTCAGCGCATCCACGCCGTCATCCAGGCTGCCGGTCGCCACTTCGTGCAACAGTGGTTTCCATAAATGGCTGTGATTACGGTCGACCAGAATGATCTCCGCTTTCTTTTTACGGCCAAGCTTATGCCCGAGGCTGGTTGCCAGCTCCAATCCGCCTGCGCCGCCGCCAATTATCACAATTTTCTTGATTGGTGATGTCAAAATGACCCCCTAAATGTGAACCAATTGTTATATAAGAGTTAAAAAATAATCCTTATATTACATAGGGTTGCTTAAGTTAAATCGGTATCTGAGAGGGAGGATATCATGCGTGGTGATTTGGTCATACCAAAATTGATGCAGGTCAATTTAAATTGATTTGTCTGATTTCAGTTAATGATTTGGCATAGATTTTGACGATTTTAAATCAGCAAGTTAGCGACAACGCAGTGATAAAAGTGAACCACTGATGTATCTCAGCCATAAAAAAACCACTGCGCAAGGCAGTGGTTTTGATCTTCGGCAGTTTCTGTCAGACGATGTTTTTGAAGGCTTTAATACGCTGCAAATGCGTCGAAATATCCTTGAATTTATGGCTCTGCTTGTCGTCCCATTCAACAGGATAATAATGATGCAGCTTCTCAGCGGTTTTACTGCTGTCCAGTACGCCATCTTCACGGGATAAAATCACCAGACAGCGGTCACGATTTTTCTCGCGGAAATCACTGATGCATTTGGTGGCGATATCTTCGTACTCTTCAGGACGATCGATTTTTCCAGCCATATTGTCCTGCGGCGACAAATTCGGATTGAACATTACCTGACGAATGCCGCACAGGAAACCGATGCGCTCGGCCCAGAAACCGCCGAGGCCCACGCCGCAAATCAGCGGATGCGGATCGCTGGTTTCTTGCAGAACTTTATCGACTTCTTTCAGCAAGTGCTGCATGTCGTGGCGCGGATGTAGCGTGCTGTAACTGATAAAGCGCACGTCCGGGTCAATAAACTGTAACTGCAATACTTTCTCGTGGTTACCGGGACTGGTTGAATCGAAACCATGCAAATAGATAATCATCGTTTACCTCATCCTGAATCTGCGAGACACCCTCATACGGTTTGAAAACCGTTACCGGGCAGCCTGTTTGTGTTCCTGCCAGCGGGCATCCAGCGCCGTTAAATCACGGTTTGCCTGCTGCCAGCGGGTTGAATTGAGCAGGTCCTGACGGGCCTCTTGTCCCGTGTAGCGTCCGCGATGATACAGCTGCGCAACACGCTCTGCGTTGACCGGAGAGAGGTTATCCAGCACGCTGACCGCGCCTTCACGATGGTTACACACCAGAATCATGTCGCATCCGGCATCCAGTGAAGCCTGACCGCGCTCGGCGTAACTGCCCATGATCGCCGCGCCCTCCATCGATAAATCGTCTGAGAAAATCACACCGTCAAAGCCCAGCTCTTTGCGAAGAATTTGTTGCAACCAGTAAGGCGAGCCGCTTGCCGGACGCGGATCGACCTGCGTGTAAATAACGTGCGCAGGCATGACAGCATCGAGCAACTTACGCTCATTGAGCTGGCGGAAAATGGCCATATCGTGCTCGCGGATAACCTCCAGCGGGCGATCGTCACGCGGCGTCTCTTTGTGGGAATCCGCACTGACCGCGCCGTGACCCGGAAAATGTTTACCGGTGGTTTTCATCCCCGCCGCATGCATGCCGCGAATGTAGTGTTCGGCCATCTCCAGCGCTTTTTGCGGTTCGGCGTGGAATGAACGCTCGCCGATAGCTGCGCTGATATGGCCGATATCCAGCACCGGCGCGAAGCTGATGTCGATATCCATTGCGATCATTTCAGAGGCCATCAGCCAGCCGCTTTCCTGCGCCAGCCGCCCCGCTTCGTGCGGTTCATTCAGTGCCGCAAAAGACTGTGCGGCAGGCAGACGGGTAAACCCGTCGCGAAAACGCTGCACACGTCCACCTTCCTGATCGACGGCCAGCACCAGCCTGTCGTGTGATGACGCACGGATCTGACGGATCAGCTCATGCAACTGCTCTACGTCATGATAGTTACGGGTGAACAAAATCAGTCCGCCCACCAGCGGGTGTTGCAAAATCTCACGTTCTTCGGCATCCAGCTCATAGCCAGCCACATCCAGCATTACAGGTCCCAACAAGATGAGCACTCCTTTTCAATCAGTTCAGCATTCAGTTAAGATTTCGCTATGGTCGCAGCGGTTGCGCCCATTCACAATATTTTAGCTCGCCGGTTTGCTGCCAGCGCACTTCAAACCACATCAGCATCAGGTAGTCGACCCAGGGTAACCAGCGGTTTACCTGCTGCTGTAAAAGGACGAGATCACGGTAACCGCCCGCATCGACGTAGCGCTGCACCAGCGCATGCTGCTGCACTGCATTCCAGCCATTACTGCGAACCATTGCCGCCAGTTCCAGCGCGATATCGCCATCCGCTGCATATTCCCAGTCAATCAGACGCAGGCCTTGCGGCGTTTCCAGCACATTACCGGCGTGAATATCCATGTGCACCAGCGACAATCGCAGCGGCGCAGGCGGCCTGCAACGCATCATTTTTTTATGCAGGCGCAACCAGGCCGGCGTCAGACGACGGCGGTCAATGTGCTGCCAGTAATGTGCGAACTGCTGCTGCAAATCCAGCCGGTAACCTGTAAGCGGCAGGTGATGCAATTTTACTATAGACTGCGTCAGCACATCCTGAGCCGCACCTGCAAAGGCATCCACCGCCAGCGGCGCGCCGTCAAGCCAGTCGACTAAGAGCCACGGCGAAGAATAAAGTCTGACACAGGGGCCAAGATTATGCCGCGCGATATGCCGCAAAATCGAATGCTCGCGTCGCCGGTCTGCCCCCGAAATCTGTCGGTCAGGTGAGTGAAAACGCGCCAGCATTTCGCCGGAAGACATGCTGACTCTCCAGCTCTCGCCGGTCAGCCCGGCAACCGGCGACAAATGAAAACCGGCGGTTTTCACCGCCGGATAATGTTGCTCAATCAGTTGCGCAAGCTGAGAATTAATTCTGAACGGCACCGCGACCTGACCAGACAATTTCGCCGCTCGGTGCGGTAATAAGACGCATCGACATCGTCGGCGCTTTCACATCGCCGCTCACCGTGCTGTAAAGGACGTATTGCGCTTTGACGATGTTCGCCAGACCGATGGCTTTGCTGACGGACGCCAGGCTGTCGTCAGGCGATAATCCCAAAGACTGTTTGGCAGAAGCCACCTGTTCGGCAGGGACAACCTGGAAAGTGGTGTTGTTGGCCAGCGCGTTGCGTAACGCATCCGTCGCTTTGGCGGTTTGCAGCGAACCGTTGGTGCTGTTTTTAACGCTATCCACCAGCAGAACGCTGCCGGACTGCACGCCTTCAGCCTTGAGCATTTTTGTCAGCAACGGCGAAACGGTCGCAGTCCAGTCAATATTGGCAAATTTCGGCGGCTGAGGAACAGGCTGAACCGGTGGTTGCTCCGGCACTGGCGGATTCACCGGCGGCAGCGGCTCTTGCGGCTGCTGTGGTTGTTCCGGCTGTTGTGGCTGCTGCTGGTTTGGTAGCGTACAACCACCGAGGATCAGTGCGGCCATTGCCACAATGAGGAAATACTTTTTCATCAACCTGCTCCGTTATGGAAATTAGAGATAAAGGTAAAGGCGCACACTGTACGCATCAAGATTGCCGTTCAGCGAGTTGATTTCCACGCTGCTGTTGGCAGGCACGATGACCGTGCGCGCATCGGCGACGGGCAGTAAATCCAGCCCCTGTTTGTCATACCAGAAGAAACGATAATGCAGCGTCACAGCATGCGGCTGGTTGTTATTGAGCGTGCTGGTGGCTTGTTTTTGTCCACCGGTTTCACCCACGGCGGGGGAACTGGGAATGATTCCCGCGGTAAGAACAGGCGATTCCATCACAATCCTTTGCTGATTATTGAGCGCAATGCCCGGACGACTGCTGCATCCCATCAACAAAAGCACTGGCAATAATGCCATCAAAAATCGCATATTTTATCCTTACTGGCGCGACAGCAATGGGCCAAGCGCATGGCCACCGACAAGGTGCATGTGTATATGATAAACCTCCTGCCCGCCGTCACGGTTGCAGTTAACAATCAGACGGTAGCCGCTTTCGGCGATCCCTTCCTGTTCTGCGATTTTCGCCGCTACCGTCATCATGCGGCCGAGCGCAGCTTCGTGCGTGGCATCCACATCATTCATGGTGGGGATCAGAACGTTTGGAATAATCAGGATATGGCTGGGTGCCTGAGGAGAAATATCGCGAAATGCGGTGACGAGCTCGTCCTGATAAACCACATCTGCCGGAATTTCACGGCGTATGATTTTGCTGAAAATTGTCTCTTCGGCCATCTTAACTGTCCTTAACATAGTAAAAAGCGATGTACGCAGTATGGGTTAGAATTTCCATTCCTTTCAACCTGATTACGCTTTTAGCTGCTTAATTGCCGCAGAAAGCGCCAGCGAGTGCGTAATGGCAAATCGCAGGCATGAAAAAAGGAGGCCGAAGCCTCCTCTCTCAGAACTCATACTGCTCAGCATTAATGGCTGCGCATGTACTCGTCCATATCTGTTTTCAGGTTATCCGACTTGGTGCCGAAAATTGCCTGAACACCAGAACCTGCCACAACCACACCGGCTGCACCCAGTTTTTTCAGGCCAGCCTGATCAACTTTAGAGATATCAGCCACGCTGACACGCAGACGGGTGATACAGGCATCCAGGTTAGTGATGTTGTCTTTACCGCCGAAAGCCTGAACCAGAGACGCAGACATTTCTGAACCGCCCTGAGTTGTCGTTTCGCTGGCAGAGTCTTCACGACCCGGCGTTTTCAGATCCAGTTTGGCAATCAGGAAACGGAAGATGCTGTAGTAAACCACTGCATATACCGCACCCACCAGAGGGAACAGCCAGATACGGCTGCTGTTGCCACTCAGCACGATGAAGTCGATCAGACCGTGTGAGAAGCTGGTGCCATCACGCATACCCAACAGGATACAAATTGGGAACGCCAGACCTGCCAGAATTGCGTGGATCACGTACAGGATCGGCGCAACGAACATGAAGGAGAATTCGATTGGCTCGGTGATACCGGTCAGGAACGCGGTCAGTGCAGCGGAGATCATGATGCCGCCGACTTTCGCACGGTTCTCAGGTTTCGCTGAATGCCAGATAGCGACTGCAGCAGCTGGCAGACCGTACATTTTGAACAGGAAGCCACCGGACAGTTTACCCGCAGTCGGGTCACCGGCCATATAACGTGGGATGTCGCCGTGGAAGACCTGACCTGCGGAGTTCACGTATTCACCGATTTGCATCTGGAATGGAACGTTCCAGATATGATGCAGGCCAAACGGTACCAGCGCACGTTCAACCACACCGTAGATACCGAATGCCACAACCGGGTTCTGGTAAGCAGCCCATTGGGAGAAGGTTTGGATTGCGCTGCCGATTGGAGGCCAGATGAAGGACAGAACCACACCCAGGATGATAGCGGCCATACCGGAGATGATTGGCACAAAGCGTTTACCGGCGAAGAAGCCCAGATATTCTGGCAACTTGATACGGTAGAAACGGTTGAACATGTATGCCGCAATCGCACCCGAGATAATACCGCCGAGTACGCCGGTATCCGCCAGATGGCTGGCTGCGATTTCTTCAGCCGGCAAATGCAGAACCAGAGGTGCTACAACTGCCATGGTTTTCACCATGATGCCGTAAGCCACAACTGCCGCCAGTGCAGAAACACCATCGTTGTTGGTAAAGCCTAATGCAACGCCGATAGCGAAGATCAAAGGCATGTTAGCGAAGACTGAACCACCGGCTTCGGCCATAACATGAGAAACGATCAGTGGCAGCCAGCTAAAGTTTGCGGAACCGACGCCAAGCAGGATACCTGCGATTGGCAATACGGAAACGGGCAACATTAGCGATTTACCGACCTTCTGAAGGTTTGCAAACGCGTTCTTAAACATAATTGAGTGTGCTCCTGAGTAATGATGCTTTTTGATACTTCATGCGGTTCGTCTGATAACTGACCGCTTTGTAAAACGCTCGTGGAGCCTTTTACAGTCGGGTGTCTGAGCACCCCTTTTAATTTTTACGCAGGGTAAAATAATTCCCATTGTTAATGTTTGATGGCAGTCACGTTTTTCTGAAAAATGCTGAAAAACTGGATTAAAAACCGTCACTTTGCAGCGTTAAATCCGAATGAGGCTCTCCTGACAACCGAAAAACGGTGCCAAGATACCCCATTCAGATGATTAATTACGAGGTGAAAAATAAATCCAGCGAATATGACTAAGCTACAGCCTAGATCAAGGAGGATGTGTCGACGTGAAATAATTGTGAAAAGTTTGCGGTAGTGGCTTCTGCGAGCTGTTCAACGCTGACGCCTTTAAGTACCGCCATATAATCGGCCACGTCGCGCACGTAAGCAGGCTGATTCTCTTTCCCACGGTGAGGGACCGGTGCCAGATACGGCGAATCAGTTTCCACCAACAGGCGGTCAAGCGGTACATAGCGCGCCACTTCGCGTAATGCTTCAGCATTTCGGAAAGTCACAATGCCGGAGAAAGAAATGTAGAAACCGAGATCCAAAAGGAACTCAGCGGTGGGCAGATCTTCGGTAAAACAATGCAGAACGCCACCGCACTCCCCTGCATTTTCCTCTTTGAGGATATCCAGCGTATCCTGGCGCGCATCGCGGGTATGCACGATCACCGGTTTATTGAGCGCGCGGCCAATGCGGATGTGCTCGCGGAACGAATCCTGTTGCAGCTTCAGCTGGTGCGCTTCTTTCTGATAGAAGTAATCCAGACCGGTTTCCCCCATCGCCACAACCTTCGGACTGGCTGCCAGACGGCGCAGTTCGGCAAATTCATAACCATCGTCAATGTTCAGCGGATGAACGCCGCAGGAAAACGCCACGTCCGGGCGATCGCCAATCAGTTGCGTCATCGCCTCATAGCCCGGCAACGTGGTTGCCACCGCCAGCATAAATTTCACGTCACGCTCGCGCGCCTTTTCCAGCACGTTATCCACGCCTGAATGAAGTTCGTTGTAATCCAGGCTGTCGAGGTGACAGTGGGAATCGACTAAAAACATAGTAGTTAACTCATTACGATTAAAGTGGGGTTCAGCGCATCATGCCTGAGCTGAAGTGGGAAGGAGACACGGCGCCCTGCAGCATTTGTTCCCATTCCAGCAGCTGTTCGGTGAGCAGAAGTTCGCGGTTCACACCCACGATAGACAGCAACTGCTGACGACACTGCATCCAGGCCGATACCGACTGTTGCAGCGAGGCGTTGGACTGCGCACTGGCCAGCAACGCGATAAGCGGCTGCTGATCATGATTGAGAATAAACTGCGCCGCGTGTTGCTGCCATTTGATGGCATCAAGCAGCAGCGAGGCCAGCCAGTAGATGCGGTCAGCGGCATCGTCATGGTTTAGCTGCGGCAGCAGCGACAACATATCCTGCTGCTGACACTGGATGTAAAGCTGCTGGCAAAGCGCCACGCGCTGTTTCCAGCGTTCCGGCTGCAACAGCTCTAGCGCAGAAAGCGGTGCACCGTTGGTCAGGCGTAATGCGGTTTTAACTGAAACCGGATCGGTGTTCATCTGGCGGTTGATCCACTGCACCGATAATGCTTCTTCAGGCACCGGCAGATGCCAGTAGAAACAGCGGCTGCGGATAGTCGCCAGCAAAGACGAAGGTTCCCGACAGCCCAGCAGGAAATAGGTTCCGGCGGGCGGTTCTTCCAGCGTTTTGAGCAAGGCATTGGCGGCGGCTTCCGTCAGCAATTCGGTCTGCGGGATCCACACCACTTTCGCCCCACCCTGCTGCGAATAGTTGTACAACGTTTCAATCAGCTGACGCACAGGGTCGATGCCCAGTGAGTTTTTACCTTTTTCCGGCTGCAACACGTGCCAGTCAGGGTGGTTTCCGGCAATCATCAGCTGGCAGCTGTGGCATTTGCCGCAGCTCTTTTCGCCGTCTTTATGCTGACACACTAACCAGCGGCTCAGACCGTAAACCAGCGCTTCATCACCCATGCCCGCAGCAACATGCATCAGCACAGCGTGATGTCCGCGACCGGCCTGATATTGTCCGATCAGTTGGCGATAGGGGGCACTCAGCCACGGATACCAGCTCATAACGCGTGGCCTTGTGCAGCGACCTGCTGCTCATCGAACCAGTTTTTCAATGTCTGTTCGATGGACGCGGTCACCTGCTCAATGGTTTGCGACGCATCGATGGTTTTGATGCGGCTATCTTCGGCGGCCAGTTCCAGATAGCGGGCACGCGTACGTTCGAAGAACGGCAGAGCTTCCTGCTCGATACGATCCAGCTCACCGCGCGCACGGGCGCGTTGCAGACCAATTGCTGGCGGCAGGTCGAGATACAACGTCAGATCCGGGCGGAAGTCGCCAAGCACGGTGTCGCGCAGCGAACTCATAAGTTTGGCGTCAATACCGCGACCGCCGCCCTGATAGGCTTGCGAAGAGAGATCGTGACGATCGCCAACCACCCAGGCACCGCGCGCCAGCGCAGGCAGGATCACGGTTTCCACCAGTTGAACGCGCGCGGCGTACAGCATCAGCACTTCCGCTTTGACGGTCGGTTTTTCACCTTCCACGCCGCGCTTAAATAAATCCCGCAGCTTTTCTGCCAGCGGCGTACCGCCTGGCTCACGGGTGAAAATGATTTCTTCGACGCCATGCTGGCGCAATGCATTCACAACCACTTCATGAGCGGTCGTTTTGCCCGCCCCTTCAAGGCCTTCAATTACAATGAAGTTACTTTTCATTCTTATTCTTCAGAGCCTCTAAATACACGCGAACCGCCTTGTTATGATTCTCAAGGTTAGTGCTGAAAGTATGCCCGCCTTTGCCGTCAGCGACAAAATAAAGATAAGCCGTTTTTGCGGGATGCGCCGCAGCCTCAAGCGAAGCTTCACTTGGCATCGCGATTGGCGACGGTGGCAGACCGGATATCACGTAGGTATTGTACGGCGTTGGCGTCTCAAGATCTTTCTTGCGGATATTGCCGGTGTAGCTATCACCCATCCCATAAATGACCGTTGGATCGGTTTGCAGACGCATACCAATTCTCAACCGGTTAATGAAAACGGAAGCCACTTCTGCACGTTCGCCTTTAACCGCGGTTTCTTTTTCAATGATCGACGCCATGGTCATCATATCGGCCGGGGTCTTGTACGGCAGAGAATCTGCTCGCCCTTTCCAGATATCGGCAACGGTTTTTTCCATCCGCACGTGAGCACGTTTTAGCAGCGATAAATCCGTCATGCCGGCGGTGTAATGATAAGTATCAGGATACAGCCAGCCTTCCGCATTTTTGGTATCGGTCATGCCCAGCGCTGCTGCGATCTCTTCGCCGCTCTTACCTTTTAGCTCGTGTTTGATGAATTCCGAGCTATCGAGTACTTTCATCCAGTCACTCAGTTTGAATCCTTCCACGAAGCGGATGCTGAACTGCGCCTCTTTGCCACTTTTCAGCAGCACGAGCATCTGGCGGATCGTCATACCTTTCTCAAAGCGATAGGTGCCCGCTTTGAACTCACTTAATTCTGGTTCAAGACGCAAGAGCCACGGAAACCACGGGTTAGGTTTCATGAGCTTTTTATCGATCAGTAACGTTTCCAGCACCACACGGCCTGTGCCTGCTGGCAGGGTAAAGATGGTTTCACTGCTGACGTTAATCGGCCGGTCAGCAAACTGTTTCACTTTGTGATAGGCAAACGCCACTGCCCCGAGCAGGATCAGGACTATCAGGGCGAAGATTTTGGTCTTTTTGTTTGTCATTTTTTGTTCACTTATTAACAGCTATGGCGCAGAAAATCGTACAAATGACGCGAGGAGTAATGGCGCTTATCTACTTGCGTCACCGGTAATAATGGCATTAATGCATTACAAATCAGGACCTCATCGGCATCGGTCAGCGTCCCGGGTGCTTCGCTGACGATATCTACCGTCCATTCAGTGCTGGCATCCAGTTCGCGGATTAGGTGCTGACGCATAATGCCGTCAACGCCGGACTGCGATAAATCCGGGGTATAAACGCGGGTTCCCTTGCGCCAGAATAAATTGGCCGCACAGCATTCCACCAGGCAACCGGAGGTGTCAACCACCAGCGCTTCATTGGCGTCCGTCTGGTCAAGATGCATGCGGATCATGACCTGTTCAAGCCGGTTAAGATGCTTGATACCCGCCAGCAGCGGATTTTTGCTCAGTGCTACCGGGCTTGAGCCCAGCGTCACGCCCTGCTTACGCCACTGATGATAATGCGCGGGATAATCTGACACAGTGACGATGCGCGTTGGCAGAGTGCAACCTGCGGCGCTGTAGCCACGTCCACCCTGCCCGCGGGTGAGAATCACTTTGACCACGCCTTCGTCGCGTCCGGCAGCTGCCAGAATCATTTCAGCTTCCAGCGCCTGCCAGTCTGCATTGTCAATCATCAGGACGCTGGCAGCGCGTTGTAGGCGGGTGATGTGCTGCGGCAAAAACTGAATAATGCCGTCAATCACCCGCGCGGTGGTAAAACATCCATCGCCGAATTGCACAGCGCGGTCGCCTGCCAGCAATGTCTTCGTTGCCACACCGTTAATCCACATGGTTATACCCTCCGGGCGCACTATTCTGACAGCAGAGCCTGCGTGAGCAGACATAACGCAACAAGTGGAGCATTCCTACTTTATCGCACGAAAACGCTCAACGGGCCTGAACACGCATTCTGTTGAGCTGTCGTTTGAGACGTCAGCGCTTTTATGCAGACAGCAAAAAGGCCCGATTAACGGGCCTTTCATTTCAGCATCACTGACTGACTCAGACTTTACGGAACACCAGAGAACCGTTGGTGCCACCGAATCCGAACGAGTTACACAGTGTGTACTCCATCCCTTTGACCTGCCGCGCTTCGTGAGCCACGAAATCGAGATCGCAACCTTCATCTGGATTGTCCAGATTGATGGTTGGTGGAACTGCCTGATCACGCAAAGAGAGAACGGTGAAGATAGATTCCACTGCGCCCGCTGCACCTAACAGGTGGCCAGTCATCGACTTAGTGGAACTCACCAGAACTTTGTGCGCATCCGCACCGAAGACTGACTTCACAGCCTGTGCTTCGGCTTTATCGCCCGCTGCGGTAGATGTACCGTGTGCGTTGATATAACCAATGGCAGAAGCAGAGATGCCAGCATCGTTTAATGCGTTTTTCATCGCCAGAGCGGCACCAGCCCCGTCTTCAGGCGGCGAAGTCATGTGGTACGCATCGCTGCTCATCCCAAAACCGACGAGCTCAGCATAAATCTTTGCACCACGTTTGCGGGCGTGTTCGTACTCTTCCAGCACCATGATACCGGCGCCGTCACCAAGAACGAATCCGTCTCTCTCTTTATCCCATGGACGGCTCGCCGCCTGTGGATTGTCATTACGCGTTGATAACGCGCGGGCCGCGCCAAAACCACCGACACCCAGCGGGGTACTGGCTTTTTCTGCGCCGCCTGCCAGCATCACGTCTGCGTCATTATACGCAATGATACGTGCCGCATGGCCAATGTTGTGTACGCCAGAAGTACAGGCTGTTGCAATAGAAATACTCGGTCCACGTAATCCAAACATAATGCTCAAATGACCGGCAATCATGTTTACGATAGTTGATGGAACGAAGAAAGGACTAATTCTGCGCGGTCCGCCGTTAACCAATGAGGTGTGGTTTTCTTCTATCAGACCAAGCCCGCCGATGCCGGAACCGATCGCCGCACCAATGCGTGTCGCGTTCTCAGCGTTCACTTCAAGCCCTGAGTCTCGCATGGCTTGAATACCGGCAGTAATACCATACTGAATAAAGGCATCCATCTTGCGGACATCTTTGCGCGAGATGAATTCTTCACAGTGAAAATCTTTTACTAAGCCAGCAAACCGTGTTGCATAGGCGCTAGTATCAAAATGGTCGATCAGGCTAATGCCACTCTGACCGGCAAGGAGAGCGTTCCAAGTGGACTCTACAGTATTGCCGACAGGAGAAAGCATGCCCAGTCCAGTCACTACAACTCGACGCTTAGACACGGGTGTCCTCCAGGGAGGGAAAAAAGTAGTAATACCGTGGGCTAAAAAAAACTTAGGCGGTCAAATGACCGCCTAACTATCTAAACTTAAAGCATGTACGCTTACTGTTGGCTAGCGTTGATAAAATCAATTGCTGCCTGAACAGTAGTGATTTTTTCAGCTTCTTCGTCAGGGATCTCGGTATCAAACTCTTCTTCCAGAGCCATAACCAGCTCAACGGTGTCGAGAGAATCAGCGCCAAGGTCGTCTACGAAAGATGCAGCATTCACTACTTCTTCCTGTTTAACACCCAGCTGTTCAACGATGATTTTCTTAACGCGTTCTTCGATAGTGCTCATACTCTTAAATTTCCTATCAAAACTCGCTTTCGCGATGGTTTTCGTAGTGTATAAAATGTTGAAAAAGATGCAACTAAATCCAGGCTATTCAAACCACGAATTTGCTCTATTTTGCGGTTTTTACCGCAAAAAACGCAAATAGTTTCGTAATTTTTAAATCATGTACATGCCGCCATTGACATGTAATGTTTCGCCCGTGATGTAGCTGGCCTCGTCAGAGGCTAAAAAAGCAACGGCGCTGGCAATTTCTTTGGCATCGCCCAACCGGTTGGCTGGAACTGATGACAAAATGCCTGCGCGTTGATCATCTGTCAACGCCCTTGTCATATCCGTCTCAATAAAGCCGGGAGCCACGACGTTGACAGTAATGCCACGTGAAGCAACTTCACGCGCCAAAGACTTACTAAAACCAATCAAGCCAGCTTTAGCCGCCGCGTAGTTCGCCTGCCCTGCGTTACCCATGGTGCCAACAACGGAACCAATTGTAATAATCCGTCCACACCGTTTCTTCATCATAGCCCGCATGACAGCTTTTGACAGCCGAAACACCGAAGTCAGATTCGTATCCAGGATATCCTGCCACTCATCATCCTTCATACGCATGAGAAGGTTATCACGGGTGATGCCGGCATTATTAACTAAAATGTCAATTTCGCCAAATTCAGCTCGAATCGTCGCCAATACTTGCTCAATAGATGCAGAATCAACCACATTGAGCATGATCCCTTTGCCATTTTCGCCTAAATATTCGCCGATCGCTTCCGCGCCTTTCTCGCTGGTCGCGGTGCCGATCACTTTCGCGCCGCCAGCAACCAGTTTTTCTGCGATAGCGCGGCCAATACCACGGCTGGCACCGGTAACCAGTGCAATTTTGCCTTCGAAGCTCATATTATCCTCTTTTATTGCTCAAGCGCCGCTGCCAGACTCGCCGTGTCATTCACTGCGGCAGCTGTCAGGGTGTCAACAATACGTTTAGTCAGACCAGTCAGTACTTTGCCCGGTCCTACTTCTAATAACTGCTCTACACCCTGTGCGGCCATGAATTCGACAGACTCAGTCCAGCGTACCGGGCTGTATAACTGACGAACCAACGCGCTGCGGATGGCTTCCGGCGAGGATTCTACTTTAACATCAACGTTGTTTACCACAGAGAACTGCGGTGCACTGAAGGTGATGTTTTCAAGCGCAACGGCCATTTTGTCTGCCGCTGGCTTCATTAAAGCACAGTGGGAAGGCACGCTGACAGGTAACGGTAACGCACGTTTTGCACCCGCAGCCTTACAGGCAGCACCAGCGCGCTCAACGGCTTCTTTGTTGCCCGCAATCACCACCTGACCCGGTGAATTGAAATTCACCGGAGAAACAACCTGACCCTGCGCGGACTCTTCACACGCTTTGGCGATCGCGTCGTTATCCAGACCGATGATGGCATACATAGCACCTGTTCCTGCAGGGACTGCTTCCTGCATCAGTTTGCCACGCAGTTCAACCAGCGAAATTGCCTGTTTGAAATCCAGCACACCGGCACAGACCAGCGCAGAATATTCACCCAGGCTGTGGCCTGCCATCAGAACAGGCTGAGTGCCTTTCTGCTGCTGCCAGACGCGCCAGATAGCCACGGAGGCCGCCAGCAACGCAGGCTGTGTCTGCCAGGTTTTATTCAGTTCTTCAGCAGGCCCTTCTTGCACCAGCTGCCATAAATCGTACCCCAGCACCGAAGAAGCCTCGGCAAATGTTTCTTCAACAACCGGATGCGCAGCGGCTAAATCAGCCAGCATACCAAGCGTCTGAGAACCCTGACCAGGGAAAACAACTGCAATTTTTGTCATTTTTATGATCCTGTTAAATCAAAAACGTACCAGCGCCGAGCCCCAGGTAAAGCCACCGCCAAATGCTTCGAGCAATACTAATTGCCCGCGCTGAATTCTGCCATCACGCACTGCTTCGTCAAATGCCGCAGGCACCGAGGCCGCAGAGGTATTACCATGACGATCCAGCGTGACCACGACTTTTTCCATCCCCATGCCCAGCTTTTTCGCTGTGGCACTGATGATGCGCAGGTTCGCCTGATGCGGAACCAGCCAGTCAAGTTCGGAACGATCGAGATTATTCGCCGTCAGCGTTTCATCAACAATGTGCGCCAGTTCAGTCACTGCGACTTTGAAGACTTCGTTACCGGCCATAGTAACGTAGGCAGGTTTTTCCGGCTCAGTCTGGCTTGGATACGGTAACGTCAGCAAATTGCCATAATGGCCGTCTGCGTGCATGTGAGTGGAAATAATACCCTGCTCTTCGGATGCACCAAGCAAAACTGCGCCCGCGCCATCGCCAAAGAGGATCACCGTACCGCGATCCTGAGGATCTAGTTTACGGGAAAGCACATCAGAACCGATCACCAGTGCATGTTTTACTGCACCGTTCTTGATGTATTGATCCGCCACGCTCAGCGCATAGGTAAACCCTGCGCAAGCAGCGGCCAGATCGAACGCTGCGCAATCCTTGATACCCAGCATATTCTGCAACTGGCAGGCTGAACTCGGGAAAGCATGTGAAGATGAGGTTGTTGCAACAATGATTAAACCTACGTCGCTTGCGCTGACGCCGGCCATTTCAAGTGCTTTTTCTGCTGCGTGCAGGCCCATTGTGGCCACAGTCTCATCCGGAGCAGCGATACGACGTTCACGAATACCTGTGCGGGTGACAATCCACTCGTCGGAGGTATCCACCATTTTTTCTAAGTCGGCATTAGACCGAACTTGCACGGGCAAATAGCTCCCCGTACCGAGAATCTTTGTATACATGTACGATCAGTCACTCTTGGGTAATACAGCTTCAAGGCGCGCGGCGATCCGCTGAGGGACCTGCCGCTGCACCGCCTGCACGGCCTGTTCGATAGCAACAGCAAACGCACGCTGATTTGCTCCACCGTGGCTTTTAATAACGATGCCGCGTAATCCTAACAAACATGCGCCATTATACTGGTCGGGGTTGAGATGGCTAAAACGCTTTAGCAATTTCTTCTGTAAAATCCGACCCAACCACTTCAACCACCAGGCCTTCTTGCCACCCTCTCCAGAGGATTTTAACAGTGACAAAAACATCCTTATTACACCTTCCATGGTTTTAAGCGTAACATTTCCGACGAAACCATCACACACCATCACATCGGTCTTGCCAGTCAGAAGGTCATTGCCTTCAAGATAGCCGATATAGTTGATAGCCGTGGTTTTTTTTAAAATAGCTGCGGCTTCGCGGATGTTATCGAGCCCTTTACTTTCTTCTTCACCGATGTTCAGTAAGGCGACGCGAGGGTGAGTAATCCCCACCACCTGCTCCGCCATAACTGCACCCATCACGGCAAACTGAACCAGCATCGTGCTGTCACACTCAACATTCGCCCCCAGATCAAGCACCACCGTTTTACTACGCTGCTGATTGGGCAATACGCTCATCAGCGCCGGGCGCTCAATACCCTCTAAGGGTTTAACAACCAGCTTCGCTAATCCCATCAACGCGCCGGTATTTCCCGCGCTAACGCACGCCTGTGCATCACCACTTTTAATCAGTTCCAGCGCCACACGCATTGAGCTTCCTTTACTGGCGCGTATAGCTTGCGACGCTCGCATGTCGTTGGCTATGACGGACTCAGCAGGAATTATCCGAATTCGTTCTAACAAAGAAGGATCGGTTTTGGCTAAAAAAGGTGTGATGGCGTCGGGGATTCCGACCAAAAGAAGGTCTAATTCAGAATTAGAGATAAGTGCCTGCAATGAAGCAGGCACTGTGACGGATGGACCGAAGTCCCCGCCCATTACATCTAACGCGAGGGTTAGACGAGTCAAGGTATCGCCTTGCTAGCACTTATCACGTGAATAAGTAGCTGGCAAATATCAGCCGATAACCTTGCGACCGCGGTAGAAACCGTCGGCAGTGATGTGGTGACGCAGGTGAGTTTCACCAGAAGTCTTGTCCACAGACAGAGTGGAAGTGGTCAGAGCATCGTGTGAACGACGCATGCCACGTTTAGAACGGGTTGGTTTATTCTGTTGTACGGCCATGGACCTTACTCCTTAATTACTTTTCTTTAAACTCGCTAATACGGCAAATGGATTTGGTTTCTCCACCTCTGCAGGCAGTTTACCGAATACCATGTCCGCGTCGGACACTTCACAGTGTTCAGATTCATGTACCGGAACGACAGGCAATGAAAGAATGATTTCGTCTTCAATCATCGCCAGCAGATCAACTTCGCCAAACTCATCGACTTCGATCGGCTCGTACGCTTCCGGTAATGCTTCAGCCTGTTCATCATTGCGGACAGGACTAAAACAATATGTTGCGTGAACCTGATGCTCAAACGTCTTACCGCATCTCTGGCATTCCAGAGTCACAGTAACATCAGACTGACCATTAATAACGGCCAGACGCAGATTGTCGATATCAAACGACAAAGAAGTTTGGACATCAGAATCAACGCTCACCACTGATGCCGCTAATCGTGTCACCTGACCAGGCGAATAGATACCGGAGTAGTCTAAACGCTTTTGGGCTGTACGAATCGCATCAACGGCTAAGGGTAATTTTACTTTTTGCATAGGGCGCGCATATTAACTTTGTAACGACATAGAGTCAAAGAAAAAGGCCTCAAAACCGCACCTTTCACCAATATTCGCTTCCACAGCGGCCAACAGTTTAAAATGTACGATTGAATAACGCTACGCTTTGTGAAAAAAATTATGACAACACTTCCTGCAAAACTGCTTTTGGCCTCTACGTCAGTCTACAGAAAGGCGCTGCTTGATAAGACCGGCCTCGCGTTTACCTGTGCTGCACCCGACATTGATGAAACGCCGCTGGAGGCTGAGAAACCAGAGGTTCTGGTGCAGCGACTGGCACAATCTAAAGCCTTCGCACTGAGCAACTCACACCCCGAACATCTGATTATCGGGTCTGATCAGGTTTGCGTCATCGACGGCCACATCACCGGTAAACCCTATACATTCGAAAATGCTTTTCGTCAGCTGCGCGCTGCCAGCGGTAAAACCGTGACCTTTTATACAGGCCTCAGCCTGTTCGACGCGCGAACTTCACAAGCGCAGACATTGTGCGAAACCTTTGATGTCACGTTCAGGGCATTAACCGATGAGGAAATTTCCGGTTATCTGCACCGTGAGCAACCCTACGACTGCGCAGGCAGTTTCAAATGTGAAGGGTTAGGGATTACTTTATTTGATAGCCTGACCGGTCGTGACCCAAACACCTTGATTGGTTTACCGCTGATTGCGCTTTTGGGCATGCTGCGCGGGCATAATGTTAATCCGCTGCTTTAGTCAGACGCACAAAAAAAGGGCGCAATGTATGCGCCCTTTTCGCTCTAAAAATGGCTATAAGCATTCACTTATCGGGACGCGCTTTTTCCACGCAATACCTTGAGGCAGTTACGCAGTTTGGCGTCCATCGGAGCCTCAATGCGCATCGTCTCGCCGGTACTCGGATGCTCAAAACGCAGTGCTGCCGCGTGCAGGAACAGACGGTTCAGGCCGGTTCCAGACAATTTGGCATCGAATTCACGCTCACCGTAGCGATCATCAAATGCGATTGGATGCCCCGCGTGTAACGCATGAACGCGGATCTGATGCGTTCTGCCGGTCACCGGACTGGCCTTCACCAGCGTGGCAAACTCGTAGCGCTCTTCAATTTTGAATCGCGTTTCAGAAGGCTTACCTTCAGCATTCACACGAACAATCCGTTCGCCGCTTTGCAAAATATTTTTCAGCAAAGGTGCCTGTACGACTTTGCAATGGGAAGGCCATTCGCCCTGAACCAGTGCCAGATAGTCTTTCTGCATACTCTTGATACGCAACTGCTCATGTAATGAACGCAGCGCAGACCGCTTTTTGGCAACCAGCAGAACACCGGAAGTATCCCGATCCAGGCGGTGAACCAGCTCAAGGAAACGGGCTTCCGGGCGCAATGCCCGTAATCCTTCGATAACGCCAAAGCTCAGCCCGCTGCCGCCGTGTACCGCAGTACCGGAGGGCTTATTGAGGATCAGCAAATGATCGTCTTCATAAAGGATGCAATCTGTGAGTGCCGCAACTTTATCGAGTTTGGCCGAAACAGGCGCTTCATCTTTTTCCGCGATTCTCACCGGCGGAACACGAACGACATCCCCGTCTAATAATTTGTATTCTGGCTTAATACGTTTTTTATTAACCCTGACTTCACCCTTACGCACGATGCGATAAATCATGCTTTTCGGCACGCCTTTTAGGATTTTTAGCAAGAAGTTGTCAATACGCTGACCGGCTTCATCTTCAGAAATGGGGATTAATTGTACAGCTGGATTCTCAGTTTTCATGGCTCGGGATTCTAAATATCAGGCACGATTCGCGCCACAGATTTTTATGTGCTTAACTCATAGCTTACCAGCAACTACCGTGGAAAACCTGCAAGAAAACCAGATAAAAAGCACGAGCAATGTGCATTACCTCGCAGATGAATAAGATTCTTGGTCATAACGGGAAAAGTCACCTTGCTATCACAGTGCCTGCAATGGAATAATGAAGTCACTTTCCGCGTTGTTTCTCTTAAGTTAGGGAAAACGCAGGAATTATAGATTTGCCTGATCGCACAAAAACGCAGCAATGGCGTAAGACGTAATGTGAAATCAAGCAATTAGCGGGCTGCGGGTTGCAGCTTGGCCGGCAAACGGAATGAGATCTGTAAACTTAAATTCAGAAGCTATTCCCCTAATAAAAGTGCTGCTTTCACAACGCTGGTGTCTTTAATACAGCAAAAGCAGACTTACCGAAATAATGCGCCCCTATGCAAGCGACAGCCGTGAGGTTGACGATTTGCGAGAAGACTCGGGGCCAACGGTTTATCCGGTCATGACGTCATTTTGCCCGCAGCTCTGTCAATAATGGAAAAATAACGAGTAAGTTAAGATGAAAAGAATGTTGATTAACGCAACTCAGCAAGAAGAGTTGCGCGTTGCCCTTGTAGATGGACAGCGTCTGTATGATTTGGATATTGAAAGTCCGGGCCATGAGCAGAAAAAAGCGAATATTTACAAAGGTAAAATCACCCGCATTGAACCTAGTCTGGAAGCGGCATTCGTAGATTACGGCGCAGAACGACACGGTTTCCTTCCTCTGAAAGAAATTTCCCGCGAATATTTCCCTAGCAATTATTCCTCACATGGCCGCCCGAACATCAAAGATGTTTTGCGCGAAGGTCAGGAAGTGATCGTTCAGGTTGATAAAGAAGAACGCGGAAATAAAGGCGCAGCGCTGACGACGTTTATCAGCCTGGCCGGTAGCTATCTGGTTCTAATGCCAAACAATCCACGTGCTGGGGGTATTTCCCGCCGGATTGAAGGTGATGACCGCACTGAATTAAAAGAAGCGTTATCTTCTCTGCAATTGCCTGATGGCATGGGCCTGATTGTGCGTACTGCCGGCGTCGGTAAATCCGCAGAAGCCCTGCAGTGGGACCTGACCTTCCGCCTTAAGCATTGGGATGCCATCAAGAAAGCCGCAGAAGGCCGCCCAGCACCCTTCCTGATTCATCAGGAAAGTAACGTTATCGTTCGTGCGTTTCGTGATTACCTGCGCCCGGACATCGGTGAAATCCTCATCGATAACCCAAAAGTTCTCGAACTGGCGAAAGAGCACATTGCCGCTCTGGGCCGTCCGGACTTCAGCAGCAAAATTAAGCCTTATGTTGGCGAAATACCGCTGTTTAGCCATTACCAGATTGAATCCCAGATTGAATCTGCATTCCAGCGTGAAGTGCGTCTGCCTTCCGGTGGCTCGATTGTCATCGATAGCACTGAAGCTCTGACTGCTATCGACATCAACTCCGCGCGTGCAACCCGCGGCGGCGATATCGAAGAAACCGCTTTTAATACCAACCTGGAAGCCGCAGACGAAATTGCCCGCCAGTTACGCCTGCGTGACTTGGGTGGCCTGATCGTTATTGACTTCATCGATATGACACCTGTGCGTCATCAGCGTGAAGTTGAAAACCGTCTGCGTGATGCAGTTCGTCAGGACCGTGCACGTATTCAAATCGGCCGCATCTCCCGCTTTGGTCTGCTTGAAATGTCCCGTCAACGCCTCAGCCCGTCACTGGGTGAGTCAACGCACCATATCTGCCCACGCTGCGCCGGTACCGGTACAGTGCGCGATAACGAATCGCTGTCCCTGTCGATTCTGCGTCTGATTGAAGAAGAAGCGCTGAAAGAAAACACCAAAGAAGTCCATGCGATTGTGCCAGTACCTATTGCCTCTTACCTGCTGAACGAAAAACGTGAATCGGTGAATGCCATCGAAAAACGTCAGGGTGGCGTGCGCGCAGTGATCGTACCAAACGATCAGATGCAAACTCCGCACTACCACGTTCTGCGTGTACGCAAAGGCGAAGAAATTTCTGCACTGAGCTACCTGCTTCCGCAGATTCACGAAGCCGAAATGCTGCAACCTTCTGAGGAAGTGCCGTCTGAACGCCGTCGCCCTGAGCAACCGGCCCTCGCCGCGTTTGCCCTGCAAGGCGAAGCGCCACCATCAGGCTTTGAACAAACCTCTGCTCCTGAAGAGCCAGTTCAGACACGCACCACAACAGTCAATGCACCTGCTGCGCCTGTTGCTGAGAAACCAGGGTTTGTCAGCCGTCTGTTGAGCGGTCTGAAAGGCTTGTTCGCACCGGAACCTCAGCAGGAAGTTAAACCTGTTGAAGTGCCTAAAGCTGAAACAGAAACCACTGAAGCCGCGGAAACCCGTCGCAACAACGATCGCCGCAATCAGCGTCGTCAGGGCGGACGTCGTGATCGCAATGGCGAACGCGGTGAGCGCACCGATCGTGGTAATCGTGGTGAAGGCCGTGATAACAATCGTGACAATCGTGGCGAAAGCCGTGACACTCGCGAAAATAACCGCGAACCGCGTGAAGATCAACGCCGTAACCGTCGTAATCCGGAACCGGTTGTTGCTGAAGCCCGCATCGAAGAAGTTGAAACTGTCGCCCGTGATGAGCAGCAGCAACAACCTCGCCGTGAGCGCTCCCGTCGCCGTTCTGATGACAAACGCAGAACACAGCCGGAAGAGAAAGTTCAGGATGTCGTGGTTCAGGAAATTGCCGCGCCGGTAGTCTCCGCACCTGTTGTACAAGAAGATGCCGACCAGGAAGATCGTCAGCCTGCTCAACGCCGTCAGCGTCGCCAGTTAACGCAAAAAGTACGCTTCGAATCAGAAGAAGTGGATCACGAAGCTGAAGCTGCTGCGCAATTGCTGATTACCGGTAGTCGTCCGGCTGAACGCCCTGTTGAACCTGCCTTCACTTCCCATGAAGAAGCCGGTGCTGAAACCAATTACTCAGCAGATAACGATGACAACCAGAATGACAACGCCCGTGAAAACGGTATGCCACGTCGTTCACGTCGTTCGCCGCGTCACCTGCGCGTCAGCGGTCAACGTCGTCGTCGCTACCGCGATGAGCGTTATCCGACCCAATCACCAATGCCAATGGCTGGTGCTTTCGTTTCTCCGGAAATGGCATCAGGTAAAGTCTGGATCACCTACCCGGTTGCTCAGGCTTATGAACAGCATGTGAATGAGACCGAAGCGCCAGAAGTGCTTGCTCAGCAAGTTGAAATCGCGCAGGAAAATACTCCTGTGTTGAATGAAACGACCGAAGCTGCACCTCAGACTGTTGTGGAAACGCCGGTTAATGAACCAGCGAAAGTTGAGCCAGAAGCTGTTGTTGCAGAAGTTGCGCCGCAAGAAACACCTGTAGAAGCGGCACCTGAAGTTGCTGCACAGCCTCTTGCCGATGAGCCAGTTCTGGTTGAACCAGAAACAGCTGAACCGGTAGAGGAAACCCCAGTGGTTGCTGTTGCACCGAAAGCGCAAGAGCCGATTGTTGTGGAACCTGTCACTGTTATCGCTGAACCAGAAATTCAGGTTCAGGCACCGGTAGCGGCTCCAGAGGCTGAAGTGAAGGCTGAACCTGTTGCACAAGTTCAACCGGTTGTGGAAGCTGCGTCCGTTGCGGAAACGGCGATCAGCACTGAAGCGGCTGCACCGCGCTTCAAACTGCATGCTACAGCACCGATGACCAAAGCACCTGCGCCAGCTTACGTGCAAGAGCCGGCTCGTCACAGCGACTGGGTTCGCCCTGAGTTTGACTTTGAGGGTAAAGGTTCTGCAGGTGGTCATGCCGCCGTCAGCACGGCTACCGCACCGGCAACAAAACCTGAAATGCCATCAGAGTAATACTCTGACAGACTGGTAACAGGTATAAAAAAACCCGCCTCGGCGGGTTTTTTATTGCCTGAAACTTCCGGCGCATAAGACAGTTAAAGGCTGCGGGTAATCAAGCCAGTGTTTTAAGGCGGCGGATAGTCAGCTCATCAAGCTTACCTTCCAGACTTGCGGCGAAGCGCTGGAAGTGTTCAGTTTTATTATGTTGGTTCAGCGCGTCTTCCGATTTCCAGCGTTCGTAAAAGACAAAAGTTCCTTCTTTGTCGAGATCCCGATGAAGCTCATACTGCAAGCAACCCACTTCTTGTCGGCTGGGTTCAATCACCTCAAGTAAAGCTTCAGTTACTTGTGCCTTAAACTCCGGTTTAGCAGCAATAGTGGCAACAACTCTGATTTCCATAGTAGTTCTCCTGTTATTTTTGTCTTGCTTGCGGGTAACTCCGGCAAGCCCGGCGACTCACATCTGTCCCTACTATGACTCCTACCCCGCATTGATTTCAATACGAAGTTTATTTAACAGATGCAACCCAACGGTTTTGCGCTTATTCTTGTTCCCCGCCGTTAATGCTCCCATTACCGCACCTGATCCCAACATCTTGTCTCTCAATGCCGGAGTTTTGCCTGATGACCGCAACACCGCAAGTTTTGAAAATCCGCCGCCCAGATGACTGGCATATTCACCTTCGTGACGATGATATGCTCAGTACAGTACTACCGTTCACCAGCGAAGTTTTTGGCCGTGCGATTGTTATGCCTAACCTGACGCCGCCAGTGACCACTGTGGAAGCTGCCCTGGCATATCGCGCGCGCATCATGGCCGCTGTGCCTGCAGGCCATCACTTCACACCGCTGCTGACCTGCTATCTGACCGACTCTCTGGATCCGGATGAAATCGCCCGCGGTTTTGAGCAAGGCGTATTCACCGCCGCAAAACTTTACCCGGCCAATGCCACGACCAACTCCCAGCATGGTGTTTCTGACGTCAAGACTATTTATCCGGTACTGGAACGTATGCAAAAAATCGGCATGCCACTGCTCATCCACGGCGAAGTAACGCACAGTCATGTAGATATTTTCGATCGTGAAGCGTATTTCATTGATGAAGTGATGGAGCCGGTTCGTCGTCAGTTCCCTGAACTTAAGATTGTATTCGAACACATCACTACCAAAGATGCGGCTGAGTATGTTCTCGAAGGTAATCAGTATCTTGGTGCTACCATTACGCCGCAGCACCTGATGTTTAACCGCAACCATATGCTGGTAGGCGGCGTGCGACCACACCTTTTCTGCCTGCCTATTCTTAAACGTAATATTCATCAGGAAGCGTTGCGTAACGTAATCGCCAGCGGCGCTGATCGCTTCTTCCTCGGTACCGATTCCGCTCCTCACACCAAAGGCCGCAAGGAATCGAGCTGCGGCTGCGCAGGTTGTTTCAATGCACCTCTGGCAATGCCTGCCTATGCTACGGTATTCGAAGAGATGAGTGCGCTGCATCACCTGGAAGCATTCTGTTCACTGAACGGCCCGCGTTTCTACGGTTTGCCGGTGAATGAAGATTTCATCGAGCTGACCCGTATGGCGGTCACTCAGCCGGAAGAAATCGCGCTGGGCGAAGAGTGCGTTGTTCCATTCCTGGCAGGGCAGACTCTGAACTGGAAAGTGACAGCCTGCTAAACGCAGTTCAGAGTGGATCGTCAGTACTGCGCTGCGCGATTTTCTCTTCATCTCCTTGTTGCGTAAACAGCAGATTGACTGTATAAATATACAGTCAATCTATTCAGGAGGTCCTATGCGTGTTGAAATCACTATCGATAAAACCAAACCTCTGCCTGTCGGTGCGCTCGACGCGCTATCAGGTGAATTGAGTAAAAGAATTAACAAACAATTTTCAGACCGCGAAAACAATATTCAGGTACGCTACGCCGGTGCAAATAGCCTGTCGGTTTTGGGTGGAGCAAAAACTGACCGTGATCTGATCGAAGAAATTCTGCAGGAAACCTGGGAAAGTGCCGATGACTGGTTTTCAAATCAGAACGATGAGTAACGCGATGAAACGCCTGAAAATCAACCTGGCTGCCATACCTTATTTATAATAATCAGGTTTATTAAAACCACGCCGAAAGGCTATTTCAGTATTTTACCGGGCGTCGCAGTCCGGTTTTTTATTCCTCTCGCCTGTATAGAAAACACTCAGCGTGAAAATAAAATTTCCGTTAATTCCCAGATAATTCTGACCCCTCATATATCAACACAATTTTTTTACAATTAAATTCATTCAAACTCTCCTCAAAACGATTTAACTGTTTATACTGAAATAGCTCACCTGATAATGAGCCGCATTGATCCTCAGATAGTCACTCACGTTAGTCACTACAAGATAAGGGGTCTATATGGACAGAAATGATGAAGTTATTCAGACACACCCGCTTGTTGGTTGGGATATCAGTACGGTCGACTCTTATGACGCCATGATGATACGTCTCCATTACCTGTCTTCAAAAGACCAGACTCCAGAAAATGCTCAGGTAGACAGAACCCTTTGGTTGACTACCGACGTTGCCCGGCAATTGATTCACATTCTCGAAGCCGGCATAGAAAAGATCGAATCGAATGAGTACGAATACAGTGATCACCGAAAACACTAATCTTTACCTGCCAGCCTGAGGCACCAGCGATTGACATCCTGGTGCCTTTTTCTTTGTTCCCGCCCTGCTTGCCTTCGCTGCCGTAAACTCTCTATCATGACCCTAGCCAGATTGTTAAAAATTTTCGTCAGAGGAGTCTGTGTAACATGGATTATGATCTCATCGTCGTCGGCAGTGGCTCAGTAGGCTCTGCGGCAGGTTATTACGCCACCCGCGCCGGGTTGAAAGTCCTGATGATCGACAGTGCGATGCCGCCGCACAATGCAGGCAGCCATCACGGAGAAACGCGTCTAATCCGTCACGCCTATGGTGAAGGCGCACGTTACGTACCGATGCTGTTAAGAGCGCAAACGCTTTGGGACGAACTTGCGGAGGTCAGCGAAGAGAAGGTCTTTCATCGCAGCGGTGTACTGAATGTCGGACCGGAAAACTCAGAGTTTATCGCCAATGTGAAAAACAGCGCTGAAACTTATGACCTGACGACTAAGAACATGGATGCCGAAGAGATCCGCACAAAGTGGCCGCTGTTCACCCTGCCAGACGGTTACTGCGGCGTTTTTGAACCCAATTCAGGTTACCTGCAAAGTGAAATCGCCATCTCCGCTTATATCCGGCTGGCACGAGAAGCGGGCTGCGCGCAATTGTTTAACTGTCCGGTAGACAGCATAGAATGGCTGGAAGATGGCGTAGAAGTTTCTACCGCTGATGGTGTGTACCGTGGCGCGAAGCTGGCCGTTACCGCCGGTACCTGGGTGACTAAAATTCTCCCCGAACTGCCAGTGAAACCCCTGCGAAAAGTATTTGCCTGGTTCCATGCCGATGGACGCTACAGCGAAGAGAATCATTTCCCGGCGTTCACGCTGGAGACGATGCAAGGTGACCAATATTACGGCTTCCCGTCGGTAAAAGACGCACTAAAACTCGGTAAGCATAATGGTGGCCAGTGGATCACTGAACCGCAAGAGCGTAAACCCTATGGTGGTTTTAGTCAGGACGGAACGGAATCGTTTAACTTTTTCCGCCACTTCCTGCCGGGGGTGGGCGTTAATCTTCGCGGCGCGTCGTGCACTTACGACATGACCGAAGATGAAGACTTCATCATCGATACGTTACCTGACCGGGAAAATACCCTGGTGATTTCCGGACTTAGCGGACATGGTTTCAAGTTCGCCAGTGTTTTGGGCGAAATTGTTGCTCAATTCGCTAACAATCTTCCTATCTCCTTTAATCTGAAGCCCTTTTCGCTTTCCCGCTTCAAGTAATGTAAAAAATCTCACCGTCGTCTATATTCTGCCGACGGTGTTTCTTTTTTCAGTGGCAATGGGTTAATTTCGCTTTGAACCAGATCAATAGACTGGTATTTCCGAATTGACAGCATTATAGAAAAAAACATATGCTAGCCTAAGAAATCACAGGAGTGCTTTCTATCGCGTAATGATACGCACAACAAGGATGTAATATGAAACTATCAATTATAGAACCCTGTGGATTCACACGCTTAGGCATCTATTCTTATCTTATTGAGAATAATAATCTCGACATTATAGATTCCGTGAATATACCCAAGTCACTAAAATCTCTTCATGAATTCCAACCTGATGTGATTCTCGTTAACATGACACAATATTGTCATAGCGCAGAATTATCTGAGGAGTTGAAAGCTTTCTTTGAATACCGCCACACAGCCCGTATTTACTGTTACATCGATGCCAACTATCCCGATTGCGAAGAGCCGATTTCGATTACCCGCGAGGTCTTTATTCTCAATAAACAATCACTGACGTCATTGTTGCAGAACATTGCATTAACACCTGAATCATACATGCCGGGAAATAATGCCGGGCTGCCGAGAATGTTGTTCAGCGATCAGGAAATTCTGGTGATGAACTACTGGATGTCTGAAATGCCCAACTATCGTATCGCCAGAAAATTGAATATCAGCAGCCGTACGGTGTATGTTCATAAACGACATCTGGCGCAGAAAATAAAAGTACGTAACCGGCTAGAGTTCTGTTTCATTTATAATTTGATCAAGTATCTTTTCTGGCCTATTGATGACATTTCTGCCACACCAATGAGTCGCCAAATAAAAGATGACCTTTTGATGATTTATAAGGCCCACATCTGAAAATGCCCTGATTGCTCAGGTTTTTTTTATTCGCAAACCCTTCTGCACTCCTCAACAACGGCTCTTCCGCCTCCCGCGGTTGCACTCTCAATCCAGAAGCCTACAATGACTTCAGGATTACCAGCCTCATTTTGAGGAGCCTCATAAAATGAATGTAATTGATAGAAGCGAAGTATCCCCCACAGAAATCACGGAAACATTGCTGTCTGTGATTCGTCTTATGCGTAAGCAGGTCGATGCTGCGATGTCCGCTCAGGGACTTTCGCTTGCCCGTGGTAAATTATTGACCGCCATCGCACACGAGGGAACCTGCCGTCCGGGTGAACTTGCGCATGTGCTCCAGCAATCACCGAGAACCATTACTGACGCCATTGATGCAATGGATCGGGACGGTCTGCTTATCCGTAAACGCCATCCTACTGACCGTCGTTCGCAGCTGCTGGAGCTTACCGAAGCCGGTAAACAGGCGCTGGAGCAGGTAAAAAAACCCAAACAGGCGGCAATCGACCGGTTGTTTGATGGCTTAGACTCTCATGCCCGCCAGCAGTTAATGGCCTCGCTACGCAGCATTGAAGCACTGGCGCAGGATATCGAAGAGCAGAACAAAGCCTAACGATGAGGCGTTCCATCGCCGAGCAGGATAGCGATTTTGTGCCCTGCTGCGGTGGGCTCCAGGGCGATTTTAAGCACAATCGTCAGAGGAACCGACAGTAACATGCCCACCGGCCCCATCAGCCATCCCCAGAAGATCAGCGAAATAAACACCACCAGCGTCGATAACCCCAGCCCTCGCCCGAGAATTTTTGGGTCGATAATGCTGCCGAAAATCACGTTGATCAGGATATAACCGCCAGTCACCATTATTCCGTCACTCACGCCGTTAAACAGGAAGGTCTGAATAATTGGCGGAATGGCCGCAATGAATGAGCCTATGTTAGGAATGTAGTTCAGCGCGAAAGCCAGCATGCCCCACAGGAAGGCAAAACGGACGCCGATAAATGCCAGCAACGCCCATACGGCAAGCCCGGTGACGACACTTATCAGGGTTTTGATCACCAGATAGCGCGTGACGCTGTCCAGCGCGCGCTGAACGTTCGCCATCCCTTTTCCCGGATCGTTGGAGAGTTGCTCGATTTTGTACTGCAGTTGCGTGACCTCCAGCAGCATGAAGGCCACCGTCATCAGCAACAAGAACAGCCCGGCCATGGCATTCGAGAGATAACTTATCAGCTTACTCACCAGATTCAGCGTCGCGGCCGGGTCGATATACCCGGCCAACTGTTCCGGCGTGAAGGTCAGTTCACCTTGTGGAAAATAGGCGTCGTACTGCCGCAATTTCTCAACGATGATGCCGCGATACTGCGGCAATGTGCGGGCAAACTCATTGAGCGTCACCAGCAACGTTGAGGTGAGAAACACCATCACGCAAACCACCACCGTCGCCACCAGCATCACCGCGAGTGCACGCGGCACTCGCACTTTCTCCAGTAAGACAATTAACGGATTCAGGACGAAAGCCAGAAACAGCGCCAGAATGAACGGAACGATAATGTCAGCGGCTGACTTGATACCCGCGAAAATAACGACCAGCATGGCCATCATCACCACGATTTTCAGTCCCTGATTAGTCACTATGGTCTTTCGCATGATTGTCTCCTGATGATGATCGCTGGCAGCAAATTAACGTGATTTCACCCATTCACGTAAACGCTGAATATGCACATACAGCGCCGGGATAAACAAGATCCCCGCCGTCGTTGACAGCAACATCCCGCTGAAGACCGTAACCCCGATGATGTGGCGGCTCATTGCGCCGGCACCGGAGGCCAGCACCAACGGCAGAACGCCAAGAATAAAGGAAATCGCCGTCATCATCACCGCACGAAAACGCTGCTTCGCGCCGTCCGCCGCCGCTTCACTGACCGACGCCCCTTCTTCACGTCGCGCTTTCGAGAATTCGACAATCAATATGGCATTCTTCGCCGCCAGCCCTATCAGCAACACCATGCCGATTTGTGCGTACACGTCGTTGCTCAGCCCGGCCAGATGCAATCCGCCGATTGCACCAAATACGGCGAAGATAACTGAAATCATCACCACCATCGGGATACTCCAGCTTTCGTATTGTGCTACCAGGAACAGATAAGCAAACAACAGCGCTGCGGCATATATCAGGATTGCCTGACCGCCAGCCTGAATTTCCTGTAACGACATTCCTGTCCATTCATAACCATAACCAGCCGGGAGTTTTTCGCTCAGAATATGTTCCATCTGAACCATCGCTTCACCGGAACTTACGCCCGGCGCCGCCGAACCGCTAATGGCCAGCGACGGGAACTGGTTGTATTGAGTGATAAACGGCGCGCCGAGCGATGGAGTGAGATCGACGAGTTTGCCCATGCTGACCAGCGAACCATTATCACTGCGCACACTGAGGGTTGAAATCTGATCCGCGCGCTGCCGATCTTCCATTTCATTTTGCATCTGCACATTGAACAGACGGTTATTGATGATGAAATCACTGACGTTCACGCCGCCCAGCGAAGTCTGCAACGTGCCGAAGATGCGGCTGACCGGCACCTGCAACTGTGCGGCACGGTCGCGATCGACGCTCAGGGCAATTTCCGGTACTGATGCGCTGAAGGTGGTGAATACGCGGCTCAGTTGCGGATCCTGATTGGCTGCCATAATCAGCGCCTGACCGGTTGCCGCCAGTTCCTGCGGGGATTGCCCCTGTAATGCCTGCAGGCGCAGATCAAGCCCGGAGGCAGTACCCAGCCCGGAAATAGCGGGCGGATTGATCGCCATGATCATCGCCGAAGGGATCCCGGCCATCGCCGGTTGCAGGCGACCAATCACCTGGTCCACGCTGCTGCGCTCCCCCCAGGGTTTCAGCAGCACAATCCCGAACGCCGAGTTTGGCGAACTGCCGCCACTCAGCAGGCTGAAACCACTGATGGCAATCACGTCGTCAACCGCCGGATCGTTTTCCAGCAGCGTCTGCATTTGCCCGAGAACCGCATCAGTTCTCCCCAGTGATGCGCCATCAGGCAGTTGCACATTCACAAAGAAGTAGCCCTGATCTTCATCCGGCAGGAAAGATTTCGGCAAGCTCAAGTAGCCCCAGACGCATGCTCCCACGAGGGCTATAACAGTGATCACGCTGGTCAGTGCATGCTTGCCGAGGCCACGTGTGGCGGTCACATAGAGATCACGCACGGTATCCAGCCCGCGATTGAACGCGCTGAACACTCGCGCAGGTTTTTCAGGACGAGGTTTCAATAAAGTCGCGCACAACGCGGGGGTCAGCGTTAATGCGTTGATGCTGGAGAGGATCACTGCCGCTGAGAGTGTGACGGCAAATTGACGGTATAATGCGCCGGTGATGCCCGGCAGTACGGCGATGGGAACGAAGACCGCCATTAACACTACGGTGGTGGCGATGACCGGCCCGGCGATTTGCTTCAGCGCCTTGCGGGTGGCGGCCACGCGCCCGAGTGACGGGTCTTCGGTCATCAGGCGCTCGACGTTTTCGACCACCACGATGGCATCATCGACCACGACCGTCAGCGCCAGAATAATCGCGAACAGACTCAGCGTATTGGCGGAATAACCGAACGCGTAGAGCACCGCAAAAGTGCCGAGCAAAGAAACGGGAATGGTCAGTGCGACGATAAACGTGGCACGCGCACTTTGCAGAAACAGGAAAACAATTGTCAGAACGACCAGGAACGTCAGAGCAAGAGAGACCATGATTTCATCCAGCGTGGCGCTGACGAACTGAGTCGAGTCGAACTTAATTTCGTAATTGAGATCGTCCGGGAAATAGCGCGCCTGACGCGTCATTTCTTCGCGCACGGCATTGGCCACGTTCAGCGCATTGGCGCCCGGCGCGGGATAGACCGAAAGAAACGCGGAAGGCGTCTGATTGAGCGTCGCGTTGACCTGATAATCCTGCGCCCCCAATTCAATACGGGCGACGTCGCGCAGACGAACCGTGCCACCGTGCTCATTCTTACGCACGATGATGTTGGAGAACTCTTCCGGCGAGCTGAGACGTCCGGCACCACTGATGGTCAGGGTTTGCTGCTGCATCGACGGACTGGGTGATGCGCCGATTTGCCCGGCCGCCGCCTGCACGTTTTGGCTTTGGATCGCGGCACTGATCTCCGTGCTGCTGACATTTAGCGCTTCCATTTTTCGCGGATCAAGCCAGATACGCATGCTGTAGTCACGCGAACCAAAAACCTGTACGTCGCCTACCCCGTCAATACGCGCCAGCGCGTCACGTAGCTGGATGCTGGCAAAGTTGCTGATAAACAACATGTCGTGCGTATTTTTTGGCGAAAGCAGACTGATGCCCATCAAAATATTAGATGCCTGTTTACGCACAGATACGCCGGTGTTAAGCACCTCGGCAGGCAACTTCGCGCTAACCTGAGAAATACGGTTTTGCACTTCCACCGCAGCAGTATCCGGATCGGTGCCGCTGGCAAAGGTGATATTGAGGGAATAGCTGCCGTTATTGCCGCTGTTTGATGACATATACAGCATATTGCTGACACCGTTCACCTGCGCCTCAATCGGCGCGGCAACGGATTCCGCAACATCTCTCGCACTCGCGCCCGGATAAATCGCACTGACGGAAACCACCGGCGGCGTGATATCTGGATACTGCTCGACCGGGATGACTTTGAGCGCTACCGCACCAATCAGGGCGGTGACCAGCGCGATAACTATCGCAAAACGGGGTCGCTTGATAAATTGCTGGAGCATCGTCGTTCCTTAACGTTTTGTTGTCTGAGCCGTTGAAACGCCCTGTGCGTCCCGCGTCGTCACTTTCATTCCCGGCTGGATCCATTGCAGACCTTCCGTCACCACGAGATCTCCGCCCTTTAAACCTTCCAGCACGAAATAGCCCTGAGACGTTTGGCCCCCGAGGCGTACCGCCCGCGCTTCAACCTGCTGCTGTGCATTGACCAGCAGAACAAAGTGACCGGACTCATTTTGTTGTAACGCATTGGCTGGCACGACCGGAAGATGGGCATCATAGCGCGGCTGCGCCAGCACATTGACGGTGCCGCCCGGCAGTAAGCGATGTTGTGGATTCGCCACCGTCAGCCTGACCGCCACGGTGCCGGTCTGCGCATCAATACGATTACCCAGCGATTCAAACGCAGGCACAGTCATATACGGCGACCCGTCTGATAAGCGCAAAGACAGCGCCATGTTTTTCTCAGACATCGCCTTTTCTAATGAACCGGTGTTCTGGCTGGCGCTGAGAAAATCGCGCTCATTGACGGAAATCACTACGCGAACCGGGTCAAGCTGAACGATTTCAGTCAGCGTACCGCTCGCTGGATTCACCAGACTGCCGGTGTGAAAATGGCTGACGCCGATGCGCCCGGAAATCGGCGCGGTGATGCGCGTATAGCTAAGCTGCAGCTCCTGCGTTTTCAGCGCGGCTTGCGCTTGTGCGACGGCTGCGCGGGCGGTGTCCCTCGCAGCGACGGCGGCATCAACGTCAGACTGACTGACCGTACGGGCATCGCCCAGACGCTGGATGCGGTTCAGATGCGTTTGTGCGTGGCGTGCGGTCGCGTTTGCGCTGTCGAGTTGCGCTTTCGCCTGAGCAACAGCCGATTTATGCAAAGCAGGTTCGATTTCATATAGCAGGTCACCCGCATTAACAAACTGGCCTTCTTCAAAGGCGCGTCTTGCAATAAACCCTTCGGTGCGGCTGACCACATTGACCGACTGTACGGCTTCAAGTCGCCCAAGATAAGTGCGGCTGACGCCGTCAGTTTGGGTAGCAATGGTGACGGTGCCGACCGCAGGGACAGGCTGAGCAATCACGTCGTCTGAATAAAGCAGAACAAAAGCCAGTATTGCGGCGATAGCGTTAAAGCGGGTGCCCGTTGCCGGGCGGCGAAATGCAGGGATCATCATAGTGTCACTCTCCGTGTGATGTCGGATGCCTGCCCTGATGGAAAAGAGCGCGCAAGCAACGGCAGACATCGGATATAAGAATATAAAGAAATTCCTAACAAAATTTTCCCGCAAGTATAATTGCGGAAATATGCAGTAACCTGATCTCGATCACCTGAACCGCCACCCTTAATTTTCTTTACGTTTTATTTAGGAAATATTTAGACTTTAGGAATATCAGTAAACTTATATATAAGAATTTTCGCTCCTCTGAATCACAACGCAAAAAAAATCATCGAAAATCATTAATCACCGATGAAACCACATTTATTTACTCAAATTTTTAGAACTGGAATCATCTTTACCCGCCATGACAAATACTTACAAACCCTTGCCAGCTCTGCATTGCCAGTTATTACTTATATGATTTGCGGAATAAGACTAAATGACTGAACAAGCCAAGGTTATTATCATCAAATTTAATGAACAAGTGAAATTAATCGACATTTTTGAAAATTAAATATTGCCAAGATGTTTCAAAATGTTTAGCTTTCGAAAATATCTAATTGAGTGAGATGTCTTTTATGCTGTGGAAAAATACGCCTGTTCGCTTTGGCAATATTTCCGTTGTGATTCATTGGGCAGTCGCGCTGGCCGTTTACGGATTATTCGCGCTGGGCCTGTGGATGGTGGGATTAGGTTATTACGACACCTGGTATCACCGTGCGCCGGAATTACATAAAAGTATCGGCATATTGGTTTTCACCGCCATGGTATTCCGGCTGGCATGGCGGTTTATTTCCCCACCGCCGAAACCGCTCAGCAGTTACAGCGCGAAAACCCGCCTCGGCGCGTGGCTGGCACACCTGCTGCTGTTTGCCGGACTGTTCGGCATTTTGATCAGCGGCTATCTGATTTCCACGGCAGAGGGCCAGCCGGTAAGTGTGTTTGGCTGGTTTGATATCCCTGCCACGCTCTTCGGATTGAACCAGCAGGCGGACATTGCCGGAACAGTTCATTTATGGATGGCGTGGGGCATTGTGATTGTTTCCGCCTTACATGCGCTTGCGGCGCTTAAACATCATTTCATTGACCGGGACAGCACCCTGACACGCATGCTGGGTCGCTGATCCGTTTCACTTTCTGCTCTTCACTTTATGGACAATGGAGAATCATCATGTTGAAAAAAACCACCCTGGGCCTGACGCTGGCATCGCTGTTAATGGCTGTCGGATCCGCCAGCGCGGCAAATTATAAAATCGACAAAGAGGGCCAGCACGCCTTTATCGAATTTCGTATCAAGCACTTAGGCTACAGCTGGCTGTACGGCAGCTTTAATGATTTCGACGGTGGTTTCACCTTTGATGAAAAAGATCCCTCTGCCGATAAAGTCAACGTCACCATTAACACCACCAGCGTATTTACCAATCACGCTGAGCGCGACAAACACCTGCGCAGCGCAGAATTCCTCAACGTCGGCAAACATCCGCAGGCCACTTTCACCTCGACATCTGTGAAGAAAGAAGGCGAGAACCTGGCAGTGACCGGAGATTTCACGCTAAACGGCGTCACCAAACCGCTGACGTTACAGGCGAAACTGTTGGGTCAGGGCAAAGATCCATGGGGCGGTTACCGTGCGGGCTTTGAAGCCGCTGGCACCATCGCGCTAAAAGATTACGGCATCACAACCGATTTGGGCCCGGCCTCTCAGGATGTTGAGCTGATCATTTCTGTTGAAGGCGTCCGGGAGAAATAATTCCTGCCGGCAAAGAAAAAGCCCTGAATGGCGAGGCCAGTCAGGGCTTTTTTACATCCTGAAAACGGATCAGTCGTTTTCTGGCGCAGGAATATGCATGGTGGTTTGCAACAGGCCTTTGGACTTGTTGAAAATCTTGATACCATTTTCACGCCCGGCACGCAGCGCGCGCTGTTCTGCGACCGGCAGTTTCAGCTCTGTCATACAGATTTCACTGCAACAACCGTCAAACTTCGCCGCACAGCTTGGGCACTGAATAAACAACAAGTGGCAGCCGTCGTTTTTGCAGTTGGTATGGTTATCACACGCGGTGCCGCACTGGTGACAATGCGCGATCACGTCATCAGAAATACGTTCGCCCATGCGCTCATCAAAGACAAAATTCTTGCCTTTAAATTTAACCGGCAAACCTTGCTCTTTCGCCCGGCGCGCATATTCAATAATGCCGCCTTCGACGTGATACACATTTTTAAACCCGTTGTGCAGCATGTAAGCGCTGGCTTTTTCACAGCGGATCCCGCCAGTGCAGTACATGACAATTTTCTTTTCTTTGTCTTCTTTCAGCATATCAACGGCCATTGGCAGCTGATCGCGGAAAGTGTCCGATGGCACTTCGATCGCTTTGTCGAAATGCCCTACTTCGTATTCGTAGTGATTACGCATATCGACAAACAGCGTGTCCGGATCGTCAATCATCGCGTTGACCTGCTCAGCTTTCAGGTACTCACCGATATTGGACGGGTCAAAGCTTTCGTCGTCGATACCGTCCGCCACAATGCGGTCACGCACTTTCAGGCGCAGCACCCAGAACGATTTGCCATCGTCTTCAAGGGCAACGTTCAGACGAATTTGATCCAGCGCCGGATGGCTGGAAAATAGCTCAGTTTTGAACGCATCGAACCGGCTTTGCGGGACGCTTATCTGCGCGTTAATCCCTTCTTTCGCCACGTAAATTCTGCCAAACACGTTCAGACGCGTCAGGCTGATATAAAGGGCATCGCGGAAGGCTTTCGGATCTTCAATCTGGAAATACTTATAAAAAGAAACGGTGGTGCGCGGCTCAGTTTCGGCCAGCATGCGCTCCCTCAGTTCCTCATTAGAAATACGGTTATGTAACACTGGCATGGTGTACGTTCCTGTCTTTCGGGGAATTAAACTATCGGTCACTTTTAAGCGGCAAGATTATACATTAAAGCAACAATGAGGACATCTCCCGTTGCAAATTCGTCAACAGAAAAACACCTGCTGCTCCTTGCACCCAGGATATTTACGATAATCTATGCTTAGTTGTTATCCATTTTTCGGGATTTATTCACGATTCAACCCTTCGCAGGAGCAGGAAACATGAGCAAGCTTTTTGAACCGATTTCGCTGGGTCAGCTGACATTGCCAAACCGCATTGTGATCGCCCCAATGTGCCAGTACTCCTCAGATAACGGCAAAGCCACGTCCTGGCATCACGCTCATCTCGGCCAGTTATCCTTCTCGGGGGCAGGTTTGCTGATTCTGGAAGCCACCGCGGTGGAATCCGCCGGGCGCATTTCTGCCGAGGATTTAGGGCTATGGGATGATGAGACCGAGACCGCGCTGAAAGGTCTGGTTGATGGCCTGCGTGAAAACAGCGACATGGCACTCGGCCTGCAACTCGGCCATGCAGGCCGTAAAGCGTCGTGCGCAGCGCCATGGAATGGTGGCGCGCAAATCCCTCAGTCCGCCGGTGGCTGGCAAACCGTCGCGCCGTCTGCGCTGGCATTTGCAGAAGGTACCGACCCCCCCGAGGCGATGTCGCTTGAACGCATCGAAGACCTGAAAAAAGCTTACGTCGACAGCGTATTCCGCGCCGATCGTCTTGGGTTTGATCTGCTGGAATTACACGGTGCGCATGGTTATCTGCTACATCAGTTCCTCTCGCCGCTCTCCAACCAGCGTACCGATCAGTACGGCGGTTCGCTGGAGAACCGTATGCGCCTGCTGCTGGAAATCTTCGAAGAAATCCGCGCGGCCTTCCCGGCAGAAAAACCGGTGGGCGTGCGTATTTCCGCGACCGACTGGGTGGAAGGCGGCTGGGATCTGGAGCAATCCATCGAGCTGGCCAAAGCGCTGGATGCGCTGGGTTGCAGCTACATTCACGTCTCCAGCGGAGGCCTGAGCACAGAGCAAAAGATCGCCGTCGGCCCGAACTATCAGGTACCTTTCGCCGATGGCATTAAGCGTTACGTGAAAATGCCGGTGATCGCCGTTGGCCTGATTACCGAGCCTGAACAGGCTGAAGCGATTATCGGCACCGGTCAGGCGGATATGATAGCCCTGGCGCGCGGGATTCTGTACAACCCGCGCTGGCCGTGGCACGCCGCCGCCAAACTTGGCGCCAAAGTGACCGCACCGAAACAATACTGGCGCAGCGAGCCGCACAGCGTAAAAGGTTTATTCCTGCCAAAGTAATCTCTGTTTGTAAATTTACCCTCGGGCAGCCCATTTGGCTGCCCGTTTATTTGACAAAAACCGGTTCTCTGCTGATATTCAGTCGGAAAGAGAAAAGTCCACTCTGTAGCCTTTTATAGGCCGCCGTTCATAAAAAGAGCACATTGCTTTCCATTCAGGCAGTGAATACCGAAAAATGAGGTATTAGTGCCGACAACTTTCACCTCATACAAAAAAAGTGCCACAATATGTCACTTTGCTACAAGAAATTAACGCATAACACGCACTCCATATGGGGAGTGACCGTTTTTATGTAGCGGGCTGCTGCACTAGACAGAGCTTATATATTTTCTACATCAATATAATGACGCAGAGATTCTATGACTCAGGTACCAACATTTAACCGTTCGTTACTGCACCCACGTTACTGGCTCACCTGGATGGGTCTGGGTTTATTGTACGCGCTGGTCTTATTACCTTATCCGGTTATCTATCGTCTCGGCACCGGGCTCGGGCGTTTCTCCATGCGCTTTCTGAAACAACGCTGCAAAATCGCGCAACGTAATCTCGAACTCTGTTTCCCCGATATGCACCCTGAACAGCGGGCAGATATGGTGGTGAAAAACTTTGAATCCGTTGGCATGGGGTTGTTTGAAACCGGCATGGCGTGGTTCTGGCCTGACTGGCGCATAGAGCGCTGGTTTCGCGTCAGCGGGCTTGAGCACATTCAGCGCGCCCGCGACAACCAGCAGGGCGTGTTATTGATCGGCGTTCACTTCCTGACGCTCGAACTGGGTGCGCGCATTTTCGGCATCCACAATCCGGGCGTGGGCGTTTATCGTCCGCACGACAATAAACTGATGGACTGGATCCAGACCAAAGGCCGTATGCGCTCAAACAAAGGCATGCTGGATCGCAAAGACCTTAAAGGGATGATCCGCAGCCTCAAGCAAGGCGACATCATCTGGTACGCGCCGGACCATGACTACGGTCCGCGTGCCAGCGTCTTTGTGCCGTTTTTTGCCGTTGACAAGGCTGCCACCACCACCGGCACTTATCTGCTGGCGCGTATGGGCAAACCGGCGATCATTCCGTTCACCCCACGACGTCTGGAAGGTGGCAAAGGCTATGAGATGATCATTCATCCTCAGGTCGCTGACTTCCCACTGGATGATGAAGTTGTAGCTGCCACCTACATGAACAAAGTGGTGGAAAACGAAATCCGTCAGGCTCCGGAACAATATATGTGGCTGCATCGCCGCTTCAAAACGCGTCCGCAGGGTGAGTCTTCACTGTATAAAAAGCTAAAAGATTAAACAGCTTGCCGGTTCTCATTCACTGAACCGGCGTTTGTTTCTCTGTTTTTGATTTGCTTAAACAGTTTTTTTGACAGACTTCTTCAAAGTTATCAGATTTTATCTCTTCTCTTTTAGGCCAATACTCTCAGCATAATTTCCCCACGTGATTACCCCACCCTTTTTGGGGCCGCGTGACATCTGAGTCTCACTCGAAAGGAACGTATTATGCTGGCTAAACTGAACACTGCTTTTACCCGCGCCACCGACCATCCTGATTTCGGTAAGCTTTTGTTACGTCTCACTTTCGGTATTCTTATCCTGTTCCATGGCGTGGCAAAAATTGAGAACGGTGTCGGCTGGATCGCTAAAATGTTACAGGCTGATGGCTTGCCGGGTTTCATTGCCTACGGTGCCTATATCGGCGAAGTGATTGCCCCCGTTCTGATCATTTTGGGGATCTTCACCCGCCCTGCGGCGCTGGTGATGGCATTCAATATTCTTGTTGCCGTCTTCCTGGTGGTCGCGGGTAAATTCTTCACCGTCACTGACGTGGGAGCCTGGGGTCTGGAAGGCGAAGCGCTGTATTTCTTCGGCGGTCTGGTGATTATGTTCCTTGGCAGCGGCCGTTATTCTGTGATGAAAAATCCGGCGCTGCGTTAATTTCTACGGTGGTATTTATCTTTCTGTGTCTGTCGCGGCCAGCCTCCTTGCTGGCCGTTTTCTTGTGATCTATCCGCACTGATATTGATCTCCTTCATCCCCGCTTTTTTTTAATACTTGTATTTTAGTCCTCTTGTTACAGTTCATTAACATCATTGAAGTGGATGATAATTAGGCGCATAATTATCCATCTGACTGATTGTTACTTGTGCTCTGCCTTGTTTCTGTCTGCTATGACAGAGCGAATCGACCTTTATCTTTCGGTAATTTATGACCCCGGATCCTGAACCTGAAATAGCACCAGAACCCATTAACTGGAAACGTAATCTGTTTGTTGCCTGGATCGGCTGCTTTCTTACCGGTGCCGCTTTCAGCCTGATTATGCCTTTCCTGCCGCTGTACGTAGAAACTCTCGGCGTAACCGGCCATGAGTCCCTGAACATGTGGTCAGGGCTGGTCTTCAGTATCACCTTCCTGTTTTCCGCCATCGCATCCCCCTTCTGGGGTGGGCTTGCCGATCGCAAGGGACGCAAAATCATGTTGCTGCGCTCTGCACTCGGTATGTCGATCGTCATGGTGTTGATGGGATTCGCGCAAAACATCTGGCAATTCCTCGTTCTCCGCGCCCTGCTCGGCTTACTCGGCGGCTTCGTGCCCAACGCCAACGCGCTGATTGCCACTCAAATTCCCCGCAACAAAAGTGGCTGGGCACTGGGCACGCTTTCAACCGGTGGCGTCAGTGGCGCACTCCTCGGGCCGCTGGTCGGCGGTTTACTGGCGGACAGCTACGGGCTGCGTCCGGTCTTCTTCATCACTGCTGCGGTGCTGTTCCTGTGCTTTGTGATGACGCTGTACTGCATCCGCGAACAGTTCGTCCCGGTGAATAAAAAAGACATGCTTAACCGTAAGCAGGTGTTTGCTTCGCTTAAAAATCCAAAACTGGTCCTTTGCCTGTTCGTCACCACGATGATTATTCAGGTGGCGACCGGCTCGATTGCGCCCATCCTCACACTTTACGTGCGGGAGCTGGCGGGTAATACGCAGAATCTGGCGTTTATCAGCGGCATGATTGCATCAGTGCCGGGCGTGGCGGCTTTAATGAGTGCGCCACGGCTGGGTAAACTGGGGGACAGAATCGGACCGGAGCGCATTCTGGTGGCAATGATGGGGATATCAGTGCTGCTGCTCATCCCGATGGCATTTGTGCAAACGCCGTTGCAGTTGGGGATTCTGCGCTTCCTGCTCGGTGCCACCGACGGTGCGCTGCTTCCGGCGGTACAGACCCTGCTGATATACAACTGCACTAATCAGGTCGCAGGACGCGTGTTCAGCTACAACCAGTCATTCCGTGATGTCGGAAACGTCACCGGCCCGCTGCTGGGTGCAGCAGTCTCGGCTAGTTACGGGTTTCGTACAGTATTTTGCGTCACGGCGCTGGTGGTGCTGTTTAACGCCGTCTACTCCTGGTGGTGTCTGCAACATCGGCCGCGTCAGGCGATGGTCGATTAAACATGGCCGCCGGGACAGAAAGCCGCTTACTTCGCCATTTCCGGGCGGGGTGGCAGACCATCAGGGACTTCAACGACCGCCAATCGGACCTCGTAATGCTTACCGGCCGTGGTTGCTGGCAGCACCGATGTCAGGTTCTGGATAGTCTGAGTCGGATTATCACTGGCCACGCTGGCACAGAACAACTGCCCCGGATGACAGAATCCCATCATCAATGGCGGCGGCATGCCTTCTCCGTGGAATGGCGGCAAGCCCTGCAGTGGCTGAGGATGTGCATTTTCAGCTGCTGTACTGACAACGCTGAATAGCACGCCGAGGCTGCACAGCGGCAGAAGTAACGCGCGGGAAATAATCTTCATAACAGTAACCTTATTGCTGAAAGTTTCATGGTCACTGTAATCCCCAATTTCACGCCGCGCAGACGGTTTGCTAAAACTTTACCCTCCCCCTTCAGAGCCTTTGCAAAGCAGGGAAAGTACTAACATTTGTGTCTAAACCGTCCAGTCACGAGAAGCCAAAACTACACGATATCCATCCACATCCTCAAACGTTTTGCCGTTCTCGTCCCAGTAGGGGTTAAACGACGCCACCTCTGTAAACCCGGCCAGGCGCATCGCTTCACATTGCGCATTCCATTGGTCGGACTCGGAAATATAAAAGACCAACAGGTTGTCCTGTGTCGGCGCACGGCCTGCGGTTGAAGCGTGATGATGCGTAAATTCCAGATGGTAATGATGATGCGGATGTCCTACCAGAACGCCGTCAAATCCCTGATGATCGCTGAAGCGGCCAATCACCTCGAATCCTAAACCGTGACAATACATTTGGGCTATTTGCCCAAGATTGTCAGTCGGGCGCGCCACCCGCAGCACTGCATTTCGTGAAATCATCGTAAATTCACTCCCTCACATCAGCGTTTATGACCAGGAAATTCAGAATAGCAGAAGAATGCCAGACTGTTTTTCATCTGAAAACTTGCACTCTGTGATTTATCGACAACAATCATTGAATCAGCGTTTTCACTGGCGGATGGTTGTTACCTGTTCATTCATAACGCTATTTACACCATAACTGTTTACCCGTTACCCCATTTCAACTCAGGAGACAACAATGAGCATGTACGTAACGCTTGAAGAAGCTATTGATGCCGCCCGTGAAGAATTTCTCGAAGCCGCACAGGACAGGGTCCAGGGCGATGAAGAGCCGCTTCCCGATCAGTTCAATTTGCAGAAATACATCATGCAGGATGGCGACATCATGTGGCAGGCGGAGTTTCTTAACGGCGAAGGGGAATCGATTGATGCGTTAACCTTCCGCAGCGGTGCTGCCGCTCAGGCCATTTTTGATGAGGACTATGACGTCATCGAGCTCGAAGAAGAGTGGCTGGAAGAAGCGACGTTGTACGAATGGGATGAAGGAGAATTCCAGCATGAGCCGCAGACCGACACCGAGGAAGGCGCTGCTGCTGCTGAAGAGTGGGATGATGAGGACGATTATCCGGGACGTGATATCGACTAACGTCTAATCGTAAGGTCCGTGGCGGGCGTCAACCGGCAGCATGAAAGTGTCGACGATCATCGAAAGCGGTACGTCGATGACGGTAACAAAACGCCACGGGCTATCCCGCAGATCCCATTGCACACCGGGATAATACTGATTGCCATGCCCCTGCCCCGGTACTGTCCGGCTGATGATACTGCCACAGCCCGTCAGCGTTCCAGCCAGTAATGCCAGTACACATCCGCGAAAAATTACCCGATTAATCACTCACACAACCTGTCGATTCGAATCAATGGAAGCACTCTGTGGAGCGCTAAATAGCGCTGTCAGCGTATCACGTATGCCATGCGCCACGATGTTAAGGTAAAGTAAAATTTTATACGCTGGCACCTAAAGAGTCACTGAACTTCCTGCCATAAAAAACGGGCAGTATGTTTTTCACATACTGCCCGTTAGCTTTACTGACTCTTCACATCAACTCAGGCGGGTGTAACTTCCAGCGTCTGGGTTTCAGGGAAAGCCTCAACGTTACGCGGCAATTTACTGTAATGCTCACTCCACGCCTGCTGATCCGGTTGCGTCCAGACCGCAGAGTGTAAGCGCGCCATCAGTACCGGATCGCTCAGAAGGATCAGGCGATCGGCCTTACCTAAATCTTTCGGCCCGGTTTTCAACGCCTGCTCAAGGTGAGCGCGACGGCCATTTTCAACCGCATCACGCATCAGGTGACGCGAAGTCGCCATAGCTGTCGCCAGCGCATTGAACGTCGGATCAAATACCGCATGCATGAAGCCGTTTTGCAACTTACGTTCACGGTTCAGTTTGAGATATTCATCAGTTGCCACCAGTTCACGCGGAGGATCGTACTCTTCCGGGATCAGGAACAGCTTAGCTCTCTTACTCTTAATCCCCAGCGTTGCACGGCTTGACAACACCGACACGATTGGCGAGAGGATAAGAGAAAAGACGATAGGCGCCAGCCACCACAGGAAGCGTAAGTCCAGCCACGCCATACCGGCGGCCCAGACAGCACCCAGCAACAGCTGAGAACCGTGACGCTTAAAGGCTTCGCCCCACGGCGTATCATCATCATCACGCTGCGGTGAATTCCAGACCACTTCCCAGCCCAAGAACGCGCTGACCACGAATACGGTGTGGAACAACATACGCACAGGTGCCAGCAGGACCGAGAAAAGCATTTCCAGCAACATGGAAAGCAGCAGACGCAGGCCGCCGCCAAATTGCTTCGCACCTTTCGCCCAAATCAGGACGATACTCAGCAGTTTTGGCAGGAACAGCAGCACCATGGTGGTCGAAAACAGCGCGATGGCCAGCTCAGGACGCCACTGCGGCCACACCGGGAACAACTGGCGCGGTTGCAGGAAGTACTGCGGTTCCATCAGCGTATGCACTACCTGTAAAGCAGTAGACAGGGCCAGGAACGTAAACCACAGCGGAGCGGACAGATAAGACATCACGCCGGTCAGGAATACCGCACGGTGAACCGGGTGCATCCCTTTCACCAGGAACAGGCGGAAGTTCATCAGGTTACCGTGACACCAGCGGCGGTCGCGTTTCAGCTCATCCAGCAGGTTCGGCGGTAATTCCTCATAACTGCCCGGCAGATCATAAGCAATCCACACGCCCCAGCCCGCACGGCGCATCAGAGCTGCTTCCACGAAGTCATGCGACATGATGGAACCGGCAAACGAACCTTCACCCGGCAACGGTGCAAGCGCACAGTGCTCGATGAACGGTTTCACGCGGATGATAGCGTTATGCCCCCAGTAGTGGGATTCGCCCAACTGCCAGAAGTGCAGACCGGCGGTAAACAGTGGCCCGTAGACGCGGGTGGCGAATTGCTGACAACGCGCATACAGCGTATCCATGCCTGACGCTTTCGGCGAAGACTGGATAATACCGGCGTTCGGGTTGGCATCCATCAGACGCGCCAGACCGGTCAGACATTCGCCACTCATGACGCTGTCGGCATCGAGAATAACCATGTAGGCATATTCTCCGCCCCAACGACGACACCAGTCATCGATGTTACCGCTTTTACGTTTCACACGGCGGCGGCGGCGGCGGTAGAAGATCCGACCATGACCATCAACGTCGCGGCAGACTTCCATCCAGGCTTTCTGTTCGGCTACGCAGATATCCGGGTCATAACTGTCGCTCAGGACATAGATATCGAACTGATCCAAATCACCCGTTGCTTTTACAGATTCATACGTTGCACGAAGACCCGCGAAAACGCGCTCCACGTCTTCATTACAAATCGGCATGATCAGCGCAGTGCGGTTATTCGGGTTCAGCGGCTCATCGCCTTTGGTCGAAGCCGTGATGCTGTATTTATCGCGACCGATGAGCAATTGTAAAAAGCCCATCAGTGCGGTCCAGAAACCGGCCGACACCCAACAGAAGAGGATGGCAAACAGCACCAGGATCCCCGTCTGCAACACATACGGCAGAAGTTGCAGCACCGACTGTAGCCAGTCCTGATTCAGCATATCTGCGGGGTCAATCAGCGCCCAGCCCTGATAAGGCAGGATGGTTTTCATGTACCAGGTCGCGATCGCCGTTTGCACCAGCATCAGAGCCAGCAAGATATAACGGCGGACGGAACCTGCATGACGCCAGCGTTTTTCGGACTCCGGCATTTCTGAGGCACGATGACGTGAGGCCGCACTGCGCCCCATCAGGTTGTCCCAAAAACGCCCTACCGGGTTGGTGCGCCAGACATCAGGGAACATGCTGGAACGTTTAACCGGAGGCATAGCGCTCGCGATGGTGCGGCCTTCGTTATCCACCTCATCCAGCGAGCCCTTCTCCAGTGCGTAAGGCCAGCCAGCACCGACGCGCGCTTTCACCGAGGCCAGAGGTGCATCGGTGTCCGCTGCGGCAGCAGCCGCTGAAGCCATGTCATCAGCGCCTAAGCGCCGATGCACGGTGGCAAAAGCTTCACCTTCAGCAGCCGGGAGCTGCTGAAGGAGTGCCGCTTTCTGTTCTTCAGGAAGCGGCAAAGCTTCTACATATTCATGAGTAGAGTGCGTTGACTTATTCATTTGCAGGCAGCTGATAGCTCCAGGTTTCACTCAGTGTTTTATCGCCATTGGCCAGAGAAGCGCGCATTTCGATCGCTTTCTTCGGATCTTTCACTTTCAGGCGCAGCGTCAGACGCCAGCCTTTAGTTACCGGATTATAGCGGACAGTGTTTTCAACCAGATCGCCGTTGTCGCCCACGCTGACCTGAGACGCCACCGGGGTGTCGCTTTTCAGGGCTTTCAGATTTGGACCGACAAAATCAACCAGGAAGGCAACGCTGCCGTCTGGCTCACGGATCAGATTTGACTGCTTCACATCACCGGTTGAGCGCATGGTACGTTCAACCCATGCCAGATCCGGTGAATGCAATTTGTCTTCTTCAATAGAGAAGTGCAGACGATAGTTCATAGACAGCGGTTTACCTGCATCAGGTAACTGATCCGGCGTCCAGAAGGCCACGATGTTGTCATTGGTTTCATCGGCGGTCGGAATTTCGACCAGCTCAACTTTCCCTTTACCCCAGTCGCCTTTGGTTTCTACCCAACCGCTTGGACGCAGATCATAACGATCGTCCAAATCTTCAAAGTTGGAGAAACTACGGCCGCGTTGCAGCAGACCGAACCCTTTCGGGTTTTCCATGGAGAACTGGCTGACGGCCAGATGTTTTGGATTGTTCAGCGGACGCCAGATCCATTCACCGTTACCTGCGTGGATAGATAGACCATTGGAATCATGCAGCGCCGGGCGATAGTTCATCACCGGAGAAGGCTGGTTCGCGCCGAACAGGAACATACTGGTCAATGGTGCAACGCCAAGTTTGCCCACTTTGTCACGCAGATAGACCTGAGACTGCACGTCGACAGTGGCTTCTTTACCCGGATATACATCCAGACGGTAAGCGCCGGTCGCACGCGGAGAATCCAGCAATGCGTAAATGACTAAGTGTTTTTCATCCGGATTAGGACGTTCAATCCAGAATTCGCGAAAGCGCGGGAATTCTTCGCCGGAAGCCAGCGCGGTGTCGATAGCCAAACCACGTGCAGACAAACCATAAACCTGGCCTTTACCGATGACACGGAAGTAGCTGGCACCCAGCACACTCATAATTTCATCATTTTTGTCTGCTTTATTGATTGGATAAAGCACTTTGAAACCGGCAAAGCCGAGGTTCTTCACAGAGTCAGCGTCATGTTTGACGTTGCCAAAGTTGAAGTAATCCGGGCTGTATTTGATTTCTTTGACAGCGTTGGCCGTCACTTCATTGATTTTCACCGGAGTGTCGAAGTACATCCCCTGGTGGTAGAACTCAAGCTTGAAAGGCGTGTTCTGGTCTTTCCAGTACGCTTTGTCATGATTGAATTGAATTTGTTGGTAGTCTGCGAATTTGAGGTCGCGGAACTGGGACGGTAAATTGCTTTTTGGCGCTTCGTAGCCTTTGTCGGCTAATGCTTTCGCTTGTTTTGCAACATCGTCAATAGAAAAAGCCCAGGCAGATGAGGTGAACATGGCCATCAACACTGCGGCACTTAGCAAACGGACTTTGATCATACGTGACCCTATGGAAAAATTTTTATCCGACACCTTGTCTCCTTTTAAGCGCGCTTAACACATTCGCTGTAGCAATTTTAAGGGAAGTGTCAGGTTTCCGACAACCTGAGCAGTCGATGGTTCATCCATTGATGAACCGTTTAAGCGCAACAGGGTACAAGGATATCAATTCGTTGAAACACAGGCTATGGAAACTTGTCCTATAACAAGGCCCGTTTTATCTTCGGAGTTATACTATTGTCAGCAACGTCCATTTCTGGTTACCTGAATGAATAACCCTAAAGACAAATTACGATCTAAAATTAGGATGAGCTGCATACAACGGGAACCTAATGAAACCACAAAAACCACAACGTGAGTTCTTTTTGGACTCCATACGCGCATATTTGATGCTGCTGGGTATTCCATTCCATATATCATTGATTTACTCCAGTCATATCTGGGCAGTAAACAGTGCAATACCCTCACACGGCCTGACTATCTTCAATGATGTCATCCACGCCTTCCGTATGCAGGTGTTCTTCGTCATATCAGGCTATTTCTCCTATATGCTGTACGAGCGCTATGAATCGCATCAGTGGCTGAAGGTGCGTTTGGAGCGGGTTGCCATCCCGCTGGCCGCGGCGTTTCCGCTAATCACGCTGCCACAGCTTTATTTCCTGATGAAATACACCAGCAAGTTTTCTGACTGGAGCACGATGGGCCTCTATCAGAAAATTAACATCACCGTCTGGGAATTAGTCTCTCATTTATGGTTCTTATTGACGTTGGTTATTCTCACCAGCATTTGTTTTTATCTCTTTAAATTTATAAAAGAAATTAAGACTAATCGCATTCAATTAATTAAAAACCGAACAAATAGTTTAGGAAAACTCTCAATACTCTTTTTGTTTATCGGTTTAATTTATGCCGCATTTAACAGAGCGTTGTATCTTTTCGCACCGGATTTACTTTCTAACGGGGCGTTTAATTTCATCGTGATGCAGACGTTGTTTTATCTGCCCTTTTTCATCATTGGCGCCTTTGCGTATAAATTCGCCTGGTTGAAAGAGCTGTTTATCAAGCCTTCTGCCACTGCGGGTGTGGTCAGCATCTTCCTGTTCGCTGCCTACATGTTCAATCAGCACGTGAATACACCGCAGCTTTACTCGATGGAGATTGATGCCATCATTACGACGCTGTTAGGCATTCTGATGGTTAACGTGGTGTTCTCCTTTAGCCATTACATGCTGAACTTCCAGGCACCGTGGATCACTTATCTGGTGAACTCATCCCTGTTCATCTATTTGATTCACCACCCGTTAACGCTGATTTACGGTGCGTTCATCACACCAAAAATTCACAGCGACTGGATGGGCTTCTGGCTGGGTCTGGTATTCGTATTCGGTATCGCCTTCATCCTTTATGAAGTGCATAAACGTATTCCGCTCCTGCGCTTCCTTTTCTCAGGCAAACCGCAGCAGTTGACCAAAAAGAATCCGTCCGGCCCTACCCCGCCGCAAAATCAGGCGTCTTAACCGCCCCTTAACTGCGCAGTACGTAAAAAGGCGACCATGCAATGAAGCATGGTCGCCTTTTTTGTATCGGTTTAAGTGACTGAAAACCTGATTTATCGCGATGCGGTATTGATAGTAGGGATCACAGACATGCCCACTTTAAGACGATTCGTATCGGTCTGATGAGGGTCAAGCACGATTTTTACTGCCAGACGTTGCACCACTTTAGTGTAATTGCCCGTCGCATTGTCCGCAGAGATCGGGGAAAACGTCACGCCGGTTGCGGGAGAAATACTGTCCACCTTCCCTTTGAGCACGACACCCGGAAGCGCATCGACTTTGATCTCTACGGCCTGATCGGGCTTCACATCGCCTAACTGTGTTTCAAGATAATTCGCCACAATGTAGGCATCGTGCAGCGGAACGACCGCCAAAACGCGCGTGCCGGCGCTAACATAACCGCCGATGCGCAGCGAACGTTGCCCGACAATACCGTCGACGGGCGCCGTGATTTCCGTGTAGGAGAGATTTAATTTAGCCTGCGCCAGCGCGGTCGCCGCTGAATCAATAGCAGCTTTCGCTTCGGCCTGCCCCGCTTTCAGCACGTCGACCTGTTTTTCAGCGGCCTGTGCTGCCGCCATATCGCTTTGCTGCGTAGCCAGTTTGGCCCGCAGATTCGCATCCGATTCATCGCGCGCATCGGCGGTGCCCGAACCGTTTTGCAGTAAACGCTTGTAGCGGTCAGCGCTCTGACGCGCATACGAAATACCCGCGCTGTCGGCATTCACCTGCGCCTGAGCCTGCAAAATGGTTTGCTGCTGTTTCGCCAGCTGCGCGGTGAGGCTCAGCATTTGCGCATTGGCCGTTTCCAGATTCGCTTCGGCCGTCAGAACTGCGTTACGATAATCCCGGTCATCGATACGCGCCATTACCTCCCCGGCTTTAACCGGCTGATTGTCGCGCACATACACCTCGGCAATCGTGCCGGAAATGCGCGGTGCCACCAGCGTGGAATCGGCGGACACAAAGGCATCATCCGTTTCTGGCTTAGTGCCTCCGGCCAAAATCCAGAAAGCGATAACAATCAGCAATATCACCACTACGGCGGCAATCAGCCAGCTCAGGCGGACGGGCGATGTTTTTATCATGGTTCTTTTCTCTCATTCTTTTTTATTGTGGCGTGCATTTGTTTGGGTGGAGCGTGCTTCAGTTGCGGTTAACCAGTGACTGCGGCGGATACGTGCGTTTGGGCAAAATTGCGGCCAGTAAGATCAGTACCAGCGCCAGACCGATAATCACCAGATAGGTATCTGCCAGCCCAAGCACCAGTGCCTGTTTTTTTACCAGCCTGGAAAACTGGGTGATCACTTCCGTTGAAATAGCCGAGCCATCGCTGTTAAGCGGCGCGAGAAAACTGCTGCCGCCCCCGTACGGCTGTGACAACAGATAGCTCACACTGCCTGCGTGATTGAGTAATACATTGGAATGGAACTGCTCACGGTGACTGACGAAAACGCCCAGCATGGCGCTGCCCATCACGCTGCCCAGACCGCGCGTGGTATTAAACATCGCCGAGGCAAAAGGCCCTTCCGGCGGCTGCACTACGCTGGTCGCACTCATCAGGATCGGTAACACGGCCATCGGCTGACCCAACGCCTGCATAATCTGAATCAGGTAAAAATTGTCCCGTGCCCAGGCGCTGGTCAGGTGCGTTCCCCAGTAGCAGGAAAAACCGATCAGCCCCAGCCCGCAGGCCAGCACCCAGCGACTGTCGATCCAGCGCATCGTCAGTACAAAGGCCACCATAGGGGCCAGCAGGAGTTGCGGCAGGCCGATGGTCAGCGCCAGCGGCCCCACCTGAACCGCACGGAACCCGCCGACCTGCTCCATATAGCTCGACGGTAAAGCAGAGCCGGATAAGAAAAGGAACATCAGCGCAAACAGCGTGATTAAACCGTGAGCCAGATTGTGGCGCCTGAGCATCTGTAATTTGAATAACGGCAAAGGATGATGCCATTCGTTGACCAGAAAAATTGTCAGCAACGCCAGCGCAGCAAAAAACATCATCGTGATCAGCGGAGAGTTAAACCAGTCCAGACGCTCCCCTTGTTGCAGGGACAGCACCAGCAGAGAAATACCGCTGCATCCGGTCAGCATCCCGACTTTATCCATCTGCTTAAAACGCTCAAAGCGCAACGGATCCTGCGGAATGCCGTAGCCGACCATCATGACCGCCAGTAAACAAGGCGGGATAACCTGCCAGAACACCCACTGCCAGCCTGCGTAATCTGTCCAGAGGGCTGCCAGCGACGTTGCCATATTCGGGCCGAAGGTGGCCGTCAGGGCGTAGGCACTCAGGCCATACAATTTGTAATGCGGCGGCATAAAGCGCAGCGCGGCGGTCATCAGCAAAGGTGGCAAAGCACCGCCGAAGATGCCCTGAACAGTACGCAACGCGATGAACACAGGCAAATTGGGCGCTAAAGGCAGGATCGCAGCCAGAAGTAAAAAACTGAAGGTGACGAAAAGAGTGAAACGGCGCAGTGAAAACGTCATTGCAAACCACGGCGCAATCATCATCGCCGCCACTTCCGCCGCCTGATAGACACCGATCAACCAGGATCCCTCGTCACTGCTGATACTTAGCGCACCGCGCACATCGGCCAATGCGATATCCGTTACCCGATCGTTCAGGCCGGAGCACAGTGAGGCGATCAATACGCCGATCAGCCCAATAATCAGCCGCAGATTAAAAGGCGGCGGAACGGGCATTGCAGCACCGTTCGCGGCAGGTGCCGTTGTGACTGAATGATTCATCTTGTCGCTCGTTAACTTCGTCGCTTATAGGTGCGGCGATAGTGGAAAGGCAGGTGTGCGGGTAGAAATCGCAATGTGGCGATCGATATCACTTTTATTTCGATGCATTGCACCACATTGTGGTACAATCGCAAATACTATAATACGGTGCACTGTATTGCAATGTGATTAAAAATTGTTTTTAGACCGTCCAGCTATTACATTGGCAGCATAGATTTCGGTAAGGATCACCCGTTGGTGACAAAGGAGAAGTGATGGCGCAGGACATTGCAGGAGATGAAGAACGCAGCGGTGGGATCCAGGTGATTTCGCGTGCCGCATCCATTCTTAATGCGCTGGGGAAACATCCTCACGGGATGAGCCTCGGGGCGATCGCCCATGATGTCGACCTGCCGCGCTCCACCGTGCAGAGGATCGTGGCCGCACTTGCCGAAGAAGGTCTGGTGCGATCCGAAGGCAGTGGGGGTGTCCGGCTTGGTCCGACGCTGCTGAAACTGGTGTCCACGGTACATACCGATGTGATAGCCATCGCCTCCCCATTCCTTCGCCAGCTGTGCGAATCCACTGACGAAACCGTCTCTCTCGGACGCGCCAGTGGCCGCCAGATAGCCAATATTCACAGCATCGTGGCGGAACGTGAGTTACGCGTAGTACCGAGAGTCGGCCTGAATCTGCCGATTTACAGTACCTCCGGTGGCCGCGCACTGCTATCGCTTAAAACCGATGACGAGATCCGCATTATTGTCGGCGAGGTGCTTGAACCCGCCACCGAACAGACGGTGCGTACGGTCGATTCCCTGTTAAACAAAATTGCCGACGTCCGCGAAAGCGGCATCTCCATGGAGAACGGTGAGACCGTGGACGGCGTGTCGACGCTGGCCGTTGCGATCGATACCATTCTGGGTCGCTACTCCGTTTCAGTGCTTTTCCCCACCTCGCGCCGGGAAGCCAAAGAAGCCCTAATCCGTGACGCGCTGCTCGAGTGTAAAAATGCGCTGATTGGCGAAATCGGTAAGCTCGGTCAGAACAATTAACCCAGGAGTACACGTGTTTGATGTTATTTTGCTGGCCGTAGATGGCTCAAAGCAGTCCCCTTTCGTCGTCGATCTTGCCCGGCAGCTGGCGAATGGTCATCCGTCAACGGTGTATGTCACCTGCTGCATCGATGAATCTTATGCACTGGAAGAGAACGGCGATGTGCCTGGCGAAATCGTGGAATATCCACCGGCGGAGGAAGAGCAAAACACCGCCCGCGCAGTGGTAGGCAATGCGCTGAAAACGCTGAATGAAGCGGGTATCCGCGCTAAAGGAAACCTGATCGTCGGTGCTGCTGGCGAAGCGCTGGTGGCCGAGGCTGAAAAGATAAAAGCATCGGTCATCGTCATCGGTCACCGTCAGCTCTCGGCCTTTGGACGTATGATGAAAGGTTCAGTCAGCGCAGAAGTGATCGCCCATGCGCCCTGCCCGGTGTTAGTTGAAGTTCGCGGAAATTAATTCAGCGGATCTAAAAACAAAAAAAGCGCCTTGCCAGCGCTTTTTTAATACCTGAAGAATAAGGCTATTTACTGTTAATAAGCCCCATAGATGTTGCCCAGTCATTGATATTATTACGGTAAAAAAAAGCAATATCACTGTCCAGAGGATTGGTTTTAGACGGAGTCACCATACCAAGGCAAGGGTATTCCTGCGGACGCGATTCAAAAAGAAAATCATCCATTTCCTCATCGGTCAGAAGTGTGTCACCAAAAATATTATCCTGACGGAAATAGGCATCAAGCATCCAGGAACGGTATTCAAAATCGTTTTTAATCAAGTGCATAGGATTAACTCACAGTAAATAATGTCTAACGCACCTGATAAAAAAGCTTCCTTAAATACTTAATATGAGATCAGGCACGCGTTGCGTTCGAGCCATCCATTGCTAATTTCACATAACAGAAAATTAACATATAAATTGAAGTTAGCAAATAGTAATTTCTCTCAAAACCTTATTTTCTGGGTTTATTCATTTTTTATTTAAAGGTAACCCCTTTATTCATAATAATAATGAATAAATTATGTATCCATATTCATTATAATAATTAATTACAGCAGTAATCATCAGGAGCGAAAGTACAAAACGCAAAAGGAACAGAACTGACATTGGGGATACTTTCGCATCACCACTGCCAACCCTGTTCCCAAAATTTTGATGATTCTCTTGAGCTAACTTACTGCGCTTTTATTACCAGCGTCCCGGAGGGGGCCCTTCACGCCAGTGCCCCGGAGGGCCATCACGCCAATACCCCGGCGGGGGACCTTCGTGCCAGTGTTCATGATGCCAGTGACGTGGCGGCGGCGGTGGCTCGGGCTCGTAATAGACCCAGTGTCCCCGACCTTCATCACGGTAATGTTCATCCCACCAACCCGGCGGACGCCAGTCGCCTCCATCCCAATAATATCCACGGGGATCGCGGTCACCAATGTGCAGTGAAAGGCCCGGCATATTTACGCCCAGCTCGACGTTTGCCTGAGCCAGCGCGGGCACAGTGGAAAGCATAACGGCGAGAATCAGAATCAGTTTTTTCATTGGAAACCTCACGACCTGCTTATCAGGTGATGACAAATTACCGCCAGCTATCTTCCTGTTCTATAGGAATTTATCCCAAAAAAAATGTCCTTTCGCTATCCTTACATTTGCGTCAGAAACCGGTTTTACGTAATGCATTGCAACGCTATGTCAGCAAAGGAGATTCAGACAAAAAATCGTTATTTCCCACAAACGTCAGACACAAAAAAACCGCCGAAGCGGTTTCTTTATTTACTGTACTTTGGGGCAAAATCAGATTTTGCAGCCTTCACAGTCACTTTCGTCCTGAACGGCTTCAGGCACTGCTGCTGCTTTTTCAGCCGCTTTTTCTTCTGCGGACACCAATGCAGCATCAATGTCAAAATCAAAAATATCGTCGCTCATTCTCATCACCTTAATTGTTCGAAACTGGCTCTAGTATAAACGAGACCGGCGTATATCTGACGCCTTTTTTGTGCCCTGATAACGCTTTTCCTGCCCCTGGAATTGGGACGAAAAGCCGCAGGATTTGCATAAACCGCTTATGGAAACCATAGTTATAGTGAATATGAAAGTGTCATGACGACATTTTTTACGAACTTATTTCTTGAGATCCTACGAGGAGAACCGGATGACGACGTCAAATATCAAAGCCTGGGCCAACACGCGTGAAACCTCTCACGAAATCGCCGAAGCCATTTTTGAGCTGGCCAAAAATGATGAAACGCTGGCTCAGAAAATTTGGGAGGAAGGCAATGATGAAGTGCTGCCTATCGCCTTCGCAAAAACCAAGGAAGACCATCTTTTCTGGGGTGAAGAGAAAATCGACAGGAAAAATGTGTAAAAGCTTTCTGAGAAAGCCCTGAGCGACACTCAGGGCTGGCGTTGATTATTGCTGCGATAATTAGCTGTCGAAGCCAAAGCCCATCTTGTGCGCCCAGTCGAAAATCTGTTCTTTATACACGAAACGCGGTTCGCAAACGCCCGGCTCTCCCGGCGTCTGGATCATCACCGCCACGCACGGATACGCTACCGGCCTGGCATCGAAAATAAAATCATCCACTTCCTGATCGGCAAACTCAGAGGTTTCGCCTACCGCGCTCGCCTGGAAAATTTCATCCATTATCCATTTACGGTATTCAACTTCGTTGTTGATAAACTTCATCATTCACCTCTGCTCTGCGTTTACTCTCTGCATTTTCTTACCCGTGAAGTGCGTCCCCACCACAGCACGGACACACTTCTGCGCGGGAAACTGACATCTTTGCACTTCCGTCACAATCCCATTCCACCCGTAAAGGTTCACCGGTGTCATTATCGGCGTGAATGTAGCGATCAAAATGGATGGCCTGCCCGCTCATCGTCTCGGTCAGCAGCAGCTCTTCACCAGCATAAATGCGGGCGACGGCATGTGCATCCTGTTTTTCATCAGAAACGATTTTGTGCAGATGATGAATAGTCAGTTTGATTCGTTCCACAGCGGCTCCTGTAACGGCTCAACATACCTCGTGATTCGTTCGTCAGATGAACAACTCATTCACGTAATGTATGTCCAGCCGCTATTTTATCAGAGCATGCAGGGTGACGTCATGGACGAAAGCCATGTTGAAGGGGGAATTAGTGCGCTAACTGTACAGCAGTCATCGAGGCCGGTTGCTGGTGTTCAAGGCGGGCCAGATCGTAAACATCGTAAAAATCGACAAAACCTTTGTTACGTACAATCGATTCGATGCGGTTTTTCACCCAACTACTTACGCTTTCGGCACTGAGAATCTGCTGTACGGCCTCTGCGGATAATTCACGGCTGAAATACCATTCGCCGTTATAGCAGACACGTAAATCCAGCACACCGATGTCTTCATAGCGATATACCGGTTTGATTTCTAGCAACAGCATCGCTGACATAAAGACCAAAAAGGCGGTGAAACCGATAAACCAGCCAATGCCCATGTATGGCGATACATACATCACGACGCCAACCGCAATATACCCGACCAGCATCGCCAGACACAGCCACGGATGATTCACGAAGAACTCAACGTTGATGCGAACCCTGCCATCACGGCCTTCCTGACGGTTGATCCGATCAATTTCACTATTTAATACATTTTTGATCACGTCCATCCCATAACCTCGCTGCAGTGACGACTATAATGCAATCTGATTACATTATTTTATCATGACAACTGTTATAGCGCGTAGAGCAGTTACCCGCTGCAAAACGGGGAACTGTTATAGCTGGCATCTGTACCGTTAGTATTCTCATCATGGAACTATCTCAATTCATGTCAGATAAAAGGAGATCATCGTGGCACTATTAATCGTCGAAAGACCGGCAAAAAAACTGGTGAGCTACCGGGTTGTCGGGCCATATAAGGAGTCAATCCACAGCGGATTTCAGCAGCTGACGAAGTGGGTCGCACGACACCATCAGCCACATAACGAATGGCTGACGTGGTTTCATGATAACCCGGATACCACACCCGCTGAAGCGCTGCGCGCGGATCCTTCGGTTTGCGTCGCGGATAATTTCATTCTCGATGATGCGGACGGGCTGGCGCTGCAAACCCTGCCAGGTGGCACCTATGCGGCGTATCACACCACCATAATAGACGGAAATTTTGAACAAGCCTGGCGGGAGTTTTACAGCCAGCTGCTGGCCAGTAATCATTACCGGCCGGATGGAAAAGCCTGCTTTGAGCACTATCTGAGTGATGGCTCAAAAACCGGCATCTGGGAAGTGGTGTTTTATCAGTCGGTCGAGAAGATCCCGGCTATCCGCTGAAGGGGTCAGACGCTGAGTGTAATGTCAGCCTGCTGGCAAAAATCAAGGTAAGCCTGTGGCGGTTTGGCATCGCTGACCAGGGTGTTAAAACGGGCTAAAGGTGCGATTGCCGCCGGTCGCACCTGATCAAACTTACTGCTGTCGGCCACCAGAATACATTGCGCAGAGCGCTCCATCGCCTGATGCTTCATCAGCAATTCATCGAAATTAAAGCACGTTACCCCATGTTCAATGCTGACACCCGCGGCGGAAATAAACGCTTTTGCCGGGCGGATAAAATCGATTTCACAGCTTCGACCGATCGGCGTGAATATACTGTTGCTGGATTTAAACGCGCCGCCGCATAAAATGACATCGCAGTGCGGTTTCTCCTGAAGTGCCAGAAAAGTGTTAAGCGAATAGCAGATTGCAGTGAAAATCCTGGATTCGGGGATACTTTCAATCACATACGGCATGGTAGTGCCGCAATCGAAAAAGACGGTGTCATTATCGAGGATCAGGCTGGCGGCATTTTTGGCCAGTCGGCGTTTTTCAGCGACCTGCTTCATTTTTTGTTCACTGACGAAATAGTGCGTCGCCGGGTTGTTCTTAGGATCCATCACAATATAACCGCCGAGCAGGATCACTGGCGCAGGCTCTGCATTCAGATCACGCCGAATCGTCATCTCGGAAACATCGAGCAGCAAAGACGCTTCTTTCAGGTGGATTTTGTCAGTCTTTTTTAGCGCCAGCAAAAGACGCTGGATCCTGTCTTCACGCTTAGTTTCCATGATGTTATCTCAGCTTTCCGGTTCGCAGCCGGTCACTATACCTTTGCCAGCAATCCACCGCAAACCCTCACCCTGTCTGATGTTATTGCAACTGAAGTATGGTCAGACAACCGCCGAATACCGCGCCAGTATCAATGTAGTGCTGATTGGCAAATTGCATCACTTTTTCAACCGGCGTATGGCCGAAATAAAAAGCATCGGCACCGGCGACAGGCTGATAACGTCCGGCCAGCGCGTGATTGATTCGATCACGATTCCAGATGATTTCATAACTGTCCAGGAGCCTTCCAAATACATACTCATCTGAAACGTAGTCAGCGTGCGCCACCACGATGCGTTTTCCTTCGCGGGTCGTCAGCTCAATAACATGCGGTAAACTGTCAGCCTCCAGAATCAGTGCTTTCGCCTGTTCCTGATCTTCGCTTTCCAGCGCATAAAACCAGTCACCACCGTTACGCAGCCATCGCGGAATATTCTGCTCGTTCACCGCATCAATCGCCATTTGCTCATGGTTGCCTCTCACGCAGCTAAACCAGGGCTGATGGATGAGTTGCAGGCAACCGACGCTGTCGGGCCCGCGATCGGCGAGATCGCCAACCGACAGCAACAGATCGAGGCTGGGGTTGAAAATCATTTTATTCAGTTGCTCGTCAAGTAAGGACTTACAACCGTGCAGATCCCCCACGATATAAATGTGCCGGTAGTTTTTGCCATCAATACGTTTATACAAAGCAGGAATCATATTTGGATGAAATCCATTGTGACCAGGGATAGCTCAAGTGTATCTGATGAGGGGCATTAGAAAAGGATGTTCGAAGAGCAAACTAAGGGTTTCCTCGTGCGTTCAGGAAGTTGAGGCCTCTCTACACGTAGTCGCGGCTGAAATCCACTGATAAATTATTTATCATTAAGTAACTGGCGCCTTTTTGTGCTAGACTACTGACCGCTCTAAGTAAAACCGGAGGTTTTATGAGTTCTACAGTTGTAAACGCTCAAGACGAGTGTCCGTTGTGTCAAAACACGAATAAGACGTCGGTAAATATGTCGGCGAAAATTGTTACTGTGACCTGCACTTCCTGTGGCCGTTACAGTATCTTCCGCAAAACCATGGAAGAGATTTCGATAGACCGGAAGAAACGCGTCGCCCTTCAGGCGTTTTTCACCAGCCAACCGAACTACCATTTGCCTTTATCGATCCGGGCACTGAGTAATACAGATTCATCGGGCGAGATTTAGCCCTAAAAAAGCCCTTCGGGGCTGTTTTAATCTGCCCTCAATCCGCCACTTTCACTGAACATCAGCACACACCCAGACCGGAAATTACCGTTAAGGGACTTTTTGCATTGCTGATATGATTTGGCGTTGCTGTAAAAGCATAAAGGCCACTCTTAGAAGTGGCCTTTATTATATGCAAACTGCAATATCGTGATGTCAGAAACACCCTTTTTTGATGCAAATTTCAGACATAAAAAAACCACCCGAAGGTGGCTATAACGACATTACTACACTATTGCTTTTGATTATTCTGCTAATTTTCCCATGGTACCCGGGACGAGACTTGAACTCGTACAGCCTAAGGCCGAGGGATTTTAAATCCCTTGTGTCTACCGATTCCACCACCCGGGCTCCGGGAAAATTGGAGGCGCGTTCCGGAGTCGAACCGGACTAGGCGGATTTGCAATCCGCTACATAACCGCTTTGTTAACGCGCCTTAAATCTTACTACTTGTCTTGCACTTAAATCGATTAAGAAATCAATTCAAGAAAATTTGGAGCGGGAAACGAGACTCGAACTCGCGACCCCGACCTTGGCAAGGTCGTGCTCTACCAACTGAGCTATTCCCGCTTTAATCAGAACGTACTGATTTTTTTAACTATCTTCTGGCGCATTGCTGTCTGCCTTCCGATGCGTTGCATTCTACTGACCTGAGAGAATGAGTCAATAAAATTATCTGGATCCTTCGCTCGTTTGACGTTTTTTACGTCAGTTTGATCAGGGTTCCAGCAAATCGTGGCGTGCAGCGTTCAAATACTGGAACATTGACCAGAAAGTCAGCACTGCGGCGATGTAAAGAGCTACAACACCGACACCCACGACAATGTTGTCAGGACGCCACAATAAGGCGACCAGCGATAACATCTGCGCCGTGGTTTTGACCTTACCAATCCAGGAAACGGCAACGCTGCTGCGTTTACCAATTTCAGCCATCCATTCGCGCAGCGCGGAAATGATAATTTCACGGGCGATCATGGTGGCAGCCGGTAATGTTATCCACCAGGAGTGGAAGTACTCTGCGACCAACACCAGGGCAATCGCCACCATCACCTTATCGGCCACCGGATCAAGGAATGCACCGAACCGCGTCGTTTGCTTCAGGCGCCGCGCTAAGTAGCCATCGAGCCAGTCAGTCATTGCCGCAAAAACGAAAATGAGCGCGCAAGCCATCGATGCCCATGGGTAAGGCAGATAGAAGGCGAGCACGAAGAAAGGGATCAGTGCAACGCGGAACAGGGTAAGGCACGTCGGTATATTAAATTGCATAGCGAAGGTAACTGTTTGTCCAGTTTAGATATTATGAGTATGTTGCTACAACGGCTTTAGTGTTTCAACGCATTATGAATCTTTTCTGCTAATGCGGTCGAAATACCTGGTACCTGTGCAATTTCCTCGACGCTGGCATTCAGTAATGGCTGAATGCCTCCCATATATTTCAGTAATACCTGACGTCGTTTCGGCCCGACGCCTTCAATCTCTTCGAGTGCACTGGTCGTGCGCACTTTGGCACGACGCTGACGGTGCCCGGTAATCGCATGATTATGCGAATCATCACGAATATGCTGGATAACGTGCAATGCCGGTGAATCCGCCGGCAAGGCAATCCCCTCACCTTCTGGCACAAAGAATAACGTTTCAAGCCCTGCTTTACGATCGGCACCTTTCGCAATACCGATCAGCAGAGGTTTAGATTTATCCCATGTCACATCCAGTGAATGAAACACATCCAGCGCCATCCCGAGCTGCCCTTTCCCGCCGTCGATAAAAATCACATCAGGAATTTTTTTCTCATCCAGCGATTTACTGTATCGACGCGTCAGAACCTGCTTCATGGCCGCATAATCATCCCCCGGCGTGATACCAGCAATGTTATAGCGACGATATTCAGAACGTACAGGCCCGTTATTGTCGAAGACCACACAGGAAGCGACCGTTTGCTCGCCCATAGTATGGCTGATGTCGAAGCATTCCATGCGGTTAATTTCCGCAAGATTAAGGGTTTTTGCCAGTTCTGCCAGACGCTGATGAATAGTCGACTGCTGCGCCAGTTTCGTGGTCAGGGCCGTGGAGGCATTTGTACGCGCCAGCTTCAGGTAGCGGGCACGGTCGCCGCGCGGCTTACTCTGAATCAGCACTTTGCGCCCGGCAATCTCACTGAGCGAATCAGCCAGCAGATCTTTTTCCGGCAGGCTGAAGTCCAGGAGGATTTCCCCAGGCAAGGTGCGCATCTGGCTGCCCTGTAAATAGAACTGCCCGACAAAAGTTTGCACCACTTCGCCAAGATCGGTGCCGCCCGGTACCTTCGGATAATAACTGCGGCTGCCCAACACTTTGCCCTGACGAATAAATAGAACGTGCAGGCACGCCATGCCGGATTCAAATGCCACACCGATAACGTCGAGATCTTCACTGTTACCCGATACAAACTGGCGCTCAGTGACGCGACGGACGGCCTGGATTTGATCGCGGATGCGTCCGGCATCTTCAAAACGCAAATCCTTGCTGGCCTCTTCCATCCTGTTCACCAACTGCGTGACCACCTGCTGATCTTTCCCCTCGAGGAAAAGACGCACGTAATCCACCTGATCTTTGTAATCCTGTTCGCTGACCAACCCTTTCACGCATGGACCGAGACAACGCCCAATCTGATATTGCAGGCAAGGACGCGAGCGATTGCTGTAAACGCTGTTCTCACACTGGCGGATTGGGAAAAGTTTCTGCAACAGCGCCAGCGTTTCACGCACAGCATAGGAGTTGGGAAACGGCCCGAAGTATTCACCTTTAGCGTGCTTGGCGCCGCGATGCACGGTAATACGCGGATGATTATCGGCGCTGAGGAAAATCAGCGGATAGGATTTATCATCGCGCAACAACACGTTATAACGTGGCTGATACAACTTGATGTAGTTGTGTTCGAGGAGAAGCGCTTCGGTTTCCGTATGAGTTACGGTGACGTCGATTTGCGCAATATTTTTGACCAGTGTTTCCGTTTTACGGCTGGAAACCTGAACGCGAAAATAGCTGGCAAGACGCTTTTTAAGGTCTTTAGCTTTACCTACATAGATTACGGTGCCGCTGGCGTCATACATCCTGTAGACGCCCGGCTGGCTGGTGACCGTTTTCAGAAAGGCTTTTGGGTCGAAACGCTCATCATTCACTGCCTGATAAAGTCTCCGCATTGAACAAACCGTGTCGGATTGCCAGATGAGTTAACTCGACATCGCCACTGATATTTAATTTACTAAACATTCTGTAACGATAACTGTTAACGGTCTTTGGGCTCAAGTTCAGTTGTTCTGAAATTTCATTCACTTTTTGCCCTTTAGTAATCATCAGCATGATTTGTAATTCACGCTCAGATAAGGAGTCAAAAGGCGTTTCAGACTGAGGCTCAATCTGGCTGAGTGCCATTTGCTGAGCGATGTCAGACGCGATGTAGCGCTGACCCGAGTCAACCAAACGGATGGCGTTAACCACTTCCTGTGGTGCAGCACCTTTACTCAGATAACCGGAAGCCCCCGCCTGCATCACTTTTGCTGGCAGCGGGTTTTCAGTATAGATAGTTAACATGATGATCTTGATATCCGGCGAGAAACGCACGATTTTCTTCGTCGCTTCCAGGCCGCCAATACCCGGCATATTCATATCCATCAGGACAATATCAACATCATTGGTACGACACCACTTCACGGCGTCTTCGCCGCACTGAGCCTCACCAACGACTTTGATGCCTTTGATATCTTCGAGAATGCGTCGGATCCCTGCGCGCACTAATTCGTGGTCATCAACAAGAAGAACGCTTATCAAAGAGAATTCTCCAAAAAATAAGGGCGACGCACCGTCAGGGTCTTCGGGCTTGTCTTAACGCAATCATACACGTCAAACATTGATATCGTGCGCAGACAGCTTATAGAAGAGAAGGTGGCAATAAGAAGCCAACATCAACGAACTTACCTCACTACCGCACGTGGACAGTGTTTTTTAAATCAATAATTCAGAGTATTTATTATTGCCCGCGCATTTTACTCTATCTGTGCAGCTTGACCAAGGAATGTCTGCAAAAAACTAGTTTGCTGAATGTAAATGAGAACTGCCATAACCTGTATTAATAATACAAAAAAAAAGCATTTTGAATCAAACAATAAGGTCTGTATCAAGCTACATCTTTTCTGCTGTAAAAATAACAATGTCGGTATTTTTCCCGTAAATTAACTGGCTTTCTGAAAAGGTGATTAAAACAGCAAATCATTACTCCCATATATCTATGATATACCCAATGATTATTTGCAATAGCAGGAATTGTCCCGGCATTTATAAGAATAACCTTAGTCATTTAAACGGAAAATGTCTGGTCACCTATTATGTTTAGTATTCTTTACTAACTTTCAAATCTGTTAACTCATCGGATTTCTTTTCTCTCTATGTCCGGAGCATTCAGCCCATTTTGATCGTACCCCGCGCACTACTGCACTAAAACCTGCCGACTATGCTAAAATGCGGTCACTTTGCACCTGGCCGTTTCGGGTGAGCCCGTTGATATACCCCCTTCTTTTTACTGTATAAAGTCGGGAGCGCTGCCTGGCAGCCTGCCTGAGGAGAAATAATGAGTAACTGCGATTTTACCACTGAAGCGAACGTTGAAACCCTGGCGACAGAAGTTGCCTGCCTGAAAGCCACCCTGACCCTGATCCTGAAAGCGATCGGTCAGGCGGATGCGGGTAAGGTCATGTTGAACATGGAAAAATATGCTGCCCAGATGGAAGATGAACAGCAGGCAGAAATCTTCAGGAACTCCCTGCAGCAAATCAAATTTGCCTACCGTCAGTAATGCTTTTTCGGAGTCTGTCGCCCGACGGACTCCCGCCTTTTCCCGCATCCTTACACGATTTCTGCTATAATTATCCCCTCTTCTTATTTCATCAGGACAACCGTAATGAGCGAAAATAATAAAGAAAACAAAAGTAAAGCAGACGACGCACATGTCAGTGACGGGCTGGCTGAGTTGTTTGAAGTCTCTGAACAACTGACCGATGAAGAAATTCAAAAGGCGGCTGAAGAAGCCAAACAAGCCGTTGAAGATGCTAAAAATCAGCAACACCACTGAGTCATGCACTCTCCCTTTCTCGCACCTGATCAGGCCATTGCACCGCTGGCAATTGATTATCAGCACGGTGACAGCGAACCTGCACACAGCCACAGCTGTTCACAACTGATCCACACCCTGTGTGGCGTTGTCGAAGTTCATACCGCGCTCGGCACCTGGATGGTTCCGCCGGGGCGCGGCATCTGGTTACCTGCCTATGTCGAACACAGTCTGCGCTTTATCGGCGGCGTTAAAGCCCGCACCTTGTTTGTCGATCCTCTGGCACGTGCGGATTTACCTGCACAATGTCAGGTGGTACAAATTTCCCCGCTGCTGCGTGAACTCATTTTGGTTTCGCTGACGATCCCCGCCGGTTATTTGCCCGGTGGCCGTGACGAACGCATTATGGAATTACTGCTCGATGAATTGCGTCTGTTACCGACGTTGCCGTTGTATTTACCTGAGCCAAAAGAGCCCGAACTTCTGATGCTTAGCCAACAGATTTGCCGTGATTTAAGTGCATCCTGGGAACTGGAGGAAGTCGCTGCGCGGCTGAATATCAGCAGCCGGACACTTTCCCGTCGCTTTCAGCGCGAGACCGGACTGCGTTTCAGTGACTGGGTCCGTCAGGCAAAATTGCTCGACGCTTTGCAGCAACTGGCGGCAGGAAATTCGGTGATTGATGTGGCGCTGGCACTCGGCTACGACAGCCCGAGTGCCTTCAGTGCGATGTTCCGCCGATCACTGGGCGTATCGCCAAGTGAATATTTTAGTCAGTCAGAATTCCGCTCGCCGCATTAAACAACGCCTGCAACGAGGCGCTGGAGACATCACTGTCGATACCCACGCCGTAGCACGTTTCGCCCAATTTCCCCTGACAACTCACGTACGCGACTGCCCGGCTGTGGCTCTGATGCCCCAGCGTGTGTTCATGATAGTCGCCGATTTCCAGCTGAACATCGTAACTGCGGCGCAACGCATCTACCGCGCCGGACAACAAACCGTTGCCGCTGCCGGTAATATGCTGCTCTTCATTGCGATAACGGATGCGCGCGTTGAAATGGCAGACATTCTGCTCGTCACTGCGGATGTCGTAACTCAGCAGTTTCACCACCGGTTGCTCAGTCAGCCCGTAACGCTGACGGAACAGTCGCCAGATATCGCTGGTGCTCATTTCTTTGCCGTGAGAATCGGTGTCCCGCTGAACGGCTTTGCTGAAATCGATCTGCAAACCACGCGGCAGTTTCAGCCCATGATTCTGTTCCAGCAGCCATGCGGCACCGCTTTTTCCCGACTGGCTGTTCACCCGGATCACGGCTTCGTAGCTGCACCCCACATCGGCCGGATCCAGCGGCAGATAGGGCACGCGCCAGACATCATTGTCTGAGGTTTTCTGTGCCGCGAACCCTTTCTTAATGGCATCCTGATGTGACCCTGAAAACGCGGTAAACACCAGTTCTCCTGCGTATGGATGACGCGGATGCACCGGTAGCTGGTTACATTCTTCTACCGCTTCGACGATGGCCTGCAGATTGCTGAAATCCAGCTCAGGAGAAACGCCCTGCGTATACAGGTTCAGCGCCAGCGTCACAATATCCACGTTTCCGGTCCGCTCACCGTTGCCAAACAGACAGCCTTCCACCCGGTCGGCACCCGCCAGCATCGCCAGTTCAGCGCAAGCTACGCCGGTTCCGCGGTCATTATGCGGATGTACGCTGATGGAAACCTGTTCGCGGCGGCTGAAATGACGGCAGAACCATTCGATTTGATCGGCATAAATATTCGGTGTGCTGACTTCCACCGTCGCTGGCAAATTAATGATCATCGGGCGCGCATTGCCCGGCTCCCAGACAGCGGCCACCGCTTCGCACACTTCCAGTGCGAACTCCAGTTCAGTAAAACAGAAGGTTTCCGGTGAATACTCAAACGTCCACTGCGTCTGCGAATATTGTTCGCAAAGCTGACGGATCTGCTGCGCGCCGCGAACTGCCAGATCGCGCGTGGCATCTTTGTCCTGATTGAACACGACTTCACGAAATACCGGCGCCGTGGCGTTGTATAAATGTACGATGGCGCGTGGCACGTCTTTCAGCGCTTCAAAAGTGCGCGCGATTAAGTCCGGGCGCGAAGGCGTCAGCACCTGAATCACCACGTCTTCAGGGATCAGCTTGTCGTCAATCAGACCGCGAACAAAATCAAAATCAGTTTGCGACGCCGAAGGGAAGGCCACCTCTATCTGCTTGAAACCACAGCGGATCAGCAAATCAAAAAACTGACGCTTACGGGCGTTGTCCATAGGCTCAGCCAGCGCCTGATTACCATCGCGCAGATCACTGGAACACCACTGCGGTGCCTTCGTCAGCACGTTTCCCGGCCACCGGCGGTCGGGTAAATTCACCGGCGGGAAGGGACGATATTTTTGCGATGGGTCGGTTAACATGGGTTTCTCCTTAGAATTCATCGTTGCAGGCTTTGCGTTGTGAAATACCTTTGCCTTGTAAAATACATAGTACGCAAACGATAACTTCCTGCGCCTTGCTAACTGACACCAACCCTCGCAAAACGGACAAAAAGAAAATGATAAACGAATCATACTCACGTTATAGTGCATAACTAAACGCGTCCAGGTTGGCGATCAGAGGTCGTACAGAATGAAAAGGGTTCTGAATCTAAACGAAAAAAAACGGCTTTCGGCGCTGCAAAAATTAAAAATTGCTGACAGCAATCCGGACGAAGTGCTTGATTTGATTACCCGCCTTACCCAGCAGATTTTTGATATCCCGGTGTGTTTAATTACTTTGGTGGATGAACATCGCCAGTGGTTTAAATCGAAGACGAATATGGCGATAAGCCAGACGGCGCGCGACATCGCCTTTTGCGACCATACGATTCGTTCCTCCTCAGTGATGCTCGTCCCCGATGCCGAACAGGATCCACGTTTTTGCAAAAATCCGCTGGTGACCGCCGATGAAGGGATGCGTTTTTATGCCGGTGCGCCGCTGATTACACGTGAAGGCTTTGCTGTCGGCAGTTTGTGTCTGATCGATCATCAGCCACGTGACTTTTCCGTGCAGGAAATCGAGATGCTGTCAGATCTCGCCGCTATCGTCATCGACATCATTGAGTCACGCAGCTCAGTCGGATTTGTCGATATCGTCACGCGCCTGCCGAACCGCCAGCGCCTGATGGAAGACATCGCCACGCTTATTAAAGCCCCAGACCACACGCCCTGTTTGCTGATTCTGATCGACACGCTCGATACACTTTATGCCTACGATATTGGCCGCGCGATCGGCATTCCCAAAGTCGAAAATATTCTGAAAGACGTGGGATCATTTTTACGCACGGAGCTTAAGGGTAATGACAAAGTCTATAGCCTGATGCTCGGGCGTTTCGCCATTATCAGGCCGCTCGACGAGCAGGAAGCGATTTTTAATCATTTAGAAATCGCCGCCACTAAAATTTCGCAAAGCATTACCAGTGATATCCCAATTAACGTTCGTCTGCACGCCGGTTACACCGTCTTTTCTTCAACGTCGGAATGCGCTGAAACCATTATGCGCCAGGGCATGTCATCCCTGCACGAAGCCATCAGCCACAATCGGCTGGTGATGCCGTATCAGCAGGAGTCTGATGTTATCCAGCTGCGCGCCTTCAATCTGCTTAATGATTTAATGGCTACGGTGGCATCCTGTGATGATTTTCATCTTCTTTATCAGCCAAAAATTCGTCTGGCCGATAAAAAATTTCACGGCGTTGAAGCGCTGATCCGCTGGCACCATCCGACGCTCGGCATCATTTCACCGTCTGAATTTATTCCTCTGGCGGAAAAAACGCCGCTGATAACGCCGCTGACCAACTGGGTTATCACGCAGGCGGTGATGCAGATTGCCGAATGGCAAAAACGCGGCGCACAGATTCAGGTGTCTATCAATCTGACCGCCAACAATCTGGTTGAACAGGATCTGGTACAGCGTATTCATACCGCACTTATCCTGCATCAGGTATCACCGTCGATGCTGGAGATTGAATGCCTGGAAACTCAGACGCTGATGAATAATCCTCACGCGGTGGCATCTCTGGATGCCCTGCGCCATATGGGGATCAGCATCGCGCTGGATGATTTCGGCTCCGGTTACAGCAATCTGAATTACCTGCAAAAGATCCCCGCCGATATCCTCAAGCTGGATCAGTCGCTGATTCAGGGCATCAGCAGTGACAATAAGAGCAAAGTGATTGTGAAATCGATGATTGATATGGCGCATGCGCTCAGCTATCACGTCGTCGCGGAAGGCGTTGAGGATAATGACACGCTGCGGTGTCTGGAAGAGTTGCAATGTGATTCTGTTCAGGGCTTCTACTTTTCGCGTCCGCTGCAACACGATCAGATTCTGGAATGGTCAAAGCCGTATATTTAAGTGCCGACGTGAGAAGCAAAAACAAAAAATCCGCCGAAGCGGATTTTTTTATGCCGGTTATTCGCCAGTTTTGGGACGGATATGATAGGTGCCAAAAATGTTGCGGTCGGTTTCGAGACTGATACTCTGCCCTTTCGCATCTACGGTGATAGAACCGGTGGTTTTGGTCAGCGCACAGGCAATACGGACATCAATCTTGCGCAAGCCATTAGGCACATTTAAATCTACGTACTGATTAAAATGCAGGGAAGCCACGGTCTGGCCGTCCAGAATCACAATCAGCGGACAGGTTTTCTCAAACGGCACCGTGGACCACTGATCGATACGATGCAACCTGATGTGTGTCTGCCCTTCCGGCGCCGTAGTGCTGGCGTTAGCGAAAGAGGATTTGACCTGAAGGGTCGGTTCATAAGGATTGCTTGCGCACCCGGCTAAAAGCAGAGCAGCCAAGGCCACCAGTGTTTTTTTCATCGTTATCTCCCTGAGTTTATGCACGAATGATAGCAGCGTGCGCGGCGCGGGCAACAAAAAACCGGTGAGAGTTACGTGTGGCAGAAAGGGAGACGACAAAAGCGGGACAAATCTGTGACGTTAGTATGAAAATCAGCCACCCGAATTGCTAATCGCCGTCCGCTGGTATTTGATACTCTTATTAGGATTTATCCGATGAGACGTTCAACCAGATTCAGGAAGCATCTATGTACAGCTACACACTTATCGCCCCCGCAGGGATCGTAAAGACCTATGAAGACGAGTTTCGCGAGAAAGGCATTGAGCTGCTGGTTGCCAAACAGAATCGCTCAGAAATGGTGGTTTTACGCAGCAGCCAGTTCACTGAAGAACGCGCCTTTATCACTCATGTCCATCTGCTCATTTTCAGCCTGTGCATGCAGGTACAAAAACAACTAAAAAACGGCAATAAACCGAATACCACCATTATGTATTAATTCTTCGCACTCGCTTAACCCTGTTCCGGCCTCATTCTGTGAGGCCAGACGCTCCGCCTTCATCTATTTCCCTTCTGCAAATAATTGCGATACCTAAAAATAATCTTACTTAGTGGCTCAGATATATGCAGGTTCCCCGACGTTATTTTCGTCAGAACATGGTCATTAATTTCGACTGAGGTTGAAATCAAATATTCATTATCAAAGAAAAACCGGAAGAGGCAGAACGACATCAGGCAAGGTAGAGATTATCACCTTGATTTATTGAATGTTGGTGGGTCGTGCTGGGTTCGAACCAGCGACCAATTGATTAAGAGTCAACGGCTCTACCAACTGAGCTAACGACCCAACGGGACGGATTATTCGCCTGTCGGCCGGTGATGTCAAACGCTTATCCCTACTTTTTTTACCGTTATTCAAATCGAGAATTGTGCAGCTCATCACAAGCAAACGCGGTATTATTCTCTGTCTACTCACGCTCATCTGATTAATTAACACGCAGTTATCCCCGATGTAAAAATTACGATACATTTTTCCGGTTGGCATTTTTCATGCCAGTTATAATAAATACGCAATTAACATTACTATTACATCAACAGATCGTCGCTGTCGTTCACCGTGCCGGTCAAAATAACCGCGTTTCAAATCTTAATTTGTTGAAATGAATGCGATATGGCGGAGTTCATACGCAAAAGCAAAAAAACAGGAATTAATACAACATGCAAGACGAGTCAAAAATCCTCACACAGCCGGAGGAAGAGAACGCTGAAGGTCTGCGGCGCAATCTCTCCAACCGGCACATCCAACTGATTGCGATTGGTGGTGCCATCGGCACGGGTCTGTTCATGGGATCCGGCAAAACCATCAGCCTGGCCGGTCCTTCTATCATCTTCGTGTACATGATCATTGGCTTTATGCTGTTTTTCGTGATGCGCGCGATGGGCGAACTCCTGCTGTCCAACCTCGAATACAAATCCTTCAGCGATTTCGCCGCCGACCTGCTCGGCCCGTGGGCGGGATATTTCACCGGCTGGACCTACTGGTTCTGCTGGGTCGTCACCGGAATTGCCGACGTTGTGGCCATCACCGCTTACGCCCAGTTCTGGTTCCCCGGACTCTCGCAGTGGATCGCCTCTTTGCTGTGCGTTTTACTGTTACTTAGCCTGAATCTCGCCACGGTAAAAATGTTTGGTGAGATGGAATTCTGGTTCGCGATGATCAAAATCGTCGCCATCGTCGGGCTGATCATTGCCGGGCTGGTGATGGTTCTGACCCACTTCCAGACCCCAACCGGTACCGTCGCCTCTTTCAGCAATCTGTGGAATGACGGCGGATTCTTCCCGAAAGGCGTCAGCGGCTTTTTCGCCGGTTTCCAGATAGCAGTGTTTGCATTCGTCGGTATCGAACTGGTCGGGACCACCGCGGCTGAGACCAAAGATCCGCAGAAATCCTTGCCGCGCGCCATCAACGCCATCCCGCTGCGCATCATCATGTTTTACGTTTTCTCGCTTATCATGATCATGTCGGTCACGCCGTGGAGCCACGTCGTCGCGGATAAAAGCCCGTTTGTTGAACTGTTTGTTCTCGCCGGTCTGCCGGCAGCGGCGAGTATCATTAACTTTGTGGTGCTGACATCGGCAGCGTCTTCTGCCAACAGCGGTGTTTTCTCCACCAGCCGCATGTTGTTCGGCCTGGCGCAGGAAGGTAATGCACCGAAAGCGTTCGGCAAACTCTCTTCACGCGCGGTGCCGTCAAACGGCCTGACCTTCTCCTGCATCTGCCTGCTCGGTGGCGTAGTGCTGATATACCTTATCCCGAACGTGATGACCGTCTTTACGCTGGTCACCACCGTGTCAGCCATCTTGTTTATGTTCGTCTGGACAATCATCCTCTGCTCGTATCTGGTATACCGCCGTAAACGCCCACAGCTGCACGAAGCATCTATCTATAAAATGCCGCTGGGTAAGCTGATGTGCTGGGTTTGTATGGCCTTCTTTGCCGGTGTACTGGTGCTGCTGACCTTGCAGGATGATACCCGTCAGGCACTTATCGTCACGCCGCTGTGGTTCGTTATTCTGGGGATTGGCTACTGGCTGCGTTGCCGTCACCGTACTGCCTGAGTCTGAAATCCGCACATTACAGATGAAAAAAAGGAGCCGAATTTGGCTCCTTTTCTTTATTCACTCCACCTCTAACGCCTGCCTGAACTGTTCGAGCATTTTGGTCGCCGATGGCCTCGCCGAGGCGACTTTCACCGGCAACGCCGGTGGTACGCCGGGTTTCATGTCGCCGAGGTCGAACACAAAGCTATAGTCTGGCTCCTGCCCCATGCGTAAATCGCTGACCAGAATATGGCTACCCTGCTGTTTTACGCTGAAGAAGCCGTGGCTGAACCAGGCGACGCGGGCCAAAAAGGCGTTATCTTTGTGTGCTTCATATAACGCTTCTCCACGCGGATAAAAGCGGAAGCGGATCGGCGAATCAGGGTGCAGCAACGAGGTGAATCCTTCTCCGTAACTGTCTTTGGTCATCACCACTACGCGCCAGACCAATGTATTGAGCGGCGTGGGTGTCACCAGAACCTGCGTACTTTCGATATTCTGGCGTTGAAGTTCGTCGCCGACGTGCGCCGTCACCTGATGCTGTTCCACCACGGTGCAGGCCAGATACAGGCAGCTGACGCCCAACAGGACGTTATTCCAGACGATACCGCGCTGACGTTCACGATACAGCGCCAGCCCGACGCCGATAATCAGCGGCAAGGTGTAGAGCGGATCGATGATGAAAATGCTGCCGACCGCAAAGGGCGTATTAGTGAACGGCAGGCCAAGCTGCGTACCGTAGACGGTCATCAGATCCAGCAACGGATGGGTGATCAGCGCAAGCCAGACCGCGCCCCACCAGTGCCGGAAATGCTGCCCGGCGCTGAACAGTCTGGCCATCAGCCAGGCTAACAGCGGTGACAGCAGCGTCAGATAAAACAGCGCGTGGCTCTCGGTGCGGTGCAGCGTCATATTGCTGATAGGGTCACCGTGGTCATAAAACACGTCAAGATCCGGCAAGGTTCCGCACACCGCCCCCGCCAGCGCGGCTTTCCACACCGGCACGCGTTTACCCATCACCGCGATACCTACCGCAGCGCCCAAGACTAATTGTGATACCGAATCCATCCTGACCTCTTTAAGCCCGAAGCTGTATGCCTTCGGTAATAATGCGCTGTACGTTACTCACGGTCTGCTCGAAGAACTCAGGGTCGTTGAGCGTTTTGCCCGTGATGGCTTCGACCTGTACACCAAAATCCGCGTAATGCTGCGTCGTTGCCCACAGCATAAAAATCAGCTGCATCGGGTCAACCGGCGCGATTAATTGGTCTTTTATCCAGCCGCGGATCACGTCGGATTTATCTTCCACCAGCGTTTTCAGGCTGCCGCCGAGTTCCTGCCTGAGCAGCGGCGCGCCCTGCACCATCTCCAGACAGAACAGACGCGAAGCTTGCGGATGGTCGCGCGAAACACACAGCTTAAGGCGAATGTATTCCCGGATTGCTTCCAGCGGATGTTGATCCGACTGCAACGCTTTCAGCGGCGCCAGCCAGATATCGAGCAGGCCTTTCAGCACCGCGATGTACAAATCTTCCTTCGACGGAAAGTAGTACAGCAAATTGGTTTTCGAGACGTCGGCGCGCTCGGCGACCTGATCCAGGCTGGTGCCATGAATACCGTACAGCGAAAAAAATTCCAGCGCCGCCGCCATGATATTGCCACGCTTGGCGGCCACGGCGCGCGAACGTCGCGTCGGGGCTTTCGCTGCGGCTTTGCGAGTGTGACTTCCCCCGTCGGCAGGCTGCGGATGTTCATCCATTGGCTTCACAATGTCTCCCTGAGACAAACGGCAAGGCGGAAATCATAACAAATGGGGATAGAAGCGACTATCGCTATGCATCCGCATAATGAAAGCAACATGTTATCTAACACTACATAACCACAAAGGATTATAAATTTAACAAATTTGCACCATTTCTGTTCAATCCTGCCTGATTAACGTGCAGTTTGTTTTGACCAAATGGTCTGAAACAGACCATTTGCTCCACCTGAAATCGAAATCATTTTTCAACCCACTGAATATCCTGGTGATTATAAAAGTGGCATCCCCTTTGCAATAGTCCTCACGTCAGGAAATTTCAGCCCGGTGCAATTCGGAACCCGCAGGACGCACTCAAGCCGCGCAGAGAATTTCGCAAGCCCTTGTTTTGATCTCTAATTTTCAAAAATCTGTCATGAGGTGAGCTATGAAAATCGGCGTATTTATTCCTATCGGTAACAACGGCTGGTTGATTTCTGAAACCGCGCCGCAGTACAAACCGACTTTCGAACTGAACAAAACCATCGTGCAAAAAGCCGAGCACTACCATTTCGATTTCGCGCTGTCGATGATCAAACTGCGCGGCTTTGGCGGCAAAACCGAGTTCTGGGAACACAATATGGAGTCGTTCACGTTGATGGCTGGTCTGGCCGCCGTGACGTCCCGCATCCAGCTCTACGCCACCGCTGCGACGCTGGTGATGCCTCCGGCCATCGTGGCGCGCATGGCCGCGACTATTGACTCCATCTCCAATGGCCGTTTCGGCGTCAACGTGGTTACCGGCTGGCAGAAACCCGAATACGAGCAGATGGGCATGTGGCCGGGCGATGACTATTTCAGCCGCCGCTATGATTACCTGACCGAATACGTCAGCGTCCTGCGCGACCTGTGGGGCACCGGCCACTGCACGCTCGACGGCGAGTTCTTCAAGATGGACGACTGCCGCGTCAGCCCGCGTCCTCAGGCAGAAATGAAAGTCATCTGCGCCGGACAAAGCGACGCCGGCATGGCGTTCTCTGCTAAACACGCTGACTTCAACTTCTGCTTCGGCAAAGGCGTCAACACGCCGACCGCTTTCGCGCCGACTGCCGCACGAATGAAAACCGCCGCCGAAGCCGAAGGCCGGGACGTCTCGTCTTACGTGCTGTTTATGATTATCGCCGATGAAACCGACGCCGCCGCACGCGCCAAATGGGAGCTGTATAAATCCGGTGCCGATGCCGGTGCGCTGGCATGGCTCACCGATCAGAGCAGTAAAGACACTAAATCCGGTGCTGACACCAACGTCCGCCAGATGGCTGACCCGACCTCTGCGGTCAATATCAACATGGGTACGCTGGTGGGTTCTTACGCCAGCGTCGCCAAAATGCTCGATGAAATCGACACCGTGCCGGGCGCAGAAGGCATTCTGCTGACCTTCGATGATTTCGTCGAAGGCATTGAAAACTTTGGCCGCTACATTCAGCCATTAATGAAAACCCGTCAGCACATCGCGGCAGAACAGAAAGAGGTAGCGTAATGACTGTTTTTGAGAAACCTAAAGCGGTGGAAAATCAGACCGTTGTTCGCCGCGAGCCGAAAAATAGCGGCGATGAAACCATTCTCACCGCCCGTCCGGAAGCCATCGCCTTCACGCCGCAGCAAACGGCGCTCATCGTCGTGGATATGCAGAATGCCTACGCCTCGCAGGGCGGCTATCTGGATCTGGCGGGTTTTGACGTTTCCGCCACTGCGCCGGTGATTGCCAACATCAAAGTGGCGATTGCCGCCGCGCGTGCCGCCGGCATCAAAGTGATTTTCTTCCAGAACGGTTGGGACAATCAGTACGTCGAAGCGGGCGGTGCCGGTTCACCGAACTTCCACAAATCCAACGCACTGAAAACCATGCGTAAGCGTCCGGAACTGATGGGCAAACTGCTGGCGAAAGGCGACTGGGATTACGATTTGGTGGATGAACTCCAGCCGCAGCCGGGCGATATCGTGCTGCCAAAACCGCGTTACAGCGGGTTCTTCAACACTCAGCTCGACAGCCTGCTGCGCAGCTACGGCATTCATCATCTGGTCTTCACCGGCATCGCCACCAACGTGTGCGTTGAGTCCACGCTGCGTGACGGTTTCTTCCTCGAGTATTTCGGCGTAGTGCTGGAAGACGCCACCCATCAGGCAGGCCCGGAATTCGCGCAAAAAGCGGCGATTTATAACATCGAAACTTTCTTCGGCTGGGTGTCTGACGTGCGCAGTTTCTGCGATGCGGTGGGTTATAAATCTGAACAAAACGCAGCCTGACCGACAGCAGATAAGGAAAATTTGTATGCCTAAAAGTGCAATTATCCCGGCCGGTACCGGCGTTCCGCTGGCGCCCTTTGTTCCGGGCACCCTGGCCGATGGCGTGGTGTATGTCTCCGGCACGCTGCCGTTCGATAAAGACAATAACGTCGTGCATCTGGGAGACGCCGCCGCGCAAACCCGCCATGTGCTGGAGATCATTAAAAGCGTGATTGAGACCGCTGGCGGCACGATGGATGACGTCACCATGAACTCGATTTTCATCACCGACTGGGCGAACTATGCGGCAGTGAATCTGGTTTACGCGGAGTATTTCCCCGGCGAAAAACCGGCGCGGTTCTGCATTCAGTGCGGGCTGGTCAAACCGGGCGCGCTGATTGAAATCGCGTCGATTGCCCATATAGGAAAGCCGTGAGGTAACACTATGTATTATAAGGTGTCAGGTAAGAAAAATGCAGATGCCGAAACCGTGGTGCTCTCCTCCGGCCTCGGCGGTTCAGGCAGTTTCTGGCTGCCACAACTGTCAATGCTGAATGAGCATTTTCGCGTGGTAGTGTATGACCAGCACGGCACCGGCGTCAGTCAGGGCAGCGTCCCGGCGGGCTACCGCATGGAAGACATGGCGGACGAACTGGCCGGGCTGCTCAACGAGCTGGACGTCAGCCGCTGTCATCTGGTCGGTCACGCGCTCGGCGGCATTATCGGCCTGCACCTTGCCCTGCGTTATCCGGCGCTGCTGCAAAGCCTGGTGGTGATCAACGGCTGGACAAAACTCGACAGCCAGACCCGCCGCTGCTTTGAAGTGCGCCAGAATCTGCTGCTCAACAGCGGCGTCGATGCCTACGTGCAGGCGCAGCCGCTGTTTTTGTATCCCGGCGACTGGCTTTCTGAAAACGAAGAATTGTTGCAAGAGGAGCGCCAGCACCAGGTAGCGCATTTTCAGGGGATGGAAAACCTGCTGCACCGCTTGCAGGCGCTGATGGCATCCGATCTGACCGATACGCTCGGGCAGGTGATCGCCCCGACGCTGGCGTTTAGCTGTAAAGATGATTTGCTGGTGCCGTGGATGCGTTCCGCCGATCTCGCGGCCCGACTGCCCAACGGCGAACACACGCAAATGTTGTACGGCGGCCATGCGATGAGCGTGACCGATCCCGATACCTTTAACCCTATTTTACTGGACTGGCTGCTACGGCATTCATCGCAAAACACGGCCACGCCGTCCAGCCGCCTGCCCACGGAGACATCATGGCCGAAGCATTAACCGCCAGCGCACTGGCGACTTTATTCACCGAAGCCCGCACCCACAATGGCTGGCTGAATAAACCCGTCACCGGTGAAGAGCTGAAAACAATTTATGATCTGGCGCGCATGGGGCCGACCTCCGCCAACTGCAGCCCGCTGCGCATCGTATTTATTCAGAGTCAGGAAGCCAAAGAGAAACTGGCACCGGCGTTATCGGGCGGCAATCTGAAAAAAACCCTAACCGCGCCGGTTACAGCCATCGTCGCCTGGGATCCGGAGTTTTACGAGCTGCTGCCAGAGCTGTTTCCCTCCGGCGATGCCCGCTCGTGGTTCACCTCCAGCCCGCAGCTGGCGCATGATACCGCGTTTCGTAACAGCAGTTTGCAGGCGGCATATCTGATCCTTGCCTGCCGCTCGCTGGGGCTCGATACCGGACCGATGTCTGGTTTTGACAATGCCAAAGTGGATGAAACTTTCCTGTCGGATACCGGCTGGAAATCCAATTTTCTGATAAACATCGGTTACGGCGATACCAGCAAAGTGTATCCGCGCGCACCGCGACTTGATTTCGACCGCGCCTGCCGCGTGCTGTAAGTCACTGACAGAACTCTGAGGACCCGATCATGCAAACCACCCTGAATGCCGTGGATTTACCCGTTGCACCTGCTGCGAACAACGCCGTTGAGGAAATCGCTGCCGTTGAGAAAAAAGAGTACCGCGATGCAATGGCGCACATCGGTTCGGCCGTCAACATCATTACCACTGACGGCCCCGCAGGTCGTGCCGGATTCACCGCCTCTGCGGTGTGCAGCGTCACCGATTCCCCACCGACGCTGCTGGTATGCCTCAACCGCTCGGCCTCGGTGTACCCGGTGTTTAAGGAGAATCAGGTGCTGTGCGTGAATACGCTGGCAGATTGCCATGAGTCGTTGTCCAACCTGTTCGGCGGAAAAACTCCCATGGAGCAACGTTTTGCCGCTGCCGAATGGGCGCGTCTCGCCACCGGCTCCCCTGTCCTCACCGACGCACTGGTGTCGTTTGACTGCAAAGTCACGCAGGTCACCAGCGTTGGCACCCATGACATTCTTATCTGTGAAGCCGTCGCGCTGCGACGAAACGACGAACGCCACGGACTGGTGTATTTCGACCGCCGCTATCACCCGCTGATGCGTCAGTCTGCCTGTTAATTTAACCTGATTAGGGAACACAGCATGGCAAACACTTACTTTCCAACCTGGCGTAAAAGAGAAGGCAATTTAGATGGCGCAGTGATCGCCCCGGAGGAGCGGCTGCCGTTAGGGCCGACGCTGGTCATGGGGCTGCAGCATACGGTGGCGATGTTTGGTGCCACGGTACTGATGCCGCTGCTGATGGGCTTCGACGCCAATATGGCGATCCTGATGTCCGGTATCGGCACCCTGCTGTTCTTCCTGGTGGTCGGCGGACGTGTCCCCAGCTATCTCGGCTCCAGCGCGGCGTTTGTCGGGCTGGTGATCGCGGTGACCGGTTACAGCGGCCACGGTGCGAACCCTAATATCGGCGTGGCACTCGGCGGGATTATTGCCTGCGGCGTGGTCTATACGCTGATAGGCTTTGTGGTAATGGCCGTCGGGACGCGCTGGATTGAACGTCTGATGCCACCGGTGGTGACGGGTGCGGTAGTGATGGCGATTGGCCTGAACCTCGCGCCGATCGCCATCAACAGCGTATCAGCCTCTTCTTTTGACAGCTGGATGGCGGTGGTGACCGTGCTGTGCATCGGCTCTGTCGCGGTATTCACCCGCGGTCTGGTGCAACGCCTGTTGTTGCTGCTGGGCCTTATCGCTGCGTACCTGATTTACATGGTGGTGACTAACGGACTGGGGCTCGGCGCGCCGGTAGATTTCTCCGCCGTGGCGCAGGCGCCGTGGTTCGGCGTTCCGACCATCACCACGCCAGTCTTCAGCTCCCACGCCATGCTGATGATAGCGCCGGTGGCGGTGATTCTGGTGGCAGAAAACCTCGGCCACATTAAAGCAGTTGCAGGTATGACCGGCAAAAACCTCGACCCGTATATGGGCCGCGCGTTTGTCGGCGACGGTCTGGCGACGTTACTTTCTGCATCAGCAGGCGGTACGGGCGTCACTACCTACGCAGAAAACATTGGCGTCATGGCGGTCACCAAAATTTACTCCACGCTGATTTTCGTTGCGGCAGCCGTTGTTGCCATTGTGTTGGGCTTCTCGCCCAAATTTGGTGCACTGATCCACACCATTCCCGGCCCGGTGCTCGGCGGCGCATCAATTGTGGTGTTCGGTCTGATTGCGGTAGCCGGTGCGCGTATCTGGGTACAAAACCAGGTGGATCTGGGACTTAACGGCAATCTGATCATGGTCGCGGTGACGCTGGTACTGGGCGCAGGCAACTTTACCCTGAGCCTTGGCGGCTTCAGCATGGGCGGCATCGGCACGGCGACATTCGGCGCAATCTTGCTCAATGCCTTCCTGAGTCGCAGCAACAAAGAAAAAACGCTGCCTGTTTCAGAAACTGGCACAGAAGCTGCATTAAAAGATCACTGACGACCTCAGTTTCTCCTTAGCTCATCATTTTTGATGATCGCCAGCGGTTAGCCGGTCCACCCGTCCGGATTAGCCGCTGGTTTTTTTCTTTCTGCCCTCCCCATTCCTGTTTTCCAGCTAAGCAATGCAGATTTCCTTCGTTCACCTGCCCTTTAAATTGGTTTGTTATGGGTCCAGCAGTTTCGTTCTATACGCGCTGCGGGAGTCATTCACTTGCCAATAATAAAAAGGGTCGTCTTATGCAAAACATTCGCCGGAAAAGCGCCATCGCTCGCGCACTGGCTTTAGGAGTTCTTCTCACCAGCACGTCCACCGTATTTGCTGCCGACGGCGCGCCGGTTCAGGGCGGAACACTGATTTATCTCGAACAGCAGGCACACACCAACCTTTATCCTCCAGCGGGCGGATTCTACCCGAATGGCGGCATCCTCAACCAAATCACCGATAAACTGACTTACCAGAACCCGCAGACGCTGGAAGTGGAACCCTGGATCGCCGAATCCTGGACGTTTAACGCTGACAAAACCGAGTACACCTTCAAACTGCGTCCGGGCGTGACCTTCTCCGACGGCACGCCGCTCGACGCCAATGCGGTGGCTAAAAACTTTGATACCTACGGTCTGGGCAACAAAGAGCATCATCTGCCGGTCTCTGAAGTCATCAACAACTACGACCACAGCGAAGTGATCGACCCGCTGACCGTGAAGTTTTATTTCAAAAAATCCTCTCCGGGCTTCCTGCAAGGGACGGCCACGATTGGCTCGGGGCTGGTTTCACTGAGCACGCTGAACCGCAATTTTGATGCGCTGGGCGATGCGACGCACATCATCGGCTCCGGCCCGTTTGTGGTCAGTAAAGAAACCCTCGGGCGCGAAGTCGATCTGACTGCGCGTAAAGAGTACAACTGGGGGCCGAAAAACCTCAAACAGCAGGGCCGCGCCAATCTCGACGGCATCAAAGTGATTGTCACCGGCGAAGACAGCGTGCGTATCGGCGCGCTGCTGGCAGGTCAGGCGGATTTCATCCGTCAGGTTCAGGCGTATGACGAAAAACAGGCCAAAGACCAGAACTTCCCGATTTATGCCGCGCCGACCAAAGGCGTGAACGACGGCATCGCCTTCCGCCCGGATAACGCGCTGGTGTCAGATCTCAAAGTGCGTCAGGCATTGCTGCATGCCACCAACAGCAAACAGGTGGTCGATACCCTCTTCTCGCCAAACTATCCGCAGGCCACTTCGGTCATCGCCAAAACGGCCGCCGGTTACGTCGATCTCAGCCACAAGCTGACCTATGACCCGACGCTCGCGAAAAAGCTGCTGGACGAAGCGGGCTGGAAACCGGGCGCAAATGGCATCCGTCAGAAAGACGGCAAAACGCTGGCGCTGACAATTTATGAATCCCTGCCGCAGCCGCAGAACAAAGAAGTGTTGCAGCTGGTTTCCCAGCAGTGGAGTCAGGTCGGCGCGAAGCTGAACATTCTGGCCGGTGACGCAGGCAGCCGCGTGGCGGATAACCTGGATCCGGAAAAAACGCCGGCTAACGTCGTCGAAGTTGGCCGCGCCGATCCTGACGTCATCAAAAGCTCGTTCTACCCGACCAACCGCGATGCGCTGCTGCAAAAAGGTGGCCTGAGCAGCAAGGTGAAAAGCTTCCGCGACGACAAGCTTAATGACCTGCTGACCGCTATTTCGGCAGAAGTGGATCCGAAAAAACGTCTGGCCCTGACGGCAGATGTGCAGAACTACCTGCTCGATCAGGCTTACATCATTCCAATTTTCGAAGAGCCGCAGGTCTTTGCCGGTGCGCCGTATCTGAAAGGCGTGAATTTCGAAGCCGTTGGCCGTCCGAGCTTCTACGGCGCATGGCTGGAAAAGCATTAACAGGCAGGAGTGAATGATGAACCGATACGTGAGCGGTCGTCTGGGTCAGGCTGTACTGGTGTTGTGGGCGGCGTTTACCGTGTCCTTCATCCTGTTGCAGGTGCTGCCGGGCGACGCGATTCTGATTAAATTCCAGAACCCGGATATGGGATTAAGCCCGGCGCAGATCGCCGATATGCGTGCGGCCTACGGTGCGGATGTGCCGCTGCCACAGCAGTATCTGCACACTCTCGGCAATTTCCTGCGCGGGGATCTGGGTTATTCGATTCAGGCTGGCGTACCGGTCACTGAATTACTCAGCACCAACTTCCCGCCGACGCTGCGGCTGGCGCTGATTGGCTTTGCACTGGCCGCCGTAGTGGCCTTTGCACTGGCGTTTCTCTCCAGCCTGCTGCACTTCGGCTGGCTAAAAAACCTGTTGCAGTCAGTGCCGTCGCTGTTTATTTCCATACCGACCTTCTGGCTGGGCATTGTGCTCATCCAGATTTTCTCCTTCCATCTGCGCTGGATCCCGGTGATTAACCCCGGCGAATGGGTCGGGCTGATTTTGCCGATCGTGACGCTGGCAGTGCCGATTTCCGCGCCGCTGGCGCAAATCCTGATCCGCAGTATCGATCAGGTTCAGACACAACCGTTTGTCGCCGTCGCCCGTGCCAAAGGCGCGAGCCGCAGCGGCGTGCTGTGGCGTCACGTGGCGCGTAATGCCCTGCTTCCGGCGCTGACTATCGCCGGTCTGCTGTTTGGCGAACTGATTGCCGGGGCGCTTATCACCGAAACCGTGTTCGGTCTCAACGGTCTGGGTCAGCTGACGCAACAGGCGGTGAATAATCAGGACGTCGCTGTATTGCAGGCGATTGTAGTGATTTCCGCCGCCGCCTTTGTCGGCATCAATTTACTGGTCGATCTGCTCTATCCGCTGCTCGATCCGCGTCTGAAAACGTCCGCTAAACGTTCCGCCGGAGCCACCTCATGAGCAGTTTACCGCTTGGCAAAAGCGCCCTGTCTTTGCCCCTCACGCAGCGCCGCCGCTGGAAAACCGCCCGTCTGCAACCGGCGCTGATTTTAGCCTGGCTGGTGATGGCGACCGTCATTCTCTGGGCGATTGCGCCCGGCTGGTTTACCGATTACAGCGGCACCGAAGGCATCGCCGGTGCGCAACGTCTGGCGCCACAGGCCGGACACTGGCTCGGCACCGATCAGCTTGGCCGCGACGTCTACGCGCGCATTGTTTACGGCGCATCGCATTCGCTGTCCGGCGCGCTGGTCGCAGTGGCGCTGGGGCTGGTGTTCGGCACCGCCTTAGGGCTGGCGGCCGGTGCCAGCGGCGGCGTGATTGACGCCATCGTCATGCGTATTAATGACGTGCTTCTCTCGATTCCCGGCCTGTTGCTCTCGCTGAGCGTGATCATCCTGCTCGGCTTCGGCACGGTGCATGCGGCGATTGCCGTCGGCGTCACTTCGGTCGCCAACTTCGCTCGCCTTGCCCGCGCCGAAGTGGTGCTGGTGCGCCACAGCGATTACGTCGAAGCCGCCTATGGCAGCGGCGGCACATTCTTCTCGATTCTCTGGCGACATATTTTGCCTAACTCGCTGACCTCGGTAATCGCCTTCTCGGCGTTGCAGTTCGGCAGCGCGATACTGGCGATTTCCACCCTGAGTTTCCTCGGCTACGGCACACCACCGCCGACGCCGGAATGGGGTCTGCTGATAGCCGAAGGCCGTAACTACATTTCTACCGCCTGGTGGCTGACCACCTTCCCAGGCATCGTCGTGGTGCTGGTAGTGCTTTCCGCCAACCGCATCAGCCAGTCATTACGCAGGAGAACGCGATGAACGCTCAGGCCACGTTTAAACATGACGCCCCGCCCGTCCTCGAACTGGAAAATGTGTCGATTGCCTACGATGGCAAACCGGTGGTGCACAACGTGTCGTTTTCCATTCACGCCGGAGAAGTACTGGCGCTGGTGGGCGAATCGGGCTCCGGTAAAACCACCACTGCGCAGGCGATCATCGGCCTGCTGGCGGAAAACGGCCATATCGATCAGGGCGAAATCCGCCTCAACGGCACCGACATCAGCCAGTGGTCGCAGCGCCGTCTTGACGCTCTGCGCGGCGCACGCATCAGCCTGATCCCGCAGGATCCGACCAGTTCACTCGATCCGGTGAAAACCATCGGCTCACAGGTGGCGGAAATTCTCGACATCCATCAGCGCCTGCCACGCAAACAGCGCGATGAGCGCGTGGTTGAACTGCTGACCCGCGTTGGCCTTACGCACCCCGAACAACGCGCGAAGCAGTATCCGCACGAACTGTCCGGCGGCATGAAACAGCGCGTGCTGATTGCGATTGCCATCGCATTACAACCGGCGCTGATCATCGCGGATGAACCGACCAGCGCACTGGACGTGACGGTACAAAAGCGCATTCTGGACCTGATCGACGATCTGCGTCGCGAGTTCGGCACCGCCGTGTTGCTGGTCACGCACGATCTGGCGATCGCTGCCGAACGCGCCGACCGGCTGCTGGTTTTCCGTCACGGCAAAGTGCAGGAACAGGGCATCACCGCCGGGGTGCTGAGCGCACCGAAAAGCGACTACACCCGCCAGTTGTTTGCAGACGTTCCTGCCCTTTCAGGCCGCCACCGCGCACAAAGTAAAGCGAGCACCGAACCGGTATTAGTGGTCGAAGGCGTGACGCACGACTTCACGCTGGGCGGTAAAAATCACGCCGCCTTTCGCGCGGTGGATAACGTCTCGTTCAGCATTCCGCGCGGGACGACGCATTCGCTGGTCGGCGAATCAGGCTCAGGAAAAACCACGCTGGCGCGCATTCTGCTCGGTTTTCAGAAACCGGATAAAGGCCGCGTGCTGATCGACGGCGAAGACATCACCCGCCTCAAAGGGGAACCGCTGCGCCAGCTGCGCAAGAAAATTCAGCTGGTGTATCAGAATCCGTTTGCTTCACTGGATCCGTCACAAACGCTGTTCAGCGTGATCGAAGAGCCGTTGCTGAATTTCGAAAAAATTCCGTCCGCCGAACGCCGTCAGCGCGTGCTGGATATCGCCCGCCGCGTGGCGCTGCCGGAGGAATTGCTCAGCCGCAAACCGCGTGAGCTGTCCGGCGGTCAGCGTCAGCGCGTGGCCATTGCGCGCGCCCTGATCCTCGAACCGAAGGTACTGATCCTCGATGAAGCCACCTCGGCGCTTGATGTCACGGTACAGGCGCAGATCCTCACGCTGCTTTCACAACTTCAGGATTCGCTTGGCCTGACCTATTTATTTATCTCGCACGATCTGGCGACCGTCCGGCAAATCTCCCACAGCGTCTCGGTGTTAAACCGCGGGCAACAGGTGGATTCCGGCGAAGTGGAAGCAGTATTTGCGCTGCCATCCAGCGATTACACCCGCCAGCTGATTGATGCCATTCCCGGCCGCCATCGCGCCGCCTGAGAGGAAAATTATGAGCAGTAAACGTCTTGGATTTTTTACCCGCCTTTTGGACAACACCAGCGCACAGGAGCGCTACCGGCTGGCGACCGAGCAAATCATTCATGCCGAGCAGCTGGGTTTTGATTCCGCGTGGGTCGCGCAGCACCATTTCCACGAAGCCGAAGGCGGCCTGCCCGCGCCGCTGGTGTTTCTTGCGCAGGTGGCGGCAAATACCCGTTTTATTCGCCTCGGTACCGGCGTGATTACGCTGCCGATGGAGAATGCGCTGCGCGTGGCCGAAGACACCGCCGTGCTGGATTTGCTCAGTGGCGGGAGGCTGGAGATCGGTCTCGGTTCCGGCGGCACGCCAACGTCCTTCCCGCCGTTCGGGCTGGAAAGTCAGGATCGCGGCGCGGCGTTTGCCCGTAATCTGCACACCCTGCTCACCGCATGGCGCGGTGAAAAACTGGCGGGCACCGATAATCGCCTGTATCCGGCAGCACCTCACCTGGCGCACCGCGTCTGGCAGGCGACATTCTCCGTGGACGGTGGTGCGCGAGCGGGTAAATCCGGCGATGGCCTGATGCTGTCGCGCACCCAGCCACGACCGGCGGATGCACCGGATCTGCGTCTCGACGAACTGCAAAACCCGATCATTGATGCCTATCTCGACGCACTGCCTGACGGTGTTGCGCCCCGCATCATGGGATCGCGCACCGCGTTCGTCACCGGAAATGGCGAAGACGCCCGTGAGCTGGCGCAAAAAGGCCTGCGCCGTCAGGCCGAAAATCACCGTGCCAGCGGGCAAATCGTACAAGGCGATACGCTCGATGATTACATCCGCGCGTTCGACGTCCATCTCGGCACGGCAGCGCAGGTGACCGCCTCATTGCAGGCCGATACCGCGCTGGCCCGCGTCACCGATTTGGCGTTTCAGGTGCACTCCATCGATCCGCCACATCCGTACATTTTGCGTTCTATCGAACTGATCGCCCGTCACGTCGCACCGGCCCTCGGCTGGGTTCGCCGCACGCCGTCACGCGCCGTTTCCACGTCTTCCTCCGATACCACTTTCTCCAAGGAAATCCAATGACCGACTATTCGACCGACCTGCTGGAAAAACTGGCCGAGATCGCCCCGGCGTCTGAACTGAAACAGGCGCGCGACACGCGTGAGGCCGCCACCCGCCATGCGCAGGGCAGCTACGACGCGTTATTTACCGAACAGGATGGCGTGGATTTCACGCTGGCGGAGCGTCTGCGTTTGGCGCAAAACGTGGCGCGCTGGCACGGTGATTCCCAGCTGACTAATCACTATTCCGAGCGTTTGCAGGATTTGCCCGATATCGATGAAACCGCCCGCCTCGACGCGGCGCTGACGCACGGTGAACGTCTGAGTTTCAAACCCGCCAGCGCCACGCCCGCACATTTGCAGGCGCTGAGAAAAGCCGGATGGTCAGTCGATGCGATTGTCACGCTGTCGCAGCTGATTTCCTTCGTCAGTTTCCAGAGCCGCGCGCTGCGCAGCTACCGGCTGATCGGCGGTAAGCCGGTGGAAAACGGCAGCAATAAACCGGTCGGCGCGGCGTTCTGGCGCACCGATCCCAACACACATAATGGCCGTGACGCACCGCAAGCGTTCACCCAGGAAGAGCTCGGCTGGGAGCCGTGGATCCCGGCGAAAAAGCTGGAAGAATTTGATGAAGCCCAGCAGGCGATTCTGGCAAAATTCGGCCATACCGATTCCGACTATTTCCGTCTGTTAGGCCGCAATTTGCCGGTGCTGGAACAGCGCACTCTGACCGACAAAGGCATTTTCTTCACCTCCGGCGGCCTGCCGCGTAAAGAGCGTGAACTGGCCGCCACCGTGGCCAGTAAAATCAACGGCTGTATCTTCTGCGCGTCGGTGCATTCGCGCAAAGCCAGCCAGCTGTCAAAGCAAACCGACGATGTTCAGCGTCTGATCGACACCGCACCGGGTGGCATTCTCAGCAAAGACCAGTCCCCGCGCTGGCAGGCTGAAATCGACTTCGCCGCCGCGCTCTCCGCTACCCCGCCGGTCGCCACTGCTCAGCACATCGCCGCCCTGCGCGATCAGGGTCTGAGCGAACTGGAGATCGTCGATTTAGCGCAGTCCACGGCGTTTTTCGCCTGGGCAAACCGTCTGATGTTAACGCTGGGAGAACCGTTCAATGACTGAGTCTCTTCGCCCGCAGCTCGACCACGTGGTGCTCAACGTCGCCGAACAGCTCAATCATTCCGAACAACAGTTCCGCCGGTTAGGATTTCATCTCACCGCGCGCGGCCACCACTCTCTGGGATCGAGCAATCATCTGGCGATTTTCGGCGAAAACTATCTCGAACTGCTCGGTTATGAGCCGGGTAATGCCCACACCCGCACCGACTTATGGCAGGCTCCGCTCGGTCTGACCGGTCTGGTGTGGAAAACGCAGAATTCAGCGGCGGTTTACCAGCATCTGCAAAATCAAAATATCGCCGGATCGCCTCCCGCTGAATTCTTCCGCCCGGTGGCACTCAACGACGGCACCTCGCCAAATGCGCGGTTCCGCACCGTTCCGCTGGCCGCCGATCGCGTGCCCAATGGCCGCAGTTTCTTCTGTCATCACCTGACACCGGAGCTGGTGTGGCGCAACGAATGGCAGCACCACCCTAATGGTGTCGCTGACATCACCGGCTTTGTGATTTCCGCCGCTGACCCGCAGGCTGCGGCAAGGGTTTACGGGGAGTTGTTTGGTGCTGAAGCCTTACAAAGTGTTGCCGATGGCGTGATTCTGTGCGCCGGGCGCGCTGCCGTCCGGTTTGTGACACCAAAGCAGGCCACGGCAGAATTCGGCATTGTGCCCGAAGGTGATGGCGGCAGCGCGCGGATGGTCGGGTTGGAGTTTGCGACGCGGTCGCTGGAGGCGGTGCGTAATAGTTTGCGGGTGGGGGAAATACCGTTTAATGACTTAACCCGTCTGGTTTTGGTTCGCGCGGCGGACGCACTGGGCGTCGCGTTGGCGTTTCGGGAAGAATAAATTCAAGATCAGCCAAAATCTGGCCGGTTTGCTCCTCTCTCTGCGAAGGGGAGAGCTGGCAATAAACGTGTTAAAGCACACTTTAACCTTTGGATTTAACGTTAATACCCCACGCAGAGGAAGGAGCAGTTCGCGGGAGTCCGCAGGGCGTGCGTTTAGGCGTACTCAAGGCCAACTGAAGTAGCAACTCAAACCCCCCTCATTGCATCAATCACTGCAATAAAAAAGGCGCGACATTTTCACGTCGCGCCTTTCAACAAGCTTAAACACTTTTAGATGACGGCTTTAGCCGCTACCGCCGCATCTGAACGTTTCAGAATGGCGTAAGCACCACCGGCCAGCACGGTACCCACAATGATCGAAATCAGATAACCGAGAACAGGTGTGATTGCGCCAGGGATCAGCAGAACGAACAGACCGCCGTGCGGTGCCATCAGCTGTGCGTGGAAGGCCATCGACAGAGCACCTGTTACGGCACCCCCTACGATACAGCAAGGCAGTACGCGCATCGGGTCACGGGCAGCGAAAGGAATCGCACCTTCGGAGATAAAGCACAGGCCCAGAACCAGCGCCGCTTTACCGCCCTCACGTTCACTCTGCTCGAACTTATTACGCGCCAGCAGCGTTGCCAGACCCATCGCCAGCGGTGGCACCATACCGGCAGCCATGATGGCAGCCATTGGTGCGTAGACGGAAGAACTCAGCAGTGCCACGCCGAACGCGTAAGCGGCTTTGTTCACCGGGCCACCCATATCGGTACACATCATCGCACCCAGGATTGCGCCCAGCAGTACCGCATTCGCTGTACCCAAAGATTGTAGCCAGGCAGTCAGACCCGCCATGATTTTAGCAACCGGCGTACCGACCACGTAAATCATGACCAGGCCGGTAATCAGACTCGCCACCAGCGGAATAATCAGGATAGGCTTCAGGGCTTCCATACTTTGCGGTAACTTCAGCTTGCCGCTGATGGCTTTCGCCACGTAACCCGCCAGGAAACCGGCAATGATACCGCCCAGGAAACCCGCACCGGTGCTGACAGCCAGCATACCGCCGATAAGACCCGGCGTCAGACCCGGACGGTCTGCGATGGAGAAAGCAATGAAACCAGCCAGAACCGGCACCATCAGCGCGAAGGCGGAAGCGCCACCGATTTGCATCAGTGCAGCCGCCAGCGTGCCCTTCACTTCAAAGGCTTTGATACCGAATACGAAGGAAAGCGCGATACACAGACCACCCGCAACAACCATCGGCAGCATGTAAGACACGCCGGTCAGGAGGTGACGGTATGGGCCTGAACCGCCCACTTCTTTCTTCTTCGTTGTTGAAGCCGCGCCCTGTGCGTTAGGGGCATACACTTCAGCTTCCACCAGCGCTTTATCCAGTTCCTGCTTGGTCTTTTTCAGTGCCAGACCCGTAGAGGTGCGGTACATCGGCTTACCGGCAAATTTCGCCAGATCCACTTCGATGTCAGCCGCAACAATCACCAGATCGGCTGCTGCAACTTCTTCAGGCGTGATGGCGTTACCGGCACCCACGGAACCACGGGTTTCAACTTTCACCCACCAGCCGCGTTTTTTAGCTTCACTTTCGATAGCTTCAGCCGCCATGAAAGTGTGCGCTACGCCGGTCGGGCACGCGGTGATCGCCACAATACGTTTTGGACCGTTAGCAGCCGGTGCTGAAACAGCAGCCACCGCGGCGGGAGCAACGTAAGGTTTCGCTTCAGCCAGTGCGCGTTGCACGAAAGCTTCAGGTTCGCGAACCGCAGCAGCCACATCGCCGGTATAAATATTCTTGCCGGTCAGCGTCGCATCGTTTGGCACGGTTTCACCGGCGACGATCACGATTTCAGCGTCAGCAGCCTGCTCAACCAGCTGGTGCCCGGCTTTCGCTACGGCAGCAGCGAGCAAATTTTTCGCCAGATGGCTGCGAGCCTGTCCCAGCGAACTGTCTATCATCAGCAGCGTTTTCATTCTGCCTCCTGCGGATTAAAAGGGTTTCAGATCAACACGGGCCATCATCGCCGCGAGCTGCGGACGATCGGTGACACCGACATTACTCTGGCTGACAGCCAGGGCGGCAACGGCGGTTGCCAGTCGTAGCGTATGTTCACTGGATTCACGCATCAGTAAACCGTAGATCAGGCCACCGACCATAGAGTCACCGGCACCGACGGTGCTGACAACTTCACAAGCTGGCGGTTTGGCGATCCACGCACCGGATGCGTTAACCCACAAGGCACCTTCTGCACCCAGAGAAATCACCACATGGGCGATACCCTGGTCACGCAAGGCGTGCGCGGCTTCTACCACGTCACTCAGTTCTGGCAATTTACGGCCAGCCCAAATTTCCAGCTCACGGCGGTTAGGTTTAACCAACCACGGCGCAGCTTTCAGGCCAGCAACCAGTGCTTCACGGCTGCTGTCGAAAATGATGCACGGGCACTGCGCGCGCAGACGTTTCATCCAGTCGGTGAATGCGTCAGGATCGACGCCGGCAGGCAGACTGCCGCTCACGCAGACCATGTCGAACTGGCCTAGCCATGACAGAGAATCCGTCACGAAACGTTCCCAGTCCGCCGGCGTCACGTTAAAACCGGAGAAATTGAAGTCGCTGACTTCGCCGTCTTTTTCGGTCAGTTTGACGTTGATGCGGGTACGGCCATTGACCACCTGAAAGCGGTTGGCGATGCCCAGATCGCTAAACAGCAGCTGGAAGCCGTCCTGATTTTCTTTACCGAGGAAACCACCCACGGTGACGTCGATGCCGAGATCTTTCAGCACTTTCGCAACGTTGATGCCTTTACCTGCAGCATGCAGGCCAGTGGTCTGCACCAGATTCACTTCACCGCGTTCGATTTCAGGCACATAGCCCACTAAATCGTACGCCGGGTTAAGGGTAATTGTGGCGACTCTGCGGCTCATGCGCCCTCCCCAAGACCTTCGGAAATGGCTTCACCGATGGTTTTCAATGCCAGTTCGGCATCTTCACCGCTGGCGGTAAAGCGCAGGTGATGACCTTTTTTCACGCCCAGCGCGACGACTTTCATCAGGCTGCGGCCATTGGCAGGTTTACCGCTGCCATCAAGATTGGTGACGGTGATTTCGCTGGTGAACTGTTTGATCACGTTGACCAGCGCCGTACCCGGACGCGCATGCAGACCGTGTTCGTTGCGGATCACGTATTCAGCCGTCAGCACGTTGGCTTCTTCTGCGACTTCACTGGTCAGCAAGGCCAGCACACCCACGGCGTCAGCCGTCAGCAGGCGTTCAGCTTTGTTGGCAATCAGCAGATCGCTTAAGTAGTTCAGCACGTTCAGAGGCTGATCGTCGGCGACGGAAATAGTCAGCAGCAACGCCACCTTTTCACCGTCCAGTTCGAAGGCCTGTTGAGCACGACTGACCGTCGCCGCGCTTTTCAGATTGCCTTCGGTGCTGTCGCTCAGCCAGATGCCCTGCCCCAGATTCAGCGGTTTACGGCTGATCACGTCACTGACGAAGGCCGTATCGACCGCGCCAACCTGTTGCAGACGACCGGCGTTCAGTGCCTGCAGGGTGATCAAATTTTCTGCCGCAACATCTACCGCAATCAATTGAGTATCAAACAGGAATTCAGCGGCGTTCTTCTCGCCCATCAGCAGACTGCGCAGCTCTTCAGCTGAATCTGTTTTCGCCATGCGTTCTGCCACGCTGTCATCACTTAAGACATGCGTCAGCTGACGCAGCAGGCTGAGGTGTTCATCAGAACGGGCTGCGATGCCAATAACGATGTAAGCGGTCTGATCTTCGCCCCAGGCAATGCCCTGTGGGAACTGATAAACCTGAACGCCAGTATCGAGCACCAGATCACGCGTATCGGTGGTGCCATGAGGGATAGCGATGCCATTACCGAGGTAAGTGGAAGTTTGCAGTTCACGGGCTAACATGCCGTCTACATAACCTTCGCTGACACGGCCAGCCTGAGTCAGCGCAGCGGCGACCTGACGAATGGCCTCCTGCTTGTCGCTGGCAGCTGCACCGAGGTGAATATCTTGCTGTGACAGTTGGAACATAATTCTCCTCTCCTGCTGAAATTGAATCGTTTCAGCTTTACTGAGAAAAAAGGAGCGTCACCAGATTTCGTTGTTGAAACTGATAACGCTGAAACGTTTCAGGAAGTCTTAATCGGCCTCGCTTTTAAAGCAAGTTTTCCCTGATTCTACGTGATGAATTTTTGATGCTACGCACAGTTTCCTTTATTCAGAACGTTCGGAACGAATCACTTAACACAAATGCTGAAGTCAGGCTGACGCGGTTGTATTGAGTCTTAAACGTCAAAAGCTGACGTCAGCTGACGATTTCTGATGCTGCTGTCGGGCACTGTCTTTCGGCTATTTTTAACACAAAGTGCGGTTTTATTATTCAGTATGGCAAATTCATCCGGGTTTACATTTTTGATGATCAAAACCTGTTTTTGTTTTTTTTAAACTGTCGTAACATTCGCGCAAATTTCGTCCCTTCCCTACTTCTGGCACAGTTATCTCAATGCGAACATCTACAGCGTCAGCCCGCCGCCTGCCCGACATGACCTCGACGGCCTTTCTGATCATCGCCTTTCTCACTGGCATCGCGGGCGCGTTACAAACGCCGACACTCAGCCTGTTTCTGACCTCTCAGGTTTACGTCAGCCCGTTTATGGTCGGCATCTTCTTTACCGGCAGCGCGGTGATCGGCATTTTTGTCAGCCAGCTGCTGGCAACGTGGTCGGATAAACGCGGCGATCGCAAAACGCTGATCCTCTATTGCTGCCTGCTCGGTGCGCTGGCGTGTGTGCTGTTCGCCTTCAACCGCAACTACTTTATTTTGCTGTTTATCGGCGTGTTGTTATCGAGCTTCGGCTCCACCGCCAACCCCCAGATGTTCGCGCTGGCGCGTGAACATGCTGAGAAAACCGGGCGTGAAGCGGTAATGTTCAGCTCTATTTTGCGCGCGCAGGTTTCTCTGGCGTGGGTCGTGGGCCCGCCGCTGGCGTTCGCGCTCTCCATGGGCTTTGGTTTTACCTTTATGTACTGCGCGGCGACGCTGGCATTTTTGGTGTGCGGCGTGATGGTGTACGTGTTTTTACCGTCAATGCCGAAAGCGCGGATGAAGACTTCAGCAACACTCGAAGCGCCGCGCCGTAACCGTCGTGACACGCTGATGCTGTTCATCGCATGCTCGCTGATGTGGGCGGCCAACAGTATTTATCTGATCAGTATGCCGTTGTACGTGGTGCGCGAGCTGGGTCTGCCGGAGAAGCTGGCGGGCGTGCTGATGGGCAGCGCAGCCTGTCTGGAAATCCCTACGATGCTGATTGCCGGTTATCTGGCAAGACAACTCGGTAAGCGCTTCCTGATGCGTCTGGCGGTTGTCGCCGGTGTGATTTTCTACGGGTGTCTGTTGTTCACTACCGGCGCGGTCATGCTGATTGCTTTACAGCTGCTGAACGCGGTTTTCATCGGCATTCTGGCCGGTATCGGGATGTTGTATTTTCAGGATCTGATGCCGGGTCAAGCGGGCGCGGCTACCACGCTGTTCACTAACTCCACGCGCGCGGGCTGGATCCTCGCTGGATCGCTGGCCGGAGTGATTGCACAGTTCTGGAATTATCATGCCGTGTTTTACGCCGCGCTGGTGATGGTGGTGGGCTCGTTGCTGTGTATCTGGAACGTGAAAAACGTGGAAAATCCGATCACGGAAACTGTCGCTCCATAAGCTTAGGGTGCGGTGTCTGCTTCCAATTTAATCAGATAGGTCAGGGCCTGGTCGCGATGGGTGAAACACATCTCGCGGCTGGCCTGCAAACTGGCGCAAACTTTCGGGCGCAGCGGCGAGGTAAAAATCTTGCACAGGAAATTATCCGCCAGCTGAACGCAACGCGTATTCGCAGGCTTGCCGTCCGGCATTCCGGGGATCGGGCTGGAAATTGAAGGCGCTATGCAACAGGCTCCGCAATCAGTACGACAGTCCATCAACAGCCTCCTCAGGTCTGGTTTTGAGGCGCGACAATAGCAGGCGCTTTACTGCGCCACCAGCGAAATATTTACTACTCTTTAACACAGTTGACGGCCCATTTTTAACGTCAACGGGCTGGCCTGAAAAAATGCGTAATAATGCGGACTTTCCCGACTCTTTTTGCGCTATCTGCTTGCCTGAAACCGGCGCCGCGGGTAACGTGTCGCAAATTATTTTCCTCTTTATCTCGACAGGTATTTATATGGCTCGTGCTAACGAAATTAAACGCGGCTTCGTTGTGAACTACGACGGCAAATTGCTGCTGGTAAAAGATATTGATGTTCAAAGCCCAAGCGCCCGTGGTGCAAGCACCTTGTACAAAATGCGTTTCGCGGACGTGCGTACCGGTGGCAAAGTGGAAGAGCGCTTCAAGGGTGACGACATTCTCGATACCGTCAGCCTTACCCGCCGTAAGGTGAACTTCTCCTACGTCGACGGCGACGAATACATCTTTATGGATGACGAAGACTTCACGCCTTACACCTTCAATAAATCGCAGATCGAAGAAGAACTGCTGTTTATTCCAGAAGAAGGTTTGCAGGGTATGCAGGTTCTGACGCTGGACAGCCAGCTGCTGGCGCTGGAAATGCCGCAGACCGTCGATCTGGAAATTATGGAAACGGCACCGGGCATCAAAGGCGCGTCCGCCAGTTCACGCACGAAACCGGCTGTGATGGCCACCGGCCTGAACATTCAGGTGCCAGAATACCTGAGCACCGGCGATAAAATCCGCATCCATATCGCTGAACGTCGTTACATGGGTCGCGCAGATTAATTCCTGCTCCCTCTGAAATTGAAGGAACGCTGCGGCGTTCCTTTTTTATTACCTTCACTTTGCCAGAAATGCGCCAGACTCTCGATCTACTTCACAAAACGAGAGGCCTTCCGGACTTACCAATTCCCCTTTCTATCATATGACTTTACACTCAAAGCCCTGATTTCGGCTTAAATCGTCGCTTTATCCAGCATGAAATTGAACTGACGGGTAAACAGCCCCTATTTGGCCTGACCAATTATTTATTTTCTGACTTGTCTGGAGTACTGCATGAAAACTATTGCCACAGCGTCCCTGCCCGCAGCCGTGTCATTGCCTGCTTACGATCGCGATGCATTGAAAAGCCGGATTGTTCACCTTGGATTTGGTGCCTTTCACCGCGCGCATCAGGCGCTGCTGACCAACCGGGTGTTGAATTTACAGGGCGGCGACTGGGGCATCTGTGAAATCAGCCTCTTCGGCAACGAGACGTTGATCAAAACGTTACGCGAGCAAAACCACCTTTTCACCGTGCTGGAAAAAGGCGCAGAGGGTAATCAGGCGATTATTGTCGGCTCGGCCCATGATTCGGTGCACGGCTTGATTGACGGGCTGGATGCGGTTCTCGAAAAACTGACCGAAGCGCAGGTGGCCATTGTCTCGCTGACCATCACTGAAAAAGGATATTGCATCGAGCCAGGCAGCGGTGAACTGGATCTGCAAAATCCGAAAATTCAGCAGGATCTGGCAGGCGGACAAGCGCCTTGCACCGCACCAGGCGTGCTGGTTGAAGCGCTACGCCTGCGCCATGAGCGCGGCCTGCCGGGCTTTACCGTGCTTTGCTGTGACAACATTCCAGAAAACGGTCGGGTGGTCAAAAACGCCGTTCTGGGGATGGCAAAAGCGCGTTCCGCAGAACTGACTCAGTGGATCACCGAAAACGTCTCCTTCCCGAGCACCATGGTGGATCGCATCGTTCCGGCAGCGACCGAAAATACGCTGGAAGAAATCACCCAGGCGCTGGGTGGCGTGGCTGACCCTTGCGGTATCGCCTGCGAACCGTTCATCCAGTGGGTGGTGGAAGACCACTTTGTCGCCGGTCGTCCGGACTGGGAAAAGGCCGGTGCGCAGATGGTTTCTGACGTTTTGCCTTTCGAGCAGATGAAACTGCGCATGCTCAACGGCAGCCATTCTTTCCTGGCCTATCTGGGCTATCTGGCGGGATATCAGCACATCAACGATTGCATGGAAGATGAGCATTACAAAACCGCCGCCCATCGTCTGATGCTGAAAGAACAAGCGCCGACGCTGAGCGTGGAAGGCGTAGATCTGAACGCCTACGCCGACAGTCTTATCGCACGCTACAGCAACCCGGCACTGAAACACCGCACCTGGCAAATCGCCATGGACGGCACGCAGAAGCTTCCGCAACGTATGCTGGATTCTATCCGCTGGCATGTGAAAAACGGCGGTTCTTATGAGCTGCTGGCGCTGGGTGTCGCGGGCTGGATGCGCTATATCGGTGGCAAAGATGATGCCGGTCAACCAATTGAAATCAAAGATCCGATGGCTGAGCAGCTCGCTCAAATCGTGGCATCTACCGCAGACGGCGAAGAACGCGTAAAAGCCCTGCTGGCGCTCAATGCCGTATTTGGTGAGCAACTGCCGCACGAAGAGAAAGTAGTGCAGGCAATTCTGGCGGCATATTCAGATTTGCAACGCGTCGGCGCGAAGAAAGCGGTGGCGAAGTACGTCGGTTAACATTTGGCCTGATGAGATGAAAAGTAACGGCTGCTGCGGCAGCCGTTTTTGTTGGCACTGATTCATCAGTCATTGAGTTCAGAAGGCACTGAGGAAAATAAGAATCCATCAAATGAGGGATCATCCGCGTCCGACACCTGCAATAACATATCTTTGACGTTCTCCAGATGCTGCCACATCGCCAGCTTGGCTGCTTTCGGATCACGGCGCAGCACCGCCTGCAAAATGGTCTGATGATCCTGCAACCAGATCTGGCTGTGATTTTTGTCGCCGACGTGCTGATGGATCCCCTGCCACATCGGGCTGCGCTGACGGATCACCCACAAATCATCCACCAGTTTGACCAGTACGCTGTTCTGCGATGCCTGCGCCAGCAAACCGTGGAAACGCTGATCCTCGGCGTCATCAGAAACGCCGCGCTCAATACAATCGCGCTGCGCGTCAATGGCGTCACGCATTTGCAGAATATCGGTTTTGGTGGCTTGCATCGCAGCAAAGGCGGCAACTTCGCTCTCCAGCAGCTGCCGCGCCTGAAGCAGTTCAAACGGGCCGTAACCGCTGTCGGCGCCTTCTGGCTGGCTATTTTCAGGCGGCGGCAGCACATACACGCCGGAGCCTTTGCGCACGTCCACCACTTTTTCCAGTTCCAGCATGATCAGTGCTTCACGCACTACGCTGCGGCTTACGGAGAAAGATTCAGCGATATCGCGTTCCGGCGGCAAACGGTCACCGGGGGCATATTTTCCGCCATGAATATCACGACGTAAGTGCCCGCCAATCTCCTGATAAAGTCGCATAAGGTTGCCTCTGCCGTTCAATTGGTCTGACATCTGTAAGCGAGTGACTCGCTGACACGATGCCTGCATTAACAGGGGAAATTATAACATGCGGGGATAATCGTAAAAGAAGGAGAGCTGAAAACTGACGGTCCGATCAAAATTGGGCCAGCCAGTTTTCAGGTTGTCCGGCCAGAAATGCGAAAGGCGTCTCTGGCGGCAAAACTTCACAACAAAATATTAAGAAATATTTATCAATTTAGTTATACGTGACTGTCATCACCGCCAGATGCGGATCGTTGTTAACAGACTGTGTGGTGACAGTTCCAAGCGATAGCGGCAAATTAAATGCCTGCGGGTTTTGTGGGTCGACAGCGTGAACCTGTTTGACGCTCTTACTCCCCCGCTCGCAATTGCTGGTAACCTGCTTACTGCCGGTATCAAAGGTACATCCGCCGTCAACAATCGCACCGTAGAAGTGGATCGTCCCGGTGCTGCCGGCCGTCGCAAACTGGGTCATCCCTGAGGCTAACAATCCCAAAAACAGCACCCACATGATTCTGTTCATGGTTACACCCTCATATGAAAATAGATTTTTTAATATTTAGCTAACGTCAATTTAACATTAATACACCTAACCGAATTCGCACTGTGCGGGCGAAAAAAATTGGGGATAATGCACGTCAGATTCAAGCCTTCAGGAACAAACATCGGCACAGCGCTGGATTTTCTTTAATGCCCGTTGCACATTGTCGGGTGAATTTTTCAAATAAGGATAGGCAGTCATGACCAAAACTAACCTGATCACCGGCTTTCTCGGCAGCGGGAAAACCACCACGCTGCGCCATTTACTGGCTCAGAAGCCTGAAGGTGAGAAATGGGCAATTTTGGTCAATGAATTCGGCGAAATCGGTATTGATGGCGCCTTGCTGGCCGACAGCGGTGCAGTCCTCAAAGAAATACCCGGCGGATGCATGTGCTGTGTGAATGGTTTGCCGATGCAGGTGGGATTGAACATGCTGTTGCAGCAGGCAAAACCCGATCGCTTGCTGATCGAGCCAACCGGGCTCGGTCATCCGAAGCAAATTCTGTCCCTGTTGACGTCAGAGGTTTACCACAACTGGATAACGCTCAATGCCACGCTGTGTTTACTGGATCCACGCCAGCTCAGCGATCAACGCGTTATCGACAATGAAAACTTCCGCGATCAGCTGGCTTGTGCGGATGTGATCGTCGCGAATAAAGCCGACGTGGCACAGCCGCAGGATCAGCAGGCGCTGGAGACGTGGTATCGGCTAAACGGCGGCGGACGTCAGTTGGTGATTGCGTCACAGGGTGCGGTCGACCCTGCCCTGCTCGATTTGCCGCGCCTTAATCAGGCACAACTGCCGGATGGCAAACATCATCATGCACACGCGGAAAAACGCGGACTGGCAGCACTGAGCCTGCCGGGAACGCAGCGCTGGCGTCGCGCAGTGAATCAGGGTGACGGCTATACCAGCTGTGGCTGGATTTTTGATGGTGACACGCAGTTTGATACCGCAGGCATTCTCGACTGGGCGCGTATGGCACCGGTTGACCGGGTGAAAGGCATTTTGCGCATAAAGGAAGGGACGCTGTTGATTAACCGCCAGGCAAACGATCTGCATATTGAGACAAAACCGGTGGCACCCTTGGACAGCAGAATCGAGCTGATTACACGAGATGTTGCGCAATGGAATGAACTCCAATCACTCTTGTTGAAGGTTCGTTTAAGTTGTAAGGATTAAGTTAACGCTGACTAATTTATTCATTACCCTGCTAAGTATAGGTTTTCATTTATGTGGCGCCGAAATATACCCGCAATCCTGGTACTCAATGTATTAGGCGTTGCCCTGTTTTTATCCTATTACCTGCCAGCGAATCACGGTTTCTGGTTCCCGATTGATAAGTCGATTTTCTTCTTCTTCAATCAGCATCTGGCAACGGACCACTGGTTCCTGCATCTGGTGGCCGTGACCAATAACCGGGCTTTTGACAGCATTTCACTGCTGGCGATGGGTGCGCTGTATTTGTGTTTCTTCCTCAAACAAGATTCGCTGGGGCGCCGTCGTCTGGTCATTATTGGCTTTGTCATGCTGCTGACCGCAGTGGTGCTTAACCAACTCGGCCATTTACTGCCCGTCAGTCATAAAAGCCCGTCGCTGAGTTTCCCGGATGTTAACCGCGTGAGTAAACTGACCGGCATTCCGACCAAAGATGCGTCTTCGGACAGTTTCCCAGGCGACCACGGCATGATGCTGATTATTTTCTCGTGCTTTATGCTGCGCTATTTAAGCAAAGGCGCGTTTGCCGTTGCGGTGCTTATTACGATTATCTTCTCGTTGCCACGCGTGATGATTGGTGCGCACTGGTTCACGGATATCGCGGTCGGTTCAATGTCCGTTGTGCTGGTCGGCGCCAGCTGGTGGCTGATGACACCCGCCAGCGACATGCTGATTAACTGGCTGGAAAGAAAATTACCCGGTAATAAAAATCCCATTCAGAAAGCGTGATCTACTGATACATATCATTTTATTATGACCCGTCGACGTTTTGCTGTCTGGCGGGTCTTTTTTTAAGACAAATCCCAGATATACTTAGCTGAAATGTTAATCAGAAACCCGCCTGCGATGCGGTTTTAATCCAAATTAGCATAAAAATAAACCATCTTTTTTTACATCTTTACTTACATAAGCTTACATCACAATTTCTTATAAAAAATCTCATAATACCTCTCGCAATCCCCTATTCATTACGGTAATCTCCAATTCGCCTGCATAGAAATGTGGCAAAAACACCCGGTTTGACGATAAAAACGTGCTCTGACGCACATTTTATCATTCAGGTGTTTGTCCCAACTGTGCGCGGCGGGTAGTCTCGCTTCGTTTGGCAATTTTAGTAACGATTTCATCGTTAAGGACAGCAAGGGATAACAACAATAATGGTCAAGTCTCAACCGTTTCTGAGATATATCACGCGGATAATTCCCGCGATTGGCGCAGCAATTATTCTCACTGCGTGTAGTGGTACACATTCTTCGAACACAGAAAACGCGCAAACTGATATGCGTGCAGTAAATGACAAAGACGGTCTTCTACTGCAAGCCTCTCAGGATGAATTCGAAGCAATGGTTCGCAGCGTCAACGTAAAATCCAAAATTATGGATCAGTATGCTGACTGGAAAGGCGTTCGTTATCGTTTAGGTGGTGACAGCAAGCGTGGTATCGATTGCTCAGCCTTCGTTCAGGTAACATTCCGCGAACAATTTGGTATGGATTTGCCTCGTTCAACGTATGAACAGGAAGAAAAGGGCAAGAAAATCCAGCGCACGAAACTGCGTCCGGGTGATCTGGTTCTGTTCCGCGCCGGCTCAACAGGCCGTCACGTCGGCATTTATTTAGGTAACGATCAGTTTGTTCATGCCTCCACCAGCAATGGTGTGATGATTTCAAATCTGAAAGAAACTTACTGGAATGCACGTTATCGTGAAGCAAGACGCGTATTGGCTAACGGTTAACCGTTACCCCATGATTTAGCTCTTGTTGTTCTATGCCAAGCGAATAAAAAAACGTCATCTTCGGATGGCGTTTTTTTATGCTCCGATTTTCCCTTTATCACTGCCCGTAATAAAAGACTGATGTTTTTTTGGCTGAGTTATACTTTGATTTCATCAGTCAGATAAAGGTTAACTCCCATGGGTTTAAAAGCGGCGCTGACGCACAGCGTATTGCCCAAACGCCGTTATTTAAAAAGAAGCCTTTTTTTCTCCGTCTTATTTTTTATTTTATTTACCCTCATCACTCTCAGCGTCATCAAAGCCAATAATATCCGCGAACAAAATGAGATTGCTAAAAGAACAGAGCAATTCAGCGCCCGCTATTTTCATCAGTTAACCGACAGTATGCGCAGGCTGGGCTTGCTCACCGCCGAACCCTGCGCGTCCGTCGCCCGCGAAATTAACCGGGACGCAGCGTTCAGCGTCGGTGTACGGGACTTCCAGCTGGTGCGTGATGGCATGGTGTTCTGCTCGTCAGCCTCAGGTAATCAGAACGTTCCAGCCAATACCACGCTGCGTGAAATAGATTTCACCCAACCGATGGCCGTCAGTTTGCAGATGGGGACGGCCGCGGTGCCGAACCGCCCGGTGATCATCGTCTGGCAACGTAATCCTGGCTCCCCTGACGACGGCGTGATCGCCACGCTCGAACTGACGTTATCGCCATACATGCTATTTTCCCAGCCCGGTACGGGATATCGCGGATTTGCCCTGCTGGTCGGCAACGCGGCGCTGTTATCGACAGAAGAAGGATTAGTCTCACTCAACGAGTTGCCGCGCAGCAATTACACCGAGATCAAAGCAGGCGACTATCCTTTTACCATCCGCCTCTACTCCCCTTCCCTCACCGCCGACAATCTTCGTTTTACGCTGCTGGGCGGTCTGCTGCTGAGCATATTCGTCTGCACGCTGATTTATCACAGTTACCTCAATCGCCACAATGTGGAAAAAGAGATCCTGCGCGGGCTGAAAAACAAAGAATTTTTTGTGGAATATCAGCCGGTGATTGAATCACGCAGCATGAAGATTACCGGCGTCGAGGCATTGTTACGCTGGCAGCATCCGATTGAAGGTCGCATTCCTCCTGACCTGTTTATTGCCTATGCGGAAACCCAGGGGCTGATAGTCCAGCTGACCCAACATATGATGGCGTTAGTGGCTGCCGATGCGCATGAGCTGCAACACGCATTTTCCGATAAAGCCAAGCTGAGCATCAATATTTCCCCGCATCACATGAACAAAGTCAGCTTTCATGATGATGTCCTGAACTTTGTCGAAGCGCTGCCGGAAAACGCGTTTCAGGTGGTTTTCGAAATCACCGAACGGGGAATGATTGATACCGAGGCGGCGATACGCGAGTTTAACTGGCTGCGTCGGCATAAAATTGAAATCGCCATTGATGATTTTGGCACCGGCCACAGCGCGTTAATTTATCTGGAAAAATTCACGCTCGATTACCTCAAAATCGACCGGGGTTTCGTCATGTCGATTGACCAGAAAACCCTGATCGCACCCGTACTGGATACCGTTCTCAGGCTGACCGAAGAGCTAAAGCTGAAAACCGTGGCCGAAGGCGTGGAAACGCACCAACAGGCCGACTATCTGCGCAATCACGGCGTCACCTACCTCCAGGGTTTTTTGTACAGCAAACCGCTGGGCATCACCGTTCTGATGGACTTCATTCGCGACTTCAACGAAAAAGAGGCGTGCTATCACATCTGAGCCGCCAACTGCTGCCCTTTGCGGCGCTATTTTTCTTTTAGGCGTCTGCAGCTGAATATGATAAAAAGGCCGAAATCAGGGAAGTCGCCGAAAACGGGCGCGTTACAAGGCCTTAGCCATAATTTATTCATCACTGAACGACAGCCCGCGCCTAAGCCGCAACTTGCTGTTGTCATCACAGGAGTGCAGATTCAGGATGTTTTCTCGCGTGATTGCCGCAGCATTGTGCCTGCTGAGCCTCGGGGCTCAGGCTGAAGTTATTCAGGACAGCTATGCGTTCGCGATTTTAGGCGAACCGAAATACGTGTCCAACTTCAGTAGTTTTGACTACGTCAATCCTGCCGCGCCTAAGGGCGGCCAGGTGACTCTCGCGGCCATCGGCACCTATGACAACTTCAACCGCTTCGCCTCCCGCGGCAATCCGGCCGTGCGTAGCGGATCGCTCTACGACAGCCTTTTCACCACCTCCAGCGATGAGATTGGCAGTTATTATCCGCTGATCGCCGATTCTGCGCGTTACGACAGCCAGTACCGCTGGGTGGAAGTGGATATCAATCCGCGTGCCCGTTTTAACGACAACAGCCCGATCACCGCCAGCGATGTTGCCTTCTCGTTTAAAAAATTCATGACCGAAGGCGTATCGCAGTTTCGCGTGGTGTACAAAGGCGTCGAAGTGAAAGCCATTTCGCGCCTCACCGTGCGCATCGAACTGCCGAAGCCGGACAAAGACATGATGCTCGGGCTGCTCGGTTTGCCGATCCTGCCGCAGGCGTTTTGGGAAAAACACAAATTCAATGAACCGCTCAATACCCCACCGTTGGGCAGCGGGCCTTATCGCATCAGCGATTACAAACTTGGCCAGTACATTACCTATTCCCGCGTGCCCGATTACTGGGCAGCTAATTTGCCGGTCAACCGTGGCCGGTATAATTTCGATACCATCCGCTACGACTATTACCTCGACGACAATGTGGCACTTGAAGCCTTTAAGTCCGGCGCGTTTGATTTCCGCATGGAAACCTCACCGAAGAACTGGTCAACACAGTATCAGGGCGGTAATTTCAGCAAAAACTTTATTGTGAAGGCAGATGAGGAAAATCAGGCAGCACAGGATACCCGCTGGCTGGCGTTCAATTTGCATCGTCCGCAGTTTGCCGACCGCAAAGTCCGCGAGGCCATAACGCTGGCTTTCGATTTTGACTGGATGAACAAAGCACTCTATTTCGGCGCCTATCAGCGCGTTGACAGTTATTTCCAAAACACGCAGTACGCCGCGAAAGACTACCCTGACTCAGCCGAACTGGCGTGGCTGGGGCCGCTGAAAGGCAAAGTACCGGCTGAAGTGTTCAGCAAACTGTATCAGCCGCCGCGCTCCGACGGCAGCGGTAACGACCGGATTAATCTGCTAAAAGCGACGCAACTTCTCAAAGAAGCAGGCTGGGAAGTGAAAAATCAGGTGCTGGTGAACGGTAAAACCGGCAAGCCTTTTACCTTCGAACTGCTGCTACCCAGTGGTGGAAATTCGCAGTACGTTCTGCCGTTCCAGCATAATCTGCAACGTCTGGGCATTAAAATGTCGATTCGCGAAGTCGACAGTTCCCAGTTCGTACGCCGTATGCGCCAGCGCGATTACGACATGATCCCGGCTGTTTATCCTGCCAATTCTTATCCGAGCAGCGATTTACAGATTTACTGGAACACCAAATATCTCGATTCGACCTACAACAAATCGGGTATCAGCGATCCGGCCATCGACAAACTGACCGAAGAGATCGCCGCTAATCAGGGCAATCCTGATGCACTGCTTTCCCTTGGCCATGCGCTTGATCGCGTACTGACGTGGAATATGGTGATGATCCCGATGTGGTACACCAACCACGAGCGTTATGCTTATTGGGATAAATTCTCGATGCCTGCCGTTGCGCCGTCTAACGGGATGGAGCTGGATACCTGGTGGTATGACATGAACCGGGCCGCCCGCTTACCTGCGGAACGCCGCTGAGGAGAACGCCGTGGCCGCCTATTTATTACGACGACTGCTTCTGGTGATCCCGACCCTGTGGGCTATCATCACCATCAACTTTTTTATCGTGCAGATAGCACCTGGTGGCCCGGTCGATCAGGCCATAGCGGCCATTGAGATGGGACATTCCAGCGGTCTGCCCGGCGCGGGCGGTAACTCAGGTAATGGCAAAGCCTCGCCGGGCGTTGCACAGTTTGGTGAAGGCCAGTACCGCGGCGCTCGCGGCCTGGATCCGGAAGTCATTGCTGAAATAACCCATCGCTTCGGTTTCGATAAACCGCTCCACGTCCGCTATTTCGAGATGCTGTCGAGCTATGTGCGCTTTGATTTTGGCGACAGTCTGTTTCGTGGCTCGTCGGTGATGGGGCTGGTGAAAAGCGCGCTGCCGGTGTCGGTAAGCATCGGCTTATGGAGCACGCTTATCATCTATCTGGTGTCGATCCCACTGGGTATCCGCAAAGCGGTGCGAAACGGCACCAAATTTGATACGTGGAGCAGCACCTTCATCATTATTGGCTATGCCGTGCCGTCATTCCTGTTCGCCATTTTACTGATTGTGTTATTCACCGGCGGCAGCTACCTCGACTGGTTCCCGCTGCGCGGACTCACATCACCCAATTTCGATACCCTGCCGTGGTACGGTAAAGTCACCGATTATCTCTGGCATATCACGCTGCCAGTGCTGGCCACGGTGATTGGCGGCTTCGCGACGCTCACCATGCTGACCAAAAACTCGTTTATGGATGAAGTCGGCAAACAGTACGTGGTGACGGCGCGCGCCAAAGGCCTCAACGAGAAACAGATTCTGTACCGCCACGTTTTCCGTAACGCCATGCTGTTGGTAATCGCCGGTTTTCCGGCCACGTTTATCAGCATGTTTTTCACCGGTTCGTTGCTGATTGAAGTGATGTTCTCCTTGCAGGGCCTGGGATTGCTGGGCTACGACGCCATTGTGCAGCGCGATTTCCCGGTGATGTTTGGCACGTTATATGTCTTCACGCTGATTGGCCTGCTGCTCAACATCATCAGCGATATCACCTACACGCTGGTTGACCCGCGTATCGACTTCGAGGGACGCCACTGATGCCCTTACTTAAAGTAAGCACTGTGAATCAGGCGCGCTGGGCGCGTTTTTGCCATAACCGGCGCGGTTTCTGGTCGCTGTGGATTTTCCTGGTGATCTTCGTTCTGGCGCTGCTCTCCAACGTACTGGCCAACGATAAGCCGCTTCTGGCACGCTATCAGGGCCACTGGTTTGTGCCTTTCATGGTTAACTACAGCGAAACCACCTTTGGCGGCGAACTGGAAACGCCTGCCGATTATCAGGATCCCTTTGTGCTCAACCAGCTGGAAGACCACGGCTGGGTACTTTGGGCACCGATTCGCAGCAGCTTTAACTCCATCAACTTTGCCACCACGCAGCCCTTCCCCTCTCCACCTTCCGCGCAAAACTGGCTGGGCACCGACAGCAACGGGCACGACGTGCTGGCACAAATCCTTTACGGCCTGCGGATCTCGCTGTTTTTCGGCATTTTGCTGACGTTATTCTCATCGCTGATTGGTGTGACGGCCGGTGCCGCGCAGGGCTATTACGGCGGGCGAATTGACCTCATTGGACAGCGCTTTATCGAAGTGTGGTCAGGCATGCCTACGCTGTTTCTCATTATCATGCTGGCGAGCGTCGTGCAGCCCAATTTCTGGTGGTTGTTGCTGATAAGCGTACTTTCCGGCTGGATGATTCTGGTCGGCGTGGTGCGCGCGGAGTTCCTGCGTACCCGAAACTTTGATTACATCCGCGCGGCACAGGCAATGGGCGTCAGCGATCGCGCCATTATGCTGCGACATATGCTGCCGAACGCGATGGTCGCCACGCTGACCTATCTGCCGTTTATTTTGTGCGGCTCGATTACCACGCTTGCCTCGCTGGATTTCCTCGGCTTTGGACTGCCGCTCGGTTCGCCTTCGCTCGGCACGTTGCTGATGGAAGGTAAAAACAATTTGCAGGCGCCGTGGCTGGGCATCAGCGCCTTTGTGGTGCTGGCCTCGCTGCTGTCACTGCTGATTTTCATTGGTGAAGCGGTTCGCGACGCCTTTAATCCGTCGGCTCAACACCATGAGGCGCGCTGAAATGACAGACACTCCTCTTTTACAGATCAAAAATCTCAGCGTGGCTTTCCGCCAGGGAAATCAGCTGCGCGAGGTGGTGAGCGACGTCACGCTGGATATCCGCGCCGGGGAAACACTGGCGCTGGTGGGTGAATCCGGCTCAGGCAAAAGTGTCACCGCGCTGTCGGTGCTGCGCCTGCTGCCCTCGCCGCCGGTGAGTTATCCGCAGGGCGATATTCTGTTCAACGGAAAATCCTTGCTGCACGCCGATGAAACCACGCTGCGCGGTATTCGCGGCAACCAGATTTCGATGATATTTCAGGAGCCGATGGTTTCACTGAACCCGCTGCACACTCTTGAAAAACAGCTGGCCGAAGTGCTGATGTTACACCGCGGTCTGCGCGGTGAGGCGGCGCGCGGCGAGATTATCCGCTGTCTCGATCGCGTGGGTATTCGCCAGGCTGCCGCGCGGCTGAAAGATTTTCCGCATCAGCTCTCCGGCGGAGAACGCCAGCGCGTGATGATCGCCATGGCCGTCCTGACCCAACCCAAACTGCTGATTGCCGACGAGCCTACCACCGCGCTGGATGTTTCAGTGCAGGCGCAGATCCTCTCCTTGCTCGACGAACTGAAGCAGGAGATGGGCATGGCAATGCTGTTTATCACCCACAACCTGCGCATCGTGCGCCGTCTGGCAGATAATGTCGCGGTGATGCAGCACGGGCGTCTGGTGGAGCAGCAACCGCGCACCACGCTGTTTAGCCAGCCGCAGCACCCGTATACGCGCCAGTTATTGCTGGCCGAGCCACAGGGGCGTCCGCAGCCGCTTACGGGCGAACCGCCGATATTGCTTGAAGTGAAGAATCTGAACGTCGGGTTTCCGGTCAGACGCGGCTTTCTGCGCCGCACGGTCAGCGTCAAACACGCGGTGAATCAGATGAGTTTCCAGCTGCGTCGCGGGGAAAGCCTCGGCGTGGTAGGGGAATCCGGTTCGGGGAAAAGCACTACCGGGCTGGCGTTGCTGCGCCTGCTGAAATCACAAGGCGAAATCTGGTTTGACGGCCAGCCGTTGCACACTTTTTCACGCCAGCAAATGCTGCCCTTCCGCAGCCGGATTCAGGTGGTGTTTCAGGATCCGTTCTCGGCGCTGAACCCGCGATTTACCGTCGAACAAATCATCGCCGAAGGCCTGCTGGTTCATCGTAAAGTGACGCAAAAAGAGCGCGAACAGGCGGTGATCCGCGCCATGCAGGACGTGGGGTTGGATCCGCAAACCCGGCAGCGTTATCCGACCGAGTTTTCAGGCGGCCAGCGTCAGCGCATCGCCATCGCCCGCGCCCTGATTTTAGAGCCGGAAATGCTGATCCTTGATGAGCCGACGTCGTCGCTGGATAAATCGGTGCAAGCGCAAATTCTGGCGATCCTGAGCGAACTGCAACAACGTCGCAGCCTGACCTATTTGTTTATCAGTCATGATTTGCACGTCGTGCGGGCGCTGTGCCACCAGCTGATGGTGTTACAAAACGGAGAAGTCGTTGAGCAAGGGGATTGTGAGCAAATTTTCACCGCGCCGCAACAGGCTTACACCCGCGAATTACTGGCCGCGTCTGATGCATTTGATACGCAGAAGGAATGAAACGAGACGCCTGACGCAGTGATCGTCAGGCTGTCAGAACGGATAAAGCGCGGTGATCGATTCGGCAATGGCCGCCCCGATATTCTTCAGGCAGCAGAGCGTGGCGCTTTCATCTTCGCGACGCACAAACAGACAAGGCTCGCCGTCGATTTCGACGATCGCCGCTTTCACCTGGATATCTTCCAGCGCGTTGGTCAGCTGATGCATCACCTGCCAGGCAAACTCACCCTCATGGCTCAACAATTTCAGGCCAATCAGATTGTTATCTTCTTCGTTGCCAGGCAGCGGAATCGGTTCAACTTTGATACCGGCAAAACCTGACATCCAGCGATAACTTTGCGGCAAACGATGTACTACCGAAAGTTGGATATTATTCACGGGATTCCCCAGACAATGATTCAAACAAATCATCTACAAATTCGTTACATCTATACCAGTTATAGACGACGGAATGTGCTTTTCCCAATTTACGCTCAAATAATTAACATTAAATTAACGTAATCAGTCATACATCCGTAATCTGTAACCCTTTTTAGTCCGCTCCCGATGGTTCTGAGAGCCAGATCTCATTTTGGCTTCTTTGTAACCTTTTCAGCCTTATTTAACAACCATTTTCATCATTAGCGGCTACTTTTTAACTTCTATTTCTTTACAATTAATATACAAATTACAGGGGGGTGAAAAAACCTTCACACTCAAAAACCCATAAAAATCAGGAAAGTGCTCCTTTTAACCGACGGCATATCCCCTGACCGCGTCACTAATTTCATAGTGAAATGAACCGGTTGGTTACACTTTTTATCGCGCCGCATCATACGTTAAAATCTGGATCTAATGTTAATAAATCCGCACAATTTGTTTGCACAAAACCCTCATTATTGGCTTATCATCCGCATCGTTATTACTGATATAACCTGTCAGGATGAAAGACACCCGCCTTAACCTTCTGATAAATATCATAATGAGTCGTTGAATTACGCATTCCTGAGTCATTTGGCTCACACCCAACCCAGCGAGAAATGAGATGGAAAACGATCCTTCAATCAATGGAAACAATGCGACCGCGAATGGAACCGGTTTCAGTCGTCGCGAACTGCTGAAAGGTTTAACCTCAGCGATGGTCGCCACCACCCTGCTCGGCTTTCCCTTCCTGAGTCAGGCCGAAAAAGAAACCGCCACGCAGTCGCCGGTGATCTTCGGGCAGTTCTATCTGGTCTCACAGGCCATCACCGAACATAAAAATATCAGCGAAGGCTCTTCAGCCCAGATTTTTAACGCATTCCACCGCTCGCAGCCGGATTTCGCCGCACAGGTCAGTAAACTCCACGCGCTGGTCAGGCCGGGGCAATCCGCCAAAGCCTTGCAGGAAGCCGCGAAGCAAAACGGCCTGGGTGAACTGGTGACCAGCATCGTCACCGCGTGGTACACCGGCACTGTCGGTCATGGTACCGATTCCATTCTAATTTCTTATAAAGATGCCCTGATGTACCGCCCGGTAAGCGACGGTCTGATTGTGCCGACCTACTGCGGCAACGGTCCGCTGTACTTCACCGCCGCGCCACCCGACGCCGCGATGCCTGAATCAATGAACGCTGACCGTTTCACCAATACTTCTGAATCTGCTGATGTGAGCAAAGCCTGATGAAAAAACCCGAATTTACCGCAGACGGCGATGCGTCTGCTGATGTGATCGTTGTCGGTTCCGGCGTCGTGGGCGGCATGATTGCCGATCAACTGGTCAGCCAGGGATATTCTGTATTGGTGCTGGAAGCCGGTTTGCGTATCGAACGCGCGCAGGCAGTAGAAAACTGGCGCAATATGCCGTTTGAAAACCGCGCCGGCTCTGATTTCCAGGGGCTTTATCCGCAGTCAGAGAACGCCCCCGCACCGTTGTACTTCCCTGAAAATAACTATGTGCATCTGACCGGCCCGAGCGCGAGCAGCTTTAAGCAGGGTTATCTGCGCACCGTCGGCGGCACCACCTGGCACTGGGCAGCGTCCTGCTGGCGTCACGTCCCTAACGATTTCAAAATGAAGACGTTGTACGGCGTGGGTCGCGACTGGCCGATTTCCTACGAGGAACTCGAACCCTATTACTGTCGTGCGGAAGAAGAAATCGGCGTAGCAGGTCCGAACGATCCTGCGTTGCAATCCCCCGTGGAACGCAGCAAACCTTACCCGATGGAACAGGTGCCTTACGGTTACGGCGATACCCGCTTTGCCGAAATCGTTAACCCGCATGGTTACCGCTCGGTGCCGATCCCGCAGGGCCGCAGCACGCGTCCGTGGAACGGTCGCCCGACCTGTTGTGGTAACAATAACTGCCAGCCAATCTGCCCGATCGGTGCGATGTATAATGGTATCGCCCACGTCGAACGTGCCGAAAACAAAGGCGCCGTGGTACTGGCTGAAGCCGTGGTTTACAAGATTGATACCGACGAAAACAACAATGTGACGGCGGTTCACTGGCTGGATAATCAGAAGAAATCACATAAGGCGACCGGCAAAGTCTTTGCACTGGCCTGTAACGGCATCGAAACCCCGCGTCTGCTACTGATGGCAGCTAACGAAAAGAACCCGAACGGTATCGCCAACTCGTCCGATCACGTTGGCCGTAACATGATGGATCACTCCGGCTTTCACTGTACTTTCATCGCTAAAGAGCCGCTGTGGATTGGCCGTGGCCCGGCGCAGAGCAGCTGTCTGGTCGGCCCGCGCGACGGGGATTTCCGCAAGGATTATTCCGCCAACAAGATGATCCTCAACAACATCAGCCGCGTGATCCCGGCAACGTCCAAAGCGTTGCAGATGGGTCTGGTGGGCAAAGAGCTGGATGAAGAAATCCGCCGCCGTTCTATCTTCGGCGTGGATTTATCCATCAGCCTGGAGCCTTTGCCGGATCCAAACAACCGCCTGACGCTTAGCACCACGCGCAAAGATCCACACGGCCTGCCGTGCCCGGATATTCATTACGACGTCGGCGATTATGTACGTAAAGGTGCGGAAGCGGCGCACAAGCAGCTGGAACATATCGGCTCGCTGTTTATGGCAGAAGAATTCAACATCACCACCAGCCTGAACGCCAACAACCACATCATGGGCGGCACCATCATGGGCAATGATCCAAAGGATTCCGTGGTCAACGGCGAATGCCGTGCGCACGACCATGCCAACCTGTGGCTGCCGGGCGGCGGGGCGATCCCGTCCTCCAGCGTGGTGAACAGTACGCTGACCATGGCCGCGCTCGGTCTGAAAGCAGCGGATGATATGGCGAAAAAACTGGCGGGTGCAGCATGAAGAAAATCCTTGTTGCCTGCCTGTTAAGTGCCTCACTGAGCGGATTCGCACTCGCGCAGGATAATCAGGCGGAGCTTATCCGCCAAGGGCAAGAGGTGGCGACTGCGGCCGACTGTCAGGCCTGTCACACCGCGCCGGAAGGCGGTAAAGCCTTTGCCGGTGGGTATGAAATCCACTCGCCGATGGGCACGATTTACACCACCAATATCACGCCGTCGAAACAGTTTGGTATCGGTAACTACACCGAAGAGCAGTTTGTCCGTGCGGTGCGCGAAGGGGTGCGTCCGGACGGCGCAAACCTCTATCCAGCCATGCCTTACACCTCTTACAGCCATATGAGCGATGCCGACATGCATGCGCTCTATGTCTATTTCAAAGAAGGTGTGAAGCCGGTCGAGCAGCCAAATACTGAAACCGCCCTGCCGTTTCCGTTCAACATGCGTATTGCGATGGCCGGCTGGAACATGATGTATCTCGACAGCACGCCGTTTAAACCGGATCCGACCAAAAGCGAGCAATGGAACCGTGGTGCGTATCTGGTGAACGGCGCCGGTCACTGTGATACCTGCCACACTCCGCGTAACCTGATGATGGGTTCCGTGACGGATAAACCACTGGCGGGCGGCATGGTCGGTCCGTGGTATGCACCGAACATCAGTTCTGATCCGGTGAGCGGCATCGGTAACTGGTCGCAGCCGCAGCTGGTGGAATACCTGAAAACCGGCAAAACTGCCGGGAAAAACCAGGCCGCCGGTGGCATGGCAGAAGCCGTGCAAAACAGTCTGCAATACATGTCTGATACCGATCTCAATGCTATCGCCTTCTACCTGAAAAACAGCACGCCGGTACGTGACCCGCGTGATACGCAGGCAGCGGATACCTTTGGTAAACCGGTCAATGTGGAAGACGGTCTGCGCGGCGCGCATCCGTACAACGCCAATCACACCATTGATAACGGTGCCGCGTTGTTTAGCGGCTACTGCGCCAGTTGCCACCAGCCGGACGGCTCAGGCAGCAAAAATCAGGCGTATCCGTCGTTGTTCAACAACACCGCCACCGGCATGGGTAATGCCTCCAACCTGATTTCCGCCATCCTTTACGGCGTAGATCGTCAGGTCGGTGACCATCACGTGCTGATGCCGAAATTTGGTGTGGGTTCGTACGTCGGCCAGCTCGACGATCAGCAAATCGCTGACATCTCCAACTATGTGTTGAAGAATTACGGCAACCCGACCATTGAGGTCAATGCGCAGGATGTCGCGGTTTTACGTGCAGGGGGACCGGTCACCCTGCTGGCACAGCTGCAACCGTTCATGGCTCCGGCGATGGTCGCGGGCGTAGTGATTCTGTTGGTGCTGATTTTCTGGCTCGGCAGAAGGCGTAAACACAAAGCGGCGTAATCTTCCGCCGCTGTGAAATGCAATGCAAAACGGCCCTGTCTGGGCCGTTTTTCTTAGTTTTCTACGTTTATTCAAGATACTGAGTCACCTGACCACTAAAGGGGACTTCCAGGCCATCAATACTTATTGATTGATTAAACTCAAACGTCACTTCTTCAGTATTTTCAGGAATAGCAGACCAGATAATCTGGCCATTATTATATATCCCTCCATTACTGACAGAGGTGACAGGAATTGGCGAACCATCAACATTTATCACAGGATCATTAAGGGTAAGTGAACCTGTATTTGGCACAGGATCTATCTGTACATCCTGTGAATTTACATCCAGAAAGGTTAAAGACTTCATTCCAGATAATGCAGATAAATCACTAATGCCATTATCCGATAACTCAAGTTGCTCTAACTGCGTAAGACCCGAAAAGTTCGATATATCTATCATTCTCGACCCCTGAAGATATAGATTTTTTAAGATTACCAAATTTTCAATGCCGGGACATGTGCGGATATTATTACTGCTCAGATTAAGGCTTTCTAAAGAAGTCATTTCTGAAATGAAATCACCGTAGGTTAAACTATTATTATTCAGATCCAGATCGTTAAGATGAGTAAGATTTTTCAGAGGAGAGCCCGTGGTAATGTGGTTTCCTCCTGCGGCAAGGCGCGTAAGTTGCGTCATGTTCACCAAAGGCTGTAAAGACGCTAACTGATTATATTCAACATTTAAATAAGTGACATTAATAAGATTTTCTGCACCTGTAATATCCGCAATACCCATTTCCGCACAGCTAATCTGCCCCGTTAAACCCGCGAGCTCGGTATCTGTCAGAGGCATAGCAGGGAGTTTACCAAGATGGTCATTCAGGCAAGCACGAAATTTATCATCGGGTACATTCACCACTTCAGTGGCCAGACTCCAACATGAATACAGTGAACTGCTGATAGTTAAAAGTAAAAAAGGCAGTAGTTTATTTTTAATGAACATATTAACCCTCCGGTTGGCTTAAGTTATTTCATGTCTAACAGCGCGTTCTCTGTTAGATTTTCAAAGTAACATAATCAAAAAGAGGAATAATTAGGTCAGAGACGTGTCATTACTGAGACAAAACCATTTGAAATAAATATATTTTAATAATTTTCATTCATTCAATAAATATATAACTGAACGGGAATGATATATAAACCATCAATCCCCGTTTCCAGTCATTATCCCCGTCCGACCAGTGGCATGGCACTCGCCATTACGGTCATGGTCAAAACGTTGGTATCGAGCGGTAATCCGCCCATAAACGCCACTGCCTCCCCGACGCGTTCCACCGGGATCACCGGCTCCTCAGCGATTTGCCCGTCGGCCTGCATTCTGCCCGCCAACGCCTTGTTACCCATGTCAGTCGCCGCATTTCCCACGTCGATTTGACCGCAGGCGATATTAAACGCGCGGCCATCAAGCGCCGTGGATTTGGTCAGGCCGGTGATCGCATGTTTGCTGGCGGTGTATGGGGCAGAATTCGGGCGCGGAGACTGCGCCGAAATCGATCCATTATTGATAATGCGACCTCCCTGCGGCGACTGTTGTTTCATCAGTTTTACCGCCGCCTGAGTACACAAAAAAGTGCCTGTCAGATTGGTATTAATCACTGACAGCCAGTCTTCTACCGCAAGCTCTTCGATTGGCACATCTTTCACGTTATTACCGGCATTATTAAACAACAGATCCAGCCTGCCGAAAGTTTGCTGAATTTCCGTAAACAGCGCCGCCACGGACTGCGGGCTGGTAACGTCAAGCTGCCGCGCCACCGCCTGCCCTTGGGCTAACTGTGCGACGGCCTGCTCCAGTTTTTCGATATTCCGTCCGGCCAGGATCACTGTGAATCCGGTGGCGGCCAGCGCCTTCGCGGCGCTTAACCCGATGCCGCTGCCACCGCCGGTGATGAGTGCAGTCTTATTCATCGTAACTCCTTATTAAACAGCCGCTAACATGCCGCCATCAATGAAAAGAAGATGCCCATTGACGAAGTCCGAGGCTTTGGAAGACAGATACACCGCACCGCCGACCAGCTCTTCCGGATTTCCCCAGCGCGCAGCCGGCGTACGTTTGCACAGCCAGTCGGAGAACTCTTTGTTATCCACCAGCGCCTGCGTCATGTCGGTTTTGAAATAGCCCGGCGCAATGCCGTTCACCTGAATATTGTAGCGCGCCAGCTCCACGCACATCCCGCGCGTCAGCATTTTCACCGCGCCTTTAGACGCAGCGTAAGGCGTGATGGTGTCGCGGCCCAACTCACTTTGCATTGAACCGATGTTGATGATTTTGCCGCGCTCACGTTGGATCATATACCGCGCCACGGCCTGCGAAACGAGGAACACTGATTTCTGGTTCACGGCGATCACGTCGTCCCAGTCTTTTTCCGGGAACTCGGTAAACTTGTGACGGCGCTGGATCCCGGCGTTATTAATCAGCACGTCAATCGGTCCGATTTTGCTTTCGATATAGTCAATCGCCTGATTTACCGCCTGACTGTTGGTGACATCGAACGAGACGGCATGAGCGATAAATCCTTCGGCGCGCAATGCTTCCGCCGCTTTCTGTGTAGATTCAGTCTGTGTGCCGTTGACGATAATTTCGGCACCGTGCTGCGCCAGCCCTTTCGCCAGCAGGAAACCCAGACCGCGCGTGGAGCCGGTAACCAGTATCTTTTTATTATCCAGTGAGAAGAGATTTGTCATAGCGTTGGCCTTATGAGGGAAGCGGTTCCAGGAAGTTAGCCACACTACAACGTTTTAGGCGCGGGCAAACTGTGATGCAGATCACTTTGAAGGATGTTAAAAAACCCTGTTACCCCTGATGTGATCATCATCATTTTGATAACAATCTCCGGCGCTTTCTGTTTCAATATTCAGGTAACGTTATTGAGCAAAGCAGTCAGGAAAACCAGGACAAAAAGCATGAGAAACCAGCGCGTGACACTACAGGACATCGCCCAACTGGCGGATGTTACCAAGATGACGGTCAGCCGTTTTCTGCGCACGCCGGAAAAAGTGTCTCCTGAAACCCGCGAACGCATCACCAAAGTCATGGAAGAAGTCGGGTATCCGCTGGAAGAAGCGCGCGGGCCTGCCAAAGCGCCGCGCATCGGCATCCTGGTACCCTCGTTCAATAACCAGATTTTTTCCGATTTGCTGGCCGGTATTGAATCCGTCACCGCCGCGCAGGGCTACCAGACGCTGGTCGTTAATTACGATTACAGTAAAGAGCGCGAAGAAGAACACATCATCAACCTGCTGGGTTATCAGCTGGCGGGGCTGATCCTCACCGATTGCGTCCACACGCTGAAAGCCGATAAATACCTCAATGCCGCCGAAATTCCCGTCGCACAGGTGATGGATCTGGATGATACACATGGCCGCATCGCCGTCGGTTTTGACAATCAGCAGGCCGGTTACGATATGGCAAATACCCTGCTCGCCAGCGGCAAAGAACATGTGGTGTATTTCGGGTCGATGTCTGACGCGCGCGACCAGAAACGCTATCAGGGTTACCGCCGTGCGATGGATGAACGCGGACTCACGCCGCTGCACATCACACCCAATAAAGTCTCTTCAGTGTCGATTGGCGCAGGCATGTTAGCGATGGCGCGTCAGCTGGATCCGCAGACTAACGCGATTTTATGTACCAACGATGATATTGCGGTAGGCGTGTTACAGGAATGCCTAAAACTCGGGATCCGTGTCCCGCAGGATATGGCGATTTCCGGCTTCCACGGGCTGGATATCGGCCTGGCGACCACGCCACTGCTGGCCAGTGTTATTACCCCGCGCTTCGAAATGGGCAAAGTGGTGGCCGAGATATTGCTTAAGAAAATCAAAAACCTGCCAACCATCGAACGCGTCGATTTACATTACCGGATCTCTCTTGGCGGCACCATTTAACGCGGCCTGCGCCCTTCTCTTCAGGGGTAAACATCCCTTGTCCCCTGCCCGAAGTGTGGCGCAGGATCACGTTACGGGTAACACCTTTTCTTAACATAATTCAACGTGACTCATGTCACGAAATACTTTCCTCAAAATGCTTTTATTAGGTCATCGCCGGATACAAGTACACAGAGGAAAGAATATGAATAATAAGATTCCTAAGGCCCGCTGGTTACGCGTCATTGCTCCCATTCTTATCGCCTGCATTATTTCTTTCATGGACAGGGTGAATATTAGTTTCGCCATGCCCGGCGGAATGGATGCCGAATTAGGTATTACCGCCTCGATGGCCGGACTGGCTGCGGGTATTTTCTTTATCGGTTATTTATTCCTGCAAGTCCCCGGCGGCAGCCTCGCCGTTCACGGTAGCGGTCGCAAATTTATCGCCTGCTCGCTGATTGCCTGGGCAATCATTTCCATCCTCACCGGCTTTATCACTAACCAGTACCAGCTACTGTTCCTGCGCTTTGCGCTGGGGGTGGCGGAAGGCGGGATGCTGCCGGTGGTGCTGACCATGGTCAGCAACTGGTTCCCGGACAAAGAACGTGGCCGCGCCAATGCCTATGTACTGATGTTCGCACCGCTGGGCGGGATGATCACGGCTCCGCTGTCTGGCCTGATTCTGGACACGCTCGACTGGCGCTGGTTATTCATCATCGAAGGGGCATTGTCCTTTGTAGTGATGCTGTTCTGGTGGTTCACCATCAGCGATCGTCCTGAAGAAGCCAAATGGCTGTCTGAACGCGAACGCGATTATCTGGTGACGGAGCTGAACCGCGAACGCGACGCCCTGCGCGCACTGGCGCCGGTGAATAATGCGCCGCTGAAAGAGGTATTTCGCAACGGTTCTATCGTCAAACTGATCATCATTAACTTCTTCTATCAGACCGGGATTTACGGCTACACGCTGTGGCTGCCCACCATCCTGAAAAACCTGACCGGCGGCGACATGAGTTCAGTCGGCATGCTGGCCATCATTCCTTACGTGGGCACGATGCTGGGGATCCTGGCGATGTCGGTGTTGTCCGATAAAACCGGTAAACGCCGCATGTTCATCGCCCTGCCGCTGTGTGGATTCGCGGCCTGTCTGGCGGCGTCGGTGGCTTTTGGCCACAACATCATGGCGGCCTACGGTTTCCTGGTCGGTGCCGGTTTCTTCCTGCAGGCCGCCACCAGCGCCTTCTGGACCATTCCGGGCAAAGTCACCACGCCGGAAGTGGCCGGCAGTGCGCGCGGTGTGATTAACGGTCTGGGAAATCTGGGCGGTTTCTGCGGCCCATATCTGGTCGGCGTACTGGTCAGTCTGTACGGTCAGAGCACGGCGATTTACGCCCTGGTCGCCTCGCTGCTGATTGCGGCTGCGGTCACCACGCTACTGCCGAAAGAGTGTGATATGGCGCTGATCCCCGGCGCTAAAGCCAAAGCGATGGCCGATGAATATGCCAGAGCCAAAGCGGCACGCAGGGTTCAGGGAGTTAAAGCGGAGATAGTGGGTTAACTATTAACGCATCCCTCTGCGATGGGAGAGGTCGGGAGGGGCAGAGCAGGCAAAATCTGAGTTAACACAAATACCCAGCCCCTCCCCTTCGCAGGGAGGGGCTGTACGGGCTCAGTTAACCGCCACTTTCGCCGGACGGCTGGCATACAGATACAGCAAGGTGGCCGCAATCACACAAAACGCCATCGAGCCCACCATCGGCCAGGCGCTTTTCGCGGTAAACAACGAGAGGATTGAACCGATCGCCGCACCTGTACCGAAACGAATCGTTCCCGCCAGCGACGCTGCGGTGCCTGCCATATGCGGGAAATCATCCATGATCACCGCCATCGCATTGGACGTCACCATCGCAATTACGCCGACGTAACCTGCCACACCCATCACCATCGCCCAGAACGGTAACCCGAGCAAACAGACCACCACCAGCCAGATGCCCATCACCAGCTGTACGAACAGGCCGAAGCGGAACATTTTCACCGCGCCCGCGCGGCGGACGTTGCGGCTGTTTATGATAGTCAGGATAACCAGCGCCACGATGTTCAGCGCAAAGTAAAAGCCGAAGTGCTGCGGCGAAACACCGTTAAGTTCGATATACACGAACGGACCGGCGCTGAGGAAGGAGAACATCCCGGCGAACGAGAAACCACTCGCCAGCATATAACTCAGCACGCGCTTATGGCGAAACAGCGACACGAAGTTGCCGATACTGGTGCGCAGATGGAATTTTTGTCTTCGCTCTTTGGGCAACGTTTCTTTGATGTATACCGCCACCAACGTAGCGGCAATTAGGGCAGCAATGGCCATCGCCCAGAAAATCGCGTGCCAGCTAAACAGCACCATCAGCACACCGCCCAGCATTGGAGCGAGCAACGGCGCGACGGTCATCACCAGCACCACGAAAGACATCATTCGCGAGAACTCGTCTTTGGTGAACATATCGCGCATCAGCGCGTTGATCACCACGCTGGCAGCCGCAGCAGCTAACCCGTGCAGGAAGCGCATCCAGACCAGTTGCTCGACCGACTGCGCCATCGCACAGGCACCGGCCGCTACCGCAAAGATCATTACGCCCCAGAAAATGACCGGCTTACGTCCGAGGCTGTCCGCCATCGGCCCGTAAAACAGCTGCCCTATCGCAAAACCCAGCACGTACGCGCTGAGGGTCATTTGCACACTGCCCGCCGGAACACCATATTCCTGCGCGATCACGGGCATACTTGGCAGATACATATCGATAGCTAAAGGCATCAGCATCGATATCAATCCCAGAATGAAAATCAATCCAATATGGGATACCGGTTTTTCCTGCACGTTCACCACCCAATTAATAAGACAAAGTAAAACTATCGCCCAGGCATGCCAACGCTGGCAATTTCCTGCTCAGTTAAACGACGGTACTGACCCGGCTCTAAATCTTCATCCATCACGATCTCGCCGATACGCTCACGATGCAGTGCCACCACGTGGTTGCCCACCGCAGCAAACATGCGTTTCACCTGATGGTAACGGCCTTCGCTGATGGTCAGTCGCACAACGCGCTCATCGATTTGCTCGAGCTGCGCCGGTTTGGTCAGGGAATCTTCGTTGTGCAGTTGCACGCCCGCTTCGAACTGCGCGGCGGTGTCGTCAGCCAGCGGATTCTCGAGCGTCACCAGATAGGTTTTTTCGCACTGATGGCGAGGCGAGGTAACACGGTGCGACCACTGGCCATCGTCGGTCATCAACACCAGACCGGTGGTGTCGATATCCAGGCGTCCTGCCGCATGCAGTTTGTACGCTACCGGCTCTTCGAGAAAATACAGCACGGTCGGATGATCGGGATCGTCCGTAGAACATACGTAGCCCTGCGGTTTGTTGAGCATGAAATAACGTGGACCGGTGATTTGATCCAGCACATTGCCGTCGAAGGCGACGACCTGCTCGGGGCTGATTTTCATCGCGCCGGTTTTGACGATGTCACCGTCAACGGTGACACGTTTATTGCGAAGCTCGCGCAGCACGAGCGCGCGGCTTACACCTAATTGCTGAGATAGAAACTTGTCCAGACGCATTGGATCGGCTTGCCTTACATGGCGATCTGAGTGACCGCGTTACTGATAAAACACAAGACCCCGCCGCCGCATTTAAGCAACTGACAGGGTTCAGGGTTGTTCGGTTCGTAATACTTTCAATTCGCAATAACTGCAAAACGTGATTATTACTTCGAGGGGGCAGACGCACTGCCGCATTGAGACAGAGAGTATAGCCGCGCTTAGCGGAGCATCCTAGAAGGAAAACATAAAAATAAGCAGGCTAAACATTCACGCCGGGTGATTTGATTGCTCATCGCCATCCGGCGGATTTCTTGGCATACTTCACCACTGTGGTTATTTACAGGAAAAAACCAAAAGGTGACTGGTAAACCGTGACTGCTTTTACACTCCGCCCCTATCAGCAAGATGCCGTGGATGCCACGCTGCGTCATTTCCGTCAGCACGATGAACCGGCGGTGATTGTGCTGCCTACAGGCGCCGGAAAAAGTCTGGTGATTGCCGAACTGGCCCGCGTGGCGCGTGGCCGCGTGCTGGTGCTGGCGCACGTCAAAGAACTGGTCGCGCAAAATCACAGCAAATATCTTTCCTACGGTCTGGAGGCGGACATCTTCGCCGCCGGGCTGAATCTTAAACAAAGCAGCGGCAAAGTGGTGTTTGGTAGCGTGCAGTCCGTCGCCCCCAATCTGGCGGCATTCAGCGGCGAGTTTTCCCTGCTGATTGTCGATGAATGCCACCGGATTTCCGACGACGATACCAGCCAGTACCAGCAAATCATCACCCACCTGAAAGCGCAGAACCCGCGCCTGCGGCTGCTCGGGCTGACGGCCACGCCCTATCGTCTCGGCAAAGGCTGGATTTATCAGTATCACCATCAGGGCATTGTGCGCGGCGACGCCAACAGCCTGTTCCGCGACTGTATTTATGAACTCCCGCTGCGTTACATGATCAAAAATGGCTTTCTGGTGCCGCCGGAGCGGCTGGACATGCCGGTGGTCAGCTACGATTTCAGCCGTTTACAGGCCAACAACAACGGGCTGTTCAGTGAAGCGGATCTCAACAACGAACTGCGCCAGCAAAAACGCATCACGCCGCACATCATCAGCCAGATTGTCGAATTCTCGCAGGATCGCAAAGGCGTCATGATCTTTGCCTCCACTGTCGAACACGCAGGGGAGATTTTCGGTCTGCTGCCAAAAGGCGAAGCGGCGCTTATCAGCGCACAAACCCATGCGGTCGAACGTGACCGGCTGATCACCGCCTTTAAACAGCAGCAGTTACGCTATCTGGTGAACGTTTCAGTGCTGACCACCGGCTTCGATGCGCCGCACGTCGACCTGATAGCCATTTTGCGGCCAACCGAATCCGTCAGCCTGTACCAGCAAATTGTCGGACGCGGGCTGCGTCTCGCGCCGGGCAAAACTGACTGTCTGATCCTCGATTACGCCGGAAATCCGCATGACCTCTTTACACCGGAAGTCGGCAGCCATAAGCCTGCGGGCGATAACAAACCGGTGCAGGTGTTCTGCCCGGCCTGCGGCTTCGCCAATATCTTTTGGGGGAAAACCACCGAAGACGGCACGATTATCGAGCATTTTGGCCGCCGCTGTCAGGGTGTGCTGGAAGATGACGACGGCAACCGCGAGCAGTGTGATTTCCGCTTTCGCTTCAAAAGCTGCCCACACTGCGGCGCAGAGAACGACATCGCCGCGCGCCGCTGCCATCAGTGTCAGGAAATTCTGGTCGATCCTGACGATATGCTCAAAGCCGCACTGCGCCTGAAGGATGCACTGGTGCTACGCTGCGGCGGCATGAATCTTGAACACGGGCGCGACGATAAAGGCGAATGGCTGAAAATCACCTACTACGATGAGGATGGCGCAGACGTCTCCGAACGTTACCGGCTCAGCACGCCCGCCCAGCGAATGGCTTTTTTGCATAATTTCCTGCGACCGCATCAGCGCGCGCCGGGCGTACCGCTCCAATGGAACACCGCGGCGGATATCGTCGCGCAGCAGGTTTTGTTGCGGCACCCGGATTTTGTGGTCGCGCGTATGAAAGGTCAGTTCTGGCAGGTGCGGGAAAAGATGTTTGATTACGAGGGGCGATACCGGCGTGCCAACGAGCTGCGCGGATAATATCCAGATAGGACTTTTAGTCCCACGGGTATTCCGGTATCATACCGCCCGCTTTCGCCATGTGTGGAAGCAGCAATACTCAACTCGTCACTCGGTCGCAGGTGGCGGGGCAAATTTATAAAGAAGTATTTCTTATAGAGAAACATACAATGTTCACTATCAATGTTGAATTACGTCCAGAAGCAGAGCAGGGCAAAGGTGCGAGCCGCCGCCTGCGTACAGAAAACAAATTCCCAGCTATCGTTTACGGTGGCTCAGCTGCTCCAGTTTCCATCAAACTGGACCATGATTCTGTAAAGAACATGGAAGTTAAAGCGGAGTTCTACTCTGAAACTATTACTTTGGTTATCGACGGTAAAGATACCCTGGTTAAAGTTCAGGCTGTACAGCGTCACCCGTTCAAGCCAAAACTGGCTCACATCGACTTCGTTCGCGTTTAATCGCTGATCGGGTTGTTGCGCATCGGGACGCCGTGCGAGAACAAATAAAAAACACCGCCCAGGCGGTGTTTTTTATTGGCTACGATCCAGGTTCGCGCTGTGCTCCTCCCCTTCGCAGAGGAGGGAGTCGACCTGGCTATTTTCTCATTATTTATTTGCCGGATTTTCGCTGCAACTGATCCCGCAGATTCGGCGGTGTGCCTTTGATGGTCAGCGTGTCGGTCGCCGGATCCCAGAAAATACGTTCGCCCATCAGCATCGCATCAAAGTTGATGGTAAGACCGCCGCCGCTGCCAGCGAATTTGGTCAGCTGACGCAGCGTACTGCGATCTGCCGGGAAAGTTTCTTCCAGCTGATAGCCCTGCTCCTGGGTAAATTCTTTGAATTTCTTGTCATTCCACGGCGGCAGTTCTTCAGACAAATCATCCAGCGCGATCTCTTCGCCCGCCTGCAACTGCTCGTTGCAATAGGTATAAACCTGCTGACGGTAATTCTGACGCTCGTTTTTATCGAGCTGCGCTTCCGTACAGAAATCATCGACCGCCTGCAATAAGCCACGGTTCTGCGCTTTGGTGTCAAGCCCGACCCCGGCGCCAAGGAAATCCATGAAGAAATCAGAGACCTTGCGCCCTACCCGGCCTTTCAGGAAGGTCAGATAGCGGGTGGATTCCGGATTGGTTTCCCATTCGGTCAAATCGATACGCGCCACGATATCCGCATGGTTGATGTCGAGATAATGAATGCTGCTGACGTCCAGCTGTTCGTTGACGCGCATACTGCTGCGGCTGCTGAGCACTGCGACCAGCAAATATTCAACGGCTAAGAAGCGATAATGGCAGAACAGCACCACGCCGCCTTCGGCGAACGGATACTTCGCCAGTTCATCACGCAGGCGGCCGGTGGCGGCGCGGCTGAATGACAGGAAATCATCGTCCCCTTTGCGGCAGCTGCGTAACGCCTCTTTCAGCTCGCTGTCTTCGTTGAACAGACCATAGGCTTTGCTTTTTGCGCTATAAACGCGGTGCAGTTCAGCCATCATTTCGTCAACGGCAGCATTAGGCGTCAAAAGCGTATCGCGCAGCACAACATCCAGCGTTTGCTCATCGCGCTTGTTCAACTGGTGCAGAGCGATCTGCTCGATATCCAGACTCATGGGGACTTTCTCCTGTTTGAAATGCAGCCGTGTAAGAGGGGTTTGCCTGCGGGGCGTATTCAAACACTGAAGCGCCAAAGCCGCAACCACTCCCACTGCGGAAATACCGATTAATAGATGCGATCAATAACGCAACGTTATCTTCGTTATAAAAATGCGGAAAATGGGGGCGCGTTACGTTAAGATATTGGACTTTGTCAGATCAAGAAGCACATTACTCTATGGCACAATCATCCCGTTACAGTGACGAACACGTTGAACAACTCCTTTCCGAGCTGGCAACTGTTCTGGAAAAGCACCGCGCCCCAACCGATCTTTCTTTGATGGTTCTGGGCAATATGGTGACTAACCTTATCAATACCAGCGTCGCTCCTGCACAGCGCAAAGCGTTATCTCAGTCTTTCGCCAGTGCTCTGCAAGCGTCGATAAGAGAAGATAAAGCCCATTAATCCTTTACTTGCCCAAACCCTCTCATGGTGACAAATAGTCAGCGCTATCGCGAAAAAGTTTCCCAGATGATCAGCTGGGGCCACTGGTTCGCCCTGTTTAATATCCTGCTCATTCTTGGGCTAGGCAGCCGCTACCTGTTTGTTTCTGACTGGCCTTCCTCGCTGCAAGGTCGCATTTACGCGTTCGTCAGCTGGCTTGGGCATTTCAGTTTTATCGGTTTCTCCGCCTATCTGCTGATCATCTTCCCACTGACCTTTGTGGTGATGTCGCAACGTTTGTTGCGATTCCTTTCAGCGATACTGGCAACCGCCGGGCTCACGCTCCTGCTGGTTGATACCGAAGTCTTTACCCGCTTCCACCTGCACATTAATCCTGTGGTGTGGGAGCTGGTCGTCAATCCCGGACAGGGTGAGATGGCGCGCGACTGGCAGCTGATGTTTATCGCCTTGCCGGTGATTTTCCTGCTTGAAATGCTCTTTGGTACCTGGGCGTGGCAGAAGTTGCGCAGCCTGAACCGCCGCAATTTCGCCAAACCTATCGTCGTGCTGTTTATCGTCAGCTTCTTTGCTTCGCACCTGATGTATATCTGGGCGGATGCCAATTTTTATCGTCCGATCACCATGCAGCGCTCGAATCTGCCACTGTCTTATCCAATGACGGCGCGTAAATTCCTTGAGAAGCACGGTCTGCTAAATGCTGCGGAGTACCAGAAGCGTCTTGTTGAGCAAGGGAATCCGGAAGCACTGGCCGTAGAGTATCCGCTGAACAACATCACGTTCAACGCCACCGGTACCAAATACAACCTGCTGATGGTCGTACTCGACGGCGTTCACACGTCGACGCTAAACCAGGATATGCCTGCGCTGACAGAATTCGCCAGAGAGAATGTCCGTTTCGGGCAGCATTTCAGTTCCGGCAACCGTGAAGATACCGGCCAGTTTGGTCTGTTCTACGGTATATCTCCGACTTATATGCCGGGCATTCTGGCGGCGCGAAAACCTTCGGCGCTGGTCACTTCTCTGGAACATCAGGGCTACGAATTTGGTCTGTTTGCCTCTGACGGCTTTGATAATCCGCTGTATCGTCAGGCACTGCTGACCGACTTTACGCTGCCCGCACCGGTCAAACAGACTGATGAACAGACGGTAGCCCAGTGGAGGCAGTGGTTGAACGTGCGCGGCAATGGCCCGTGGTTCTCTTACATCAATCTCAACGGTATCAGTTCCGCGCTGCGTCAGAACGGCGACAGCGTTCCGGTGGGCAACACCTTTATTCATCGTTATCAGCGCGGCGCGCAAAACGTTGATCAGCAAATCACGACTATCCTGCAATCGCTGAAAGAGCGCGGAGAACTGGATAAAACCGTGGTGGTCATCACCGCCTCGCACGGCATTGAATTCAACGAGAACGGCACATGGGGTTCAGGCAACACAATGAACCGCCAGCAAATGCAGGTTCCGCTGATCATTCACTGGCCGGGCACCCCGGCGCAGAATATTGACAAGCTGACGGCGCATGCGGATGTGATGACCACGCTCATGCAACGCCTGCTCCACGTGACAACCTCCCCGGCAGATTACTCGCAGGGCGAAGATTTGTTTGCCGCCAAACGCCGTCACAACTGGGTCACCACTAGCGATGAGGGTACGCTGGTCATCACCACGCCAACTCAGACGCTGGAACTGGAAAGCGACGGCGATTACCGTGCGTTCGATGAGAACGGTAAGCGCATTAAAGATCAAAAACCTGAGCTGAGCCTTCTGCTTCAGGTGCTGACCGACGAGAAACGCTTCCTCGCCAACTGATTTTTTTTGCATATAGAACATCGTTAAAAAAAGGCCTTCACCGATCTGTCAGTGAAGGCCTTTTTGTTTTGTCAGTATGTGGATTATAACCCCGCCCACCACAGCCTGGCTTTCATCCCCCAGTACGATGTCCAGCCGGTGGTCGTGCTGACCACTCTGCCTTTATCGATAATGACGAACGTCGGCGTCACGCCAACGTCCCACTGGGCGGAAAGCTCGCCGAGCGGGTCATTCACCACCGGCATCGCGATATTTTTCGCCGCCAGATACTGCCGGATTTTCACTTCATCGCCAGAACGCAGCGCCACGGAGAGAACGTTACCACCCTCTTCTGCCAGCGCTGCCACGTCTGGCGTGGTCATTTTGCACACGCCGCACCACGTTGCCCAGAAGTACACCAGCAGCGGTCGCTGCTGGCTTTGTTCAAGCAAAGTGATTTTCTGACCTTCGAGTAATTGTAATGGCTGACTGCCGAAATTAGCCGGTGCCTGAGGTGCGCGCAGGAAATCCATGGCGAACATTACGGCCACAATCATCAGCGCCAGAATGCCCAGCTCGCGCGCCCAGCGTTTAAGCTTTGTCATGCTTCACCTTTGCCAGCTGCTCCTTCACAAGTTTATTGAGATCGTCCCAGCTGATCGCGCCTGCCACCAGCTGATCGCCAATAATGGTGGCCGGTGTGCCCTGAATACCCAGCACTTCGGCGATTTCCACATTGGTTTTCAGTTCAAGATAACTGGCGGGCGTGACCGTGATTGGCGCAAGTCCCACGCTTTTCACTGCTTCCACCGCGCTGGCCTCGTCATGTGGCCCCTTTTTGGACATAAGACGCTGATGCACCGCCTGAAACTTTTCGGGATGCTGCTCCCAGACGGTCATCGCGGCGCGACCGGCAATGATCGAACTGGCCCCGCGAAACGGCAGCAGTTTGATGACCACGGATACGTCCGGATTTTCCTTCACCACCCGCTCCAGCAGCGGGTCGAACTGTTTGCAATACGGGCAGTTATAATCGGTAAACGACACAATGGTCAGCCGCGGATTTTTCGCGCCAAAGTGCGGCGTAGCGGGGTTGTTGAACAGCGTCTCCTCCGGCGTCATCGCCAGCACAACCGGGGAAATTACCATCATTAATATCAGCATTAACATTTTCATTATTCAGCTCCGCGGGCTTTTTTCAGCCCTTGTAAAACGGCTTCACGGGTCAGCAGTGGCGATAAAATTTCGCCTTCCGGCTGGGACGGGCCATAAATTTGATTGAAAGGCACGGCGACACTGCCGCGTTTTTGCAGAAATTCGGTGATGTTTCTCGACGGCAAACTCCAGTCACCGCGCAGGGCGACAACGTGATTTTCCGTTAGCGCTTTTTGCACGTCTTCACGCATCAGAACGTTATATTTATTGGCTTTACAGGTGACACACCAGTCAGCGGTGACATCCACAAATACCACTTTGTTCTGCGCCAGCGCGTCCTCAATTGCCTGTTCGGACAACGGTTGCCAGCGAATTTCATCCCGGCCCGATGGCTTGCCTGAGCTGAAAGTCAGACCAAAGAAAATGATCACCGCGACAATAAGCCCGCCCCCGGTCACCGCCGCCGTGCTGCGCACACCGTAGTGACGGGCAGAAGCAACTGTCAGTGCCAGCAATAATAAGGCGGCGATGATAATAACCGTCTGAACAGAAAGGTGATTTTGCATCAAGCTAAGCAACCACAGGCAGGCGGCGAGCATCAGGAACCCGAGCGTCAGCCGCAGTCGCAGCATCCAGCGGCCAGGGCGCGGCAGACGCAGCGCCAGACCCGGCCACAGCGCAATCACCAGCCACGGCAGGCTCATGCCTGCCCCTAACATTAGGAAGACGCCCCACAGCACCGGCAGTGAAGCCGCCAGCGCAAAGGCCACGGCGGTACCGAGAAATGGCGCAGAGCACGGCGTCGCCAGCAGGGTCGCAAACGCGCCCTCGGCAAAGTGACCGGCTAATCCGCCGCGTTTTTGCGTCGCTAAGCGGGTAGTCATGCGAGAAGGCAGATTGATTTCAAACAGGCCAAGCAAATTGGCGGTAAACAGCGCGGTGACCAGCACCATCAGCCCGATAAACCACGGGTTCTGAAACTGAATTCCCCATCCCAGCGTCTGATGAGTCAGGCGTAATACCGTCATCAGCAAAGCCAGCGCGAGGAACGAGGTAATAATTCCGGCGGAAGATGCCAGAAATTGTACGCGGACGCGTTGCCGGTCACGCTCTGCCACCTGCAAAATGCTACCAAGTTTCATACCCAGGACCGGTAGCACGCACGGCATCAGATTGAGAATAAATCCTCCCGCCAGCGCCATCAGCGCAATCTGCCACAACGCGATCCCCTTTGCGGACTGCACAGGAAGTGCGCCGACCTTCAGGCTCATCTGCTGCGCAAGGCCATTGTCGCTCAGCACGACACTGACGGTTTTACCGCTGAGTTCACCGGCATCATCGCCCCACTCATCGGTCACCGGCAGCATCACCCGCAGCTGCTCACCCTCAACCTTCACCACAGGTTTACCAAACGCGCTGCCTTCCAGCGTATCAATAAACAGTTCAGGTTTTTGCCAGCCCTGAGCGCGGTGAGCGTCAATCTGCAAACTTCCGCGGCGATAACCCGCTGAAGCCTTATCCGTCAGCCCCTGCGCAATCGGTACCTTGCCCATCGCCACAGCAAACTCACGGGCAAAATCCTCGCTTTCCGTGGATTTACGCAGATCCAGACTGAAAGGATAATCGGTCAGGATGCAGACGTTGCTGCACACCGGTAACGTCAGCGTGCCGGAGAGCGTTTCCGGCGTTTTACCGGCGAACACCAGCGGCAAACTCACTTTGTCGTGATAGCCCTGGGTGGTGATACCGGCGACATCAAACCGCGACGGCGTCGGCCAGAACCAGGTGGCTGATTTGCCCACGGCGGCATTCTGCCAGCTGATCGAGGGTGCAATACCGCCCTCGCCCGGCGATCGCCAGTAGGTTTTCCAGCCCTTTTCCAGACTGACAGACAGCAGCAGCCGGGTGTGTTGCGCATTAGCGTCCGCAGGCTGAGCCTGCAAACGCACCTTCGCATGGGTATTTTGCGGACTTTGCAGCCAGCCGGAATCGGCCGCTGTCCCGGTATTCAGCCAGAGCATCAGAAAGCAGCCGAACGCCGCCCTGAATAAACTTCGCATAGATTTTCTCCAAAAATAAAAGATCACGTCCTGTTGAACAACGCAGACGTATTTTTATTCCCGGAAAACGCACAGCCGCAGATGTACCCGCAATCGCGGTACAGGCACGGCCTCGGGCAGAAGACAGCGAATGGCCGCCATGTTGCCCCGTGACAAAAAGGCCAGCAGCAGGCTCAGCGCCAGAAATGCAAATTCTAAGAGTAATGGCGGCACAGACAGCAGCGATTTGCTGGCCAGTTCGCAGGGGGTGGGAATAGACGAGAGGTCAGAAGGCAGTTCATTGAGCGCGGGTGAACCTGATTGCGTCACAGCGTCCTGCTTCAAAATGGCAGTCAACGCGTTCAGCCCGGCGATGCGCTGCGTCATACAAGTTAGTATGACAAGACATGCCAGGCAGAAAAAAATCAGTGCTGAACGCCGTTGTGTATTCACAGTTCCCTCATCTATATCCGCGCCATTCTAACTGGCAACAAAACATTCACAAGAGCCAGGGGCCGCGAATTACATGAATTTACGCTCAAAAAGGTGAAACTGATTCTAGTCCATCGGTGAAAAACAGCTAGAGCGCCCCGGTCAGTTACTGTATATTTAGCCAGTTAATAACATTGATAATAACGAGGAAGTTATGCGGGTTGAACTGATTTTTGACAAACGGAACGTGTCCGGCATCCCTAATGCCAGTGAAAAAATTGAAGCCGAGCTGGCCAAACGCGTTCACCGGATGTTCCCGGATGCTGACGTGAAAGTGAAGCCGATGCAGGCTAACGGGCTGAACACCCACGGTGCCAGCAAGCAGGAACGTTCACAATTAAACCAAATGCTAGAGGAAATGTTCGAAGAAGCCGACGAATGGCTGTCAGTCGAATAAAAAACGGCGTTGTGGTTGCACTTGCTTACAAAGCGCAATTGAAATAAACAATCCATAGCTTGGGCTTAATATAAGATATTGGTGATATACGAAATTCATTATCAATCAGAGCGATGAGTCGCAATATAATGGGTACACACTGGATTGATTTTGTCCGGTTTTAGTGTTCCCGCGCACCTTCGCTTTTCGCTTCAAATGCGTCAATGACTTTGCGAAACCGCCATGCCACCGAGCTCAAAAAAATCCAGCGCCCAACCCCATTTTTACGCCAAGCGCTTTGCGCTTATTTGCCTCGGCATTGTCTGTTGCATGGCGCTTTTGCTTGGTCGGGTGGGCTATTTGCAACTGCTCAATCAGCCGATGCTGGAAAAAGAAGCCGACTCGCGCTCGCTGCGTTCCAACGTTATTCCCGCCGTGCGCGGGACGATATCCGACCGTAACGGCCATCCGCTGGCGTTAAGCGTCGCTTCCAAAGATATTGTCGCCGACCCCTTTCGCATTCTCGAATTGCACAGCGATCTGAACAGCCCGAAATGGCAGTATCTTGCCTCCGCGCTAAATATGCCGCTGTCACAATTACAGCAAACTATAAACAGCGATCCGCAGCGCCGCTTTGTGTACCTGGGCCGAAAAATTGAAGAAGGCATCGCCGATGATATCGGTCAGTTACATCTGGGTGGCATCAGCAGCATCCATGACGACAGCCGTTACTATCCGATGAGCGAAGCGGCGGCCAATCTGGTCGGCGTGGTGGGCACCGATAACGAAGGTCTGAACGGTATCGAAAAAGGCTTCAACGCGCTGCTAGAAGGTAAACCGGGCATGCGCGAATACCGTCAGGATCGCCACGGTAACGTCATCGGCGTATTGAAAGAAGTCGCGCCACAGCAGCCACCGACCATCAACCTGAGCATCGACAGCTTTATGCAGTACGTTTTGTACTCGCGACTGCGCACCGGCGTATTGCTCAATCAGGCTGAATCTGGCGCAGCGGTACTGGTGGATGTGAGCACCGGTGAAATTTTAGGCATGGCGTCGTTCCCGTCCTATAACCCGAACAACTACGCTGGCGTGGCGGTCAAAGACATGCGCAACGTCGCCATCAGCGACAGCTTCGAGCCGGGTTCAACCGTGAAACCGCTGGTGGTGATGGCCGGTCTGGCACGTAAGATGATCCGTCCCGACTCCGTACTCGATACCCATCCGTACACCGTCAACGGGCACCTGATAAGAGACGTCGGCCACTGGCCTGCGTTAACCATCACCGGCATTTTGCAGAAATCCAGTGATATTGCCGTCTCGCACATCGCGCTGGCGATGCCAGCCAACGTGCTGGTGCAGCTCTATCAGTCCTTCGGTTTAGGCAAAGCCACAGATTTAGGCATCGGCGGCGAGAGCAGCGGTTACTTCCCGGCGCACCGTGAGCGCTGGGCGGATATCGAACGCGCCACCTTCTCCTTCGGCTACGGCCTGCGCGTCACGCCGCTGCAAATCGCCCGCGAATACGCCACCATCGGTTCTGAAGGTATTTATCGCCCGCTGTCGATCACCAAAGTGACGCCTCCGGTTCTCGGCACCCGCATTATGTCCGCTGATGTAGTGCGCACCGTGATTCACATGATGGAAAGTGACGCCCTGCCCGGCGGCTCTGGCCTGAGTGCGGCGGTTCCGGGTTATCGGCTGGCTATCAAAACCGGTACCGCAGAAAAAATGGGCGCCAGCGGCAAATACGACGGCGGTTATATCAACTACACGGCTGGCGTCGCACCGGCGAGTAATCCGCGCGTGGCGCTGGTGGTCATGGTCAACAATCCGCAGGCAGGTAAACACTTCGGTGGCTCGGTGGCAGGCCCTATCTTCGGACAAATCATGGGTGAAGTGCTCAACCACATGAACATCGCCCCTGACGCGCTGGTACCTGAAACGCCGCCAACCACCATCATCAACGGCGGGCAGAAGACCGATCTGGTGAGGCGTCCGGCGACTGAAGGGTAGATCTGCGTCACAAGTTCACTGGATTTGTGGGGGAAATAGGGTTAACGTTCGCGTGATTTGATTCCTGAAACTCAGTTTCAGGAAACTTGCAGATGATTTCCCTATGCTGGAGGAAGAGCTCAGGCTCTGATAAAAAACAATGAAACGCCTTTTTATCGTTTTGCTGGTCTTTGTTGTGGTGTGTCTGGCTGTTATTGCACTGAATATGCAGGGCAGTGGCCCCTGGTAACTGAGGTAGCTTATGCCAACGCGTAAGAACTTTATCATTCTGATCGTTCTTATTCTCGCCGGAATGGTACTTCTGGACGATGGCATTGCCCGGTTAATTCACTGGATCCTGTTACGCTAAATCATGGCCCCCCAGGCTGCACGCGCAGTTCTGCTCTGCGGGCCATTTTGTTCCCCACTTTCCTGAGCAACACCTGCAACGCCATCAGAGCGAAGTCGTGTATAATAGCGATATTCGACATTAATACAGACTGGTTATGGCTCAAGACATTCATCTCGCAATCGTCAGCGCACTCAGCAAATGGATCGAAGGCCACCTTGGCCGCGTGATCCACCTCGAAGAACTGGCTGAGTACTCAGGCTATTCACTCTGGCACATGCAAAAACTGTTCAAGGAATCGACAGGCATTTCTCTGGGGAAGTACATCAGAGAACGTCGTCTGGCGAGCGCTGTCTATCAGCTGAGCAGCAGTGAAACACCGATTTTTGATATTGCGATGGATTTCGGATTCGGCTCGCAGTCGCATTTCACCTACATGTTCCGCAAGCGTTTCAACATTACGCCCCATGAATTCCGCCAAAACCCCGACATCAAACTCGATGTTTCGCCCCCGCTGCATTTGATCCACCAGAAATCAGCCTGAGGCTGTCAGAACCCCATGTCACTCAGGCCGGGGTGCGTATCCGGCCTGCGCCCCAGCGGCCAGTGGAACTGGCGTTCACTTTGCTGAATCGGTAAATCGTTGATACAGGCGTGACGCGCAAACATCTGCCCCTGTTCGTTAAACTCCCAGTTTTCGTTACCAAAGCTGCGGAACCAGTTGCCGGAATCATCTTTCCATTCATAGGCAAAGCGCACCGCAATCCGCGCGCCGTCAAAGGCCCAAAGTTCTTTAATCAACCGGTATTCCAGTTCTTTCGCCCATTTGCGTTGTAAAAATGCGACGACGGCCTCCTGCCCCTCAACGAATTCGCTGCGGTTGCGCCAGCGGGTATCGGCTGAATAAACCTGACTGACCCGCTGTGGATCGCGGCTGTTCCACGCATCTTCGGCCAGACGGATTTTTTCGATGGCGCTTTCGCGGGTGAATGGCGGTAACGGCGGTTTGATTGACATACTGACCTCGGCTGTAGAAGAAAATACTCCCGACACAATAGCGGCGTTTAGCGGGGTTCTCACGCCAAATCGTGCCCATAAAAAACGCGGCCACTGATGGCCGCGCTCTTTTACTGCGCATTCTTTACTGCACAATTCTAAACGCATTCTGTGTCTGAGAAAGGCACGCTTAGAACTGGTAAACCAGACCCACCGCCGTCACGTCATCGGTATTGATACCAGCGTTGTCGGTGAAGGTGCTGCTGTCGATCAGGTTGATTTTGTAGTCAACGTAGGCCGACATGTTTTTGTTGAAGTAATAGGTCGCACCCAGATCGACGAATTTGACCAGATCCTGATCCTGGTAGTTATTACCCAGACGGTCTGTGCCTAAATCTTTACCGCGAGTCTGGTTATACGCCACGAACGGACGCAGACCGAAGTCGAACTGATAGCTGGCGTAGGCTTCGAATGCCTGCGACTCATTCGCATAACCGTAAGCTTCTGAATCGGTAGAACCGAAGCGGGAAGCGTTGTACGCCTGAGTGAACATTGCGGCCAGATAGACGTTGTTGGCGTCATATTTCAGGCCACCGGTATAGCCTTCGGCTTTTTTGCCGTCGCCCATGATCCCCGGTGCAGAGTTTTGCTCGTCAGTACGGTCAGAGTTGAAGAAGGCACCCGCCACGCTGACGCCAGCGCCAATATCGTAGCTCAGGGACATCCCGTAACCGTCACCGTTCTGGGTCAGCACATCACGCGTACCCGGTTCACCGCCGCCGCTGTCGTTTTTACCCTGATATTGCAGGGCAAAGTGCAGGCCATCAACCATGCCGAAGAAGTTATCGTTACGGTAGGTCGCTACGCCGTTGGTACGCTGGAAGAGGAACTGGTCCGCGCCATAAGTGGATCCATCGAACTCTGGCTGCATGTCGGTCCACGCCGCGACGTCGTACAGCACGCCGTTGTTACGACCATAGTCAAATGAGCCCATATCACCAAATTTCAGACCGGCAAACCCATAACGGGTGAAGGCGCGATCGCCGTCGTCAGAGCTCTCAGCCTGGTTGGCCTGAACCTGATATTCCCACTGTCCATAGCCGGTCAGTTGGTCGGTTATCTGCGTTTCACCTTTGAAACCTAAACGAATGTAGCTCTGATCGCCGTCAGAACCGGCGTTGTTGGAAAAATAGTGTAAACCGTCAACCAGACCGTAAAGGTCCAGTTTGTTGCCATCTTTATTATAGACTTCTGCCGCACTTGCTGAGCCCGCCACCACTAATGCTGGGATCATGAGCGAGAGAACACGGAGTTTCATTTTATTTATCCTCGATAGGTGTCGAGCCGTGCCACTGAATGTAAAGTATCTTTTTTACTTTTTTACTGAGGTAAAACTTTTTTAATTTTTGGCCCGACATGGCAAATTCATTCTCTGGTTATAATTACTATTAATCCAGAGAGAAAATGCTACCAAGTTAGTTAAGACATTTCCTATATACAGTAAGATGTAACAAGATATTTAAAAACAGTAAATTTACCTCTATTTATCTATGTTAAAATAAAGCACGCAAAGCTAATTTTATACAATTACGTTTAAAATCAATAAAATAACTCAGATAGTTACCGCACTAACTGATAAAGCAAATCCTCAGCATTAATATATACTTCATCTCGCTATCATCATTATTTGTTATTGAATTACCCTCATTCCCCGTTTTGTGGAAACAACAGCCGACCCATTGTGGTCGGTTTTTTTTTTGCTTTTTAAAATATGATTACGGCAGGTGATATTACTTCGCAGTGGTTATTACACATATCGACATTACTCCTCCACAATTAATTCACGCTTTCTCCTTATTTCACACCCGCATTTTATTAATATCTGATATCTAAATGGCGGAATTAGAAAGGAAATAAAGCCTGATTATTAACCGATAAATTATGCAGGGTTTGTTCGTCACTCAGGAACGGATCCGGTAGTATAAGCAAAGTCAGAGCAATCTCGCTGATCTGCGCACTCAACAACGTTAGACTGCGTTGCCACGTTATACCTTCATTATCCGACAGTTCAGGCTTCATAACCGTTCAGGGAAACTCATGCCACAACAGGATCAGTCCGACAACATATCCAAAGCCAGAATGCTGCTGGCAACCCGCCGTTTTCTAAAACTCGACGAGTGGCTGTTGTCACTGATGCGTGGCTGGCAGAACCAGACTGACGATCTCAGCGCTTACGGCCTGCTGATGCACCCGGCGACGCTGTTTACCGGTACCGAATCCCCTCCGCTCAATCCGCTGGAAATTCTCAGCGACTGGGCGCAGCAATGCCCGCAGAGTTATCACGCCCACGTCTTACTCGGTATGGTCTGGCATGAAAATGCATGGCTTATCCGCCAGACGCAGGCCGGTCAGGAAGTGGAGGATCATCAGTGGCTGGGCGCACAGCTGTGCTGCGACTACGCCGTTCTGGCATTTTTACGCGCAATTGAATTGCATCAGCGCCCGACACACGCCTACCGCCATATGATGAATCTCAGCGGCGGCTTCGGCGAACCCTACTGGCTGAAATCCCTGTTCGCCGGTGAAATCCCATTACCCTTGCATGAAAAGTTTTCGATTCAGGGCAGTGAGATCTGGCAGGCTGGTGTCGCTCACCTCCACGCCCTCGGGTTTGAACCCGCCACGCACTGGCCGCAAAACTTGCCCGCCGCTTTGCACGATACCCGCAAAGCCGGTGAAGAAGCGGTGGATCACTGGCTGCGCATGGCGATGTCGGTACGTCATGCCGACGTCGGCACCATGGAATCCTATTTGTTGTTCCATTCCGCCTTCTGGGGCGGCAGCGACGAGCAACAGATGCTGATTATCGACAGCCCGCTGTGTGCGGAATTCAGCGAAGAAGAACGCAATCAGTTTCGCGCGAATGCCCTTTGCGATGCGCTGTCTGGCGATATTGCCGATCGTGAATCGCCGCGTGCCCTCGAATTACAACAACGTCTGGCTGATTTACTCTCGCAATCTCTCGACCCCGACACACGCATTCGTTTGCTGGATCTGGCAGGTATTTGCATCGCCTACTGGCAGGATGACGATCAGGCAGGATTAGCCGTTTATCACGATCTGTTTGCCGTTTCAGCGCAGGCCATGCCGGGGCATTTCGCCACGATGTTTATCTCCCGCGCGGTGCTGGCGAACGGTAATGAAGAAGGTTTGCCGGTTCTTACGCAGCTTCTCACCCGCGCGCTCAGTCAGGCCAATAACCCGACGCTGGTGGCCTTTGCCGCCGCTGCGCTTCACTCGGGTTTATATGGATTACCGGCAAAACCGGAGTTGTGCAGCGGATTGATGGATCACGCGTGGTCGCTGATGCAGCAATCCGGCGACGAAAAGCCCGCTAAAGATCTGGTCACACTGGCGCACGATATGGCGATCAACGACGATCTGGACGCTGCGCATTTTCTGATGACCGAGATGGCCCGCCACGGCAGCGCCATCCATTGTTATGAGCTGTACTTTTTCTACCGCAATACCTGGCATCAGGACGTTCCGGCTCAGTATCACAATGATAGCAATGCGATGGATTGCGTGCTGAGCGCCGCGCGCTCCGGAATGGTGCCGGCGATGTTCACCTGTGCCAACGCCCTGCGTGAAGGTCTTGGCGGAGAGCCAGATTACGAACAGGCGATGCAGTGGTATCAGCGCGCGATGGACGCCGGGCATTTATCCGCCGCCTACTGGCGCGCCAGCTGCGCGCTGGATAACGGATCTGACGCCGAAAAACGTCAGGCTGCCGAACACTGGCTGCCGGAGATTTTGCACAACGCCGAACATCCGGATCGCGCCGAAGCCGCCTACACGCTGGGCATGGCCTGGCTGACCGGCACCGGTGTGAAGAAAAACCGCTACATCGCAGATCAGTTTATGGCGTTCGTACTGGAAATGAATCCCGAATCGGAGGCGGCCAGAAAGGTTCATGAAGAGCTTAACGGGTCGCTGAGAGCGCGGATGAATTTGTGGCAGGATAAAAGAAAAACTGAGGGAAGCGATCCCACTCAGGTGTTTCGGCAGGAGCTGCTGCACTAGCGGCTTTAAAATCGACTTCAAGGTCAAAACCTTGGGTTGCCACCCAAACCGGCCTTAAGGACGGCTTATCGCCGCCGCCCTTAAGAATCCCGGACTCTTCAAAACACGTGCCATGCATCCCGGCTCTGTTTCAGCAGCCATAGTTATTGCCGCAGGGTTTTGCGCCACACGCGGGAGCTACAGAACACGTCCTTCGTTCCAGCGACAGTGCATGTTTTAAAAGACGTGGAGATTCCAAAGAGGGCCCGTCCTGGCACTCTTTGGGCGGTTTCAGCACAGTAAGGTAAGTGATCGCTGTTCGTGAGAAACCGAAATATTTTCGATCCGACTTAGACATCCAGGGTGCAGCGTTCTCCTGTACTCAAATCAATACCTTATACATCACACTCGTTGACTCCAGAATTCCCCCGGTCGACATCGCGTAATGCGGAATCGTGCCACTCAGCGTAAAACCCTGATTTTCATAAAGTGTCTGTGCAGGGCTGCATGTGACCGTGTCCAGCACCAGCAGCGTTTTGCCTGCTTCGCGCGCCAGCGTTTCAACCCGCTCCATCAACAGACGGGCGATGCCTTTACGGCGGCCATCCGGGTGCACCATCAGTTTCACCACATCCCCGCGATGTTCACCGTTAGCAGGCTGTTCGACCACCAGTTGCACCGTTCCCACGATAATCCCGTCAAGGCGCGCCACCAGCAAACGCCGTTCTCCGCGCTCGAAAACGGGCAACAGCTTTTGCCAGAACGCCTGCGCCTGCACAAATCCAAACGGCAGCACGAAACCAATACTCGCACCCAGCGCGACTGACTGCATCAGCGTCTCCGCCAGGGCATCGAGATCGGCTGCCGGTAGCACACCGCCCTGCACTTCACTGATCACTATTTCACTGCCGCTTTGCATAGCGTTACACCTTATTTCTGACTGAGATTAAGGACGGGAGATGACGATCGCATAACGCGCATCGGCCGGGCCCGGAACATAAAAGGAGGATGCGCCGTGAAGATGAAATCGCAGGCAATCGCCCGGTTCGAGCCGATAAGAGCGCGAATCCAGCGTGAAATCCAGCAGGCCTTCCAGCATCCAAATGTGCTGCTCCAGGCCGACAACCGGCGGGGAATCATAAACAATGGTGGCACCGGCTTTTAACCGGCCGGAAATCAGTTCAGCGCGAAAACCCGGTGCAGGCGCGGATACCGAGCGACGTTCGAAACCGGTTTCGCGATCATGCCAGACCGGTTGCAGGGCGGCGCGAATCAGCTCCGGCGGATTGTCTTCCAGCGCCATCAGCAGTCTTGACGTGGTCAGGCCATACGTTGCGCTCAGCTTTCCCAGTACCGACGCGGTCGGGCTGGTTTCCGCCCGTTCGATGCGCGACAGCGTGGCCCGGCTGATGCCGGTCCGCTGCGCCAGCTGTTCAAGCGACCAACCCTGCCCGATGCGTAATTCCGCCAGCCGTTCTGCCAGCCGTAAATCGTGGCTGTCCTGTTCGTCTTCCATTCCCGTTCCCTTGCCCGAGTTCTCAATACAGGGAAATTATCTCTAATCAGGGAAACTGGCAAGTTAAAATAATGTAATCCGTTAGTATTAGCTAAGTTGTACAAAAATAATAAAGTTGTACAACTTTGAGCCAAGACGCTAGAGTTAACATTAGTCTTATGAATATTTGGGTAGCGAATGTCACTTTACAGCATCGGCGAGGTTGCTCGCATTTGTGGTATCAATCCGGTCACGCTCCGTGCGTGGCAACGCCGTTATGGCCTGCTTAAACCGCAGCGCACAGAAGGCGGCCACCGGCTGTTTAATGACGACGATCTCGACACCATCCGCACCATTCTTGGCTGGATAGAACGCGGTATCCCGGTCGGTCAGGTCAAATCGCTGCTCGAAGGCAAAGTCGAGGCATTATCCGGCGACTGGTCAGAATCCGAGCACCGGCTGCTGACCGCGCTGCAAAAAGGCCAGAATCAGAAAGTGCGTCAGGTGATAACCGAACTGGGTCGCGAATATCCGGCCGCAGCGCTGGTCGATAATGTCTTCCGCCCGCTGCGTGCGCGCCTTAACCCCGGCGATCACCGCCTGCGTACCTTGCGCAGCCTGTTCGACGGCCTGGTGATTGAGCACGCGGTGATGTGCATGAACGCCGCCCGCAAACGGCCTGGCCTTCGGGCTGTGGTGCTGGGCTGGGGCGTCATCGACACCGCCGAACTGTGGCTGGAAGCGATAGTTCGTTGTGAAGAAGGGATGCAGGTGGAAGTTCTGCCCGCGCCGCTCGAAGATCCACATTTAGAAAATCTGTTGTGCGATCGGATTTATGTCTGGGCGGAAGGAAAACTGACGCAGATTGAGCGTTTACGTATGGCGCAGTGGGTGGAGCAAGGGCTCACGATCATTTTGCTTGGCAGCGCCTCGGTGTTGCTGGCAGCGGAGGCAGGTAGTCACGAGGAGGCAGAAGACGTTCCTTTCGATGATCCGACCATCGTCCCGTTACACAAATTTAAGGAAAAATAATGATTAAACATTTTCCTGAACCTCCCCTGCCCGCCGACGTATTGACACGACTCTGTGACTTTTATCGTCATCTGGACATGAGCCTGCTCCCGCAGCTGTCGCGCATCTATCATCCGCACGTGGTGTTTATCGATCCGGTATCACATTACGACGGCGTCGACGCGCTGGAGCGTTACTTCGCGCAGCTGCTCAAAAAAGTTAACTACTGCCGCTTTGATATTCAGCCTGCGCTGGTTCAGGGCGATGAAGCATCGTTATTCTGGCGGATGGAGTATTCCCATCCGTCATTGAAAAAAGGCCACGCGATGTCGCTTAACGGCGCCAGCCATTTACGTCTGGCGGAAAACCGTATCATCTACCAGCGTGATTATTACGATCTCGGCGCGATGATTTACGAGCACGTCCCGATGCTCGGCGGTGCCGTCCGCGCCATTAAAGCCAGGTTGAAATAATGCGCCGCGTACTGATTACCGGTGCCAGTTCGGGTATCGGTCAGCAACTGGCGCAGGATTACGCCGATGAAGGCTGGGAAGTGACCGCCTGCGGGCGCGACGCCGCCAAACTTGACGCCGTGGCCGCGCACAGTCCTCTGATTATTCCGCTGCGTTTTGATATTACGGATCTGGATGAAACACGTCAGGCATTGCAGGGCGTGACAGCAGATTTAGTCATCCTCTGCGCCGGAACCTGTGAGTATCTGGATAATGGCGTGGTTGAGGCTGAAAAAGTCGCGCGGGTCATTAGTACCAATTTTATGGGGCCGGTGAACTGTCTCGATGCCCTGCTGCCGGGTTTAGCGGCGGGCAGCCGCGTCGCGCTGGTCGGTTCCACCGCCTCCTTGCTGCCGTTCCCGCGCGCTGAAGCTTACGGGGCATCCAAAGCGGCGCTGGCGTATTTCGCCCGTTCGCTGTCGGTCGACCTGATAGCGCGGGACATCCACGTTTCGCTGATCCAGCCGGGCTTTGTCGATACGCCCCTCACTTCACGCAATGACTTCCCGATGCCGATGATGGTGACCGTCAATCAGGCCTCGGCACATATTCGTAAAAAGCTGGCGCACGGTGCCAGTGAAATTGCCTTCCCGCCACTTTTTGCCCGCTTACTGAAGGTCGCCTCGCTGCTGCCGGTCAGCATTCAAAAATGGTTAAGCCGAAAAATGGTGAGATAAGATGACAACAAAAGTGGCTATCGTCGGCAGCGGTATTTCCGGTCTGAGCTGTGCGTGGTTACTGGCACAACGCCAGCCTGATGCAGAAATTACCGTATTTGAATCTGCGGAGACGCTGGGCGGACATACCGCCACGCAGGATGTGGTTTGCGACGGTAAAACGTACGCCATCGACACCGGTTTTATTGTCTATAACACCCGCACCTATCCCGGTTTCATCGCGTTGCTCAAAGAGCTGGGCATTGAAGGCACGCCGACTGAAATGAGTTTCTCGGTGCGCAACCCGGTGAGCGGGCTGGAGTATAACGGCCACTCCCTCAACAGCCTGTTTGCTCAGCGACGTAATTTCTTCAAACCGCAGTTCTGGCGATTTATTAGGGAAATTTTGCGCTTTAACAAACTGTGCAAAGCGCGTCTGCTCAATGCGCACAATGACGAAGATACGCTGGCCGATTTGCTCGATCAGAACGGTTTCACGCCGTTTTTCGCCCTGCACTATGTATTACCGATGGGTGCGGCGATCTGGTCTTCTTCCCTGAGCGATATGGCGAATTTCCCTCTGTCGATGTTTCTGCGATTTTTCGACAACCATGGCCTGCTCGATGTGACGAACCGTCCGCAGTGGATGGTGGTGCCCGGCGGCTCGCGGGAATACATTCGCAAGATGCAGGAAAAGTTGCCGCGCCGCGTGACGCTGCGCACTAACACGCCGGTGACCAACATCACCCGCACCGCCAGCAACGTGACGCTTCACTCCACCACGCGCGGCGACGAATCCTTTGATCAGGTGATTTTCGCCTGCCATTCCGATCAAGCGCTGGCGATTTTGGGCGACAGCGCCACAACGCAAGAACGTGCCGTTCTCGGCGCACTGCCGTATCAGGCCAACGACGTTATCCTGCATACCGACACCCGTCTGCTGCCGCGTGAAAAACGCGCGTGGGCGAGCTGGAATTATCAGTTGCCCAATTCGCTGAAATCTTCCTCCCGTGCCGATATGCGCGATACCAGCCCGGCGCACACCCGCCGCGCCAGCGTGACCTATAACATGAATATTTTGCAGGGGCTGGAAGCACCGCAAACGTTCTGCGTCTCGCTCAATCCGCTCTCGCCGATTGATGAAAGCAAAGTGCTGTTCCGCGCAACCTACATGCATCCGGTGCTGAATCTGGCCAGCCATCACGCGCAACAGCAGCGTTTTCGCATCAATGGCCATCACCGTACCTGGTTTTGCGGCGCGTACTGGTACAACGGTTTTCATGAGGATGGCGTGAATAGCGCCCGCGACGTGGTCGAACAACTGGATTTGCAGCTGCAACGCGAAGCTGAACAACACACGCCTGCTGCGCTGGAAATGTCATGAACAGCACGCTGTACGTCGGCACGGTGCGCCATCGCCGGTTTACGCCGGTTGAGCATCGCTTCGACTACGACATTTTTATGCCGCTGATTGATCTCGACGAGCTGGAGCAGTTGCCCGCCGTTGGCATCAAACTGGAAAGATTTTCCGCCGCCAGCTTTCGCCGCAAAGATTATCTCGGCGGCGGCGACATTAAAACCAAAGCACAGAACAGAATTGCCGAACTGACCGGGGAACGCCCTGATGGCCGCGTGATGTTGCTGTGCCAGCTGTGTTATTTCGGCTGTTATTTCAATCCGGTTAATTTTTACTACCTTTATGATAAGACCGGAGTTTTGCGCTGGATGCTGGCCGAGGTGCGTAATACGCCCTGGAACGAACGCCACACTTACGCCGTCGTCCCCGACGGCTCGCAGCCGGTGCCGAAAGCCTTTCATGTGTCGCCCTTCAATCCGATGGACATGGTCTATCACTGGCGGCTGACACCTCCCGGAAAAGAGTTACACATCACTATCGAAAATCACCGCAAAGAACGTGAATTCGATGCCGCTCTGTCGCTGAAGGCGCTCCCGCTCACCCGCGAGGCGCTGCGCAAGCAATTGTGGCGACTGCCCCTGATGACCGCAAAAACCGCCCTGACCATTTACTGGCAGGCGGTGAAACTGTGGCTGAAACGGGCACCGATTTATTCGCATCCTCCTGTTGATAAGGACTGACCATGAGCCAACCCGAAGTGCAACTCGCCCGCGATGGGGCGACTAACCGGCGCAGCAAGGCTGCACGCGCACTGATTCTCGGCGTTTTAAAACAGCTGCATGGTGCCGGCCTGACCCTGCGGGAAGCCGGTGAAAATGCCGTCTTTTTTGGTGACCCGACCGCGCCGTTGCAGGGCGAAATCGAGGTACACAATCTGCGCGCCTACCGTCGTGTGTTACTCGGCGGCAGCATCGCCGCCGGGGAAAGTTACATTGACGGCGACTGGACGACGCCCAATCTGACCACCGTGCTGCAACTGCTGGCGGAAAACCTCAAGCTGGTCGATAAGCTCGAAGCCCGTCTGAGCTGGGTCACCGCGCCGGTCAACAGCCTGATCCACTTCTTTCGCCGCAACAGCCCGTCGCAGGCGCGCAAAAATATTTCTGCGCACTACGATCTCGGCAACGATTTTTATCAGGGCTTTCTCGATGAGAAGATGCTCTATTCTTCCGCCTGGTATCAGGAACCGCAGATGACGCTGGAGCAGGCTCAGGAAGCGAAAATGCGCCGTCTGTGCGATCAGTTGCAACTGCATGCGGGCGATCATTTGCTGGAAATCGGTACCGGCTGGGGTGCGATGGCAGAGTTCGCCGCGCGCGAATACGGCTGCCAGGTCACCACCACCACCATTTCCCGCGAGCAGTACGACTTTGCCTGTCAGCGCATCGAAAAAGCCGGTTTAACCGACCGCGTTACCGTACTGTTCGAAGACTATCGCGCCCTGCGCGGACAGTTCGACAAGCTGGTCTCAATCGAGATGATCGAAGCGGTCGGCAAGCGTTATCTCAAAACCTTCTTCAAACGCTGCAACGCCCTGCTCAAACCCAACGGACGCATGGCGATTCAGGCCATCACCATTGCCGATCAGCGTTACGCCTCGTACAGCCGCAACGTCGATTTCATTCAGCGCTACGTGTTCCCTGGCGGTTTTCTGCCTTCCATCACCGCCATGAATGACACCATGACCCGCTGCACCGGGCTGGTGGTGCGCGATCTGTTCGATATCGGTTTCGACTATGCCCGCACCTTGCACGAATGGCGCGAACGCGTGCAGCGCTACTGGAACGCACAGCTCGATGGCGCACATGACGAGCGTTTCCGTCGCCTGTGGCTGTTTTACCTGTGCTACTGCGAGGCCGGATTCCGCGCCCGCACCATCAGCACCGTCCAGCTGATTGCCGAGCGACGCGCATGAGTTCCCTGCGCTTCTGGCTGCTGACGCTGGGCTTTGATGCCTGGTGGACGCTGGCCGTATGGGGGCGCGAGCGATTTATTGTGCTGCTGCTGATCAGCAGTTTTCTGATGCTGGCATTTACGCCGTCGCGTCGCCGTTTGTGGGTGGCGGCAGTGTGTTCGCTGGGCATTATTTTGGATTCGCTGTGGTGCATTCTCGGGCTGTTTGAATTCACCGGTTCGACCGGCGTTCCGCCGTGGATGATGGCGCTGTGGCTGGGGTTCAGCGCGTGGTGGCTGTGGCTTCTCGGGCATCTTCGCCTGACGTGGTACTGGCTGATCCCTCTCGGCGCGGTCAGCGGTCCGCTGGCGTATTACCTTGGTATGCGGCTCGGCGCGATGAACCTTCTGGCCTCACCGTCTTACGTCTGGCTGCTGATGGCCGCAGGCTGGGCGATTTTCCTGCCGCTCATCAGCCTGCCGGTTTTGCTCAACAGGAGAAAGCAATGAAAAGATGGCTAACCGTCGCACTGGCGCTGATGTTTTCATTCTCCGCCTTCGCCTCAACGCCCTGGGCGCAGTGGCAACAGGTTGGCCGCGCCACCCTGAGCTGGGGACCGTTCGAGGTCTACCACTCCTCATTACTGACACCCGACGGGAAATATGAGGCGCAGAAATGGCCCCAGGCGCTGTCCATTGAATATTTGCGCAGCATCGACAGTCAGGAACTGACCAAAGCCACCGAAGAGCAGTGGCAGAAACTGGGCATGGAAAGTGACGCGCAGAAGAACGGCTGGCTGGAGGCCGTCGGAAAAACCTGGCCGGACGTCAGCAACGGCAGCGAAATCGTTTTTTTGGCGACAAAATCCGGCGGTCAGTTTTACAGCCGTGCGGCCAACAGCGCGATAATTGCGCCGGTCGGTGAATCCTTCAGCCCTGAATTCCGCGACGCTTTTCTGGCGATCTGGCTCTCGCCCGCCACGCAGTATCCTGATTTACGTAGCAAGCTGATCGGCGCATCGGCGTCAGATTAACGTTAATCCGACCGGAGGTTTTATGACAGTTTCACACTCTGTTTTACGCAAGGGTTTTCTCGGTCTGATGGCGGCCTGCGTGCTGTTACTCACCAGTTGCAGCGCCGACATTAAAGATTACGCACAGACGCAGCCAAAGCTGGATATTTTCGCCTATTTCAAAGGTGACAGCGTGGCCTACGGCATGGTGCAGGATTACACCCACAAACAAACGCGGCGCTTCGCAGTGAAAATTCGCGGTGACGTGGTGGCCGATACGCTGACCCTGCACGAAGATTTTGTGTATGACGACGGCGAAAAACAAACCCGCGTCTGGCACATCCGCAAACTCGCCGATGGCACCTACACCGGCACCGCAGGCGATATCATCGGCACGGCAAAAGGCCAGTCGGCAGGCAACGCGTTTAACTGGAACTACGTGATGGACGTCAAATCAGGCGGCAGTACCTACCGCCTGACTTTCGACGACTGGATTTATCAGCAGGACGAACAGCATCTGTTTAACGTCACGTCGCTTAAAAAATTCGGCGTCGAAGTGGCGCGGGTAACGCTGTTCTTTGAGAAGAAGTAAAAGCTTATACCTTCACCTGTTTAATCACCGTCTTCCTGCGCCCGAAGACGAATTTGCCCAGCGTGACCAAGAGCACTGCGCACAGGATAATCCCTAACGCCACCCATTCAACCGGTGAAAGGGATTCTCCGGCAAAGCCGATGCCTAGCAGCACCGCGACAATCGGGTTCACGTAGGCGTAGCTGGTGGCAATGGCCGGACGCACGGTTTTCAAGAGGAACATGTAGGCGCTGATGGCAATCATCGAGCCGAACACAATCAGATACCCCAGTGCCAGGAAGCCGTGCAGCGAAGGCGTAGCGGTCAGATGCTCGCCGTTCAGTTGGCTGGCGATAAGCAGTACAACGCCGGCGACGATCATTTCCGCCGCACCCGCCATCAGGCCGACCGGTAAGGTCAGGCGCGAACTCCACACCGAACCGAATGCCCAGCTGAGTGATGCCAGCAAAATCAGCGCGGCGCCCCACGGGTTTCCTTCCAGATTGCTGCCGGTATTTAGCAGCACAATGCCGAACAGGCCGATACCGACGCCGGTCCATTCCAGACGGCTGTTTGGCATGCCCCACAGACGGCTAAAGCACAGCGTAAACAGCGGTACGGTCGCCACCATCACCGCGGCAATACCCGATGGCACCTGCATATGTTCGGCGACGGTCACCAGCCCATTGCCCACCGACAGCAGTAAAATCCCCACTGCGGCGGCAGAAAGCCACTGTTTCAGGCCGGGAAATTTATGCCCGCGCAGCATCAGAAACGTAAACAGTACACATCCGGCGACGAAGAAACGCAGACCGGCCATCATCAGCGGCGGCCAGCTTTCCACCCCTACGCGGATCACAAAATAGGTAGAGCCCCAGATAAAATACAGCGCAAATAATGCAGCGATTAACGGCAACAGGGAACGCGAAGCAGAAGGCATAGGAGTAACTTATTAGCGTGATAACGAAGGCAGACAGTTAACGCTATTGCTCTGATTAACGGCAAGGAATTCTGTGCGATCGCGCTAAAATGTTGTTAAAAAGTGTCTGCATATGACAAAAAATGAAGAGACGCTGGAGGATAAAGTAGTCATCGCATGAATAGTATGTTGCCCGTAGCCGCAAAGGACTTATAATTCGGGGCTGATATTTTTGAGGTACAACACATGAATTCGCTTGGCAAAAAATTATTTATCGCGCTGTTTGGTCTGATGGCGATTGGCGCGATTGGTGGTGTGATGGTCGCGGGTTACGCCGTCGTCATTCAGGATGACGCCAAACCGGCAAACGATAACGACGCCCCTTCCGTTGTCCCTGCGCCGTCATCTTCCGCTTCCTCGAACTGATCACTCCACCGACCGCTGCTGCCAGCGATGTAACCAGCGGCTCCAGCGTTCGAACAGCATATCCACGCAAATCGCCAGCAGCGCGACAATCACCGCGCCCTGCAATACATAGGCAGTATTAAAGCCGCTCAGGCCGATAATAATTGGCGAGCCCAGGCTGGATGTGCCGACCGTCGAAGCGATCGCCGCCGTACCGATATTGATGATAACCGAGGTGCGGATCCCGGCGATAATAACCGGTGCCGCCAGCGGGATTTCCACTTTACGCAGCATCTGCCAGCGGCTCATCCCAACGCCCTGCGCTATCTCACGCGCCGAGGGAGAGACCGATTCAATACCGGCAATCGTCCCCTGTAAAATCGGCAGCAAGCCGTACAGCACCAGCGCAATAATCGCCGGTTTTTCGCTAAATCCCATGACCGGCACCGCCACGGCAAGCACCGCGACCGGCGGAAAAGTCTGCCCCATCGCCACCAGCGTTTCGACCAGTGAACGAAACTCTTTCCCCGCAGGGCGCGTGACGCCAACGCCCGCCGCCACACCGATCACCACCGCAATCAGGCTCGAGACCCCGACCAGTAACAGATGCGCCTGCACCAGCGAGGCAAAGCTTTCCTGCTGATAAACCGGGCGACTGAGCTCAGGAAACATCCAGTGAAATACCCCGCCGAGCGACGTCATGCCGAAGATGAGCGCCAGCAGCACGGCAAAAAGCCAGGGTAAGGGATCGGTGATAAGCTGTCGAAAACCGTGTTTCATGCCTCGCTCCTTTGTGCGGTCAGATCGGCAAAATGCAGCACGCCGAGCGGCTGCCCATCCTCATCGACTACAGGCAGTTGCTGAACCTGCTGCGCGACAAATTTCGACAACGCCTGACTCAGGCTCATCGACGCCACCAGTGGTTTTTGGCTGCCGTCGTAAAGCTCACCGTGGCGCGTACGCGATCCCACTTCCTGCAACGACAGCAAACGGATGCCCATATCGCTGCCGCCAAAGAAATCACGCACAAACGGCGTCGCCGGTTTGGTCAGCAATTCCAGCGGTGTGCCCTGCTGCACCACCTGCCCGTCGTTGAGCAGCACGATACGGTCGGCCAGCGCCAGTGCCTCGTCGATATCGTGCGTCACCAGCACAATAGTGCGATGCGTCATTTTATGGATCCGCGCGACCTCTTCCTGCAACGTCGCGCGGGTCACCGGATCGAGTGCGCCAAAAGGTTCATCCATCAGCAGCACTTCCGGATCAGACGCCAGCGCGCGCGCCACACCGACACGCTGCTGTTGCCCGCCGGAAAGCTGATGCGGATAGCGATGACGGAACTGTCTGGGATCGAGATTGAGCAACTCCAGCAGTTCGGTCACACGGTCGCGGATTTTGGTTTTCGGCCATTTCAACAGCTGCGGTACGGTGGCGATATTCTCTTCCACCGTCCAGTGCGGGAACAGGCCGATCGACTGGATCGCGTACCCCATCCGGCGGCGTAAATCCTGCGCACGGAATTTTTCGATAGGTTCACCGGCGAAGAGAATCTCCCCGCGATCGTGCTCCACCAGCCGGTTGATCATTTTCAACGTGGTGGATTTACCCGAGCCGGAGGTGCCGATCAGCACCGTAAATTCGCCTTTGGCCATTTCCAGCGTCAGGTCACGCACGACCGCTTTTCCGGCAAAGTGTTTGCTTACCTGCTTGAAATGAATCATCTGCGTGAGGTTTCCAGTATTGAGACTGCGAATTTAAAGACGCTGTCGACGACAACGGCCATCAACACCGCCGGGATAACACCGAGCAGCACCAGATCCAGCGCGCTGCTGAGTAATCCCTGAAACATGATGGCACCCAGACCGCCCGCGCCTATCAGCGCCGCGACCATCGCCATACCCACGGTTTGCACCGCCACGATACGGATACCGGTGAGGATGACCGGCAAGGCGATGGGCAGCTGCACGCGCAAAAAAATCTGCCCGCGGTTCATGCCCATGCCGCGCGCCGATTCGATCACCGCTTCCGGCACCGACTCGAGTCCGGCGATAACGCCGCGCACCAGCGGCAACAGGGAATACAGCACCAGCGCGATAATCGCCGGTGCCAGCCCGATACCGCTAATCCCATGCTCCGCCAGCCACGGCAGCGCGCGGGCGAGCCCGGCCAGCGGCGCGAGCAGCAAACCAAACAGCGCAATCGACGGCACGGTCTGAATGATATTGAGCACCGACAGCACCGGCCCGCGCCAGCGCGCTTTGCGATGACACAGTAATCCGACCGGCAGGCCGATGAGTACCGCGGGCACCAGCGTGCCCAACAGAATGCCCAGATGCTGCCATACCGCGTCGTTAAACACGTCAGAACGGTTATCGTATTCTTTTAACAACGAAAGTTCGGCCAGCTGGCCGTAGGCCAATAGCACCACCACCGGCAAAATCATCTGCACGTTAAGGACGATGCGCAGGCTGTGATTGCGGGTAAACCGGGAGATGGCGTCGGAGGCTATCAGCAGGCACAGCGCCGCCGCCGCCCAGAAGCCGCCGCCGAGGGACGTGCGCGCAATGCTGTCTTCATCGCCGCCGGTCAGCTGGACCGCACTGTGCCCGGCCAGCCACACCAGCGCGGTCAGCAGGATTTCCGCCAGCAGCATCACCAGCAGATGATTTTTGCCATAGAGCCGGACGAAAGCCGCCGCCAGCAATAACAGAGCAGGCAGTAAAATCAGCGCAAAGTAGCCGTGCAGCAGCGTTAATAAAGGAATGCCCTGCCCCGAGACCAGCCGGTTGGGCGCATGGCTGAGAAATGCCAGACCGTAACCGGCCAGCAACAGCAGCAAAACCAGCGTCAGTAAGACACGGTTTTTGACGAATGAGTGATGAGTCAAAACAGTACCTGAGTCCGGTGAGCACGATCCGAAGATCGTGCTCAGGGCGTCACTGCCCGATTATTTTTTAACGAAACCCTTTTCCTGCAAATACTTCGCCGCAACTTTCTTCGCATCCTGGCCGCCGACTGCGATTTTCGCATTCAGCGTTTGCAGCGTTTTGGTATCCAGTGATGCAAAGACAGGTTTGAGCAGCGTTGGGATGTTCGGATGCGCTTTCAGCGCCGCTTCACGAATGATAGGCGCTGGCGCGTAGATAGGCTGAACGCCTTGCGGATCTTCCAGCGTTTGCAGGCCAAGCGCCGCCACCGGGCCGTCAGTCCCGTAGGCCATTGCTGCATTCACGCCGGACGTTTTCTCCGCCGCGGCTTTGATGGTCACCGCCGTATCGCCGCCTGCTAATGACAGCAGCTGTGCCTGATTGAGCTTGAAACCGTAGGCATTTTCAAACGCCGGTAAAGCATCCGGACGTTCGATAAATTCCGCCGACGCGGCCAGTTTGAAATCGCCGCCAGTGCTGATGTATTTGCCTAAGTCGGCCAGGGATTTCAGGCCATGGGCGCTCGCCACGTCGTTACGCACCGCGATGGTCCAGGTGTTATTGGCCGGAGACGGATCGAGCCAGACGATTTTATTCTGGTCGTAATCAAGCTTTTTGACTTTATCAAAACCGGCCTGTGCATTTTTCCAGGCGGGATCTTTATCGTCCGAGAAGAAGAATGCGCCGTTACCGGTGTATTCTGGGTAGATATCAATCTCACCGGCAGTGATCGCCCCGCGCACGACCTTGGTCGTCCCCAGTTGCAGTTTATTGGTGGTCTTGATGCCGTTGGCTTCCAGCACCTGAATGATGATGTTACCGAGCAGCGAGCCTTCGGTATCAATTTTCGAGCCGACGCGAACCGTGTCATCCGCTGCGTGCGCGGTGAAGCTCATCGCCGACAGCGCCAGCATTGCTGCGGTCAGCCCCCGCATACGCCCTGTTAATGCAGTCATGGTCAGTCCTCTTTTTGATTTTTTTCGATTTATGTCGCCGGGCGACGGTCTTTCAAACTCGCTTTCATCAGTGAAAACAGCGTGCTAACAAGGATAGTTCAATTTTAGGTAAGAAGTCTGATGGTCAGCTATAAAAGCAGGAGATGCGGGCGGTGGGAAATACGGATATGTGCGGAGTTAATCTGCGAAATGGATAATGCGGGCAACGCTGCGGGCGTATATCACGCCCGGTCTTAGATCGCTTTGTTTTAAGTTATAGCCATTTGATTTCATTCCTCAGGTAATCAGGACTTGTGACGGGCATCACGTCGCCTCTATGCTGGTTTTTTTGTCAAAAAGCGTAAACACAATAATGTCTGATTCTATTGCGGCCTCAAATGCTGCTTCTTCAGGGAGCTTCAGCGCGGCGGATGCGGCGTCTGATCAACCGGTGGTGATTCGTTCCGCCTCCGATATTACTCAGTTAGTGAACCGCGGCGCTGCCAAACTCAGCGACGCGCGTGTCGTTATCGCCATCGCGCTGGGAGGCGTTTTCCTCGACGCCTATGACCTCGGTGCGCTGGCCTTCGGGATGAAAGATATTACCCGCCAGTTCGGGTTATCTCCTTCCGGCGCAGGATTTGTGGCGTCGGCGATCACCTTCGGGGCGATTGTCGGGGCGTTGCTGGGAGGCTATCTGACCGACAAAATTGGCCGCTACCGCGTATTCATGGCCGATATGTTCTTCTTCGTGATCGCCGCGCTGGTGTGTGCGTTTGCGCCGAACGAATGGGTGCTCGGCGGGTCACGATTTGTGATGGGACTGGGCGTGGGGATCGACCTGCCGGTGGCGATGGCGTTTCTGGCCGAGTTTTCCAAACTTCAGGGCCGCGGCAATAAAGCATCGCGCGTGGCGATGTGGTGCCCGACATGGTACGCGGCAATCAGTATTTCTTATCTGCTGGTTCTGTTGCTGTACGCCGTGCTGCCCGCCACGCATACCGACTGGCTGTGGCGTCTGATCCTCGGTTTCGGTGCGGTACCGGCGATTCTGATCATCGCTATCCGCCATCGTTACATGAACGAATCTCCGGTCTGGGCTGCCAATCAGGGAGATTTGCAGGGCGCGGCGGCGATTCTGCGCAAGTCCTACAATATCAATGCAGTAGTCGCGGACGATGCCGATAAAACGCCGCAGGTGAAAGTGCGTAAAGCCGCATGGCGTAATTACGGCACGCTTTTACAGGGGGTCTATCTGCGCCGCACCGTGCTGGCAACCGTCACTGCCGTGGCGTCATCATTTGCCTATAACGCTGTGGCATTCGGGCTGCCGGTTATCCTGTCGAGTTTCCTTCAGCAGTCGATGATCAGCACTATCCTGTTCTCACTCGGTCTGAACCTGTGCTTCGCCTTTGTCGGCGGGCTGATTGCAGTGCGCTACGTGTCTAAATTCGGCGCGTGGAAGATGACTTACGCCGGTTACGCCTGCCAGCTGGTTGCGATGATCGGTCTGGCGGTCGTGGGCCGCCCTGCCGATGGTGGTGAAGCAGCCATCTCCATCGCGATGCTGGCACTGTTCCTGTTCGGTCAGGGCTTTGGTCCGGGCTCGCACACCATGACGTTCGCGTCGCTCAGCTATCCGACGTCGCTGCGCGGTATGGGGGTGGGTTTCAACCAGACGCTGATGCGCAGCTCTTCCACCCTGTCGCTGTTCCTCTTCCCTGTTTTATCCGCTGCGCTGGGAACCGGGGTGTTTTGGGTTATTGCACTGGCGCCGCTGGCGGGCTTAATCGTGCTGACGGCGATACGGTGGGAACCCTCGGGGTATGATGTGGATGCTGAGGATTTTCAACAGGAAAATAAACCGGGGGCAGCGGTTTAATCGCTTACGCAAGGGCACATTCTGTTGTTTTGGATGTGCCGCAAAATCTTATGCTTTGCTCCTCCCCCAGCTAAGGGGGGAGGCCTGTTAGCGCACGATAACGCTTTGTTTGGACCTTAATACCCCACACCAATCCTGACTTTGTCGCATCACACCACTGCGCCACGCGGGGCAAACACATATCCCACGCCATTTTCAATCAGCGCCGCCACCAGCTCGATGCCTCCGTTAGGCCTGGCCTGTGAAAATGCCAGCTCACTGTCGAATACCGGTGACACCCAAAACTGATTCACCCGATCCCCATACACCTTCGGCAGACGCATTTTATCGGCAGGGCCGCACAGGGCGGAAGAAATGACATGGCCTTCAAAGCCCAGCGGGGCCATCGGCGACATCAGCGTGTGGCCTTCACCCAGCCAGCTCAGGGTGGTCCAGGGCACCTGTGCGTAACCTGAAAGCGCGCTCGCCATCTGCACCGCGTGCTCCTCGCTCACATATTCTTTGCCGACGGAAAACGCCAGTTCGATACGGCGATGTTTGTCGGCGTCATCATTAAAAATAATGTCGATTTGCGGCATCGGACGGATACTCATGCCGACGGTGAAGAAATAATAATTCTCTTCATCTTCATGCTGGGAAATTGCCATCGGCGGCCAGCTGCCCTGATTGATCAGATAATATTTCACCGACGGGCCGTAACGGTCTTCATACGATTCCAGCAGACTGCGCTGAATTTTCGGCCATGGATTGCTGAATTCATTTTGCCAGTCGCGCCAGAACAGACGCGTCTTTTCCGCCAGTTCGCACTGCGTGTTGGTCGAGGCGGAGCCCAGCGGAAAGGTCAGCGGATTTTCTTTGATACATCCGGCGGAATAACACACCGAGTGATCGATATACAAACTCCAGCCGGGAATGACCGCCAGCAGCAAACCCTGATACCACAACGCCGCACCATCATCGCTTTCATTCCATAAGATCTGAATCTGCGACGGATCCAGCGGCGCTTCGCCTTCCAGATTTCGACAATACTGCGCGGCAAGCATCGGCGAGATGCCGTGCTCCATCGCTTCATTGTCATCATGCAACGGCGCGGGCACCAGATTACGCACCCAGCAGGCGCGCATTTTCGGAAAACGGTCGCGCAAATCCTCACGGGCGAATATGTAGAAATACACCACGCGGTTGTCCTGCTCGACCAGCGCGGTCAGGGTTTGTTTGTCGTTGCTGACTTCAGCAACAATATCGGACTGGCGCATATGACCTCGGCAATATTAGGAAGCTTATTATTCCCTGTGATGGCCAGTGTAGAACGTATAAGCAATGACGATAACGGGCAATATTCCCAAAAATCCCCGATAAATCATCAAAACGCGCGCTTTTTTAGCAAAACGATACCGTTATCGACAATACAGCCGGAACAGCTGCGCCAGATAAGCCGCCATCGGTGTCAGTGTGGTATCACGTCGCTGAATGAGATAGAAGGTTGCCGTGGGCAGGGGCAGATCGAGATCAAGTGCCACCAGGCTCTGACCGATCACCGGATCGTTAATGACATCCACCGACAATACGCTAAGAAAATCCGTTTTGGCGATGAGACTGGTGCAGGACATAAACGTCTCGCAAATCACGCTGATGTTGGGCTCGGCGTCCATGTCGCGGAAAACTTCGCTGAGCAATTTGTAATAACTTCCGCGTGGCGTCGGCAGCGTCCAGTCACAGTGCAACAACTCTTTCATCGAGCGCGCATTTTCCATCGGGTGACCGCGCCTTGCGACCACTCGATATTCTTTATCCATAAGTTTTTCATATAACAGTTCGTTATCAAAGGGGCCCTGATAATACGTATTCACCGTAAAATCCAGCTCGCCCTGACGCAGTTCGGGGATCATCGAAACCAGCTGACCTTCGGCGATACGCACCTTCATATTGGGGAATTCGCGGTGAAAGCGGTCGATCACTTCCGGCATAATAGTGCGCGCGATGCTGGCACCCACACCGATATTTACCCTCCCGCTGGTGGCGCCGAGGCGCTGGGCAATATCCTCCTGCGCCACGCGCAACTCCTCCAAAATCAGGCTGGCACGCTTAAAAAACGCTTCGCCACAATCAGTTAGTGTCACGCCCTGACGGCGGCGGACGAACAATCTCGCGCCAAGACTTTCTTCCAGCTCTTTAATCGATTTGGTCAGCGCGGGCTGTGAAAGCGCCATCGCCCGGCTGGCCGCGCGAATACTGCCATGTCGCGCCACGGAAACAAACGCCCGCAGCTGATGCATTTTTATTTGTGATGGCATAAGTCTCTTTGATAACCCCTGATTATCACTAAGAAGATTTTGGCATCTTATATGCCCTGATTGCTTTATGTACATTGAAAATCACATAAGGCCAGTCGAGCCCCTTCCAGAGTGAGGTTTCCTCCTTTCTGCCTCCCCGCAGAAAGCCTGCATATCTGTAAAAAAAAAGAGAGTCCGTGATGGTAAATGAGATTTCTGAACGTGTTGAACAGCTGTTCCCTGCCCTGCAACAACAACGTCGTGACCTGCATAAATATGCCGAATCCGGCTGGCTGGAATTTCGTACCTCCACGCTGGTCGCTGACCGGCTGGAAAAACTCGGTTACACGCTGAAGCTGGGTAAAGACGTGATCGACGCCGGTTCACGAATGGGTCTGCCCTCTGCCGCCGTTCTGGCAGAGCAAGAACAGCGTGCGCTGGAACAGGGGGCGATTGCCCGCTGGATGCCGCATTTCTCGGGCGGTTTCACCGGCATTGTCGCCACGCTGGAAACCGGTCGTCCCGGCCCGGTGATGGGGTTTCGTGTGGACATGGACGCACTGGATTTATTCGAAGTACTCGAAGAAGAGCATCGCCCGTTCCGCGAAGGGTTTGCCTCAACCAATAACGGCATGATGCACGCCTGCGGCCACGACGGACACACCACTATCGGGCTGGGTCTGGCGGAAGTGCTGATGCAAATGCGCGACCGGCTTTGCGGCACTATCAAACTGATTTTCCAGCCTGCCGAAGAGGGCACGCGCGGCGCCAAATCGATGGTCGCAGCGGGCGTGGTCGATGACGTCGATTTCTTCACGGCGGTACACATCGGCACCGGCGTTCCGGCTAATCACATTGTTTGCGGCAACGACACCTTTATGGCGACCACCAAACTGGACGTGCAATTCACCGGCGTGGCATCGCATGCGGGCGGCAAGCCGGAAGAGGGCCGTAACGCCCTGCTGGCCGCAGCGCAGGCAACGCTCGGTTTACACGCCATTGCGCGCCACAGCGGCGGCAGCTCAAGGGTCAACGTCGGCGTGTTGCAGGCCGGTACTGGCCGAAATGTGATCGCGTCCAGCGCGATGATGAAAGTCGAAACGCGTGGTTCGACCAATGAGGTCAACGAATTCATTTATCAGCAGGCGCTGAAAGTAATTTCCGGCGCAGCGGAAATGCATCAGGTGAAATTCGACATTAAACTGATGGGCGCGGCACAGAGCAGTACGCCTACGGCAGCCTGGGTGAAATACATCCACCGTCAGGCGGAAAAACTCGGTGAGTTCGACACCATCATCGACCGTCAGGAAGGCGCGGCGGGTTCCGAGGACGCGACCTACATGATGGAACGCGTCAAGGCGCGCGGCGGCGAAGCCTCTTACGTGATTTTCGGCACCGACCTTAGCGCGGGTCATCACAATGAGCTGTTTGATTTCGACGAAAAAGTGATGGCGCAGGGCATCAAAACGCTGGCCGCGCTGGCGTTAAACATCGCTGAATTCGAAGGAGAAAAATGATGGCAGATCAGCATATCGTTAATTTCATCAACGACTTTATGGATAACCAGCAGCCGTCGCTGGCGCAAATCAGTGATGCCATCTGGGACACCCCGGAAACGCGCTTCGCCGAATCCGTTTCCTCAGCCTTACTGGCCGACAAACTCGAAGCCAACGGATTTACGCTGGAGCGCGGCGTCGGCGGCATGGACACAGCATTTATCGCCAGTTTCGGCAGCGGTAAACCGGTTATCGCCCTGCTCGGCGAATTCGATGCGCTGGCCGGGCTTAGCCAGAAAGCCGGATGCGACAGCCCGCAGCCGCTGGTGGAAAACGGCAACGGCCACGGCTGCGGCCATAATCTGCTCGGCACCGCGGCGCTCGGCGGCGCACTGGCGGTAAAAGCCTGGATGGAGCGCGAAAATCTTGCTGGCACGGTACGCTTTTACGGCTGTCCGGGCGAAGAAGGCGGGTCAGGCAAAACCTTTATGACGCGCGAAGGCCTGTTTGATGACGTCGATGCCGCGCTGACCTGGCACCCGGAAACCTACAGCGGCATGTTCAGCAACCAGACGCTGGCCAACATTCAGGCATCGTTCAGCTTTAAAGGCGTGTCCTCACACGCCGCCGCTGCGCCGCATCTCGGACGCAGCGCGCTCGATGCCCTGACGCTGATGAATACCGGCGCTAACTTCCTGCGTGAGCACATCATTCAGGAAGCGCGGTTGCATTACGCCATCACCAACGCGGGTGGAATTTCGCCGAACGTCGTACAAGCCGATGCCGAGGTGCTGTATCTGGTGCGCGCACCGCAGATGGATCAGGCGCAGGCGATTTTTGACCGCGTGGTGGATATTGCCAAAGGCGCGGCACTGATGACCGGCACCACCATGTCGATGCGCTTTGATAAAGCCTGTTCGAATTATGTGCCGAACCGCACGCTGGAAAGCGCGATGTATCAGTACGTGCAGGCCTTCGGCACGCCGCAATATACCGACGAAGAGCGGACGTTTGCGGCCTCGATTCATGCCACGCTGACTGAACACGACATCGATAACAATCTGCTGAATATCTCGCGCACCAGCGGCGCGGAGGGCATGGCGTTCGCCGAAACGCTGCGCACCTCGGCACTGACCGATGCCGTCGCACCTTACGCGCCGAACAACAATATTTTGTACGGCTCAACGGACGTCGGCGATGTCAGTTGGCTGGTGCCGACGGCGCAATGTTTCAGCCCGTGCTTTGCGGTCGGTTCGCCGCTGCACACCTGGCAAATAGTCTCTCAGGGGCGCACGTCCATCGCCCACAAAGGCATGTGCCTGGCGGCCAAAGTCATGTCCTCCACCGCCATCGCCCTGTTCACTCAGCCGGATTTGCTCGCCGCGTGCCAGAAAGAGCGCGACGCGTTGCGCATCCGTCGCCCTTATCACTGCCCTATCCCGGCCGGGGTAAAACCTTCGCCGTTGAAATAAATCTTTGGTAAGTCCACCGCTCCTCCGCGCCCCGTTCCGGCGTGGAGGAGCGGAATAAATATAAAAAAAGTCAACACAACAGAGGGTAAAACGATGAGTGTAGATGCACAGGAAAGCGGCCAAAGCCCGGGGGGATTTCTTCAGTGGGTTGAGCGTGTGGGGAATAAAATTCCTAACCCATTTTTGCTGTTTGTTTATCTGATTGCGGTGCTGATGATCGCCAGTGCGGTGATTTCATGGCTGAATATTACGGCGGTGAACCCCAGCAACGGTGAAATCATTCACGTTAAAAATCTGCTGAGTGTGGAAGGTATTCAGTGGATTTTGCCGAACGTCATCAAGAACTTCAGCGGGTTTACGCCGCTCGGCTCAATTCTGGCGCTGGTGATTGGCGCAGGTCTGGCAGAGCGCGTCGGGCTGCTGCAAAGCCTGATGTACAAAATGGCCTCGAAAGTCAGCGCCCGCTACGCCAGTTATATGGTGATTTTTATCGCCTTCTTCAGCCATATATCATCCGACGCGGCGCTGGTGGTGATGCCGCCGCTGGGTGCGCTGATTTTTCTCGCGGTCGGGCGTCATCCGGTCGCCGGTTTACTGGCGGCTATTGCGGGCGTCGGTTGCGGTTTTACGGCTAATTTACTGATTGTTACCACCGACGTGCTGCTGTCTGGCCTGAGTACCGAAGCGGCGAAAGCAATCAATCCGGCGGTGCAGGTCAGCGTGATCGACAACTGGTACTTTATGGCTGCTTCGGTGATTTTGCTGACTATTGTCGGGGCCGTCCTTACCGATAAATTCGTAGAACCGCGCCTGCCGGTGTACCACGGCGAGCGCAACGACGAGATGAAAAAACTGACACCGCTGCAAAATCGCGGGCTGATGGCGAGCGGTATCGCGGCGCTGGTGTTCATCGGGCTGGTGGCTTTGCTGGTGGTGCCGGAAGCGGCGCCGCTGCGCAATCCAAAAACCGGCGGCATCATCCCCTCGCCGTTTATTCAGGGCATTGTCCCGCTGATCATTTTGTTCTTCTTCGTGATTTCGGTGCCTTACGGCATGGTGACAAAACAGATCCGCAGCGCCAGCGACGTGCCGGATTTGCTGGTCGACCCGATGAAATCAATGGCTGGCTTTATCGTGATGATTTTTCCTCTCTCCCAGTTTGTGGCGTTTTTTAACTGGAGCAATATGGGGAAATTTATGGCGATCGGGCTGACGGACGTGCTGGAAAATCTCGGCATGACCGGTATTCCGGCGTTCCTCGGACTGATTTTCCTGTCGGCATTGCTGTGTATGTTTATCGCCAGCGGCTCGGCGATCTGGTCGATTCTCGCGCCGATTTTTGTGCCGATGTTTATGCTGCTCGGCTTCCATCCGGCGTTCGCACAGATTGTTTTTCGCGTCGCCGATTCCTCGGTGATCCCGCTGGCGCCGATGTCGCCGTTTGTGCCGCTGTTCCTCGGTTTCCTCCAGAGGTACAACAAAGAGGCGAAGCTCGGCACCTATTATTCGCTGGTGCTGCCGTATCCAATTGTGTTTTTCGTGGTGTGGTTGCTGATGCTGATGGGCTGGTATCTGCTGGGTTTACCGATAGGACCCGGCGTCTATCCGCATTTGTAACTGAATTACAAACGGCCCATCCGGCGCATGGCGCGGTGCCATGATCCGTTACGCACCGCCCAGCGCAATAAGCGCGCGATGCGGCGGGTACCAAAACGGACTAATTGGCGTTTCAACGGGGAAAGGGAAATCCCCAGCTGTTTTGACGCCCACTCAGGCAGAAGATCGACGCCCGCCTGAATCAGCAGGCGACCTGCCGGTTTCGCCAGACGGCTTGGCGCGGGCGCGTTTTGCAATAATCTCACCACTTCCAGTGTGCGCTCGTCACAGCGCAGCTGCGCACGCATCGCCTGAAAATAGGCTTCGACCGCCTTTACGTTGTCCGGCACGTTGGCAGAACCAAGACTTTCCGCCACCCGTGCGAATTCCTGATAATAGCGGTTTTGATCCGCCAGACTCAGCGCCGGGTTGCGATAACGCAGATGGGATTGCAGAAAACTGTAGGCTTCGGTGACATGCACCCAGACCAGTAAGTCCGGATCGCTGGCGGCATATGGCGTGCCGTACGCATCGGTGCCGGTCACCCGCAAATGAATGGATTTTACTTTTTCGATTAACGCATTGGCGTCGTCTATTGGCGCAAAAGTCGTGCCGGAGACAAACTGGCTGGTGCGTCGCAGCCGTCCCAGCATGTCTTCGCGAAATGAGGAGTGATCCCAGACACCGGCGAGCGCCAGCGGGTGAAGCATCTGCAACAGCAACGCACTCACGCCGCCGCACAGCATAGACGTGAAATCACCGTGAACCCGCCAGGTCACGCTTTCCGGGCCAAACAGCCCCGGATCACCTGCCGGTTTCTCAAAGTCTATACCGCCCAACGCCAGGCCCGAAATACTCAGCACCTGGCGTTCAATTTTACTTCTTAACAATGTTTTAATGCTCAACATCCGTCAGTGCGCGGCAGTGCTGACAACCGTTGCTCTGCTCAGCTGCGGCCAGATTTTCATCACGACATCAATCAGCTGATTCAGCTCGGCGGCAGTAGCACCGTCACGAGCCTGAACCGAGAAGCCCTGAATGGTGCAGGCGAGGTATTTCGCCAGCAACGCGCTGTCGGTAACCGATGTCAGTTCGCCTGACTGTTTTCTCTTCTCAAAGAACTCGAACAATGAGCGTTCCTGAGAAAGATGGCGTGCGCGCAGCATTTCTGCGATATCCGCGGAGGATGAAGACATCCCGGATGAGGCGCTGATCATAAAGCAACCGCTCGGCGTATCGCAGTCAGTAAACAGTTCTGCGATAGCGCGCAGATACTGACCGATGGTTTCCTCGACGGACAAATCTGTTTTGCTCAATAAACATGAGCTCTTTTCGTAAAAGTTAGTCAGATAATGTTCAACGGCTGCGCGAAATAACCCTTCTTTGTTGCCAAATTCAGCATACAGCGTGGGAGCCTTGGCACCTGTGGCTTCGACCAAATCCGCTAATGACGTGGCCTCATAGCCGTGGCGCCAGAATAAATTCAAGGCCTTGCTCAGAGCAGTTCCACGGTCAAACTGTTTTGGGCGACCGCGACTTTTCCGGACCAAAGCCGTCTGTTCAGTGCTCATACACCCTCCTTCCATCACCATTGTGATTATGGTTGTTAAAACTTTTCGTTATAAATTTTCATGACAAAAATAACTTAACGATCATTATTAAAAATAGTTGCGCATAAGTCCAGCGGAGATTATCATTTAATTATCGAGCGATAAGAAAATCACTCAAACCCGCAAAGCTACACAAGCTATAAGCGTTTTTACACGGTACAAACCCAGGACGTAACATCATGAGTAATCTTAAAATCCTTCTTGCAGTTCTGGCGTTAACCGCTGTCCCGGTTGCCAATGTTGCCGCACAGCAGGTTATCATGATGCCTTTACTGAGTCAGGAAGTGGCGATGGTCAATGTGACCGGGGACAGTAATTTCTGTAAACCCGGTACCTATGTGAGTAAAAAAGTCTCACAAGGCCGTATCCCGACGTCTCCGACTCAGCCACCTGCACCTTCAACTTCTGGTCATCAGCCCGCTTCCATTTACTACTAAGGAAGGGCTACCTGACGGAAGAATGTCAGCGCAGGGATCACGATAAGGCGGCTCTGGTCGCCTTATCTTTTAACGCCACACCCTCTTCTCTCTCTCCTTTAAGAAGATGCCCCAGTTTTAACATCCCCGCCAGTCAGAGCCAATCATTAACTTAGCGATCATTAATGATTCATTCAGCACAAAATTGGATAAGCGATGTTTTATTGGTTAGAGCTAATCATTTTAAAAACACAAAATTAACAGAACCAAAACAAACTCCTCATTTCATGTGATTCACGTCACAGCACAATAAGTTAACGCTCATTAAAAAAACATCTTGCACAAACCGTCGCCAACCTCTAACATTTACTTATCGAACGTTAACTAATAAAAAACGTTCACCCGAAAACTGAGGCTTCTGCATCAGACGCCCCCAAACAAAAATGAACGACAGGAACAGACATCATGAAAACCATCGCAATGACCATCGCAGCACTGACACTCGCCACCGCTTCTTTCTCCACTCTGGCCGCGACTGAAGTTCAGTCCGCCCCGGCAGGTCAGCAAGTTGTCGGCACCATCAGTGCTTCTTCAAACGGCAGCCTAAGCACTTTGCAGTCAAAACTGAATGCTAAAGCAACAGAAGCCGGTGCAAGCTCATACCGCATCATCGGTGCTTCCGGTGAAAACCATCTTTACGGTACGGCTGAGCTGTACAAATAAGTATGAAGAACACGTTAGCGAAATGTTCCGCACAATTAGTTAACGATTAGTAAATAAATTAGTTGCACAGAATGTGATCCAGGTCTAAGATTTAATTATCGAACGTTAACAAATAACGTCGGACCTAAAAATCATCTGCTGATAAACAGAATTAAAAGGAAGAAATCATGAAAAACATCACTATGACATTCGCTGCAATCGCCCTTGCTACCGCATCATTCTCGACTCTGGCCGCGACAGAAGTTCAGTCCGCACCAGCCGGTCAGCAAGCCATCGGTGTGGTCAGCGCGACCTCCGGTAACAGCCTGACCAGCCTGCAGAACAAACTGAGTGCAAAAGCCAGTGAAGCCGGTGCAAGTTCTTACCGCATCATCGGTGCTTCCGGTGACAACCATCTGTACGGTACTGCTGAGCTGTACAAATAAGCAGGCAGGACGTAGCAACAAGGGTAAACAGCATTTAATTTATCAATTAATAAATTAAATGTTTGATCGGACAGAAGACAGCTTTGCACATTAAATGAACGTTGATGACAACGCCTGGCAAAGCTTCAAAACACGAATTGAGGAAATTATCATGAAAAATATCACTATGACTCTCGCCGCTCTGGCACTGGCAACCGCTTCATTCTCGACTCTGGCCGCGACAGAAGTTCAGTCCGCACCAGCCGGTCAGCAAGCGATTGGTGTCGTCAGCGCAACATCAGGTAACAGCCTGACCAGCCTGCAGAACAAACTGAGTGCAAAAGCCAGTGAAGCCGGTGCAAGTTCTTACCGCATTATCGGTGCTTCCGGTGACAACCATCTGTACGGTACTGCTGAGCTGTACAAATAAGTCCGGTTGGCAGTTCAAAGCAGTAAGCAGAAGAGGCGGCATTTGCCGCCTTTTTCGTGTCTGTAATAATCCGCTTCAATTTTTCTTCAGCAGCTTTCGCTCGTCCTTACAGCAGCTGGTCATTGAATAGTTAGCCAGTGAAAAAAAGGCAGGGATCACTCCCTGCCTTTCATTCATCTGAACCCAATCAGTTCGCCGAGCTTTTCAGCTGGTTATCCTGCTGATACTGCTCCAGCGCCAGTTCAATCAGGCGGGTGATGAGAGAACTGTAACTCAGGCCGCTGGCTGCCCACAGTTTCGGGTACATACTGATATTGGTGAAGCCCGGCAAGGTGTTGATTTCGTTGATCACTACGTCACCCTCTTCGGTCAGGAAAACATCGACGCGCGCCATACCGCGACATTCCAGAACCTGGAATGCCTGCAGGGCGATAGCACGGATGCGGTCATGCGTTTCCTGTGGCAAATCCGCAGGCACCGCAATTGATGCGCCAGATTCGTTGATGTACTTGGTCTCATAAGAGTAAAACTCATCATGCAGGATCACCTCGCCACACACGCTGGCCTGCGGATTGTCATTGCCCAGTACTGCGCATTCAATTTCACGGCCTTTGATCGCCGATTCCACCAGCACTTTGTGATCGAAACTGAACGCTTCATCCAGCGCACGCTGGTAAGCCGCTTCGTCGCTCACTTTGCTGACGCCAACCGAAGAGCCCTGATTAGCAGGCTTGATAAACAGCGGAGTGCCGAGTTTTTGAGAGACTTCTGCAAAGGTGTTTTTCTGACGATTAGTGCGCGTCAGGCAGACGAATGGCGCAACAGATAAACCGGCGTCGCGCAGCAAACGCTTGGTGACATCTTTATCCATGCTGACCGCCGAGCCGAGCACGCCGGAGCCGACAAACGCGATGTTCGCCATACGCAGCAAACCTTGCAATGAGCCATCTTCGCCGAGCGTGCCGTGTACAATCGGGAAAATAACATCCACCTGGGACAAGGCGCTGGCGCTGTGGGTTTCGATCAGCTGATTTTCGGTCTGGCCGGGGATCAGTGCGACCTGATTATTCGAGCGGTTCAGGGCAATCAGCGACGGATTCTCAGCATTAATCAGGTAGTTGCTGGCATCATTAATGTGCCATTCGCCCTTCTTATCGATCCCTAACAGCGTGACATCGAACCGCTGCTTATCAATGGCATCGACGATATTTTTCGCCGACTGCAACGACACTTCATGCTCTGCTGATTTACCGCCAAAAATGATGCCTACCCGTAATTTACTCACCTGCTGCTCCTTGCCGCCAGCGTGACGGCTGTCGGCGAAATGTTTCTGTTAACAAGAGATCTAGTCGACGACAAATAATTTCGCGCCCACCGGCGTCGATGAACGATGCGCTTCGGCGTTGTCCGCTACCTGATAACTCATGCCCGGCGAAAGCGTAAAGGTACGCCCGTCCTCCAGACGCGTGTGCAATTCCCCTTCCATGCAAAACAGCACGTGGCCTTTGCTGCACCAGTGATCCGCTTCATAACCGGCGGAATACTCCACAATGCGCACGCGGATATCGCCAAACTTTTGGGTACGCCACAGCGCCATTCCCACATCACCCGGATGTTGAGTCGGCGTGACCTCGCTCCAGTCCGTGGTGCAAAACGGAATCGCATCAAGCTTCATGAGTTTCTCATTGTCGGAAAAGAAGGAAAGCCAGCATAAAAGTGACCGCTAAATTTATCAATCGCTTGCTGAAACAAAAGCGTGGAAAGAAAACTGCCTGCGGACGAAAAGTTACGTAAAGACGATTAATCTCAGAGACAGGCCACAGCCCGCGCGCCCTGCGGACTGCGCGCAAGTGATAAAATTGCAGCAAAAGACTGTGTTGCGGAAGGTGTCTGTGCGACAGACTTCACATTTTATCGACTATGCTTATTGTTCGAATGAGACAGCGGAAACAAAACGCAGTAAGGCGTACGCACCTCAATTCCAACGCGCGGCTGATTTTTGAAAGCGGCGCGCCACAAAACAAGGAGCAACACATGCCATATCAAACGATAAATCCGTTCAATAACAAACTCATTAAAGAATACCAGACGCACAACGATAAGCAGGTTGAAGAAGCGCTGGCGACCGCGCATGCCCTGTATAAATCAGACTGGGCGCAAGGTGATATTCAACAGCGTGTGAAAGTGCTGCATAAGCTTTCAGACATCATGTCGTCGCGCGTCGATGAACTGGCCAAAGTGGTCAGCGTCGAGATGGGTAAACTCATCGAGCAAAGCCGTGGCGAAGTGCAGATTTGTGCCGATATTGCGAAATTCTACGCCGAAAAAGCGGAAGAATTCCTCAAACCTGTGCCGTATAAGTCAGACCTTGGTGAAGCCTGGGTTGAGCACCATCCCATTGGCGTGATCATGGCCGTTGAGCCGTGGAACTTCCCGTTCTACCAGCTGATGCGCGTACTGGCGCCAAATCTGGCTTCCGGTAACAGCGTGATTGTAAAACACGCCAGCATCGTGCCGCACTGCGCGGAAACGTTCGAGAAACTGGTCGCCGAAGCCGGTGCGCCAAAAGGCGCGTATACCAACCTGTTTATTTCACAAGATCAGGTGGCCACCATCATTGATGATGACCGCGTTCAGGGTGTCGCGCTGACCGGTTCGGAAAAAGCCGGTGCGATCGTAGCCGCCCGCGCCGCCGGTAAGCTGAAAAAATCCACGCTGGAACTGGGCGGGAACGACGTGTTTGCCGTACTCGATGATGCGGATATCGACAAAGCGGCGAAAGCCGGTGCGCAGGCGCGAGTCTCCAACGCCGGTCAGGTGTGTACTGCCGCCAAACGTTTCATCATTCATGAAAAAGTGGCCGATGAATTCCTGAAAAAATTCACCGAACACTTCAGGGCACTGAAGATGGGCGATCCGCTGGATAAATCCACCACGCTGGGGCCGTTGTCCTCTGCCGATGCGGTGAAAACATTGAGCAAGCAGGTTGACGATGCCGTGAAACACGGTGCCAAACTGCACTTTGGCGGTAAGAAAGTCTCAGACAATCCGGGTAACTTCTTCGAACCGACAATCCTGACCCACATTACCCGCGATAATCCGGCCTATTTCGAAGAGTTCTTCGGCCCGGTTGCGCAGGTTTATGTGGTGAAAAATGATGAGGAACTGGTGAAACTTGCCAATGACTCACACTACGGCCTCGGTGGTTCGGTCTTCACCAAAGATATGAATCGCGCCCGTAAACTGGCAAGCCAGATTGAAACCGGCATGGTGTACGTCAATTCACCGACAGACACCGCCGCCGAGTTGCCGTTCGGTGGGGTGAAACGCTCCGGTTTTGGCCGTGAGCTGTCAGATTTGGGGATCAAAGAGTTTGTGAACCAAAAACTGGTCGTGCTGGCCGCGAAGTCTTAATCCTCCGCTTTACTCCTCCCCTTGCAAAGGGGGAGGCTGGGAGGGGGTATTCTTAATTGATCCCCCTCCTTCCCCCTCTGTCATTCGTTTTATCGTCACCTCATTCCCCAAGCCTTGATTCACAACAAAGCGGCAGGCCTGCGTCCCTCTCTATAATCGAGGCTGTTTGTCTTCCCACTGGTGAATCACATGGCATATGAACTCAATCTCGACTGGCCAGCGTTTTTAGAAAAATACTGGCAGAAACAACCTGTTATCATTAAAAAAGCGTTCACAAATTTTGTCGATCCGATAACTCCGGATGAGTTAGCAGGCCTGGCGATGGAACCTGAGGTGGACAGCCGTCTGGTCAGCCATGCGAACGGTCTGTGGCAGGCGAGTAACGGACCTTTTGAACATTTCGATAATCTCGGTGAAACCGGCTGGTCCCTGCTGGCTCAGGCCGTTAACCATTGGCATGCACCCTCTGCCGAACTGGTTCGCCCGTTCCGTGTGTTGCCGGACTGGCGTCTTGATGACCTGATGATCTCTTATTCCGTCCCTGGCGGCGGTGTAGGTCCGCACATCGATCAGTACGATGTGTTTATCATTCAGGGGATGGGCAGCCGTCGCTGGCGCGTGGGTGATAAATTGCCTCTCAGGCAGTTCTGCCCGCATCCGGCACTGCTGCACGTTGAACCCTTTACGCCAATCATCGATGAAGATCTTGAGCCGGGCGACATTCTGTATATTCCGCCGGGCTTCCCGCACGACGGGTTTACCCATGAAACCGCGATGAACTATTCCGTCGGTTTCCGTGGCCCGAATACCCGTGATTTCATCAGCAGCTTTGCAGACTATGCATTGGAAAACGATCTGGGTGGCGACCACTACAGCGATCCGGATCTGACGCTTCGCGATCACGTTGGCAAAGTGGAAGAGTATGAGCTTGAGCGCGTACGCAACATGATGCACGAGCTCATCAATCAGCCGGAAGAGTTCAAACAATGGTTTGGGCGTTTCGCCACCACGCCACGTCATGAACTGGATATCGCCCCTGCTGAGCCGCCGTTTGAAGCCCATGAAATCGTCGATGCGCTGATGCAGGGCGACAGCCTGACGCGGCTGAGCGGCCTGCGCGTGCTAAACGTCGGTGGCCGTTTCTTCGTCAACAGCGAAGCACTTGAGACTGAAAATATCGCCGCCGCGGATGCGCTGTGCCGTTACACCCTTATCGGCAAGAAAGAGCTGGGAAATGCGTTGCAGGACCCGGAATTCATCGCCGTGCTCACCGAACTGGTGAATCAGGGTTACTGGTTTTTTGACGATTAATATTCAGGTCTGTTGATAACAATAAAGGCGGCACCCGATGGACGCCGCCTTTTTACTTTCTCTTTTACTTTCTATTGTTCACTCAGGCCGGTAAAGCTCGACCGGCGTTTTCGATTTGCGTTCTTCTGGCTCGAACAAATCAATTTCTTCGCCGTGAATGTATTTTGCCCGCAGCATCGCGGAGATCTTATCCATGGTCATCACGATCACGACCAGAATTAACGTGATAAACATCACCACATCCCAATTCCACAACCGCATGTTCTCCGCGTACACCAGACCAATCCCTCCCGCGCCGACAAAACCGAGCACAGCCGCTGAACGGGTATTGGACTCAATCTGATACAGCGAAAGCGCGAGAAATGTCGGGAAGGACTGGGTGAAGATGCCGAAACGATGGGTTTGCAGCGGCGATGCGCCCAGCGCCCGCAGGCCGCGGCTCGGCGAGCGCTCAACGGCTTCATGACCCTCGGCAAACAGCTTGCCGAGCAGCCCTAAATCCTGCATCACAATTGCCAGCACGCCCGCCAGCGGCCCCATGCCGACGGCGCGGACAAAAATCAGCCCCCAGATCGCCATATCCAGCCCGCGCAAAACGTCCAAAAGTCGGCGGATAATCAGCGAAACGGGTTTCAGCAGCGGCGTTGACATGACGTTGCGCGCAGCCAGAAATGACAGCGGCAGCGCCAGGAAAGACGCGGTGATGGTTCCGGCAAATACGATCGCCAGCGTAATGGCAATCTGCGAAAAGTAGTATTTAAAAGGCCATTCGGACACGTTATGCCATACGAACATGCGCAGGAAATAGCGCCCGACTTCACGGGTGCCGCGCACCATATCGTGCCACGGAATGCCGAAATAGCTGAAGAAGTAGACGTAATACAGCGCGATGCCAATGGCCAGTATCGCCAGATAACGCAGATAGCGGCGCTGTGCGGCAAACAGGTGCGCGTGCTGCTGTTTCAGGCTGTTGACGATATGAGGTTCGAGCGCGTCGGTCAGCATCAGAAAGTGCCCTCCACCACGCGTTTGCGCAGTTTGCCTGAAAGATAATCCATCGCCGACACCACCAGAATAATCAGCAGCAAGGTCATGCTGACCTGATCGTAACGATCGAGTTTAATAGACGTCATCAGTTCCTGCCCGATGCCGCCGGCACCCACCAGCCCGAGGATAGTCGACTGGCGGAAATTAATTTCCAGTCGCATAAAGCTGTAAGACAGAAAAATCGGTTTGACCTGGGGCCACATGGCAAAGCGCATCCGCTGGAGGCGCCCGGCGCCGCAAGCACGCAGTCCGCGCACCGGTTTGTCCGAGGCAGTTTCAATGGATTCGTAGAACAGCTTGGTGAGGCTGCCGACGGTGTGTAACGTGAGCGCGATAAAGCCCGGAATAGCCCCGACGCCAAACGCCATCACGCACATTACCGCCCAGGCCAGCTCCGGCATGGTGCGCAAGAATGCGACAAAGGTGCGGATACTGAATTTCAGCCATTTTGGGGAATCGGTATTATTAGCCGCGAGAAAGGCCAGCAGTACAGCCAGCGCGGTGGATAAAATTGTGGAGGAAAGCGCCAGCTGAATAGTTTCCCAAATCAGCGGCAGCTGAATATTCAGCCTGTAGCCCCAATAGGCGAACGAACCTTCCGTATGGCCGTCGGCGAATAATAAAGACCAGTGCAATACCGGCACCGTTTCGCGAATATAATCTAAGAAACTCGGTGCAGAGACAATAATGGTTTTAAGATTCAGTTCGGAAACATTGCCAGACCACAGATATAAGATCAGCATAATCCCGGACCAGATCAGCGCTTCCCGCTTTTGCTTACCGCGTATCTGTTGATAATAACGATTAAAGTCTTTATTCAAAATAATATTTCCGGTTAACAGATTATCATTATTCCTCCCCTGCGAAGGGGAAAATCAGGAGGGGGTATTAAAAACGACAATAATGATAAAAGTATTTGTTTTCTGAAGCGCCATTAATACCCCACTCCATCCCTCCCCTTTACAGGGGAGGGAGATAAGGCTTAACGACCGCCTTTCGTCAGTTCGCGTTTCATATCAATAATCTGCTGATATTCCGCCAGTGACGTTTCACCGATATGCTGTTTACCGCCGACTGCTTTTACGAAGCAGGCGTGGTCTTCTTTGTCCAATTTCTTAATGGCAGAGACCAGTTTGGCTTTAAAGGCAGGTGGCAGATCGCTGCGCACTAAAATCGGGCCGTTAGGGATCAGCGGAGATTCCCAGATAATACGGATTTTCTTCATCAGATCCGGATGGTCCATGCGGATCATGCGGTTGAATGCGCCGGAGGTATAACCGGTTTCACGATCGCCTATCATTGATGCCCAGGTCACCGCACCTTCGAACTGGCCGTTAAGCACGCCCAGGATATCCTGCTCATGGCCGCCGGAGAAGGTCACGCTGGAGAAGAAGTTGTTATATTTGTTGTCAGTGGTGCCGCCAAATTCTTTCTTGAAAGTCTGGTTCGGGATCAGGTAACCGGAAGTAGAATCCGGGTCAGCGAAGCCGAATGATTTACCTTTCAGGTCAGACAATTTCTGGTAAGGACTGTCGGCTTTAACGACAACAACGGAATGATAACCGCGGGATTTGTCCGTGTCGTCGATAACAATACCGACCAGGTCTACGGCTTTCGGGTTATTAATATAGACAGAGGCGAAAGACGAAGGTGACATGCTTAATACCATATCCACTTTCTTCCCTAATAGCCCCTGAATAACACCGGAGTAATCAGAGGAATTACGCAGTTTGGTATCGACATTTAATTCTTTATCGAAGAAATCTTTGACGCACTGATTATCACCGATTTGCTGAGTGGCATTTTGGCCACCCAAAATACCCATGTTTAATTCTTTCGGTGCCTCTTCTGCCATGCTGTGCATTGCGGTAAAAGAACCTGCTACAAAGACTGCCAGACGTAATAACTTCTTCATGTAATGGTGACCTTGTGTAGATTGAGAGAAAGTAGAAATAAGGACTGCAAAATGAATAACGTTATATTTTAACTGTTCACCGCTTCGTGCTCTTCACCGTATAACTGATGCAGGATCCCGTCAGTTAACTGATCCGGATGGCCATCGAAAATAATCTGCCCTTTGGCAATGCCAATGACGCGGGTGCAATAATCTTTCACCAGTTCGACTGAATGCAAATTCACCATTACCGCGATATTTTCTTCGCTGACTTTCTTCAGCGCATTCATGATGCGCAGGGTATTTTTCGGATCGAGCGAGGCGACGGGCTCATCGGCCAGCAGAATTTTCGGGTTTTGCATCAGCGCACGGCAAATCGCCACGCGCTGCATCTGACCGCCGGAAAGGTTTTCCGCCCGCTGTAACGCATGCGGCAACATGTGTAACCATTCGAGCAGTGAAATCGCGCGGGCGCGGTCTTCGTCGTCGAACTGGTTAAAGAAAGATTTGAAAGTGGATGTATGGCTGAGACGCCCGAGCAGTACGTTGGTCAGCACATCAAGACGCGGTACAAGACAGAAATCCTGAAAAATCATGCCGCAGCCTGAGCGCCAGCGGCGCAGCGCTTTACCGGTCAGCCCCGCCAGTTCCTGCTGTTCACCGTTTTCGTAATGACACACCACACTGCCGTCAGTTAACGGAATGGTACCGTTGAGGACGTGCAACAGCGTGGATTTCCCCGCGCCGGAACGGCCAATGACCGCGACAAATTCACCGGCATGGAGATCAAAATTAATGTCATTCAGGACGCGCTGACCGGATTTATAGGATTTCACCAGACCTTTGACGTCGAGTACTTTGTTCAGATGCTGCGGTCCGGCCTGAGGATATTCAGCCTGTGCCAGCTTAAGTTGTGCCTGCGCCATGATGCTGTCTCTCGGTTGCTTTCATTATCTGGCGTTCATTAAGCGCGAGTTTTATGACACATCAATGACGATTTAATGGACAGCGCGTGACAAAAAGAGACGAGATTAAGTCTATGATGGGAGGGGCGCCAAATGCGCATCACGTCAAAAAAGGAAGATGAAATGGATAATCAGACACTCATCGCCGCATTGAAAGAGATTGCCGGCAGCCGCCATGTTCTCACCGGAGACAGTAACACCGAGCGCTACCGAAAAGGTTTTCGCTCAGGCGGCGGTAAAGCGCTGGCGGTGGTTTTCCCGCAAACGTTGCTGCAGCAGTGGCAACTACTGAAAGCCTGCATCGCCGCGGACAAAATTGTCATTATGCAGGCCGCTAATACCGGTCTCACCGAGGGCTCAACGCCCAGCGGTGAGGATTACGATCGCGATATTGTGATTTTCAGCACCCTGAAGCTGGATCAGATCCAGTTGCTCGACGGCGGCCATCAGGTTGTAGGTTTCCCTGGCAGCACGCTCTACAAACTGGAAAAAATGCTCAAGCCGTATCACCGCGAACCGCACTCGGTGATCGGTTCTTCGTGCATTGGTGCGTCTGTCGTCGGCGGGATCTGCAATAACTCGGGCGGTTCGCTGGTTAAGCGCGGCCCTGCGTATACCGAAATGGCGCTTTATGCACAGATCGATGAGCACGGCGAACTGCGGCTGATTAATCATCTGGGCATTAATCTGGGCGACACGCCGGAAGAGATCCTTAACCGTCTGGAAAGAGCCGACTATCACGAGGCCGACATTCAGCACGATCAACGGCTGGCATCCGATCACGATTATGCAGAACGCGTGCGCGAAGTGGATGCCGATACGCCATCACGGTTTAACGCCGATGAGCGCCGGTTGTTTGAGGCCTCAGGCTGTGCCGGAAGGCTGGCAGTATTTGCAGTGCGTCTGGACACTTTCCCGGCCGAATCCCAGCAGCAAGTGTTTTATATCGGCACCAACGACACCGCCGTCCTGACCGAACTGCGCCGTCAAATCCTGCGTGATTTCACCAATCTGCCGGTGGCGGGCGAATATATGCATCGCGATATTTTTGACATCACCGAAGTCTACGGCAAAGACACGTTCATGATGATCGACAAACTCGGCACCGATAAAATGCCGGATATGTTTACCGCCAAAGGCAAGTTTGACGCGCACATCAGCAAAGTCCCTTTCCTGCCGAAAAACTTCAGTGACCGCGTGATGCAGTGCCTGAGCAAGGCCCTGCCCAATCATCTCCCGCCACGTATGAAACAGTACCGCGACCGCTTCGAACATCATCTGTTGCTGAAAATGTCCGGTCCAGGCATCGATGAAGCGCTCAGTTTTCTCACCCGTTTCTTCAGCGATGGCCAGGGGGATTTCTTTATCTGTTCTGCCGACGAAGGCAAGAAAGCGTTCCTGCACCGCTTTGCCGCAGCCGGTGCTGCCGTGCGTTATCACGCTGTGCATGAAAAAGAGGTGGAAGATATTCTGGCATTGGACATCGCACTGCGCCGCAACGACCGCGACTGGTTTGAGACGTTGCCGGAGGAGATTGACAATCAGCTGGTGGCAAAACTCTATTACGGGCATTTCATGTGCCACGTTTTCCATCAGGATTACATCGTCAAAAAAGGCGCTGACAGCAAAGCCCTGAAACACCGGATGTTAGAACTGCTTGATGCCAAAGGGGCGGAATATCCCGCCGAGCACAACGTCGGGCATCTCTATCTGGCGAAACCTCATCTGAAGGAATTCTACCGGCAGGCCGATCCGACCAACAGCTTCAATCCGGGGATCGGCAAGACCAGTAAACTCAGAAACTGGCGGGAGTAATTCGCTGGCCGTAATTACATTACTTTTCTCCCTCCCCTGCGAAGGGGAGGGAGAAAAACGACTTCATCTGCTAAAAGTTAAAATAACTTCGTTCCATAACCCCACATCAATACCGTCAGCGCGAGCAATAATTCGAGAACCAGAACCCCCATCGCCAGCGTTGAGCTGGAGAACAGGAAGCCTTCACGGCGGTCAATATTGAGGAAGTTAGGAATGCCCAGATACAGCAGATAACCGCTGTAACACAGGCCGATAATCCCAACGAACAGGCATAACCAGACCATCGGATACAGCGCGACAATACCGCTGAGGAACATCGGTGTGGCAACGTAGCCGGCGAACACGATACAACTATTTAGTGTCGGGCGGCTGTCATAGCGACGCGCCATCCAGTAGATAATCCGCCCCATCAGAGCGACAGCGCCGAGCATCAGAACATAAAAAATAATGGCGATATAAGATGCGGTGAACATGGAAACCAGCAGTTTCTGTCCGTCACCGAAATTCCAGCCAAGCTGTGTTGTACCAATAAAGGAACAGACAACCGGGATAAGTGCCATCAGAAGCACATGGTGTGAATACACATGTGAAACGGTTTCCCGTTCACGCTGGATTTGTTGCAGTTCGGGACCCGGATGGGACATCAGCCCCCAGACATGATTAACCATGAAACACCCCCTTGTACGCCGAAAGCCGCCTGCGGCGTGCGAAGATAAGCCTTCGGTAATGCCCGGATATCTTGTCTCGCAGGGGCACAGAGAAGGTGGCGACCTGTCTATATTATAGCCGTTATTGAAGACTCTGCTGATACAGCCAATCCCCCGCGCAGGAGGATTGGCCATTTTCGGGCCTGTGAGAAATTTAATGGATGTAACGGGCTGCGGTAAACGTGACGCCCACCAACACCACCATAAGACTGACAATCCACTGGATCACCCGAATTAAATTCTGATTCTGCTTCATCGCGTTTTCAGCAAATATCGCGGGGATTTTTGTCACGGCTACGTCAAGAGCATTGAACCTTTCATCCATTCTGGCGAAACGCTGATCGATCTTCTCGAAACGTTGATCAATCTTGTCGAAACGCTGATCAATCTTCTCGAAACGTTGATCGATTTTTTCAAAGCGCGCCTCCACACGAACATTCATCTCCGTCACCACTTCCTTGAGATGACATACCTGTTGTTCAAGCTTTCCAACGCGCAGATTCGTGTCGGTGACGACGTCAGTCAGCTGGCCGAGCTGCTGTTCGACCTTCCCCATTCTGAGATTCAGGCTGGCGATTTCCTCGCCGTGTTTGATCCCTTGTTTTTCGATGTTATTGATCTGGTTTTGCATTAACTTTCTCCTTTGCATTTTTCCCTTAGGTTCTTCCGGACAGACTGGCGCGCCAGGCAAATAGAGCATCGAATTGACGGGCGAGATATCCATTGTTCTGAGTTGGTACATGCGTTGTTATCCTTCACGTAAATTTCCCTGTTCAGACATCCTTAATCTGCTTGCAGTTTGCACTGTACAAAAACCCACCTCAAATCAATTTATTGCTCGTTTAAGACACGAATATTTATGTATCTATACCTGCGAAACTTGCATTGACCAAACCAATAAATATCAAATAAAAGAGCCCCTTACGGGGCTCTGTTACAGCTTCAGTTTAACAGTGAAAGTAGTTTAGTGATGCTGCGGGTTCTGCAACGCCATTGCACCGCCCTGAGTTTTACGCGCCTGCGTAACCTCTTCCTCACTGACGGCCGGAGCCTGATTGCCCCACGCGTTACGGATGTAGGTACTCACATCCGCCATCTGCCTGTCGGTCAGTTTCCAGCCAAATTCAGGCATGTCGGCACTGGTCGGATTGCTGGCCGTTGCTGCTCCCTGCCCGCCGTTCATCAGTACGTGCAGGATGTTGGTCGGAGCGCTGGCTTGCACCCCGTTGTTACCCTTCAGCGCCGGTACCATGTTGCGTACGCCTTCACCGGAATTCTGGTGACAGGCCGCGCAGTTATCCGCGTAGAGGGCCTTGCCACTGGCCATCGCCGGGCTGACCGCCAGCGGCGTCGACGCATCTTTGCTGCCAGGTAAACTTTTCAGGTAAACCGCAATGGCGTGCAGATCGGCATCCGACAGATGCTGAAGCGAGTTGGTCACCGCTTCGGCCATCGGCCCGGAAGCCACGGTGCGAGCGTTAGCCCCGGTTTTCAGGTACTGAACCACCTCCTCTGTTCCCCAGTCGCCGATGCCCTGACGGGTATTGCCGGTAATTTCCGGGGCGAACCAGCCCTGCAATTCACCGCCCTGCAAATGCACACCAAAGTTATCGCCGCCCAGCGGATTTTTCGCCGTGTGACACGACGTACAATGCCCCAGCCCTTCCACCAGATACGCGCCACGGTTCCACTCCGCCGACTGGGCCGGATCCGCTTTAAACGGTGCGGTATCGAGGAACAACAGGTTCCAGCCGAACATCATCAGGCGAATGTTATACGGGAACGGCAGGTCAGTTTTCGGGCCATCGTAATGCACCGCTGGCACCTGGTCCAGGTAGGCTTTAATGTCTTTCAGATCCTGATCGCTGACTTTGGCGTAAACGTTGTAAGGCATTGCCGGATAGAGATTTTCGCCGTTGATGCCCTTACCATTTCGCACCGCATTAATAAACTGCTGATCGGTCCACCCACCGATACCGGTTTCTTTATCCGGTGTGATGTTGGTGGCGTAAATCGTGCCAAATGGCGTGTTCAGGCCGTAACCACCGGCGAAAGGTTTACCGCCGCCCGGCGCGGTATGACAGGCAACGCAGTCACCCGCGAGCGCCAGATATTTACCCCGTTCGATAGCGGTTTTACCGGTCATCGCCGCCGCAGCCGGTGCCTGAAATTCTCCGGACTGAATCGAATTGTGGCCGATTTTGTAACCGACAAAACCCAGACCGCCAAGGGCGACCACGCCCACAAGAACCGCTAATTTTTTCTTCACGCTCATGATTAAACCCTCACCAGCGGACCCGGAGATTTCAGATACTGGGTTTTGATGGCTTCCGCAGCCCACAGCGTCAGCGCGCCCACAGTACCGGTCGGGTTGTATCCGCCGTTATTGGCGAAGGCCGATGCACCACACACAAAGACGTTATGCACATCCCAACTTTGCAGATAGCGGTTTACGGCACTGGTTTTGGGATTGTCGCCCATGCACGCACCCCCGGTGGTGTGCGAAGAAAGGTTGTCCATCGGCGAGAACGGTTTTGCCGTCGGTTCCTGACGCACAACTGTTTTCGCGCCCATCGCGTGAGCAATTTCTTCCGAACGGTCGGCCATGAATTTACCGGAGCGTTTATCGTTTTCGATCCAGTCGAAGGTCACACGCAGCAACGGCTGGCCGTGGCGGTCCTTATAGTCCGGATCGAGATCGAGGAACACGTCGCGGTGCGGGTAACTGTTCCCCATGCAATAAACGTTGTTGTAGTTCTGATAGCTGTGTTTGACCGCTTTTTTCCAGTCCGCACCCCAGCGCGGCGTGCCCGGCGGTACGTTATTGGAATAGCCGATCGGACGACCATTGGTGGAGTGCACCAGCGCCACGCCACCGCCGATGAAATCGTGACCGGTGTGATCAAAGTTGTCGCCGTTGAAATCGTCAATGGCCTGCGACAATGCACCGGCACCGATGAACGGATTCATCATTTCATCTTCGAAGAAGAAACCCGCGCCGGACACGGTCTGATAGGCATAGTTACGCCCCACCACGCCTTCGCCGGTTTTGTGATCGTAAGGCTGACCAATGCCGGAAAGCAGCATCAGACGCACGTTGTCCATCTGGTAAGCAGATATCACCACGATATCCGCCGGTTGCTCCCACACCACGCCGTCGCTGCCGATGAAGGTCACGCCGGTGGCGGTTTTGCCGTCGGCGGCTTTATTGACGCGCAGGACTTCGGATTCCGTGATCACCGTGAAGTTAGGGCGCTGCATGACCGCAGGCAAAATGCAGGCATTCGGGCTGCTCTTCGACCAGTTACCGCAGCCGAAGAACTCGCAGTAGCCGCAGTAGGTGCACGGCGCCATATTCACTCCCAGCGGGTTGGTATACGCGCCGGAAGTGTTGCCCGCCGGTACGGCAAACGGGTGATAGCCCATCTCACGAGTGGCTTTATCGAAAATCATAGACAGCTCGGTGCGCTTGAGCGGCGGCAGCGGATAATCGCGGCTGCGCGGGCCTTCGAACACGTTACCGCCTTCGATCTTCTGCCCTTTGATATTGCCCGCTTTACCGGATGTCCCGGCGTAGCGTTCAAATTTGTCGTAGAAAGGTTCGATGTCGTCATAGGTAACGCCCCAGTCCTGCACCTGCATTCCGTCGAGGAATTTCTCTTTGCCGTAGCGCTCCACCGTCTGGCTGTAGCTTTGGAAATCGTACGGCAGAAAACGCCAGGTCATGCCGTTCCAGTGGGTGCCCGCGCCGCCGACGTTCATGCCGAACTGATAGGTGTTGAATTCGCGCAGCGGCAGCGCCTGCTGGATAGGATTGTTACGAAACGTCAGGGTTTCCACCGCCGTCGGCTGCATGATCGCGCGGCGGCTGACGAAACGCAGCTCGTCAGTATCAATGGTGGTCGGGAAATCATTACTGGTGTCTCGCCAAGAGCCACGCTCAATCGCCACGACATTCAGCCCCGCCAGCGTCAGCTCATTCGCCATCAGCGATCCGGCCCATCCGAGGCCGACGATCACTGCATCGACCTTCTCACGTTTATTGCTCATCTTTCTTGTGCTCCTGAGGATCTAAAAATGCCCGTGCCGTTTACGGACGGCTTTTTATGATTTTTCGTTTCGGGTCAGCATACTGACGGGTTCGATGTGGAGATCTTCGCCACGACGGTCGATCACATCGCGGAAGTCATATTTCGCACCGGGAAAACCCAGCATCTTCCAGCTCGCCATGTCCTTGTTGCCGCCGTAAAGCGGATCGGAGAAGAACCCTTCGCGCATGTTTTGCACCAGCATGTTAAAGAACAGCTGACCGTTTACGCCGCTGAGCGGGATCTCGCCGGACTCGATGCGGCGCAGTAAATCATCCTGCTCAACGCCGCTCAGTTCAGTGAAGTTTTTTCCGCTGTTGCGAGCTTTGGCGACGTCATTCAGTGCCGCCAGACCGAGTTTGTAGCGCTCGGCAGGTGTGTCTTTATACTGCGGTCCCGCCTGTGGCAGACCATCCTGAATCACCGGGCCGAGACGGTAGGTCGTCACCGCGTTGCCGTAATCGCCACTCAGCTGGCGGTCAAGAAACACTGCGCAACCGGCCTCTTTACCGCCGATGCTCAGCTCATCGGCTGGAATGATACGGTCAGCCAGGGTTTCAATCAGGCTGACCTCATCCGGCGTGAAGAAGGTCCATTCCCCTGCAACGACGGGTTCTGGCGGGCGTACCGAGTGAACAATCCACGGCATACCGCCGGAAAAGATTTTGGCTTTGACCTTCAGCGCGGTGCTGAACAACAGCACGGCCATCGAGGTCAGAAAATGTCTGCGTTTCACGATAATTCTCCTTGTTAACGCACTGTGGCGGGGCGTACCCACAAAAGGGACGTGGGCTTTGAATATGTGACGGAGATTATACGAAGATGTTAGATGAAAGTAAGATATTTCGAACCGCATGGTTCATATTTTATTTGATGAATATCAATGCATTATGATTTTCGTAGTGAGTTAGCACACTAAGTAACAAATATTTACAGGCAAAACGCCCTCCCCAACACCTCAACAAACCGTTAACGTAAGGGCGAAGACTTTCCCCCGGAGGCCACCATGCGCATCACCTGTTTACACACGGCAGACAGCAATATTGCCGTTTTCGACAACGCCGCCCGCCAGCTGGGGCTTATGCATCATGAAATTACGCATCTCTCGCGCCCCGATTTACTCGCCGCGGCGGAACGTGCCGGAGGGCTGACGGCTGAACTGCGCCAGCAGACAGCGGAGTTGCTGGTGAATCTGGCGGCAAACGCCGACCGGGTATTGCTGACCTGCTCGACGCTCGGCGCGGCGGCTACGCTTGCCAACGAAAGCAGCGCCGCGCCGGTCTTGCGCGTGGATCAGGCGCTGGCGGCACAGGCGATGCAGACGCCGGGAAACATCGTGGTGCTCTGTGCAGTGGAAACCACGCTCAGCCCAACACGCACGCTGTTTGAGCAGGCAGAAAAGCATCCGCAGGCGGCCCTTGAGGTGCGTCTGGTAAACGGCGCGTGGGAGAAATTCAAACAGGGAAATCTGGCGGGATATTTACAGACCGCCGCCGCCGCCGCTGACGCGGCTTATCGTCAGGGCGCAAACTGCGTGGTATTGGCGCAGGCGTCGATGGCCGGTGCCGCAGAGCTGACACAAACCGGCGTGCCGCTGACCAGCCCGGCATGTGGCCTGCGCGCAGTAGTTGCCAAACCGGAGGCATAAGTTGCAGGCATCGGGCAGGCGAAAATCACAAGAGTGTCTATACTCAAGGTGAAATATCATTGGCTTAGCTGCGCGGGTCGGTGAAGGCTTAGAGTGAATTAAGGAAAAAATATGAAAATTATTCTGTGGATTATCGCCATTATCTTTATCGTCGGCTTACTGACCCTGACAGGGGTGTTTAAACTGATTTTCTGATTGTTGCGTCTGAAAAACTTTCCCTGCATAAATGAAAAGTCCGGCCTCTGCGCCGGACTTTTTCGTTTTGATAATGAACCGCGAACTAGTCCTGCGCTTCTTCCACGCTTGGCTGGGTTTTCTGCTGATCTTTCTGCTTACGGTAATTTTTCGCAATCTGCGGAACAGGCACGGTTTTGCCGGTTTCCATCCAGGTGCGCAGACGGTTGGCATCCGCAAAGGCGGTGAATTTCCCGAAGGCGTCCATCACGACCAGTGTCACCGGTTTGCCATTAATGGTGGCGCGCATCGCCAGACAGTGTCCGGCGTCATCGGTATAGCCAGTCTTGGTCAACTGAATGCTCCACGACGGGTTCATGATCAGATGATTGGTATTTCGAAACGGCAAGGCATAAGCAGGATGGCTGAACACCGCAGTTTTTTCCGAAGTGGTGCTCAGTTCGCCAATCAGCGGATAACGCTGGGAGGCCAGCAACAGACGGGTCAAATCACGTGCCGTCGAAACGTTGCGTGGCGACAAACCGGTCGGTTCGACGTAGCGGGTACGTGTCATCCCCAGAGATTTGGCCTTGGCATTCATGGCCTTAATGAACGCTGAATATCCGCCCGGATAATGCGCAGCCAGGCTGGCCGCCGCACGATTTTCTGAGGACATTAACGCCAGCTGGATCATCTGACGGCGGGTAATTTCACTGTTGAGTTTCACACGGGAGAACACGCCGCGCATTTCAGGGGTATTACTGATATCGATATTGATGACTTCATCCAGCGGCAGCTTCGCATCCAGCGTTACCATGGCGGTCATCAGTTTGGTCAGGGAGGCAATCGGCCTCACCTCATCAGGATTTCGGGAGTAAATCACTTCGTGGCTTTTAAGATCCACCACCATAGCACTGCCGGAAGCAATTTGAACAATCGGGGCGACAGCCTGCTCTTGCCTGGCAGCAAAGGCGGCGGGGGCAGACAACATGCCGGTGTTTAACGCGAGTAAGCTCAGAACTAGAAGACGGATTTTCACATGCATTGCTCTGTATTTAAGAAAGTTGTCATAAATTCATGTCGAAACAGCCGCCGAATTATAAGTTAGGTGAATAGTCTTAGCACTCGCAATTTGCATATGTATTTGTCACAAAGTCTGTCACACAAGCCCCGCAGACTCGGGTTTGGCGAGTAAGCGAGCACTTGCGTGACGAAGAAAGCCATACTCAGAAATTTACAGCGCCGGTTTCAGCTGACGGCTGTAATTGGCTGCTGCCCAGCGATATCCCTCCACTTCTTTTTTCACATGACCGAATCCCGGAAAGGCAATGTGTGCGGCCGCAATCCAGTAGCCCTGCTTCGCGGCTTCAGCGAGTACCCGCTCACGCGTTTTCACTGCCTGTGCCTGATCGACATCGAAGTGGATCGCCACTCTCGGCTCCGGCATTTGTATCGCTTCGGCGTGAATAATATCCCCCCAGAACACCATTTTCTGCCCGTCGCTTTCGAGCACATACAGCACGCTGCCCGGCGTATGCCCGGCGGCCGGTAGCGCCTGAATATCAGCGGTGATGCGCGACGGCGCGGTAAACGCCTGCACCAGACCGGCTTTGATCGCCGGTTCCATCGTCTGCTGTGATTCTTTAAAGGTGTGGCGCTGACTCTCTTCGACGTCATTCATATGTGCCGGATTGAGCCAGAAATCGACATCTTTCTTTTCGACAAACACTTTGGCGTTAGGAAACGACGGTTTTCCTTTGAGCGACACGCCGCCGGAGTGATCGGCGTGAATATGGGTCAGCAGGACTTTATCGATACTTTCCGGCGGATAGCCCGCCGCACGCAGATTCTCAATCAGATGGCCACCTTTGTCGCCGAACAACTCCCCTGCGCCGGTATCAATCAAAACTCGCTCTTTACCGTTGTTTACGACAAAAGCATTGATGGAGGTTTCCGCATCCGGTGTCATGGAGGCTTCCGCCATGCGCTGCGTGAGTGCTTCAGGGGTAATATTCGTGAGCAATTTCTTGAGCGGCACCACCACGGTGCCATCGGATACCGCCGTGACTTCCACCTTTCCGACCATCATGCGGTAATAGCCGGGTGCCTGTTGATAGGTAAATCCGTCAGCGAATGCGCTGGCGCTGAGGGAAAGCAAACTGAAGAGGAAGAGTGCCGTTTTCATAATGTATTCTCCGAAGGTATCGCCTTGATTGACGCTTGCCCGCAGTATCCTGCCAACGTTATTATCAATCCAATTGATTGGAGTGATGATGACTATCAGAGAAAATGATTTTAACCGCATCGACCTGAATTTGCTGGTGGTGCTGGTGGTGTTATTTCGCGAACGCAGCGTCTCGCTGGCGGCGGAAAAACTGCATCTTGGCCAGCCTGCCGTCAGCGGTGCGCTGGCACGCCTGCGGGAAATGTTTGATGATCCGCTGTTTGTCCGCTCGGCGCGGGAAATGACGCCGACCCCGCGCGCACAAGCGCTGATGGAGAGCCTGCTCCCGTTGATGGAAAGCCTGCAGACCACACTTTTCCAGTCACCGGCATTTGACCCGGCCACCGCCAATCATACGTTCACACTCGGTATGGCCGACTGGATTGAAATGTGGCTGATGCCAGATCTTCTTGCACAGCTGCGCAGGATTGCGCCGGGCTTGCGCATTAACGTGGTCGCTACCGATCCGTTTGCCGATACCGCACGGTTGGAGAAAGATGACCTGGATCTGGCGCTGTCGGTGGCGAAAGAGCGCCCCGCCTGGTTGCATCATCAAACGCTGACGACAATGGAATTTCGTGCCGTCTGGCACCCTAATCGGTTAGCGCTGACGTCACCGCTGACGCTGGACGAGTACATCCGTCCGGAGCATTTGCTGGTGACCTACCGATCGGCGACCACCAGCCAGCTGGATGAGAAACTGGCGCAAGTAGGCTTGCAGCGCTCGGTTCGCTACACCTCGCCCCACTTTTCTTCCCTGCCCTTTATTCTGCACACCACCCCCGCCATCACTACCGTTCCCGCCGGTCTGGCCGCCAGCTGGCTGAACTATTACGATCTTCGCGTCAGCGTGCTGCCGCTGGAACTGCCCGCGTTTGATGTCTCGCTGCTTTGGCACCGTCGCCGTGAAAAAGACCCGGCGCTGCAATGGCTGATCGGGGTGATTTGTGAACAGGTGAAGGCGTCAGAAAAGGATAAAAAAGGGAAGCTTAAACCAGCTCCCCTGTGAATCTGCGACTGTGATTTACTGATTTTCAATCAGGTAACCGATCTCCTGCCCGTACGAAAGTTCGAGCGTATTGCCGTCGGGGTCATCGAGAAAAGCCCAGTAGCCGACGGGTGCGCCGGAGTCGGTGGGTTCCTGACGCAGAACGCCTGCGGTGCGGGCTTCGGCCAGTTTGGCGTCCATCGCTTCTTTCGAGGCGCAGGCCACGCCGAGGTGGCCGAACGGGCCGAGTTGGGTATCTCTGGTTTCAGGGTCTTCGGCAAGAACGATGGCGAAATGGCGGGTCATATCACTCAGCCACGCGACGGGTCTGGCGCCCGTGCCCCGCTCTCCTCGCCGGTGGATGACTTTCATGTTGGCGAATTGCTGATAAAACGCGATGCTGGCATCAAGATTTTTAACGGCAAATGCAATATGGCTCAGGCCGATATCGTTGTTTTCCATGATACTTCTCCATTTTTAAGCGTTGCAGCGTGGAGAAGTCAGGGAGGGAAATCACCGGTTAATGCGTTCGGCGATGTCCTTCGACGTATTCAACACGCGCACTTCAGTAAATAACTCTGTCGCTTCGGCGTACTCTTTACGCAAATAGCCCAGCCACTGTTTGATGCGGGCGACGTGATACAAACCGGTATCACCCTGCTTTTCCAGACGGGTGTACTTCTGCAAAAGCGTCATTACTTCCGGCCAAGGCATCCGCGGTGCGTTGTACTTCACCATCCGGCTGAGATTGGGAATATTCAGCGCGCCGCGCCCGAGCATCACCGCATCACACCCGGTAATTTGCATGCAGGCCTGCGCACTGGCGTAATCCCAGATTTCACCGTTGGCGATCACCGGAATGCTCAGACGCTGACGGATTTCGCCAATCGCCTGCCAGTTAATCCGCTCCGCCTTATAGCCGTCTTCTTTGGTGCGCCCATGCACGGCAAGCTCCGTCGCGCCGGCCTGTTGCACCGCATCGGCAATCTCAAAACTGCGATCGAGAGAATCCCAGCCCAGACGCACTTTCACCGTCACCGGCAGATGCGCGGGCACGGCGGCGCGCATGGCTTTCGCCCCCTGATAAATCAGCTCCGGATCTTTAAGTAATGTCGCGCCACCGCCGCTGCCGTTGACCATTTTCGACGGACAACCGCAGTTGAGATCAACGCCGTAAGAACCCAGTTCGACGGCGCGGGCGGCATTTTCGGCCAGCCATTCGGGATATTGCCCGAGCAGCTGCACGCGAACCCGTGTTCCGGAAGGCGTACGGCTGTCGTGATGTAATTCGGGGCACAGGCGATGGAAGACTTTGGCGGGCAGCAGTTGATCGACCACACGCACAAACTCAGTGATGCACAAATCGTAGTCGTTCACTTCGGTCAGAAGTTCACGAACCAGGGGATCAAGCACACCTTCCATCGGAGCCAGTAATACGCGCATTGCAGTTCAACCCTTAAAAATGACGCGCAAGAGTACCGCAAGGCCCGTCTTCCGGCAATTACCCCTGTGACAAATCACGGCTTAATGGCTTTTGGGTGGCACGTTGCGACTGACGCGCTTTCACCGAACGCCACGCAATCCACATTGCCAGGAAGGCCGGGATGGCAAACAGCAGGAACATCCAGAACGCGGCGCTCGACGCACCGGCATCCCCCTGATTTACCCCGGCAAAGTTCGCTACGGTGCCCGCTAAAGCGGCGCCCAGTGCGGCGGCAAAGGATTGCACCACGGTAATCGACGCCCCGGCTTTTTCGCGGTCTTCTTCCGGAGCCTGTTGCAGCACGCGGGTCAGCAGATGCGGCCAGCCGAGGCCGATTCCGAAACCGGCAAGCGTCAGCCCGAGCACCACGCCGCTGATGTTCAGCCACGGCATCCCGAAAGCGACCGGCACGGTAAACAGCAGTAACAGCAGACCGGCGGCGAGGATCAGCGGCCCGAAAACAATGGCATTGTCCGCGCGACGGCCCGTCCAGCCGGAGCTGGCAACTTCGCTGAGCGTCCAGCCCGCGGCGGCGGCGGCCGTAATGTATCCGGCGGCCAGTGGCGTCTGACCATGCAGATGTTGCAGCAGATAAGGAACAAACAGCTCACAGCCGAGGCCGATAATCAGCAGCGTCATCACCAGATATAAACCGTACAGCGGCGATGACGTCCGCAGCGCATTACGCGGCAGCAGGCGTACATCGGCGGTAAATTCGCGATGACGTAAAATCAGCATCATCACTACTGCAATCCCAAAACCGAGCAGATTGACAAGACCGGAGGTGGACAAACTTCCCGCCGAGACCACCAGCACCGCACCGGTCAGCAACGCCAGTTGCATCAACGGCAGCGGCTCTTCCGGCTGCTTGTCGCGCTGGGATTTAGGCAGCAGGCGCCAGACCCAAAAGCAGAAGAATGCGGTGACGGGCAGCAGTAAACCGAACGCCCAGCGCCACGCATGAAGTTCGGCGAAGATACCGCCGACAGCCGGGCCTACCAGCGTCGCGATACCCCACATCGCCGAAATCAGCGCCATGGCACGCGGCCAGAGCGATTCTTTAAACAGCAGATTGATCATCGCGTAGGAAAGCGCAAACAGGAACCCGCCGCCCAGCCCCTGCAATGCCCGCCCGAGCAGCAGCACCGGCATACTTGGCGCCGCAGTACAAATGGCGGCACCGGCAATGAAAATAGCCGCGGCGGTGAGGTAGCTGCCGCGCGGTCCGGCGCTGCGCATCAGCCGTGCAGAAAGCGCGGAGCCAAGAATGGAACAGACCACGTACAACGTGGTGTTCCACGCATACCACGCCAGTCCGCCGATATCCTGCACCACCGACGGCAAAATCGTGATCACGATGTAACTGTTAGTGGCATATAGCGCGACACCGGCGCTCAGAGTGATCGCACTCCCCCGGTTTTCCGCGTTGAATAAATCCTTCCACCCGCTCTGACTTTCCGACATTTCTCTTCATCCCTTTGGTTTGTTCTTTCTACGCATTGAAGCATGTTGTGGTTATGGTATGATTAAAACAAGAAATAACTTGGAATATATTTTACGTAATCTAGAACCCGGCGAGGCAATATGTCAAGCAGTGACTTGGAAAATAACCATGATGTCAGACAAAGCGTCGCTGAACGTATTCTGACGTTGCTCAAAACCCGCGGGCAATTGCAGGCCAGCGACGCCGGTCATCTGCTGGGCACCACCGGCGAGGCGGCACGTCAGCAGTTTGTGAAGCTGGCGAAAGAAGGTCTGGTGGAAGCCAAATCCGTGTCACAGGGCGTCGGACGACCGGCACAATTCTGGCAGCTTACCCCGCAGGGCCACGCGCACTTCCCCGATGCGCATGCCGATCTGACTGTACAGCTCTTACAACTGATCCGCACTTCTTTGGGGGATTCGGCGCTGGAACAACTCATCATCTCACGGGAAAGCCTGACGCTGGAAAATTACCGGCAGGCCATGACGGGAGCTGATTCGCTGGAAGAACGGCTGCAAAGGTTGACGGAAATCCGCACCCGCGAAGGTTATATGGCTGACTGGAAAGCACAGGAGGACGGCAGCTATCTGCTGGTGGAAAACCACTGCCCGATTTGTGCGGCGGCAGCGACCTGCCAGGGCTTCTGCCGTGCGGAACGCGATGTGTTCAGCAATGTGCTGGATGCCCGCGTTGAACGCACCGAGCACATTTTGCAGGGCGCGCGCCGCTGCGCTTATGTCATCAGTCTTGAACCGTAAAAATTAGGCGAAAAAAAACCGCCGGTAAAGGCGGTTTAGTCTGGGACCGGGGGAGCTTACTTGTTGCCGCTGCCCGCAGGACCGCTGCGACGCTGGCCTGCATGAGCAGGACGCGCGCGGGCTGGACGGTTTTCACCGGTACCACGGTTTTCAGAAGTCCCGCTGCGCGCTGCACTGCTGCCGCCCGGACGCGGAGCGCCAGAACGTGGAGCACCGGTGCGCGGTGCGCCCGGACGCTGGCCCTGACGTGGAGCACCACGACCGCCGCCGCCGCCGCTACCCTGACGACCATTGATAATAGGCTCTGCTTTGATGCTTGGATCTGGCTCGTAACCCGGCAATGCAACGCGTGGAATTTCACGCTTAAGCAGACGCTCGATGTCACGCAGCAGTTTGTGTTCATCTACGCACACCAGAGAAACCGCTTCACCGGTCGCTTCCGCACGGCCAGTACGGCCGATACGGTGAACGTAATCTTCCGGTACGTTTGGCAGTTCGTAGTTCACGACGTGCGGCAGCATATCGATATCCAGACCGCGCGCGGCAATATCGGTCGCAACCAGTACGCGGACTGAACCGGCTTTGAAATCGGCCAGTGCACGGGTACGCGCGCCCTGACTTTTGTTGCCGTGAATAGCGGCGGCGGTGATGCCGTCTTTATTCAGCTGCTCAGCCAGATGGTTCGCGCCGTGTTTGGTACGGTTGAACACCAGCACCTGTTTCCAGTCGCCTTCGCCGATCATCTGGGACAGCAGTTCTCTTTTACGTTTTTTATCAACAAAGTGAACGGTCTGATCAATTTGCTCAGACGCGGTGTTGCGACGCGCGACTTCCACAGAAGCCGGGTTAGTCAGCAACTTGCTCGCCAGACCTTTGATCTCATCAGAGAAGGTCGCGGAGAACAGCAGATTCTGACGCTTGGCAGGCAGTTTCGCCAGCACGCGACGGATGTCGTGGATGAAGCCCATGTCGAGCATGCGGTCAGCTTCATCAAGCACTAAAATTTCAACCTGGGATAAATCAACAGCACGCTGATGTTCCAGATCAAGCAAACGGCCAGGCGTTGCGATCAGGACATCCACACCACCGCGCAGTTTCAACATCTGCGGGTTGATGCTCACACCGCCAAACACCACCATCGAACGTAAGGTCAGGTACTTGCTGTAAGCCTGAACGTTTTCGCCGATTTGTGCCGCAAGTTCGCGGGTTGGGGTCAGGATCAGCGCACGAACCGGGCGACGTCCTTTGAATTGCGCATTGGTATGGCTGAGCATATTCAGCAGCGGCAGGGTAAAACCAGCGGTTTTACCGGTACCGGTCTGCGCGCTCGCCATCAGGTCACGACCTTGCAACACGACAGGGATTGCCTGGCGTTGGATAGGCGTAGGTTCGCGATAGCCCTGTTCTTCAACAGCACGCAAAATTTCGGCACTTAAGCCGAGGGAATCAAATGACATATAAGGAAAAGCTCCAGTCCACTCTAACCCGAACGGGGTTCGGTGCAGTTTCAAGAGTGGATGATCAGACGAGGCAAATGAGGCATTACCACGAGGATTCGGCACAAACTGCAGTGCGCCAGTTGGGGCGATAATAGCACAGAACGCCGCTACGCGTGAAATTATCTCCTGTTGCCCTGTAACCAGTGATGACAATCACAGACGCGGGCGAAAAATTGTGACCGGATAATCTGCGGTCATAGTCCGAAACCTTGATACAGGATAATCAATTATAAACCTGATCAATACGTTCCCACTTTTTGCGTCCCACTGTGTAGATTCGCTTGCTATGCTTGCGGCAGCTCCCTCTTCACTCCATTAAGGCCATACCGCAGCGACATGGAAACCTGGAAAATCAATTTAATCTCCGTCTGGCTGGGGTGTTTTTTCACCGGCATGGCGATGAGTCAAATCCTGCCTTTTTTACCTCTTTATATCGAACAGCTGGGCGTCACCGACCACGCATCACTCAGTTTGTGGTCCGGTCTGGTCTTTAGCGGCACATTTCTGGTTTCCGCCATTGTCGCGCCGTTATGGGGCAGCCTCGCGGATCGCAAAGGCCGCAAGTTAATGCTGCTGCGCGCGGCGCTCGGCATGGCGATCGTCATGATGTTACAAGGCTTTGCCACCAACGTCTGGCAGCTGTTCATTCTGCGCACGCTGATGGGATTAACCTCTGGTTATATCCCGAATGCCATGGCGCTGGTTGCCTCGCAGGTGCCGCGTGATAAAAGCGGCTGGGCGCTCGGCACGCTCTCGACCGGTCAGGTGTCAGGCGTAATCATCGGCCCGCTGCTGGGCGGGTTCATGGCCGATCATCTCGGCTTGCGCACGGTGTTTTTCGTCACCAGCGGTATGTTGTTTATCAGCTTCCTCATCACTTTATTTCTGATCAAAGAGCGCGTGGTACCCGTCACCAAAGCCAACCGGCTCAGCGGCAAAGCGGTTTTCACTACGCTGCCCTATCCGTGGCTTATCGTCAGCCTGTTCGTGACCACCATGATGATTCAGCTGGCCAATGGATCCATCAGCCCGATCCTTACACTGTTCATCCGCGAACTCTCTTCGGACACCAGTAATATCGCCTTTATCAGCGGTGTGATCGCCGCCGTACCGGGTGTCTCGGCGCTCATGGCTGCGCCGAAACTCGGCAAGCTCGGTGACCGCATCGGTGCGCACCGTATTCTCATCGCCGCGCTGGTCTTTTGCTTCATCCTGTTCTGCCTGATGGCGCTCATCAACACCCCGACCCAGCTCGGCATCCTGCGTTTCATGCTCGGTTTCGGCGACGGCGCGCTGATGCCTGCCGTGCAGGCATTGCTGGTGAAATACAGCAGCGATCAGGTCACAGGCCGGATATTTGGTTACAACCAGTCGTTTATGTATCTGGGGAATGTCATCGGGCCATTGATAGGCTCAAGCGCCTCGGCGATGCTGGGATTCCGCTGGGTGTTTATCGTTACGGCGATACTGGTGTTGTTCAATACGGTGCAGGTGTGGTGGAGTTTCCGGCAGGTACCGACTGGGCGAGTGAGGATACCGTAGGATTTAGATTTCAGGAGGTCGCCTCATGCCCGCCATTGGGCATAAAAAAGGGCGCTTCTCAGCGCCCCTTTCAAATTTGCCATCAAAAACCCATTAACGGCGGTTACCGAAGATGCGTAACAGCATCAGGAACAGGTTGATGAAGTCCAGATACAACGTCAGCGCGCCCACAATCGAATATTTGCGGAAATTATCGGGGTCATCCGCCGACAACTGCGCACCCATATTTTTCAGCTTCTGGGTGTCATACGCGGTCAGACCGACGAAGATCAGCACGCCAGCATAAGAAATAATGTTCGCGAGGCCAGAGCTTTTCAGCCACATGTTGACCAGTGAAGCCAACACCAGACCGATCAACGCCATGAACAACATGCTGCCGATGCCGGTTAAATCACGCTTGGTCACGTAACCGTAAACACTCATCGCGCCGAACATACCGGCTGCAACAATGAACGTCCCGAAGATCGAGTCGCCGGTGTAAACCAGGAAAATGCTGGAAAGCGTCAGGCCGGTCAGCGCCGAATAGAGCATGAACAGACCGGTCGCGACCGTGCCGCTCAGGCGATTCACCATGCCGGAAATCACAAAGACCAGCGCCAGCTGCGCAATGATCAAACCGAAGAACGTAATCTGGCTGGAGAACACAAAGCTCATGATTTTTTCAGAGCCGGAAGCATACCAGGCGACAAATGCGGTCAGCAGCAAACCACAGAACATCCAGCCATAGACTTGCGCCATGTAGGCCTGAATGCCGGTATTCGCGCGTTCAACAATTGAACCGTTACTGCGTGGATATCGATCCATGATGATTACCTTATGCATGTAGGAAAAATGAGGCTAAAACAGCCTCCCGATCTTCTAAGCGTATCACAGATAATGCAAAAAGCATGGGAGGCTTGCGTGCGGTTGAACTGCGATTTACCAGCGCGCTGCCGCGTCTTTATCGCTGTCACGGGCATCCACCCAGCGGTCGCCCTCTTCCGTCGCTTCGCGCTTCCAGAAAGGCGCACGGGTTTTGAGGTGATCCATAATGAATTCAGTCGCTTCAAACGCCATTCCCCGGTGCGCGCTGGTAACGCCTACAAACACAATTTCATCGCCCGGATACATCGGCCCGACGCGGTGATAAACCGAAACCCGTTGCAGCGGCCAGCGCGTACGGGCGTCGGCGACAATTTCCGCCAGCGCTTTCTCGGTCATGCCCGGATAGTGCTCCAGCGTTAATGCGCTGACGTGATTACCCAGATTGTGATTGCGCACTTTGCCGGTGAAGGTCACCACCGCGCCGTCGGCGTCGGACTGCGCCAGCCAGTTGTATTCATCGCCAACGCTGAACGGCGCGGCATCAACAATAATTTTGGTCTGATCCATCTCAGCCTCCGGTGACCGGCGGGAAGAACGCCACTTCGTCCCCCGCTTTCAGCGGATGCGCCATATCGGTCAGCGTCTGATTTACCGCCACCAGCAATTTGCCGGATTCCAGCGCCAGCGCCCAGCGGTCGCCACGCGCCGTCAGGGCGTTACGCAGACAGTCAACGGTAGGGAATTGCGCGGGCAATTGCAGCGCTGAGGTGCCAATAATTTCACGCACCTGCGCGAAGAATAAAATCTCGATCATGCTTCCGCCTTAAAATCGCCGGATTTCCCGCCGCTTTTTTGCAGCAGGCGGATCGGGCCAATCACCATGTCTTTCTGCACCGCTTTGCACATGTCGTAAATCGTCAGCGCGGCGACAGATGCTGCGGTCAGCGCTTCCATCTCGACGCCGGTTTTACCGCTCAGGCGGCAGCGGGATTCAATACGTACACGATTAAATTCTGGCTGCGCTTCAAGATTCACTTCCACCTTGGTCAGCAACAGCGGATGACACAGCGGGATCAGATCCCAGGTTTTCTTCGCTGCCTGAATACCGGCAATGCGCGCGGTCGCGAACACGTCACCCTTATGGTGATTACCGCCGATGATCATCGCCAGCGTGCTTTCGGCCATTTCAACAAAGGCTTCGGCACGGGCTTCACGAACGGTGTCGTCTTTACCGGAGACGTCCACCATGTGGGCGTCGCCGGAAGCATTAATATGAGTAAGTTCTGACATGCTTATTTCTTCAGATGTGGAGTGAAATTGCACGGACCCTGGCGGGCGTCAAGCTGGGCTTCAATAATGTTTTCCCAGGCCGTCTGGCATGCACGGGTGGCACCCGGCATGGCGAAAATCACGGTCTGATTGGCGATGCCAGCGATGGCACGCGACTGAATAGTCGAGGTACCGATATCTTCAAACGACACCATACGGAACAGTTCGCCAAACCCTTCGATTTCGCGGTCAAACAGCGGCTTCAGGGCTTCCGGCGTGTTGTTGCCGGCGTTAAAACCGGTGCCGCCGTTAATCAAAATCGCCTGAATCTTTTCATCTGCAATCCACGCGGAAACTACTGCACGGATGCTGTAAATGCTTTCTTTCACGATGTGCTGCGCGACGACATGATGCCCGGCTTCAGTCGCCGCCTCTTTCAAGTAATGCCCGGAGGTATCTTCCGCGTCGGTACGGCGATTGGACACCGTCATGACAGCCACGGATAACGGCAAAAATTCTTTGCTGGCCTTACTCATCAGTTTGCTCCTTAAACTATTGGGTGCCGGTTTCAGCCGCCGATAAACGACAGGTTCTGAGTAATACCGGTATTGCCTTCATGCAGGAAGTGAGTCTGTTTTTTACGGCTGAGTCCGCCCTGAATACGATCCATCAGGTCTTCCTGCTGCATATCGTCGGCCAGTAAATCGCGTAAAGGGATCCCATGCTCGCCGAACAGACACAAATGCAGATTACCGATGGCAGACACGCGCAGGCGGTTGCAACTGGCGCAAAAGTCTTTTTCATAAGGCATGATCAGGCCGATTTCGCCGAGATAATCCGGATGACTGAACACCTGTGCCGGACCGTCACTGCGCGAACGAGTCTGCAACTGCCAGCCCTGACGCAACAGTTGTTCGCGCAACACTTCGCCGGAGACGTGATGCTTGCGGAACAGATCGCCGCCGTCACCGGTTTCCATCAGTTCGATGAAACGCAGCTGAATCGGGCGAGTTTTGATCCAGTCGAGGAAGGTGTTGAGGCTGGCGTGATTGACGTCGCGCATCAGCACGGTATTGACTTTCACCTTGCTGAAACCAGCGTCAAAGGCGGCATCAATACCTTCCATGACTTCACGGAATTTGTCCTGCCCGGTGATGGCATGAAACTGGCGGGCATCGAGGCTGTCGACGCTGACGTTGATATTGGTCAGCCCGGCATCGCGCCATTTGCTGATATCACGCGCCATGCGATAACCATTGGTGGTCACCGCCAGCGTTTTGATTGAGGGGTTTTCGCGCACGGCGGCGATGATCTCGCAGAAGTCGCGGCGCAGCGACGGTTCGCCACCGGTCAGGCGCACTTTTTCCGTTCCTAACTGAGCGAACGCGCGGCTGACCCGACGGATTTCATCGAGCGAGAGAAAGCTTTTATTGCTGTGTCCGTGCGGTTTATAGCCATCCGGCAGACAATAGGTGCAACGAAAATTGCACACGTCGGTGATCGACAGCCGCAGGTAATAAAACTTGCGGGCAAAAGCATCAGTAAGTTGAAGCACCTTTACACCTTTCCAAATACGGGAGATGCGGGCATTTCTGCCATGCACCCTGGTGACGTTCGTCACGGCCAGAGCACCATATTGTTTCTGTGGGACTATCGTCAGAAAGCAACTTAGGCGCAAAGGCTAGGAGTTGATTCATTTCTTTCTTTGCAGAAGCCATGAATTCGGGTAACGGCGCATATTCTAACGCCGCAAAGTCCGGATCGCCAAGGTGGTTTTTCGTTATGCATTTTGATATATAACGATTTTTTGATGCAAAACGCAGCATTTTCAACGATAAACGCGGCGATGTAGAAAAACTGTTTCAGGAAGGCTAATTGATAACATCCTGTTGCAAAATTAGGTAAAATCCCCGGATAAAATTTCAGCCTCCCGTGCTCCCCGTCTTACAAGGAAACTTATGCGCAATCGTACTCTCGCTGACCTCGATCGGGTGGTGGCACTCGGCGGAGGCCACGGGCTTGGCCGCGTGATGTCTTCGCTCTCTTCGCTCGGGCCGCGTCTGACAGGCATTGTAACAACGACGGATAATGGCGGTTCAACCGGCCGCATCCGCCGTTCGGTGGGCGGCATCGCGTGGGGTGATATGCGCAACTGCCTGAACCAGCTGATCACTGAACCGAGCCTGGCCTCGGCGATGTTTGAATATCGCTTCAGCGGTCAGGGGGAACTGGACGGACACAACCTCGGAAACCTGATGCTGCGCGCACTGGATCACCTGACCGTGCGCCCGCTGGAAGCGATCAACCTGGTGCGCAGTCTGCTGAAAGTGGACGCGGAGCTGATCCCGATGTCCGAAGATCCGGTCGATCTCACGGCGATTGATGCGGACGGCGAACGTGTGCACGGCGAAGTGAATGTCGATAAATTGCAGAAAATACCGCGCGAACTGCTGCTGGAGCCGCAGGTGCCCGCCACCCGCGAGGCGATCCAGGCGATTGCCGAAGCCAACCTGATCCTGATTGGCCCCGGCAGTTTCTACACCAGCCTGATGCCGCTGTTGCTGATGAACGATCTCACCACTGCCCTGCGCCGCAGCCGCGCGCACATTGTGTACATTGGCAATCTGGGGAAAGAGCTGAGCGTCGCCGCCGCCTCGCTGACCCTGGACAACAAACTGGACATGATTGAGAAACGCATTGGCCGCCGTGCCGATGCGGCGATCGTCGGGCCAAAAGTACAGGTCGGCAACAGCGCTGCTGAACATCTGATTATTCAGAGCCCGCTGGAAGCCAGCGATATTCCTTACCGCCATGACCGCGAAATGTTACGCATGGCGCTGGAAGAAGCGCTGCAAAAGATGAAGTAACATTCTGCTTAAAAAACCTGCTTCATAAAATGACAAAGGCCGCACAATGCGGCCTTTGTCATTTTTGCGGGCAATGGCTTAAAGCCAGTCCGCCAGAATCTGCGCGGTGGTTTTCACCGTCACCGGATTGCCCGGCACCGACAGCCCTTCCCAGACTTCGTTATGATGAGCGATGAGCTGCTGCGCAGTCACGTGGGTGCGGTTACTGGTGGTATGCGCATCCGACGCCACCGTCACCGCGTAGCCTTTGCTGGCCGCGACTTTGATGGTGGTATCGACACAATAATCGGTGGCGCAGCCGCAAATCGTAAAACGCGCGGTATTCAGCTCTTTGAGAACAGATTCCAGTGTCGTGCGGTAGAAGGAATCACAGGCGGTTTTGGTGACAGAGATTGCGCCTTCCGGGCGATGCAGCTCCGGTAAAATATCCCACAGCGCGCTGCCTTCGGTCATTTCTCCTTCGGCATGCTGGATGAAAATGACGCGCCCTGCCCGGTCGATCAGCTGATTGATCAGTGCAGCACGTCCGGCACGATCATACCGTTCGGATTCAAACACGCCATTTTGCATATCGACCACAATCAGTACGTTTTGCTCTGCCACAATCCTTTCCCTCCAAAATCACATCCAAAGAATGAAAAAAGCCCCGCATCACTTTACACAATGCGGAGCTTTTTCACAGGCTGATAACAATGAATTTATCAGGAGGGATCGTCTTGTTTTTTCATCAGCGGATGATCGTTCCACGGACTGTCGGCAGCCGGTTTGGCGGTGCTGACTTTTGGCTTTTGCGCTTTGACTTCAGACAGCGGCGTGCGGCGTTTGCTGCGGCTCATGTCCGGTCGCAGATGGCCTTCGATGAAATCCAGATACAGTGTTTCGACTTCCTTGCGCGCCCAAGGCGTGCGGCGCAGGAATTTCAGGCTGGATTTCACACTTGGATCGCTTTTGAAACAGTTGATGTTCACCTGCGAAGCCAGCGCCGGCCAGCCGAAGTTGTCCACCAGCGTTGTCAGCAGTTTTTCCAGCGTGACGCCGTGCAACGGATCTTTCGCCGCACCGGGGTTTTGTGGTGTATCAGTCATCAGCAAGCTCGCTCAACAAAATTCAGGGCGCGCAGTCTAGCACTTTTGTTCGCTGCTGACACCGCACGCCTGAGGGTTTACGACACGGCGATAAACTGTTCGCGCAGGGCATGCAGTTCGTCGCGAGTATTGGCCGCCTCTTCGAACTCCAGATTCTGTGCATGCGCATACATCTTGCTTTCCAGCTCCTTGATGCGTTGCTCCAGCGCTTTTGGCGTAAGGGATTTGAAGGTCTGCGCCGCTTCTGCATCGCGCTTGTCTTTGTTCTTTTTGGTCTTTGGCTGACCCAGTTGCAGAATATCGGAAATCTTTTTGTTCAGCCCCATCGGCGTGATGCCATTTTCGAGGTTGTACTGTTCCTGTTTGGCGCGGCGACGCTCGGTCTCTTCGATGGCTTTCGCCATAGACTTGGTGATCCGATCGCCGTACAAAATGGCTTTACCGTTGAGGTTACGCGCCGCACGGCCAATGGTCTGGATGAGCGAGCGTTCAGAACGCAGGAAGCCTTCTTTGTCCGCATCAAGAATAGCCACCAGCGACACTTCCGGCATATCCAGCCCTTCCCTGAGCAAGTTGATGCCGACCAGCACGTCGAATTCGCCAAGACGCAAATCGCGAATGATCTCCACGCGTTCCACGGTATCGATGTCAGAGTGCAGGTAACGCACCTTCTCGCCGTGTTCTTCCAGATACTCGGTCAAATCCTCAGCCATACGTTTGGTCAGCGTGGTGACCAGCACACGCTCGTTCACGGCAACGCGTTTGCGTATCTCCGACAGCAGGTCATCAACCTGAGTGGTCACCGGACGCACTTCAATCAGCGGATCGAGCAGACCGGTCGGACGCACCACCTGTTCCACCACATCGCCACCGGATTTTTCCATCTCGTAGGTGCCTGGCGTGGCGGAGACGTAAATACTCTGCGGCGCGGCGGCTTCGAATTCTTCAAAGCGCATCGGACGGTTATCGAGCGCTGACGGCAGACGGAAACCGTATTCCACCAGCGTTTCTTTGCGCGAGCGGTCACCTTTGTACATCCCGCCGATTTGCGGAATGGTGACGTGGGATTCATCGACAATCAGCAGGCCGTCGGCTGGCAGATAGTCAAACAGCGTTGGCGGCGGCTGGCCAGGGCCACGTCCGGACAGATAGCGCGAATAGTTTTCGATGCCGGAGCAATAGCCCAGCTCGTTCATCATTTCCAGATCAAACTGCGTGCGCTGGCTGATGCGCTGTTCTTCCAGCAGTTTGTTATTGTCGAGCAGCACTTTGCGACGGTCGGCCAGTTCCACCTTAATATCCTCCATCGCCTGCACGATACGTTCGCGCGGGGTGACGTAGTGTGTTTTCGGATAGATGGTGAAACGCGGCACTTCATGTTGAACCTGACCGGTCAGCGGATCAAACAGCGATAGCCGCTCGACTTCCTGATCGAACAGCTCAATGCGCACCGCCAGATCGTCCGATTCCGCCGGGAAGACGTCGATCACTTCACCGCGCACGCGGAATGTACTGCGCTGGAAAGCCTGATCATTGCGGGCATATTGCAGCTCGGCCAGACGGCGCAGGATCGAACGCTGATCGATGATCATGCCCTTGGTCAGGTGCAACATCATTTTGAGATACAAATCCGGATCGCCCAGACCGTAAATCGCCGATACCGACGCCACCACGATCACATCGCGGCGTTCCAACAGGGCTTTAGTGGCAGAAAGACGCATTTGCTCGATGTGTTCGTTCACCGAGGCATCTTTTTCGATAAAAGTGTCCGAGCTCGGGACATACGCCTCAGGCTGGTAGTAATCGTAGTAAGAAACGAAGTATTCAACGGCGTTTTCCGGGAAGAACTCTTTCATCTCGCCGTACAACTGCGCCGCCAGGGTTTTGTTGGGCGCCAGCACCATCGTCGGACGGTTGAGATCAGCGATGACGTTCGCCACGGTAAAGGTTTTGCCAGAGCCGGTCACCCCAAGCAACGTCTGGTGCGCCAGACCGTTCTCCAGCCCTTCTTCCAGACGACGGATCGCCTCAGGCTGATCGCCTGACGGTTTAAATTCGGAATGCAGTTTGAACACTTTACTCATGACGGGCTACCTGACTGAAGAAGAAAACGCAAAAGACCATTGGCAAAAACAGGACCTGGGGCGGAGGATCAGTATGGAAGACTCCGCGTTTTTTGCCACTGCTGTTTTTTACCGCCACTATAATACTGTATATAAAACCAGCCTCCAATGACTATTCATCACACAGTGTTTAACCGGTTGGCGTACCTGCACTTTTTTAGGTTATCGGGAAAAGCTTATTTTCACCATCAGATGACATTTATCACAGAAATTTATCCTCTGTTAACTTACTGACCACAGGTTGACGAAAACTGACACTGTCAGTGCGAAGGAATTGCGGCCATATTGCTTTTAACTAACCTGTTGATAAAAAAAGACATCGTTAAAAAGCCGCGAATTCGGGCAAACCGAGCACAACCCGCGTCCCGTCTCGTCTGTAGCATCTTTTCTCACTCTCATGCACAAGGTTATCCACAGGAATAGTGGATAACTCACAGCACGCCGCATACAGCGGGAGTTGGTAAAAAACATCATTCGGGCTCCCGGAGCGACTTAGTGGTCTTTTTTAGTTATTTTTTATCTTTTTTATCTCCTTATATATGCCTATTTTGCCTAGATTTCAGCGTGGATGTTCCTTGCAAAAATTAATAAGGCCGTTCTAAAGGATCTCTGAACATTCGCGCACCGGATCCTTTGCACCAAAATCAGGGGGACCGGCACTGGCAAAGTGCAGCGCTATTCTCCATATGCACCGTGAGCGATATCAAAACCTGAGCAACGCTTATGAATAATCCGAAATCCCTGCCCCGCGTCGCGTTAACAGCCTGTTAACTTCTCTTTTTGCTGCACTTTAAGAAACTTGGCCTGAGAGTTGCAAATTCCCTGCTGTGAGAGATTTTATGAAGCATTCCCCTGCAGAAGGCGTGAACAGTGGAATAAAAATGTCAGAAAAATGACAGTGGCCGTCAAAGTGATGTTCAGCGGAACGCTCCGTGAGCGAGGGAGGTCTGATGTTAAGTGTAAAATCGGTTAATCAGTATTACGGTCAAAAACATATCTTGTGGGATATCAATCTCGAACTTTACCGCGGGCAATGCACCGGTTTAATCGGGCGAAACGGCGTCGGTAAAACGACGCTGATTAACTGCATCATGGGGCATCTTCCGGTCAAGAGCGGCGCGATTTTCTGGCAGTCCGCTAATGAAGAACCGCAAAGTTTGCTCAATTTGCCGGTAGAAAGCCGGGCGCAAATGGGGATTGGCTACGTACCACAAGGGCGGCAGATCTTTTCGCAGATGAGCGTTGATGAAAATCTGCAAATTGCCATGATGTCCAGCCGCAATAAGACGCGTCGCGTGCCTGAGCAGGTCTACGACCTTTTTCCGGTACTTAAGGAGATGGGTTCCCGCAAGGCGGGTGAGCTTGATGAGAGTCAGCAACAGCAACTGGCGATCAGCCGGGCGCTGGTTCAGCAGCCGGAACTGCTGATCCTTGATGAGCCGACCGAGCACACCAGCGCGGCCATGGCGGCGAATATGGGGAACATCATTCACCGGCTTAATCGTGATCTCGGCCTGACGCTGCTGCTGGTCGGCCATAAGCTGCCGTTTATCCGCAGCGTCGCTGACCGGTTCTGTCTGGTGGATGGCGGGCGAAACGTCGCGCAGGGCACACTGGCGCAGCTCGACGATACGCTGGTCAAAAACTATCTGACCTTCTGATGCCTGTTTTTGACGGTTTTAGTGACTCAGGCGGCCGAGATCGAGATATTGCCCAAGATTGACGTCTGGCCCGGCACTCAGGTACGGGATCTCGCCCAGCAGTGGCGCAGGCAGCATACGCGTGAGCGTATCCATATAGGCCTGATGATGCTTCCCCGTTTCCTGAACGTCGTTGGCAATCCATCCCGCCAGCTGTAATCCGCTCTGCGTGATGGCCTGCGCGGTCAGCACGGCGTGATTGATGCAGCCAAGGCGCATTCCGACCACCAGCACCACCGGTAACTGCTCGGCAACCACCCAGTCAGCAAAGGTGAATTCTGCGGTCAGCGGCGTATACCAGCCCCCCGCGCCTTCCACCACCACCCAGTCCGCCAGCGGTTCGAGATGCCGCAGCCCTGCCGATAATACCGCCGGGTCGATCGGGCATTTTTCCAGTTCGCTGACGATGTGCGGCGAGGTCGGTTCGATAAAGGTGCACGGATTCACTTCGTCATAGCGCAACCCTACGGTGCTGAACGCCTGCAATGCCAGCGCGTCGCTGTTGCGTGGCCCTTCGGCAGTCATTTCACTGCCGGATGCCACCGGTTTGTATCCGGCGGTGGTATGCCCGGCGCGCGCGGCAGCCTGTAAAAAAGCAGTGGTCGAGACGGTTTTACCGACTTCGGTATCGGTGCCGGTAATAAAATATTTTTTCATTTTTTTGTCGTTAAGTGCCTGGTGTTGGTTTGGCCGCCTCCCCTGCGCAAGGAGTGGCGCTTTTTAGCGCGGGATCAGTTCTTCCACCTGCAAAATGCCGTAGACCATCCGGTAGTTAAGCGGCAGGATGCCGTCGCGGCGGACGTAATGTTTTTCCAGCAATTGCAGGCGTTCGCGCCCGCCCAGCCCGCCGATGCGACCATTTTTAATGTGCGTTGCACCGATGCCTTTGAGGGATCGCATCAGCGACATCACGTCGGGGAATTCGGCGATGTGATCGCTGAAAGTGACTTCATGGCGATACGGCGCGCAGGCTTCGGCGATTTTGTCCGGGGTCAGGAATTTGTTCACGTGGCGGCGCCCGTCGACTTTCATCCAGGCGGCGGCCAGTTCGTTGAGCGAACCTTCAGCCAGCGTGGAGAAAATCACCAGCCCGCCGTTGCGGGTGACGCGGTGCATTTCTTCCAGCGCGCGCGGCAACGCATTGCACCACTGCACGGCCAGATTGCTGAAACAGATGTCGATGGAGTTGTCGGCGAACGGCAAACGCTCGATATCACCGGGCACATACTCGTCGGCAGAATCCAGCTCGCGGGCACGCGTTAACATGCCCTCGGAGAGATCCAGCGCAATGACATGATTGCCCTGCGCCCGCCAGTGACGGCTAAAATAGCCGGTGCCACAGCCCGCATCCACCACGGTGTTTTTCACGCCGTCCAGCTCATGCATTTTCAGATACGGCGCGGCGAGAGAGAGTAATTCCTCCCCGACATCGCGCTGCAATTGCGCGGCATTTTCATAACTGATGGCGGCGCGACTGAACGCATCGGCCACCGCTTGTTTATTCACTAATTCAGTGACTGCACCCATGAAGGGACTCCAGCAAAAAATCGATATCTTCCGGCCTGTGCGCTGCCGTCAGGGTGATACGCAACCGCGCACTGCCCGGCGGCACCGTCGGTGGACGGATGGCGCTGACCCACAACCCGCGTTCGCGCAACCTTGCCGCCAGATCCAACGCGGGCTGATTTTCACCCACAATAACGGGCTGGATCGCGGTCTGTGAACCGGTCAGCCGGTAAGGCAATCCGGCGGCACCCGCGCGAAAACGGGCAATATTGGCAGCCAGTTTATCACGCAGACCGTCGTCTTGCTGGATCCGCGCCAGCGAGGCCTGCAAGGCGCAGACCTGCGCGGCGGGCATCGCGGTGCTGTAAATCAGATGGCGGGCGAACTGCAATAAATAGTCGGCGGTTGCGTCATCGCACAACACCGCCGCTCCGCTGCATCCGAACGCTTTGCCAAACGTCACCACCAGCAGCTCCGGGCGGACGCCCTGCTGCCAGCAACTGCCGCGCCCCTGCTCACCCGTCACCCCGACGCCGTGGGCATCGTCGACCATCAGCCAGCTGCCGTGCGCCTGCGACAAACGGTGCAAATCGGCAAGCGGCGCGGCATCACCGTCCATGCTGAATACGCCTTCAGTCACGACCAGCGTCTCACCGGTCACCGGTTTTTCCAGCAGCCCTTGCAGAGAATCCGGCTGATTGTGATGAAAACGCCGCAGCTGCGACGGTGCGTGCGCAGCGGCTTCCAGCAAAGACGCGTGGCTGAGTTTATCCGCCAGCACGCGGTCTTCGCTTTGCATCAGCGCCGCCAGAATCGCCTGATTGGCCGCAAAGCCGGAGATAAACAGCAGCGCGCGCGGATATCCCTGCCACGCGGCCAGTTGCTCCTCAAACTCAGCGTGTGCATCGCTGTAACCGGTAACGTGCCCGGAACCGCCGCTGCCCACGCCATATTTTTGCGCGCCCTGCTGCCACGCGGCGATCACCGCAGCGTCCTGACTCAGGCCGAGATAATCGTTACCCGAAAAATTCAGATAACGCAGGTCGCCCTGAGTCAGAAAGCGCGCGCTGCCGCCACGGTTAGGCTGACGCACGCGAAACGCGGCGGCCTGTTTACGGGCGGAGATCGCGGCATCGATCCGCGTTTGCCAGCTCATCGGTCAGACGGCGGCGTTGTAGAATTGCGGCGTATCGGCGTGAACCAGCTGTTCGGCCAGCGCGGCCTGCTGCTGGTTATCGCCCATTTCCGTTTCGAACACCTGTGGATTGAGGCCGAGTTTGCCGAAAAGAATCAGATCTTTGTCTTCCGCCGGGTTGGGTGTGGTCAGCAGTTTGCAACCGTAGAAGATCGAGTTGGCACCGGCCATAAAGCACATCGCCTGGGTCTGCTCGCTCATCTGCTCGCGGCCTGCGGAGAGGCGCACGTAAGATTGCGGCATCATGATGCGCGCCACGGCAATGGTGCGGATAAAATCGAAAGGATCGACGTCGTCGTTATCCGCCAGCGGTGTGCCTTTGACCTTCACCAGCATGTTGATGGGCACGCTTTCCGGCGGCACCGGCAGATTCGCCAGCTGCATCAGTAAACCGGCACGGTCTTTGACCGTTTCGCCAAGGCCGACAATGCCGCCTGAGCAGACTTTAATGCCCGCGCCGCGTACTTCCGCCAGCGTATCGAGACGTTCCTGATAGCTGCGGGTGGTGATGATGCTGCCGTAAAATTCCGGCGAGGTATCGAGGTTATGGTTGTAGAAATCCAGCCCGGCGGAGGCCAGACGCTGCGCCTGCGTGGTGTTCAGTGAACCGAGCGTCATGCAGGTTTCCATTCCCATCTCTTTCACGCCCTGCACCATCTGCTCGAGGTAGGGCATGTCACGGTCATGCGGGTTTTTCCACGCCGCGCCCATGCAGAAACGGGTCGAACCGGCGGCTTTCGCCTGACGCGCCGATTCCAGCACCTGTTCAACTTCCATCAGACGTTCGGACTCCAGCCCGGTTTTGTAACGGGAACTCTGCGGGCAATATTTACAGTCTTCCGGACAGGCACCAGTTTTGATCGACAGCAGCGTACTGACCTGAACCTGGCGCGGATCAAAGTGCTGACGGTGGATCTGCTGAGCTTCGAACATCAGCTCAAGGAAAGGTTTGTTAAAGAGTGCCTGAGTCTTCTCAAGCGTCCATTGGGTGCGGGTGGTCATCGCGACAACTCCAAAATAAATGTTTCGTGAACGTTTTTATGGTCGGTATACTGTCAACCATTCTCGATTCGTTTTAGTTTACGGTCAACGATAATTATATTTTTTAGTTTACAACTTTGCACCCGCAGGAATCTTTTATGACCCCCGCCGATCTCGAGTTCGACCAGCGCCATATCTGGCATCCCTACACCTCCATGACCAAACCGCTGCCCGCGTATCCGGTCGAATCGGCCTGTGGCGTGATGTTGCATCTCGCTGATGGCCGCCAGCTGGTGGACGGCATGTCCTCGTGGTGGGCGGCGATCCACGGTTACAACCACCCGCAGCTGAATCAGGCGGCGGTCGAGCAAATCGGCAAAATGTCGCACGTCATGTTCGGCGGGATCACCCATCCTTCGGCCATTGCGCTGTCACGACGTCTGGTGGAGATGACCCCTGCCGGGCTGGAATGCGTGTTTCTGGCTGATTCCGGTTCGGTCGCGGTGGAAGTCGCACTGAAAATGGCGATGCAGTACTGGCAGGCGCGCGGCGAGAAACGTCAGACGCTGCTGACGCTGCGCAACGGCTATCACGGCGACACCTTCGGCGCGATGTCGGTATGCGATCCGCAAAATTCGATGCACAGTTTGTATCAGGGCTATCTGCCGCAGCATCTGTTTGCCGATGCGCCGCAAAGCCGTTTCGGCGGGGGATGGGATGAAGCGGATATCGCGCCGTTCGCCCGCTTGCTGGAAGAGAATCACCGCAAAATTGCCGCCGTGATTTTAGAGCCCGTGGTGCAGGGCGCGGGCGGAATGCGGATTTATCATCCGACTTACCTCAAGCGGGTACGCGAGCTGTGCGATGACTTCGGTGTACTGCTGATTGCCGATGAAATCGCCACCGGATTTGGCCGCACCGGCAAGCTGTTTGCCTGCGACCATGCGGGAATTTCACCGGATATTCTCTGCCTCGGCAAGGCCCTGACCGGCGGCTACATGACGCTTTCCGCTACCCTGACCACCCGCCACGTGGCTGAAGTCATCAGCAACGGCGAGGCCGGATGCTTCATGCACGGGCCAACCTTTATGGGCAACCCGCTGGCCTGCGCGGTTGCCGACGCCAGCCTGCGCTTACTCTCGGAAAACCGCTGGCAGGCACAGGTGTTTAGCATCGAAAAGCAGCTGAAAACCGAACTGGAGCCGCTGGCGGAACACCCGGCGGTGGCGGACGTGCGCGTGCTGGGCGCGATTGGTGTGATGGAAATGCGTGAGCCGGTGAACATGGCGCAGTTGCAGAAACACTTCGTCGCCGAAGGCGTGTGGATCCGCCCGTTCGGCAAGCTGATTTATCTGATGCCGCCGTACATCATTTCGCCCGCCGAACTGAGCCAGTTGACCGGCGCGATGGCCAGTGCGCTCCGCGCGTTGTACTGATCCGGGCTTAATTACACCGCGCTGACCAGGCGATGTGACGTTGAGAGCAGCGCGCTCAGCTTTTCACGGCTGAGCAGCGCTTCTTCGGTGAGATAGTCAATTGCCACCGTCAGCGCGGGCGTTGGATTTTCCGGGTACAACAGCGTATAAGCCGCGCCGCTGGCCACGCACAGCGGGAATGGCGCGATCACCCTCCCCGCCTGCAAATCATCTTCGATCAGTGTCAGATCGCCAATCGCCACGCCATAACCCTGCAACGCCGAGTTGATCGCCAGATCCAGCGTATCAAAATGCTGCGATTTGGCTGAAGGCAGGCTCTGCACGCCCTCTTCGCGCAACCACATCAACCAGTCGCGGCGATCCCGCGTCGGGTGCAGCAGGGTTTTATCCGCTAACTCACTCACGTCCGTGCGCCCGTTGTGCCGAGGCAAAAAGTCCGGCGTACACACCGGCGTCAGCACTTCATCAAACAAATGATGCGCGCGCCGCTGGGATTCAGGGGGGCGACCAAAAATTACCGCCGCATCAAAATGCTCATTGCTGAAATCCACACCGTGCGCAATGGACGCCGTTAACTCGATGCGCATATCAGGCCGGTCGTTTTGCAGCTGGATAACCCGCGGCAACAGCCAGCGCATCGAACAGGTCGGGCATTTGATGCGCAGCGTGTCCGGGTGCGAACCGACGCGTTTTAGCGCCTCGCCCATCAGCGCCAGCGCCTGTTGCACCGGCGGTAACAGCTGCGCGCCTCGCGGAGTCAGGGTCAGCCCGCGAGCCTGGCGTAAAAACAACGGATAGCCCAGCGACATTTCCAGCCCGGTTATCTGCCGGCTGACCGCGCCCTGCGTGATGTGCAGCAGCGTCGCGGCGTGCGTCAGATTGAGCGTCTGCGCCACCACGGCAAAGGTTTTCAGCACATTGAGTGACGGTAAATTCAGGGCATTCAGATGGGACAACTCGGAAGAAAGGGCCACATTCACCTCGGTTAAATCGTCATTAAGCCATGATCTGTGATCATGCCGAGTATGACAAATTTTCTATTGTCGGCACAGGGGAACTGTTGCTTAATCGTTGAACACCCGTTTTAACCCGCTTATGGCCGTCTGGCCTGATTTATTGGGAAGCCTGCTATGAAAAGCGCACTGTTACCGCAGTCAAAATTACCCGACGTCGGCACCACGATTTTCACCGTGATTGGCCAGCTGAGCGCCGAGCACAATGCCCTGAACCTGTCACAGGGCGCGCCGAATTTCTCCTGTCAGCCGTCACTTATCGACAGCGTGACTAAAGCCATGCGCGAAGGTCATAACCAGTATGCGCCAATGAGCGGCGTGGCGGCACTGCGCCATGCGCTGTCGGCCAAAGTCGATGCGCTCTACGGCTGCCATTACGATGCCGACGCCGAAGTCACGGTGATGGCCAGCGCCAGCGAAGGGCTGTATTCCGCCATCAGCGCGCTGGTGCATCCGGGCGATGAGGTGATTTACTTCGAACCCTCGTTTGACAGCTACGCGCCGATTGTCCGCTTGCAGGGCGCGAAGCCAGTGGCGATCGCGCTGTCGATGGATGATTTCAGCATCGACTGGGATCAGGTGGCGAGCGCCATTAACAGCCGCACGCGGATGATCATCATCAACAGCCCGCACAACCCGACCGGCGCGATCTTTACCGATTTCGACATCGAACGTCTGACCGCGCTGACCGAAAACACCGACATCATCATTTTGTCCGATGAAGTGTACGAACACGTGGTGTTCGACGGCGAACGCCATGAGAGCATGGCCTGCCATCCGCAGCTGGCCGAGCGCAGCGTGATTGTGTCGTCATTTGGCAAAACCTATCACGTTACCGGCTGGCGCGTGGGTTACTGCCTTGCGCCCGCTGAACTGATGAGTGAAATCCGCAAAGTGCATCAGTTTATGATGTTCTCCGCCGATACGCCGATGCAGGTCGCCTTCGCCGAAGCGATGGCCGATCCGCAGAGTTATCTCGGCCTGGCGGATTTTTATCAGCAAAAACGTGATTTACTGGCCGATGCGCTCAGTGAATCCCGGTTTGAATTACTGCCCAGCCGTGGCAGCTTCTTTATGCTGGCGCGTTTTAGCCATTTCAGCCCGCTCTCCGACGACGAATTTGTGCTGAGTCTGATCCGTGATCATCAGATAGCCACCATTCCGCTGTCGGCGTTTTACAGCAATAACAAACCTACAGGGCTTATCCGCCTGAGTTTCGCAAAAGATAACGACACGCTGTATGAAGGCGCCCGCCGTCTGTGTCGCGTCTGAGCCTTTTCACTGACTTTTATCTGTCAACATAACGCTGGGGAAGTGTGAATAATGAAAAAATTGAAAATCGCATTGCTGTTAGGCTGCGCCGTGGCCTCCTTTTCCGCACTGGCCGACGGTTCTGCGCTGAAGTTTGGTCTGGAAGCACAGTACCCGCCGTTTGAATCTAAGAGTGCCACCGGCGAATTACAGGGTTTTGATATCGATCTGGGCAATGCCGTCTGCGCCGCCGCCAGCCTGAAATGCGACTGGGTGGATACCTCATTCGACAGCCTGATTGCGGGATTGCAGGCACGTAAATTTGACGCCATTAACTCGGCCATGAACGTCACTGAGAAACGCCGTCAGGCGATTGATTTCACCGACGTGATTTACCGCGTCCCGAGCAAACTTATCGCCAAAAAAGATTCCGGCCTGCTGCCTGATGTGACGTCGCTCAAAGGTAAACATATCGGCGTATTGCAGGGTTCGATTCAGGAAAGCTACGCCCAGGCCCACTGGGCACCGAAAGGCGTCGATGTCGTCTCGTATCAGGATCAAAACCAGGTCTATCTGGATCTCTCCTCCGGCCGACTCGACGGAACCTTAGTGCTGGCACCGGCCGGTCAGACCGGTTTCCTGTCGCGGCCTGACGGTAAAGATTACGGATTTGTCGGCGACGCGGTGCGTGACGATAAAATCCTCGGCAGCGGCATCGCCTTCGGCCTGCGCAAAGGTGATACAGCCACCAAAGAAAAACTCGATAAAGCCATCGCGAAGGTTAAGCAGGAAGGCACTGTGAAAACGCTGTCGAAGAAATACTTCGGGGATATTGATGTGAGTGTGAAGTAAAAGATCGCGCCATCTCACCCTTTTTAAAGAAGTTACTGAGTTGGTTTGCTTTGCTCCTCCCCCTGCGAAGGGGGAGGAGCAAACCAGATACCCCTCAGCCGCAGATCTCAACGTTCCCTCAGTGATTCCTTCACCTTATTCAATGGTTTAATCAGATAATCCAGCACACTTTTCTGACCGGTTTTGATATCCACATTAGCCACCATCCCCGGTACGATCGGGAACTGACGACCGGCTTTGTTGGTCAGGAAGGCTTTGTCGGTGCGCACGTAAACCCGGTAATAGTACTGATCGCGCTTCACTTCATCCTGCAAAGTGTCCGGCGATACGCCTTCGACTTTGCCCTCGAGATCGCCATAAATCGACGAATCGTAGGCCGATATTTTCACCGTGGCCGGTAAACCCGGACGGATATAGGCAATGTCACGCGGGTTGATGCGGGTTTCGATCAGCAACTGGTCTTCGATAGGAACGATTTCCATCAGCTTGCCGCCAGGTTGTAACACGCCGCCGACGGTGGAGACCTGAATGTCTTTGACGATGCCATGCACCGGCGAATACAGCTCTGAGCGCGTCACCTGATCTTCCTTGCCGGCCATTACCTGCATTTCCGCATCCAGATCGGCGTTGTTTTTCACCTGCTCCTCGCGCGCGCGCACTGCGTACTGGTTAATCGCATCGTCGATTTTTCCGCGCAGTTCGCTGGCCTGACGTTTCAGGCGGATCACTTCCACCTGCCCCGCCGCGCCTTTGGCCACCAGCGGCTGTGTCATATTGATTTCGTCGTTCACCAGTTTCAGTGACTGCTGGAGATTGCTGACTGTTTCATCGCGGTTCTGCTTGCGCGACAAATAGAGCTGACGCTCACGCGCCACCAGTTCCGGCGATTTCATGGTTTCCGGGCTAAATTTGAGCGGCGCGCCGGTCAGCTCGGCGCTCAGGCGCTCGGAGGAGGCGCGCAGCGTGCGCACCCGCGATGCCGCTTCACCAAAGTTGGACCGCGATCGGGTCGGGTCAAGCTGCGCCAGCAGCTGTCCGCGATTGACCACCGAGCCTTCCTGTACCAGCAGTTTTAAAATCACGCCGCCGTCGAGGGAGTCTATCTGCTGCGCTTTGCTTGATGGCGTCACTTTGCCGGTACCGACCGTCACTTCATCGAGCACCGCGAACCGGGCCCAGATGAAGAAGATCAGCAGGCTGGCGAGCGATGCCCAGATAATCCACGAGACTTTGCGACCTTCTGCTTCCAGCTCATCATGCAATGTCAAATGTGCCATGCGGTGTCCTCAGCAGCTCAGGCTGCGCCTTGTCGGTTGTCAGTGGCTGCCGCAACGGCAGGTACAGGCGTATTGCTGGCGGCGGTCGCCAGAATTTTGTCGCGCGGCCCGTCGGCCACGACGCGACCGTTGTCCATCACCACAATTCTGTCCACCAGCTTGAGCAGCGCCGGACGGTGCGTCACCACGATGAGCGTCCGTCCCACCAGCCAGGTATGCAGCTGGCGGATCACGTACTCTTCCAGCGCTTCATCCATCGACGCCGTCGGTTCATCAAGCAGCACCACCTGCGGATTACGCAGGATCAAGCGGCTTAGCATCACCATTTGCCGCTGGCCGCCGGAAAGCCCGCGCCCGCCTTCATTAATCACTTTATCGAGGCTGGAGGCGTCGGCCTGCACCATCGACAGCGCGCCGCTGATGCGCAGCGCCTGCAACATTTCCTGATCGCTGGCGTGCGGATAACCGAGCATCAGGTTCTGTCGCAGCGTGCCGAAGAACAGGCGCGAATCCTGCGACAGATAGCCGAGCTGGCGGCGAATATCGGCCGGTTCGACTTTGGTCATGTCCACGCCGTCGATCAGGATTTTCCCCTGCGACGGACTGGCCTGGCCTGAGAGCAGTTTCAGCAGCGTGGATTTCCCCGCGCCGACTTTGCCAAGGATCGCCACGCGCTCGCCGGGTTTGATCTCCAGCTGGCCGATGCCGAGCACGTTCGGCGCATTCTCCTTATCGTAGGTATATTGCAGATTGCGTACGTTGAAGTGGCCGCTCAGCGTCGGACAGTGCGACAACTCGGCATCTGCCGGGCGGTCGATGGGTTTTTTCAGCAATTCATCCAGCCCGTGCATGGCGCTTTTGGCGTGCTGCCAGCGCGAGAACACCATGGTCAGCTGCATCAGCGGCGCGATGGTGCGCGATGACAACATGCTGCAGGCCACCAGCGTACCGGTGGTGATATCGCCGCTCAGCACCAGATACACGCCGAACACCAGCATGCCGCCGTAGGTCAGCTGCTGCACCGTCGACGCCCAGCCGGTCAGGCGCGCGCCCCACAGACGCTGCTTCATGCCGACCGCTGCGCTCACTTCGTGCGTCTGTTCCCACTGACGCTGAAAGTAGGCTTCAGCCTGTAACGCTTTGATGTCTTCAATTCCTTCGATGGTTTCCACCAGTACCGCATTGCGCAGCGCACTTTCACGCATCCCCTCTTTCGCCAGTTTGGCCATCGGCCACTGGATCAAAATGCCGGGAATGACGATCAGCGGGATGGCCAGCAGCGGGATGATCACCAGCGGGCCGCCGATAAAGAACATAATGCCAAGGAACAGCAGCACGAACGGCATGTCAGCGGCAGCGCTGACGGTGGTCGAGGTGAGGAGTTCGCGCACCTGATCGATTTCGCGCAGCTGAGAGATAAAGGAACCGGTGGATTTTGGCCGGTCATCATTTTTGATGTTCATCGCCCGCACAAAAAACAGCGAGGAAACTTTAAGATCGATGCGTTTACCCATCAGATCAGAGACCAGCGTGCGCATCAGGCGGATGATATATTCCAGCCCCGCCGCCAGCACCACGCCGAAAAACAGCACCCACAACGTTGGGAAAGATTGCGCCGGAATAACGCGGTCGTAGACCTGCATCGAGAACAGGATGCCGGCCAGCGCCAGCACGTTACCAATGATTGAGGCCAGTGAGATTTCGGCGATTTTCCGCCCTGAACCACGGAAGTTTTCCCAGAACCAGTGTTTGCGGTGCGGTTGCACGAACTGGTCGATGCGCTGATCGCGCCCGCGCGGTGCCACGCCGACTAAGAAAACCGGGCCGGTGCTTTGTTCGAGCATCGTCGCCAGTTCCATCGAGCGCAGTAAATCGCCGCCGTCGCTCAGCCAGTAATCGACCGTGCCGTCATCATGCAGATTTTCCAGTACCGCAATGCCACCCTGTTTCAGCGTGACCACGGCGGGCAAGACTTCCTGGCGCCAGCGCACCTGACTCCAGCTGACCATGCCGACCTGTAAACCCATCAGGCCGCTGAGGCGATCGAGCTGACGGCGCAACGGCTGATGTTCGAACCAGCGCATTTGCTGGCGAAGATAAAGCGGATCGGCTGGTTTACCGAAGAATTCGGCCACGCGCCCCATGGCGCTTATCCAGACGTCTATCGACAAAGGTGTTGCTGTCTCATTACTCATTTCAACCTCGTTATCGAATGCTTCTGGGTCATTCCCGTCGTGCCTGACCTTTACAGCGACGGGATGGTGTCACCGGTTTGTTTCTGGCGGTCGATGCCTAACATATCGACCAGATTGTCCACCGCCGCGGCGTAGCGCACCGTGGCGTCCCATCCGTCATACAGTGCGCCGATGCGCATGGTGTCAGCCTGAAAAACGTCTTGTTCGACACTGAGTAAATCGTTCAGGCTGCGTTTGCTGAGTTTGTATTCGTCCTGATAGACGCTGCGGGTGTGCGTGGCGCTGCCGTACTGTTCTTCGCCCGCCACCTGACGCTGCTGGCCGCCTATCATGTCGGCGTAGGCGGTCGAGGCTTTCTGGTTAATGTCGAGCTTGGCTTTTTCAACGTCCGCCTGCGCCGCCTGACGCTGGCCTTCCGCCGCGCGCACTTTGGCGCTCACCGCGCCGCCCTGATACACCGGCGCATCTACCGCCAGCTGCACCTGATCGTCCCAGTAGGAACCGCCACCGCCGGTATTTTCGTAACGGGTGCGACCGGCCTGAATTTTCAACGTCGGCCAGTGCTGCGCCTCGGTCTGATTGACCAGCTGGATCGCCGCCTGTTGCTTGGCCTGCGCCGCACGAACCAGCGTGCTGTTCTCATAGGGGATTTTGTCGAGGGTGACTTTCTGATCCAGCAGGCTTTGCGGCAGATCCGGCAGATTATCGGAGACCACGCCGGTCAGTACCGTCAGCTGCGCCTGCGCCGAGCGCTGCTGGGCGCGGTACTGTTCAACCGTGGCGCGCATCCCGGCGATGCGGGTTTCGGCCTGCAATACGTCGGACTGCGAACTCAGCCCGGCATCGGCGCGCAGTCTGGCGGTGTCTTTCACACGTTCGATAGAAACAATATTATCGCGGGCCGCGAGGCTGAGTGCCTGGTAGCGTTTGACAGACAGATAGGCCTGCATCGTGCTGAGCGCGACGTCGGTCATGGTGCTGTAGAGGGAATAGCGATAGGAGTCAGACAGGTATTCCTGCTGATCGATACTGCCGCCGGTGCGACCAAAGTCGTACAGCAACTGGCTCAGCTGGATCCCGGCGGAGGCGTTATTGCTCAGGCTGCCCGCCGAGTCCGTCTGGTGAGATTTGCCCGCGGTTCCCTGCAGGGAAATCTGCGGATACCACGCACTTTTGGCTTCATCAAGATTGCCGTTTCCGACGCGAATTTGCGCCGCCGCCTCGGCAATTTGCGGATTGCGCGCGAACGCCCGCAAAATCGCATCACGTAACGACAGGCTGGCGCGCATCTCTTCCGTCGGCGCAGCCTGCCAGTTAAATTCCGGCTGTTTATCAGCCGCCCATACGTCGAAGTTCCCTGTTAAAGCCGTCAGGCACAAGGTGCCCAACAACACGGCTGCTCGCCGTTTCACTGTCTTATTTTTCATTACCGACACCACTTAATTACGCCGATAGATGGATTTGCTCCTTCCCCTCTCTCGAGGGGGAAGGTTGGGATGGGGGTGGGTTTGGCGACTCAGTCGCCAGCAATCCCCGTCCCCGCCTCCCCCTTCGCAGAGGGAGGAGCAAAGTCTTAGTTTTGTTGAACGTGTAAACCGTGCTGTACCAGTACGTCTCCCAACGTATTGGACGCGTCCATTGCCGCATTGTGATAAACGTCGAAGGTCAGGCCATCCACCGTGCGTTGCCCGGTTTCCGTCCATGCGCCGTCGGTGCCCATTTGCAGATTCACCAGACTGCCCTCGCCCCCTTTAATCACCACTTCATCGGTCGGATTATCTTTCACCGTCAGCGCTTCATGCAGGTTCAGCGAGATGCTGTTGGTGCCGGAGTTGCCCAGATCAAAGATTTCGATATGTTCAACTTTCAGCCCGAGCAACGTCAGATCCAGGTGCTGATTGGTGCCCGCCAGCAACAGGGTATCGGTGCCGGTGCCGCCGTCGATCAGACCGAAGTCCAGCGTGTGCACAGAGATGGTGTCGTTGCCCGCGCCACCGATGGCCTCACCGTTGGTGGCGGTCAGGTCGATCGCCACACCGCCAATGGAGAACACCGTATCGGCGTGAGCGGTCGTTTCCGCTGCGGACGCCGTGGTAGTGGTCTCCGTTGTCGCCAGCGCAGAGACCAGCGTGCTCGCGGCATGCGTGGTATCGGTGGTGGACGTCGAATCGGCAGTGATACTTGCGCCCGCCAGTGCATGGCTATCGTCAGTGGTGGAGAGCAGGCTGGCCTGCGCTGCCAGTGTTTCCGGCGGCAGCGTCGAACCACCGGACAGCCCGACGTGAACGTCGAACCCGTTACCCGCCACGTCCGTGGCGCGCAGTTCCACCACGTCGCCGGTCAGTGCCGCCAGCAGCGCCGGGAGGTTCAGGATGCTGAAAGCATTGAACACCGCACTGCTGAATTTCACCGTCCATGTCCCGTCGGCCTGCACGATCCCGGACAACGTATTCCCCAGTAAGGTCACCAGCACCACACCGCCTGCGCCGATGTTGCGGCTCTTACCCGTGAGTGTCAGCCCCGAGCCCAAAATGCCGCCCAGCAAACCGGTCAGCGAACCGAGTGCGTCGAGAGACGCGACTGGCAACGCATGGGTTTTCACCGTCAGCGCCTGAGTCGTGTTGCTCACGTTGCCGAGCAAGTCAGTAATCGCGACCCCGACCTGGGTTGCACCATCAGCAATGCCTTTCAGTTCTGCCGAGGTGAACGCCACATTCCAGGCACCGTTAGTGACCGTACCGGTATGCGTGATGCCGCCGACCGTCACTGACACCAGACTGCCGTTCGCCGCGTTGGTGGTTCCGCTCACGGTTTCGCTGCTGCTGGCTTCACTCAGGTTGAGGAAGCCATCGCCACCAAACAGGGATGGTAACGGGATGTTGATCGTCGGCAGATGCAATCCGACCGACGCCGAGCCCGTACCGGAGGTAGAGTGCCCGGCGGCATTGGTCAGGTTCGCACTGACGTTGAGCACGCCATCCGTCAGAGCCCCCAGAATTGACGCGCCGACGTTAGCAGAGAACGTGCCGTCCGCTTTCACCAACGCACTGACGGTAGAATTTCCGACCGTCAGCGTGACGGTAGACCCCACCGCATTGGTGGTGTGACCGGTGATGGTCTGGGTTAACAGCGCATCTGCGGCGTTCAGCAAACCGTCGCCGAAGATGCTGTCCAGCGTGATGGTTGGCAAAGACTGCGCGATAACGCTTAGCACGCCGGTTTGCGTTGCCTGGTTACCGACGCCATCCACGACTTTAGCCACCACGTCAAACGAGCCGTTAATCAGGCTGCCGAGATCCAGCGTTGGCACGGCCACGCTGAATGCGCCACCGATACCGACCGTCGCCAGATACGTTTTGCCCCCCAACGTCACCGTTACCTGCGTTCCCTGCGCCACATTGCTCGCCACACCGCTGATGGTCTGCGCCGTGAGCAGATCCACCACGTTGAGAATGCCGTCGCCGAAGACAGGGTTAAGCACAATGCCCGGTGCAGCGTGAATACCGACCGTCACACCGGCATTGGTGGTCGCCGTGTTGCCGACCGTATCGGTCACGGTGACACCCAGCGTCAGGTTGCCGTCGAGCAGATTAGTCAGATTGGCGGCATTCAATGCAGCGCTGAATTTGCCGTCGGCACCGACCGTGGCGGTCAGGTTTAACACGCCCAGACTGATGGTGACGGTTTCCCCCTCACGACTGTTGATGACCGTACCGCTTATCACCGGAGACAGCAGGGATTCAGCCAGATTCAGAATACCGTCGCCACCAAACAGCGGATCGAGCACCACTTTCGGCAGAGAATGAATGATGACGTTTGCGGAAGCTGCGCCCGAACCAAGGTTGCCCACAGCGTTGGCGACAGATGCGCTGATGTCCAGCCTGCCGTCCTGGAACAGACCGAGGTCGCCCGGTTGCAGCGTGACGCTGAAATTACCGGCCGCATTAGTGGTCGTGCCCAGATAGGTTTTGCCGTTAACGACCACACTGACCGTCGAACCGGTCGCCACGCCGCTGGCGATCCCGCTGATGGTCTGCGTCAGCAGCGCATCAGCCGCACTCAGCAGGCCATCGGTGAACGGCGTATTGAGGGTTACGGTTGGCGCCGTGATATTGACGGTCGCCTCCGTAGTCAGGGTGCCGGTGTTGCCGTTGGTGGCATTCACATCCACTTTCACATCCAGCAATCCGTTGAGCAGATTCGTCAGCAGATTGTTTGGCACGGTGACCGAGAAGTGTCCGCTGGCATCTACCGTGGCGTTAATCGCCGGGTTGTTGCCCACGGTGACAGCCACGGTAGAACCCGCCGCCACGTTCTTCACGGTTCCGGTGACTACCTGATTGAGCAGTAAATCCGCAGCGTTAAGCAGGCCATCACCGAACAGAGGATCCAGCACAATTTGCGGCAGGTTATTCACCGCAACGGTCAGGTTCCCCAGGGTCTGGGTGGTAATGTTGCCCGCGGCATCTGCCACGGAAAGTACTACCGGCACCACGCCGTCGGCCAGCGTATCCAGCGCATGCGCCGGTACGGCAATGGAGAACACGCCGTTAACGACGTTTCCGGTGAAGGTCAGCGCACCCACTTTCAGGGTGGCGAGTGTGCCGTTGACCGCCGTGGTGGTTCCGCTGACCACCTGTTCAACACCGGTTGTGGTGGTGTTGAGCAGGCTGGTGGTGCCCGCCAGCAGACCGCCGACGGTATCAATCACCGGTGCAAGGGAAGCCACCTGAATATTCAGCGGTTCGGAATGCACGTTGCCGTACTGATCGGTGATAGACAGCGTCAGGGCATTATTCCCCTGCAACAATCCCTGCAATACGTTTGGCAGCAGCGCCAGATTCCAGTTGCCGTCTGCGCCGACAACAGAACTCGCCAGCACGGTATCGCCCAGTTTGACGTTGACGGTAGATCCTGCACCGGCATCGGTTGTGCTGCCGCTCAGCACCTGATTGACCAGCAGCGCCGCGCCGTTAAGCACCGGAAGACCGGTCAGCAGGTTGACATCAAGCAGCTGATTGAACTGGAGATTCAGACCCAGATTCACATCCGTCGTGTTACCAGCCGAGTCAGCAACTGACGCAGAAACCAGATGTGTGCCGTCACCAAGAGCCAGTCCGGTTAACTGCTCTGGCAGCAGGGTCAGTTTCCAGGTGCCATCTCCCTGAACGTTAGCGGTACCCACGGTGATACCGGCAATTTTCACTGTGACCAATGAGTTGGTACCGGCATCGGAGGTGCCGCCGATCACGGTGCCCAGTAAGGCTTCGGTCAGGCTCAGGACGTTATCGACCAGATCGCCTCCGCCGCTGGTCACGCCCAGCGTCAGCAACGCGCCCACGGTATCGACCGTGAAGTTATGCGTGACGGTGGTGTTGTTACCAGCCAGATCGGTAAGCGATGCGGTATAGCTGTTATCGCCCTGTCCAAGTGCATTCCAGTCAGACGCCGGGACGCCAACACTCCAGCCGCCTCCGCCCTGCACCACGGCGGTGTAGGTTTTGCCGTTCATGGTGATGGTAACGGTACGCCCGACATCGCCCGTGTCTGCGGTGCCGCTGATGGCCTGATTCGCCGCGGCTTCGGTGGCATTAAGCACGTTGTTGTCTGCACTGATGTTGCCCGGTGTGAGTACCGGCGGCGTCAGATCGGTAAGTACGGTCTGATTCGCTGTCGCAGTAAGCACCGTTGCTGTAATAACTGTGCTGCTGCCATCAGTAAATAAATTGGCTGGCACATTGACGGTCCATGTCCCGTCGGCCAGAACGGTCGCTGTAACTGGCGTTACCCCCACCAGAATAGCGACTTGTGAGACACCCGGAACTACACCAAGCCCGGCAGCGGCACCGGAAAGAGTGATGGTGCCGGTGTTGTGTTCAGCAAGGTTGATGTAGTTATCACCTGCGACCACGTTGAGGGAAATGGATGGCAGCGCTGGCACAGTCAGATCGACCCCAAAGTTCGGGAGAGTGTCGGTCGCGGTATTGCCCGCGACATCCGTGACAGAAACGCTGATGGTGCTGTTGTCGGTGATCGCCTGAAGCTGCACGGGTGTCAGTGTCAGCGACCAGGAACCGCCCTCGCCGACGATGGCCGTTAACGGGCCCGCCACACCAGGAATAGTGATAGTGACCGTAGACCCGACCGCAATCTTGCTGGTGGTACCCGACAAGATTTGCGGTGAAAGACTCTCGGTGTAATTCAGGCCGTCGCCGCCGACAAAGGTATTGATGTCGATGGCAGGCAGACCTGTGCCGGAAGAGGCCACAATCACGCTGCCGGTTGCCGCACCCGGGTTACCGTTCTCGTCACTGACGGTCGCGGTGATGGCCAGATTGCCCTGTGCAACCGTAGAAAGCTGAGTATTATTCAGCGTCAGCGTCCAGTTTCCGCCTGCGTCCACGGTGGTGGTAAACGGACCGGCCGCACCGATATTCACGGAGACCGTGCTACCAAATGGCGCATCGGACGTCCCGGTGATCGCCGCGCCCGCCAGCAGTTCACTCGCATTCAGGTAACCATCGGTAAACACGTCTGTAATCGTGATAACCGGTGGCGTGAAGTCGGTAGTGAAGCTGAGCGTACTGCTGCCCGTATTACCGTTGGCATCGGTCACGTTAACGATGAAAGTATGATCCGTACCGGTCAGCGAACTGAGTACGCCTGCCGGAATACTGACCGTCCATTCGCCCGTTGCCGGTATTACGGTGGCCGGATAGGTTTTGCCGCCCACATCAACGGTCAGGGTCACATTCTGGTTACCCAGCGCCCCTGATAATCCGCCAATCGACACCACACCCGCCGCTTCGGCAATGTTCAGCACAGGACCGAAACTGTCGGTGATGGTCGGCGTCAGTTGCGTCACATCGGCGGTGAAGGTGGAACTCGCCGCCAGACTGGTGTTGCCGTACTGATCGGTAACCGTCGCCGTAATGGTGTGATCGCCAGTGGTGCCGAACTGCGCCAGTTGTGCCGGGGACAGTTCCAGGCTCCACGTGCCGTCAGCGGCTGGCGTCACGGTAAACGGACTGCCGGTGATCCCGGCGATTGTCACCTGAACGCTTTGATCGTTGCCGGTGATCCCCGTCGCGCCGGTGATCGTCTGCGCTGTCGCGGCTTCTGCGAAGTTCAGTACGCTGTCGCCAAACAGCTGATCGATAACCGGTGCCGCCGGAAGCGAAATCTGGACGCCCAGAATTTCGCTGGCAATACTGGAGTTACCCACGGCATCAGTCACGGTGACGGTAACCGTCCAGTTACCGTTTGGCAGTGTTGCCAGCTGGGATGGCAGCAATGCCAGCTCCCACGTGCCCGTCGCCGCATCGACCGTGGCGGTGGTGTAGTCAGTGCCGTTGATGTTCACCACGACAGTTTGCCCGGCGGTGGTGGCACCGGTGAGGCCGCTCAGCGTCCCGCCCGCTTGCGCTTCTGCGTAGTTGATAAGACCGCCAAAACTGTCAGTCACGGTCGCCAGTGGCAGATCGTTCACGATAGTCGGCACATTAATGGTTGTGCTGTTGGAGTTACCGCCAACGTCTGTCACTACCACGGTAACCGGGGTACCGGCAGTGCTGTCAGGTAACGCAGAAAGCACGTCAGAAGGAATAGTTGCAGACCATGAGCCGTCCGGATTCACCGTGGCGATAATCTGGGTGGTACCCACGGTGACCAGCACCGATTTCACATCCGTGATACCGGTAGTGCCGCTGATAATTTGGTCTGCTGCCGCTTCAGCTGCGTTGAGTGCACCATCGCCAAACGGTTGATTAATCACCGGAGCAGGCACCGGCGTCAGGTCAACCGTCAGGCTGCCGCTGACAGAGGCGGTATTGCCGGTGACGGCGTCCACCGCTGTCACGGAAATATCCGCCGCGGAACCGAGCAGCACATTGAGCTGTCCGGCACCGACGTTCGCGGTCCAGACATTGCCGGTCACTGTGCCGTTGAACTGCACTGTACCGATGGTCAGAATAACCGCAGTGCCGTCCGGCAGATTGGACGCTGCCCCCGTGACGATAAAGCCTGCCGCTGATTCAGCAATATTGAGAATATTGTCTCCCGCCACTGGCCCAATCGTCAGCGTTGGCAGGGTGTTAATAGCCAGCGTGAAATCATCGGTCACCGTGTTGGTATTGCCATCAGCCCCCGTGACACTGACCTCGACGGTTTTCAGCCCGTCGGTGGTGATTCCCCGCAGGTCGAGCGTTGGAATGGTGACATTCCAGTTGCCGTCGTTATCAGAAACCGTGGTGTAGGTGATGCCGTTGAGTTTCACCGTGACGGTAACGTTGCTTTCCGTGATGCCGCTCACCGGCAGGCCGGTCAGCACTTCCGCAGCATTGAGGATATTATCCAGCCCGGTATCAACATCAACGGTCAGCAGCGTTGGCGTCGTGTGAACGGTAATGTCATGCGTAGCACTGGCCGGGTTACCCGCGATGTCTGTCGCCGTCGCAGTGATCAGATTGTCGCCTTCCGGTAACGCCTGAGTTTGCGCCACGGTGAGTGTGACGCTCCACGAGCCGTCAGACTGCACCAACGGCGAATAGGTGACGTTATTCAACGTGACGGTGATGATATTACCGGTCGGTACGTGGGTGGTGGTCCCGCTGAGGGTCAGCGGCTGGTTGTGCTCCTGCGAGTTAATAATGTCATCGCCGGACACTGTTTTGATGGTTACGGTCGGCAAATCACCCGCCTGGGCAATCACGGTCGCGTTGTGGGTGGTACTCGCCGGGTTGCCAGAGCTATCGAGCGAGCCCGCTGTCACCACCAGAGGCCCATCGGAAAGCCCCGTCAGGGCAGATGCCGGAATATTCACCGACCAGCTGCCATCAGTACCCACGGTGGTCGGATAGCTGACGTTATTGAACAGTACATTGACCGGCTGGTCAGCTTCGATATTGGTCGAGGTCCCGGTGATAGTGAAACCGTCGGTTTTTTCCGCCACGTTGATGTAATCATCGCCCGCGATATCGGTGATGGTCAGCGTAGGCAGAGTGGCCCTGGCGGCATCCACGGTGAAGCTGCGCGTTTCAGTCGTCATGTTACCCGCCGCATCCGTGAGGGTGGCGGTTAAGGAGTACGGGCCATCAGGAAGTTGTTGCACGACGTTACCCGGCAGCGTAAAGCTCCAGCTTCCGTCGTTTTGTACCAGCGCGGTGTAAGTCACACCGTTGAAATTCAGCACCACGGACACCGGTTGTCCGGCATCGGCGATGTCTGAGGTTCCGCTGATCACCACCTGTTGCAGGGCTTCAGCCGCGTTGATGATGTTGTCGCCCGCAACGGCGCCAATGACCAGCTCCGGCGCGGTGAAATCAACGGTTATCTGGTTGGTCGCCGTACCGGAATTGCCCGCCGCATCGGTGGCGGTGACCACTATCGGCAAGGTATCGTCGGTGAGGTTTTCCAGCACGGTGGACGCAATTGTGATCGACCATTGTCCCTGCGCATCCGCCGTGGTGTTGTAGGTCTCCCCGGCAAAGGTGACAGAAACAGTTTGCCCCGGTCCGGTCGCGCCTGTGCTGCCGGTGATGATTTGATCACTGCCCGCCTCAAGCGCATTAAGATAACCATCGCCAAACGGCGCGGTAATCGACGGTGTCGGTAAAGTGGTCGCAATGGCGATGGTCACCGGCAACGTAGTGGTGTTACCCGCCAGATCGGTCAGGCTGGCATTGAGAATGTAATTACCGTTCTGCAATCCGGTCAGATCTCCCGCCGGGATGTTGGTGGTCCATGAACCATCGGGCTGCACCTGCGCCGTATAGGTCACGTTATTGAACGTCAGCTGAACGAATTGGCCTGCATCCTCCGGACTCGCCGTACCGGTCAGTTCGACCGCACCGAGAATTTCGGTCGCATTGATCGCGTTATCACCGGACACCAGCGCCACACTGAGCGTCGGTGCGGTAAAGTCCACGGCGACTGAACCGTTGACGGTGCCGCCGTTACCGGCCGCATCCGTAACGGTGACCAGAATATTGTCCACATCCGCTGGCAGCGCTTTCAGCGAATCGGACGGGATGGTGACGGTCCATGTCCCGTCTGTGGCGACGGTGCCGGTGTAATTCTGTCCGGCAATGCTTACGGTGACCGTCTGGCCGTCACCGGTCAGACCCGTGGTACCGGTGAGCGTCTGGGCGGTTGCCGCTTCAGCGGTACTCAGACGTCCGTCACCAAAGGCCGGTTCAATAGTCGGCGTTGGCAGGGTGGTGTAAATACCCAGCGGTTGTTCGCTGGAGACCGGGCCATTGGCGGTGGTCACGGTGGTCACGACAACCGCCGAGGTACCTTCCGGTAATGTCGCCACCTGCTCTGGCGTCAGGGTATAACTCCAGGTGCCGTCGGCTGCGGTCTGTACCGTGACGTCAATCGTACCGATCACAATGCGCACGTCGGTTCCCGCAGGGACGTCAGAGGTGGTGCCGCTGACGATCACGCCGCTTGCCGCTTCCAGAGCATTGATTTTGTTGTCGCCCGCGATGATATCGATCCCCACACCGCCGAGCGTGGTATCCACGGTGAAGTTTTCAGACGCGCTGGCCGGGTTGCCCGCCAGATCGCTAACGGAGACATTGATGGTGACTGAACCATTCGCCAGAGCACCCAAAGTGGCCGCCGGGACGGACACACTCCATGCGCCACTGGCTAACACGGTGGCAGTGAAGGTGGCATCGCCAATCGTGATATTCACAATCTGACCGGCTTCCACGTTCGTGGTTGTACCGCTCAGGGTTTGCGCCACCTGACTTTCTGCCGCATCGAGCAGGTTATTGCCCGCGAAGTCGTTGATGTCGATGACGGGTTGTGCCGCCGGATTGGCAGCCAGGCTGACGTTTTCACTGACACTGGCAGTATTACCGGCGGCATCAGATAAGGACGCGGTCAGCGGATAAGAACCGTTAACGACGTTTGCCAGCACACCGGCCGGAATGGTCGCCGTCCAGGTGCCGTCCGCCTGAACCGTTGCGTTATAACTGAGCCCCGCAATGGTCACCGTCACAATGCGCCCGGCTTCAGCGGCATCGGTTGAACCAGTGACCTGAATGTCGGCCGCCCCTTCAATGGCGTTCACACGTCCGTCACCGGTCAGCGGATTTACCGTCAGGGCTGGCGGAGTGAGATCGAGCATTATCTGGCTGGTGGTCGTCGTCGGGTTACCGGACGGATCACTGATCAGCGCCGACACGGTATAGCTGCCTGCCGGAAGTCCGGCCAGCGCGGTGGAAGGCACGGTTGTGCTCCACGAACCATCGGGAAGGACGAGCGCCGTAAAGAATTTATCGTTGAAGCTAATGGTCACCGTCTGACCGGCTTCGTCAGGCGACGTTGTTCCGCTGAGCGTAATACCGGACGTCACTTCCGCCGAGCTCACCAGACCGTCACCGCCGACTGGCGTAATGGTCAGAACCGGTCCGGTCTGATCCAGCGTGACCTGTCCGGTTGTGGTGGTGCTATTGCCCGCCGCATCTTTGAGGGTCGCGGTCAGGGTGTAATCGCCGTCGGCCACACCGGTCAGCGTGCCGCCCGGAATACTGGTACTCCAGGTGCCGTTTCCCTGTACCAGCGCGGTGTACGTCTGGTTATTGAAAGTCAGCGTGACGGTTTGTCCCGCATCTTCTGGTGATGCCGTCCCGCTAAGGGTCAGACCGCTTGCGGCTTCAGCGGTGTTGATCACACCATCGGTCGCCACCGGATTGAGAAGCAGCGTTGGCGGCGTGAAATCAACATTCACGTTGCCGGTCAGCGTGCTGCTATTACCGGCTGCGTCCGTCACGGTCACGATAATTGGGTTATCCGTGGCTGGCAGGTTCTGCAAGTCAGCGGAAGGCACGGTCACGGTCCATGATCCGTCAGTCGCCACAGTGCCGGTGTAAGGAACGCCGTTAATTTCTACGGTGACAGTCTGACCATCGCCGGTCAGGCCCGTTTTACCGGTGAGCGTCTGATCGGTGGTGGCTTCGGTGGACCCTAACAGACCATCGCCAAATGGCGTATTCAGGGTCGGTTCCGGCAGTGTGGTGTAAATGCCCACGTCCTGCTGGCTGGTCACGGTGCCGTTGGCCGTGGTCACCGTCGAGACGATAACGTGACTGGTACCGTCGGCCAGATTGGCAATATCCCCCGCCGGAACGGTGTACGTCCAGTTACCGTCAACATCCGTGGTAGTGGTGTAGGTGATACCGCCCAGTTTGATGGTGACCGTGGTGCCTTCCGGCACGTCTGCGGTCGTACCGCTGATGACAACCCCCTGCGCCGCTTCGCTGGCGTTGATGTTGTTATCACCGGCGATGGTATTGATGGCGATGCCGCCGAGCGTGGTATCGACCAGGAAGTCTGATGAGCCAGTCGCCGGATTACCGGCTTTATCGCTCACCGAGACGTTGACGGTCAGGTTGCCATTTTCCAGCGCATTTGCCGGAATGCTGACGCTCCATGCACCGCTGGCCTGAACAACAGCTTCGTAACTCAGTGGCCCGATAGTCACAGTGACAATCTGACCGGCTTCGACGTTGGACGTCGTACCGCTCAGGGTCTGCACAACCTGATTTTCAGCCGAATCCACCACGTTGTTACCCGCAAAGGTATTCACGCTGATGGTCGGCAACTGCGCCGGGTTCGCTGTGACGGTGACCGTTTCGCTGGCACTGCCGGTATTCCCTGCGGCGTCAGAGACGCTGGCGGTCAGGGTATAAGAACCGTTCGCCACGTTAATCAATGCATTGGCCGGAATGTTCACCGTCCAGCTGCCGTCATCCAAAACAGTGCCGGTGTAAGTGTGTCCGGCAATGGTCAGGGTCACCGTACGCCCGGCTTCCGCCACGCCCGCAGTCCCGGTGACAGGAATTAATGCGCCAGCTTCGGCGTTGTTAATGGTGCCATCAACGGCGACCGGATCCACCGTGACCACCGGCGCTACCGTATCGACAGTGACATTGGCGGTGATCAGGCTTTCGTTACCCACTTCATCTTTCGCAACGACCTGAACCGGTGCGTCACCCTGAGTAAGCGCGCCGAGATCGGCTGACGGTATGCTGACACTCCAGCTGCCATCAGCGCCGACTGTCGCCTGATAATCTTTACCGCCCAGCGTGACGGTGACTGTTTGCCCGGTGCCACTGACGCCGGTTGAACCGCTCAGTGTTTGTACACTGCCCGCTTCGGTTGCATTTAACAGACCATCACCAAATGGCGTATTCAGCGTAACAGAAGGCAGGCTGTGGGTGATCGCGTCAAAGCTCAGGCTGCTGCTGACCGGATTACCGGCCGCATCGGTCGCTGATACATTGAGGGTATGCGTGCCGTCAGACAGTAAAGCCAGATCGCCCGCCGGAAGCTGAACGCTCCAGCCACCGCCGACGCCCACGGTAGCGGTGTAGGTTTTACCGTTGAGCGTGAGGGTAACAACGCCGTTGACCGGTACGTTGGTCGAGGTGCCGGTGAGCGTTACGCCCGCCGCCGCTTCGGCGGCATTGAGCAGGTTATCGCCGGTCAGAGGTTCGACTGACAGGCCGCTCAGGGTGTTATCGACGGTGAGATTTGTAGTGCCGCTCGCCGGATTGCCCGCTTTGTCACTGACGGTCGCCGTCAGGGTCAGGGAACCGTTTTGCAGCGCCAGCAGGTCAGCCGAAGGAATGCTGACACTCCAGTTGCCGCCCGTCTGCACAGTGGCGGTGTAGGTCACATTGTTGAGCGTGACAGTCACTGTCTGACCGGCTTCAACCTGGGTGGTTGTGCCGCTGAGGATTTGCGCCGTCTGTTGTTCTGCGCCATCCACCACGTTGTTGCCCGCAAAGGTATTGAGCGTCAGCGTCGGCGCCGTTGCCGGATTGCCATCGAGCTGAACAGTTGAGGTGACGGTGGTGCTGTTGCCTGCTGCATCCGAAATTTCAACACTCAGCGGATATTGCCCGTCCGCGACCGCTGACAGCGCGCCCGCAGGAACGGTAATACTCCACTGGCCGTTCGGCTGCACGGTACCGGTATAGGTTTCGCCATTGAGCGTCACAGATACCGTGCGCCCGGCTTCGGAAAGTGACGCGGTACCGGTGATAGCAATCGGGCCTGCCGCTTCGGCAATACTGACGTAACCGTCGCCCGCAACAGGATTGACGGTCAGAACCGGAGCGGTGAAATCAGCATTTGCCGTGGAGACCACGGTCGCAGTATTTCCCGCCGCGTCGGCTGCTGTGACAGAAATTTGCAGTGGCCCCTGAGGCAACGCCTGCAAATCTGCCGCGGGGAGAGTCACCGTCCAGCTGCCATCTGCGGCAACAGTCGCCGTGTAGGTTTGCCCGCCAACGGTCACGGTCACCGTCTGGCCTTCGCCGCTTTTACCGGTGGTACCGCTGAGCGCCTGACCGGCTGCCGCTTCGGCGAGATTGAGGAAGCTGTCGCCAAACGGCGTATTCAACGTCGGCGTAGGATCAACGTTGTCGATCCCGACATTGACGCTGTTAGTCAGGACATCGCCATTGCTGCCGACAACCGAAGCGGATAACGAGGTGGTCGCGGTGTCGATCCCGGCGATATCAGACGAACTTATTAACAGACTCCATTTACCGTTGGCGCCCACCAATGCATAACGGGTGAGTGCGCCAAATTTGACGGTGACCTGTGCGCCAACGTCAACACCGTAAGTGGTACCGCTGATGGTGATCCCCGCTGCGGTTTCAACGGCGTTAATCACATTATCGCCGGTGACAGGGTCAATCGCGATGCCGTCATCGGTGCTGATGACGGTGAAATCTTCGCTGCCGGTCGCCGGGTTACCGGCTTTATCAGCAACGCTGACGGTGATGGTTTGTGAGCCATCAGCCAGGGCCACCATGTCAGCAGCCGGAATGATCACGCTCCATTTGCCGCTGGCCTGAACTTCGGCCTGATACTGTTGACCATTGAGGGTGATGGTGACGATTTGACCGGCTTCTACGCGGGTAGTCGTACCGCTCAGTACCTGGGCGGTTTTGACTTCAGCACCATCGACAGCGTTATCGCTGGCAAATATATCGACGGTGATTGCAGGCTGAAGCGTGGCATCGGCAGCAACGTGAATTGAACTGGTATTGGTGGTGGTGTTACCTGCGGTATCGGACAGCGTCGCAGTGACGGTGAAATCACCATTCAGGCCGCTGAGCGCGCCCGCCGGGATGGTAGTACTCCAGACGCCATTGTCGCCCACGACGGCGATAAAGCTGAGTCCACCGACGGTGAGGGTGACGGTCCGACCGGCTTCACTGACTGATGCCGTCCCCGAAAGGGTCAGCTCGCCTGCGGCTTCCGCCAGACTAATCTGCCCGTCTCCCGCCAGCGGGTTCACGGTCAGGGTTGGCGCAAGGGTATCGACAGACACCGTAGTATTGAGTGTGGTGTGGTTACCGGCGGTATCGGTGACGTTGATGACCACCGCGTTGTTGCCTTGCGGTAATGTTGCCAGCGCGGCGGCCGGAAGGCTCACACTGTAACTTCCGTCGGCTGCTACGTTACCGGTATAGGTTTGCCCGCCAATCACCACACTGACGGTTTGTCCGTCGCCTTTCAGGCCGGTATTCCCGGTGAGCGTCTGATCGCCGCCAGATTCCTGAGCGTTGAGCGTGCCATCGCCAAATGGCGGAACCAGCGTCAGTTCGCCAGGATGCACGGCCACGTTAAAATCGGTTGTGGTGGAAATCTGATTGCCGTCGGCATCTGTGGTGCTGACGGTGAGCGTTGTTGTGCCATCGGTCAGCGCCTGCAAAGCATCTGCCGGAACATTCACACTCCAGGCACCATTTGGGCCCGTCGTGCCGGTGTACGTCTGACCATTTAAGGTCACGGTGATAACGGAGCCTTGCGGCACGTTGGTTGCGTTGCCGGAAATCACCAGCGGAGACTGCGCTTCGACAGCATTCAGCTGGCCATCACCGGAAACCGGGTTGATGGTCAGAATGCCAGCGTTGTCGTCTACCAAAAATTCAGCAGGCGTGGAGGTCTGGTTACCGGCCGCATCGGTCAGCGATGCCGTGAGGGTGTATTCGCCATTGGTCAGCGCCTGCACCGCATCGGCCGGGATGGTCACCGACCACTTGCCGTCCGCGCCAACGACTGCGTTGTATTCAACGCCGCCGAGAGTAACAACTACGGTGCGTCCTGCTTCAGAAATTGAGGCCGTACCGTTCACAGTCAGCGGTTGCTGATGCTCATCACCATTGAGGATATTATCGCTGGCAATCTGTTCGACAGTGACCACTGGCGGTGTTCTGTCCACGACGACAGTCACACCCTGTGTGACTGAATTACCGTCGGTGCCGGTCACGGTCACGGAGATGACATAGGTGCCGTCTGCCAGATTAGCCAAATCAGCCGGAGGCAGATTAATGTCCCATTTACCGTCTGCACCTACCGTGCTGGTATAGCTTTTACCGTTGACAGTCAGCGTGATGGTCTGGCCAGCGGCAACATTTCCCGCCGTCCCTGAGAAGATTTGCTCGAGGCGAGCTTCGGCCGCATTGAGAATGTTGTCACCGGCAAAAGCTCCCAGTGTCAGACTCGCAGCCTGACCGGTATTTCCGCCGTTATTGCCGCCGTTCTCTCCACCGGTTCCGCCATTGTTGCCGCCGTTCTCCCCGCCCGTTCCGCCGTTGTTACCGCCGTTGTTGCCCCCGTTATTACCGCCGTTATTGCCTCCCTGGCTTCCACCATTGTTACTGCTGCCACCACCGCCACCACCACCGCCGCCTGCGGCAATAGCAATGCCTGCGCCGAGGGCGACAACACCAAGGACAGCGCCGAGGATTGCAGGGTCAAAGTTGGAAGAGTCGAGCAGTAAGACACCGACGTCGGGGATGGTTTCATACGCGGGAACGACGGTGACCGCGCCTGCCGTCGCGCCGGTATCGACAAAAGCAGCGTGTTCAATCGGGTGAACACCGTCGTCAAAAATCAGCTCGCTGTGGTGGCCTTTGCCATCCGTATCGAAAAAGCTGTGATAGCGTACGGTACGGCCATCTTTCATGTGGATAACCAGATCGTTACCCACGCGTTCGTAGCTGGCGACCGCATCGCGCGTTGCGTGAACGCGCACGATGCTCAATTGGTTGAGGGTAACATCCTGACTGGCATCAGAAATCTGAGAGATTACTGCACCATCTTTACGAGCAAGAACATCAATAACTACGCCGCCGTTCTGAGCCATGTTGTACCCCTGTCTGAGTCCAGTTGTTACTCAAATCCGCCACGAACAACCCCTCCCGTCAGAGAGGTGCTATCGCGCAAACGAGAAGACCATTAAAGCAATGGATTAACTTCCAACTGGTGATGGGTAAAACGAGCGACTGCAAAACGAGCAAAAGTTGATTTTAGTGATGCTTTTTATGTGTTTCTGTTATGTCGTTTAGGAATTTTTTTACTCTAAACTCCATAAGTTATATGCATGATTTGAGTTAAGTGTATTAAAAAAAAGTTATCTTTGTGATAAATTTTATTCATGAAAGTATTAAAAATTATAAGTTTGACGTGAGTAAAATCATGGCCTAGCGGAGGGGTTTTAGATCAATAGGTTGATTTGTAATAGTTTTAAATTCTAAACATCAATAGTGATCGTGATCATCATTAAGAAAATCAAGGATTAGCATCGAGAAATGCACATCAAAATGACTTATCAATTTTGTGACTATCCATAAAGAATTTTGGGCTTAATGTATTGAGGCTAAAAATAATTAAGACTATGCGCAATCACTGAAACTTATCGTTTCTGATAAACTGTGCGGTCTGTTTAATGTCAGGTGTTTTTTCATGAAGGAAAAGACTCATCATCATGTCAGGTAAATATTTATCGCTGACCTCAACCAACATCACGCGTTTCTTTTGGTTGTTCATTTTGCTGCTGGCACTGGGGCTGGGTCTTTACGGGTATAACTACACCAATGCTTATCTGAACGATAAACTGCGCACGGTGCAATCCACCGCCGATCAGTTGCAAAAACGTATCGATAAGTATCGTTACATGACATATCAGATTTACGACAACTTCACCGGCCAGCCGCTGCCGCCGGATGTGGTCTCCGCGCAGGAAATCCGCCTGCGTCAGGACATGTTCTATGTCTCTAAGCCGCACAAGAAAACCGACGCACTGATTTTTGGTACGCATGACAGCTCGACGCTGGATCTGACACTGAAAATCTCGTCCTTCCTCGATGAACAATGGGGTGCCAAAACGCTGCCCTATTCGCTCTATTATCTGAACGGCCAGGACAACAGCATGGTGCTGGTGACCACGGTGCCGCTCGAGGAACAGGATTCCCGCCTCAAAGAAAACTATTTCACCAGTACGCTGCAATCACGCCGTGCTGAGATGCTGCAACAGGCCAATACGCTGGACGAGCGCGAAAGCTACTCCGCCCTGCGTAAATCGCGTCAGAGCAGCGACTATAACTTTACGCTACGCACCACGTTCAATAATCCCGGTCATCTGGCGACGGTGATCGCCTTTGATTTGCCGATGAGTGATCTCATCCCGCTGAACATGGCACGGGACAATTTCCAGCTCAACGGCAGTACAGCCGCGGTGAATGAAGGCGATCCGACCGACGACAATGCCGCGAGCAGCATTGCTGTTCAGGGCTGGTCACTGGTGTTCAGCGTGCCACTGAGTAACTCTCCGCTGTCGCTGACCTACCATGTGCCGTTGTTCAGCCTGGTGGTGGATCTGTCACGTAATAACTTCTGGCTGATCCTCATCAATCTGTTCCTGATCGGGCTGGCGATGACCAGCATTTACTTTATTCGTCATCAGTACATCCGCCCGAGCGAAAATATGGCGGCGCAGTTGCATATGCAGCAGGCGCTGAATCAGGAAATCATCTCCGGGTTACCACTCGGTCTGCTGGTTTATAACTTCAGCAACCACAGCGTGATCCTCAGTAATAAAATTGCCGACCAGCTGTTGCCGCATCTGAGCCTGAATAAAATCGCTAATATGGCCGAGCAGCACAACGGCTCGATTCAGGCTACGGTTAACAACGAAGTGTATGAAATCCGCATGATTCGCAGCCAGATTTCTCCGGAAACGTATCTGTTCCTGCTGCACGATCAGGACAAAGAAGTGATGGTCAACCGCACGCTGCAACAGGCTAAGCGTGAGTTCGAAAAGAACCTGCAGGCGCGCAAACTGATGCTGCACAATCTGGGCATCGAGCTGAATCAGCCGTTGCAGGAGCTTAACGGGCTGGTGGAATCATTGGTGGCGGTGGAAGATCTTCACGAACGCCAGACGCTTCAGGGCAAATTGCAGGTCGAATCGCGCAACGCACTGACGCTGGTGGATAACATCACCCTGCTGACCCGTCTGGAAACGCAGGACTGGCAGCCGGCCAGCCAGCCGTATGTCTTATCCGCTATGGTGGATGAACTCCTGCTTGAGGCCCTGCCCCGCCTCAGCCAGAAAGGCCTCGGTTTGCTGAATCATTTCCATATTGCACCGGAAGCGATGTTCGTCGGCGATATGCAGGCGGTGAAGAAAATTCTCTCGCTGCTGCTTGATTACGCCATTGTCACCACGTCGCTCGGCAAGGTCACACTGACCAGCGAACAAGACGAAGATCGCCCGGATCAGCTGGTTTTCCACATAACTGACACCGGCAGCGGAATTTCGAAGGAAGAATTGAGCAATCTGAATTATCCTTTCCTGAGCCAGACGTTGGTTGATCGCTTTAATCACGGCTCCGGCCTGACGTTTTTCCTGTGCAATCAGCTGTGTAAAAAGCTGGGCGGACAGTTGGAGATCCGCAGTAAACTCGACATCGGCACGCGTTATACCGTCCGGGTGAAACAACGGCAGCAAACGCAGGAAGTGGAAGACGAGCACGAGAAGTTGCTGACGGATGTAACCGCGTTACTCGACATCACCTCTGACGAGGTGCGCGGTATTGTGACCCGGACAATGAATGCGTACGGCGCGGTGTGTATCGTGGCCGATGAGCGACAACTGACGCGTGAATACGATGTTCTGCTGACGGATAATCCACAAAATAGTGACAAATTTACGCTGCTGCTGACCGACGATGAGTCCGGTTTCCAGTCGCTGGAAAAGCATTATATTCGCGTCAATTACAACATCAGCAGCGCGCTGATCGACGCAACCCTACTGTTAATTGAACAGCAATTTGCCGTTCCTGATGACAGTGTTTCATCCGAAGAACCCGGCGATGACTCTCTTGACCATTATGAAAAGCAGTTAAAATCAAGCGATTACTATCAGCTTTTTGTCGAGACAGTACCGGAAGATCTTGAGAAACTGTATAATGAAAACCAACGTCGTGATTTCACATCACTTTCCCAAACTGCACACCGCCTTAAGGGAGTGTTCGCTATGTTGAACCTGACCCCAGGCAAGCAAATGTGTGAAGAGTTAGAACAGTACATCGCAGATGGCGATGCATTACAGATTACTGAAACCATCAATCTTATTGATTCTTTTGTCTCCAGACTGCTCCAGCAAGGTAGCTAATCACATGAATACTATGAACGTAATTATTGCTGATGATCATCCTATCGTCCTTTTTGGCATTCGTAAGTCACTTGAACAAATCGAATGGGTGAATGTTGTCGGCGAGTTTGAAGACTCGACGGCTCTGGTCAACAGCTTAAGTAAACTCGACGCCCATGTATTGATTACTGACCTCTCTATGCCGGGCGATAAATTCGGCGACGGGATTACGCTTATCAAATACATCAAGCGCCACTATCCTCAGTTGTCGATCATTGTTCTGACCATGAACAATAATCCGGCGATCCTGAGCTCGGTGCTGGATCTGGATATCGAAGGCATTGTCCTCAAACAGGGCGCGCCAACGGACCTGCCAAAAGCGCTGGCCGCTTTGCAGAAAGGCAAGAAGTTCACGCCGGACAGCGTGGCCAAGCTGTTGGAAAAAATCAGCGCCAACGGTTACGGCGACAAACGCCTGTCACCAAAAGAGAGCGAAGTTCTGCGTTTGTTTGCAGAAGGCTTCCTGGTGACTGAGATTGCTAAAAAACTGAACCGCAGTATCAAAACCATCAGCAGCCAGAAGAAATCAGCAATGATGAAACTGGGTGTGGAAAACGATATTGCGTTGCTGAACTATTTGTCTTCCATCAGCTCCATGCCGGTCGACAAAGACTGAGTTTTCGCAAAGCAGTCTTCATGCAAAAAGACAAAAGGCACCTTCACGGTGCCTTTATTTTTGGGACAAAACCTTCAGCCAGAACGCCGCTTCAGTCTTCTTTTTTATAGCTCCCTTTGCGCACGCGTTCACTGTAATAGCTCAGCGTATCGCGCAGCGTTTCCAGCGTCACCGGCTTCGACAGACAGTTATCCATCCCCGCTTCCAGACACCGCTGACGTTGCTCGGCCAGCGCGTTGGCGGTCACGCCGATCACCGGCAGGATATGGCCCAGCTCGCGCAGTTTCTGCGTCAGGCCATAACCATCGAGGCGTGGCATGTTGACATCGCTTAACACGATATCAATCTCGTGCGCGCGCATGGCATCCAGCGCATCCATCCCGTCATTGGCGGTCACCACGATGTAACCCATGGTCCCCAGCTGATCGGCGAGCAGACGGCGGTTGATTGGATGATCATCGACCACCAACAGGGTGATATCACTGTAGTCCTGCGCGATAGCGGTTTCAGCCGCCTGGGCGTTCAGGCCGTCCTCATCCCCTGCCGTCTCAATCTGGTAAATGCGGTTGAGCAGCGCGGTGATTTCCAGCGGCGTCGAGGTGCCGTGTACCCAATATCCCGGCCTGGTTTCCACCGGCGGGCCGATATGATCTATCGAGAATTCAATCTGCGCGCGTAGCGTACCCATGTGAATAAACGGCTTATCGGTGATCAGCACGTCCTCGGCGGCGGTCGCCTGCTCAGGTTCATAGCGCTGGATATTCGCGCCGTGGTGGCGCAGCAGCTGCATCAGGTAGCTTTCAAGATACGCATTGCGTACGTCAAGCCAGACGATTTTATCCTGCCAGTGATCCAGCGGTTCCTCAGACGGGAACACCGCGCTGTAAAGCGGAATACGTACGGTGAAAGAACTGCCGAGACCCGGCTCGGATTCCACGTCAATATCGCCATCCATCAGGTTGATTAGCTTTTCGCAGATCGCAAGCCCCAGGCCGGTACCCTGGAAATGACGCTGCACGCCGGTACCGACCTGGAAGAACGGGTCGAACAGACGGGTGATTTCGCGCTCAGGAATACCGACGCCGGTATCGCGCACCTGGAATTCCAGATAATTTCCGCAGGTTCTGACATTCAGCACGATACAGCCGGTATCGGTGAATTTAATCGCATTATTGAGAATATTTGAGATGACCTGTTGCAGACGCACCGGATCGCCGTTGAACGACAGCGGTACGTTGTGCTCGATAAAGCAGTACAGCCCGAGGCGCTTTTTCACCACCAGCGGCAGATAGTTACCGGCAATGTGCGTGATCACTTCACGGCAGGAGAACTCCTGCGGCTCGATTTTCAGCTGTTCGGATTCGATTTTCGAGAAGTCGAGAATGTCGCTGATGATTTTCAGCAGCAGCGCTGAGGAGTTATTCATCGCCGTCACCAGTCGATCCACGCCCTGCGGCAGCCCCTGCGTTTGCAATAAGTCCAGATTACCGATAATACCGTACAGCGGCGTTCGCAGTTCGTGGCTGACCGTTGCCAGGAACATTGATTTCGACTGGCTGGCCTGCTCGGCGGCATTCGCCATCTCCTGCAACGACTCTTCCATCCGCACGCGCGCACTAACGTCGATCAGCACGCAAATCGCGACGTCTTCGTTGCGGTAACGTGAATGGACGAAGCTAAGCTGGATGTTATTGTTATTCTTGGTAATCACGTCAACAAAATTCACCTGCTGATCGCAGATGATACGCGTAATACGTTGACGGTCTTCCTGGGTCAGCATGCTGATGTAGTTGTGCGCCAGCTCGTTACTCAGGATATTCACGCCGTCGCTGATGCGCAGAATCGAGATCCCCACCGGCGCCGACGCGACAATTTTGTGGTTAAACTGCTCGTGCTCCTCGAGGCGGAAGGCGTTCTGCTCGGCCGGTAAAAACATCTTGCGTTCAAACACCCACGCCAGAATAAACAGCAACAGGCCGGAGAATATATTGAGCAGCACCGCGTTAAATATCATGATCTTGAACCGTTCAATGACAATATTGAACGGCATGGAATACACCACGCTCAGCGAAGACGGTGACAGCGGCTTTTTGTAGATCAAGTCTTTGTAGCCATTCATGTAACCGAAGTACGAGCTTTCCTGCGGATAATTTCCCAGCGCAGCGGTATAACGGTCGCCTTCTGAAAGGCTGAGCAGCGGCTGATCGTCCTCATCGAGCAACGTAACGCTGGTGTGTTGCGCGCTCGGCGTGACCAAATCTTCCAGACGCAGGTTTTGCTGAATCCCCATCAGCGCTTCCAGTTTGTTGCCGATATAAATCGGCGTCAGCACATACAGATAACCGGACTCCCGGTTATTGGACTGAGAAACCCAGTACAGGCTGTTCTCTTTGTCCTGATTTTTACCGTTGCGGTATTGCAGGATTTTTTCATGCAACGATTTCAGCTGATCCTGACTTTCACGTTCAAACGGTTCGCTGCTGATGCCAAAATCCACCACACACAGGTTTTCGCCGCTGATAAAGAACACGCGATTAAGATCATAGGCATCAGAAAAATTGTCTTTCCAGTAATGAATCATGTTCCCCAGGGACGTCAGCGAGTTACGGTAACTGTCGCTGAGCTGGGAGCAATCCGAATCCGGGAAAAGGGAAAGGTAGGACGGTGGCGTATTCTTGCTGCTGATCATCCCGTTGATGATATCCAGCCCGTTCATTGAATCGCTCAGACGCTTTTCGGCCATAAACTTAATGCTGCGCATCACGTCATTGGAGTTTTTGACGTAGCTCTGCGCGAGATCGTAGTTGAGGTTATCCTCATCCCGGATCTCCGACTCTTTATTGTGGAAGATATTCAGCACATAAAAGGTGGTCAGCAGCACCCCTAACGTCCACAGCATCAGCGCCAGCACCCTGAACAGGTAGCGGGAGATTCTCAGCGTTGTTCGAAACGAAGCAAGATATTTCAAGGATTAACCATCGGTGTAACGGCTCAGTGAGCGGAATGTGAATCAGAATACACTATTGAGGGACTTTCTAAAAAACCCGGAATGAATAAAAAAGGCATAACACGTTGCCATGTTATGCCTTCCTTTCAACCGACTAAGAAAACTTATTCTTCTTCGTCGTCTGCTGGCTGATCGTCTTCACTTTCCGCTTCGTCTGGCAGATCGGCTGCTTGTGCCGCTTCCAGTTCGCCCGCTTCGGTGGCAACGCCATCCAGTTCTTCATCTTCTACCGGTTCCGCCACACGTTGAAGACCGACCACGTGTTCTTGCTCAGCGGTGCGGATAAGCGTAACACCCTGGGTGTTACGGCCAACGGTGCTCACTTCGGACACACGTGTACGCACCAGCGTACCAGCATCAGTGATCATCATGATCTGATCCGCTTCATCCACCTGGATAGCCCCTACTACCGGACCATTACGCTCGCTCACTTTGATCGAGATAACGCCCTGCGTTGCGCGGGATTTGGTTGGATATTCGGCAGATTCAGTACGTTTACCGAAACCATTCTGCGTCACGGTGAGGATACAACCGTCGCCGCGAGGAATGATCAGGGAGACGACGCTGTCGCCTTCGCCCAGACGGATACCGCGAACACCGGTCGCCGTACGGCCCATTGAACGCACCGCTTCTTCGGAGAAGCGCACCACTTTACCGGCTGCAGAGAACAGCATGACTTCGTTGTTACCGTCGGTCAGATCCACACCAATCAGCTCATCACCCTCATTGAGGTTGATGGCGATGATGCCGGCGCTGCGCGGACGGCTGAAATCGGTCAGTGCCGTTTTCTTCACGGTACCACTTGCCGTTGCCATGAACACATGACGGCCTTCTTCGTACTCGCGTACTGGCAGAATGGCGGTGATACGTTCGTTGGGTTCGAGCGGTAACAGGTTGACGATCGGACGGCCACGTGCGCCACGACTGGCTTCCGGCAACTGATAGACTTTCATCCAGTACAGACGTCCCCGGCTGGAGAACATCAGAATAGTGTCGTGGGTGTTGGCCACCAGCAGACGGTCGATGAAGTCTTCTTCTTTAATACGGGCTGCTGATTTACCTTTACCGCCGCGACGCTGCGCTTCGTAATCGGTCAGAGGCTGATACTTCACGTAGCCCTGATGCGACAAGGTCACCACAACGTCTTCCTGATTGATCAGGTCTTCGATGTTGATGTCAGATGAGTTCGCCGTGATTTCGGTACGACGCGGATCGTTATACTGATCGCGGATCGCTTCCAGCTCTTCACGAATGACTTCCATCAGACGATCCGGGTTGGACAGGATGTACATCAGCTCTGCGATTTGCACCAACAGCTCTTTGTACTCATCAAGCAGTTTTTCATGCTCGAGGCCGGTCAGTTTCTGCAAGCGCAGATCCAAAATAGCCTGTGCCTGTTGCTCGGTAAGGAAGTATTTACCTTCATGAATACCGAACTCTGGCTCCAGCCATTCAGGGCGTGCCGCGTCATCACCGGCACTGGCCAGCATTGCCGCAACGTTGCCCAGATCCCATGAACGCGCAATCAGGCCCGCTTTCGCTTCGGCCGGAGATTGTGCAGCACGGATCAGTTCAATGATCGGGTCGATGTTAGCCAATGCGATCGCCAGTGCTTCAAGGATATGAGCACGGTCGCGGGCTTTACGCAGTTCGAAAATAGTACGGCGTGTTACCACTTCACGGCGGTGGCGAACAAACGCGGACAGAATCTCTTTCAGACCCAAAATTTTCGGCTGACCACGGTGTAATGCCACCATGTTGATACCGAAAGAGGTCTGCAGCTGCGTCAGTGAGTACAGGTTGTTCAGAACCACTTCACCGACGGCGTCGCGTTTGATTTCGATGACGATACGCATACCGTCTTTATCGGACTCATCACGCAGCGCACTGATACCTTCAACGCGTTTTTCTTTCACCAGCTCGGCGATCTTTTCGATCAGACGGGCTTTGTTCACCTGATACGGGATCTCGTGAACAATGATGGTTTCGCGACCGGTTTTGGCGTCCGCTTCAACTTCAGCGCGGGCACGGATCGAAATCTTGCCACGGCCGGTACGGTAAGCTTCTTCGATACCCCGACGACCGTTGATGATCGCCGCGGTCGGGAAATCTGGCCCCGGAATGTGTTCCATCAGCCCTTCGATGCTGATGTTCTCATCTTCAATGAAGGCCAGGCAGCCGTTGATAACCTCAGTGAGGTTATGCGGCGGAATGTTGGTCGCCATACCTACCGCGATACCTGACGAGCCGTTGACCAGCAGGTTAGGAATACGGGTTGGCATAACAGCAGGGATTTGCTCGGTGCCATCGTAGTTTGGCACGAAATCGACGGTGTCTTTTTCTAAGTCAGCCAGCAATTCGTGAGCAATTTTTGACATGCGAATTTCGGTATAACGCATGGCTGCGGCGGAGTCGCCATCCACTGACCCGAAGTTACCCTGCCCGTCCACCAGCATGTAGCGAAGTGAGAAAGGCTGAGCCATACGGACAATGGTGTCATAAACCGCGGTATCACCGTGTGGGTGATATTTACCGATAACGTCACCGACCACACGGGCCGATTTTTTATAGGCTTTATTCCAGTCGTTACCGAGGACGTTCATTGCGAAAAGTACGCGGCGGTGCACCGGTTTCAAACCATCACGCACATCTGGTAGCGCACGTCCGACAATCACGGACATCGCATAATCCAAATAAGAGTTTTTCAGCTCTTCTTCGATGTTAATCGGTGTGATTTCTCTGGCAAGGTCGCTCATGGAGCTGCTATCCCTCTACTGATTATTCATGGCCGCTGCCCACGTAGGCATATATAGCGCAAAGGTGTAAAACTATACCACAAACCAGCCAAACGTGGAAAACAACCGCCCCCTTTTGCCTACTATTATCCAACAGGTTTCAAACCTTTGCGCAAAGCGCTTCATTTCGTATAAAGATTCGCCATAACGACAAATCTGAACCAAAGCAGACGAAATAGGTATAATCGGCCACATCAAGATATAAGGAGTTCATCACGCTCATGACAACCACATCATCCACATCGGCTTCCGCTACGCCACAGAACATCGACCACGAAGAAATCGCCAAGTTTGAGGCGGTCGCATCACGCTGGTGGGATTTGGAAGGCGAATTCAAACCGCTGCACCGCATCAATCCGCTACGCCTGAACTACATTCTTGAGCGCGCTGATGGCCTGTTTGAGAAGAATGTTCTCGATGTCGGCTGCGGCGGCGGCATTCTTAGCGAAAGCATGGCCGTTGCCGGTGCGAAAGTGACCGGGCTGGACATGGGCGGCGAACCGTTACAGGTGGCGCGTCTGCATGCGCTGGAAAGCGGCGTGAAAGTCGATTACGTCCAGGAAACGGTTGAGGCACATGCCGATGCCCATCCGCAGCAATACGATGTGGTCACCTGCATGGAAATGCTCGAACATGTGCCGGATCCGGCTTCCGTCGTGGCTGCCTGTGCGCGTCTGGTGAAACCCGGCGGCCATGTGTTCTTCTCCACCATCAACCGTAATAACAAAGCCTGGCTGATGGCGATTTTCGGCGCAGAATACGTGCTGAAGATGGTGCCAAAGGGCACGCACGACATCAAAAAATTCATCAAACCGTCAGAGTTACTGGGCATGATCGACCGCACGTCACTGTCCGAGCGTCACATTATGGGCCTGCACTACAACCCGCTGACTGACCATTTTAAACTCGGGCCGAACGTGGACGTCAATTACATGATTCATACTCAGTCGGAAGAAAGTTCTGTCATCTGACCTGCTTTAAATACCCGGTACGTCAAGCCCGGAAGATGCCTTCCGGGCGGACTTAAGCGCAATTCCCTCCGCTCTGCCCGCCGCAGCTTTTACTTAAACCTTAGTTTTTAGGGCGTTGGTGGAACCGGACCCTGCAACATGATTTTTTAGAATAGTTATCCAGATCAATATAGCGTTTTTTTCTAACGTTTAATAAACCGGCAGTCGATCACCTTTCGTAAAAATATAAGAAAATCGTATCTCAGATATTGACAGGTTTGTCGCGCCAGCAATGGCGGACTCCTCAGGCATGGCCCGTAAATTTCTCCCCAAGTTATCCACAAATCTGACGGTTTTGTTCACTTGCCAAAGGGCCATTCAGTCACTATCTTGTCATCAGAAAATAACAAACCCACAATATATTGTGTTTATATCCTGACCAGCACACTAAAGTAGAGTGGTGCTGCCGTGCTGTTTTTCACGGTCAGGTCGGACCCTTTATAAACCTTTGAGGTATCGCCCCGAATGAACCAAAGTCTGCTTGTAACTAAACGTGATGGCCGCACAGAACGCATCAACCTTGATAAAATCCACCGTGTCATTGACTGGGCAGCGGAAGGTCTTCAAAACGTATCAGTTTCTCAAGTAGAACTTCGTTCACACATCCAGTTCTACGACGGGATCAAAACCGCTGATATTCATGAAACTATCATCAAAGCGGCAGCGGATCTGATCTCCAAAGATGCGCCGGATTACCAATATCTGGCCGCGCGTCTGGCGATTTTCCACCTGCGTAAAAAAGCTTACGGTCAGTTCGAGCCGCCTAAGCTGATTGATCAGGTGACCCGCATGGTCGAAATGGGCAAATACGACAAACATCTGCTGGAAGACTACACGGCTGAAGAGTTCGAGCAGATGGACAGTTTTATTGACCACTGGCGTGACATGAATTTCTCTTACGCCGCCGTGAAGCAGCTGGAAGGGAAATATCTGGCGCAGAACCGTGTGACTGGCGATATCTACGAGAGTGCGCAGTTCCTCTATATTCTGGTCGCGGCCTGCCTGTTCTCCGGCTATCCGCGCGACACCCGTCTGGACTACATCAAACGTTTCTACGACGCGATTTCCACCTTCAAAATTTCTCTGCCTACGCCAATTATGTCTGGCGTGCGTACTCCGACCCGTCAGTTCAGCTCCTGCGTACTGATCGAATGTGGCGACAGCCTGGACTCTATCAACGCGACCTCCAGCGCCATCGTGAAATACGTATCCCAGCGTGCCGGTATCGGCATCAACGCCGGTCGCATCCGTGCGCTGGGCAGCCCGATCCGTGGCGGCGAAGCGTTCCACACCGGTTGTATCCCGTTCTACAAGCATTTCCAGACCGCGGTGAAATCCTGCTCTCAGGGCGGCGTTCGTGGCGGTGCAGCGACATTGTTCTACCCGATGTGGCATCTGGAAGTGGAAAGCCTGCTGGTGCTGAAAAACAACCGTGGTGTTGAAGGCAACCGCGTCCGTCATATGGACTACGGCGTGCAGATCAACAAACTGATGTATCAGCGTCTGGTGAAAGGTGGCGACATCACGCTCTTCAGCCCGTCCGACGTGCCAGGCCTGTATGATGCGTTCTTCGCCGATCAGGAGGAATTCGAGCGTCTGTATGAAAAATACGAGCAGGACGCGAGCATCCGTAAGCAGAAAGTGAAAGCCGTTGAGCTGTTCTCACTGATGATGCAGGAACGCGCATCCACTGGCCGTATCTATATTCAGCACGTTGACCACTGCAATACGCACAGCCCGTTTGATCCGGCCATCGCGCCGGTTCGCCAGTCTAACCTGTGTCTGGAAATCGCACTGCCAACCAAACCGCTGGACGACGTCAACGACGAAAACGGTGAAATTGCGCTGTGTACGCTGTCTGCCTTCAACCTCGGTGCTATCGAAAGCCTCGACGATCTGGAAGAGCTGGCGGTGCTGGCCGTTCGCGCACTCGACGCCCTGCTCGATTATCAGGATTACCCAATCAAAGCCGCTAAACGTGGCGCGATGGGTCGTCGTACTCTGGGTATCGGCGTCATCAACTACGCTTATTACCTGGCGAAAAACGGCGTGCGTTATTCCGACGGCAGCGCCAACAACCTGACGCACAAGACGTTCGAAGCGATCCAGTATTACCTGCTGAAAGCTTCCAACGAACTTGCGAAAGAACAAGGCGCGTGCCAGTGGTTCAACGAAACCACTTATTCACAAGGCATCATGCCGGTGGATACTTACAAGAAAGATCTGGATGCGATTTGCAGCGAACCTCTGCATCTCAACTGGGATAAACTGCGTGAAGATATCAAAACGCACGGTCTGCGTAACTCCACGCTGTCCGCGCTGATGCCTTCTGAGACGTCTTCGCAGATCTCCAATGCCACCAACGGCATCGAGCCACCGCGCGGCCACATCAGCATCAAAGCGTCGAAAGACGGGATCCTGCGTCAGGTGGTGCCGGAGTATGAGCGTCTGAAAGATCAATACGAACTGCTGTGGGATATGCCTAACAACGACGGTTACCTGCAACTGGTTGGCGTGATGCAAAAATTCATCGACCAGGCGATTTCGTCAAACACCAACTATGACCCGTCACGCTTCCCGAACAGCAAAGTGCCGATGAAGCAGTTGCTGAAAGACTTGCTGACAGCCTACAAATTCGGCGTCAAAACCTTGTACTATCAGAACACCCGCGACGGTGCTGATGATGTGCAGGAAGACATGAAAGCCGATGTGGCTGATGACTGCGAAAGCGGCGCCTGCAAAATCTAATCGTCTGTTTTGATTCATCATTTTAAACAAAGCCCCTTAACCGGGGCTTTTGTCCGAGGACAATATGGCTTATAGCACTTTCTCTCAGAACAAAAATAACCAGCTGCTGGAACCGATGTTTTTCGGTCAGTCCGTCAACGTTGCGCGTTTCGACCAGCAAAAACATGAGATTTTCGAAAAGCTGATCGAAAAGCAGCTGTCCTTTTTCTGGCGTCCGGAAGAGATTGACGTTTCCCGCGACCGTATCGATTTTCAGGCGCTGCCGGATCACGAAAAACACATCTTCCTTAGCAACCTGAAATACCAGACGCTGCTTGATTCCATTCAGGGACGCAGCCCGAACGTCGCGCTTTTACCGCTGATTTCTATTCCTGAGCTGGAAACATGGGTCGAAACCTGGGCCTTTTCAGAAACTATCCATTCACGTTCATACACACACATCATCCGTAACATCGTGAATGATCCGGCGATTGTGTTTGACGACATTGTCACCAACGAAGAGATCCTCAAGCGCGCCAAAGACATCTCCGGCTATTACGATACGTTGATCGAAATGACCAGCTATTACCATCTGCTGGGCGAAGGTACGCATACCGTGAACGGCAAGACCGTCGTGGTGAATCTGCGTGAGCTGAAGAAGAAGCTCTACATCTGTCTGATGAGCGTTAACGCACTTGAAGCCGTGCGTTTCTACGTGAGTTTCGCCTGCTCCTTTGCGTTCGCCGAACGTGAACTGATGGAAGGTAACGCGAAAATCATCAAGATGATTGCACGCGACGAAGCACTGCATCTGACGGGTACCCAGCACGCGCTGAACCTGCTGCGTTCAGGTCAGGATGACCCGGAAATGGTTGAGATCGCCAAAGAGTGCGAGCAGGAATGTCACGATTTGTTCGTGCTGGCGGCACAGCAGGAGAAAGACTGGGCAGAATATCTGTTCAAAGACGGATCGATGATCGGCCTGAACAAAGATATTTTGTGCCAGTACGTTGAGTACATCACCAACATCCGTATGCAGGCCGTTGGCCTGACCGCACCATTCAAAACGCGCTCTAACCCGATCCCGTGGATTAACGCGTGGCTGGTTTCTGACAATGTGCAGGTCGCCCCGCAGGAAGTGGAAGTGAGTTCCTATCTTGTCGGTCAGATCGATTCAGAAGTTCACGCCGACGACCTGAGTGATTTCGAGCTTTAAATGACGGACAGAACCATCACACTTTCAGCCGATGGCACACAGCTGGTGTGCGAAAGCCGCCATCGCAATCTGCTGGAAGTGTTTGAGCATCATAAAGTTGACGTCGAGTATCAGTGTCGTGAAGGGTATTGCGGATCCTGTCGCATGCGGCTGGTCAGTGGTGCGGTGGAGTACAGTGAAAAGCCCCTGGCGTTTATCGCACAGGGCGACGTCCTTCCCTGTTGTTGCCTGCCGGTTGGGGATATAGAGGTGGAGTTTTAGTGGGTTTCGGCACACTGACAGCTTTACGGTCTGCTTTAAAAACTAATTCAATTTCGGGTAGCGGCGTCGCAAAATCCTGCCGGTTTGCTCCTCCCTCGGCGAGAGGGGGAGCAAACCGGCACTGATTTAAGGCAATCCAGGGCTTGATTTTGAAATGAGATAACTAGACCTTCTCGACCCGGTCCAGCCAGGGATATTCCGCTACCGGATCCCACCCGTTCAGATACCGCCGCAACATATCCATCCCCACCATCGCGATAGTCTCCTGTCTCAACGTCAACCCGTGCCGCGTCGCGGTATAGCGGATGGTTAACCCGCTGGTTCCTGACGGCGTATGCAGCGCCAGGCTGAGCTTGTCGCCGGATAATGCTCCGACGGCCAGTGCCAGCTGTGCACCGCTGGTTTCGGCCAGCGTTTGCGCCCGTGCCAATAAGTTTTCGAGGGATTTTTCCGGGGACGCCTCATCATCTTGTGGCTGGAGTTCGCCGTTGGCAAGCGGAACGCCGGCGCTTTGCAGACGCCAGTTCAGCAGGCCGCCGGTATAACTTTCACTGACCGCCAGACGCAGATTTTGCGTCAGCAGACGTTCGGCCAGGCGATCAGGCAGGCTGCCGAAACCTTCGAAAATGGTACTCTCGCCAGCCACTTCGCGCACACGCTCGAAAATCCGATGCATCGCCACTTCCTGAGAACGCGGGCCAGTGACTTTCAGTTCAATGATCGGCGATGACGAGCGGTAACCCATCACCACGCCTTCAGGCATCTCGATTTTATCCAGTTCAGTCGCCAGATCGCTTTCGCCACGCCCAAAGGTCGTCAGACGCAAACACAGCGGGGCTTCCAGCGCAGGGAACTGCTTGTGCAGGCGCGGAACGATTTGCTGTTCGACCATGACTTTAAATTCAGAAGGCACGCCCGGCGTGAAGAAAATCTGGCAACGGTTGAGCCTGACGCTGAAACCGCAGGCAGTGCCGACCGGATTGTCCAGCAATTCGGCGTTGGCCGGGATCTGCGCCTGCTTGCGGTTAGACTCGGCCATCGGACGACCGCGTTCGTTGAAGAAAGCCTGCATGGTGGCAATCCATCCGGCATCCTCTGTCAGTTCAACGCCACAGGCCATGGCCGCCGCCTGCGCGCTGAGATCGTCAGTGGTCGGGCCTAACCCGCCGTTAACGATGAGCACATCGGCGATATGGCTGCGCTCTTTCATGACGTTAACCAGCTCGTCCAGACTGTCACCCACCGTTTCACGGCTGGTCATCGGCAGACCTTGATCGAACAGATAACTGGCCAACCAGGCGGCGTTTGAATCCACAATTTGACCGTGAAGAACTTCCTCGCCGGTACTGAGCATCTCAACCCTAAGCATCACTTTCTCCTCTCGTTTTGTCCTTCCACTGTAGAAAGGCTGACGCCGAAACACAATCGCATAGGCACAAAGTGATAGTACAGACGAAAAAAAAGCCTGCTAAGCAGGCTTTATGATTCAGACGTAAACCTTAGAAATTCACTGCGCCGCCGACGTATGCGCCGTCCGCAACGATGTTATCGCGGTTGCCGTCTTTGCCGTCCAGCGCCATGTAGCGATAACCCACGCTCACGGTCACTAACGGAATAGCGGTCAGACGCACGCCCGCGTTCGCTTCTTTGTAGTTACCGATGCCGCTGGAAAGTGAATCCGGGGAATAGTAGTAGTCACCGTATAAGGTGAACATTTTGGCGATTGGGAGTTGCAGTCCGCCGCCAACGGCCGCTGCGTAACCTTCGTCACCGTCTTTCGGATTGGTGTACAGGCCTTTACCGCCAACGGTCGCCATGAAAGGACCCAGTGGAATGTTGTAGCCCAGACCCAGACCCGCAACGTCGCCGTCATCGTCGTTATGGGTGTAATCGCCGGTCAGCGCAAGACCTGGAGAAGTGGTGCCGAAACCGGCGCCCACATGAGTGTAGTGCTCGCCGACTTCACCGTTCACGCTGATAGCGCTCGCAGACGTTGCCGTCAGCAGCATGCCAAGGGCCGCGCCCGCTACAATAACTTTTTTCATCATCATTCCTGAACATTCATACAACAGTGGGGAAATATTTAGTGCGCAGTCTAAATTAATTTGCCGAAAGGTGACATCTTTCAGAGCTTTAAAAATCCCTTAGCTCGCAAATAAAATGTAAAGAAACACATTTATATTCACTATTTCTATTCTCTTAATCAGAACAATAAGCCTTACCTATTTGCCCATGATCAATGTAAGGGTACACACTAGCCGTTAAGGTAAATTTTCCCATGGAAGGGGGAACGCATGCCTGGATGCAGAAAATTTGCTGTCAGAAGTGATCGTTGATTACGCAATTCACACCCGATCTACGCAATACAAGGAAATGAGGGTTATGGAAAAGAAAGGACTGACCACCGCTGCCGGCGCGCCCGTCGTCGACAATAATAATGTCATTACCGCAGGCCGTCGCGGACCGCTTTTACTCCAGGATGTCTGGTTTCTCGAAAAACTGGCTCACTTTGATCGTGAGGTAATTCCTGAACGTCGTATGCACGCAAAAGGTTCAGGTGCTTACGGGACTTTCACCGTGACCCACGACATTACGAAATACACCCGCGCGAAACTCTTCTCAGAAATCGGGAAGCAAACCGAAATGTTCATCCGTTTCTCCACCGTCGCCGGTGAGCGCGGTGCAGCCGATGCAGAACGTGACATCCGCGGTTTCTCCATGAAGTTCTATACCGAGCAAGGCAACTGGGATTTAGTCGGCAACAACACTCCGGTGTTTTATCTGCGCGATCCGCTGAAATTCCCTGACCTGAACCACGTGGTGAAACGCGACCCGCGCACCAACCTGCGTAACCCGGCCTATAAATGGGATTTCTTCTCGCACCTGCCTGAATCTCTGCATCAGTTGACCATCGACGTCAGCGACCGCGGCCTGCCGACCTCTTATCGTCACATCCACGGTTTTGGCAGTCACACGTTCAGCTTTATCAATGCTGAGAATGAGCGTTTCTGGGTGAAATTCCACTTCCGTTGCCAGCAGGGTATTGAAAACCTGATGGATGACGAAGCAGAGAAACTGGTGGGAACCGATCGTGAAAGTTCTCAGCGTGATTTGTATGACGCCATCGAGCGCGGTGATTTTCCCCGCTGGAAGTTGTTCGTGCAAATTATGCCCGAGCATGAAGCCTCTGAACTGCCCTATAATCCGTTCGATCTGACCAAAGTCTGGTTAAAAAGTGATTATCCGCTGATCGAAGTCGGTGAGTTTGAACTGAACCGCAACCCGGAAAACTATTTTGCAGAAGTTGAACAGGTAGCAATGAGCCCGGCAAACGTGGTTCCCGGCATCGGTTTCTCACCTGACCGTATGTTGCAGGGGCGCCTGTTCTCCTACGGCGACGCGCACCGCTACCGTCTGGGCGTAAACCATCACCAGATCCCGGTGAACGCCCCGAAATGCCCGTTCCATAACTATCATCGCGACGGCGCAATGCGTGTTGATGGCAACAGCGGCAACGGCGTGACCTACGAGCCAAACAGCGCCGGTCTGTTCCAGGAGCAACCTGATTTCAGCGAACCGCCATTGTCTGTCGAAGGCGCAGCGGATCACTGGAATCACCGCGAAGATGATGATTACTTCACTCAGCCACGTTTGCTGTTCAACCTGTTGTCTGATGAGGAACATCAGCGCATGTTTGGCCGCATTGCCGGTGAACTGAAGCACGCTTCGCCTGAAACACAGAGACGTCAGCTGGACTTGTTCTATAAAGTCGATCCGGCTTACGGAGCGGGCGTTGAGCAGGCGCTGAAAGGCTGATTATTACTGCAATAAACACATCAGGGCCGCATTGCGCGGCCTTTTTTATCTGCATGAAATGAATAATTTAATTCATCCTGCTGCTTTTAAAATGGGCTTATTGGGGGTTAATCCAGAGGGCAATGGCTTTTCTTGATACCTTAATGCCTCCGTTCGTCAGATGCTCAGGCAGCGCACAGTACTTTACTGGTTGCTGAAAACGCGCCAGTTTTTCCTGAATCCATTCAGTAAGGGTGTGAAAATCTAATGTTATTTCGGCATCAAGAACGGCGACGGGCCGCTGGCCGAACTCTTCATCATTCACGGGGATAATGAATGCCTGATGAATTTCAGGGTGTTGCAGCAATATACGTTCGATAGCTTCCGGCTGAATGTTCTCGCCTCCGCAGAAGAAGACGTTATCCAGACGCCCGCCAATATGCAGCTCTTCACCCTGCCATTCTCCACGGTCGCGGGTGCTGAACCAGCCCTCTGCGCCGGGCAATGGCGTGAGTTGGCCGGATTTCCAATACCCTGCCGCCAGACTGCGTGAACGGATCTGCACTTCATTTTTCACCAGCCGTACGTCTTTACCTGTCAGCGCCTGTCCGACGCCCGGCGAACCGTCAGCGCGTTTGGCGGTTACCGTCGACGCAGCCTCGGTCATTCCATAACCGCACCAACAACGAATCCCCACGCGTTCAGCCTGTTCAGTCAGTTCCTGTGGAATGTGCGCGCCGCCCAGCAGGACGTCTTTCAGGCTTGCCGGTAATACCGGCTGCTGAAGCAATCGCCATAATTGTGTCGGCACCAGCGAGGCATGGCTGCACTCCGCCAGCGCGTCATCAAATGATTGCCCGTCGGCAACGACCACCGTGGCACCGGCAGACAGCCAGCGCCAGATAATCCCCTGCCCCGAAACGTGGAACAACGGCAGCGAAAGCAGCCACCGGTCAGCCTGCGTGAAGGGGATAAGCCCCAGTACGCCCTCTGCGCTGGCCAGATGCGCGGCTACGCTGTGCGCGGCGGCTTTCGGTAAGCCGCTCGAGCCTGAGGTCAGCGTCAGAGTAGCGATGCGAGCTGGCTGCCAGTCAGCAACAGGCTCTGAAAAAGCATGATGAAGTGCTAATAAGGGGATGTTAAGGGATAAAGGCACACCGGTAAGATCGACCATAAAATCGATATTCAGCTGTGGCAGCAGTTCATCACACAGGGTTTGCGGCAGTTGCGGATTCAGCGGCAGCAGGCGCGCACCGGCCTGCAAAAGAGCCAGATAACAGAGCAACGCGTCGGGGGTATTTTTACTGCGCAGCACCACGCCTGAACCTTCACGCACACCCTGCTGAATAAATCCGCCCGCCAGTGAATCAATGCGGCGGCATAAATCGCGCCAGCACCAGCTGATTTCCCCTGCTTTAATGGCAACGGCGAACGGCGAACGCGCCGCCCATACGCGCCATGGCCAGTCCGACATCATTGGCTCTGCCACACCACCTCCAGATCAGGTTCGGCAATCACCGGTAATACAGAATCCGGCCAGCGTCGGATCAGCTGTGCCTGCATGAGATCCAGCGTATCCAGTCCCGGCACCGCATCCGGCGTCAGCCATTGTGCGATGCGCGCCAGCTGCGTCAGCCCGAGGCTGGATTCGATAGACGAGCTGATGACAGCCTCCAGCCCGGCGGCGTGCGCCTGAGAAATCAGCTGACGGCAGCGGTTCAGGCTGCCGGTGAGGGTCGGTTTGATGATAATCGCCGCCAGCCCGGTTTCGGCCTGCACGGTGAAACCGGCGTCACGCACGCTTTCGTCCCACGCAATCGCAATGCCGGTAGCGCGGGCAAACTCACGAGACTGTTCACGGGTCTGGCAGGGTTCTTCGATAAAGACAATGCGCGAACGCAGTTCTGGCGCGACGTGGCGGGCAAACCCTTCGGATTTCGCCAGCGTCCAGCTGCGGTTGGCATCGAGACGCAAACGCAGATCCGGCAGCGCTTCCAGCAGCATACTGACGTTCAGTCCGTCGCCGACCGATTCGTACAATCCGACTTTCACTTTCGCCAGCTTATCACCCGGCAATGCGCCCAGACGCGCATACAGTTCATTCGGATCGCCATGACACAGCGGCGCACAGCGGGTGCTTAGCACGTCAGGCAGCTCACCGCGCAGCTCCGCATCGGCACAGCTCAGGCCGAATGCCACCGACGGCAAGGCGCTGAACGCTGAAGCAACCGCCGTCAGCGACGCGCCCTGCATCCACTGGCTCAGGCCGTGCTTTACCGCCTCCTGCGCCTGAGTGACATCTTCCGCGCTGAATCCCGGCAGAGGCGCAATTTCACCCCAGCCGGTTTTCTCGTCCTGCCACAGTGAAACCAGCAGCCCGTCGCGGGTTTTCAGTCGCTGATTGCGCAACACCACGCCCGCCTCCATTGGCAGGCTGTACCGGTACACCGTGGCGCGGCGCATTACGGATTCCGCTTAAATTTGCTGAAGTCAGGCTGGCGTTTTTCAACAAACGCGTTGCGGCCTTCCTGACCTTCGTCGGTCATATAGAACAACATCGTGGCGTTACCCGCCAGCTCCTGCAAACCGGCCTGGCCGTCGCAGTCAGCATTTAGCGCGGCCTTCAGGCAACGCAGCGCCATCGGGCTGTTTTCCAGCATCTCACGACACCAGCGTACGGTTTCTTTCTCCAGATCCGCCAGCGGAACCACGGTATTGACCAGCCCCATATCCAGTGCAGCGGCCGCATCGTACTGGCGGCACAGGAACCAGATTTCGCGGGCTTTTTTCTGGCCAACGATGCGTGCCATATACGACGCGCCCCAGCCGCCGTCGAACGAGCCGACTTTCGGGCCGGTCTGCCCAAAGATGGCGTTATCTGCAGCAATGGTCAGATCGCACATCATATGCAGCACATGCCCGCCGCCGATGGAGTAACCGGCGACCATCGCGACAACAGGTTTCGGACAGGTGCGGATCTGGCGCTGGAAATCCAGCACGTTGAGATGATGCACACCGCTGGCATCCTGATAGCCGCCGTAGTCGCCGCGCACTTTCTGATCGCCTCCTGCGCAGAAAGCTTTATCGCCTTCGCCGGTCAGCACGATCACGCCAATACCTTCGTCATAGCGGGCGTCATCAAGCGCGCGGATCATTTCTTTCACGGTCAGCGGACGGAAGGCATTGCGCACCTGAGGACGGTTGATGGTAATTTTAGCGATGCCGTCGGTGGATTTGTGATAGCGAATATCTTCAAAATCTCCGGTGCAATCACGCCATTCGACCGGCGCATACAGTACTTTTTCATCAGGATAAATCATGCTCAACTTCCTTTAAGACAGGTGAAGTAATGAATGCCAGCGCCTGACGGGCAAATTCCGCCGGATTGTCACGATGGGCGTTATGCCCGGCATTGGCGACGGTGCGCAGTTCGAAACCCGACTGCTGCGCGAGAGTGATAAATTTGGTGTCGGCGCTGCCGCAAAGCCACGCCAGCGGCAGGGAAAGCTGATGCAGCTTCTGACGTAAATCTGGCTGAACCGACAACGACGTGGCGGCAAGCATGGCGGCGACGGTGTGAGGATTATTGTTTTCACGCAGCAGAATCAGCTTTTGGCGCTGCACATCGGTCAGGCTGGCAAACACCGGCTGGCGATACCAGGCGGTGAGCGCCTGCTTCCACGGCAACTGCACGAAGCGCGTTGCCCATTGCTGATCGTGATGACGGCGCTGCGCGCGCTCCGCCTGACAGATCAGGCCCGGATGTGCGCCTTCGACTATTACGCCCATCAGCCCTGCGCTGTCGCCCTGACAGGCGTGATAAAGGCTGATGCGTCCGCCGAGCGAATAGCCAATCAGCCAGTACGACGTAATTCCCTGCTGCTGCAACGTGTCGGTGAGCAGTTGGCTGACGTCGGCAAATCCCGCGGCGGTGAACTCTGCCGAACGGCCATGCCCCGATAAATCCACCAGCAGACAAGGCCAGCCGGATAATTGTGCCAACAGCGGCTGCCAGTCATCGGCGCTGCCGAGCAGACCGTGCAGAAACACCAGCCACGGACGCCCTTTCACGTCGGTATTCAGGCGCGTACAGGCCAGCGTCATGACTGGCTCGCCTCGCTGACCAGACTGCGCAGACATTCCGCACCATCGGTTTCATTCACTTTCAACTCGACCAGTTTTACCCCACCGTGCTGCCAGCATTGCGTAACCGCATCATGCAGCTCAGTCATGGAGGTCGGGCTGGCGTAATCGAGCCCGAACATCGCCGCGGCGTGCTGAAAATCAACGTTCTGCGGCATGCAGTAGAACTGCTGACGCTCAGCCTCGGGCGTCGGCAGCAGAGAGAAAATCTGCCCGCCGTTGTTGTTCACCACGATGATCACCGTCGGCGCAGAGCACTGACGCATCAGCGCCAGCGCGTTCAAATCGTAGAGTGCAGAGATATCGCCGAGCAGCACCAGCGTCGGTTTGCAGGTAGCCCGCTGAACGCCTGCCGCGGTAGAGAGCAGACCGTCGATACCGCTGGCGCCGCGATTGGCGAAAATCGGATACCCGGCGGGCAACTGCGCGAAGGCATCTGCCAGCCGGACGATCAGACTGTTACCGAGAAACAGCTGGCCGTGCTCCGGTAAAAGAGACGGTAATTGCCACGCGGCTGCGGCTTCGCCAAACGTACTTGCGAGATGTAATTCAATGGCGTGACCCGCACGCGCGGCGCACTCATCCAGCTCAGGCGCCCAGTCGGGCTGATGCTGCGCCGGATGCTGAAGCAGAAACGCCGGGACCGGAGTCTGAATACGACGACCGCGATGCTGCGCCGGATCCAGACGCCCCGGCAGTGCATCGATCAGCCAGTATTCTTCTGGCTGGCAGGCTGCCTGCCATTGCAATAACCGTTTACCGGTCAGCCCGCCACCGAACTGCACCACCAGCTGCGCGCGCTCAAGCACGCTTTTCGCCTGCGGTGATGCCAGCCATAAATCGGCGTACGGCAGCGGATTGCCGGTCGCAGCCTGTACGTCACTGATCAACGGCCAGCCGAGCTTATCAGCCCACTGCACCAGCAATTCACTTTCATGCGCGCAAATCCGCCCGGCGATAATCACGCCGCGTTTCTGTCGCCAGGATAACCAGTCTGGCTGCGCGGGAGAATTCTGCACCGGCGCGAAACTCAGCCACGGCTGATGCCCCTGCCACCAGTCGCCGAGCTGCTCCAGCCATTCGGTATATTCGCCGGTATCCTCGCCGTAAAGCGGTTCTGCGAACGGACAGTTAATGTGGACCGCGCCGTGGGTTTGCTGCGCCATCGCGTTGTCGATGGCCGACACCAGCCAGCGCGCGCTGATTTCAGGGGTCGGACGTGGTAAATCCAGCGCCTGCACCGGATAGCTGGCGAACATTCCAGGCTGGCGGATAGCCTGATTGGCGCCGCAGTCAATCAATTCCGGCGGACGGTCGGCGGTCAGCAGAACAAGTTTTTCGCCGGTCAGACTGGCTTCGATCAGTGCCGGATAGAGGTTCGCCACCGCCGTGCCGGAGGTCACTATCACCGCCACCGGCGTGCCGCTGGCTTTCGCCAGACCGAGTGCAAGATGACCGAGGCCGCGTTCGTCAAAATGGGTGTGGCAGATGAGATGCGGATGCGCTGCTGCCGCGAGCGTCAGCGCGGTGGAACGCGAACCCGGCGCAATGCAGACATGCTTAAACTGATGGCGTGTCAGTGACTCAAGGATCAGCGTCGCCCAGCGGCGATTGAAGACGGCAACGGACATGAATGACTCTCCCGGCAACGGATTATCCGGCCTGAACGACAGGCGTGTAGTGTTCTTCCAGTAAAGTCCGCAATCCTGCGGCTTTATTTTCGATCTCCTGCCATTCCTGTGCAGCATCGGAACCGGCGACAATTCCTGCGCCCGCGAAGAGTTCCAGATGATGTCCTTTCACCGCCGCTGAACGCAGCGCCACGGTAAATTCGCTTTGTTCATTGCTCAGATACCCGGCGGAACCGGCGTACCACTGGCGGTCAAAAGGTTCATGCTCGGCGATAAATTTACGCGCCGCCTGACGCGGTAATCCGGCCACGGCGGCGGTAGGTTGCAGACGTTGCAAACATCCCGCATCGTCTGCGTCAGTCAGTTCACCGTGGATGCTACGGCGCAGATGCTGCACTTTGCGCAGTCGCAGGATTTCAGCGGGCATCACATCCAGAGAGTGAGCCCCGCCCTGCAAACGCTGGCAAATATCATCGACCACCAGCAGGTTTTCACGCTGATTTTTTCCGTCGCTGAGCAGCCATTCGCCGAGTTCATGGGCTTTCTGATTATCAGAATGATTAGCTACCGTGCCGGCCAGCGCTTCGGTGAAAAGCTCGGTGTGATCGCGTAGAAAAAGACGTTCCGGGCTGGAACCAAGAAACGCCTGTTGCGGCGTGAAAGCCAGCATAAAATGATAGCAATGATGATTCACTGCGCGGCTTGCGGCGAGGAACGCGCAGGCATTCAGCGGCTGACTGAGCGTCAAAGTGGTTTTGCGCGCCAGCACGACTTTGTCAAACCTCTGCTGTTCGATACTTTTCAGTGCGCGGGTAATAAGCTGGTTCCATTGCGGCTCTGCGGGTAAATGCTGGTGCTGGACGACGCGGGAAGTGATGGGCGGTAACGCGCGACTGGCGACCAGCGAACGGAGGAACAATCGCGTGCGGTGCGCTTCTTCATGCAGCGAAACCGCGCTGAATAACGTGCAGCGCAGCCAGTAAGTATTGCCAAGTCGGCAGAGTTCGATGCGCGGCAAAAACAGCGCATTCGCGGGGACGTCAGAAGAGTCAGCACCGTTGAAGGCATTGAGGCCCCAGATGTGCAGATCGGGAATGTCCTGATGCTGGCGGATAAATTCCTGAGCCCGCTGCATATCGCCGAAAGAACAGCAATCGCCGCAGACGGCGGCTTCTTCGTGGCCGTCGCGCTGTTGCCAATAGAATTTCGGGTAGCAGGGTTGCGCTGACAACCATTCAAGCAGGCCCGTATCAGGCTGTTTTTGCAGGGAATAACTGAGCTGCCGGATGCCCGGCGCGTCAGGCCATTCGCCTGCGAGCGCTGTATCAAGCTGGTCAATGATTGCTGAGATTTGTTTCACCGCTACCTCGGGCCATACCGGATGTTTTGTGACGGGCAGAAATGCCCTTCTGGATCAAAAAACGGGTTGGATCAATTACGGATGAATTATGCGGCGTTACGAAAAATGAAAATATGCGACAGATCAAGCTGCAGTGAGTGCAGTCAGATAGGAAGGAGTATAGGAGGAGAAAAAAGGATTATCCAAGCGAGAAAAACGAAAAAAACAAGGGCAGCCATAAGCTGCCCTGCGGTATTGTTTTTACATGGTGCTATCTGGTAATCAGTCTGCGGTTTAGCGGCGCAACAACAGGCCGACAACTAAACCTACCGCAGCGCCGACACCCACGCCGTGCCACGGATTTTCACGCACATAGCTGTCGGTTTGCTCGGCAACGTCACGAGCTTTGCGGCAGTATGAACGGGCTTTCGGATCAAGACGGGATTTGATGTCTTTCAGCGCGTCTTCTGCGCGGGTCTTGATTTCAACGTATTTATCGTCAGCTTTATCACCGGAAGATTTCAGCACTTCTTCCAGCGTTTCAGTCAGCATGCGTAAATCGTCATCTAACGAATTCTGCTGTGCTTCAAATTGGTCAGCCATGGTTATCTCCTTATGATGTGATCGTTCACTTGCCTTTAACCCTAGCGCAGATCGGGATGAATTGCCTGTGAGACTTCACATAAACTTCCATAAAAACGGGGTTTTAAGAACCTTCCGAGCCTTTTGCCTGACCGAGTGCGTGCGTATTTTTCGCGTCCAGCAGCTGCTTCTCGCGCTGTTTCGCCAGCCATAATCCGCTGTTTTTCATCGCGTATCCGAAAACCAGTCCAACCAGCAATGAGATGACCACCAAACGCCAGTCGCCCTGTGCCGCAAATGTCGCACAAGCGCCAATGAATGTGCCAGGCACAAACGCCAGCCACTGCTGGCGTGCCTGAATGCACATCAGGAACGCCACGACGCCGGTCAGCATGTAACCCAGAATGCTCCACTCGGGGCGAATAGCGCTGCCCGCGATGATGACCACAGCCCAGAAGACGCCGCTCATGCAGGTCAGCGTGCTGATCGCCAGTCCGCGCAGGCCGCCCTGAGGGCAGGCGAAATAGGCCGTGCAACCGAGGAATCCCGCCCAGCCGATCAGACCCAGGCTGATAGCCACCCAGCCCCAGATACCAGAGAGGATCCCGGTAGTGATCGCGATCATTACTAAAACATTCATGGTTTAAAACCTGCGCAAATTTGGACAAGCGCGAAGTGTACTCATTGGCGGGAAGAATGGAATGGGCGAGATCACAAATTGAATGTAATTCTATGCTGAACGTACATATAAATGTGATTTGAGTCACACTAACGAGCATTATTGATTAAAAAAGCCGCTCAGGTGAGCGGCTTTATCATGCATTGCACTCTTGATCAGAGCATCGGTTGTGCCATCTGAACCAGCGTGATCAGCGGTTGCGGGAAGATACCCAGCAACAGCACGAGAATCGCGGAAATCAGTACCACGACGCCGCCAGCCGTTAACGCCCAGTTATTCGGTGTGTCACGAACCAGCGTTTCCGGCGCACTGAGGTACAGACTCACGGTCACGCGCAGATAGTAGTAAAGACCAATAGCCGAACCGACGACGACTGCACCGGTCAGCCACCACAGATGCGCGGTCACACCGGTAGCAATCACGTAGAACTTACCAATAAAGCCAAGGGTCATCGGGATACCGGCCAGTGACAACATCATCACGGTCATGACCGCAGACAGAATCGGCTTGTGCCAGAACAGACCACGGTAGGAGAACAGTGATTCTGCGTCCGGACCTTTGTACGGGCTGGACATCAGACTGACCACACCGAACGCACCGAGGCTGCTGAACAGATAACCGGCCAGATACACACCGACGGTTTCCATCGACAGCTGATGGGTTTGCACCGCAATCAGCGCCACCAGCAAGTAGCCGAGGTGTGCGATGGAGGAGTAACCGAGCAGGCGTTTAATGTTGTTCTGACTGATCGCCATGATGTTACCGACCAGAATCGAGCAGAAGGCAATAATGCCCAGCACGATGCGAATCGCTTCGCTGTCGGCCACCGGTGCGTACAGGAACAGACGCATGACCACGGCAAAGATGGCAATCTTGCTGGCGGTGGCCAGGAAGGTCGATACCGGTGCAGGTGCGCCCTGATACACATCGGGTGTCCACAGGTGGAAGGGAACCAGCGACAGCTTGAAGCCCAGACCGACGATCATCATACCGAGGCCCGCCAGCAACAGCGGCTGGTGTAACATCACGCCATCTGCCAGGTTTTTACCCAGCGCCGCGAAGGACAAATCCCCTGACTGTGCGTACAGAAGCGCCATACCGAACAACAGGAAAGATGATGCGGCAGCAGACAGCAGCATGTATTTGATGGCTGCTTCCAGTGAGCGTTTCTGGCGGTAGGCATAACCGATCAGACCAAACAATGGCAGGGAAATCAGTTCGATTCCGAGGAACATTGACGCCAGATGGTTAGAGCATGCCAGCAGAATGCCGCCCATGGCCGCGATGAGCACTAACAGATAGAACTCTTCGCGGTTGTCCGGATAACCGGCCAGCCACGGGTAGGCAAATGTGCTGGTTGCCAGACTCGCCAGCAATACCAGCCCGATGTAAAACATCGAGTAACCGTCAATACGCAGCAGCGGCGTGACGTCCTGCGGCCCGGCCTGCCCGACGTAGTACAGGGAAAGTAAGGCAACGTTCAGCCCGATGACTGTCAGTGTGGCATTAAGAAAATGGTCGCGTCGCCACGCAATGGACAGCATCACCACCACCACCGTCAATCCGACGATCATCAGCGGTAATAGTGCGATCAGATTTTGAAGTGTAAATGTCATGGCGAGTTACGGCCTTGTCGTTGAAATAGTGGAAACTGATGACCCGAACCAGTGCTGAATGTTGGTCATCGCTGCACTTGAAGTATCGAGGATTGGCTGCGGATACAGACCCAACGCCACCAGCAATACAACGAGTAACAGAATGATCGACAATTCGCGTGCGGTCATGCCTGGCAGCGGCTGGTCAGACTTCGCTTTACCGTAGTAAGCGCGCTGCATCATCACCAGGGAATACACCGAGGCGAATACCAGACCGAAGGTCGAGATGACAGCGATCACCGGTACAACCGGGAAGCTGCCAAACAGGATCATGATTTCACCCACAAAGTTACCGGTACCCGGCATCCCTAAGGTCGCCACGGCAAAGAACAGTGACAACGCTGGCAGGTATTTTATGCGTCCCCACAGTCCGCCCATCTGGCGCATATCGCGGGTATGCAGACGCTCGTATAGCTGACCACAGATGATGAACATACCGGCTGCGGACAGACCGTGTGCAATCATTTGAATCACTGCGCCCTGGTACGCCAGCTGGCTGCCGGTGTAGATAGCAATCAACACGAAGCCCATGTGCGAGACAGACGTGTAAGCAATCAGACGTTTGATATCAGTCTGCGCAAAGGCCATCCACGCACCGTAGAAGATACCAATCACACCCAGCCACATAGCAATCGGGGCGAATTCATGCGAAGCGTTAGGGAACAGCGGCAGACAGAAACGCAACATCCCGTAAGCAGCGGTTTTCAGCAAAATACCCGCTAAGTCAACGGAACCTGCAGTTGGCGCCTGACTGTGCGCATCTGGCAACCAGCCGTGCAACGGTACCACCGGCATTTTCACCGCAAAGGCGATGAAGAAGCCCAGCATCAGCAGATATTCAACATTATTCGACATCGGCGTTTTCAGCAGATCAGCGTAGTTGAATGTCCAGATACCGGTCGCGTTGTAGTGCACGAACACCAGACCGAGGATTGCAATCAGCATGACCAGACCGCTGGACTGCGTATAGATGAAGAACTTGGTTGCTGCGCTGATACGCGTTTTACCGTCTGACGCTTTGTGACCCCACAGAGCAATCAGGAAGTACATCGGCACCAACATCATTTCCCAGAAGAAGAAGAACAGGAACAAGTCGATGGCAAGGAACACGCCGATAACGCCGCCGAGGATCCACAGCAGGTTCAGGTGGAAGAAACCCTGATACTTCTGGATTTCACGCCACGAACAGAGGATCGCCAGTACGCCGAGCAAACCCGTCAGTACAACCATCAGCAGGGACAAACCGTCCAGTGCCAGATGGAAGCTGATACCAAAGCGAGGGATCCACGGCACCGAGTACTCGGATTGCCACTGTGGAATGCCCGCAGGTGATGTTAATGAGTATCCTCCCTGCAACCACAATTGCACGGAAAGAGCCAGCGTCAGCCCCATCGCAATCAACGCGATCCAGCGCGGTACTTTGCTCCCAAAGCGCTCAGTCTGCCAGCACAGCAGCCCGCCGATAAAGGGGATAAATATTAGCCAAGGTAATAGCATGGCGTGTCGTTCCCTTCTTTTATGCCCGTAGGCTATTTCACTTGCCGGCGGTCAGACAGACAAACCGGCATTGATAATGACACTCGTAAGACAGGCTTAAATCACCAGCAGCAGTGCAAGTACTACCACTGCACCCAGCCCCATCGACGCGACGTACCAGCGGACCATACCGTTTTCGCTGAGGGTCAGACCGCGGTTACCCAGACGGGTAAAGATCGCAGGCAGATTCATCATCGAGTTCAGCGGGTCACGCTGCAGGAGTTTCGCGATAGCCAGATACGGTTTCACGAAAATCATGTCGTACAGCCAGTCGAAGCCCCAGGCGTGGAACCACCAGGTCGTGAAGAAACGGCCCGGGGCACTTTTCGCGATGCTGTTGACCAGCGAGCGTTTACCCAGGTACAGGGCCGCCGCCAGCAGAATACCGGCAATCGCAATCACGCCTGACGTGATTTCCAGGGTCAGCACGCTGCCATGCGCCAGCTCAGTGGTTTCCGGCAGTACGCCTTGCAGTGGCGGAACAATCATTGCGCCAATGAAGGTGGACAGAACCAGTAACACCAGCAGCGGCAGGTGGTGAGTGATGCCTTTACCGGCATGAGCTTTGATTTTTTCTTCGCCGTGGAACACGATGAAAATCATGCGGAAGGTGTACAGCGAGGTCATAAACGCACCGACCAGACCGGCAACCATCAGATTGAGATGACCGTTAGCCAGCGCACCGGCAAGGATTTCATCTTTACTGAAGAAACCTGCGGTAATGATTGGCAAGGCAGACAACGCCGCACCACCGACCAGGAAGCAGACATACACCAGCGGAATGGATTTACGCAATCCACCCATCTTGAAGATGTTCTGTTCGTGGTGGCAGGCCAAAATGACCGAGCCTGAAGAAAGGAACAACAGTGCTTTAAAGAACGCGTGCGTCATCAGGTGGAAAATCGCTGCATCCCACGCCTGAACGCCCAACGCCAGGAACATGTAACCAATCTGGCTCATGGTCGAGTAAGCAAGTACGCGTTTGATGTCGGTTTGCACCAGCGCGGCAAAACCCGCCAGCACTAACGTAACGGCACCGATAATGCCCACCAGATGCAGTACTTCCGGCGCCATCAGGAACAGGCCGTGTGTACGTGCAATCAGATAAACACCGGCGGTCACCATGGTCGCGGCGTGGATCAGCGCGGAAACCGGTGTCGGACCGGCCATGGCGTCTGCCAGCCAGGTCTGCAACGGCAACTGTGCGGATTTACCCACTGCGCCACCCAGTAACATCAGGGTTGCCCAGGTAATTGCCGTATCGCCGACCGCCAGTTTCTGTGGTGCCAGCACCATCAGTTCACGAATGTTCAGCGTACCGAGCTCGCGGTAAAGGATGAACAGTGCGAACGCCAGGAACACGTCACCAACGCGAGTCACAATGAAGGCTTTCATTGCTGCCGCGCCGTTAGCCGGATTGGTGTAATAGAAACCGATCAGCAGGTAGCTGCACAGGCCTACGCCTTCCCAACCGAGATACATCAGCAGTAAGTTGTCTGCCAGTACCAGAATCACCATGCTGGCGATAAACAGGTTGGTGTAAGCGAAGAAGCGAGAGTAGCCCTCTTCACCGCGCATGTACCAGGATGCGAACATGTGGATGAAGAAGCCGACGCCGGTAACCACGGAAAGCATGGTCATCGACAAACCGTCGAGGGTTAGCGTTGCGGAGATATTGAAATCCCCGACCTGCATCCAGTTCCACAATGTCTGGTTGAAAACCTCAACGCCCGCCGCTTTCTGGCTAAGGAAGTTGATGCCCACATACACGGTGGTCAATGCTGCAAGACCAATCGAACCCACGCCAACCGTAGCCGACGTATTTTCAGACCAGCGACCGCGTGAGAAGGCCAGTAACAGGAAGCCAATCAGCGGGAACAGAATAGTTAAATAGAGTAAGTTCATCCGCGCATCTCACTGACAGTATCAATATTCAGGGTGTGGCGACGGCGATACAGTTGCAGCAGCAACGCCAGACCAATACTGGCCTCCGCCGCAGCCAGGCTGATTGCCAGGATGTACATCACCTGACCGTCTGCCTGACCCCAATAGCTTCCTGCCACAATGAACGCCAGCGCCGCTGCATTGATCATCACTTCCAGACTGATCAGCATAAACAGCAGGTTACGACGAACAAGCAGTCCGGTCAGACCCAACACAAAGAGGATCGCGGCCAGGATCAGGCCATGTTGTAGAGGGATCATGCTCTCTCCTCCGTTTTTCTTTTCGCCATTTCCGTCGTGGCCGGTGCGTCACCAAAGACTTCACCCGCTTTATGTTCACGACCAATGTGGAACGCTACGACCAGACCGGCCAGCAGCAGCATTGACGCCAGTTCAACCGCCAGAACGTAAGGACCAAACAGCGCGATGCCGACCGCTTTCGCGTCAACCATGTCACCTTTGATACCGTGATCGTGCAGACCCACGATAGAGGCGATCATTACGCCCAGCAGCACCACGGCCAAAATCGACGGCCCGATCCAGGTCGAAGGCTGTAACCATGCGCGTTCCTGTTCCTGGACGTTGCCAAGGTTCAGCATCATCACCACGAACACAAACAGCACCATGATGGCCCCGGCGTAGACGATGATCTCCAGCGCACCGGCGAAATAGGCGCCGAGCGAGAAGAACACCGCCGCAATCGCCAGCAAAGAGACGATCAGATACAGCAGTGCATGTACCGGGTTGGTGTGCGTGATAACACGCAATGTCGCCAACACGGCCACCAGGGCTGCAATATAAAATGCAAATTCCATGCTTGCGGCTCCTTAGGGCAACAGACCTTTGACGTTGATCGGTTTGGCTTCGTTTTCCGCATCGCCTTTCGGCTTGCCGTCAACGGCCATACCGGACATCCGGTAGAAGTTATATTCCGGATATTTACCCGGTCCAGAGATCAACAAATCTTCTTTTTCGTACACCAAATCCTGGCGCTTGAATTCACCCATTTCGAAGTCCGGCGTCAGCTGAATCGCTGTTGTCGGGCAAGCTTCTTCACACAGACCGCAAAAGATGCAGCGTGAGAAGTTGATGCGGAAGAATTCCGGATACCAGCGGCCATCTTTATGTTCTGCTTTTTGCAGAGAAATACAGCCTACCGGACAGGCTACCGCACACAGGTTACAGGCAACGCAGCGCTCTTCACCGTCGGGGTCGCGCGTCAGCACGATACGACCACGGTAACGCGGAGGTGGATTGACCGGTACTTCCGGGTACATCTGGGTTTCGCGCTTGGCGAAGGCATGCAAGCCTATCATCCACAAGCTACGAACCTGGGTCCCGAACCCGACCACTAAGTCTTTCAATGTCATGGTTTCATCACCCCTTATTGCGCGTTGTACAAGATGACCGCAGCGGTCGCCAGCAGATTAAGCAAGGTCAGTGGCAGGCAAACTTTCCAGCCAAATGACATCACCTGGTCGTAGCGGGGACGCGGTAAAGCAGCACGGATCAAAATGAACATCACCATGAAGAACGCCGTTTTCAGCGCAAACCAGATCACCGGGTAAAGGAACGGACCCTGCCAGCCACCGAAGAACAAGGTGACGATGAGTGCAGAGACGGTCACGATACCGATGTATTCCCCCACGAAGAACAAACCGAATTTCATACCGGAATATTCAATGTGGTAACCATCGGCCAATTCCTGCTCGGCTTCCGGCTGGTCAAACGGGTGGCGGTGACAGACGGCCACGCCGGCAATCGCAAAGGTCACGAAGCCGAAGAATTGCGGAATGATATTCCACATGTGCGCCTGAGAGATGACGATGTCTTGCAGGTTGAAAGACCCTGCCTGCGCCACGACGCCCATCAACGACAGGCCGAGGAACACTTCGTAGCTCAGCGTCTGGGCGGATGCACGCATCGCACCCAGTAAAGAGTATTTGTTGTTACTGGACCAGCCAGCGAACAACACCGCATAGACAGTCAGACCAGCCATCATCAGGAAGAACAAAATACCGATGTTCAGATCTGCGGCGAACCAGGTCGGACTGACCGGAACGATCGCAAAGGAGATCAGCAGGGACGTAAACGCAATCATCGGAGCCAGTGTAAAGATGGCTTTGTCGGTGAATTTAGGTACCCAGTCTTCCTTGAAAAACATCTTGATCATGTCGGCAACCAGCTGCAGGGATCCGCCCCAGCCGACACGGTTTGGTCCGTAACGGTTCTGGAACAGACCGAGCAGACGGCGCTCACCGAAGCTCATGAAGGCCCCGCAGGTCACGACGACCAGCAGGATCACGATGGCTTTCAGGATAGCGATCAGCGAATCGATCACGACAGGTGTAAACCAGCTCATTGTGCTGCCTCCCGCAGATTTTCAACCGTAGTGCCTACCAGAATCGGTGGAATACCTGGCAGCCCCAGCGGCAGGCCAAGCTGGCCCTGATTCAGGGTTTCACTCAACCGCACCGGCAGTTTCAGCAACTGACCGGCGCAGGTAAATTCCACCTGAGAACCGGCGTTCACGCCTAACTGTGCGGCATCGACCGGGTTAACCATCACATAAGGCGCTGGCATACGCTGCTGAATTACAGCAGAACGCTGCGTCATCTCTTCACTGCCGAACAGATGGTAATAAGGCGCGATACGCCAGTTCCCTTCGGTCGCGGTGAAGACAGCAGGAATCGTGGTGAAGTACTCGAGACTCCCCTCCCCTGCTTCGATAAGACGCACACCCGGATCACCATGACGAAGACTGCCGCCAACTTCGCTCTGGAATTTGTTCCAGGCTTGCGGTGAGTTCCAGCCTGGCGCCCAGGCGAATGGCACCTGGTTGCGGTTAGCTGTCGGGCTGTTGTTACCTTCCATCGAGAAGGCAAACATGGTGTCTTTGTCTTGCGGCTGACGCGGTTCGTGAACGCTGATGTTTGCGCGCATCGCCGTACGTCCACTGGAACGGTTCGGAGAACGCGCCAGTTTCTGCCCGCGAATGCGGAAGCTGGCGTTGGGTGCCGCTTCAACCATGCCTTTCAGCTGCGGCAGTGCCTCGACGCAGGCTTCGATCACGTGATCAAGCTGCGTCCAGTCCACATGACGGCTGTTGACGGTAGAATGCAGCGAGTGCATCCAGCGCCAGCTTTCCAGCATCGCGACGGTGGTGTCGTAGTAAGCCGGATCGTAAACCTGGAAGAAGCGCTGAGCGCGGCCTTCCTGATTCACCAGCGTGCCGTCACTTTCTGCGAAACTCGCCGCAGGCAGGATCAGAGTGGCTTTATCCATAATGCGCGTGCGCTGATGGTCAACGACCAAAAGGTTCTGCACGTTGGCCAGCGCAGCATCCACTTTCGCTTCAGGTGCCTGACGATAAAGGTCGTTTTCCATCACGATGGCGCTGTCTGCGTCGCCCTGAGTCAGTAACTCAAGAGCTTCATCAAGCGATCCGCCGCCGATCATCGACAGGCCGATGCTGTTGGCGGCCGAAGCTACGAAAGTAATGCCGACATCGCTGCCTGCCACTTTCAGTGCTTTGGCAATGTTTGCCGCAGCTTCAATGATAGCGTCAGAACCGGCGTTGGAACCGGTGATGATCAGTGGCTTGCGCGCACCGGTCAGTGCCTGCACGATCACGTCGATTTTCTTGTTCAGGCCATCGGCCAGATCGTTGACCGCCGGGGCTGAATTGTCCAGCGCGTGGGCGATAGCGAAGCCGAAACGGGCCTGCTCATCTACCGGCGCACGGTAATTGTAAGCCGCGATATCGTCGAGTTTGGTGTTGTCTACGTTGGTGATAAACAGCGGGTGTTTAGCATGCTGACCGATGTTTTGCACCGCAGCGATTTGCCAGTCAGCCACACGCTGAGCGGCGGCCATCGCGCGTGCTTTACCTTTTACTGCCTGACGAACAGACAACGCGATACGTGCGCCGGTCTGCGTCAGGTCTTCGCCCAGCACCAGCACCGCATCGTACTCTTCAATTTCACGCAGCGCAGGTGTGTGAACACCGCTGTTGCGCAATACGTTGAGCATCAATTGCAGACGGCCCTGCTCTGCGGCATTAATACCGGTGTAGAAGTTTTCGGCTCCCACCAGTTCGCGCAGTGCAAAGTTGCTTTCAAGGCTGGCACGCGGAGAACCGATACCGATGGTTTTCTTCGCCTGACGGAGGATATCCGCCGCGCCCTGCATCGCCTGTTCGGCGTTAAGTTCGATCCAGTCGTTGCCACGTAACTGCAATGGCTTCTTAGGACGATCTTTCAGGTTGACGTAGCCATAACCGAAACGACCACGGTCGCAAAGGAAGTAGTGGTTTACGGTACCGTTGTAACGGTTTTCGATTCGACGCAATTCGCCATAACGCTCACCCGGGCTGGTGTTACAGCCAACGGAACATTGCTGGCAGATGCTTGGCGCAAACTGCATGTCCCATTTACGGTTGTAGCGTTCGGAGTGGGTCTTATCGGTAAACACACCGGTCGGACAGACTTCTACCAGGTTACCGGAGAACTCGCTTTCCAGCGGGCCATCTTCCGGGCGACCGAAGTAGACGTTGTCGTGCGCGCCATATACACCCAGATCGGTGCCGTCGGCGTAATCCTTGTAGTAACGGACACAACGGTAGCAGGCGATACAGCGGTTCATTTCGTGAGAGATGAACGGGCCGAGATCCTGGTTGTTATGGGTACGCTTGGTGAAGCGGTAACGGCGCATACTGTGGCCGGTCATCACTGTCATATCCTGCAGGTGACAGTTACCGCCTTCCTCACACACCGGGCAGTCATGCGGGTGGTTGGTCATCAGCCATTCCACGACGCTCTCACGAAACTCTTTCGCTTCGCCGTCGTCGATGGAAATGAAGGTGCCATCGGACGCTGGTGTCATACATGACATCACCAGACGACCGCGCGTATCTTCCGCGTTTTGGTATTGCTTAACCGCACATTGGCGGCAAGCGCCGACGCTTCCCAGCGCCGGATGCCAGCAAAAATAAGGAATATCGAGGCCGAGAGAGAGGCAAGCCTGCAACAGGTTGTCCGCTCCGTCTACATCGTATTCTTTGCCGTCTACATGAATCGTAGCCATAGTCAGCATGCTTCCACGTGGCCCACCTGACGGCGGGCGTTAATCAAAAATTCTTGCCGGGTTGGCGTCTATCAATCGACAGCGCGTCCCTTGTTTTGGGATTTCGCGCACAGCGGGCTCACGTCCGCTGCCTGTTGCCTTCACTACCAACGCTGTTTCAGCAGGTTGTTTGGCTGAATACCGCCAATCGCCCGCGCGTTGCTGTAATGCTGTTTGGCGATGCCCGCCTCGAACTCTTCCCGGAAATATTTAATCGCACTCTGCAATGGCTCCACGGCACCCGGCGCGTGTGCGCAGAAGGTTTTGCCCGGACCCAGTTGGCGGCAAAGCTGTTCGAGAGTTTCGATATCTCCCGGCTGGCCCTCACCACGCTCCAGCGCGCGCAGGATCTTCACACTCCACGGCAAACCATCGCGGCACGGGGTACACCAGCCACAAGATTCACGGGCGAAGAACTCTTCCAGGTTACGTACCAGCGGCACCATGCCTATTTCGTGATCGACGGCCATCGCCAGCGCAGTACCCAGACGACTACCGGCTTTGCCGATACTGGCGAAATCCATCGGCAGATCCAGATGATCAGCGGTCAGGAAGTCTGTCCCTGCGCCGCCCGGTTGCCAGGCTTTGAATTTCAGGCCATCGCGCATACCGCCGGCATAGTCTTCAAGAATTTCACGTGCAGTCGTTCCGAAAGGCAATTCCCAAACGCCCGGATTTTTCACCCGACCAGAGAAGCCCATCAGTTTTGTACCCGCATCTTCGCTTTTGCCCGCGGACATGCCTTTGTACCAATCCACGCCGTGCTCCAAAATGGCAGGCACGTTGCACAGGGTTTCGACGTTGTTCACACAGGTCGGTTTCCCCCAGGCACCGGCAGAGGCCGGGAACGGTGGCTTGGAACGCGGGTTAGCGCGGCGGCCTTCGAGTGAGTTAATCAGCGCGGTTTCTTCACCGCAGATATAACGACCCGCACCGGTGTGGACGATAAGTTCAAAGTCAAAACCGGTACCGAGAATATTTTTACCCAACAGACCCGCTTCTGTGGCTTCCGCAATCGCGCGACGCAGATTCACAGCAGCTTCGATGTATTCACCACGCAGGAAGATGTAGCCACGGTAAGATTTCAGCGCGAAAGCCGAGATCAGCATGCCTTCAACCAGCAGGTGCGGCATTTGCTCCATCAGCATGCGGTCTTTGTACGTACCGGGTTCCATCTCATCGGCGTTACACAGCAGATAGCGGATATTCATGCTTTCGTCTTTCGGCATCAGGCTCCACTTCAGACCGGTGGAGAAACCTGCACCGCCGCGCCCTTTCAGGCCAGCGTCTTTTACCAGATTGACTATCTCATCCTGCGCCATGCTTTTGAGCGCCTTCTCTGCGCCGACGTAACCGTTTTTACTGCGGTATTCATCGAGCCAGACCGGCTGCTCATCGTCACGCATACGCCAGGTCAGCGGATGCATTTCCGGCGTGCGTTCAATGTGTCTTGGCGTATAACCGTTGATTGTCATACATAGCGCTCCAGTAGCTGGCCGATAGCTTCTGGTGTCAGGCGGCTGTGCGTGTCCTCATCGATCATCATCGACGGGCCTTTGTCACAGTTGCCAAGGCAACAGGTCGGCAGCAGAGTAAAACGTCCGTCTTCGGTCGTTTCACCCGGCTTGATGTGCAACTGTTGTTCCAGAGCGGCCTGGATCCCCTGATAACCGGTGATGTGGCACACCACGCTGTCACAGTAACGGATCACATGGCGACCTACCGGCTGGCGGAAGATTTGGCTGTAAAACGTTGCCACACCTTCCACGTCGCTGGCTGGAATGCCCAGAACATCGGAGATCGCGTAGATAGCGCCGTCAGGCACCCAGCCACGCGCTTTTTGCACGATCTTCAACGCTTCGATGGAGGCCGCACGGGCATCTTCGTAGTGATGTTTCTCGTGTTCAATCGCTTCACGTTCAGCATCACTCAGCTCAAATACCGGAGTAACCACCGGCTCGCTGATGTTGATGTACTGAACGCCTGAGTCTTTATTGATATCTGTCATCGTTAGCGGTCCACATCTGACATTACAAAATCGATACTGCCCAGATACACGATCAGGTCGGATACCAGGCTGCCACGGATTACGGACGGGATCTGCTGCAAATGCGGGAAGCTTGGCGTACGGACGCGCGTGCGGTAGCTCATGGTGCTGCCGTCACTGGTCAGGTAGTAGCTGTTGATCCCTTTGGTGGCTTCAACCATCTGGAAAGATTCTTGCGCAGGCATGATCGGACCCCACGACACTTGCAGGAAGTGAGTGATCAGGGTTTCGATGTGTTGCAGCGTACGCTCTTTCGGTGGCGGCGTGGTCAGCGGGTGATCCGCCTTGAACGGGCCTTCCGGCATGTTTTTGTAGCACTGTTCCAGAATGCGCAGGCTCTGACGAAGCTCTTCCACTTTCAGCATCACGCGGGAATAGCAATCACTGACGCCATCGCCGACCGGCACTTCAAAATCGAAGTTTTCGTAACCTGAATATGGACGCCATTTGCGGACATCGAAGTCGATCCCGGTCGCACGCAGGCCAGCACCGGTGGTGCCCCACGCCAGCGCATCATCGGCGTTGTATGCTGCTACGCCTTTGGAACGTCCAATCAGAATGGTGTTTTTCAGCGCTGCCTTGACGTAGGAATCCAGACGGGCTGGCATCCAGTCAAGGAATTCACGCAGCAGACGCTCCCAGCCTTTCGGCAGGTCGTGTGCAACGCCACCAATACGGAACCAGGCCGGGTGCATACGGAAACCGGTGATCGCTTCCACCAGATCGTAAATTTTCTGACGATCGGTAAAGGCGAAGAACACTGGCGTCATCGCGCCCACGTCCTGAATAAACGTAGAGATGTACAGCAGGTGGCTGTTGATCCGGAACAGTTCAGACAGCATCACGCGAATGGTGTTAACGCGATCCGGCACGACGATACCCGCCAGTTTTTCAACAGCCAGTACGTATGGCATCTCGTTAACGCAACCGCCGAGGTATTCGATACGGTCCGTGTATGGAATGTAGCTGTGCCATGACTGGCGCTCGCCCATCTTCTCAGCACCACGGTGGTGGTAACCGACGTCCGGTACACAGTCGACAATTTCTTCGCCATCAAGCTGCAGGATGATGCGGAACGCACCGTGCGCAGACGGATGGTTAGGTCCGAGGTTGAGGAACATGAAGTCCTCGTTTTCGGTGCCGCGCTTCATTCCCCAGTCTTCCGGCTTGAAGGTCAGCGCTTCCATCTCGAGTTCTTCTTTTTGCTTGGTCAGCTCATAAGGATCGAACTCGGTGGCGCGTGCCGGATAGTCTTTACGCAACGGGTGCCCTTCCCACGTCTGCGGCATCATGATGCGCGTCAGGTGCGGGTGGCCATCGAAGGTAATACCAAACATTTCCCAGGTTTCGCGCTCGTACCAGTTAGCATTCGGGAATACTTTGGTCAGAGTCGGAACATGGAGATCGTTTTCAGCCAATGCCACCTTGAGCATGATGTCGCGATTACGCTCGACGGAGATCAGATGGTAGAAAACGGAAAAATCCGCGGCCGGTAAACCGTCGCGGTGGGTACGTAAACGCTCATCAACGCCATGCAGGTCGAACAGCATGACGTAAGGTTTTGGCTGTTTTCGTAAAAAGGTAATCGCTTCCAGGATCTGTTCACGTTTGAACCACACCACGGGAATTCCGGTGCGGGTCGGCTGAACAGTAAAGGCCTCGGGCCCAAAACGGTTACGCAACTCGCCAATCACCGGATCATCAAGATGATCACGGGTATGCCATGCTGGCAGGGCGGTATTTTGCGTCGTCAAATCTGTCATATTTTTTTCACCACACTAAATGGTCATTTATGCCGTAAGGGGTTTACCACCCCTCAGGGTTGACTCTCAGACCGCAGTGTTAAATCTCGTCCGGCGAACGCAGATTTGTCACGGCTATGCGTTCAGCACGTTTACGCTCTTTTTCAGACTGCATATTCGCGCGGTAAACACCCTGATCGCCGACGACCCATGACAATGGGCGGCGTTCTTTACCGATAGATTCCTGCAGCAGCAATAGCGCCTGCATGTAAGCCTCAGGACGCGGAGGGCATCCAGGGATATACACATCGACAGGCAGGAACTTATCCACGCCCTGCACCACTGAATAAATATCGTACATGCCGCCTGAGTTCGCACAGGCGCCCATCGAAATCACCCATTTCGGTTCGAGCATCTGGTCGTACAAACGTTGAATAACGGGGGCCATCTTGGTGAAGCAGGTGCCTGCAACCACCATGAAATCGGCCTGACGTGGCGAAGCACGCAAGACTTCTGCGCCAAAACGCGCAACGTCATGCACCGCAGTGAATGACGTCACCATTTCTACGTAGCAGCAGGAAAGGCCGAAGTTGTAAGGCCAGAGGGAGTTTTTGCGTCCCCAGTTCACCATGCCGTGCAGTGATTCCTGAAGGTTTCCCATGAAAACGCTGCGCTTAACCTGCTCCTGAAGAGGATCGCCGACGACCTCCTGATTCTGCAGGGGGTAACGGTCGTTCTCACCGTCCGGGTCTACGCGGGTGAGCGTATATTCCATCTTATTGCCTCGCTATGACTTACTGAGGGTGACTGTTGGTATTAATCGCCGGGCTTGGTTTAACAGGTCCTTTCGAACGTGTTGGTGTCCAGTCCAGTGCGCCAATACGCACCAGATAAAACAAACCAGCCAGCAGTACCAAAATGAAAATGGTGGCTTCTACGAATCCGGTCCAGCCGCTTTCGCGAATTGACGTTGACCATGCGTACAGATACAAGGCTTCAACGTCGAAAATGACGAAAAACATGGCGACCAGGTAGAACTTAGCGGAAAGACGCAGGCGGGCGGTGCCCACCGAGGCGATACCTGATTCAAAAGGCGTGTTTTTGTAGCGTGCTCTGGCTCTCCCGCCAAGGAACGCGGCGCCCAGTAACATCAGGCAACAAAGCCCAACGGCAACGACAAGAAAAACGGCGAACGCCCAGTGTTGAGCGATGACTTCAGTGGCTGTTGACATACGCATTGCTTACTCATCAAAAGTGGCACTCTGGCATCTGCTCTATGGGATCGGCAGTTTGCGTACCACATCGATTCAAGGGAAGGATTAATAACCACACAGTTCACGGCTCAATAAGGCATTAAGCCAGTGATTTGTTGTGGGCTTTTTACCCTTTTCTATAACCTTTTGTCAACTTTGACAAAAGTATCTCCACATTAGTTTACATGCTTATCATTTAATTAACATATCATGCGCCGACACTTAAGCTAAATCGTGTCAGTTAAATACCGTGATAAAGCATGAGCCTGTGACGGGAGTTATGACATCTTTCTCACTTTCCTATTGTCGCAGGAATAGACAGCGCTTCCACTCTCTTATTAGGGTTATTTTTTTGATCCAGGTCAGAGTTCTGTCAATTTCGACAGCAAAAAAGCCATATTTTTAACAAGTTTTGTTGAATTACAGAAAGCAGCAAGCGGATTACGGCAAAAAACACTGGTTATTGTTAATGTGAAAAAACGTCGATATTTAGGTAATTTAGTGAGGTGCTTATTGATGATGAAAACAGTCACAGCGTGGGAAGAGACGGATTAACAGGGGAAAAAGGCACTTTGAGAGAAAATGGTAAACAAAACCACTAAAAGGAAAGGTTTTACTATCCAAAAGGAGTAGATGCCTTTACCTCCGCCCTTTACAACCATGGGCGGAAAGTAAAGCAGGCCAAATGTATTAACTTTTTGAATCAGCCACCAGCTCCTGATCGTCATCAACGACAGGACGAGGACCGTAGGCGCTCAGAGAATAGGGATCATTCCCCTGCTCTACCGCGTTAAAAATGGCCATGGCGAGTTCATTGGTGCAACGGGCATTTTTATACAATACGTATTGCGTATCCGGCAGACGCGGCAAGCCGTCCTGTTCACCCAACACACGCAATTCCGGGCTCATCATTTCGATAGGTCGTGCGGTCACGCCAAGCCCGGCACGCACGGCGGCGCGAATTGCAGACAAGGTAGATGCCACATAGGCAATGCGCCACGGGATACCAGCCTGATTGAGATACTCCGTTGCCATCTGACGGTAAGGGCTAGGCTCATCAAGCACCACCAGCGGCACGCTGTCGCCGGAAGGATAGGCAAAGTCAGCCGAGCAGTACCACAGCGTCGGTGAGGTTCTCAGTACAATATGCGGATGGTCGGTGCCCGTCATCGTGGTGATGGCCAGATCGATTTCTTCGCTTTCCAGCATGGATAACATAAACGGACTGCGTTTCACCCGAACGTCGATAGACAATTTTGGGTACACAGACGTCACGCGACTGAGCAGGAAAGGCAAAATAGTGTCGGCAGTATCATCGGATGCACCGATGGTGATCCCGCCCTGGACATTGCTGTACATCAAAGAGGTGCAGGCTTCATCGTTAAAACGAAGAATTTTCCGTGCATACCCCAATAACTGAATGCCGTGTTCAGTTAATAATTTATTACGTCCATGTCTGGCAAACAGTTCTTTTCCAACAAGTTGTTCAAGACGTTGCATTTGTTGACTGACCGCCGACTGAGTACGACACACGGCAGCTGCTGCTGCAGCGAACGTATTTAAATCCGCTACAGCTACAAATGTCCTCAACAGGTCAAGGTCGAGATTGAGGATTGGACGATTTGCATTTGTCATAGTTTTTCTTCGCTTTATAGAATCTAATAACAAGCTACCCTGATGATGCGTCAAAGTACCCGCAATAAGCAGAATACCAGATATGACAGATACTCACTCATTTGATAAGCAAGATTGAGAAATATTTGTGCATGAAAGTTTTCATTAAAGCCGTTTTCATCCCCTTAAATGCAGATGCAGAAATTCCACACAAAGGGTGAATGATTAGATAATCTTAATAAAAAAAGAATAGACCATTTTGACTAATTAACCGACATCTTTTCAGGCAACTTCCCTGCTGCCGCCTGCGATTGAGCGCTATCATCGCCCCAAAACCATAAGCAACATTAATTATTCACTTGTGATGTATAAAAATATACTTCAACAAATTCATTAACTCACGAGGATATCCATTACTCTTCGCAAAAAATCAGTTTAACTGACATTAAGATTTTTCTACACCCTGCCAAAATTCTTTATAGCCAATTGATCAAATATAGGTAAAGAACGTATTTATAAAACCTGACAAAATACATACGCCGACAGGCTTATCTTATGATCATTCATCCAGCGGTTATTAATAATCATTAGATAAATAAAACATATTCGTCTTCATGATTTGTGCCTGAATCTCAAAATCAGGGGATTTTTTTTCAGAATTTATCGAGGTTTAGTAAGTTTTAGTGATGTACTGTGCAAATTACCGACCAACTCCTGTCAGCTAATCACCTGTCAGGCAGTCAAAACAGTGAATTTTTCGGTCACAAATCAGGCGTTGGCAGAATTTAAAACTACCAATAACCTAATTGGCAAATTAACACACCAATTCAAAACCCCAAACGAAACAGAAATCCCCAACACCCGCGCTTTTCCTACTGTTTTTCACCAAAACGGTGCGCAGCCCTTCTCATGCCCGACTCTGAAGAGTAAATTGGCCGCTTCGCACTGTTCTACGGCGCTGTGCGCCAGGGAAGAACAGGCTTTACTGCAAAAGGCTCACATTTACATGTCCCCGATTGAAAAATCCCGCAAACTGGACAACGTCTGCTATGACATTCGCGGCCCGGTGCTCAAAGAAGCAAAACGTCTTGAAGAAGAAGGTAACAAAGTCCTCAAACTGAATATCGGCAATCCCGCGCCTTTTGGTTTCGATGCACCTGATGAAATTCTGGTAGACGTCATCCGCAACCTGCCGACCGCGCAAGGGTACTGTGACTCTAAAGGCCTGTTCTCCGCACGTAAAGCCATCATGCAGCACTATCAGGCACGCGACATGCGTGACATGACGGTGGAAGATATTTACATCGGTAACGGCGTTTCGGAGCTGATCGTTCAGTCAATGCAGGCGCTGCTTAATACCGGCGACGAAATGCTGGTACCGGCTCCCGATTACCCGTTATGGACTGCGGCAGTTTCTCTATCTGGCGGTAATGCGGTGCACTATCTGTGTGATGAAGGCGCCGACTGGTTCCCTGACATCGCCGATATTCGCGACAAAATCACCCCGCGCACCCGCGGTATCGTGATAATCAACCCGAATAACCCGACCGGTGCGGTTTACAGCAGAGAACTGCTGATGCAGATCGTGGATATCGCCCGCGAACACAACCTGATCATTTTCGCCGACGAAATCTACGACAAAATCCTGTACGACGAAGCCCAGCACATCTCTATTGCGTCACTGGCACCGGATTTGCTGACCGTCACTTTTAACGGGCTGTCGAAAACCTACCGCGTCGCCGGTTTTCGTCAGGGCTGGATGGTCCTGAACGGACCGAAGAAACACGCCAAGGGCTACATTGAAGGGCTGGAAATGTTGGCCTCCATGCGCCTTTGCGCCAACGTGCCGATGCAGCACGCGATTCAGACAGCGCTGGGCGGTTATCAGAGTATTAATGAATTTATTCAGCCGGGCGGTCGTCTGGTGGAACAGCGTGACCGCGCGTGGGAACTGATCAACCAAATCCCCGGCGTCTCCTGCGTGAAACCGAAAGGTGCGCTGTATATGTTCCCTCGTATCGACGCCAAACGTTTCAATATTCATGACGACCAGAAACTGGTGCTGGATTTGCTGTTACAGCAAAAAGTTCTGCTGGTGCAGGGGTCAGCGTTCAACTGGCCGTATCCGGATCACGTTCGTATCGTGACGCTGCCGCGCGTCGATGAGCTGGAAATGGCAATTAATAAACTGGGCCGGTTCCTCGAAACCTACCGTCAGTAATTCCCCAGGGCGCAGAATTCTGCGCCCTGTTTTATCTTTCTGATCACACTTGCCGATTGCCTTCACACTCCTCACAATGGACACTCATTTGCCGTTATTAATGAGAGTGCTATGAATCAGAGCCATTTCTTCGCCCACCTTTCCCGCCTGAAACTGATTAGCCGCTGGCCGCTGATGCGTAATGTACGCACCGAAAACGTCTCCGAGCATAGCTTGCAAGTCGCCTTCGTGGCTCACGCACTGGCCGTGATTAAAAACCGCAAATTTGATGGCAACCTGAACGTCGAACGCGTCGCCCTGCTCGCGATGTATCACGATGCCAGCGAAGTGCTGACCGGCGACATGCCGACACCTATCAAGTATTACAATCCGCAGATCGCGCATGAATACAAAAAGATCGAAAAGATTGCTCAGCAAAAGCTGATTGAGATGTTGCCTGAAGAATTGCAGGAGGATTTCCGCCCGCTGATCGATGAGCATTACTACAGCGATGACGAAAAACTGACTGTAAAACAGGCGGACGCGCTGTGCGCCTATCTGAAATGTCTGGAAGAGTTGTCGGCGGGTAACAACGAATTCACGCTGGCTAAGGCGCGTCTGGAAAAAACGCTGGCCGACCGTAAAAGCCCGGAGATGGACTACTTCATGGAGATCTTCGTCCCGAGCTTTAGCCTTTCCCTGGACGAAATCAGCCTCGATGAATCGCTCTGACCGTCATAGATGGTCAGCGCGATGGGCTTTCAACATGGCCGTGAATCAAAACGGATAGAGTACCGGCACCAGAAACACGCTGACGGCCATCACCAGCAACGTGAAAGGCACCCCGATACGCAGGAAATCACCAAAGCGGTAATTCCCCGGTACCATTACCAGCGTATTCACCGGAGATGACACCGGCGTCATAAATGCCGCCGAAGCCGCAATAGCGATAATCATCGTGAACGGGTATGGCGATACGCCCATCTGATGCGCCGCCGCGATAGCGATTGGCGCCATCAGTACCGCCGTCGCCGTATTGGAAATAAACAACCCGATGGTGGCGCAAAGGACAAACAAACTCAGCAGCATCATGTACGGTCCATAACCGCCACTCACCTGCATCAGACCTTCGACAATCAGTGCCACGCCGCCGGTTTTTTGCAGCGCCAGTGCGAACGGCATCATCCCGACGATCAGCAGCAAACTCGGCCAGTGAATGGCCCGATACGCACCTTCCATTGTGATACAGCGAAATTTTCCCATCAGCAGACAGGCGACGATTGCCGCAATGGCATTTGGCACGTCGTCGGTTAGCATCAGTGCGACCATCAGGGCCAGACAGAACAGCGCATGAGGTGCCTGGCTGAGTGCCGGAGCGACGTCATCCACTTCGGCGGGCAGGCTGAGCACAATGAAATCATGCATCTGCTGCTGAAGCTGGCGGATCAGTTTCCAGTCGCCAATCACCAGTAACATGTCGCCGAGCTGCAATTCCTCATCGACCAGTTTGCCCGGCAGCGCTTCGCCTTGTCGGCGGATGCCCACCACGTTCAGACCGTACGTGGAGCGAAACGCCACATCGCGTAAAGTTTTGCCCAACAACTCAGAATCAGGGATCAGCGACACTTCCGCCATCCCGACATCGCGGGACTGCTCGGAGAAATATTCGCCACGCAGCACCATGGGCTCCAGCATTTCATCGGTACACATTTGTCTGACGGAAATATCGGGATCCGTCATATCGAGCAGAAGCACGTCGCGGGCGCACAATTCGGTGTTACCGGTCGCGCTGACCATCACGCGGCGGAACTTGCGCCAGCGCTCGATCCCCACCACGTTGGCGCCATAGCGGGAACGCAGATGCAGATCGTCGAGCGTGCGCCCCACCAGCGGTGAGCCGGGACGGATGGTCATCCTCCTCGCGCGTCCGTTGAGCTGATAATCGCGGATCAGATCGCGGAAAGTGCGGCGCTTCCAGCGCTGTTTATCCTGCGAGGCCTCTTCGGCAGACAACCACCGACGGGCGATCAGCATATATCCGATACCCATGACAAGCACCACAAGCCCTACCGGCGTGACGCCAAAGAAGCCAAAACCGTCAAATCCTTCCCGCAACAGCTCGCTGTTCACCACCATATTCGGCGGCGTGGCGACCAGCGTCATCATGCCGCTGATGAGACCGGCAAAACTCAGCGGCATCATCAGCCGCGCCGGCGAGGTTTTCATGCGGGCAGAAACGCTGATCACCACCGGAATAAAGATTGCTACCACGCCGGTGGAGCTCATAAATGCACCCAGCCCGGCGACAGTCAGCATCAGCAAAATCAGCATCCGGATTTCACTGTGACCGGCGACTTTCATTAGCCAGTCACCTACCTGATACGCCACGCCAGTTCGCACCAGTCCGTGACCGACGACAAACAAAGCAGCGATCAAAATCACGTTCGGATCGCTAAATCCGGCCAGCGCTTCGTTAAGAGTCAGCGTACCACTGAGCACAAAGGCAATGATGACCAGCAAAGCGACGATGTCCATGCGCAGCGTATTGCGCGCGAACAGCACCATCGCAATCAGCAGCAGAACCACAACCCAGATTAATTCACCGGTCAAAACAAACTCCTTTTGCGTTGAGTTGGAAAACTTAAAATCGGTTTTAGCATGGCATAAAAAAACCCCGCCGGAGCGAGGTTCAGGTCAATGAATGTGTACTTTTAATCAACAATATGAATTAACGCAGGCTCACTGTGACGCCCTGCTCTGTACTGTTCACCAGCAGAACTTCCAGCGTGGTGAGTTCGAAATCGACATTCTCGATCCCCGGTGTATCGTCGGGCGCATTCACCGCAATTACTTTGCAGCCTGCCGCCAGACCGGCCATTACGCCTGCCGCGGCATCTTCCACTACGACGCACTCATGCGGTGCCAGACCTAAACGCTCTGCGCCAAGTAAATAGGCATCTGGCTGAGGTTTACCGTGTTTAACCTGCTCGGCGGTAATGAACACTTCCGGCGCGGGCAGATGTGCCGCGGCATGGCGCGCACTGGCAACCGGCATTGAGCCTGATGTCACAATCGCCCATGGAATATTCTGGCGATTCAGTTCGCTTAACAATAAATGTGCACCCGGCAGCGCACAGACGCCTTCGGTGTCAGTGGCTTCGATTTTTTCCAGCTTCAGAAACTCTTGTTGAATCGTCTCCTCACTTTCACCGGCCATGAAGTGACGTAAAGAGGTGATCGCCTGTTTGCCGTGAATAAAGGCCAGAACGTCCTGCGGGCTGACTCCCCAACTGAGTGCCCAGTTAACCCATGCACGCTCAACGGCCGGTAATGAATCCACTAACGTTCCATCAAGGTCGAACAAAAAACCTTTACACTCCACAGGTCATTCCTCTTTAGTTAATTCAAATCAGGCATTAATAATTTGCGCTATCTCGACGGCGCTCAGATGATACTGACGCGGGCACGATTGCCAGACCGCCAACATACGCTGGTATTTATCCCACATTTTGGTCTGCGAGTTAAACCCATGGGTGCCAGCGTCAAAGTCAGTGTAACGTCCTTCGGTGTTCACCATAAAGCGAACATAGCTTAAAAAGCGGGATTCTGTGGCAGCGTCAAAGCCGAGAAAATCGATACGGCGGCGATCCAGACCCTGAGTGTCTTTCAGATTGGTCCAGGACACCTGCATCGCATGGTGCATTTCCATAATGTTAATCACGGTGCGGCAGGTTTCTTCCGGCAGTTCACCGAAGTCCCTGTCAAGCTCGCGCATTTGCAAGCCGAAACCGCGTTCGATCACCGTTTGCAAACGGCGATAGCGTTCGGCGTTATCGGGATCCAGCATGGTCATCATTTTGTATTGATTCGACAAGATCAGGCGTTGCGCGTTAGTCATTTCCATCGTGAAAATCCTCATGTCTGCATAATGAGCAAAGCATGGCATAGCGCAAACTTCTGCGAAATCGCAAGCACACCATTCTTTGATTTGGGTCTGGATCTCATGTGAAATAATCACCGGAGGAGACTTTCCTCCGATCAATATGCACTGCAGCGAAGCTTAACAATTATGAAGCTGAGAACGTAAGCGGGGGGAGAAACGTCTTACAGATCGTCTAGAAAGGTTTTATCGAGCTGCTTGAACGCACGTTTCAGAACGTCCGCGAGTGCCTGATAGGTCGGGGTGCCTTCCACTGGTGCGAGGGCCTGACCGGCTTCGGCGAGTTTGTTGCGAACATCGTGGAACCAGCTCAGCAATGTTGGCGGCAATGGCGTCAGTGAACGGCGGCCGAGCCACCACAGTCCTTGCATTGGCAAACTACAGGCAAATATCGCCGTGGCGACCGCGGGGCCAAGCTGGCCGCCGAGGGCTATCTGCCAGGTCAGCGTGAAAATCGCGACCGGTGGCATAAAGCGCACCGCAAAACGGGTCGCTGTGGAGATCCGGTTTTCCGGAAATACCGGAGCCAGGCGCTTATCAGACGGCCATGTTTTCATATAATGCTGCCCACGCTGGAATACCTGGAACCAGCTTACAGAGCCTGTTGGCTTACTCGTCATAATTGCACCTCAACTTCACGTGTAATAATTAAAAAATATTTGTAAAACACAAACTGGAGTTTACCACGATAAAATATATTTTGTTTTTGCTGAAACGTGCCGGTATCCTGTCGCAGCATTTACACCCTCATCATTAAGCATAGTGCCTCGGGCTGAGGTGTTTTGTAATTACTAATTGTATTCTTTGTTAGGGTTTTTACTAACAGATAACATTATAAAGACGTAAAACAGAGACATTTTGTGCACTGCGCCACCACACTTCGGCGATGGATATGCACAAATAAAACCGGCGTCCTGCGATTCTTTAGCTTTTTCATTATCATGCCTGCTTTGGCTCTCTGGCATGATGTTAATCATAATTGTCACCGCCATTATGCGCTACGCTTGATGTCAGACTGACGATTTATTAACCATGTGTTTTGTTTTTTTCCTTAAACAGCACCAACAATAAATAGGTACTTCCATGTCGAGTAAGCTTGTACTGGTTCTTAACTGTGGTAGTTCTTCCCTTAAGTTCGCAATCATTGATGCTGTGAACGGCGAAGAGCACATTTCAGGTTTAGCCGAATGCTTCCACCTGCCAGAAGCGCGCATTAAGTGGAAAATGGACGGTGGCAAAGAAGAAGCCGCGTTGGGTGCGGGTGCCGCACACAGTGAAGCGCTGAAATTCATCGTTAACAAGATCCTGAGCAAAAAACCTGAGCTGTCCGCAGAGCTGGTTGCCATTGGCCACCGTATCGTTCATGGCGGCGAAAAGCTGACCAAGTCCATGCTGATCAACGATGCTGTTATCGAAGGCATCAAAGAATCTATCCCGTTTGCACCGCTGCACAACCCGGCTCACCTGATTGGTATCGACGAAGCGCTGAAATCTTTCCCTAAACTGGCTGACAAAAACGTTGCCGTTTTCGACACCGCTTTCCATCAGACCATGCCAGAAGAATCTTACCTGTACGCTCTCCCGTACAAGCTGTACCGCGATCATCACGTCCGTCGTTATGGCGCACACGGCACCAGCCACTTCTATGTGACGCAGGAAGCCGCGAAAATGCTGAACAAACCAGTGGAAGAAGTGAACCTGATCACTTGCCACCTGGGTAACGGCGGTTCCGTCAGCGCAATCCGTAACGGTAAATGCGTCGATACTTCCATGGGTCTGACCCCGCTGGAAGGTCTGGTGATGGGCACCCGTAGCGGTGACATCGACCCGGCGATCATTTTCCACCTGCACGACTCTCTGGGCATGAGCGTTGATCAAATCAACAAAATGCTGACCAAAGAATCTGGTCTGCTGGGCCTGACCGAAGTCACCAGCGACTGTCGTTACGTTGAAGACAACTACACCACCAAACCTGATGCCAAACGTGCAATGGACGTATTCTGCCACCGTCTGGCGAAATACATCGGTAGCTATACCTCACTGATGGAAGGTCGTCTGGACGCGGTAGTCTTCACCGGCGGTATCGGCGAAAACGCAGCCATGGTGCGCGAACTGTCTCTTGGAAAACTGGGCCTGTTAGGCTTTGAAGTTGACCACGAACGCAACCTTGCAGCACGCTTTGGCAAATCCGGTGCCATCAATAAAGAAGGCACCCGCACCGCTCTGGTTATCCCAACCAATGAAGAGCTGGTGATTGCGCAAGACGCCGCACGTCTGACCGCATAATCCGATTCAACACTGCCAGCGATTGCTGGCAGTGATTTTTTAACTCAAGGCAAACGCCGCCCGTTTGGACGCACCGCGCAGGATAATCATCGCGCTTATGCTGATCATTATCTCCTCTGCACAAACCTGCGACCGTCTCTGCCTGGCAACCGTTAAAGAGGTTTAGCCGTGTCCCGTACAATTATGTTGATCCCCACAGGCACCAGCGTTGGTCTGACCAGCGTCAGCCTCGGCGTGATCCGTGCAATGGAACAAAAAGGCGTCAGCCTGAGCATCTTCAAACCGATCGCACAGCCACGTGCCGGCGGCGATGCACCTGATCAAACCACCACCATCATTCGCGCTAACTCTTCCGTGACCGCAGCTGAACCGCTGAAAATGAGCCACGTTGAAGCGCTGCTCAGTTCAAACCAGCAAGACGTGCTGATGGAAGAAATCATCGCGCGTTATCACGAAAACACCAAAGACGCAGAAGTGGTGCTGGTGGAAGGTCTGGTCCCAACGCGTAAACATCAGTTTGCTAACGCGCTGAACTATGAAATCGCTAAAACCCTGAACGCAGAAATCGTCTTCGTTCTGGCGCTGGGCAACGATTCTCCGGCGCAGCTGAAAGAACGTATCGAACTGGCCCGTTCCAGCTTCGGCGGCAGTAAAAACACCAACATCACCGGCGTTATCATCAACAAACTGAATGCCCCGGTTGACGATCAGGGCCGCACACGTCCTGACCTTTCTGAAATCTTTGATGATTCCAACAAAGCCAGCGTGGCGAACATCGACCCGACTCAGCTGTTCGCTAACAGTCCGCTGCCGGTGCTGGGCTGCATTCCATGGAGCTTCGAGCTGATTGCCACCCGCGCAATCGACATGGCGAAACACCTGAATGCCCGCATCATCAACGAAGGCGACGTGCAAACCCGCCGCGTGAAATCCGTGACCTTCTGCGCACGCAGCATTCCACATATGCTGGAGCACTTCCGTCCAGGTTCATTGCTGGTGACCTCCGCTGACCGTCCAGACGTGCTGGTATCAGCTTGTCTGGCAGCAATGAACGGCGTGGAAATCGGCGCTATCCTGCTGACCGGTGGCTACGAAATTGACGAACGCATTAACAGCCTGTGCGAACGTGCTTTCCAGACTGGCCTGCCAGTGTTCATGGTAGACACCAACACCTGGCAGACGTCCCTGAGCCTGCAAAGCTTCAATCTGGAAGTCCCGGCGGACGACCATCAGCGCGTAGAGAAACTGCAACAGTATGTGGCTTCTCACATCAACGCGGACTGGATCGAGTCTCTGAGCGCTCACTCCGAGCGTTCACGCCGTCTCTCTCCGCCAGCGTTCCGTTATCAGCTGACCGAGCTGGCCCGTAAAGCCGGTAAACGTATCGTTCTGCCGGAAGGCGACGAGCCACGTACCGTTAAAGCGGCAGCACTTTGTGCTGAACGTGGTATCGCAGAATGCGTGCTGCTGGGTAATCCGGATGAGATCAAACGCGTTGCCGCGGCTCAGGGTGTGACTCTGGGTGCAGGCATCGAAATCATCGACCCGGTTGCCGTGCGTGAAGAATACGTGGCGCGTCTGGTTGAGCTGCGTAAAAGCAAAGGCATGACCGAAGTAGTTGCGCGCGAGCAGCTGGAAGATAACGTAGTTCTCGGCACTCTGATGCTGGAACAAGGCAAGGTTGACGGTCTGGTTTCCGGTGCTGTTCATACCACCGCTAACACCATCCGCCCACCGCTGCAGTTGATTAAAACCGCACCGGGCAGCTCCCTGGTGTCTTCTGTGTTCTTCATGCTGCTGCCTGACCAGGTTCTGGTTTACGGTGACTGCGCGATCAACCCGGATCCAACGGCTGAACAGCTGTCTGAAATCGCGATCCAGTCTGCGGATTCCGCCGCGGCATTCGGTATCGAACCGCGCGTGGCGATGATTTCCTACTCGACCGGTAATTCCGGCGCGGGCAGCGACGTTGAGAAAGTGCGTGAAGCGACCCGTCTGGCGCAGGAAAAACGCCCTGACCTGATCATCGATGGCCCTCTGCAATACGATGCCGCGATCATGGCTGACGTTGCTCTGTCCAAAGCACCGAATTCACCGGTTGCAGGTCAGGCGACCGTGTTCATCTTCCCGGATCTGAACACCGGTAACACCACCTACAAAGCGGTACAGCGTTCTGCGGATCTGGTCTCTATCGGGCCGATGCTGCAGGGTATGCGCAAACCGGTTAACGACCTGTCCCGTGGCGCACTGGTTGACGATATCGTCTACACCGTGGCACTGACTGCGATTCAGTCTGCTCAGGCAGAAGAGGCAGCAAAATAATTCCCTGAATTATTTTACGCCCGAATAACAGTATGCAAGACAGCAAAACGCCGACATCACGTCGGCGTTTTTATTTTCTGATTTCCTCACTTCTCGCTCACAGCAACTGCTTTGCAGCCTCGAGAATATGTTCGGCGGTCAGCCCGTATTCCTGCTGTAAAAACTCCTGGGTTCCGACCTGTCCATAACGCTCCTTCACGCCAACGCGACGCATCGGCACCGGATGGTTTTCTACCAGCACTTCCGCGACTGCTGACCCCAGCCCGTTGTGAATACTGTGGTTTTCGCAGGTGATGATTTTGCCCGTTTTGGCGGCGTATTTAATGATGATGTCTTTATCAATCGGTTTGAGCGTAAACATGTCTATCACCGCCGCACTCACCCCCTCGCGCTCCAGCATCTCTGCCGCTTTCAGCGCTTCCGCCACCATGATGCCGTTGGCAATCAGCGTCACATCTTTCCCGTCGCGCAGCACATTCGCTTTGCCGATGGTGAAGGTCGAACCTTCCTGATAAACCTGCGTCGCCTGTTTACGTATTGTCCGCACCCAGTAGAATCCTTTCAGATCCATCAGCTGTAACAGAATATCGCGGAACATCACGGCGTCGGTCACTTCCATCACTACCGAGTTCGCCAGCCCGCGCACGATGCCCATATCTTCAAAGGACATATGCGTACCGCCGTTGTGACAGGCGCTGACGCCAGCGTCGGATGCAATAATTTTGACGTTATTCTTCTGGTAATCCAGCGACATAAACAGCTGATCGAAGCAGCGGCGGCTGGCAAAAGCGGTGAACGTATGCACAAACGGCACGCGGCCAGTAAGTGATAGCCCCGCGGCCACGCCGATCACGTTGGCCTCCATGATGCCGCAGTTAATGACATGGGAAGGATGGTCTTTATGCACGCTGTCCATCGCCATCGAGCTCATCAAATCCGCTTCCAGCGCGATGATCGGCGTGTTCTCAACAATCTTTTCGCGCACGGTATTGGCGTAAACCTTACGCATTTCCACCGCGTCTTTTTGTAATTCCAGAGAGACTTCAAACATGGGTGGCCTCCAGCTCGGCGATCGCATTTTCGATTTCCAGTTTCACATCCGGCGTTAAGCGCAAATGGTGGGAATTCGCCAGTTGCTCAAGATAGGTCACGCCCTGCCCTTTAATGCTGTCGAGGATCACGACCAGCGGACGCTGCTCGCCCTGACGCACCGGCGTGACTGCATTGCTGATTGCGACGACATCGTCGCCTTTGATGGTTTGCACATCAAAACCAAAGGCGCTGAATTTACCGGCCAGATCGAAAGGCCTGATCACTTCATCCAGCGTGCCGTCGAGCTGTTGTTTGTTGTAATCAATAAACAGCGTCAGGTTATGCAGATTATGGTGCGCGATAAACTGGAAGGCTTCCCAGCACTGGCCCTCGTTCAGTTCACCGTCGCCGAGAATGCAGAACACGCGGTTGGTACGGCCCGCCAGCTTGTGAGAAAGCGCCATGCCGGCGGCAATAGACACGCCCTGCCCAAGCGAACCGGTGGTGGCATCGACGCCAGTCGTGCGCAGGCGATCGGGATGGCTTGGCAGTTTGGTGCCATTTTCATTCAGCGTTTTCAGTTCGCTGACCGGAAAATACCCTTTCAGCGCCAGCGTGGCGTACAACGCCGGACCGGCATGACCTTTGGAGAGCACAAAATAATCGCGCTCCTGGCAGTCAGGTTTTTTCGGGTCAATGCGCATGACATCGCCGTATAACACCGCCAGCGTTTCCACCACTGACATACTGCCGCCGTAATGCCCGAATCCCAGACCGGTCAGCATTTTCAGCGTCTCGATGCGGATATGACGGGCCAGAGAACGAACCTCGTGGACATCTTTCATCTTTTTGGGTCCTTATTTTAGTGAGCACTTATCCAGACCTGCCATTGCTGGCAGGTCTGAACGGTGTTTCCCGGTGGGTGATAAGAGACGTAATGAGTGACTGAATTACTCTTCGCTGATTGCTTTCGCCGCAGCAGGTTTTTTACCGAGATAGTTGTAAGCGACGAGGACGGCAAAGATCCCGACGATCAGCGCCATAATGGCTTCTTTCGACATGAAGCGAGCCAGATTACCCAGCAGGATACCGATGACACCGAAGTCCGCGTCAGAGAACGTGGCGTTGGCAAAGCCCAGGGCACCGAGTACCGGCAGCAACAGAACCGGCAGGAAGGTGATCAGCACGCCGTTGGCAAAGGCACCGAACATCGCGCCGCGGCGTCCGCCGGTGGCATTGCCGAATACGCCCGCTGTGGCACCGGTAAAGAAGTGCGGCACTACGCCTGGCAGGATCAGCACCATGTGCATCTGCCCCAGCAGGAACAGCCCGACCAGACCGCCGAGGAAGCTGAACAGGAAGCCAATCAGCACTGCGTTTGGCGCATACGGATACACCACCGGGCAGTCCAGTGCAGGACGCGCGTTCGGCACCAGTCGCTCGGAGAAACCGACGAACGCAGGAACGATTTCAGCCAGAATAAGGCGTACACCTTGCAGGATGATGAACACACCCGCGGCAAAGGTAATTGCCATAATGATGGAATACACCAGATAGTTCTGGCCTGCGCTGTAGGTCGCTTCAACGAAAATCTGTCCGGCGAAGACCGCCATAATCAGATAAATAATGATCATGGTTAGCGAGATGGAAATGGAACTGTCGCGCAGGAAGCTGAGGTTTTTCGGCAGGTTCATCTCTTCGGTAGAACGTGAACCTTTACCGACCTTACTGCCTATCCAGCCGGAAAGCACATAGCCGATGGTGCCGAAATGGCCGAAGGCGATATCATCGTTGCCGGTGATTTTACGCATATAACGCTGCGCCAGTGCCGGGAAGAACGCCATGATAAGGCCGAGTGTCAGGGAACCGGTAAAGACCAGCGCCACGCCCTCAAAACCGGCCACCGTCAGAATGACGCTGATCATACAGGCCATATAGAACGTGTGGTGCCCGGTCAGGAAGACGTATTTGAGGCGGGTGAAACGTGCCACGATAAGGTTCGCGACCATACCAAAGGCCATAATTAATGCGGTAGGGGCACCGAATTTTTCCATCGCGATTGAGACAATCGCTTCGTTATTGGGAATAATCCCCTGAATATTAAAGGCGTGTTCGAACATTCCGCCTAACGGATTTAACGAGCCGACTAATACCGTCGCACCGCCTGCTAATACGAGAAAACCCAGTATGGTTTTCACCGTACCTTTCACCACATCAGAAAAGTTTTTCTTTTGTGCGACCAGGCCGATTAATGCGATGAGCCCTACCAGAACTGCCGGGACTTTTAATATATCAACCACAAACTTGAGCGTTTCCTGGATAAACATATCCACCTCATACTTTATTAGTTTTATATGTAGGGTTTAGTGGCCGTCAGGACACCGGATGTTTTTCAAAATGGGCGACTAGTTTAGCTTCCAGCTCGTTGATATCCACAATATTGGTTATGACAACCAGCTGATTTTCCGGGATGTTAGCACTGGCAGCGATGTCCTTCGCCATGACGAACAGATCGGCCTCACCGGGAATGGCCGACGACAAATCAGAGTGCTCAACGTCAGCCTGAATATTTAATTTTTTCAGCACTTTTTTAATGTTCATTTCGACCATAAAGCTGCTGCCTAAACCGGAACCGCAAATCGCCATGATTTTCATCTTATTCACCTGTGTTTTTAAAAGTTTGTAGGTTCTCGCATCAGAATGTTTTCTGATGTCATTACGGGTCACTACTTCCGTGATGAATTAACGTCATTCCATTAATGAAGAGTTCAGAGTCAGAATTTCGCGATGACATCCTGAATTGTTTTAATATCTGCCGCCTGATGTATTTTCTGCATCTCTTCATCGCTGGAGAATAACTCCGCCAGTTCAGAGATTAACTCGATATGACTGTGTTTATCCGGTGCCGATAACATCACCACCGTATACACAGGGTCATTATCTTCTGAATTAAATTTCACGCCGTGTGGTAGCGTGAGCAGCGACAGCCCTAATCCTTTCGCGCCCTCTTCCGGCCTGGCATGCGGCATCGCAATCCCCGGTGCCAGAACGAAGTACGGGCCCAACTTTTCCCGCTGGGCAAAAATCGCCGTCAGGTAATCAGGCGTGATAGTGCCATCTTTCAACAGTGGCTCAGCGCTGACTTCCACTGCCTGCCGCCAGTCCGTGATATCTGTTCTGATCTGAATCCTGTCAGACGTCAGCCAATCATTCAGCATAGGTAGAGCTCCGGTTTATTTTTTTATGAGCTGGCGTGCCGAATTCCCCCCAGACAACACCAACGCCCTGACTCTACTCACCGGTAGCGTTAACATCTGTGATACATCTCACAAAGATAGCGCTACCAAGCTTCTATCATTGTGAAGTGTGATAGCGCTATCAAAAATAGTCACCTTCGGGTATCGCCGGACCGCAGTTCGCACAAATAACGGTATACTTTGTCGGGAAATCACCGATAATTTACCCAATTCTGCCGCAGAACCTTCGGGTATCACCCTGCTGCGGCTTGCTTTTTTCGCTATACCTGCGGGTATAGGAGTCAGGATTGTGAATGTCCATTAACAAGAAAAGACGCAGTACCGGGAGGGTAACGCTGGCTGATGTGGCGCAGCTTGCGGGCGTGGGTAGCATGACCGTCTCCCGCGCATTACGCACGCCAGAACAAGTCTCCGATAAGCTGCGTGAAAAGATTGAAGAAGCTGTCAGCCAGCTGGGTTATTTGCCCAACCAGGCCGCCAGTTCATTGGCCTCCGCCTCTTCTTATACCATCGCCATGATCGTCCCGAGCCTGTCAGAGCCGGGCTGTGCCGAGATGTTTGCCGGGCTACAGAAAGTTCTGCAACCCGCCGGTTATCAGATAATGCTGGCTGAATCCCAGCACCGTATTGAGCGCGAAGAAAAGCTGCTCGAAACGCTGCTGTCATACAACCTGGCCGCAGCCATTTTGCTCTCCGTCGAGCACTCCGCCAATGTGCGGCAGTGGCTGGACAATCTGACTATTCCGGTGCTGGAAATCGGTGCGCTGACCGATTCCCCCATTGATATGAACATCGGCATTGATTATGTCGAAGCGATGTTTCAGCTCACGCAAACCGTGGTCGCCAAGGGATACCAGAACATCGGCATGCTGTGTGCCAATCAGGAGCAGTGGATTTTCCAGCAACATTTACAGGGCTGGCGCAAAGCGATGCTGAAAGCGCATATGTCACCGCACAGGGTGATCAACGCCGCCGAGCCCGCCAGCTTCTCTACCGGTGCTCAGCAGTTACCGGAGTTTCTGCTGGCGTGGCCGGAGATCGACGCGCTGGTGTGCGTTTCAGACGATTTGGCATGCGGTGCGCTGTATGAGTGCCAGCGCAGGCGTATCAAGGTGCCCGACAGTCTGGCAGTCGTTGGGTTTGGCAATGCCGACGTGAGCAAAGTCTGCCAGCCGCCGCTGACCACCATTGCCATTCCGCACAAAGAAATTGGCACCCGTGCAGCGCAGGCATTGCTGGCAAGAATCCATGATGAAGAGTGGGAAGAGGTGACGATCGCCTCGTCATTGTGTAAGCGGGAAAGCTGTTAAAGCGCGGGCTTAAAAGCAGCGGACGACGTGATATCGCCCGCTTTTATCGGATAATCAGACAGAAGGACCCTGATTTTTTTCCTCATCATTCACATCGGCTGTTTCAACGTCTTGCGTTTCAACAACCGGCGCAGCCGTTTCGCGGGTTAACGGCTTGCCGTGTTCTTTCTCATTATTGCGTGTCATCCACAGCGACAGCGCTTTCAGAGAATCCGGCGTGAATTCGTCGCAGCGCGCGGTGATTTCTTCCGGCGTCATCCAGCGCACCGAATCAATCTCTTCTTCCTGTAGCGCGAACGGGCCATGCGATACGCAGCTGAACAGCGCGCCCCACACGCGGCATTTGTTCTCTTCTTCGAAGTAGAACTGGCCGTGTTCGGCAAAAGGTACACCGGCAATTCCTAACTCTTCTTCCGCTTCACGGCGGGCTGAATCAAGAATATTTTCGCCGCTTTGCACCACTCCACCTGCCGTTGCATCCAGCCAGCCAGGATAGAAGTCTTTGGTTTCTGTACGGCGCTGAACCAAAATATTTCCCATTCCGTCATGAACCACAATGTAGCTGGCACGGTGACGCAGGACCTGAGCACGCATTTGTTGTCGGCTGGCCTGGGCAATGACCTCGTTGTCTTCGTTGACGATATCAACCCATTCTTCCGTACTGATGTTTTGCTCTTGTTCTGACATCCGCTGAAACCTTCTGTTTTAAGCGCTGGTCTGTGCGCAATGGGTCTGTGCGCAGTAATTGGTGCAACACGTCGACAATGTCCGGAGATTCTATCTGGGTCTGCCACATGGCTTCAATAGCAATGGATGCGTTGGTGACAGGTAAAAGTTATGTTACCCCACAAACTTCGCCATAAGACAACTCCGACAAAGGTCTGAGGCAGGCCGGTATTCATCGGCGTTATGATACCCTACTCAATCACTTTAAAAACGTGTGATTGACGACTCCACATTGGCGTATCTCGTCCCGCAGCTCCCACAGAGTGATTAACATAACGCAGGAGGCAATATGATTGATCTTTATTACGCACCCACACCGAACGGCCACAAAATTACCCTCTTTTTGGAAGAAGCCGGATTGCCCTACCGCCTTCACCGAATTGATATCAGCGCAGGCGATCAGTTCAAACCCGAGTTTCTGGCCATCTCGCCTAACAATAAAATCCCGGCCATTGTCGACAGTCTGCCCGTAGACAACGGCGCACCGATAGGCGTATTTGAATCCGGCACAATCTTGCAGTATCTGGCGGAAAAAACCGGCAAGTTTCTCAGCAAGGAACTGCGCGAACGCACAACCACCCTGGAATGGTTAACATGGCAGGTGGCCGGACTGGGCCCGATGCTCGGACAGAATCATCACTTCACCCATTACGCCCCGCAGCCAGTCCCCTACGCCATCGAACGTTTTCAGCAGGAAACCAAACGTCTGTACGGCGTACTCAATACCCAACTGACCAAAAACGCTTACATCGCCGGAGACACTTATAGTATTGCAGATATTGCGACTTACCCGTGGATTGTGGCGCATGAGCGCCAGCGCATTGATCTGGCGGAGTATCCGGCGGTGCGTAACTGGTTCGAGCGCGTCAAAGCCCGTCCGGCGACGCAAAAAGCCTACGCACTGGCCGATACTACCCGCATCAACAATCAATAACCGCTCTGTCCCCGGTGTCTGCCGGGGGTTCTTCTTTTAAACTCCCGCTGTAAATAATTTCCACTAATTGTGCTCCATATCGCGCGTTAAGCGCGGCGACTCAACTATGATTACAAACAGTTCATTCGCATATTCAGACAGTTAAGGAACCTGACATGAAAATCCTGATCACTGGCGCTACCGGGCTCATTGGCCGCAGGCTCACCGAGAGACTTGTTGAGCAATCTCATCAGATTACCGCCCTCACCCGTGCTCCCGAACGCGCCGCAAAAATACTGGGTTCACAGGTTCAGCTCTGGGAAACGCTGGACGGCAAAACGTCGCTGGATGGTTTCGATGCAGTGATCAATCTTGCAGGCGAGCCGATTGCCGATAAGCGCTGGACGAAAGAGTACAAAGCCAAACTTTGCGAAAGCCGCTGGCAGTTAACCGAAAAACTGGCCCAGCTCATCAACGCCAGCCAGACGCCACCTTCAGTCTTTATTTCAGGTTCGGCAGTGGGTTATTACGGCGATCAGGGGCAGGCGTTAGTCCCCGAGGATGAACCGCCTAATAAGCAGTTTACCTGGCAACTTTGCGCCCGCTGGGAAGCGCTGGCGCTGACGGCCGAAAGCCCGCGCACCCGCGTGTGTCTGCTGCGAACCGGCATCGTGCTGGCGGCCAAAGGCGGGGCGCTGGCGAAAATCGTTCTGCCTTTCCGCGCAGGTCTCGGCGGCCCGATCGGCGATGGTCAGCAATACATGCCGTGGATCCACATCGACGACATGGTCAGCGGCATCATTTTCCTGCTGATGCATGAAACCCTCACCGGCCCGTTCAACATGGTCTCGCCTTATCCGGCGCGTAATGAACAGTTCAGCGCCCTGCTCGGTGAAGTTCTGCATCGTCCGGCGTTTATGCGGGCGCCTGCGGGCGTTGTAAGGTTGCTGATGGGAGAATCATCGGTGCTGGTGCTTGGCGGCCAGCGGGCGGTACCGAAGCGGCTGGAGGCAGCCGGGTTTGCGTATCAGCACCAGGAGCTGAAGGGAGCCCTGGAGGATTTGTTGGGGTAATGGACTGCCGGATTTCAAACATGTGCCATGCATCCCGGCTATATTTCAGGTAGTACTGCTATTGCCAGCCATACCCCTCCCCCTTCGCAGGGGGAGGAGCAAACCGGTTCAATTTTTATATTTAAATTCCGAAATGTAGACTCACCGTTCATTCGACTTACATAGCCAGTGGCCGCTTTCAAAAACGGCGTCGAATGAACGGCGAGAAACCGAAATCTTCCCGATCTAAGCCTTACTCCTTAATATCCACCTGATAAAACACATGTTTCCCAAACGGATCAATCTCATACCCGCTCACTTCTTTGCGAACCGGTTCGAAAATCGTCGAGTGCGCAATCATCACCGCAGGAGCCTGATCGTGCATCATCTGCTGTGCCTGCTCGTACAGCGCGACGCGTTTGGCGTGATCGGTGGTTTCTTTGGCTTCGGTAATCAACTGGTCAAAGGGTGCGTAACACCACTTGGCTGAGTTGGATCCACCCTTCGCAGCGTTGCAGGTAAACAACGGGCCAAAGAAGTTGTCCGGATCACCGTTGGCGGTGGTCCAACCCATCAGCGCAGCCATGTGCTCGCCATTGCGGATACGCGTCTGGTACTCGCCCCACTCATAGCTGACGATGTGCGCTTTCACGCCAATCTTCGCCCAGTCAGACTGAATCATCTCCGCCATACGTCGGGCGTTCGGGTTGTAAGGACGCTGTACCGGCATCGCCCACAGGTCGATGTCAAAACCGTTCGGCATGCCCGCTTCCGCCAGCAAAGCTTTGGCTTTTTCCGGTGAATAATCGTAATCGGTTACCTTGTCGTTGTAACCCCAGACGCCGGTCGGCAACAACGTTTTCGCCGCTGTGCCGGTGCCACGGAATACTGCCTCGATGATTTGCGGCTTGTTGATCGCCATGCTCAGTGCCTGACGCACTTTCACGTTATCCAGCGGTGGCTTCTGGGTATTGAAGGACAGGAAACCGGTATTCAGGCCAGATTTGCTCATCAGATTGATGTCTTTATTGGCGCGCATACGGTCAAGATCTGCCGGATTTGGGAACGGCATCACCTGACACTCATTTTTTTCCAGTTTTGCGAGACGCATCGAAGCATCCGGGGTGATGGTGTATACCAGACGATCGATTTTAGATTTGCCCTGCCAGTATTCCGGGAAGGCTTTGTACAGCAGACGCGTGTCTTTCTGGTACTGAACCAGCTCGAACGGACCGGTGCCCACCGGGTTGAGATCGAGTTTTTCCGGTGTACCGGCTTTCAGCATCTGATCGGCATATTCTGCCGAGAGGATAGACGCGAAATACCAGGCCAGATCGGCGACAAACGGCGCTTCCGGGCGGGTCAGATTGAAGCGCACCGTGTAGTCATCAACCTTATCAATGCTGCCAATCAAATCGCCCAGCTTCAGACTGTCGAAGTTCAGGTACGTGCCGCCGGAGACTTTATGGTACGGATTATTTTCATCTTTCTGGCGCATGAACGAGAAGATCACGTCATCGGCGTTGAAATCACGGCTCGGCTTGAACAGCTTGCTGCTCTGGAATTTCACGCCTTTGCGCAGGTGGAAGGTATAGGTTTTGCCGTCAGGGCTGACGTCCCAGCTTTCCGCCAGACTCGGCACCAGCTCAGTGGTGCCGGTTTTGAAATCGACCAGGCGGTTATAAATCGGTACCGCGCTGGCGTCCACCGAGGTTCCCGAGGTGTAAAGTTGCGGATTGAATTGCTCAGGTGAACCTTCAGAACAATAAACCAGCGTTTTGGCGGATACACCACCAGTGATTGCCAGCGCCAGTAACCCTGTGCTTATTTTGAGGATGTTGTGTTTCATTTTTTCCCTTTTTTCCCCGTCCGGAGAGTGTTTAAAAGTTCTTCATCATGGAACCCAAAGCAAAAACAGATTAACATCTGAATAACAACTAGTAATACTTTGTTATATATGAAAATCTTATAACAAGTAAACCCATTGGCGATCATTCAGAGGTCAAGATGTCGACAACTATCGCAAAACAGCTTACCGAACGTTTCTACCGCTATCTCTCCGTGACGTCACAAAGTGACGCCAGTGTGAACACCTTACCGAGCACGCCGGGTCAACATGACATGGCGCGTTTGCTGGCCGATGAGCTACATCAGCTCGGCTTAGAAAATATTCAGATTGATGAATATGCGACCGTCACGGCGGTTAAGCGCGGCACCAAACAGGGTGGCCCGCGCATTGGTTTTATTACGCATATTGATACCGTCGATGTCGGTCTTAGCGCTGATATTCACCCGCAGACGCTGCGTTTCACCGGCGGCGATGTGTGCCTCAACAAAGAGAAAGACATCTGGCTGCGCCCTTCGGAACGACCAGAAATCCTGCCCTATCAGGGCGAAGAGATCATTTTCAGCGACGGCACCAGCGTGTTGGGCGCCGATAACAAAGCTGCCGTGACCGTAGTGATGACCGTGCTGGAGAATCTCAAGGCCGATCAGGAATACGGCGATATCGTGGTAGCGTTTGTGCCGGATGAAGAGATCGGACTGCGCGGCGCAAAAGCACTGGATTTGGCGCGCTTTGACGTGGATTTCGCCTACACCATCGACTGTTGTGAACTGGGCGAAGTGGTGTACGAAAACTTTAATGCGGCGGCGGTGGAAATCGACTTTACCGGCGTGACGGCGCACCCGATGTCGGCCAAAGGCGTGCTGGTTAATCCGCTGCTGATGGCACAGGATTTCATCAGCCATTTTGATCGCGCAGAAACACCGGAAAACACCGAAGGTCGCGAAGGCTACGTCTGGTTCAACGGTATGAGCGCAACGCAACAGGGCGCGCAGCTGAAGGCGTCAATCCGTGATTTTGACAGTGCCAGCTTTGCGGCGCGTAAACAGAAAATTCAGGATGTGGCGAAGATCATTGCCGCTCAGTATCCGACGGCGAAGGTCTCGGTGGATATCAGCGATACCTACAGCAATATCAGCAGTGCGATCGGCGAAGATCGCCGGGCGATTGATCTGATTTTTGCCGGGCTGAAAGAGATCGGCGTTGAGCCGAAAGTGATCCCGATGCGCGGCGGCACCGACGGCGCGGCGCTGTCAGCCAAAGGTCTGCTGACCCCGAACTACTTCACCGGTGCGCACAATTTCCACTCAAAGTATGAGTTTCTGCCTGTGAATTCGTTTGTGAAATCTTACGAGCTGACCGTGCAGCTGTGCCTGCTGGCTGCGAAAAGCTAATGACTTAAGCACCTCCCCCTGCGAAGGGGGAGGTGGAGGGAATATAGCCGGCGAATAAACGCCATCCCGCTCTTCTCAGTGGCTTTCAATTACTTCAGCGCACCCGACAAAAACTGTTGCAGACGCGTACTTTTCGGATTGCTAAAGACTTCCGCCGGATTGCCCTGCTCTTCAATCACACCTTTGTGCAGGAAAATCACGTGATTTGACACATGACGGGCAAATTCCATTTCGTGGGTGACCACAACCATGGTTTTCCCCTCTTCCGCCAGCTTCTGCATGATGCGCAGCACTTCGCCAACCAGCTCAGGGTCGAGCGCGGAGGTCGGTTCATCGAATAACAGTACTTCGGGCTCCATCGCCAGCGCACGGGCGATAGACACGCGCTGCTGCTGGCCACCGGACAAGTTCACCGGATATTTTCCCTGAGCACGTGCGTCGATCCCGACTTTGTCGAGATACTTCACGGCACGTTCGCGCGCTTGCGCTTTGCTCAGCCCCAGTACCTGCACCGGCGCTTCCATGACGTTTTCCAGCACCGTCATATGGCTCCACAAGTTGAAATGCTGAAACACCATCGTCAGTTTGGTGCGCAACAGTTGCAGCTGCTTCTTGTCGAAGACTTTCAGCTGGCCGTCGGTGTCGCGCACCATACGGATGTCCTGATTATTGACGCTGATCGAGCCTTCACTTGGCTTCTCGAGAAAGTTAATACAGCGCAAAAAGGTACTTTTACCGGAGCCCGATGAGCCGATAATGCTGATCACATCTCCGGCGTTAGCCGTAAGCGACACGCCTTTCAGCACTTCATGGTCGCCGTAGCGCTTGTGTAAATCGAGAACAGCTAATTTGTTTTCTGACATAACGTTTCCCGCAATGGTGTCGATAGTTGGCTTTTTTTAATGAGCGGACTGAGGCTTAACGTGCGCCAGCCAGCGTTTTTCCGCCTTGCGGAACAGACCAATCAGAACAAAAGAAACACAAAGATAAATGACCGCCGCGATGCCGAAGGCGTAAAACGGCTGATAGGTCGCCGAGTTAATATCACGGGCAATCTTTAGCACATCCGGCACGGTGGCGGTAAAGGCCAGCGCGGTGGAGTGCAGCATCAGGATGACTTCGTTACTGTACGCAGGCAGCGCCGTGCGCAGTGCCGATGGCAAAATAATGCAGGTATAGAGTTTGAAGCGCGAAAATCCGTAGGCGTTCGCCGCTTCGATTTCACCGTGCGGCACCGAACGGATGGCACCGGCAAAAATCTCCGTAGTGTATGCGCAGGTGTTGAGCGTTAACGCCAGGATCGTACAGTTCAGACCGCTGCGAAAGAACGCATTCAGAAAATCCGTTCCGCGCACGATTTCCAGACTGTACATCCCGGAATAAAACACCAGCAGCTGAACGTACAGCGGCGTGCCGCGAAAGATGTAGGTGTAAAGCCAGATAGGATAACGGATAAATTTATTGGAAGAGACGCGGCCCACCGCCATCGGTACGGCCAGCAATCCGCCAATGACGACGGAGCTGATCAGCAGCCACAGGGTGACAGCCAGACCGGTAAACCGGTAGCCATCGCTGTAGAGCAGCGACCAGCCATATTGTTGAAGAATGTCGATCATAGCTCAGCCCTCTTCACACCCAGCGAATAGCGGCGTTCAAGCCATAACAACACGCCGTTCGACAGCGTGGTAAAGATCAGATAAACCACACCCGCGACAATCGCAAAGTAGAACGGCTGATATGTGCCCTTGCCTGCCAGCTGCGTGGCTTTTACCACATCATTGAGGCCGAGCAATGACACCAGCGCGGTGGCTTTCAAAATCACCTGCCAGTTGTTGCCAATCCCAGGCAGCGCAAAGCGCATCATGGCCGGAAAGAGAATACGGCGGAAAATCTGTGAGCCGGAGAAACCAAAGGCGGTCGCCGCTTCGATCTGACCACGGGGAACGGCCATAAACGCGCCACGGAATGTCTCGGTGAAGTATGCTCCGTAGATAAAGCCGAGCGTAATGATACCGGCGCTCATCGGGTCGATATCAATTTGGGTCAATCCCAGGGATTCCGTTACGCTATTGAGCGCAATCTGCAAGCCGTAAAAAATCAATAACATCAATACCAGATCAGGTACGCCGCGGATAAGCGTGGTGTAACAACCAAAGAAACCAGAGATAACCCGGCTTTTTGACAGTTTCCCACCCGCTCCGATAAGCCCTATCACCAGCGCTAAAACCACTGACGAAATCGCCAGTTCCAGTGTCACCAACGTGCCCTGGATGATTACCTGGGAATACCCATACAGCATGGTTTTTTCCTGTCTCAGTGGATCCCGCCGCAGGCCAGCGAGCGCCCGCGCCAGAACCTCAGGGAGCGGCGCACCGCCCCCTGTGGCACATCACACAGCGGGCAATTAGCCGCCGTATACGTCAAAGTCGAAATATTTCTTCGCCAGCTTGTCGTAAGTCCCGTCTTTACGCATGCTGTCAAACGCCTTGTTCAGCGCGGCTTTCAGATCAGTATCGGTCTTGCGCAGCCCCATGCCGGTACCCACGCCGAAGAATTTATCGTCTTTCACAGAAGGGCCCGCAAACGCGTAATCTTTACCGGCTGACTGTTTCAGGAAGCCTTCGCTACCTGCTACTTCATCCTGGAAAGCTGCGTCGAGACGGCCAGATGCCAGATCCGCATAAATCAGATCCTGGTTCTGGTAAGCCACCACGTTGATGCCTTTTGGCTGCCACATTGCGTTGGCATACGCTTCCTGAGTGGAACCCTGCAATACGCCGACATTTTTGCCTTTCAGCGCATCCAGTTCAGGCAACACTTTTGAGCCTTTTGGCGCGATCAGACGGGCGTTGGCGGCGTACAGTTTCTCAGTGAAATCGATTTCCTGCTGACGCTTTTCAGTGATGGACAGTGAGGAAATGATCGCATCAATTTTTTTGGCTTTCAGGGAAGGGATCAGCGCATCGAAATCACTTTCAACGTAAGTACACTTGATGGCCGCACGCTTACACATTTCGTTAGCGAGATCGATATCAAAACCGACCAGCTTACCGCTGGAGTCTTTTGATTCAAATGGGGCGTAAGTCGGATCGGTGCCGATATTAATTGCTTTAGGCGCGGCAGCAAATGCACTGCCTGCACTGGCTAAGACCAGAACCAGCGGAAGAACCTTGAACAACTTTTTCATACATTAGCCTCAGTGATTATTCATCTGTTGTGGTTGTGTGTGCGTGAATGAACGTCTTTTTATAGTTTGCTGAACGAAGCAAATGGCTTTTTTGCCAGATTCTCTCATGCACTTTTCGTGCCGTTTCTCAGCAAGGACAATTTACCTGCAAAGAGAGCGAAAACCGGTCAAAAAATCATCAGGAAGTTGAAAGTATTCAGAGGTCTGAAGAAAGGATAGCGTAAGGGGCGCTTAGCAATGCACCGCAATGAATCAATTTGTGATCACCGTTGGTGCAATGTTAGTTAAATGCTAGAAATGAGTGCGTAACAGGTGGGGAAAACTCAGTGGCTGCCCTGCCATCGAACAAATAAGTCCTGCGGCAGCTCAATATCAAACTGGTCAATTACCCGGTTAACGGTTTGATTGATGATATCGTCCACCGATTCCGGGCGATGATAGAATGCCGGCACCGGCGGCATGATAATCGCGCCAAGCTCAGCAGCCTGCGTCATCAGGCGCAGATGCCCGAGATGCAGCGGAGTTTCGCGCACGCACAGCACCAGACGGCGGCTTTCTTTTAGCACCACGTCCGCGGCGCGCGTCAGTAAACCGTCGGTGTAACTGTTCACAATGCCGGATAAGGTTTTAATCGAACACGGTAAAATCACCATACCGGTGGTTTTAAACGAGCCGGAAGAAATACTGGCAGCAATATCACGGGAATCATGCACCACATCAGCCAGTGCCTGAACGTCGCGCAGCGTCAGATCGGTTTCCAGAGTCAGCGTTTGCCGTGCGGCATTGCTCATCACCAGATGAGTTTCGATGTCGGGCACGCTTTGCAGCACCTGCAATAACCGGACACCATAAATTGCGCCACTGGCGCCTGAAATGCCGACAATAAGTCGTTTCATGAAAATGCCTTAGAAAAATGTTACCGGACCCGATGCTGCTAATACTGACATAAATTCAGGCATAAAAAAACGCGCCCGCCCGGCTGTTCACCGGAGGGGCGCGTTTAAGCGGATGTCAGCAACCGGCTAATCAGCCTTCGTTGTGCATCTCAAGGTTTTCAGCTTCCTGCTGGCCACGTAACGCCTGAGCGTCATCGTTGCGCAGGGCTTCGAGATATTCGAGGTAATTCTGATCAACGTCTTTGGTGACGTAAATACCGTCGAAGACTGAACACTCAAACTTCTCTATATCGCTGTTATCTTCTTTCACTGCGGCGATCAAATCGCTGAGATCCTGGAAGATTAACGCATCCGCACCGATGATCTGATTGATTTCGCTGACTTCACGACCGTGCGCAATCAGCTCGTTCGCGCTTGGCATATCGATGCCGTACACGTTCGGGAAACGAATTTCCGGTGCCGCAGAGGCCAGATAAACGCGTCTCGCCCCCGCTTCACGCGCCATCTCAACGATCTGCTGAGAAGTGGTGCCGCGCACGATAGAGTCATCAACCAGCAATACGTTCTTATCACGGAACTCAGCACGGTTAGCGTTCAGTTTACGACGCACCGATTTACGACGTTCCTGCTGACCCGGCATGATAAACGTACGGCCCACGTAGCGGTTTTTCACAAAACCCTGACGGTACGGTTTATTCAGGATGCGCGCAATTTCCAGCGCGATATCGCAAGAGGTTTCCGGGATCGGAATCACCACATCGATATCCAGATCTTCCCATTCACGGGCAATTTTCGCGCCCAGCTTTTCACCCATACGGACACGGGCGCTGTAAACGGAAATTTTGTCGATGAACGAGTCAGGACGTGCGAAATACACATACTCGAACAGGCATGGGTTGTACTGTGGATTCTCAGCACACATGCGGGTAAACAGCTGGCCTTTTTCGGTGATATACACCGCTTCGCCCGGCGCAACATCACGCAGGAATTCAAAGCCCAGCGTGTCTAACGCTACGCTTTCAGACGCCACCATGTACTCGTTGCGCTCGCCTTCCAGCGTACGTTTGCCGATCACCAGAGGACGGATGCCGTGCGGGTCACGGAATGCCAGCATTCCGTGGCCGATGATCATCGCTACACAGGCATACGCACCGCGGATTTTCAGATTCACCGCCGCAACGGCAGCGAAAATGTTGTCAGCTTCCAGCGGATAATGCTGGAAACGATCCAGCTCGCTGGCCAGGATATTCAGCAGAACTTCAGAATCGGAAGTCGTGTTGACGTGGCGACGCTGGCCTTCGAACAGGTTACTTCTCAGTTCATGGGCATTGGTCAGGTTACCGTTATGGGCCAGGGTGATGCCGAACGGAGAGTTGACGTAAAAGGGTTGAGCTTCTGAAGCGCTGGAACTGCCAGCCGTTGGGTAGCGAACATGGCCAATGCCCATGTTGCCTTGCAAGCGTTGCATATGGCGGGCTTCGAAAACATCCTTCACCAGGCCATTCGCTTTCCGTAAACGGAAGTTATTATTGGCGTCAATGGTGACGATGCCTGCGGCATCCTGCCCACGGTGTTGTAACACCGTTAACGCGTCATAAATCGACTGGTTTACCGGCATGAAACCGGCGATACCGACAATACCGCACATGTTGTCTTTTCCTCTTCAGCGCTGCCAAAACTAAAGATGTTTTGGCAAGAAACTCGACGTGCTCTGCAGGTAGTCAAAGAACCACCTGATGATATAACTGAACTGTGGGATCAACTGAGATTGTTTCCAGTCTTCACTTTGTGAGAAGCCGGTAAAGGTATCCAGGAAGAACAGCATCGCGGAGACAATCAACACACCGCGCAGTGCGCCAAAGCACACACCTAACACCCTGTCAGTGCCGGACAACCCGGTTCTTTCGACCAGCGAACCAATCACATAGTTGACAATTGCACCTACGATCAACGTCGCGATGAACAAGATGGCAATTGCGATCCCGTTTCGAACTAACTCATCTTCGAAACGCGTGAAGTAGATGGCGAGGTAAGGGTAATAATGGCTGGCAACGAAGAAGGCGCAAGCCCAGGTTACCAACGATAAAGCCTCACGAACAAAGCCACGAATCAAACTGACTAAGGCAGAAAATCCGATAACCGCAATGATGACGTAATCAATCCAGACCATTAACTATTCCAGTGTCTAATCCAGTCACGTCTACCCCGGCATCCAAATCGCTGCGAATTCTAACAGAAAAAGAAAACGTTTGCGTAGGGGAAATCTGCCGGTCAGACAAATTAATAATAGCGATTAAAAAAACCTCAATCGCAGCATAAACCTATAAAAATTCAGCGTACCTATTCTATAGAAAAAGGGCACAAATCGCTTGTGCCCTCATACTGATTAATGAGTAGGTCTCACTCCTCCCCCGGCGAAGGGAGAGGCCGTTTAATCAGCGCGCGCTGTAAGCGCGAACCTGCCCGCCCAGTCCACTCAGCTGTTGCAGCTGTGGCAATGACGCCTCGAGTTTTTGCTTCGACGCATCCGGGCCGACGTACAACCGCGTGATTTGTCCCTGCACCGGAGTGGAAGGCACCGTGAAGGCACGGAACCCTGACAACCGCAGATTCGCGACGATCTCATTGGCTTTGGCAGCATTTTTCAATGCCCCCAGTTGCACGACGTAAGACTGACCCGCTGGCGCTTTTTCTTCCGGCGCGGCTTTCGGCTGTTCGACCGCTTTCGGCTGCTCAACAGGTTTAGGCTGTTCGATCTGCTTCGGCTGTTCGACCGGCTTCTGTTTAACTATTGGCGGCGCTTCGACCATTGGTTTAGGTTCGATGGTCTTCGGTTTTTGCACCACCGGTTTTTGCTCAACCGGTTTCTGCTTCGCCGGCTCGGTCCGCGTTGGCGTCACGGCCTTCTTCTGCTCTGGCAACGTGGTGGACGGCGGCGTTTCCACCGTGGTATTGCCTGGTGCGACTGCGCCGCGATTGGCAGCTGTAGTATTGTTCGCAGAATGGTCCTCTTCAGGCGCGCCACTCATCGCCTGATTGGCACCTTCCGGTGCCTGCGCTGGCAGTGACTGCGTCACCGGCGGCACCGAGTCCTGTTCTTCAACATCACCCGCTTTTGGCACCAATGGGATAGACGCAAATTCGTCTTCGTAATGTTTTTTCTTGCCGTCGAGTAAACCGGGCAAAATGATGACGCCCAGCGCCACCAGAATGACCGTCCCGACCAGACGATTTTGAAACTTACTTGCCACTGGTTTTCCCCGTATCTAAAGCATCCATTACGTGAGCGACGGTATGAAACGAACCGCAGACGATCACAATATCCTGAGGAGCCGCCTCCTGCATAGCCTGCTTCCAGGCTGATCCGACATCCGCAAACTCACGCGCCGAAGGCAGGTGCGCCGTCAGCTCTTTTGCGCTGGCACCGCGCGGACCTTCGAGCGGTGCGCAATACCAAACATCGACCTGAGGCGACAGACATGCCAGCGTACCGGCAATATCTTTATCTGACAACATGCCGACCACCGCACGCACTTTCCCGTCCTGACGCGGCAACTGCGCCAGACGTCCGGCCAGATAAGCCGCGGCATGAGGATTGTGCGCAACGTCGAGGATCAGGCGTGGCGATTCACTTACCGTCTGGAAACGTCCCGGCAGCGCGGCGCGCTGCAACCCCGAACGTATGGCGTCAGCAGGAATTTCCAGCGGCGAATAATGCAATGCAGCCAGCGCCGTGGCGGCATTCGCCAACGGAACGTTCGGCAGCGGCAGATTTTCCAGCGCACCGGTTTCTGCGCCGTTATGCAGCGCCGCCCAGCGCCAGTTCTGATCACTGGCGGTGAAATGCCAGTTCGTATCCCGACGGTACAAATCAGACTGTTTTTCCTGCGCGACGTCGGCAATCGACTGCGGCATATCCGGCTCACCGACGACTGCAGGTTTGCCCGCACGGAAAATACCGGCCTTTTCGCGGCCAATGCTTTCGCGGTCGGAGCCCAGCCAGTCGGTGTGATCCAACGCAATGCTGGTAACAACCGAAACGGCGGCATCTACGATATTCGTGGCATCCAGGCGCCCGCCCAGCCCCACTTCGAGAATAACCACGTCCAGCTTCGCCTGCTTAAACAGATGCAACGCGGACAAGGTGCTGTATTCGAAATAGGTCAGTGAAATATCACCGCGTCCGGCTTCCAGCAGCGCGAAAGACTCACAGTGCGCCGATTCCGGCAGCTCTTCGCCCTGAATGCGCACGCGCTCGGTGTAACGCACAAGATGGGGAGAGCTGTAGACGCCGACGCGATAACCGGCGGCCATCAGAATCGATTCGAGTGTGGCGCAGGTGGTGCCTTTACCATTGGTGCCCGCGACGGTAAAGACCAGCGGTGCGGGCGTCAGCAAATCGAGTTTTGCAGCAACCGCGCTGACCCGTGTAAGGCCCAGCTCAATCGCCTGAGAATGGAGGTGTTCGAGATAATAAAGCCACGTGGCTAAAGGCGACGTGGCTTGAGGGATATGTTGATTTTGCATGAGCCCGTTCAACCTGTTCAGGTTCGCTTCGACACGGCATCACCAGACTGAGACAGCAGGCAATGCCCTCTTTGTCAGATACCACTAACAGAGTAAAAGCACGGCCTGCCAGTCCTGAGCGATAACAGCTTGAGGCGACAGTTTGGGCGGCACAACGATGAGTGGCCGCCCTGAACAACTGACCGGCTTTTACTCTGATCGATCAGGCATCCTGATGATGGTCATCGGCAGAACCGTTGACAGCAGCCGGAACCTCGGCCACTTTTGGCTCCGGTTTCCCGGTTAGTTTCGCCAGAACGCTGCCTAATTTAGCACGCAGATCCGGACGACGGACGATCATATCGATCGCGCCTTTTTCGATCAGGAACTCACTGCGCTGGAAACCAGCAGGCAGTTTTTCACGCACGGTTTGCTCGATAACACGCGGTCCGGCAAAACCAATCAGGGCTTTTGGCTCAGCCACGTTGATATCACCCAACATCGCCAGGCTGGCTGAAACACCGCCCATCGTCGGGTCAGTCAGTACAGAAATGTACGGCAAGCCGCGTTCCTGTAACTTCGCCAACGCCGCACTGGTTTTCGCCATCTGCATCAGCGACATCAGTGCTTCCTGCATACGTGCGCCGCCACTGGCTGAGAAACACACCAGCGGGCAGTTATCTTCCATTGCCTGTTCAACGGCACGCACGAAACGCGCGCCCACCACGGAGGCCATGGAACCGCCCATGAAAGCAAACTCAAACGACGCGACCACAATCGGCATACCAAACAGAGTGCCTTTCATGACAACCATGGCGTCTTTTTCGTTGGTTTCTTTCTGCGCAGCCACCAGACGATCTTTGTATTTTTTGGAATCTTTAAACTTCAGAACATCTTTAGGCTCAAGCTCGCTACCTAATTCAACCTCACTCCCCTCGTCCATGAAAGAGGCCAGACGCATACGCGCAGAAAGACGCATATGGTGGTCACACTTAGGACAAACCATGAGATTGCGCTCGAGCTCGGCGCGGTAAAGTACCTGTCCGCAGCTGTCACATTTAGTCCAGACGCCCTCAGGAATGCTTGCCTTACGGGTTTGCGAGTCAGTGCTCTTACTAAGAATTCGTTCAATCCAGCTCATCGATAACCTTTCTGTTTGAACCCGGCCAAAGCCAGTCCGCTGTTCATGCTGTAACAAGTCCCCTGAAACCTACCCAAAAACGTCTGCCCGCGAGGTGATAAAAAAACTCACACGCCGCATCACAGAAGGGTTGTTCGCAGGAACAGACCATAAATTGTCGCTCATTAAACCATAACAGCCAGAGACTGTGGATAAAAAACTGGTGAGTCTGCGGGTTTAATGACCGTCAATATCCTGTTAATTCATAAAAATCGTCACGGGATTAACCCTGATGACGTTTCTCTTTCGCCGCTGCACGTTTGTGCCGCCAGATTTCAATCACACCCGGCAGGACCGAAACCACGATGATGCCGACGATCAGTAATTTCAGATTTTCCTGAACAATCGGAAGATCGCCGAAAAGGTAGCCTGCGTAAGTAAACAGCAGCACCCAAATTAACGCACCAATCACGTTATACGCAGCAAAGTGACGATAAGACATGTGTCCCATACCGGCGACAAACGGCGCAAATGTCCGGACGATCGGCACGAAGCGCGCAAGAATAATCGTTTTGCCGCCATGTTTCTCGTAAAACTTATGCGTCTTGTCCAAATAACTGCGACGGAAAATCTTCGAATTCGGGTTGCTGAACAAGCGCTCACCGAAGACCCGCCCGATGGTGTAGTTCACGGCGTCTCCCACAATGGCAGCAATTGCCATCAGAAACACCATCAGATGCACATTAAGATCGTTGGTCGGCAACGCGGCCAGTGCCCCCGCGACGAACAGCAACGAATCCCCTGGCAGGAAAGGCGTCACCACCAGGCCGGTTTCACAAAACAGGATCAGGAACAAAATTCCGTAAACCCAGGCGCCATACTGTGCAACCAGTTCTGCCAAATGCACGTCAATATGTAGAATAAAATCGATCACAAACTGGATGAAACCCATTTGATTTTCCGTCCTTTCTTACATCTTCAGAGGTTCTTAATCTTCTAAGAACAGCGGCCCCATATTGACCTGAGGTAATGCAAATTTCTCGGGGTAATCCACAGAGACCAGATACAGCCCTTCGGCTTTACCGGTCGCCGCCGCCAGATTGCGATCTTTCGCCGCCAGCAGTTCGGCCATCCAGTTCACCGGCTGATTCCCCGCACCAATTTCCACCAGACTGCCAACGATATTACGCACCATATGATGCACAAACGCGTTAGCCTTGATATCCACCACAACATAATTGCCGTGACGGGTGACGTTCAGATGCATCATGTAGCGCCAGGGCGTGCGTGACTGACATTGCGACGCGCGAAACGACGTGAAATCGTTCTCGCCCAGCAACGCCTGACCGGCCAGCTGCATTTTTTCCACATCCAGCGGCATATGCACGTGCGTCACGCCGGTATGTAAAATCGCCGAACGGTAGCGATGATTGTAGATGACGTAGCGATAACGGCGGGCTGTGGCACTGAAGCGCGCGTGGAAATCTTCCCCGACGTTCGCACACCAGCGCACAGCAATATCTTTCGGCAGATGAGTATTCACACCCATCGTCCAGGCCGCGTCATTACGCATCACCGGCGTATCAAAATGCACCACCTGACCGGTGGCGCTGACGCCTGCATCAGTGCGACCGGCGCAGAACACCACAATTGGCGTATCTGCCACGCGGCTCAGCGATTTCTCCAGGCACTCCTGAACACTGGCAGCACCCTGCTGACGCTGCCAGCCATAATAAGCGCTGCCGTTGTACTCAATACCTAACGCAATGCGTCCCACGACGGGAGCAGCACTGACGTCAGCAATAACTTGGTCGGACATAATCAGTACCAGTACTCATTAATCAGTTTTTCTGCGGTTTCCACCGCCATCAGGGCACCGCCAAAACGCACGTTATCTGCCACTGACCAGAACTGCAATAACTCAGGCACGCCGTAATCGTTACGCAGACAGCCAATGCTCAGATTGGCATTGCCGGAAGCATCGCTCACCTGAGTCGGAAAATCGTCTTCGTCACTCAGGGAAATATCGTCAATACGTTCCAGTTCCGTGCGCGCTTCTTCCGCAGACAGCGGACGCAAACCTTCCAGATGCACAACCTGCGCATGGCCGTAGAAAACCGGCGACTGCACGCAGCTGACAGAAATTGGCAGGCCATCGTCCTGCAACACCTTACGCACCTGGTCCACCAGACGACGTTCCTGCAGCACGCTGCCCTCTTCGTCGCTTACCAGCGGCAACATGTTGAACGCCAACTGCTTGCTGAACAGACCGCCCTCTTCAGCCGGAATGCCGTTCAGCAGGCGCGCACTTTGCCCGGCTAAATCATCCACCGCGACTTTACCCAGCGCGGAAACGGACAGCAGTGAGGTGACATGCAGACGCGACAAACCGGCCTGTTCGGTCAGCGGTTTGATGGCGGTCAGCAGCTGACTGGTCAGGCTGTCAGCGACGGCGACGATATTGCGGTTGCGATAATGAGACAGCGCATCAGGATTCACGCCCGGTACCACCAGCGGAATGTCGTGCTCGAGCGAGAACAGACCACTGCTGTCGATCACCAGGCAGCCCTGATTGGCAGCTTCTTCGGCATACAGTGCAGAGGCTTCGCTGCCCGCTACAAAGAACGCCAGCTGAACCTGCGACCAGTCAAATTCGGACGCCAGCTGTACGCGCAGGCTTTTGCCATTAAAACGCACGGTCTGGCCGGCGCTGCGCTCACTCGCCAGCGGGAAGAGCTCACCAACCGGGAACTGACGCTCGGCCAGTAAATCCAGTAACGCATCACCGACTGCGCCCGTTGCGCCAAGCAGCGCAATATTCCAGCCATCAGACATGTTGGTTTTCTCCAGAAATAAAAGTGCAAAATACAAAGGGGCGATGAATGATCACCGCCCTGTTTTCGAAATCGTTATCACATCACTGTATGCGCAAAAGCTTAAGGGCGCGTTAAGGCTCAGCCCATCACGCTGTTAAAGCCCAGCTTTTTCAGCACATCGGCGGTCGCCGGATCGTCACAGACCACCCGCAAAGATGACCACTCGCGACGCTCTTCATAGAACTTACGCAGCTTGTCGAATTCACCCGGTTTTCCGGCGACGCGGCGCAAAGGCCGGTCATCGCGGCGCACATCATACACTAAGTGAATAAGTCGCAGCAGTTTGGCTTCACTCAGCGCACCGCGAAGCGTTACTTCGGCAAATTCAGGCGCAGGCAACAGCGATTCCAGCGGCACGGTTTGCGGCTGACCGATAAACTGGCTGAATGCCTCAAACACCTGCGTGGTGCCGCGCGCTTTGCCTTCCAGGCTGTAGCCCGCAATATGCGCGGTGCCAATGGCCACTTTATCGAGCAGCGCCAGTGACAGATCAGGCTCCGGCTCCCAGACATCCAGCACGGCGGTGAGTTTTTTGCTGCCGTTCAGCGCCTCGAGCAAGGCGGCGTTATCCACCACTTCGCCGCGACAGGCGTTGATCAAAATACGGTCAGCAGGCAGTTGCGCCAGCAAATCAGCGTCCACCAGATGATGGGTGGCATAAGGGCCGGACATATTCAGCGGCGTGTGGAAGGTCAGAATATCGGCCTCGGCGACCAGTTTTTCCAGCGGCCAGAATTCACCGGCGTCGCCGCGATCGGCACGCGGCGGATCGCATAACAGCGTACGTATACCCAGCGCTTCAAGGCGGGCATTGAGTCGCGAACCGACGTTACCGACGCCGATAATGCCCACGGTTTTGTCACGCAGCTGGAAGCCATCACGCTGGGCGATAATCAGCAGCGAGGAGAAAACGTACTCAACCACGGCAATGGCATTGCAGCCCGGCGCGGCGGAAAAGCCGATGCCCTGCGTCGCCAGCCACGCGTCATCCACATGGTCAGTGCCCGCCGTGGCTGTACCGACAAATTTCACCGGTTTTCCCGTCAGTAAACCTTCGTTCACCTTGGTCACAGAACGTACCATCAGCGCATCGGCGTCATTCAGGGCGTCTTGCGGGATCGGACGGCCGGGAACGGACTGTACAGTGCCCAGCCGGCTGAACAGCTCGACGGCGTAAGGCATATTTTCATCAACCAGGATTTTCACGTTTGTCTCCGGCAGCATGGCCTAAGAAAGAATAGAAAATAAAGAAGAGTGCGATTTTGCCACGTTCGCCGCGCCGATCCCAACTTTCAGGGCACAACTTTACCTGTCGTTACGAAAACGCTGCGGCGTGGTGCCGGAAATCTGCTGAAACATGGTGATAAACGCCGACGACGAGCTGTAGCCCACTTCGTGCGCGACGTCCTGCACATTTTTGCCCTGCTCGAGCAGCGAGATGGCGTGTAAAAAACGCAGCCGCTGACGCCACTCAGAAAAGCTCATGCCCAGTTCCTGCTGGCATCGGCGCGATAGCGTGCGCTCGGTGGTGTAAATTTTCGCTGCCCATTGCGCCAGCGGGGTGCTGTCCGCCGGATTCTTTTCCAGTCCGGTCAGCACCTGCGATAACAGCTTATCTTCCGACGTGGGGAGGTAAGTATTCTGACGCGGTGCCAGACTGATTTGATCGAGCAATACGCGGCACATGCGCAGATCGGCGTCGGTTTGCGGCTCGGTCAGCTTGCGTGAAAAGCAATCGTCGGCGATGGCATTGAAAATCCCCGTCGGCGTAAGCAGGCACGGCGCAGCAGGCAGGTTTTGACTCATCTGTGGCGCGATATCAATTGCGCAAAACCGCGTGGTCTTACGGTTATAACTTGAATGCTCGGTGCCCGCCGGCAACCAGACGGCAAACTCACGCGGCGCCAGATAACGCTGTCCGGCGACCAGCATGGCAAGAACACCGGACTTCACGCAGATAATCTGGCTCCACGGATGCGAATGCCGCACATATTCGGAATTCCCTTCAATAATTTCACCACGAAATAACAGCGTCGTCGGAGGCTTTTCCGGTAACGGTGGATAATAGCGCGGGAGCGGTGATGTCCGGCGAGTCGGCATAAAAACCTTTTGTCTGTGACGGCGCAGGTTGTCTGAATTACAGAAAGAATTGTCTGATTATCGTTATATATAACAAATAAGACAATCGTACACTTGCGGAACGATTTACTTAGGGATGATTTGCAATGAATGTACTTTTTCCGCTGCTGGCCGTTTTAATCTGGTCGCTCAATGCTGTAGTCAGCAAGGTGTCCGCGACCGCCATTGATCCCGCAGCGATCTCTTTCTACCGCTGGCTGCTGGCCTTACTGACGCTGACCCCGTTTATTTTGCCGGGCGTACTGCGCAATCTGCAGGCGGTGAAGCAATACTGGTGGAAGCTGTTGATCCTCGGCCTGCTGGGCATGGTCTTGTATCAGAGTCTGGCCTATTACGCCGCACACAGCGTCAGCGCGCTGTTTATGGGGATCCTGAACTCACTGATCCCGCTGCTGACGGTGGTGATAAGCCTGTTCCTGCTGAGCGTGGTGCCAACCGTCGGTATCGCGCTGGGTTGTGTGATTTCCTTCGCCGGGCTGGTATGGCTGGTCAGCGCTGGCGACCCTGCGCAACTGCTGCAACACGGGATTGGCAAAGGTGAGCTGATGATGTTTGCGGCGTCGGCGTCCTATGCGCTGTATGGCGTACTGACCAAACGCTGGGCGATCCCGCTGCCTAACTGGCAGTCGCTGTATGTGCAGATCATTTTTGGTGTGCTGCTGCTGCTGCCAAACTTCCTGCTGGCGAGCGACGTCAGTCTGACTGTGCACAATATCCCACTGGTGTTATTCGCAGGGATCCCCGCCTCGATCATCGCGCCGTTTTTGTGGATCCAGGGTGTTATCCGCCTCGGTGCTAACAAAGCGTCTATTTTCATGAACCTGTCACCGATTTTTACCGCCATTATCGCGGTGTTGTTCCTGCACGAACAGCTGCACAGTTACCATATTATAGGCGGCGGCATTACGCTGGCCGGGGTGGCTCTCGCCCAACGTTTGCGTAAACCCCTGTTTGGCCGCACGTCGGCAACCACGCAAAAATAACCGCTCAAAACCTCACTGCTCTGTGCGTAAACGTACCGGGCAGTGAGCCATTTTTCGCTTTCGCGCCCCGTTGAACGTTTTTAACGTCCGTTTTGATAAATAATATTCCTAAGAATCTTAATCGGCCTGCCATTCCCGGTGTTGATTAATAAACTTTGCAGGTATGATGAGGCGCTTCTGCGCTCTTGCGCCGCGCTTTTCCAATCAAGCGACGATTTAATTTCCAGCGAAGGACGGTGATATGCAACCTTTGAGCGGCCCGGGCATGCCGGTTGGCGACAACAGAACACAGCCTCAGGGTCAGACCGTTCCTGCTCAACCGGGTGGCGAACTGCCGTTAACCCCGGCGCAGCGAACCACGCTGGAGAAGCTGATCGTCAAGCTGATGGCGCTGACCCCGATAAAATCTGCGGAGATCTGGGCAAACCTGCGCCACGATCTTTCTTTGCCGCACGGCGCAGAAATCACGTCATCGCAATTTCCTCAGGCGCAGACTCTGCTTCAGGGGAAACTGACGCAGGCGCAGGATAGCCACGCCTCGCGCCAGTTGATGTTGCAGCTAACCGAGCTGTTGCCACAGGGCAATAACCGCCAGGCCGTCAGCGACTTTATCCGCCAGAATTTTGGCCATACCGTGCTGAGCCAGCTGACTCACCCGCAGCTGCAACAAGTGCTGGACTTGATCCAGACGCGCCAGATGAATATCCCGCAGCCACAACAAACTCCGGTAACCGATCGCCCTTTGCTGCCTGCCGAACACAACAACCTGCAGCAGCTGGTTACGCGTCTCAGTGCAGCCACTGGCGAAGCACCGGTCAAAGTGTGGCAGGAATTGTTTACTCTGGTGGGCGTTAAAGTCGGTGATTCTATTCCGGCGAAACACTTCCAGTTACTCAGCCAGTTTATGCAGGTTAAAGCCTCACTCAGCCAGCAGACCACGCCACCGACGCTGACCACTCTGCTGAGCGTGCTCAAACAGCCTGCCAGCACCCAGGAAATCCGTCAGCTGACCGAATATGTGGAAAACCGGTTCAATGCCACTTTGTCTACGCCGTTGACGCCGGTGCAGGTGAATGACCTGATTGGCGTATTGTTCAGCCAGCGAGTGGACCGCACACCACGCAGCGAAGAGGTGGATGACCACTTCTCCACCACGACGCGTACGGATCAGCAGCCGATCATGAATCCGTTTGTCGCGATGCTGCCACCTTCCATGCAGGCGCTCGGCGGAAAACCGCTGCTGTTTATCGCCTTTGTGGTGGTCGTGCTTCTGCTTTGGGCACTGTTTTAAACGCAGGTTCAGGCACAACCGCAGTCATCGGGGGCGAGGCTCAGGGAATAGTTTCCCCGTTCTTCGCCCGTGGCTAATGGATGATTATCGCGGATCCAAAAATCCAGCCCGCCAATCATTTCCTTCACATGAAATCCCAGCTTTGCCAGCTTGTACGCACCCTGCGTCGAGCCGTTACAGCCAATCCCGTCACAGTACGTCACGTAAACCACCTCTTTGCTCAGCGCCAACGTGCTTTCTGCCGTCATCAGTTTATGCGGAAAACTTACCGCGCCCGGCACATGCCCGCGCACATAATATTCAGCAGAACGGGTATCAATAACCACAATGCGGGTAATGCCGTTCTGCAGGTCCGCCGCCACGTCGGCCGCATCGGTATAAAAGCTCAGTTTCGATTGCAGATACGCGGCGCTGACCTCCGGTGACGGCGGTGCGAAAGCCAGAACATAAGATGAGTGAGACATAACTTCTCCTGTGAAATTTTCTCTGTTGAAAGCCGTTCCATCATCGCTGTTTTTGGTCTTATTATTGATACCAATTCTTCGCTAATGATGAGACCCATTATGCCCGGTCCGGCTCAGCCCTCTGCGTTAATTACGCTGTTCGAAAATACAGGTGCGCAGGAAGGCGCAGCGACCACCGGCCTGCGTGACCGGCTGTGTGCGGCATTGCGCAAAGCAATTAACACCGGCGCGCTGACTGCCGGGCAAAGACTGCCATCTTCGCGCATGCTGGCCGCTGATTTGAAAGTGTCGCGTATTACCGTGGAAGCGGCATATGCGCAGACTGAAGCCGAGGGCTATTTGCGACGTCATACCGGCAAGGGAACATTTGTCAGCACATCACTTTCCCTCCCCTCAGCACCGCGTAAAGGCACCACGACTCCCCCCAGCCTCTCAAGACTGTCCGTACGCGGGCAAAAAATTGTCGCGACCGGCGGATGTCGTGATCCACAGTTTCCCGTGGCTTTCGCAGCGGGATCACCGGATCTGCGTGCCTTCCCGCTAAAAACGTGGAAACAGCTGACGGCCAGAGAGCTGCGCATTCACGGCGAGCACCTGCTGGGATATGGTGATCCGCAAGGCTATTTACCTTTGCGTGAAGCTATCGCCAGTTATCTGCAACAGTCCCGTGGTGTCGTGTGCTCCGCCGCGCAAATCATGATCACCACCAGCTCGCAGCAGGCGCTGCAACTACTGGCGATGCTGCTTATCGACCCTGCTGATAAGGTCTGGCTGGAACAGCCCGGCTATCTGGGCGCGCGCAACGCTTTTGCCAGCGCCGGTGCAGATATTTGCGCTATCCCGGTCGACTGCGAAGGAGTTAACCCGACGCCGGATTTCCCCGCACCTCGTCTGATGTATCTGACGCCTTCACATCATTATCCGACCGGCGTCAGCCTGAGTTTACCGCGCCGCCTGTATCTGCTCGATTATGCAAAACGCCACGGCAGCTGGATCATCGAGGACGATTACGATAGCGAACTGCATTATGACGGCAGACCTCTTCCGGCGATGCAGGGGCTGGATAAACATCAGCAGGTAATCTATCTCGGCACCTTTTCGAAAGTCCTGTTTCCGTCACTGCGTCTGGCTTATGCCGTTTTACCCCCCGCATTGGTTGCGCCGATGGTTACGTTGCGCACCGTCAGCGACGGGCACTCTTCTCAGCTGATGCAGGCAGTGACCGCTGAATTCATGCATGCCGGGCATTTCGCCGCTCACCTGCGCTTTTCCCGTCAGCTGTATCACAGCCGTCGCGACCATCTGTTGCACCAGATTAAGCAAAAAATTAGCTGGCTGACCCCGCAGGTTGCCGCCGGTGGTTTGCAGCTCGCGGCTCACTTACCCGCCGGGCAGGAAGCCTATTTAAGCGCGCTGGCAGCACAGGCCGGGGTGGAAACGCCGCGCCTGTCGCCGTTATTTTTCACTGCGGCAGGCGCAACCAGTCAGCATCAGGACGGCTGGATGTTAGGCTTTTCCGCCCTGACTCCAACGGAAATCACCGCCGCCGTCAACCGGTTGGCGTCTCTTAACGTGCAGGCTACTTCACCACCAGGGGTAACAGAAACCAGCCTGCCAGCCCGCTGAACAGCAGGAACGGGAATGAATAGGCGTGGAATTTGAGCCAGATCTTTTTGTCATTTGCCATGCGCAGAGCAATCAGGTTAGCAAGCGAACCAATCGCCAGCCCGAAGCCACCAGCATTCACGGCGTAGGCCAGCAGCGCGCCCGAAGGCAAATAGTTGATCATCAGGATGGTTGCGGGCACGTTACTGATCACCTGGGAAAGCCCGATGCTGAGCAGGTAATGTCCGTAATCGGGCAGACCGGCAATATGCGCAAAGGCAGGTTGCAATATATCCAGTCCGACAATCAGTCGCACATCGATAAACATCACGATGAAGACCAAAATCAGCGGCCAGTCGATGCGCAGCAGCACCTGCCGTGCCAGCCAGATAAAGCACAGAATGACCGCCAGTAAGCCGTAGATCGCCAGCCCCAGATCCACACAGGCAATGAACGCTACATACAGCAGCACGGAGCTGAACAGCAGACGTTTCTGGAAGGGATAACCTTCGTTACTCTCCAGCTTTTTAAGGCTGTGAGATGGAAAACAGAACCAGGTAACCAGCAGCAATGCGGCCAGCGTAATTATCGCCAGCGGTGCCATCTGAGCAATAAATTGCAGGAACGACAGACCGGATTTATTCCATAACAGAATATTTTGCGGATTACCGATGGGCGTCAGCAGAGATCCGGCATTTACCGCCAGCGCTTCAAAAATGATGAGCCGGGTGACCGGCAGCGACGTCAGTTTTTTCAGCGTAATGGTCAGCGGGATAACGATAAACAACGCCACATCATTGGTCATAAAAGTGGAAAGCACCGCCGCCGCCATCACCAGAAACAGCGCCAGCCAACGTTCGTTATCGATGGCGTTAATCATCTTACGGCCAACAAAATCGAAATAGCCGCTGACTTCCACACCCTTGGTCAGCATCAGCAAACCTAACAGTGTAACGATGGTGTCCCAGTCAACAAACTGCGGGAACTGGACAATTTTGGCAGGCTGAAAGCAGGTCAGCACAATGCCAAGCAGCACTAAAAGATGCAAAAAACGATCGCGTAAGAAAGGTTTAAGTAATGTGCCCATGACTGTTTTGAACATAAGTTTTCTGCATTAATAAGCCGGTTATCTGATGCGCTGACGTTACCCGAAGAAATTTCCCTCTGCCACTGCAATTACTCACTTCCCGCGATATCACGCAAAAAAACGAGGCTCATACAGAGCCCCGTCAGCGGATTGCGAGATGTGCCGCAACCCTTTCATTTGCCCTCTCTATCATCTTGCAAACCGCAAAACGGGGAGGCAGACTCGCCGCTAGTTTTTCAGGACCCAGATGTGATACTGCCCGTCCTTAAACTCTGCGCCTTCGAGCTCTTTTTCGAAGCCGGGGAATTTCTCGCCCCACTGCGCAATGCTGCGAATATAGCTGAGCCACGGATCGTTTTTGGCGCCAAAGCTTTCGCCAGGCATGACGATAGGAATGCCCGGTGGATAAGGGATCACGCCCACCGCAGAGACCCGCCCGGCCAGCTTGTCCAGCGTCAGGTGTTCACAGCGTCCGGCCATGTGATCCTGAAACGCGGCGCGCGGCAGCTTGACCGGCGTCGGGATTTTGCCAAAGGCCTCGGACTGGAGTTTATCCATCTGGCTGGTTTTCATGTAGGCGAACATTTCGTCGCAGAGATCCTTCAGCCCCATACCGGCATAGCGCGCAGCGTTAGAGGAAGCCAGATCTGGCAGGCACAGCGTCAGCGGGCTGTTGTCATCGTAATGCTGTTTAAATTCCAGCAGCACGTTGATGAGCGTCCCCCACTTACCCTTGGTGACGCCGACCGAGAACAGGCACAGCACCATGAAATCGGTAGTGCGAGAAGGTACGATCCCATGCTGAGAAAGGAACGCGGTGACCATCGCCGCCGGGATGCCGTTTTCCAGCATTTTACCGTCATCCCCCATACCCGGTGCCAGAATACCGGCTTTGATGGGGTCGAGCATGCACCAGTCATCGTCGAGCTGGTCGAAACCATGCCAGCTTTCCCCCGGCCTGAGCACCCAGCAGCTCGGGTCGGTGGTGAGTTGTTCTTTGGAGGCATTAATGAACGGAATTTTTTTACCGGTTTTGACATCCACAACATCCGGCGCATTCCACGGCGAAAAGAACCATTCTCCCTGAGCGGAAAACGCCGCATGCACTTTGGCGAGCGCCATGCGGAAATCCACCGCTTCGTTGATGACTTCCTGCGTCAGTGATTCGCCCTGCTTGCCGTCCATCATCGCCGCGCCCACTTCATTGGCGGCAATAATGGCATACAGCGGCGAGGTCGTTGCCTGCAACATGTAGGACTCGTTGAAGCGGGAATGCTCCACGGGTTTTTTACCGTTGCGGATGTGAATGTAAGATGCCTGGGAGAGCGCGGCCAGCAGCTTGTGCGTGGAATGCGTGGCAAAAACGGTCGGGCCTTCAGGATCATGATCCGCCGGATTGCCGCGCATGGCATAACGGTCGCGGTAGAACGGGTTGAAACGCGCGTAGGCGTACCAGGCTTCATCAAAGTGAATATTATCAACGCTTTTCGCCAGCAAATCCTGCGCCTGTTTCGCGTTGTAGCACATGCCGTCGTAGGTACAGTTGGTAACCACGGCGTAAATAGGTTTCGAATCGGTGGCGAGTTTTTTCAGCGGATGTTCGTCGATCTTCTGCTGAATGGACTCGGCCATAAACTGTGATTTAGGGATCGGACCGATGATGCCAAAACGGTTGCGCGTCGGAATGAAGAAGACAGGAATGCCGCCTGTCATCACCAGCCCCTGTTCGATCGATTTATGGCAATTACGGTCGCACAGCGCGAACTGACCGTCGCCGACGACCGCCGTCATGATTGCGCGGTTGGAGCCGGAGGTGCCATTAAGCACCGAATAACTTTGGTGTGAGCCGAAGACCCGTGCAGCATAAGTTTCGGACTCTTTAATGGGTCCGCTGTGATCGAGCAATGAGCCCAGCGCACCACGCTCAATGCCGGTATCGGTACGAAAGAGATTTTCACCGAAGAAATCGAGAAACTCGCGCCCCACCGCCGTTTTGGTGAACGCAACGCCGCCCTGATGTCCTGGTGCAGCCCATGAATATTCCGGTGAATATTTGGTGTAGTTAAACAGTGCCTTGGTGAACGGCGGCAGCAGCTGATCGTAGTATTTGTCGATCAGTGCGACAGAGCGTGCGGCGATAAACTCGGCGGTATCTTCATGCATCCACACGAATTCGTTGACCATCTTCATAGTGTCCAGCGTCAACGTGTCGATACAGGAGTGCTCTGCCATCAGCAGCACGGGCACGCCTTTATTTCGACGGCGGATCTCCTTTAGCAGCGCAAATGCCTGACTGTGCGAGGCGTCGTCGTTGCCACCGGAAGTCCAGTCGACAAACACGCAGCAGATGGATGCATCTGAGGTGATAGTTGCAATGCCGTCTTCGAAGGTGACCGCCGGGATCACTGTCAGGTTAGTGTCTTCCAGCGCTTCGATAAGCTCCCGCACGGCGCGCCCGTTGGCGGTGTTTACATCCGTAATATTGCTGTCAACAACCAGCACTTTACGTTTTTTATGGCGACTTAAATCGATCATAACCTTTCCTTTTCGTCTTGAATTTAAAAATCCGGGAGTTAAAAAACGGTCAGTCCAGTTCAAGCGGTTTACCCAACGGGTACGGGTTTTTATGACGACGGTTATAGTTGAAACTGTACATGGCGGTAATCACCATCAGCGCGATAAATGACCACATCACCTCTTCCGCGCCGGAGCCGACCACAGCCCAGATGCAGTACACAAAGGCAATCAGCACGATGAAACTGTACATCCCGGTACGATTGCCCAGGTGCCCATGCCCGACCAGCAGTAATGCGGCGCAGGTATAGAGGTACGGCACTAAGGTGAAAATGACCGAGACCGAAGAGACCAGCGCGAACTGCGCCGTGGCGTCGGGAGATATGGTGGAAATCTGGAAGATGGTCATCAGGATACCGAGCACGATAAGTCCTTTCACCGGCACGCCCTCCTTGTTGACCTTGGCAAATATTGGCGGAAATAATCCGTCATCGGCTGCTGCTTTCGCCGTCTGGCTGGCCAGTAACGTCCAGCCGCCGAGTGATCCCAGACAACCGGCCGCCGCGCAGAAGGTGACTATCGCCCCTGCCGTATCGCCCATCGCCATTCGTGCAGCATCACCGAACGGCGAAGTGGAAAGACGAAGCGCCGCATTGGGGATCATTCCCATGATGGCGGTGGTTGAAAGCACATAACAGATGGCAGCGATCAGCACGCCGCCAATAGTGGCAATAGGCACGTTCCGTTTCGGGTTCTTCACCACCGCAGCAGCGACCGAGGCGCTCTCTACGCCGATAAACGACCACAGCGTTACGCTCAGCGTGCTTTGAATAGCACCGAAGGTGCTTTTCCCACTGACGTTCCAGGCCTCCATGTAGGTATCACTTTTGAACCAGAACCAGCCAAAAATGGCAATCGCCAGTATTGGGATCAGCGCCAGCACCGTCGCGACGGCCTGAACGCGGGTGATCATCTTCGCCCCGACAATGTTCAGGATGACGAATAACCACAACACCGCGACGCAGGTGAAGGTCAGTACCAGAGGTTCTTTTAAAATCGGGAAGAAATAACTGAGATAGCCGACGCCGATCACCACCATCGCGATATTACCGACCCAGCAGGCCAGCCAGTAAAGCAGGTTGGTTTGATAGCCGAGATACGGGCCAAACGCTCTTCGTGCGTAGGCATACGAACCACCGGCACTGTCATCAAGAGAGGACATTTTGGCGTACACCATCGACAGCGCCAGCGCGCCAATAATGGTCACCAGCCAGCCGTAGATCGCTACCCCGCCGGTGGAGGCCAGGTTTGCCGGTAAGAGGAAAACTCCCGAGCCCATAATATTCCCGGACACCATCAGCGTGACCGGAATTAACCCTACTTTATGATCGTCTGATTCAATAGCCATAAACTAACCCCTACAAAAAGTAATGCATTAATTTTCAAAGGAAATATTGAATAAATCAAAGACAGACTTAGGACTAATCTGATGCAAAGATAAGACTAGTAGAGTTTTATAGTGGGCGTGATAAATCGCGAGATAACTTAAAAAAATGGTTAATCATCACAAACATAAAAAGTCTGTTTATCAGGTTGATAAATGAAATTGTGAATGTGAGATTCAGCACAAGGACAGTAAAACCGGCAGCGCGGCGCATTCGCACCACCGGTCAGGGCGTTAAAATCTTAGTCTGACGTTCGGGCAGTCTGCACAGCGCGTTCTGAACGAGCCCAGCGGACGAAATCAATCAGCATAAAAATGACCAGACTGACGCCCATTACCGGCAAAGAAATTGCCAGCCCCAGCGCTATCAAAAATATCGGGCATTGCAGAGTGAAAGGGGCTGATTTCCAAGTCTTCATCAGCGTTATCACCGGATTCACCCCGTCAGTGTTAACGCTTCTGCGCAACCACCACAGGCGATATCCCCAGGCAATCATCACGCACAGACCGATGCCAAACACCGCCAGAATCACCTGATTCCACAAACCAAATAAAATCCCCATGTGGGCGTCGACGCCCCAACGAGTGAGTTTAGCCAGCAGAGGGAAATCAGCAAAATAGACGTGATCGACAATCCGCATTGTTGCCGGATCGACCGACACCGCATCGACCTGCGTCGGCCAGCTGCGATCCACTTCGGTCACCGTCCAGGCTTTATCGGGCATATAGGCCGGGCGAATTTCGATTTTGTTCGCCTCAATCCCCGATGCCCGTGCGGCCGCAACGACCGTATCAAAAGTGTGCGCCATGACCGGCACCGCTTTCGGTTGCTCGTGCATCGCATGCGTGGACATATCCATGCCCGGCATATCAGGCATGTCGGCCATTGCAGCGTGATGTTCTGCGTGTTCGTCCGCAGGCGCCGCCGCCACTTGCGCATCCAGATTGGTGTTCACCGCAGGGGTCAGCCAGCCCATATAGGCGCGCAGCACGCCAATGTTGTCCCCTGCCCACTGTGACCACGTCAGACCGGTGGCGGAGAAGAACAACAGCCCGGCCATCAGCGCCAGTCCGATGGTGCTGTGCCAGCGGCGACTGCGATGCTGTTTTTCGGTTTTCTCGCTGAGCTTACGCGGCATGCGAGTTTTCCGGCGCCCGGTAAGCCACAGGATCACGCCCCCCAGCGCGGCAACCCACAGCCAGGATGCGGCCAGTTCGCTGTAAATCCGCCCCGCGTCGCCCAGCAGCAGGCCACGATGTAAATCATCCAGCCACGTACGAAACGGCAAAATACCGCTGGTGCCGTACACCGTCATATCCCCTTTCACTGCCAGCGTGGCAGGGTCGATAAAGATAGCGCGGCTTTTTGATGCGCCTAATAGCGGATTGGAAAACATTACCCGCGTTGTATCGCCCGTATGAGGTGCGGGGCGAACGGCATAAATCTTTGGATTTGTGCCCGCGGCGTTTACGGCAGCATCAATCTGGCGTGACAACGGCTGCGCCTGGCCTTTCGACGATGTGAACAGGGCATCGGCGTACAGATAATTTTCAAACTGTGGCGTAAGGACGTACAACGTGCCGGTCAGCGCGGCGATAAAAATAAACGGACCGACAAACAGGCCAATATAAAAGTGAATGCGCTTAAGCAGCGCAAGGGATGCGGCTTTGACCGTCATTTTGTGAGAAACAGCAGGCTGGCTCATTATTCAAATTTCCTGAATTTTCCATAGCATATGCATAACGGCTACGCGGGCTAGGCGCCGTTATGACGATAATTTTTTTAAGAGAAAAGTGACTTCAGGAGATGACAGGCGGCGCGCGGGGCTGGGAATCGGTATAGAACTGTGACGGGATATGACGTTGAATGATCGAACGCGCAGGTGCGCGGGCGGAGAAACCCGGCCACCACAGCATCGGCATGGCCTGCAAATCGAGCATCGGCAAATGCACCAGCAACACGCAATAACCGCAGGCGGCATCGCTCATGTCACCGAACATCATCATTTTAGCGATGTCCTGCGGTACCGACTGGCAGGTTGGCTTCTGGCAATGTGCCGCAGAGGCGTCGTGGTCTGACATATCCATGTCAGCCATTTCACCCTCAGGCATGTCCATATCGGACATTACCATGCCGGACATCATCACATGCTGCGCACCCTCCGCCACCAGTGATTTTGAAACCACCGGTGCAATAAACAACATCAGTATCGCCAGGATCCCAAGCCATGCCGGGAAGCGCAGATGCCGATGATTGATTTGTCGCAGTGAGAGCATCATGTCAACAAAATGAGAGGAAAAAGTGGCTAAATTGTACCTGAATCGTTGAAATATGACAGAAACTACAAATCACAAATATAAAAAAACCCGCTAAAAAGCGGGTTTTTTTATCACATTGAGCGACGCGAATTATTTATCGTTTTTCAGCTTACGCATGACCAGCGTGGCGTTAGTACCGCCGAAGCCGAAGCTGTTGGACATTACTGTCGTCAGCTCGCGCTGTGTCGGTTTGGTGATGATATCCATCCCTTCTGCTTTCGCATCGAGTTCTTCGATGTTGATGCTTGGTGCGATGAAGCCGTACTCAGCCATCAGCAGGGTGTAGATCGCTTCCTGAACGCCTGCGGCACCCAGAGAGTGACCGGTCATGGCTTTGGTAGAAGACAGCGCCGGAGTTTTATCACCGAACACTTCACGGATAGCACCCAGCTCTTTAACGTCACCGACCGGAGTAGAAGTCCCGTGCACGTTAACGTAGTCGATTGGAGTATCCACACCGTTCATTGCCATTTTCATGCAACGCACTGCGCCTTCACCCGATGGAGCCACCATGTCAGCGCCGTCAGACGTTGCGCCGTAGCCAACGATTTCAGCGTAGATGCGCGCGCCACGTGCCAGAGCGTGTTCCAGCTCTTCAACAACCACCATACCGCCACCACCAGCGATGACGAAGCCGTCACGTTCCTGATCGTAAGTACGGGACGCTTTTTCTGGGGTTTCGTTGTACTTGGTAGACAACGCGCCCATAGCATCGAATTCACAAGCCATTTCCCAACACAGTTCTTCGCCGCCGCCAGCAAAGACCACGTCCTGTTTGCCCAGCTGAATCATTTCTACCGCGTTACCGATGCAGTGAGCAGAAGTAGCGCAGGCAGAGCTGATGGAATAGTTAACACCGCGAATTTTGAACGGCGTTGCCAGACAGGCAGAGACACCGGACGCCATCGCTTTGGTCACCATGTATGGGCCAACGCCTTTCAGGCCTTTAGCACGCATACCGTCGGAACCCGCAACCTGGTTGCGCGGTGAACCGCCACCGGAACCGGCGATCAGGCCAGTACGGTCGTTGGAAACCATTTCAGGGGTCAGACCGGAATCTTCAATCGCCTGTTCCATGGAAAGATAAGCGTAGATCGAGGCATCACTCATGAAACGCACAATCTTACGATCGATAAGCCCTTTGGTGTCTAATTTGACATCACCCCAGACGTGACTACGCATGCCGGCATCTTTCAGCTCTTGCGAGAAGGTGATCCCAGAGCGACCCTCTTGCAGAGATGCAAGAACTTCCTGCTTATTGTTACCGATGCTCGAGATGATACCCAGGCCAGTAATCACTGCACGTTTCATTTAATACCTCTTGTACTATTAATAACTATTCGGGATTTCGTCACGCACTCTAGCGTACAGTTGTACGCCGAACAAGTCCGATCAGCAATTCGTTGTGTAAATCGTGGTAAATTTGCGCAGGGTCAAACGCAGGCGTAAACTCCGGCATCGCCTTGAACTGAGAGAGTTTCACGTGAGCCATAACCCGATCACACCCGCTGAATTAAGCTGGAACGAACAGGGTACACCTGTTTCCCGACATTTTGATGACGTCTACTTTTCCAACCAGGACGGCTTACTGGAAACGCGTCATGTCTTCCTGAATGGCAACCATTTCCCGGCCCGTTTTGCCGACCACCCTCGCCCGCTTTGCATCATTGCGGAAACCGGTTTTGGTACCGGACTGAATTTCCTGACGTTGTGGCAGACCTTCGAGAGGTTCCACAATGAGAACCCCGACGCCATCCTGCAACGGCTGCATTTCATCAGCTATGAAAAATTTCCGCTGTCTGCGCAAGATCTCGCCGCTGCCCATGCGCAGTGGCCGGAGCTGGCCTCCTGGTCCGCCGAGCTTTGCGAGCAATGGCCGATGCCCTTTGCCGGTTGCCATCGCCTGCTTTTAGCTGACGGGCGCATTACGCTCGACCTGTGGTTTGGCGACGTGACTACCCTGCTTCCGGCATGTGACACCAGTATGAATCAGCAGGTGGATGCCTGGTTCCTCGACGGTTTTGCGCCGTCGAAAAATCCGGACATGTGGACACCCGATCTTTTCAATGCCATGGCGAAAATGACCCGCCCGCAAGGCACCTTTGCGACCTTCACCGTGGCCGGCGTCGTCCGTCGCGGCTTGCAGGATGCCGGTTTTGAGATCGAAAAAGTGCCTGGCTTCGGTGAAAAGCGCCATATGTTATCCGGCGTTTTACCTTCAAAAATTGATGTTCCTCATCCTGCCCCCTGGTATTTTCGCCCGGCGGCACAAAATGCAACAGAGTTTGCAATTTTAGGCGGCGGCGTGGCAAGTGCGGTATTGGCGCTGGCGCTATTACGCCGTGGCTATGCGGTGACGCTGTACTGTGCCGATGAAAAACCGGCGCTCGGCGCGTCGGGCAACCGTCAGGGCGCGGTGTATCCGCTGCTCAACGGACGCGGTGATACGCTGGAGCGTTTTTTCGCTCATGCCTTCACCTTCGCCCGCCGCCAGTATGCGCAACTGGAAAAACAAGGTGTGCCTTTTGATCATCAGTGGTCTGGCGTGACACAGTTGGGTTACGACGAAAAGAGTCAGGGGAAGATCGACGGGATCGTGAACGGCGGCTGGCCTGAAGGTCTGGCGGCGGCGCTGACAGAAGAACAAGCGGAAGCCTTGTGCGGCGTGCCCTGTGGCAGCGGCGGCGTCACGTATCCGCTCGGGGCATGGCTGTGTCCGGCAGAGCTGACGGCGTCGCTGATTACCCTTGCGCAAACGCAGGGTTTAACCGTGCATTACCGCCAGCGGGTGACGAACTTACGTCAGGTTACCGGTTCACAATGGACGCTGACCTTCGCCGACGGCCACGAGGCCGTTCATCAGGCCATCGTGCTGGCAAACGGCGCGGACATCACGGATTTCGCCCAAAGCGAGAAGCTGCCGGTTTATGCGGTCAGCGGTCAGGTTTCGCATATTCCGACCACGCCTGAACTGAGCAAACTCAAACAAGTGTTGTGTTATGACGGCTATCTGACCCCGGTGAGTCCGCTCAATCAGCATCACTGCATCGGCGCCAGCTACCATCGTGCGGATAAATGTACCGATTACCGTGACGACGATCAGCAGCAAAATCGTCAGCGCCTGATCGATTGCCTGCCCAAGCAACAGTGGCCGCAAGACGTTGACGTCAGCGGTGGCGAAGCGCGTAACGGCGTGCGCTGCGCGACCCGCGATCACCTGCCGATGATCGGTTCAGTTTCTGATTACGATGCACTGCTGAAAAGCTACAAGGCATTGGATCTCGACGTGAAACGTCATCGGCCAGTCGCGCCTGCGCCAGTGCATGAGAATCTGTTTCTGTTTGGCGCCCTCGGCTCGCGCGGCCTGAGCTCCGCTCCGCTGGGCGCGGAAATTCTGGCCGCGCAGATTGCCGGTGAGCCGTTACCGCTGGACAGCGAAACGCTGGCGGCACTGAACCCGAACCGTATGTGGGTGAGAAAATTACTGAAAGGCCGCCCGGTCGAATCGCATTGATTCAGAATCGTCAGGCAATAAAAAGCGCAGCCGGATAAACCGTAACTGCGCTTTTTTTTACTAAAGAGATTACTGAGGAAGGGATGCCTGATAGAGATTTTCCCACATGCCCTGCACCAGCGCCTGATCGCGTGGGGATAATTCACCGGCGCGGATAGCTTTATCCAGACCTTCCTGAACGAGAATTTTCAACGCTTCAGGGGTGTGCTCACCGTTCTCTTCCGCTTCTGCGACAGCAACAGTCAGATGACCACGCAGATAGCCGCTGGCAAACAGTTCGTCGTCGCTGGCGCTTTCGACCATGTCGTCAATCAGCGTTAAAATCCGCGTTTCAAATTCTGCGATCATTACTCTTCCTCTCGTATCCGGAACTCAGTTTTTTATTACAGCGGCTGCAACGCAGGGAAGTCTGCAGGCGTCAAAGGGGCGGTATTGTAAAACGATTGTAACGCTTTAATAAAGCGCAAAGGTCTTGGGGGAATACCCTGCTCCAGCATGCGCAGCACTTCTTCGCGCACTTTGTTCTGGAATCCGACACGGTCTGGCTCACAATCGCCGCTCAGGTTGTCACAGCTGACGTTGAAAGCAAATCCCGCCGCCGCACAGAACAGCCACTCATAAGACTGCGGTTTGATTTCCACTTTCTCGAACTCGCTTTGCGTCTGGGCATCGCGACCGTCCGGACAATACCAGTAACCGAAATCCACCTGTTTATGCCGTTCGGCACCGGCGACGCACCAGTGGGAGATTTCATGCATTCCGCTGGCGTAATAACCGTGGGCAAACACGATACGGTTAAACGGCACAACTTCGTCCGCCGGCAGGTAGATCGGCTCGTCGTCGCCTTTGATCAGGCGCACGTTGAATTCCTCAAAGAAACAGGAATCAAAAATGTCGATCAATTGATGGTAGTTATGTGTTGCGGTCGAATCAGACATATTTGCTGTGAAACTCTGTAAGTAAGATCAGGGGCGACAATATAACCCTGTTTAATCGCGCGTTTTTATGACCTCGGGCAAGCCGGGGAACGATATCCGGCTTGCCTGAAAGATTATAAATGCAGGCTCAGCCAGTGGTGGATATCTGCTCCGTGATTGTCATAAATCAGCTTGCAGCTCATCACCACAGACACGACCACCACCATCGGGCGGATCATCCTCTGGCCTTTACTCAGCACCATCCGCGCTCCGAGTCTCGCTCCGATAAACTGCCCGGTCATCATCACGAAACCCAATCCCCACACCACTTTTCCGCCGAGGATAAAGAACAGCAGGCCGCCGAAGTTGGAGGTAAAGTTCAGGACTTTAGCGTGTGCCGTGGCTTTTGCGAGGTTAAACCCGCATAAGGTCACAAAGCCTAAAGCATAGAAGGAACCTGCGCCGGGGCCAAAAAAGCCGTCATAAAATCCGACGCAACCTCCGCCGACCAGCGCATACGGCAAGGCTGACAGCCGACGCTGACGATCGCTTTCGCCAAGTTTTGGCGTCAGCAGGAAATACAGCCCGATGCAGATGATCAGCAGCGGCAAGACCTGTCGCAGCATATCCGCCTGCAACCGCTGAATTAAAATCGCGCCCAGCACCGCCCCCACAAAGGTACAGGCGATATTGAGCTTCTGATCGTTAAGATTGACCACGCCGCGCCGCACAAAGTACAGGCTGGCGGAGAACGAACCGCCCACAGCCGAGAGCTTGTTGGTGGCGATCGCCTGCGCCGGAGAAACCCCGGCGGCCAGCAGCGCTGGCAGGCTGATAAGGCCACCGCCGCCTGCGATTGAATCAATAAATCCCGCCACGACAGCCACTAAAAACAGAACGCCTACTACCCAGGGGGCAACAATCAACCAGTCCATTTTTCTATCAGTCCCGCTTTACGTGGCGAAGAATTATTGAAGTATTCATGCGTGATTAAAGAACGTGCTTGTCCAGCAGCGCCTGACAGGTCGGCGGCAACGGAGGTGGCTCGCTTTTGACTGACCCGCTACCCGGTTTCGGCGGCAGGAACCAGCTTTGCAGCTCAGCACCACAGCCATCGCCCGGCGGAGGCGGCGCCTGATTTTCACATTCCAGACTCCCGACCGGACAGCTCAGACGAACATGCATGTGGGCACGATGACCAAACCATGGACGCACTTTATGCAGCCATTCGCGGTCGGTTCCTGCGTCCAGACAAAGTTGTTGCTTGATAGCCGGATTAACGAAAATCCTCACCACTTCTTTATCCTGTGCGGCCATTTTAATCAGCGTTTCAATGCGCGGCTGCCACTGGCCCGGCACGACGTTTTTACCATTAGCGCTGACCAGATCAATAGGCTGCGGTTTGAGCAGCATTTGCTCGCTCCAGCGCTGACGCGGCAGTTGCAGCCAGATATCCACATCCAGCCCGGACTGATGGCTGGCGTGACCACTGCTAAAGCGTCCGCCGGCAGGCATCGCCATATCACCGACTAGCATGGTGCCCAGCCCTTTTTCACGCGCCTGCGTACCAAGACGGGTAATAAAGGCCAGCAAATCCGGCTGACCGAAATAACGGCGCTGATCGGTACGCATCACCTGATAATCAGGTGAATTGAGCGGCAGCGGCTGTGCGCCAATCTGACAGCCGTTGGCATAGCCACCCACGGCTTGTGGGGTACCGGAAATCGGTTGAGTAATTTTCTGCCACGGCGTTGCCGCCATAGCGGGTGCGCAGAGCGCAAGCGCCAGAAGACTGGCGCAGGCCGCTTTCAATGCAGGGATTTCGCGTAAGGATTTCATCAAAGGCTTACCAGCGTGGCACGGTAGAATGGACGTCGCCGTTCTGAGCGCGCTGTCGCAGTAAATGATCCATCAGCACAATTGCCATCATCGCTTCGGCAATCGGCACCGCACGGATACCGACGCAAGGATCGTGACGGCCTTTGGTGATCATCTCTACCTGTTCGCCTTCACGGTTGATGGTGCGCCCCGGTACGGTGATGCTGGAAGTCGGCTTCAGCGCCAGATGCGCGATCACCGGCTGGCCGCTGCTGATCCCCCCGAGGATCCCGCCTGCGTGGTTACTATCAAAACCGTTTGGTGTGATTTCGTCACGATTCTCGCTGCCGCGTTTGGCGACAACCGCAAAACCGTCACCGATTTCCACGCCTTTCACCGCATTGATGCTCATCAGCGCATGCGCCAGATCGGCATCCAGACGGTCAAAGACGGGTTCACCAAGGCCGACCGGTACGTGATCCGCCACGACGGTGATTTTGGCACCAATCGAATCGCCTTCTTTTTTCAGCGCTCGCATCAGTTCATCCAGCGCTTCCAGCTTACTTTCATCCGGGCAGAAGAACGGGTTGGTTTCGACCAGGTCCCAGTCTTTAAGCTCGCAGGTGATATCGCCCATCTGGGACATATAACCGCGTACTTTAACGCCGAATCTTTCCAGCAGATATTTTTTGGCCACGGCGCCTGCGGCTACACGCATCGCTGTTTCGCGGGCTGACGAACGGCCACCGCCGCGATAATCACGCACGCCGTATTTCTGTTCGTAAGTGTAATCCGCGTGCCCCGGACGGAACACGTCTTTGATAGCACTGTAATCCTGCGAGCGCTGATCGGTATTCTGGATGATCAGACCAATGCTGGTGCCGGTGGTCACGCCTTCGAACACGCCTGACAAGATCTTCACTTCGTCGGCTTCACGGCGCTGCGTGGTGTAGCGCGAGGTCCCCGGACGGCGACGGTCGAGATCGTGTTGCAGGTCTGCTTCGGTCAGCGCAATACCCGGCGGCACGCCGTCAATAATACAGCCCAGTGCCACACCGTGGGATTCGCCAAACGTGGTGACGCGGAAAAACTGCCCAATACTGTTCCCTGCCATCACGGCTCCTTAACCATTATGTTGATGTTTTATTCTGGAATGGCCGGTGATATATCGGCCATGAAATAGTTATACCCTTAATCATTCGCGTTGCAGAAAGGCGGCACATTCATGAATCCCCGGCAGCATGGCCGAACCATTTAACCGGGGTGAATGAACGCAACCAACGCATCTGCAGCGTGAAGTATGACGGGTATTTTAGTCGCGGTAGCCGGTGAAGTACTCGGCACATTCCACAAGCTGCTGTTTGGTCAACATAAAGACACCGTCACCGCCGTTTTCAAACTCCAGCCAGGTGAACGGGATCTCAGGATATTGTTCCATCAGATGTACCATGCTGTTGCCCACTTCACAAATCAGCACGCCGTCGTCGGTCAGATAATCCGGCGCACAGGCCAGAATGCGCCGGGTCAGTTTCAGACCGTCTGTGCCGGAAGCCAGACCGAGCACCGGTTCGTGGCGATATTCCTGCGGCAAATCAGACATGTCTTCTTCATCCACATACGGCGGATTGGTGACGATCAGGTCGTATTGCAGCGGCGGCAGTTCGCGGAACAAGTCGGAGCGGATTGGCGTAACCCAGTTCTCGATCCCGTGCGTGTCGATATTGCGCTCAGCCACGGCCAGCGCATCCGCAGAGATGTCGACGGCGTCGACTTCGGTTTCAGGGAACGCGTAGGCACAGGCAATCGCAATACAGCCGCTGCCGGTACACATGTCGAGAATATGCTCAGGCTGATTGTGCAGAATGCCGGAGAAACGGTTGGTGATCAGTTCACCGATCGGTGAACGCGGCACCAGCACACGTTCATCGACGTAAAACTCCATGTCGCAGAACCAGGCTTTATTGGTCAGATAAGCCACCGGCACGCGCTCGTTGACGCGGCGGATCACGCGCTCAACGATGCGGTGACGCTCGCTGGAGGTCAGGCGCGCCGTGTGCATATCTTCGGGAATATCCAGCGGCAAAAACACGCTTGGTAACACCAACTGCACTGCTTCGTCCCACGGGTTATCGGTGCCGTGACCGTAATAGACATTGGCCGCGTTCAGGCGGCTGACGGTCCAGCGCAGCATATCCTGAATGGTATGCAGTTCACTGACAGCTTCGTCGACGAAAATTTTGTCCAATTTTATTCTCCAGGCAATGCACGGGTTTTTAACAGACGTTTAACCCATAATTTGCCGCATAGTTTGCCACGAAGCCCGTCACAAATCAGCAGCTAGTCAACGCACTTGCGCGATGTCTCGAAGAATTTAACCCTGAGTTTTCTTTAAACCACAGGGTCCCCGCAGGTACACTGTCCGCATTGTGCGAAAAAGACGACCAGAAGATGAAGAAAAAGCACCTGCTCAGCCCGGAAGAAGCAGCGATATTTCGCGAGGCTGTGCCGGGCGTCAAGCGCCTGAAAAATGACACTATTACTCACCGCCCGCCGCGTAAAAAAGCCATGCAACTGTCGCCTAAAAAGCTGATTCAGGAGCAGGTGGATGCGAGTTATTATTTTTCTGACGAATTCCAGCCGATGTTGCAGGAAGAAGGCCCGGTGCGCCATGTGCGGCCTGACGTCAGCCATTTTGAATTGAAAAAATTGCGCCGCGGGGATTACTCACCCGAGCTGTTTCTCGATTTGCACGGATTAACGCAACTTGAGGCCAAGCAGGAACTCGGTGCGCTGATCGCCGCCTGCCGTCGCGAACATGTGCACTGCGCCTGCGTAATGCACGGCCACGGCAAGCATGTTCTCAAGCAGCAAACCCCGCTGTGGCTGGCGCAGCATCCCGACGTCGAAGCCTTTCATCAGGCACCGAAAGAGTTCGGCGGCACCGCCTCGTTGCTGGTACTCATCGAGCTGGACGACAAAATCAGTTAACCGCCGTTTCCAAACAGCGGAAAGCAGAAAGGCACAGCGAGTACGTACGCGCTGTGCCTTTCTTTTGTTTAATCTTCCCGTCCCGGAAAAATTAAACTTTAGCCATAACCTGGCACGGACTGAACTGCCAGTCAAAGCTGCCCTGCCCGGTTTCGCCGTTCAGTTCCACACTGGCCATCGCGGAAGTGGCAAACATCGGCGGGCACATGCCCGGACACAGCTCGGCAATCAGATAACCCACCAGCGGCAGATGAGACACCACCAGCACGGCTTTCGCGCCGGTCAGCGCCAGATGTTGCAACTCGCTGGCCACCAGAGCAGGATCGCCGCCCGGCGTCAATTCTTTCAGAGTATCAATTTCAACGTTTTCAGGCAGTGACAGGTTCTGCCGCACTTTTTCAAGTGTCTGCTGCGCACGCAGGTACGGACTGACCAGAACGTGGTCAATTTTAACGCCACGGCCATTCAGCCAGGCTGCCATATGTACTGATTCGTCACATCCGCATTCGCTTAATGGGCGAACCGAGTCGCTTGCAGCTTCAAGAACCGCATCACCGTGACGCATAATTACAACTTGCATATTGCACCGCTTTTGTTAACAAAAATAGCGCTATACAGAAACGCTTTGCGTGCTGTATCACCCATTGCCCAGCATTTTTTCATCGTCGTATTAACAGTAAAAAAGCTGAAAGGCAGTACATCCACTTAACCCACCGAGCCCACATGCTTTGCATGGTAAGCATCAGCGGTCGGGCATTTTGCCTGAAAGTTCGCGTAAAGAAAACGCTGTTTTTTACACCAACCCATACCGCATGTAAATCACTGCGGCTGATTTTTAACCACTCGGGTTGTAGATCAATCGTTTGGGTTTGTTCTTGTACAAAACGGGCCTCAACTTAAAAAAGATCCCGCAGGCTTAAGTATGGCTGCAAGCAGGATCTGTTCCAGATTCTCGCGAAATTCATTACCACGCAGTGATAGAGGTCACACTACGTCGGCAATTTCCTTCGTTTCCCCTTGCGGATAGAACAGCGCGTGGCTCTCTGCGCGGCGCAACAAACCTTCGCAGGGGGTGAAATGCTCACCGTAACGCTGCGCCAGCTGCTGCAGCGTTTTCACCACGTTGGCAGCGCCCAGCGTATCGATATAGCGGAACGGGCCACCGCGAAACGGTGGGAAACCGATGCCGAACACCGCGCCCAGATCGCCATCGCGGGCGCTACGGATGACTTTTTCATCCAGACACCGCACCGCCTCGTTGAGCATCAGCATCACACAGCGCTGCGCCAGTTCCGTTTCTGATTGCTGCGCTTTTGGCGTGACGTTCAGTAAGCGATAGATGGCCGGATCGACCTGTTTTTTCTTCGCAGATCGCCCTTTCTGGCCGTAGAGATAGAAACCTTTGCCGTTTTTACGACCTTTGCGATCGTCTTTCAGCACCGCGTCAAAACCGGCGGGCGCCGCAAAGCGTTGTCCAAACGCCTCTACCAGAATCGGGCTGATTTTTGTCCCGACGTCGATCCCCACCTCATCCAGCAACTGGACAGGCCCGACCGGGAAGCCAAAATGCACCAGCGCTTTGTCAATGTGGTCGATAGGTTCCCCGGCCAGCAAACAGCGCGCCGCTTCGTTGATGTAGGGCGCTAGAACGCGGTTTACGAAGAACCCGGCGCTGTCGCCGACCACGATCGCCGTTTTACCCTGTTTCTTCGCCAGCGCCACCGTAGTGGAAATGGTCTGTGCGCTGGTGCCTGCGTGCGGGATCACTTCCACCAGCGGCATTTTATCCACCGGACTGAAATAGTGCAGACCGATGACCTGCTCCGGGCGGCTGGCCAGCCCGGCAATCTGGTGAATCGGTAAAGAAGAAGTGTTTGAGGCGAAAATGGTGCGCGGTGCGGCGTTTTTCTCGATCTCCGCCACCATACTTTGTTTGAGGGCTAAGTCTTCGAACACCGCCTCGACGACCAGATCCACCTGCGCAAAACCGCTGTAATCGGTGGTGCCGGAGATAAGCATCATCTGTCGCTGTTGTTCGTTACGGGTCAGCCTGCGGCGGCGAACTTTTTTCTCCAGCAAATCCCAGCTGTATTTCAGCGCATTGCGGATGCCTTCGTGATTGACGTCTTTAATGCGCACCGGCAGCCCGGCACGGGTCGCGGTGACGTTGGCGATCCCCCCTCCCATAAGACCGCCACCCAATATACCCACGCGACGAACCGGCAACGGTTCGGCATCCGCACCCTTTTCTTTTTTCAGTGCCGTGGAAGCGAAGAATAACCCGCGCAGCGCGGCGGATTCCGGCGTCATGACCAGTTCGCCAAATGCATTGGCTTCCGCCTGATAACCATTGCCACTGCCCTGATCCAGGCCGGTTTTTACCACATCCAAGATTTTTTCGGTGGCCGGATAATTACCGTGGGTTTTTGCACGCGTTTGCTTGCGCACAAAATGGAATAGCAAACTTTTGCCAAGCGGGCCGCCCGCCAGTCGCGCCTGCCAGGGTAACGGCGGACGCGCTTTACGGCCTTTCGCGACGCGCTCAAGTGCGGTTTGAAACAGAATAGAATAAGGTACGGCGTCATCCACCAGTCCCAGCTTTAGCGCCTGCTTCGCCCGCAAACTGCGGCCGGTCAGCATCAGCTCGAGCGCTTTCGGTGCGCCTATCAGGCGTGGAAGACGCTGAGTACCACCGGACCCCGGCAGCAGGCCAAGCTGAACTTCCGGCAGACCGAGCTGGGTTTTATCATCCAGTGAACAGATACGGGCATGACACGCCAGCGCCAGCTCAAGACCCCCGCCGAGGCAGGCACCGTGAATAGCCGCCACAACTGGCACCGGGAACGAGGCAATTTGCGACATCACCGTCTGGCCTTTCACCGCAAGCTGGCTGGCCTCTGCGGCGGTTTTGCAGCCAGCAATCATAGTAATATCAGCGCCGGCGATGAAGGAGTCGGGTTTGCCAGAAATAAGCACCAGACCTTTCAGATTCGGATATTGCTGCGCTTTATGCAAAATAGAGGAAATTTGTTCAGCAAATTCAGCCTTTAAGGTATTCACTTTTTCACCGGGAACGTCAATGGTGATAATGCCGACGTGTTCCGTCGTAAACATCAGTGAAAACGCGGAATCCGGCGTTGTGGTTGGATTTTCCATATTGTCCCTCATTGTGCCGCCTCCAGAATCATTGCCGCGCCCAGCCCACCGGCGGCACAGGCCGTCGTCAGACCGTATTTTCCGCCGCGGCGGCGCAATTCGTGCAATGTCTGGGTGATCATTCGTGCGCCGGTGGCGGCAAACGGGTGCCCGTACGCCAGCGATCCGCCCAGTACGTTAAATTTATCCCAGTCGATTTGGCCGACGGCCTCGCTGCGCCCTAGCTTTTCACGGGCAAACTGCTCACTGCCAAGCATTTTGATGTTCGCCAGCGTCTGCGCCGCAAAGGCTTCATGCATGTCGATCAAATCAAGGTCGGCAAACGTCAGCCCGGCGCGATCGAGCGCGACAGGCGTGGCATAGGCCGGGCCCAGCAACATATCTTCCCAGACGTCGATAGCGGCAAAGGCAAAACTTTTAAGGTAACCCAGCGGCTGCAACCCAAGTTCGCGGGCGCGGGATTCGCTCATCATCAGTACCGCTGCCGCACCGTCGGTCAGCGGCGTACTGGTGGCCGCCGTCACCGTGCCGTGTTTGCGATCAAACGCCGGACGAAGCCTGGCATACTGCGCGATTTCGGAATTCAGGCGAATATTGTTGTCTTTTTGCAGCGCCTCGCGGTACGGCGGGATCTGCGCGGTCATCACCTGACTGTTCAGATAGCCCTGCTCCCAGGCCTGCGCGGCCAGCGTATGCGAGCGGTGCGCCAGCTCGTCCTGCTGTTCGCGGGTAATGCCGTGACTTTTCGCCATCTGCTCGGCGGTGTCGCCCATACGCAGGCCGGTCGAATACTCTGCCACAGCAGGAGGCACTGGCATCAGGTCGCGCAGTCTGAGTTTGCTGAATAAAGACAGGCGTTGCGAGAGCGTGCGGGCTTTGCTGACGTCCACCAGCGTACGGGCGAGACGTTTGCTGACGCCAATCGGCAGCACCGAAGAGGAATCCGCGCCACCGGCAATCCCGACGCTCACGGTGCCACTGAGAATACTTTCCGCGACGTTGGCCACCGCCTGAAAGCTGGTGGCGCAGGCGCGCGAGACGCTGTAGGCATCCGTCGATACATTCATGCCGGTGCCAAGCACGATTTCGCGGGCAATGTTGGGTGCTTCCGGCATCTGTACCACCTGCCCGAACACCAGCTGGTCAATGACTTTCGGGTCGATCCCACTTTTTGCCAGCAACTCGCTGACCACCATTTTGCCCAGATCGACGGCGGGGATGCCGTGGTAGGCGGTAGCCTGTTTCGCGAATGGCGTGCGTAAACCATCGACAATCGCAATGCGATCGCCTTCACGCGTGACCAGTGGAATGACGTTGTTCATACAAGCTCCTGAGTAAAGAGGGTCTTAAGAGGTCTGACCTGATAACTCAGTTTTAACCATGTATTTACATTTGGCAAAGCGAAACCCGCCGAAGTGCGAGCAACAGCAAATTTTTCTGAAAATAGAATGAGAAGGAATGCTGGCGGGGAAAGATGACAGACAAAAAAATACCGCTGCATTTGGGCAGCGGTATTTTGAAATCGATAAAAGAAATTATCTGAGAGCCAGCTGGAAGATCATGGTCTCGGCCTGGCAAGAGAACGTGAAGTCGATGTTCAGCTCTACGCCACCTTCGACTTTCTCAATGCGGCTGGTTATTTCGCACGGTTCGGATTCAACGCCGCGCGCGCGTTCAGTCAGTGCCTGCAACATCTCTTTGGCCTGCGCTTCGGTTTCGAAAACGTGGCTGTAAGTCGCGGTGCAGTCGGTGTTATCCATGATGGTACCCACATCAACACAACAGCAGGCGGCGGTTTCTTCTGCGCCGCATTTGTTGATGGAATGCAGAGGTTGGGTGGATTTGGAGGACATGGTTACGTCAGACATAATTTTCTCCCCGGCACCAACGGCAACGTCCACCGTCTGGCCTTTAAGCGAATTTAAGATTTATTTTCCGTGGGTATTTTACGCCACCCCTTACGCTTCGACTAGCACTTACTTTTTATGGGTGTTTAAAGTGATCTGCATCACGATTTCGTGAACAACAGATTAAAATTAAGCCGCTCTTCTCACTTTAGCGTTTCTAAATTGAACTTTTATTGTTGGTTTTTTGTTAAGCAGATCCAATTTCTTGCATCAAATAAGAAATATCAATGAAACATCATTGCAACTACACCACAGGTCAGACCTATACTTCGCTCACTGGTCTGATTTGTCAGACTGATAACGGACCCTACAATCCCGCGCTCATTGTTACCTTGTGTAACATTGTTTGATAAAAAACATAAAATTGAGGTTTTGGTCATGAACCAGAAAAACCTGTTAAAAAAATCAGCTCTGGCAGCTGCAGTGGCAATTGTTTCTTCTAACGTATACGCGGCAGGTTTTCAGCTCAACGAATATACCGCTGCGGGTTTAGGTCGTTCCTTCTCTGGTGAAGGTGCGATTGCGGACACCGCGGCTTCCGGCAGCCGTAACCCGGCTACGATGACGATGTTTGATCGTCCGGCATTTTCTATCGGTGCAGTTTACGTTGACCCGGACGTAAGCGTGACCGGTAAATCCCCTGTCACCGGCGCCAGCACAGACGCAGGCAATATCGCGCCGAACCAGTGGGTTCCGAACATCCACTTTATTATGCCGCTGAACGATCAGTGGGCACTCGGTGCGTCAGCCACCTCCAACTACGGTCTGGCGACAGAGTTTAACGATAATTATCCTGCGGGTCCTATCGGTGGCGAAACCGATCTGATGACCATCAACAACAACATTAGCGCGGCTTATCGTTTTAACGAACACTTCAGCTTCGGCGTGGGCTTTGATGCCGTTTATGCCAAAGCCAAAATCCGTCGCACCGCCGGTGAACTTGCACCGCTGAAAACCGGCGGATTGATCGCCGAAGATACCGAAGCGGCGAAGCTTAAAGGCAACGAATGGGGTTACGGCTGGAACGCCGGTATCCTGTATGAAGTTGATGACAACAACCGCTACGGTTTTACCTACCGTTCAGAAGTGAAAATTGATTTCGACGGCGAATACCGTAACGGCATTCCTCGCGCATTGGGCGGTACCGGCGGTCAGACCGTGCCGGGTTCACTGACCCTGAACTTGCCGGAAATGTGGGAAGTCTCAGGTTATAACCGCGTTGCGCCGAAATGGGCTGTTCACTACAGCCTGGCCTACACCAGCTGGAGCCAGTTCCAGGAGCTGAAAGCGACCGGTTCTAACGGCCAGACGCTGTTCCAGAAAGAAGAAGGCTACCACGATGCTTATCGCATCGCGCTCGGTACAACGTATTACTACGACGAGAACTGGACCTTCCGTACCGGTGTGGCATTCGATGACAGCCCGGTTCCGGCGGATAACCGCACCATCTCTATTCCGGATCAGGACCGTTTCTGGGTTTCAGCCGGTACAACTTACGCGTTCAATAAAGATGCGTCAGTGGATGTCGGTGTTTCCTATATGCACGGTCAGACCGTCAATATCAGCGAAGAAGTGGCTGCCGGTGCACCTAAATATGAATTCCAGGCTAAAGGCACCGCCATGCTGTACGGCGCGAACTTTAACTACAGCTTCTGATCACTCTTTCAGAAATGAAAAAAGCGCCGGGAGGCGCTTTTTTTTGCTTTCTGTTTTTATGCAGATAGCGCGTTGCCGATATTATTCGGAATCGATATCTTTCAGATCGCCCTGAATCAGTGCCGCATTCGGGTTCAACTGTGGCGTCAGCTGACCGCCCTTCGCTAAGAAATCGTGACGCTGGAAATACGCTTCACGCATCATCAGGTAAGGATCGGAAGAGTTACGCAGAATGCCGTCAGAATCGAGCAATTCGGCACGGGTTTCGATGCCCTGAAGCGCCCACTTACCGGCTGACATCCAGAAGGTCAGGTAGCTCAACATTGGATACAGGGTATCGACAAAATCGCCACCCTCGTCACGCACGGTGAAGCTGCCATACGCCGGTAACTGGACATACGGGCCGTAACCGACGCCGTAATGGCCGAGCGTACTGCCGAAGCCCTGCGGTTCTTCGCGCGCCAGTTTCGGGTTCGCCATGGAAGCCACGTCAATCAGGCCGCCCATCCCCAGCAAGGTATTGAGGAAGAAACGGTTGAAGTGGATCGCCGCACGGTACGGATCGCCTTTTAGCAGGGAGTTCACCATGCTGGCCGGTTCGTCTAAGTTGCTCATAAAGTTGCTGGTGCCGTTACGCGCCGGTTGTGGCACGTAATCACGCCATGCCACGGCGACCGGACGCAGAACGTACGGATCAACGTAGTTGTAGTTGAAGTTGAACATCGTCCGGTTGAAACCTTCCAGCGGATCAGACCGTCCCTGCGGTTCGCTGTCCGAGGATCCGGACGTGCCGGCACAACCGACCAGCATAACTGATGCAAACGCCAGCCCAGTCAGGCGTAAGTTCATGGATATCTCCCTGTTATTGATCTTCGGCTCTCTGATTACGGAACCTGCTGATTAATCTCAATGCTGACCTGACCGTTACCGGCAAAATCTGTCAGCGGACTGTCGCCGTACCAGTCACCGGTGGCTGGTGTTGCCAGACCATTTCGTGAAATACGAACGCGTACTTTTAATTTTTGCAACGAAGAAAGCAAGCGTTCCGGCATCATTGCGTTGCTGTCGTCTACCGTGATTGCCAGCGGGAAGCGACTCAGCGGCAGTTTTTTCACTGCCACCGGAACCGGGCTGCTGCCATCTGTCACGGAAATAAAGACCGTGCCATCCTGCAGAATGTGTTTCGCCGCGTCCTCTGACAGCGAAACATTCACCGCCAGTTTGGCCTGATCGGCACCGGACTTTTGTTTCGCCTGTTGGATACTGGCCTGCACCATCTCAACACGCTTGTCACCGGCAGGCAGAATTTTCAACATAACTTCCCACGCGCCAATCGCTTGCGGATAGTGACCTTGCTCATATTCATTATAGGCCAGCAGGCTTAATACACGCAGGTCGCCCTGAGATTTTTCCAGCATACCGCGCAGGAGATTTCCGCCGGTAAGGTTATCCTGCGGATCCGCTGAGCGGGTTAACACTTCGGCATAACCCAGTTTTACCGCCACATCATCCGGCGAAAGTTCCCAGGCATGAGCGTAGGCCTGCGTTGCCGTCGCGCCATTATTGAGCGCCATACCGACGCGGCCCAGCATCACCCAGTCCTGCACATTTTTCGGATCCGCCTGTAAATCGGTGCGCAGCCCCAGACCTAAATCCTGCACATCCATTGCAGTGAGCGGCGCACCTTTGTCGCTGGCAATGCGTTGGCGCAAATCGGGCATACGTTCCATGACCTGATTCCATGCGCTGACCTGCCCCAGACCACCGGCGTACAGATAAACGCCGAGCGTGATAACCACCAGCAAAATCGCGCCCGGTACCAGCGTCCAGCGGCCAATCGGCTGCACCGGCGCGGGCGTTTGTCCGGCCGGAATATCGGTCAGCAAGTTTTCCTGCAATTCCTGAATATGTGCCGGACGCTCATCCACCACGCCCTGCGCTTCGTCGTCTTCCAGCTCACTCAAACGGTGATGATAAAACGCCTTATTTAGCGCATCCCGCGACGTGTGTTCGCTGCGGTCACCGCGGATCACCGGCACGATAAACAGCGCCAGTGCGATAACCAGCATCACCCCAATACACAGCCAAAAAATACTCATGATCCTTTCCTGTCGCTGTCTTTAAGTAACTGCGCCAGGCGCTGTTTTTCTTGTTCTGACATTTCTTCTGCGGCGGTTTTGGTGTTTACAGACCCGCGGCGCGAACGCATGAAAATCATTCCACCGCCGATAATCACCACCAGCACCGGTCCCAGCCAAAGAATCAGGGTAGATGGCGTAACCGGCGGTTCGTACGTCACGAAATTACCGTAACGTGCCACCATATAGGCGACGATCTGCTGGCGATTTTGTCCTTCATTAAGCAGCTGAAATACCTTGGTGCGCATGTCAGCGGCGATGATCGAATCCGACGCCGCAATATTGGTGTTCTGGCATTTCGGACAACGCAGCTGCGCGGTAATGTCGCGGTATGCCTGTTCCTGCTCCGGCGATTTGAACTGATAAGTGTCGATGGCTGCAAATGCGCTGACGCTCATCAACATGCCGAGCAGTAACGCGGGCAGTGACGAAAACAGTCTCATGCGCCACCTCCGTATTTCTTGTACAGCGGCAAGACTTCGGTTTGCCAGACTTTCTCATTTAAGTCACCGGCATGGCGATAGCGAATGATGCCCTGCCCGTCGATCAGGAAGGTTTCCGGTGCGCCGTACACTCCGAGATCTAATCCAAGCATGCCGTCGCCGTCGTACAAACTCAGCATGTAAGGATTGCCCAGCGTGTTCAGCCAGTTCACCGCTTTCTGGCGATCGTCTTTGTAATTAAGCCCGACCACGCGCACACCGGTGGCGGCAAGCCGGTTCAGATAATCATGCTCGGCGCGGCAGGTCGGGCACCACGTCGCCCAGACGTTGAGCAGCAGCGGTTTACCGTCGCGCAGCACCGACTGATCGTAGGTTTTCCCGGCTTCGGCCAGCGATTCGAGCTTAAACACCGGCACCGGTTTACCGATCAAGGCTGATTCGAGCAGCGTCGGATCATCGCCGTTGGCGTTGCGCGTCAGCTGAACTAAAAAGGCTGCCGCCAGCGCCAGAAACAGGAACAGCGGAATAAAGAGGAGTTTACGGTTCATACTTCAGCCTCCGCTTTACCTTGTTTCTTGAGTTTCTTACTCATCCGGTAGCGCGGATCGAGAATACAGAGCACGCCGCCGACCGCCATGAAGATGCCGCCCAGCCAGATCCAGCGCACGAACGGTTTGTAGTACAAACGCACCGCCCACGAACCATCGTCCATCTCTTCACCCAGCGCCGCATACAGATCCCGCGCCAGATTGCCGTCGATTGCCGCTTCGGTCATCATGCTGCGCGCCACGCTGTAGAAGCGTTTTTCGGCGTGCAGCGTGGTGATTTTTTTGCCGTTTTGTTCGACGTCGATATTGGCTTCGCCGCCGGTGTAGTTCGGGCCAGTAATGTCGCGAACGTCGCGGAAGATAAAGTGATAATCATGGATATCCACCGTATCGCCGGCTTTCATACGCACATCACGCTCAACGCTGTAGTTCTGGCTAAATGCGATACCAATTACCGTCACCGCCACGCCGAGATGTCCGAGCACCATGCCCCAGTGGCTGCGCGACAGTTTGGTCAGGCCGCGCCAGAAAGTATGGCGATGCGTGGCGCGCTCATGTAATTCCATCAGCGTCAGCACAATCACCCACACTGACATCAGCAGGCCAACAACGGTCATCCCAACGATTTTGTCCTGCAACAGCCACGGCAGCAGAATCGACAGGATCAGCGTAACCACCAGCGCCACGCCCAGACGACGCCACAGCTTGCTTGGCTCATCGCGCCGCCAGCGCACCAGCGGACCGATACCCAGCAGCAGCGCCAGCGGCGCCATCAGCCAGGTAAACATCGTATTGAAGAAAGGTTCACCGATGGAAATACTGCCCATGCCCAGTTGCTTATGAATAAGCGGCAGCAGCGTGCCGAGCAACACCACCAGCATGGCGGCAACCAGCAGCACGTTGTTGCTGAGCAAGTAGCTTTCACGCGAATGTAACTCGTGACGGCTTGGTGCCCGCACCGAATTCCCTTTAATGGCATACAGCAGCAGCGAGCCGCCGATGACGATCACCAGATACGCCAGAATAAACATGCCGCGCGCCGGATCGGAGGCAAACGAGTGAACCGACACCAGCACGCCCGAGCGTACAAGGAACGTGCCGAGCAGGCACAGCGAGAAGGCGGTGATCGCGAGCAGTACCGTCCAGGCTTTGAACGTACCGCGTTTTTCGGTCACGGCGAGGGAGTGGATCAGCGCCGTTCCTGCCAGCCACGGCATAAAGGAAGCATTTTCCACCGGATCCCAGAACCACCAGCCGCCCCAGCCTAATTCGTAATACGCCCAGGCAGAACCCAGCACGATGCCGATAGTCAGGAACACCCATGCGGCCTGCGTCCACGGACGCGACCAGCGCGCCCACGCGGTATCGAGGCGTCCGGCCATCAGCGAGGCAATCGCAAACGCGAAGGCAACGGAGAAACCGACATATCCCATGTACAGCAATGGCGGATGAAAAATCAGGCCAATATCTTGCAAGACCGGGTTGAGATCACTCCCGTCGACCGGGAAATTCGGCAAAGAGCGGATAAACGGATTGGACGTCAGCAGGATAAACAGCAGGAAGCCGCCGGTAATCATGCCCATCACCGCCAGCACGCGCGCGATGGCATCCTGCGGCATCTGGCGGCTGAACAGCGCAACGGCAAGCGTCCAGCAACTCAGCAACAACACCCACAGCAGCAAGGAACCTTCGTGCGCCCCCCACGTTGCCGCCACGCGGTAATACACCGGCAAGTGGGTATTGGAATTGTTAGCCACGTAAGCGACGGTAAAATCATTCACCACAAATGCGTGAACCAGAATAATGAACGCCAGCGCGATACAGGCGAACATGCCGTAAGCCAGCGGGCGCGCCATCGCCATCATCCGGCTGTCCTGCCGCGCGGCACCCCACTGCGGATAAATACTCAGTAACACCGCCAGACCTAACGCCAGACAAAGTGCAAATGTTCCCAGTTCCGGCATCATGAGCGATCGTTTCCTTTATCATTACCCACGTAGGCCGACGCCGGTCCTTTGTGGTTTTCTTTCATGGCGTCGGCAACTTCCGGCGGCACATATTTTTCATCGTGTTTTGCCAGCACCTGAATGGCGTTGACCACGTTGCCCGGCTCCATCACGCCCTGCGCCACCACGCCCTGCCCTTCACGGAACAGGTCCGGCAGAATGCCGTTGTAGGTCACCGCAATCGCGCCGCGCGCATCGTAAATTTTAAAACTCACCTGCAAACTTTTCGGGTCACGTTTCACCGAACCTGGCATCACCATGCCGCCGATACGCAGCCGCTGGCCAACTTCTGGCATTTCGTGGTTTTCGCCTTTACCTTGCAGAATTTCACTCGGGGTATAGAACAAATCAATATTGGAGCGCAGCGCGTACATCACCAGCGTGATGCTCAGGCCGAGACCGGCCAGCACCAGCAGCGCCAGCGTCAGGCGCTTTTTACGACGTGGATTCACAATAACTTCTCCGGGGAGGTGTCCGGTTCCAGCGCTGACGTCTGGGCGCCTTGCTGTTTTTTAGACTGAGACTGAATAATGCGTTTTTCGCGCGCCTGACGACGGCGGACTTCACCGAGGATCTGCCGATGCTGCACAAATGTGTGCGCCACCAGCGCGAGCAGCGAAATCAGGGTGACGGCCACGGAGAGCCAGACGTAAAACGCATAGCCGCCCATCGCAAAGAAATCGTGCCAGCTTGAGAATGCAGGGCTCATCCGCGGCGCTCCTTATTCAGCAGGCCAGCTACCCACGGACGCAGACGTTCCTGAACGAGGATCAGGTTACGTAAACGCATCAGCGTCAGGGTAATGAAGAAGAACAGATAACCGAAAATCGCCCAGCGCAGCGGGTAGCGCATACTCGGATCGATGGTTTGCTGCATGTTGGTGGACCCCTGATGCAGGGTGTTCCACCACTGTACGGAGTAATGAATGATAGGAATATTCACCACGCCGACCAGCACCAGAATACCGGCCGCGCGACCGGCCAGACGGCGGTCGTCAAACGCGTTATACAGGGCGATCACGCCGAGATAGAGAAACAGCAACACCAGTTCAGACGTCAGACGCGCGTCCCACACCCACCAGGTTCCCCACATCGGTTTGCCCCAGGCGGAGCCGGTAACCAGCGCGATAAAGGTGAAGACCGCCCCGACCGGCGCCATCGCCGCCACCGCCAGATCGGACATTTTCATCTGCCATATCAGGCCGATAAATGCCGCGACCGCCATCGCGCTGTAAATGCCCATCGACCAGATCGCCGCCGGGACATGAATATACATTATCCGGTAACTGTTACCCTGTTGGTAATCCGGCGGCGCATAGCCAAATCCCCAGACCCAGCCAATCAGCAGGCAGGCGAGACCGAGCAGCCCGAGCCACGGAATAAACCGCCCGCAGACGTGGTAAAGCCGTTCCGGCCTTGCGAGTTGATGTAACCATTTCCACATTGTTATCGTTGCTCACTCTAAAATGTCACTGTGTGGGTTGCCGTGGAGCCTCATCGGGCTCTTGCGCGGTCAGACACGAATCTTCCGCACTTACTTAGCAATCTCTCTATTTTTACGCATAGAGAAATGTGATGTTAGTCAAAGGTTGCGATATTTCTTCCGTATTGTAACGACAGGTAAAATAATTACGTTCTGCGCGGCAAACTGACACATTCGTCAGTGGACGCTCACTCTTAACGCCGCCGCCGTGGCAAAGGGCGCTAACGTCGCACTGCCCGCCAGCATCGCGCCCAGAATAGCCAGATAGCCATCAATGGGCATCGACATCGACGCCGCATCAATTGCGCCGGTGGCAAAAATCAGCACCGGAATATACAGCGGCAGCACCAGCAGGCTCAGCAACACGCCGCCCTTGCGCAGCCCGACGGTCAGCGCCACGCCAATCGCACCGATAAAACTCAGCGTCGGCGTACCCAATAAAAGGGTCAGTGCCACGGCTTTCCACGTTTCAAAATCCAGTGAAAGTAGTAACGCGATGAGCGGCGAGAGGACAAGCAACGGCAAACCGGTTACCACCCAGTGAGCACACACTTTCCCCAGAACCGTGAGTGCCAGCGGCGAAGGCAATAACAGCAGCTGTTCGAGCGTGCCGTCGAGATAGTCATCGCGGAATAACCTTTCCAGCGCCAGCAGCGAAGACAGCAGTGCGGCGACCCAGACAATCCCCGGCGCGATGCGCGCCAGCAGTTTGGGTTCCGGGCCAATGCCTAACGGAAACAGGGTAATAACAATCAGGAAAAACCACAGCGGGTTAATAATTTCGGCGCTTTTGCGAAAGGCAATTTTTAGCTCGCGGCGCAGGACTTTAGTCAACATTCCGTCTCATTTCCTTTCACGTCACGCCAGCGCTTCACTGGTCAGACGGAGTTTTCGCACGTCGCGGCTCATGCCCTGCAAATCCTGATGCGTGGTCAGCAGCACCATACCGCCCTGCTGTGTGTGCTGTTCAAACAGCGCAATCAGTGTCGCCACGCCTTCTTTATCTATCGCGGTCAGCGGTTCGTCGAGGATCCACAACGGCGCATCGCTCAGCCACAAACGCGCCAGCGCCACACGTCGCTGCTGCCCGGCGGACATCTGTGCGACCGTGACATCCTCGTAACCCGGCAATCCGACATTTTCCAGCGCCTGATAGATGGCATCAGCGTCACCTTTGCGGTTAACGGACTGGCGGTTCACAGACTGATAGAAAGCAAGGTTCTCAAACGCAGTAAGTACTGACTTTACGCCGGGCTGATGGCCGAGATACAGAAGCTGCTGATGAAAAACATCACGCTGGCGGCGGGTGTTCACGCCCTGCCAGCGAACTTCACCGGCGTCCGGAGAGGAAAGGCCGGCGAGAATGCGTAATAAGCTGGTTTTACCGGCGCCGTTGCGGCCCTCAATTTGCACCATCTCAGCCGGTTCGACAGTGAAACTTAAGCCACTGAACAGGGTTCGCTCATCGCGAACGCAACTCAGATTTAGGGCTTCAAACATGAGGATGTCTCTTATTTTTCACAAGTGCGCATCATATCACAGGCGTCAGGCGCGACGCAGCGCAAGGTGCCACAGTTTACATGGCTGAAATCCCTGAAATCCAGCAGCTATTCTTCAAAATGACCCATAAGGTTCATGGGTTAATGATTTGTAACTTTTCGGTATACCTCTTCATAAATCCCACGCCTCGCCTATGCTTATCCGTGAACACTTTAAAAGCCGCCTTGCGGCACACCGAAGGATTACCCATGAACGAAGAAAAGAAAAAACAGGACACCAGCGACGTCGACAGCGACGAGCACTCACAAGGCAAAGAGATCGAGACCGGTGAGGAAAATTTACCCTCCAAAGCCGCTGCCGTGCATGAAGTTATCCGCATGGAAGGTGAAAAGGAGCTGGATCGCGACGGACAGGCTTTACTGTGGTCAGCCATTGCCGCCGGGCTTTCGATCAGCGCGTCGTTGATGGCGAAAGGCATCCTGCACGCCCGTCTGCCCGACACGCCGGAGCGGTTTTTCATCGAGAACATTGGTTATACCGTCGGGTTCATAATTGTCATCATGGCGCGTCAGCAACTGTTTACCGAGAACACCGTCACCGCCGTATTGCCGGTAATGCAAAAACTGACCGGTAAGAACATCCTGCTTCTCTTGCGGCTATGGGGGTTAGTGCTTGGGGGAAATATCATCGGCTGCGGGATTGCAGCGCTGGCTTTCCATCTGGTGCCGTTCTTTGATTCGGACACTGACAAAGCGTTTCGCACCATCAGCATGGAGATCATGGAGAAAGGACCGGGAGCGATGTTCGTCGGCGGCATGGTTTCCGGGTGGCTAATCGCCACGATGGTCTGGATGATCCCGTCAGCCGGTACGGCCAAACTGTGGGTGATCATGCTGATGACCTATATGGTGGCGATCGGTGACCTGACGCACATCGTGGTCGGCTCGGTGGAAGTTCTCTATCTGGTCTTCTCCGGCGCAATTCCCTGGTATGAATTCATCTGGCCGTTTGCCCTGCCGACGCTGGCGGGCAACATCGCCGGCGGGACCTTTATCTTCGCGCTGATAAGTCACGCGCAGATCCGCAACGACATGAGCAACCAGAAGAAAGCCAAAGCCAAAAAAGAGGAACAGGAAGCCGCAAAGAAAGAGGCCGCGAAGCCTTAGAAACCGGTAAAACGGCAAGACTGGCGAGGAAACGACCAAACGGCAGTCTAACGCCTTATTATTGAGAGAAAAACGAGTATACTACGCGGGCGCTTTCCACAGGCGCCCGTGTCTCCTTAGTTAAACGGATATAACAAGCCCCTCCTAAGGGCTAGTTACAGGTTCGATTCCTGTAGGGGACACCATTTTTACTTCCCATCACGTCTCTTAAAGTCTAAAAATTTATATATTTCAAATCAATAAACTAAAGCGACGTCTCAGCACATCTAAGAAAATGCAGTTAAAGCTCGCACAATTGTGTATATAATTGCGTATAACTCAGGTTCGATGTAGAGAGCTATACACATGCCACTCAGTGATATCCAAATAAAACGCGCCAAACCAGCCGAAAAACCCTTCACCCTCAATGATGGGAATGGGCTTTCTTTGCTCGTCGAAACCTCCGGTGCGAAGGGCTGGCGGTTCAGATATCGCTTCGCAGGTAAACCAAAAATGATTTCTTTTGGTGTGTATCCCGCAGTTTCTTTAGCAGATGCACGCGCCAGACGTGAAGAAGCCAAATCCCAACTGGCCAAAGGTATAAATCCGAGTGAAGCCCGCAAAGCCGGTAAACTTGCTCAGATGTCCGCTGCTGGCAATACCTTCAAAGCTATTGCTCTAGAATGGCATGCCGCTAAGAAAGCATCCTGGACAGAGAATTACGCTCAGTCAGTGATCCGCCTTCTTGAACTGAATGTATTTCCTTTCCTGGGTGAAAGGGCAATTGATGGGATCCAACCTTTAGAGTTACTTCTTGTACTTCAGAAAATTGAAGGCCGGGGAGCGGTCGAATTAGCCAGTAAAGTACGCCAGCGCTGTGGAGAGGTATTCCGCTACGCTGTTATTACTGGCCGCGCCACGTATAACCCAGCTCCAGATCTGGCCAGCGCCTTACAGACACCAAAAAGAAACCACTACCCCTTCCTGATGGCGGATGAACTCCCTGCTTTTATAAAAGCTCTGGATTCCTACTCAGGCAGCATCATAACTAAATTGGCCACGCAGCTGCTAATGCTAACCGGCACCCGAACAATCGAGTTAAGAGCAGCAAGATGGGAGGAGTTTGATTTAGAAAATGCTATGTGGGAGATCCCTGCGGAACGCATGAAAATGAAACGCCCACACCTGGTTCCATTATCAACGCAGGCAGTGGAGATCCTACGCCACTTAAAGACGCTAACAGGGAGTTACCAGCTCGTGTTCCCTGGGCGCAATGATGCCAGTAAGCCAATGAGCGAAGGGAGCATTAATAAGGTGCTCAAGCTGATTGGATATCATGGAAAAGCAACGGGGCATGGATTCAGACACACCATGAGCACTATCTTGCATGAGGAAGGTTTTGATAGTGCCTGGATTGAGATGCAGCTTGCGCATGTTGATAAGAACTCGATAAGAGGGACTTATAATCATGCGCAGTATATGGGACTCAGAAAAAATATGATGCAAGAATACTCCAATTATTTAACATGTATTAAAACTAAAATTACCCTCCCTGAATAATTGATTTACTGATAATATAATAACTATCAGTTATTATAACTTGTGTGCAAAAATAACTATGAATACTCTGAGGTTGCATGTATTTCTCAATCTCTTCAATTTTTTCAACCAGCTTATTCCTCCGGGAGTTTATTTTCCTTTGGGTATCTGCACCATTAAAAATCTCGATTAAATCCCTCAACTCCTCAGTTAATATCTGTAATTTCCTCAGTAGTTCCGTTCTACTGTTAATCAATCTATTAGAATTAAGTTCTATCTCCCTCTCCGTATTAATAGCTTTGACGTTATTATGGTTGGGTAATATTTTTAAAAATTTACAATGGAAATTTTCATTCGGATCATCATTATAAGGGTTTATTATTTCTATTTCTCTAGTATCCAAGTCTCCCTTATTAGTATTACATACACTACATGCCGGTAGAAAATTATCCCAGCTAAAACACTCACTATAGTAAATAGATTTTGGATAAAAATGTTCAACCTGAACAAATCCCCCTCCGTCCTCAGGTAGGCACTCACAAAAAGCGCATTTTTTAAAAGTAGTTTCAAATAACACTTCTTTTATATCCGCATGTCTGTAATGAGAAACCACTTTATCCTTAATCGCGTCAGGGATGGCTTTATAATCTCCATATTCATCAACTTTATCAATTAACGCTCTAGTCCACGCAGCTTTGTTTGTAGTTAGAACAATAGGTTCAACAGCACGTATTAGTTTAATCACTAGATTTCTCCTTCAAAAGGAGAAGCGAATTTATTCGTTTACGCAACGTTAATGCGGTAGGGTCGGAATCAGGTATTTTAGTTGAATATTCGTCTATAAGGTATTTAGCTTCATCAAAACATTCCCTCTCTATCAGCAACTCAACTTCTGATACGACTTTATTTAAAGTCATCTGATGTACTGTATCAACCCCCATAATCAAAGAGTATATATCATCAGTTTTCCAGGCAGCTAATGATTTATTGACAATAAAAGGCACAATGCTTCGAGACTCTTTTTTTAGAACAATAACTTCGTTAGCCTCTGCACTGCTAATTATGTGTGGTGAGTGTGTTGTGATTATAAATTGAAGCTTAGGGAATATCTTCTGGAGAATAGGCTTTATTTTCGTCTGCCATGAAGGATGTAAATGGGCATCAAGTTCATCTATTAACACAAGCCCAGTTGCCTCTTGTATTAGCATGTATGTACCATCATTGGTTTTTTCAATCCACTCGACAATAGAAAAGACTATCGATAGTATAGATTTAAAGCCTGAAGATAAATCCTCAAGATATGTAACTTCCCCATTAAGAATAAAACTTGGTTCCAACTCCCTTTCAATTTTATCGAAAGAAAAACTCCCTTCACCTGAAAAAATATAATCAAGATTAGACATAATTACGTCCCAATTATTTTTTTCAATTCTCGCCCAATCCTTTTCAATAATAAAATACCGGTTCACCATCCACTGTTTAACATCGGGAGAATAACCAGCCCCAAGATTTGAATATGATTCGGTAATGTATTTTTTCCTATATTCTGATGATGAAACCTCCGATGTCATCCCTAATATTTTCTTATAAGAAATATTCCTATTAGGGCCAATGAAAAGAGGCGAAAACTCCTCACCAACATCATTAGAGTAAATGCTTTTAGTTTTTTCATCTGCATAAACGTAAGGCCTTGGGCCACCTAAAAATCGAGTTTGTCGTAATGACTCCATTTTGTAGGAGCCTCTACCAAATCCATTTTCTAATATTTCCCCACTTCTTCCTGTAAAAGAAATCCTAGCTTGGCTCCTCTCATTTAGTATCATATTCTGATGATGCAATGTTAGTGTACTAGCTATAGCAAATAATACGGTTGACTTACCTATTCCATTAGGCCCACATAAGATAGTAAAATTCTGAGAAAATGGAATTTTCAATCTATCGAAACCCCTATAAAATTCAGCTTCCACTTCATGAAGAAACATAATTACTCCTTACTTAGATAAAGTATATATAACGGTATAATTAACATAACATAAAACTGGATTCCACGAAAATTGCACTACACCGCACCCGCCTGCGCTTTTTGTAATGCATAATTTTTTCAGTTTTCATTTTCTACAAACCATACCGCCAGCCCGCGCCGCGTCTGGGGTTCTCTCGTAAATCCCAAACTGAAAAGATTGAAATGAATTTCAGTATTTTTCAGTTTTAGAGTTCAGTCCATCTTGCTGAATGCTGGTTAACTGCATGTTTGAAAAAGACTTTTCTATTTTACGTGAAAATGAGAAGACAAACAGGGAAGGGATTTTAGGTGGGGTAAAACGTGAGAACCCTTGCGCCACGCGACCTGGCAGCACAAGGGATGAAAATCAAAACTGAAAAAAATGTAATGCTAAAAACCTGTGATTCCGCGTTTTTGCATTTCGCTCACCGGATTAACTTCGGCGAACTACCGTACTTTTTGTCTCACTGTTTCGTCGTTCTTCTTCACAGGCTTCTTTCGCTGAGTTCGTCAAAAATGACGCAATTTCTTCGCGCTGTGCGGGCGCAATGTTGTCCGCAATATTCTTCACTATGCGGCTGTACGTCCTGCCGCTTGGGCTTAGGGTATGCGAGAAGGTCATATTCATCACAAAGGTGTGACCACATTCCGGATCCGAACACGAACAGTAGAGGTCAGCAAAATGCTTATGCTTGCGGTGCGTCTTTTTGATCACGGCCGCAGCATCACACTCCGGGCATATCACTTTGAATACTCGCATCCTGTTTTATCCTTCTAACCCCAGCCCGCCAGAAAGAAGCCTCAAGCCAGGGTTTCATGTTTGCTTTATCGTTTTTGACTGGTAACAGAGGTAACACTGGTTACACCATTGTTTTATATATAGATATTCTGTTACCTCGTCCTGTTTATTACTGGTAACCACTGGTAACGCTCTGCACTTTGTTACCAGTGTTACCAGTGACCCTTTTTTACTGGTAACAGGCCGAGGCCTTGCCGTGAGTGGTTGTAACCAGTGTTACCTCTGTTACCAGTTATAAATAAGACTCGTGCGAGAGTATTACCCTAAGACGGTGCTGTTGAGCTGATAGACCCGTTTAACCCCCATCTCTGGCAGGCGGAGGCTTTTCTGGGTTCTGGCTTCCTCTTCCGGCACGTCGAGATAGCCCGCCGTCGCGCACAGCCTGGCCACCTTTTTGGCGTCAAAGCCTTTCGTGACCTCCTTCCAGCCGGTAGGCAGCACGTAGAAGGTGGTTACCGTTTCATCCTGACCGCTGCCCTTCTCTACGCGGCGAAAGCCCACCATGTTGGCCGGGCGGCTGTGTGAGTCGTGCCAGTCGGCAAAGCGGCTGTACTGGTTGCGCGTCATGAAGTCCCTGACCTGCTCCAGCGCGGCGGCGTCCTCCTGATTCGCCGTATGGCCACGGTCATACATCCAAGCATCCAGACAGCTTTTGGCCGCGTTGTAGGCCTCTCCGGGTTGCCAGCCGGTGATCCCCGCCTCGGTGGCCAACTCGCCCGCCATCGCCACCAGCGCAAAGCGTGTCACCGCGCGTCCGACCTGGTTCCCGGCGTTGTCAGGCGTCAGCCTGCGGGTAAACTCTTTCAGCATGGCCTTGGCCTTGCTGGTCATGCCCGGAAGATCGGCGGTTAGGCATCGCAGCCACTCTCTGAACGGCGCGCCGTGGCTCAGCATCACTGACTGCTCAAGGTGTTCAGCCAGCGCCTTACCGCCTGCAAAACCGTGCAACTCCTCAAACACGCCGTGCTTGCCGGTGTCGCTAGGGATTTGGATCATCCGCACCTCAACCCCGGCATAGGTCTTTTCCCCCACGTTGGCCGCGTGTTCGACCAGGGAAAGCTCGCCGGTGGACAGGAACAGCAGACACCAGCGGTTAGTTTCACGCACGCTGCCGTCCGTTCTCGCCCGCGCTTTACCCTGGCCGTTTGCCAGCATGTAGGCAATGTTCCCCGCCTCTCTGCCGTCTACTTCGCGAATTTCATCCAACATCAGCGTGGCGTCGTTTCGGCGACTGGCGGTACCTTCCAGTGCGTTGCCGGTGGCACGCCAGGTGTGCCAGAAATCAGCCCCGCCGCACACCGACGCGGCCACCTTCATGGTAGTGGTTTTACCGTCCGTGGATTCACCCTTGAGGTGATACCCGCCCCCGCCAACGCCCACCAGTTTCAGCAGCGGCGCGGCAAACGCCAGGCTCACGGCAAAAGCCACCCGCCCGTTGCCGACGCAGTAGCGGGAAACCTGCTCCCGCCAGTCTTCCAGCGTGCCCGCCGTTCTAAAATCCCGCCCCTGAACGCTTGAGGTCTGCAAAATAACGGACTCCGAACCGACGCCGATCACTTCATCCTGGAGAACGTACACCGAACCGTGCCACCCGGTTTTGGTCACGCAGGTGACTTTGCGCTCTGGCTTGCACAGAGAGATGTATTCCATCAGGTGCGCACGCGCCTGGCCGTTAATATTGATGTACGACAGCCCGTTAACCAGCAGCGTACGGCGTAGTTCCTCCCCGGCACTGGCCAGCATTTCCATCGGCATTGCCCATTTTCGGCTGATCCCGTTGGTATCCTCCCACTCCAGCAGGCGGCCATAGTTGCTGCCGTCTTCGTCGCAGGTGATGGCCGTTACGCGCACCGGGCTGCACAGCTTGATGTTGCGGATCTCCGTGTCACCGTCTGACTTCTGCACCTGTTTGTCGTACCACAGGTATTCCTGCGTCAGGCGGAATCCGTGAGGCAACTTGGTTTTGCCTTTACCAAACAGCACAAGTTCTTCTTTAAAAGCTTCTTTGGCGCGATCCATGCCGTGCTCCTGGCGGAAATCGTCCCAGTCAGCCTTATGCCGCGTGGGCGGCACCGTCACCCAGCCATTGACCGCCTTAGCCGCCTTTTGTGCGCACAGCTTGCCGGTGTTTTCCTTGCCGTCGTCAAAGTCGTTATCCCCGGCAATGATGATCCGCGCCTCCGGCCATTTTTCACGCACGGCCTGCGCCACGTTAAGCAGGTTATTTGCCGAGACGGCCGCCACGCAAACCCCGTCCGTCAGCCTGGACACGGTGAGCGCCGTCGCAAACCCTTCTGTGATCGTCACCTGATCCGGGGCGATATCGCCCGGTTCAACCACGCTGATGAATGAGCCGGCCAGCGCGGAATGGGGTAATAGCCGTTTATCACCGTTGGGGTGAATAAGCTGCGCGCCGGTTTGCTGCCCCTGCGCATCGGTTAAGGGCAGCAAAAGAGAGCCGGGAATAAACTCCACGCCCCCGAACGGCTTCATGACCTGCGTCAGCATTCCCTCGCTGTTGTCTAACCCCTTCCCTTTCAGGTATTCACTTTCGCCCTGAATGCACTGACCCAGCAGCGCACGATACGCTTTCAGGCATATCCCCCGCTTTTGCTCCGGGGAGGCTTCTTTCCTGGCGGGCGTGTTTGTCGATAATGACGCTGAGGCCATCGCCAACGCCGCCGCCACTTCTTTGGCGGCTTCCGCCGCAGTCGTCCCGCTGACCAGCCGCACTAAGTCCAGCCCGTCGCCGTGTTCACACTGCGAACAAATCCAGGTGCCGCGCCCGCCCTTATCATCAAAGCGAAAGCGATCCTTCCCGCCGCATTTCGGACAGGCTCCGTGCTGGCCGTTGGCGGGAACGGTGATACCCAGCGCGGGAAGTATGTGTGGCCAGCGGCCTTTCGCGGCGCTGATCGCCTCTGATACCGGCTTGTGACTCATAACGTTGTCTCCCCGTCCTGTTCATCCGTGATGCAGCTGCCTGCGGGAAATTCACCATCAGGCGCACCGTAAATAATGTCCTGATAAACCCGGCTCAGGCGCATCGTGCCGTAACAAGAAAGCTGCATGGCTTCGCTCATAAATCCCGGCTTGAGCATCTTATTCAATTCCTGCGCGGCTAGACGTCCGCCCTCAGTTGCGCCCAGCTTTTGAATAAAGGGATGCTCAATGTGATAAATAATATTGGCCGCGACCTTATCCAGGCTGAGAGGAATAATTTCACCGTCGGCAATAAATACCGGGTTGCCATGTTTAGAGATCATCAGGGAAATAAACACCTGAGAAATATAATGCCGTAATAAGGCCGCACGAAATTCAGCTGAGGTTAACCGGGTTTTATTCAACATCATTTTCCCCCATTTTGGCTTTACCCTGAAACATTTCACTGCATCCGATCGCCCCGTCCAGCTGATCCGCCAGACTCTCAAAAAGGGCGGCCATGCCTTGCAGGGAAATGCTCGACTGCGTGTTACTGGCGGCCAATGCCAACAGCTCGGCCAGACAGGCGGATGCCTGATGTGCTCTAAGGATTTTGTCATGACCTTCATTTGAGAAGGCGTAGGGAAAGACGTTTTGGGCTTTAATGCTCATGACGCGCCTCCTGCGTTGTGCAAGGCAGGCGGCCAGCAAAGGCCAGCACAAAGTCTTTGGCCAGAGTACGCCGGGCATACCGTTCAGAAGATGCTGTGATTTTGAGGCGGCAAGGTACGGCGCAAAGGTCAGCGCGGCGAACGGCCAGAAATAGATAAGTGAATTGCGGACAGACAAACTGAGGGGCAGAAGCCATAAGGCAACCTCCAATAAGTATTGGTTGTTGCTACCACCTAAGTTCCTACACTTACTGGTGGTAGCCCAAACGGGGGTAGGAATACCGGCCTTATTGGAAACCGGCCAGCCCGAAGGCTGCCCCGCCTGAGCTACCATTACTCGATATGCACAAAGGCTCAAAAACCACTGTGCTAAAGACAGGTGCGCAAAGGCAACGACATAAAAAAACACGCTAGGCGCGTGTCGTGTCGCCAATAAGTGACTCGGGTTCCTACGCCCGGCTGTCGATTTTGCGACAGCCGGAAAACTATAACTTGAGATGTTCTCAGTGAGCAATACCTTTTTTTTGAAAATAGGCTTATCGCAAGCGCGAGCTGTATTATTAATAAACGAATTTTCGCGCATAAATATATCCATTTGCCACCTCCGGAAATAGTTATCCAACCCGGTTGGATTCAACCGGGTGACAGGATATTTAAAAATGAATTAATTGCCTGAGATGGCGGAAACCCAGCCTTTACCGGCCATAGAAAGACTATCAGCCAAAGAAAAAGCGATAGGATTACTAATGCGCGTTTTTGAACCTTTTCGGGCGAAATAACGTTTGTTCACGCTAAACTTAAGACGGTCTGTCCCAATACTTGCAGGGCTGTCAGTGACGGCAAGCCCACCAAGATAAAAACGTCCACTGTCTCGAAAATCATCTTCCACTTCGATAGAACAAAACAGCTTTTGCCCGCGCTCGTTGTAGCTCATAAGTTTAGACGTAGGACGAAGGCGAACATAAAGCTTCATCAACCCTTCGGAGTTTTCACAACGCGCTTCAAGAACTTCGCCCAGGTTATCTAAATCACGATTGTGCTCTTCCCAAATAAGCGCGGTATACAATTTAGGGTTATAAGTTTCGGCTAAATCGACGATCCAACAGCGCTCAATTTTGCGCCCATCAATGGTGGTTCCCTCTGTTGCCACACATACCCAGCCCGTCGCAATTGGCGAATATTCCATGATTGGCTCCTATAGTAGCGTGACGGCATTTTCGTCCGCCGCCGCATACAAGAACCCATTTCCCAACGCATAGCCTTCATTGCGTAAATAGGCGTGCTGATACTCACCCGCATCATCCACAAACTCAGCGCGGAACCGACGTGATCCTTTCTGCGTGTAGATATGAAGATTTTCAAGCGTGGTAATGGCCAGACGTTTACCCGGCATAAATGGCGGAACAAATGCAAATCGGCCTGCAACAGAGCTGGTCAACAGCTGCGCCGCAGCAGTATCAGAAAGTGAACGGTCTGCGGCGTTAAATAAACGCAGGCGTTCGTGTGCTGCCAGTTCAGCGCCGACCAAAACCACCAGGCGCGGATCTTCCCGGAAGGCCTCAGGAATTTTATCTTTGATAAGCTGATTGGCCAGAGCATCCAAATGCGGATAGTCGCCGCCTTCGCCCAGGCTGAACTCTTCAGTAATGACCTGGGAACCTTTGTTAAACTGTCGTGCTATAGCATGCCAGCCGGTATTAATATCCTCCCCTTTCGGGTTCTCAATGGGATTAGTAGGCAGTCCGGCATATTCACCGTTAAACCCTACCCGCAGCATATCTAGAGAAACAGCGCGGCCGAAAAAATCAGAGATCAGAGCGACAAATTTATCAAAGCTATTAATATTAGCGAGTTGTCCCAGTTGTTCGTAAGATAAAGAGGCACACGAATCTGTTTCAACTAATTCAAAAGACGTACCATTAACAGACAATTTCTTTTTGAAACGTCCCGATAATGCCCGTCCAGAGTGCAATGTATTATCGCCAATTTCAATTGCCTGACCGGAAGGTCTATCAATCTCACGCAGGGTAATATTCCCCATCATCCAGCCTGATTCTAACATGGCTATTTGTAACGAGTTTTCAGCGGGATCAGAGATGGTGAAATCGCCCTTTTTGTTGCTATTAAAATAGTCCGCACCACGTGTAAAAAGCTGATGAAACTGCCTTGCCATTTCGGGAATAACGTGTACTTTCATATTTAAGTCCTTTTAAATTAAATTGATGAATTCATCATTCTGATTTTATTGCTAATACTTTGATCATGCTGATACTTACTGGATACATAATCAATAGCTGTCATTCTTTGACGTAACTCAGCCCCTTGAACACTGTAATACTCGCGATAATAGTGAGCTTTCTTTTCACCTCCGTTATTTAGTTCGTATTTATTTGTAGGTATCGTACATAAGAAAACAATCCTTTGAATTGCTGCTTCAAGATCATCAAGTTCTTTCCATGCAAAGAAAATTGGGCTAGCTGACTTATTGAAAAAAGTCTCTTTAATAGGGCATCCTGTAAGATACTCAGTAGGTATTCGCGTTAGAATAACCGGCATCAAACCAGGCGCATTGCTGGCAGATAATATTTCAGCCTGCTGGCGTAACATGCCTAACAGCTCTCGACGTTCAGTTAACAGTTTGTGGGCTGATTCAATATGTCTCTCGACACGGTCTTTTCTGTATTCGAGATCCTGCAAACAAGCGCGTAAGCTTTCATAGCCACCAAATCCGCTACGTTTACCTTTATGAGCCTGGGCAATGTCATTCTCAACACGTTTCGCATCAGCCAAAGCCTCTTCATAAGCTTTATAAGCCGCATCAACAACACTCAAACCGCGCTCTACTAATAGGTTCATTTCTGATGATTCACATTCAGTGTAAGGAACCTCATAACCGGTCAATTCATTAAATTTTTGACATAGTGATTTTATTTTATTAAAGCGTTTAATCTCTATAGCTCGAATAGCGTAACCACCATCAGATTGTTCTTCACCGAAGGTGATAGATTTATAGTTAAGCACTTGATCAATATTGCTATCTTTACAAAAGGTTAAATCTTCACAATTCATTATTTCTAACTCCTTCTTTTAATATTCTCTTTGATCCAATCTTCAATTTCACTTTCAACCCACGCAACAGAGCGTTCTCCAATCATTACGTTTTTTGGAAACTTTTCACACTTCATCATTTTGTAGAGTGTTGACCTTGGCAAGCCTGTAGCACTAATTACAGAAGCGAGCCTTATTAATCTTAATGAGTTAGATTGAAGTTCGTTTCCAGTATTTATAGACATGACTCTCCCTAGTTAGAAGATAAATTAATAATGGACATTCTCAGATGTTGTCGGATGCGCTAAGACTGCCATCTTAAGTTTGAGTTGTAAATATGGGAGGGGATTGGGAATGAGAGCCATATGATATTGACCTTTAAGTAATGAGGAATGGTGTTGAGCACTGGTGAAGGGTGCTCAGTAATATTCCTTCGTATTCCTTAATATTCGTTCGTAGCTTTTAGTATTTTCTGATCGATGAGGAATGGTGGTGAGTGGGGGTTAAGGGAAAAATTACTTATGTAAATATTTGTAAACTACCAAACGCAGGATAAAAACGCCTTATTTATCCATCTTTTATTCAAAACCTTTAGCTTCTAATGGAGCTACAAAAAAAGTGCATAGGAATGTGTATAAGATAAAATTAAGAATTAAATATAGTTATTTAAAAACAATATCTTAAATAAAACCAAACATTCCTGTAGGGGACACCATAACGTTGCAACTTCCTTTTAAATTTCTCCGCTGTCTCGACGAATACGCTGATTCCCTGTTGATCTTCTTCGTCTGTCATTAATTCTCTGCTTCATCACGTCGCAATCGAACATCCGGACACTGGTTAAATATCAGCATTGTTTGTGAGGTTATTAGGAGTACTCTCGTCGCCACCTCAACTGGACAAAAGTACTCATCACAAGGATGCAGTAAGATCATGCGTTTGCCTGGACTTATCTTTTTCGCAGTGACGCTTCTATTCAATACAGCCATTGCAAAGCAGCACACCCCGTCAGTCTCTCAGGATAATGAGCTCATTGAGCAAGGGGATTACATAAACTCGGACGGGCAGGATGTTCACAGTCCGGCACATACCCGATCGGGAAATGCACCTGACGGCGCATCCGCTAAGTGCAGGGATGGCACGTACAGTTTCAGCCAGCACCGTCGGGGAACCTGTTCAAGACACGGTGGTGTAGCGGAATGGCTTAACTAAAAGCATCTCCACAAATTCCAAATTCTGAGACCTCACGCAAACTTTTCTGCAAAAAATTTGTTTTACTTGCACATGTTAAGAAATGTTACGGAAATGAGTTCGTAATGACATCTAAGACGTAAGTAAGGAAACTTTTAATGAAGACTTTGACCACTTTTTGCCTCGCCAGCCTTTTCTCTGTCAATGCATTCGCCCTTACCGGCAACGATGCGACCACCAAACCAGACCTTTATTATCTGAAAAATGATCAGGCCATCAACAGTCTGACACTGCTTCCGCCGCCTCCGGCCGTGGGCAGCATTGCATTTTTGAACGATCAGGCGATGTATGAACAGGGCCGTCTGCTGCGATCTACCGAACGTGGTAAGCAGGCTGCTGAAGATGCAAACCTGAGCGGTGGCGGCGTGGCGAATGCCTTCTCCGGTGCGTTCGGTTCACCGATCACGGCCAAAGATACGCCGGAGCTGCACAAGCTTCTGACCAATATGATTGAAGATGCTGGCGATCTGGCGACGCGCTCTGCCAAAGAGAAGTACATGCGCATTCGTCCGTTTGCGTTTTACGGCGTCCCGACCTGCAACACTACCGAGCAGGATAAGCTGTCGAAGAACGGATCTTATCCTTCAGGCCACACCTCTATCGGCTGGGCGACCGCACTGGTGCTCACCGAAATCAACCCACAGCGTCAGGATCAGATCCTTCAGCGCGGTTATGATTTAGGGCAGAGTCGTGTGATTTGCGGATATCACTGGCAGAGCGATGTGGATGCCGCACGTATCGTCGGCTCCGCAGTGGTGGCCACGCTGCACACCAACGATGCTTTCCAGCAGCAATTGAAGAAAGCGAAAGAAGAATTTGCGAAACAGCATAAATAAACCGGCGTTAAGGATTTAACGCAGTAGCCTGACAGGCGGCGCAAAGCCCCTGTCAGGCACATTCATCACCAGCCTGGCACGGCCCCGCCGTTGAAGATTTTCTCCGCTGCTTTCGCCACTTCCGGCGACTGATACGATTTCAAAAAGTCTTTCACATTCTCTGCCTCTTTATTGTCTTCCCGCGCGACCAAAATATTCACGTAAGGCGAGTTTTTATCTTCAATAAAGACGCTGTCATGCACCGGCGATAATCCTGTCTGCTGAATGTAAGTGGTGCTGATGATCGCCACATCGACTTTCGGGTCATCGAGCACACGTGGCAACTGCGCGCCTTCCAGCTCCATAATGTTCAGATGGTGAGGATTCTCAGTAATATCCAGCGCCGTCGGCAGCAAACCTTTGCCCTCTTTGAGCGTGATCAGTTTTTCTTTTTGCAGCAGCAAAAGCGCGCGGCCCAGATTGGTCGGGTCATTAGGGATCGCGATGGTTGCACCCTCTTTCAGCTCATCGACGGTTTTAATTTTTTTCGAATATCCGCCCATCGGGAAGACAAACGTATTGCCGACGGCCACCAGATGATAGTTATGCGCTTTATTATCTTGCTCGAGGAACGGGCGATGCTGGAAGACGTTCGCGTCCAGTTCGCCGTGATCTGTCGCGTCATTGGGCAGCAGAGAACCGCTGAACCCTACCAGTTCGACGTCGAGACCGTATTTTTCTTTGGCGACTTTTTTCGCCACTTCCGCAACATCCTGCTCGGCACCGTTAATTACACCCACCTTAATATGCTTCGTATCACTGCTTTTTTGATCACAGCCCGCCAGCAGTAAACCTGCCAGCAACACCGCCGCGCCGGTGCGGAAATAAGAGGTCGTCAGTTTCACTTTTTATCCTTAAAAAATAGGCATTAATGGCCAAAGAAATGACTATAGCAGGATGCCTGTGGCGGTTTAAAAAACGAAAAAGTATCGATAAGAAGAAAAAAGCATATGACTGAAATAATGTGGATTAGGCAAATGCGCCACGCCGCCACTGAAAATCAGGAAAAGCCATCCATATGTTTTACTTATATCCACCAGAAACAATTTGCCTTTATGGCCTGTTTTCGTAAAAAGTGGTTGTCTCGCGTCCCCCTCCACGGAGCAGCAGGAATGGAAATTATCGAAGCGGATGAACAGCATGTTCCCGCTATGCACAAAATTTATGCCTGGCACGTTATTCACGGAACAGCATCGTTCGAGACGCAGCCGCCGGGCGAAGAAGAAATGTCTGCGCGCCTGAAGAAGATTAAAGACGCCGGGTTGCTCTGGCTGGTCGTGCTGGAGGACGGGGAAGTTAAAGGTTACTGCTATCTAGGCCGTTATCGCGAGCGCTTTGCTTACCGCCATACGCTGGAGGATTCGATTTATATCGATCCCAATTTTCAGAAACGCGGTGCGGGGAAAGCGTTAATTCGCCGCGCCATAGACTGGGCGGAAACCCACGGCTACCGGCAGTTGATTGCCAACGTGGGCGACAGTGAAAATAACGCGTCGATTGGCCTGCATCTGACCGCCGGATTCCGCGTTACGGGTACGTTGCATTCGGTGGGGTTCAAACACGGACGCTGGCTGGATACGGTCTTTATGCAACGCGCGTTAGGTGAGGGAAATCAGACGCTGCCTGCGCAGTAACTCGTTTCAAGACGGGCAGCCGGGCTGCCCGCTCTTCTCTTCATTATCCCGCGGCAATTTCGTTGCGAACCGCTTTGTGGGTGGCTCTTCCGCCCCACACTTCCTGATACTGATAGCCGGTCAGATCCTTGATAACCTTCTGACATTCAGGCGTACAATCCTGAAGATTACCCCCCAGCTTCAGGCGGGCCACTTCCTGAATCAACATTTTGTGGGTTTCGCGCGTCAGTTTGAATTTGAAAGTCATGTAGAAACTGACCGCCAGCAATGCCGCGGTAGCGAAAACCAATAGCCCGATGATGGCATCCAGCGCACTGTCTGGCTGCACGCCCTGCCCTTTAACGAAACCACTTTCCTGCAACACGATGCCGATAAGCATAATAGCCAGCGCAACGGTGCTTTTGCGCGTCAGCACCATAACCCCGGCGAAGATCCCTTCGCGGCGTTTTTTGGTGACTATCTCATCAACGTCGGGAATAAAACTGTAGATATTCCATGGAATATAATACAGCCCGGCGCGGGCAAAACCGAATACAGCAAATACGCCTGAGAACAACAGAACCGATACCGCCATTTCGGTGATATAGACGTAGAATAAAAAAGCCAGCACGCAGAAAATAATGCCATACGCCAGACGAAGTGCCCCGGATGGCGTCATATTCATTTTTTCAAGCAACATCATAAAACCAAAGGTCGAAGGCACCGATGCCAGTGCAGCGACCGTTAAATATCCCGATACCGCCGACGCGTCGAGGTGTAATCCGTACACCACGTAATAGGTAAATACGGCGCCGAAAACGTCGAGCGCAGTAAATGAAAAGATATAGATAATAATGTGCTGGCGGAACATACGTATTTTAAAAGACGACAGGAGATCTAAAACCAGACTTTTTAAATGATGCCAGAGATTACCGCTGCGCGCGCCGAGCGGTTCCGGTTCAAACTCTTCGCGCACGTCTTTGGCTTCCCAGGTACACATCCAGGTGGTAAAGACTGCAAGGCAAAAAATACACGCGAAAATAATACCGGTATAGGTATAGGTCATCGGATTATCTTTACCGGTGAACTGCATAATGACGCCAGGGATCGACACCGCCAGCAGGCCGCCAAGCTGGGAGCAGATCATGCGCACGCCGGAAAGGCGGGTGCGTTCGCTGAAGCGGTTGGTCATCTCCGAGGAAAGCGTCTCCCAAGGCACCAGCACCATGGCAGAAAGCAGTTCGATAGACAGGTAGGTGCCGAGATAATACCAGTAGCTCATGTCGGTCACCCAGACCAGCGCATACAGGAACATCATCGGGGCGCTTATCAGCAGGAAAAAGCGACGGCGGCCAAATTTTTTCCCAAGCCATGTATTGGCGAAGTTATCGGTGATGTAGCCCATGATCGGGCTTAATATGGCGTCGATCACGCGGGCGATAGCGAATATCGATCCCGCTTCTAAAACGGATAATCCGCAATAGGTGGTGTAAAAAAATAACAGCCAGGTACCGATCACGGCGAATGCACCGCCACCAAATAAATCCGTCACGCCATATCCTATGGCCGTGCCGTAACCGACTCTGCGTTCAGTAGGTTTCATTTTTATTATCCTGTGAATGTAGGGTTATTATTAAAGTTATTTATTCAATCGTTATCCATTGTCTTAATTGTGAGGATCGATAAATCGCCTCCACCATATTTAGAGAAATTTCCGCATCGGCCAGCGAGGTATAATTTTTATCTTCAGGATATTGCACAGAGTGCGTGAAATTGATGATGGCCTGACGATGGCTGTCGCCCCAGTAACTTTTCGTATTCCCCGCCGGACTGAGATCGTTCACCAGCAGCGTTCTGGTTTCACCTTCGATCAGCCACAGCGCATTGTGGTGCAGTTGCAGCAGCCCTTTCTCGCAGTGAATTTCCAGCAGCAGCGGTGAATCTGTGCTGTGCCCGTTGCTGGCATAAAACAGGCCGCGGGCACCGTTCGCCAGTTTCATGCTGGCCATCGCGGTGTCTTCGTTTTCGGTCACGTCGGTCAGAAAATGGCTGTCCACCACACCTTTGAGCGCGTGAATGCCGCCGCCGAACCACTGCATCAGATCCAACGTGTGGATCGCCTGATTGATAAGCAGGCTGCCCCCTTCAGTGGAGAAGCGCCCGCGCCACGGGCTGTCGGTGTAATACGCGCCACCACGCGACCACGTCAGCACCGCTTTAATACTCAGCATTTTGCCGATTACGCCACTTGCCAGCATTGCGTAAATCTTCTGGCTCGACGGATTCAGCCGGTTCTGATAACACACGCCGAGCAGCCTCCCGGAAAGGCTTTGGGCCTGCCGGATCGCTTTGACTTCGGTGGCGTTGAGCGCCACCGGCTTCTCGGTGAAAACGTGCTTTCCGGCCGCCAGCGCGGCGAGGATCGCATCCTGATGCAGATGATGTGGCAGACAAATATGCACCACGTCAATGTGCGGATCGCGCAGCATCTCACCATAGTCTGTGTAAAAATCGCACTGATATTGCTGCGCCAGCCCCAGCCCAATATCTGCATCGCATTCGGCGATGGCCAGCAACCGGCTGGCCGGGTTTTGCAGGATGGCCTCTGCGTGACAGGTATGGATCGCCCCGCAGCCGATGATGGCCGCATTCGTGATTTTCATGGTCCGCCTCCCGAATTACTCCGACTGATTCGCCAGCATTTGCGCCCGCACACACAGCTCGGCGGCTTTGAATGCATGGTCCTGCGTCATGGCTTTTTCAGTGCGATGCAGACAATCACGTATCAGTTCGCCGAAGAACGGGAAACCAACGGTACCTGACACCGGATAGCGGAACTCGCCGCGCTGATTCACCAGATACACCACGTCCTGTTCCCCACGAGTAAGATCGACATATTTGCGGATCTCGATATAACCTTCGGTGCCCAGCAGCGTCAGTCGCCCGTCGCCCCAGGTGCTCAGCCCTGGCGGCGTAAACCAGTCGCAGCGGAAATAGCCGCGCGCGCCGTTGTCACCTTCGAGCATCGCGTCACCAAAATCTTCAAAGCGCGGAGATTCGGGATGATTGAAATTTACCGCCTGCGCCGCCACCACGCGCGCATTGCTGTTAGCGGTGTAGAAAAGGAATTGTTCTATCTGATGGCTGCCGATATCGCACAAGATCCCGCCGAACTTTTCCTTTTCATAGAACCAGTCCGGGCGGTCTTCGCCCTCGCGATGTGGCCCGGTGCCGAGCGTCTGCACAACACGCCCGATCGCCCCTTCCTGCACCAGTTGTCCGGCAAACACCGCGCTTTCCACGTGCAGCCGTTCGCTGTAATAGACCGCATATTTTCGCCCTGTGGCGGCCACTTTGGCTTTCGCGGCGGCCAGTTGCCCAAGGGTGGTCAGCGGCGCTTTATCGACGAAATAATCTTTGCCGGCGTCCATCACTTTCAGCCCGAGTTCACAACGCTCAGAAGGGATCCCCGCGCCCCCCACCAGCTGCACCTCTTTATCGCCGAGAATAACGTCCAGTGAATCAGCCACCGCCACCTGCGGATACTGGCTGACGAATTTCTGCACCTTTGCCGGATCCGGATCGTAAACCCATTTCAGGCTGGCACCCGCTTCGATAAGCCCGTTGCACATGCCGTAAATATGCCCGTGATCCAGCGCCGCGGCGGCTATCACGAATTCGCCCGGTTTCACAACCGGCTGAGGTTTACCCACCGGCGCGTAGTTCATGCCATCTTTATTACTCATTTTCAGACACCCTTATCCATGTTTTTGCCGAGCGGGATCGCCTCTTCATTGGCGAAGTTTTCTACGGAGGCCGATTTCTCATAAAAGTGCGGGGCCAGCGACACCAGCCCACCGGTCTGATAGAACGGATCCCCCGGCAGGATCGGCAACGTCACGATGCTGCGGGTGATGGCTGATTTATAAATGGCGGCGATGAGTTCCAGCGATCGCTTGCCCTGAACGCCGTCGATCAGCGGCGGCGTATTGGTCTCGAGTGCGGTCAGGAAATTATCGATCTGGCCGGTGTGCAGCGTATAGGTCAGCCGGGGGATCGACTGATACAGATCGTCGAGGCGGCTTTCCCGTGCGGTATCGCGTGCATCGACAGGGAATCCGTTGGGGGCGGAAATGCTGGCAAATTTGTCCCAGGGTGCAGAAATCCGCGCCTTTTCGCCCTGAATCACTATCTTCTGATCTTCGCCGTGATGCACCACCGAGGCGGTCAGCTGCGTCAGCGCGCCGGAGTCATATTTGAAAATCGCCGCCGAGAGATCTTCCACTTCGGCGTTATCGTGCGCGGCGTTGGTTATCATCGAAACCACTTCAGACGGAAAACCGAGCATCCACTGGATCGCATCAATATGGTGAACCGCATGGTTGAGCGTGCAGCCACCCGCCTCTTTCTCCCAGGTGCCGCGCCACCACAAATCGTAATAGGAGTGACCGCGCCACCAGAAGGAATCCACCTGCGCATGACAGACTTTGCCCGCTTCGCCGGAATCGATGACTTTTTTCAGCCGCCAGAAGGCATCGGTAAAGCGGTTCTGCGCGATAATCGACAGCGTTTTTCCGCTCTCCTTCGCCGCCAGAATCATTGCATCGCATTCCTGCAACGACGCCGCCATCGGCTTCTCGCACAATACGTGCTTGCCGGATTTCAACGCATCAATGGAAATTTCCGCATGTACGTACGGCGGCGTGCAGATATCAAAGACGTCGATATCCGGATCGTTGAGGATCTCCTGATGGCTGGCATACACTTTCGCCGTCGCGAGACTGTAATGCCGTTTTTTCTCCTCTGCTTTTTCGGGGTAAATATCGACCAGTGCGACTATCTGACAACGGTCAGCAAACTCTAAATATCCCTGAATATGGTTGTGCGAAATATTACCGGTACCAATGATTGCTATTTTCAACATTATTTCATTCCTGATTTCAGACTGACGGGCAGCCGTCACCTTGCTGATTTAATGACGATTTTAATTAATCCGTTATTAAATCCGGCGCGGATAAATACGTTATTTATTTTCTGATGCGAATTGGATTGAGAATAGTAATGACATTTTTTTCCAACAACCGGTATTTGTGACAGGAATTGCAGCGCGGGGTTTTGGATTTGCTATGATGGTGAATAGCTGATGATTTACAAACAGTTAACTGTGGTAATAAGTCCATAAGCTAATGAGGCGTTGATCACAAAATGACAGGAAAATTAAAAATCAGGCAAATAGCCGAGTTAACGGGGCTTTCTCCCAGCACCGTTTCCAGGGTATTAGCAGGCAAAGCGAATGTCAGCCCCCAGGCAAAAGAGAAGGTATTTACCCACGCCAGAAACATGGGTATTTTACGCGACATTCCGGCCAGCCGGTTGTTAATGAATACCCTGTTAATTTGCGCGCCCCCGGCGGCATTCTCTCCTCATGAAGATCTCTACTATTACGAAGCTATTCAGGAAATAACGGCTGAGGTCACGCGTTTCGATATCCACGTCCGTAAATGTGCGCTGGCGGTTAACGAACCGGATATCGCCAACTTTATGCAGGCGCTTAATCAGTCAGATGTCGATGGCATTATTATCATCGGCATCGACGACGTGATGCTCTACCGGCTGGCCGCCGAATCGAATAAACCGGTGGTGTTGATCAACGCCAGGGACAACGAAATGCGCCTCGATTGTGTGTCAGCCGATCATTATTCCCTTGGCTACAGCGCCGCGAACTATCTGTTTCAGCGCGGTCACCGGCCTGTTTTACTTTTCACCGATCTGCGCAGAGAAACCATGATGCAGCGGCTGGACGGTTTCAAACGCGCCTGTCTCGAATACCACATTGCGTTCGACGAGGCCACGCACCTGCTGGTCAATAAAGGCAACGGTAAAGAGCAGGCCAGAGAAATTATTGAAAAGTACCTCAGGGAACATAAGCGCGAAAAACTGCCTTCGGCGATTATCTGCGGCGGCGATCCGATAGCGCAGGCGACGCTTGAAGTCCTGAGGGAGCACGGCATTCTGGTGCCGGAGGATATTTCGGTGATGAGTATGGATTTCGCACATGGGGTGAAAAATCTTTACCCGATGGATTTCACCGCCGTCAATCTGCCCTGCCGCGAACTGGGGACGGAAGCCGTCTATATCTTGCAAAGCCGTCTGATGCGCGCCTCTGGCGCGAAATTCAACCTGCTGTTACAGGGGAAAATTCACCCCGGTCAGTCGGTCGCTGATGTGAAATGGAAGCGCAAAGGGCTTTATCCGCAGCAGGTTGGGCTATAAACAAAGGCAGTGTCATTTCACGTAATGACAGTGATTTATTACACTGCCTGACTTCTCTGTCGGATCCTGCATGATGCATCGCGCAGGGCACATTCTCAGCATCACAGTCCGGGTTCTCCTGCTAGACTTTTCGGTCTTATCCTCAAAAAACCGATGTGGAGCTTTCAATGTCAGATAACTATCAACCACCGAAAGTCTGGACGTGGAATAAAGACGAAGTCAGTAAGTTCTCGAACATCAACCGCCCGGTAGCCGGTCCGACGCATGAGAAGACGCTGCCGGTGGGTAAACACCCGCTTCAGCTCTATTCACTCGGCACGCCGAACGGCCAGAAAGTAACGATCCTGCTGGAAGAGCTGCTGGCGCTTGGCGTTACCGACGCGGAATATGACGCTTTTATCATCCGCATCAACGAAGGCGATCAATTCTCCAGCGGCTTTGTGGATGTAAACCCAAACTCCAAAATCCCTGCCCTGCTCGATAACTCCGCCACCCCGCCGATCCGCGTGTTTGAATCCGGCAACATCCTGCTGTATCTGGCAGAAAAATTTGGCAAGTTCCTGCCAAAAGATCTCGCTGGCCGCACCGAAACCCTTAACTGGTTGTTCTGGCTGCAAGGTTCCGCGCCGTATCTTGGCGGCGGATTCGGGCATTTCTACCATTACGCGCCGGTGAAAATCGAATACGCCATCAACCGCTTTACGATGGAAGCCAAACGACAGCTTGACGTGCTCGACAGACAACTGGCTGATCATCGCTTTATCGCGGGTGAAGAATATACCATCGCCGATATCGCTATTTTCACCTGGTACGGCAGCCTGGCCAAAGGCGGCCTGTACGAATCGGGCGAGTTCCTCGATATCACGTCATATAAGCATTTCCAGCGCTGGGCCGATGAAGTTGCCAGCCGTCCGGCGGTGAAACGCGGGCGAATCGTTAACCGCACCTGGGGCGAAAGCGATGAACAACTTGAAGAGCGCCACGACGCGTCAGATTTCGATGACAAACTGAAGTCATAACCGGTTTGCAGAACGCAAAAAGGGCGGGATCGATTCCCGCCCTTTTCATTGAAAATTCGTTTTACACCAGATATTTGTTGAACCACGCCACCGTTCTGTCCCACGCCAGATCTGCTGCCGCTTTGTCATAACGCGGAGTGGAATCGTTATGGAACCCGTGATTGACGCCGGGATAGACATAGCCTTCGTACACTTTATTGTTAGCCTTGAGCGCCGCTTCATACGCAGGCCAGCCTTCCGTAATCGGTTTATCCAGCTCGGCATAATGCAGTAATAATGGCGCTTTGATACGCGGCACATCTTCGGCTTTCGGCTGACGACCGTAGAAAGGCGCTGCCGCGGCCAGTTCAGGATAGGCGACTGCCGAGGCGTTCGCCACGCCACCGCCGTAGCAAAAACCGGTGATCCCGACTTTGCCGGTCGCCGTTTCATGGTGCATCAGAAATTCAATCGCGGCAAAAAAGTCATTCATGAGTTTGGTTGGATCGACGTTCTTTTGCAGTTCGCGCCCCTTTTCATCATTGCCGGGATAGCCACCGACGGAACTCAGCCCGTCCGGCGCCAGCGCAATAAATCCGGCCTTCGCGACGCGGCGCGCCACGTCTTCGATATAGGGATTCAGCCCGCGATTCTCATGCACCACCACCACACCCGGCACTTTGCCGCTGGCTTTCGCCGGGCGCACCAGATATCCCCGCACGCTGCCGTGCCCCTGCGGCGAAGGATACTGGATGTACTCAGCCAGAATGTCCGGGTCGGTGAATTCTACCTGCTCGGCGTAGGCGTAGTTCGGCGTCATCAGCGTGGTGAGCGCCGCCGCAGATAATCCGCCGACCACAAATTTGGCTGAGAGGTCGAGAAATTCCCGCTTGGTCATTTTACCGTGTACGTAGAAATCAAAGTATTCGAGGAGTTCAGGAGGAAAGTCTTTGGCTGTCATTCGCGTCATCGTCAGGCTCCACTCTGTGCAAAAGAAGCCTGAATAATGACCTGACTTTGGCGATTTTGTAAACCAATTGTGAAATCACAGAAAGAAGATGCCGGGGATCCGCAACCCTTTTAGCCAGGAATGCTAAACTGCAGGGTAAAAAAGGAGGATGAAATGGACAACAATCTGAGGGATACGGTGAGAATACATTTTATTGAATGGAACTCAGAATACGAAAGGATGATGACTTCCTCACTCAAAAAAGACTTCAACGTCGCTGAAATTTATCGCGTAAAACAGCATTTCAAATCTGTGCAGAAACTACTGCCGGGAAAAACGCTTAAGCGCTGGCATCAAAAACTGCAAATCGCGATTAAATTCCGGCACATTGCCGATAACGACATTGTTATTTCTAATGGTTACAGCGCCTTCCTGATGCTGGACCTGATTGCTCCCCTGCGCTGCAAAAAAATACTGGTGCTGCGAGACTCCGTTGCTGCGCTGACATCCAAACGACGACGCCTGAAATTGCTGTCTGAGAATGAAAATTATCTGGACAGAGTGAGTTCTGTTTTCGACGTCATATACAGTTTTGATCCGCAAGATTGCCTTAAATATAATCTTTCATATGTGGATCAATTTTTACCTTTCACGCTCAGTGAAATTCGCGCGCACGCTGCAGAACCGCAGACAATTTCTTCCCCACCCTCATGTTTCTACGTGGGGGGATATGACAGTTATCGCGCAGAATTCCTCCGGGAACTTGCCTCTTTGTTGCAAAGAAATCATTGTCACCCCGATTTTTATCTGGTTGACGGCGACGAGATGAATTCTGACTATCCTTCTGTTTGTGTTAATAAAAAACTGACATACCATCAAAACATTGAAAAGCTCAAAAAGTCCTCCATTGTTGTGGAAATTAACAAACCGGGGCAAACCGGATTAACGTTACGCGCGCTGGAAGCGATGGCATTTAATAAAAAGCTGATCACCAATAATGTTTCGGTAAAGACGCATGTTTTTTATCACCCGGACCGGGTATTCATTTGGGGGGAAGATAATTTCGAACGAATGACTGATTTCATTGAGGCCATTCCCCCCAAATTAGAGAAGGGGCTGTTAGATAAATACTGCGCAGATGGGATGCTGAAAACACTGGTTGGAACTGCGCTAAAATAAACCTTATGTACCCGTAACAGATAAAGAATAAAGGAGACCCTATGAACAACACTCTCGCAGGTCTGAGTAAAGAAGAAATGGACAAAGTGAGTACCGGGCTGGCTGCCGGTACGGTGGTGGTGCGTGAGCGCAATAACCTGCCGGTGAATGCCGAACAGGTGGAGATGGAACAACCGGAACATCTGCGTACGTACTTCCGCGAACGTTTGGCGCACTATCGCCAGCAGCCGGCAAAAAAGTAAACTTCGCCGTTCACTTATTCACGGTGAGAATAGTCGCGGTGAAAAAATCGATAATCGCCTCTTTCAGATGCGTCGCGGCCTCACCCGGCGGCGTTTCGCTCTGATGGAGGCTGACGCCGATATCCCCCGCCGCAGGCAGTTCCTCCAGGATCTGCAATGACTCAGGCTTGCCAAAATCAGTGCGCAACGTCACGCCCAGTCCTGCCGACATCGCCGCCCAGATTCCGCTCAGGCTGCGGCTGGTAAAAGCAATGCGCCAGGAAATTCCCGCGCGATCCAGCGCCGCCGTTGCCGCACTGCGCATCAGGCATGGCGCTTCAAACACCAGCAGTGGCAAGGGCTCATTGCTCGCCAGATAATGGCTTAGCGGGAAATTCTGCGGACCTACCCAGCGCAAAGGCACGCGCCCGAGGGACTGGCTTGACGGGAAAAGCGGCGCGTCGTCCGCCTGCCAGCACACGGCCAGATCGAATTCATTGTGACGAATACCGTCGAGCAGCTGCCGGTTACGGGTAATGCTGGCAGAAACCTGCACCTGCGGATGCGCGCGGGTAAAGGTGCCGAGTATCGCCGGTAACAGCGTTTCGCCAAAATCTTCCTGCATACCCACATTCAGGCTGCCGCCCAGCGTGCTTGCCAGCAGTGCCGCACTGGCCTCGTCGTTCAGGCTGAGGATCCGCCGCGCAAAGCTCAGCATCACTTCGCCGCGTTCAGTGGGCATCAGATGCCGCCCTGACTTCTGCACCAGCTCCGTTCCGGCCTGCTGCTCGAGTTTTTTCAGCTGAGCGCTGACCGCCGAGGTCGAACGCCCCAGCCGGTCAGCCGCCAGCACAAAACTGCCGAGCTCGATGCCGGTGACAAAACTGCGCAAGGCTTCAGCATCAAAGGTTACCGGTCTTTTCGCCATATCTATCATCCTGTTTTATCGTATCAATACTGCTGATATTTTCGATTTTGCGGATAATCATAACGGCTTATGCTTCTTTTCACACCCATAAAAGGAGCCTGATATGAGCACAACGCCCTCTTCCCTGCGGCCACCCGAAAACATGGTGCGCCTGACGCCAAAGCTGGCAGAACTGACCGAACAGGTGTTGTTTGGCGATCTGTGGAACAGAATTGAGCTGTCACCGCGCGACCGCAGCCTGATCACTGTTGCCGCACTGGTCGCGCTGAACCGTGCTGAACAGTTGCCGTTCCATCTGGATCTGGCGGTGAAAAATGGCGTCACGCACAGCGAAATAGGCGAACTGATCACCCATCTGGCGTTTTATGCCGGATGGCCTGCCGCCGCCTCGGCGCTCACCCGCTTTGCTGCGCTAAGTGAATAATAAAGAGAGGTTTTTTTATGCCGTTTACCCGAATTTCATTGCCTGCACATCGTATGGACGAGTGGCAGGCCTCGATTTCAGCCATCCTGCAAAACGCGCTGGTGTATACCTTTTCCGTGCCAAAAGATGACTGTTTCCAGCTGTTCGAACCCGCCAGCCCCAGCCAGAGAGTCATTCATCCGGGTTATTTAGCGGGTAACGACTGTTTACGTTCTGAGGATTTTTTATTGTTTCACATCACCGCTGGCAAACCGCGCAACTCGTATCAGAAGCAGGAGTTGTACCGCCATCTGGCCGAAAACCTTCACGTTACACTTGGGATCTCGCCAGCTGATGTAATGATTGTCGTGAACTTTACCCAACCGGAAGACTGGTCATTCAGCCATGGCGAAATGTTTCAGATAGCATAGAAACAAGAAAGGCTGCCCGAAGGCAGCCTGAGTCAGGTTTATTATCAGATTACGCGTCCAGGACCACATCGGCCATTGGCGGGATGTAGCCGTAATCGTACTCGCCGACCACAAAAGTCTGTTCACCTTTCAGTTTGATTTTCACAGTCGGCGCTTCTGTGCCGCCGATGCGATAATCCATCCCGGTAGTGGCCTTATCGACCGGTACGCTGTCGATAAATGACGTTACCAGACCGTTAGGCATCACATAGTGAGAATAAGTCTGGTATGGCTGAGATGGCGGGTTGCCGAGCACCAGACCGGAACCGTTCAGCGGTACATAAGGGCCGAAAAGTTCATCACTCACGAAGCCGTAAACGCCGTCCGGACCGGTTACGCCCTCGCCATAAGTGAATTTATGGCTGATGGTGAACAGGTAATATTTACCGTCCTGGAACACAAAGTGCGGGCGTTCGGTCTGGTCATTAACACCTACGGCGGTCAGCAACGGTGGCAGCAATGTCCAGCTGTCGCCGTCCTCATCAGCCGCTTCTGCAATACCAATGCAGGCGGTCTGATAACGGGAGTTGCCGACATCTTCATAACCCGGCGGCACATCGCCGATTTCTTCCGGCCCGACCACGTGGGAACCGCGATCGCCCGCCACATTACCTTCAAACAGCATATACAACTTGCCACTTTTCGGGTCACGGAATGGGAACGGGTCGCGAAAGCCCCAGTACGGGTTCTGCGTTTCGGTTTGATAAATTTTACCGTCGGCCTCAAATAAAGGTTTTACCGAAATAAATTCCGCGACTTCAACCCCCTTATTGTTAGTCTTCACGCGGCCACGGACTTTAACAATCGTCGCCCCCGGCGTGACTGCCGTATAATATAAATCCACTTCCCCCTTGTTATTCACTAATACCGGCGAACCTGCCCATTCACGCACGGTAGGAGAAACACCTTCCGCCATAACACGGCCACCAAATACCCAGTCCTTGCCGGTATTAGAATACCAATAGCAAATTTTTGCGCGGCCATGTCGATTATTCCAGTCCAGCGTAATATCGTAATTTCCGTTGGCATCGATATTAGCGGGATCATTGGGCTGACGTTCAGCCGTCAGGGTAAAGATGACTGACCAGCCGTCGACGGAAAGGACATTACCGTCAATGTCACGCAGCGGCATGGTATCCCAGATAAAGACGTCATCACTCATCACCGGGAAATCTCCGCTCACCAATGGCTGTGTGGTCGTCGGGTCATTCTCGTTCACTTTGAGCGCATCAGCACGCGTCCAGATGCTCGGTTTTTTCGCCGCCAGCGTCTGTAAACCACTTTCAATTACGTTACTCATAAACCACCTCATCATTATAAAAACCAAAAGACTTCAATTAAGTACCTTGCCGATCTCACTGCGCTCATTTATATTCATGACCGAAGCGTTGCCGACGAAATTAATACTGAAGCCAATCAGATATTTGATAAAGCGATCGGCGTCCGGTGGTAACTCACAGGACGTACTGATTAATAAGACCCTAAATTTAAAATAAAAAAAGCCCTGAAGTTTCTTCAGGGCCACGAATTATTTTACAGATAAGATATTTATTACCGCGCCGCTATCCCCAGCTTTTTCATTCGTGAGAGCAATGTTGTGCGTTTAAGCCCGAGACGTTGTGCTGCGCCGCGCGGACCGGCGACGACGCCGTTGGTTTCTTTCAGGATTGCGATAATGCGCTCACGTTCATCATCTTCACTGAGCGGTGCTTCAGATTCAGCCCTCAACAGCGGAGCCACTACCGGCAAGGTGATTTGCGGGTAGTTCAACTCGGGGAGTTGAAGATCCAGCACGGTGCCGCGCGTCAGCAGGACGGCACGCTCGATGACGTTTTCCAGTTCGCGCACATTACCCGGCCAGGGCATGCGGCTCAGAAGGCGCAAAGTTTCTGCCGGAATACTGTCGATGGTGCGCTTCATCCGTTTGGCGATTTTATAGGTAAGGAACTTTACCAGCTGCGGGATATCTTCCGGGCGTTCACGCAACGGCGGAATAATAATCGGAAACACGTTCAGCCGGTAAAACAGATCGCTGCGGAATTCTTTGTCAGCGACCATCTGCTGCAAATCGCGATTGGTCGCGGCGATCATGCGCACGTTCACTGAAATCAGTTTGTTACCGCCCACGCGCTCGAACTCTTGTTCCTGCAGGATCCGCAGCAGCTTGGGTTGCAGTTCAAGAGGGATTTCACCGACCTCATCAAGAAACAAGGTGCCTTTGTCGGCCAGTTCGAAACGTCCCATTCGTTGCGCGGTCGCGCCGGTAAATGAGCCTTTTTCATGGCCGAAGAGATCGCTTTCCATCAGTCCGGCAGGCATCGCGGCGCAGTTCATTTTCACCATGCGCTGATCGCGGCGGTCGCCGAGATTGTGGATAGCCCTGGCGATCAGCTCCTTGCCGGTACCGGTTTCCCCGAGGATCAGCACCGAGCAATCGCTTTTCGCCACGATCTCCACCTGTTTGAGCACCGCTGACATACTCTGACTGCGTCCTACAATGTCGCTGAAATCTGGGTTGTTGCTATTGATTTGCTCGGTCAGGTACAGATTTTCATGTTGCAGTTTTTCCTTCAGGCTTTTGATTTCCTGATAAGCCAGCGCGTTATCCACCGCGATGGCTATACGTTCGGCGATTTGCTGCAACACCCGCAGATTGGCGGAATTGAAATTGTCCGGCTGGCACTGCGCCAGCTTAAGCACGCCCAGCGTTTTATGGCCGAAACGTAACGGCAGAATGCACAGCGTTTTGGTTTGCTCGCGCCAGAGAAGATGGAACAGCGTGCTCATGTCGCTTTCCCCTTCGCTATCTGGCCGCAGGTTGGTCAGCAGCATCTCGCCGCTTTTCATCACCTGCTGTTCCACCGTTCCGGCAAGCGCCATGCGCGACTGTTCACGTTCTGCAACGTGTGTCTGTACGTAATGCGTGGCGTAAACGCTCGCCTGTTCGCTCTCATTTCCGGCATCGCATAACACAATGCTGATGGCGTTGATGTGGAAGAAATGATGGATGGTTTTTGCGATTTCTCCGGTGAGCTCGTCGAGATCTAATTTAGAAAGCACCGCGTTGGTGATGTCCACCAGAATACGAAAGTCGTCGCGTTCATGGCGCAGCAGGGATTGCTGAAACAGCGCATTTTCACGCAGCTGAATTTGTTCGACGGCAATCGCAGTCAGCATGCAGAGTTCATGTAAACCGGCTTTGTCTGCCTCGCTGAACGAATTTTCGTGCTGACGGGTAAATTCACAGCCACCGAGCAGCCCGGAAGAGGCCAGCAACGGCACCAGACAGTAATCGGTAAAGGCCGGATAGAGATTCAGCGCCGACAGTTGCGGATAACGCAAATTCAGCGCCTCACTGCGCCAGACCTGCATTTTTGGGTTATTGAGCAAGGCATGCACCGGTCCGGTGGCCAGCAGGGTTTCATCTTCATAGCTGACCGGCTGATGATGCGGGTCGATCCCATAAAAACTGACGCGGTCGCTGTTGTTATCGAACAACACCAGCGTGACGGCTTCGGCGATACCGGCGCTTTGCACCACCTGCGTCAGGGTTTCCAGCAGCGATGTCATGGTCTGTTGCAGCAGCAACGTGCGCGTCAGTTCCAGTAATCCTTTATGTTTTGTGATGCTCATTGTTGCACTCTGCATAGCGTTAGCTCTGGGTACCCGTTTTTTGAATAAAGAAAATGAGTAACATGATTCCGGGTAACAGGAATTTCATCGAAGGGCGATAAGCAAAATTCTACCCCTTTCGCAGCAGGCCACTCCCTGATGAGATCAACAAATACGGGGTAAGGGTTCGGCATGAGGCAACATCAGTTGCCGGACAACGCCGAGTGCACCGCGTAAACAGACCTGCGGATGTTCAGTCACTTCGCCGATAGTTGCAGCATCAGTCCCTAACGGATGGTCGCGCAGGATTTTCAGCACAGCGTCTTCTCCCTGCGGGGCGACCACCACCACCAGTTTGCCTTCGTTGGCAAAATTCAACGGCTCCAACCCGAGCAGTTCGCAGATCCCGCGTACTGCCTCTTTGACCGGTAAGGCATTTTCGTCGATGCAAATCCCGAAACCGCTGGCATCGCTAAATTCGTGCAGGATAGCGTTCACACCGCCGCGCGTGGCGTCGCGCAGAGCATGGACACCGGCCAGCATACGCAGCGGCGCAATCATCGGTGCCAGTACGGCGCAATCGCTTTGCACACCGAGGTCCATCCCCAACTGTTCGCGAAGATTGAGAATTGCTGCACCGTGATCGCCAAGCGTACCGCTGACGATCACTTTGTCACCGGCCTGAACAGATTTCGCAGCCCAGTTCACCGCAGTGGGTATCACGCCGATCCCGGCGGTATTGATGAAGATTTTGTCGGCTGCGCCGCGCTGCACCACTTTGGTATCGCCGGTGACAATCGCGATGCCCGCTTCCCTGGCGGTCTGCGCCATCGTGCTGACAATTTTCTGCAAATCGCCCAGCGGAAAGCCCTCTTCGAGAATAAATCCGCAGGAAAGATAAGCAGGTGTCGCGCCGCTGACCGCCAGATCGTTAGCCGTACCGCAAACCGCCAGTTTGCCGATGTTGCCGCCGGGGAAGAAAATCGGATCGATGACGTAGCTGTCGGTTGTAAAGGCCAGACGATCGCCCTGACGGCTGAGATCGGCGAGGCTTATCCGCGCGCCGTCTTCCCGTTCGTTGAGCCAGGGATTATCAAATGCGGCCAAAAACATCCGTTCGATCATCTGCTGCATCGCCCGTCCGCCGCTGCCGTGCGCCATTGTTACCACGTCATTGCTCACGCTCATCCTGCCACCTTCTGATTTTCTTCAATTTGCACGTATTGAGTTTCCTGATGCCGGTATTGATACCAGGCTGCGCAGGCACCTTCTGATGACACCATCAGTGCGCCGAACGCATTGTGCGGCGTACAACCGGTGCCAAACAGCGGACACTGATGCGGTTTACAGCGCCCGGTCAGCACTTCGCCACAGCGTGCGCGAGGATCATCGCAAACCGACTGCACCTGCGGATTAAAACGCCGTTCGGCATCGAAAGCCTCGTAGGCGCCGGTCAGTTGTATTCCTGAATTCTCAATCAGCCCCAGACCGCGCCATTCGCTGCTGCCGGAAAGCACAAACACCTCCCGCATCGCCTCCTGTGCCAGCAGGTTACCCTCTTGCGGTACCACCCGACGGTATTGGTTTTCGGTTTTACACGATGCCTCGCAAACTTGTTCCACCAGCATCAAAACACTCTGCAATATATCCAGCGGCTCAAAGCCGCTTATCACCAGCGGTTTGCCGAACTGTTCATTGATGAAGTGATAGGGCGAGGTGCCGATCACCATGCTGACGTGGCCGGGCGCGAGAAACGCATCGATACGCACGTCGTCCTGTTGCAACAGGCTGCGCAACGTCGGGATCAGGCTGATGTGCTGACAGAAGACGCTGAAATTCGTCAGTCCTTCGCGGCGCGCCTGTTGCAGTGTGACAGCGGTGACCGGCAGTGTGGTTTCAAAACCGAGGGCGAAAAACACCACGCTGCGCTGCGGATTTTCACGTGCCAGTTTCAATGCATCGAGCGGCGAATACACCACGCGCACATCCGCGCCGCGTTCGCGCGCTGTCAGCAGCGAACCGCGCTTACCGGGCACGCGCAGCGCATCGCCGAAGGTGCAGAAAATCACCTGCGGATGGGCAGCGATTTCACAACAGGCGTCGATCCGCCCCATCGGTAAAACGCATACCGGACAGCCCGGCCCGTGGATAAATTCCAGCTGTGGCGGCAGCAGTTTATCCAGCCCGAACTTGAAAATAGCGTGAGTATGGCCGCCGCAGACTTCCATAATCTGCATCGGTTTTTCGGCGGTATAAGGCAGCTGCGCCGCCCGCTGATGCAAACGTTCGATCAACGTTTTGGCGAGTTTTGGATCTCGAAATTCATCGACAAACCGCATTATCTTGCCTCTCCTTTGCCGAGAAACAGCGCGACGTCGGCTTCCACTTCTTCCATTTCATGTAACGCTGCCAGCGTATCCCGCGCCTCCTGTTCATCCAGCTTACTGAGCGCAAAACCCACGTGGATTAATACCCAGCAGCCGATCAACGCGTCAGGTTTCCCTTCACACACCAGCGCAATATTCACTTCGCGACGCATGCCGCACACTTCTGCCCAGGCATGATCGGGCTGCTGTTCGTGCAGCGCGACAATTTGTCCCGGAATGCCTATGCACATCGTTGCTGCTCCAGCCACGCCAGCCACTGTTCCATGCCCTCGCCTGTCGTGGCCGAAAGCTGAATAACTTCAATCTCTGGATTCACCTGACGCGCATTGGCGATGCAGGTGTCGACATCAAAAGTGACGTAAGGCAGAAGATCGATTTTATTGAGGATCATCAGCCGCGACGCCGCGAACATATGCGGGTATTTCAGCGGTTTGTCTTCACCTTCGGTGACCGAAAGCACTGCCACTTTATGACGTTCGCCAAGATCGAAACTGGCCGGGCACACCAGATTGCCGACGTTTTCGATAAACAGCAGGCTGTTATTTTTCGGTGCCAGCTGATGTACGGCATCGTGAACCATCTGCGCATCCAGATGGCAGCCTTTACCGGTATTGACCTGGATTGCCGGAACGCCCGTCGCGCGGATGCGATCGGCATCGTTGGTAGTTTGCTGATCGCCCTCAACTACCGCGCAGTCAAACTGCAAGGCCAGACGGGTGAGTGTGCTGGTCAGCAACGTGGTTTTACCGGAGCCGGGGCTGGAAACCAGATTCAGTGCCAAAATCGACGCCTGCGCAAAATGCTCGCGGTTATGGGCGGCGATATGATTATTTTTGGCCAGCACGTCCATTTCGATATCAATCAGGCGACGCGGTGCAAACGGCAGGCCATGGGAATGATCGTGAATGTGGGAATGAGAATGCGGGGAAGCGTCGTCAGAAGAGTGATGATGAGAATGTTCGCTGCTGACGCCTTCAATCCGAAGCTCGCCGCTGGCGCAACCACAGGTACTGCACATAGTTTTCTCCCCGGGCACATCGTGCCCGTTATTCGATTTCAATACGTTTGATTTTCATGCCATCGTCGGCAATGACCCTTAAATTGCGGCCGCCGCACTGCGGGCAGAGCAGCACGCCGGGGCTGAGCAAGCGGATATCCTGCTGGCAATCGTGGCACCAGCTAACGGCGGCGGGCGTCGCAAGATGCAGCTCGCAGCCTTGTGCCAGCGTTTCGCGGCAGGCCAGTTCAAAGCAGAATGTCAGCGCCTCTGGCTCAACGCAGGAAAATGCGCCCACTTCCATCCACACGGCAGTAATTCTGTGCGCATTATTTTGCCGGCCAAATTCCTGCATGATTTCCACGGCATTCTGGCACAGGGTTATTTCGTGCATGATTTCCGCTCTCTTTGGAAAGTGATGAAGGATGTTTGCAATATTAATGCCAGAGTTTTTCGCACGAATTAAATCCGCGACTGACAGTAAAATCACGTCACGACATATATGTCGAAATAAGGTGTCATCGACATGTCATTTCTTTCCCCGCAGAAGACACTTAAAAGTTATTAATTCATCAAGCTGTTGATTTTAAGTCTGTTATATCAAAATTATCGTAACTGGCACGCTTTATGCCAACAGAGACTTATGCGCCGTATTTTCGTCGTCATCTGACATTTCGAAATGGCACCCATAAAGAACTCAATAACGGGTAAATACCATGAGCACTCTCAGCGAACTGACCAGCAAAGCGGATTACATTGCCAGTAAAAATAATCACCTTAAATCGCAATGGCACACCTATCAGAACAGCCTGATTCAGGCGATTACCACGTCGAATAAGAAAATAAATCATGAGTTTACCTGTAGCGAAGAACAGGACATCCGCTTCACCCTGTTTAACCATTTCTCCGTCAGTATTCATCTGAGCGACGATTTTTACAGTCAGGATGTTATCTACAGTTTGAATATGACCCCAGCCAGTGAAGAGCCTGATTTCAAAGCCTTCGCCCACGCAAAACTGAGTGAAGACGGGCGTCTCGACGGCACCGTGGATATCCGCGATAAAAATGCTGTACAGGAACATTACCTGAATAAAATTTCCGCTATTTATCAGTGTCTGTTTGACTCCCTGCATAACAATCAGCCCGTATTACCGCAATTAGAAAAATTATTAATTCAGGCATAAATATTCGCCTGAATACATTTTTAAGGCATGGCGAAAATTAAATTACGCCTCGCGAAACTGCCGTTGAATTAATGCAATTCATTCTGACATAAGTGTCGAAATGTCATTTTAAGTGCCGATTTCGTCATCTTTGACGAAACAGAGAGGAGACTTCATGAGCCGCACTGCCGTTGCCATGAATCAATATGTGATAGCCGATCCGAAGCTCTGCATCGGCTGCAATACCTGTATGGCCAGCTGTTCGCAGGAACATCAGCGCCACGGCTTACAGTCTGCACCGCGTTTGCAGGTGATGCGTAACCGTCTGGATTCCGCGCCGGTGATGTGTCACCAGTGTGAAGATGCCCCCTGCGCGCAGGTGTGTCCGGTCAATGCCATCACCCGCGAGAATAACGCCATTCATCTCAATGAAAGTCTGTGCGTCAGTTGCAAACTGTGCGGCATCGCCTGCCCGTTTGGGGCCATCACCTTTTCCGGCAGTACGCCTGTGGATATTCCGCGCGACTGCAACACCTCGAAAGCGCTGGCCGCCCCTCGTGCGCCGCGCGCTGTCAGCCCGTTTCTCGACTGCGTTCCCGGCATCCGCGCCGTGGCGGTGAAATGTGATTTATGCAGTTTCAGCCCGCAAGGTCCGGCGTGCATAACCACCTGCCCGACCCAGGCGATCACCCTGGTCACCGCTGATCTCTCTGACCGTGCCAGCCAGTTAAAACGCCTTAACGCCATGAACGTTTTCCCGGCAGAACTTCCTGTCGAACTCACGGCCTTCAACACCCCTGACGCGGAGGCAAAATGATGACCTCTTTATTTGCATGGACGCCAGCATCGCTGCTGACGCTGGCGCTGATGATCTGGCTGCTGAGCGGCATCGTGAGCTGGCTGGTGGCGGCTTTCGCCCGTCTGAGCAGCCTGATATCCGGGGCGGGAGGCATGCTGGCTTCACTGGCTGTCACCCTCGCCGCGATGCAGATTTTGCACAGCGGGCCCGCACAGAGCATCACCTTACCGGTACTGCATTTTGCTGCCGAATTCAGCCCGCTCAACGGTCTGTTACTGCTGACGATGGCGGTCCCGGCGCTGTTTTGCAGCCTGTATGCCTGCGCATGGCTTAACGGTGTGAACCAGCGCAAACGCGCGCGCACCGGACTGTTGTGTAACCTGCTGCTGGCCGCGCTGACGGCGGCGGCAATATCCGCCAATGGCGCCGGGCTGATTTTGATGATGGAGCTGGCGGCGCTGTGTGCATATTTCCTGATAGTGCAAACCGACGATGTGAAAAGTCGTCGCGCCGGTCTGAATCAGTTTCTGTCCGGGCGTCTGGGCACGCTGTGCCTGATCCTGGCCTTTGCCCTGCTCCATCACGCCAGCGGCAGTGTGAATTTTGATGTGCTGCGCCATACAGAATTCACCCCCGGCGTGAAATCTCTCGCTTTCCTGCTGTCGCTGCTCGGTTTCGGGTTGTACGCCGGGATTATTCCGCTGCACGGCTGGGTACCGCAGTCGCACTCCAGCGCACCGGCACAGGCTGCCGCGCTGTTCTCTTCCGCCCTGATGAAAATTGGCATCATGGGTGTCATAAAAGTCGGTCTGGATCTGCTCGGTGCGCCGCCACTCTGGTGGGGCCTGATGGTGCTGCTTCTGGCGATCCTGACCGCATTTATTGGCGGATTGTACGCCCTGATGGAACACGATATCCGCCGCCTGCTGGCCTATCACACACTGGAAAACGTTGGGATTATCCTGCTCGGCGTCGGCGGCGCAATGGTCGGCGTGGCGCTGAATCTGCCGGTGCTCGCATCTCTCGCACTGCTGGCCGGGTTGTTCCATCTCTTCAACCATGGCCTGTTCAAAACCGCGCTGTTCCTCGGCGCCGGTGAAATCGAAATGCAGACCGGTATTAAGGATATGGAAAAGCTTGGCGGGATGGCGCGCCTGATGCCGTGGACCGCCGTGGCGATGCTGATTGCGCTGATGTCGATGGCCGCGCTGCCGCCGCTGAACGGCTTCGCCAGTGAATGGCTACTTTACCAGTCGCTGTTCCAGCTGAGCGGCAGTCATGTGTTTATCGCTCGCCTGCTCGGGCCGCTGCTGGCGGTCGGGCTGGCGCTGACCGGTGCGCTGGCGCTGATGTGTATCGCCAAAGTGTTTGGTGTGACCTTCCTCGGCGCACCGCGCAGTCAGGCCGCGGCCGATGCCACACCGGCACCGCTTCCGATGACGCTGGCCAGCCTGCTGCTGGCACTGCTGTGCGTGATTTTTGGCGTCGCGTCACCGTGGCTTATTCCGCATTTCTCCGCCGTGGCGGCGTCGGTGCTGAACGCGCCGTTGATGCCGTTTGCCGGTCAGGGCGCGGCGATGACCGGCACTTCCGCCGTATCGGCACCAATGATTGCCCTGCTGCTGCTGGCGATGCCGGTGTTGCCGTGGCTTATCGCCAGTCTGTTGCGCGGCCAACGTCTGCCGAACCGGCTGCGCGGCGATGCCTGGGCCTGCGGCTACGGGCATTCGCCAGACATGGTGGTGACTGCTACCGGTTTCGCCCAGCCGCTGCGCGTGATGTTTGCGCCGCTGTACCGTCTGCGTCAGCTCGCTACGCCTGCCGCACTGGTGACCGCGCTGCATCAGGGCTGGCTCGGCGCTTTCTGCCGCCGTCTGGCTTTCATCGAACTGGCAGTGTTGCTGGTCGTGGCTTTCGCCTGAGGAACTGACTATGAATTTTCCCGTTTTGATGAGTAACGCGCTGTGGCCGCTGGCGCTGATCCAGGCCATTGCGCTGCTGGCCGTTGCCCCGCTGTTCGCCGGATTCAGCCGCGTCATGCGCGCCAAAATGCACAACCGTCAGGGACCGGGGGTGTTACAGGAATACCGCGACATCGCAAAGTTGCTGAAAAGGCAAAGCGTCGCCCCGGCGGCGGCGGGTGCAGCGTTTCGCAGTATGCCGTATCTGCTGACTGGCGGCCTGCTGGCAATCGCCACCGCCTTGCCGATGGTGACGCTGGCATCGCCGATGGGCGCAGCCGGCGACCTGATCACGATCATTTATCTCTTCGCTATCGTGCGTTTTGTGTTTGCCATCGCCGGTCTGGATACCGGCAGCCCGTTTACCGGTATCGGCGCCAGCCGTGAAGCCGTGCTCGGCGTGCTGGTCGAGCCGATTTTGCTGCTCGGCCTGTGGGTGGCGGCGCTGGTCGCCGGTTCAACGTCCCTCGGCGCGATTGCTGACTGCGTACGCCACTGGCCGGTTTCCTCTTCCTTAACGCTGATTCTGGCCGGTCTGGCCTGCGCGTTCGCCACTTATATCGAAATGGGCAAACTGCCGTTTGATATGGCGGAAGCCGAGCAGGAGTTACAGGAAGGGCCGCTGACCGAATATTCCGGCGCGGCGCTCGGTGTGCTGAAAATGGGGATCAGCCTGAAACAGCTGGTGGTCTTACAGCTGTTCCTAGGTCTGTTTTTCCCGTTCGGGCTGGCGGAAAACCTGACGCCGCTGACGCTGCTGGTCGCCGTGGTGCTGTGCCTGCTGAAACTGCTGATCGCCGTATTTGTCGTCGCGCTTCTTGAAAACAGCGTTGCTCGTCTGCGCTTTCTTAAAACTTCCCGCACCACCTGGGCGGGCTTCGGGCTGGCGTTTCTGGCGCTGGTGTCCTGGCTGGTCGCAGGCTGACCTGACATTTTTCTTGTCCCGCTGCGGCGGGAAGAGGCTTTGTAATGAGTGATTTCAATACTGCGTTAAACCAACATCCGGTCGGTAAGCATTATCTGGCGGCGCTGGCGAAACAGTTTCCGTCGGCGATTTTAGGCAGTGAATGGCAAACCGACACGCAGGCAACCGTGACAATCAAACTGAACGCCCTGCCGGAAGTGGTTGAGTGGCTTTACTACCAGCAGGGCGGCTGGCTGTCGGTGCTGTTCGGCAATGACGAACGCACGCTGTGCGGCAATTACGCGCTGTATTACGTGCTCTCGATGGAGCAAGGCGTGAAGTGCTGGATTACAGTACGCGCCGAAGTGGATCCGGTTTCGCTGGAATTCCCGTCCGTAACGCCGCGCGTGCCTGCCGCTGTCTGGGGCGAGCGCGAAGTGCGCGATATGTACGGTCTGCGTCCGGTCGGATTGCCGGATGAACGCCGTCTGGTGCTACCCGATGACTGGCCAGACGATTTATATCCGCTGCGCAAAGATGCCATGGATTATCGCCAGCGCCCCGCGCCGACCACTGACGAAGAAACCTATCCGTTTATTTCCGAAGCCAAAGAAGGCGGCAAAATCGTGCCGATTGGTCCGCTGCACGTCACCTCTGACGAACCCGGACATTTCCGTCTGTTTGTCGATGGCGAAGACATTATCGACGCCGACTACCGCCTGTTCTACGTTCATCGCGGCATGGAAAAACTGGCCGAAACCCGGATGGGCTACAACGAAGTGACGTTCCTGTCGGATCGCGTCTGCGGCATCTGCGGCTTTACGCACAGTGTGGCCTATACCTCATCGGTGGAAAACGCGATGGGGATTGTGGTGCCGGAACGTGCGCAGATGATCCGCTCAATTTTGCTGGAAGTTGAACGTCTGCACAGCCACCTGCTGAACCTTGGGCTGGCCTGCCATTTTGTCGGGTTTGACTCAGGCTTCATGCAGTTTTTCCGCGTCCGTGAGCAATCCATGAAAATGGCAGAAATCCTCACCGGCGCGCGCAAAACCTACGGCATGAATCTGATCGGCGGTATGCGTCGCGACATTCTCAAAGACGACATGACAGCCACCATTGCACTGGCGGGCAGCATGCGCCGTGACCTGCATGAGCTGGTGGATATTCTGCTCAGTACGCCGAATACCGAACAGCGCAGCATCGGCGTCGGCCTTCTGGATCCACAGGTTGCGCGCGATTTCAGCAACGTCGGTCCGATGGTACGCGGCAGCGGCCACCGCCGTGATATGCGTCAGGATCATCCTTACGCCGGTTACGCCAGGCTGCCGTTTGAAATTTGCAGCGAAACCGGTAACGACGTTTATTCCCGCCTGAAAGTGCGCATCCACGAAGTGTTCAACTCCCTGAATATGATCGAATTCGGCCTGCAAAGCCTGCCGGGCGGCCCGCTGGCGGTGGAAGGCTTTAACTACATTCCGCACCGCTTTGCGCTGGGCTTTGCCGAAGCACCACGTGGTGACGACATCCACTGGAGCATGACCGGCGACAACCAAAAACTCTTCCGCTGGCGCTGCCGCGCGGCGACCTACGCCAACTGGCCGACGTTGCGCTACATGCTGCGCGGCAACACGGTGTCAGACGCGCCACTGATCATCGGCAGTCTCGACCCTTGTTATTCGTGCACCGACCGCATGACGGTGGTGGATGTGCGTAAGAAAACGACCATCGTCGTGCCTTACAAAGAGATCGAACGTTACGGCATTGAACGTAAAAACTCGCCGCTTTAAGGAGCCGCCCAATCATGCTGAAACTGATTAAAAAAGTCCTGAAGACCGGCAAGGCGACGGTGGGCTACCCGTTCACACCGCTGGATCTGGCACCGAATTTTCGCGGCAAACCGCAGTACGACGCGCAACAGTGTATCGCCTGCGGTGCCTGTGCTAACGCCTGCCCGTCCAACGCGCTGACCATGACCACGGCCGAGGACGGTGAAAATATCCGCTGGTCGCTTTTTTTAGGCCGCTGCATTTTCTGCGCCCGCTGTGAAGAAGTCTGCCCGACGGCAGCTATAAAACTTTCACAAGAGTTCGAGCTGGCGGTGTGGCGCAAAGAAGACTTATACGAAACTGCCGATTTCCCGGTCTGCCACTGCCGTGAATGCGGCAAACCTTACGCCGTGCAAAAGGAAATCGACTTCGCGCTCAGTCTGTTACAGGAGAACGGCGCGCTGAGCGACCGGCAAATCGATGACCGCCGCGCGCAGTATGAAACCTGCCCGGCCTGCAAAAAAATGCACTGTCTTTCATCCACGGACCGAATTGATATTGGCCGTCATATGACCACGGAGGCGCAGTCATGAGCCAGACACTGATCGGCCCGCGTGACGAAAATGGTCTGCCGGTGCCCGTCACGCTTGACGAAAGCATCGCCAAACTAAAATCCACCCTCCTCACCAGCATCCGCCGCTCGGCCTACGTGTATCGCGTGGACTGCGGCGGCTGCAATGGTTGCGAGATTGAAATTTTCGCCGCAATTTCGCCGCTGTTTGATGCCGAACGCTTCGGGATCAAAGTAGTGCCGTCGCCGCGTCATGCCGATATTTTGCTGTTCACCGGCGCGGTGACTCGTGCCATGCGGGTACCGGCACTGCGCGCCTGGGATTCGGCACCGGACCCAAAAATCTGCATTTCTTACGGGGCCTGTGGCAACAGCGGCGGCATCTTCCACGACCTGTATTGCGTCTGGGGCGGTACCGACAAAATCGTGCCAGTAGACGTCTATATTCCCGGCTGCCCGCCAACGCCCGCCGCCACGATTTATGGCTTTGCGATGGCGCTCGGCCTGCTTGATCAAAAAATCAAAGGCCAGCAACACGATGAAGAAGCAGCCCTTCCCGCGATGTTGCTGCACCCGGATTTGCCACAACCGCTGCGCGTATTGCTCGATCGCGAAGCGCGCCGCATGGCCGGTTATCGCTATGGTCGTCAGATTGCCGACCGGTTTATGCAACTGGTCGCCGCCCCCGGTCTGCAACCGGCAGAGGAGCGCGTATCAGCATATCTGGAAGAACAGGGAGATATGCGTCTCAATGAAATCGTCGGCAACCTGCAACAAATTTATCAGCAGGTACTGCGCGGGGAGGTTCGCCTGTGATGACCCCGGCCAACGACCAGCGTTACGCCCGACACCAGACCATGGCGGGCGTGAAAGCAGAGAAAAACAAAGTGATTTTCTATTCGCTGAGCAGCAAGTTCGTCGATGAGAAAAGTGCGCAGAAACGCAGCTCACAAAAAGTTCAGGAGGTGATTTATTACAGCCTGGCGATCGGCCATCACCTGGGGGTGATTGACTGCCTGAAATCCCGCCTTGAGTGCCCGCTCGATGGCTACAGTCAGTGGATGGACTGCCTGGCGGAAAACAGCGAGGCGCGCCGCAAATTGGCCGGTGTTCAGCGCTTTGGTGAAATCAACATCGACAGCACCCACACCCATTGTCTGGCGCTGGCGCTGCGCGATGCCCGCGAAAAGATGAACTTGCAGCAGCAGGGATGGAGCGACGCGCTGATTGTGCTGCTCCAGCAAATCGAAAACGACCCCGCCATGTACCTGATGGTCAGGAGATACGATGCCTGATATCGCTTCCCATTTATCCCGCTTCGCCCTGCTGTGCGTCGGCAACAGCATGATGGGGGATGACGGCGCTGGCCCGCGGCTGGCTGAAATCTGTGCTGAACACCCGCTGAGCGGCTGGACGGTGGTGGACGGCGGTGCCGCGCCGGAAAACGACATCGGTTTTTTGCGCGAACTGCGCCCGGATTATCTGGTGATTGTCGACGCCACCGACATGGGGCTGGCACCCGGTGAGATGCGCATCATTGATGAAAATGACATCGGTGAGATGTTCATGATGACCACGCACAACTTGCCGTTAACGTTCCTTATTCAGCAACTGCGCGAAGATATTCCGCAAATCACCTTTGTCGGCATCCAGCCTGACGTCGTGGCGTTTTATTACCCGATGAGCCCGGTGGTGGAGCAGGCGGTTAGCCGCTTGCATCAACTCTTACCCCGACTGGAAACCGGGCTGGGCATCGCCCCTTACAGGGCGGAAATAGCCTGACGCCAGCTTTCGACACAACTGTCGAGGCAGTGACGAAGCGGACATGACGTCAGCGCCGGATTTCGTCACTGCCCTAGCCATCTCGGCTAACCCATTGAATAAATAACGTAAAAATTAATCACCGGAACTGGCACGGTTTATGTATAGCCAGTGCAGCAATGTCGTCAGGCCGGTGTCATCCGGCTTCATAAGAAAATCCGGAATCAGGAGAGTTGAAGATGAACCGGTTTATTATCGCCGACCCTAAAAAATGTATCGGCTGCCGTACCTGTGAAATCGCCTGCGTCATGGCTCACAGTGAATCGCAGGATATCTCCCTGCTCAACGCCGCCACGTTTGCGCCGCGTTTGCACGTGATCAAAGGCGTCAATCTGAGCACCGCCGTGATGTGTCGCCAGTGTGAAGATGCGCCCTGCGCCAATGTCTGCCCGAACGGCGCCATCAGCCGCGTCGGTGACCGCGTTCAGGTAATGCAGGAACGTTGCATCGGCTGCAAAACCTGCGTCGTCGCCTGTCCGTACGGTGCGATGGAAGTCGTCACCAAACCGATTTTCCGCCAGAACGGCGCGGCCATGACCGCCACCTCTGACAAAGCCGAAGCGCATAAATGCGACCTGTGCCATGCCCGCGCTGGCGGCCCGGCCTGTATGGAGATCTGCCCGACCAAGGCGCTTTATGCCATCGATCGCAATCACTTACAGGAAATGAACGCAGAAAAACGCCGCCGCGCTGCGCTCGATAGCACCTCCCCCCTGCTGTTTTAACCTCGAAGAGAGGAAGGAAGAACATGAAAAAAGTCACCACTGTCTGCCCATACTGTGGGGCGGGATGCAAAATGAATCTCATTGTAGATAATGGCAAAATTATCCGCGCAGAAGCCGCCAATGGCGTGACCAATCAGGGCGAACTGTGCCTGAAAGGCTACTACGGCTGGGATTTCCTTAATGACACCAAACTGCTGACACCGCGCCTGACGCAGCCGCTGATCCGCCGTCAGAAAGGCGGCAAATTCGAAGCCGTCAGCTGGGATGAAGCGATTCGTTACACCGCGCAGCGCCTGAAAGAGATCAAACAAAAACACGGCCCGCGTTCGATTATGCATACCGGTTCCTCACGTGGCACCGGCAATGAAACCAACTATGTGATGCAGAAATTCGCCCGTGCGGTGATCGGCACCAACAACGTCGACTGCTGCGCCCGTGTGTGCCACGGCCCGTCAGTTGCGGGATTGCAGGCCACGCTCGGTAACGGCGCGATGAGCAATTCCATCGGCGATATCGAGAACTCCAAATGTTTGCTGGTGATCGGCTATAACTGCGCCGATTCCCATCCGATCGTCGCCCGCCGGGTGATCAAAGCCAAAGAGAAAGGCGCGCAGATCATTGTCTGCGATCCGCGTCGTATCGAAACCGCGCGTATTGCCGATCAGCATCTGCAAATCACCAACGGCTGCAACATGGCGCTGGTGAATGCGTTTGCCTATGTGCTGATCGAAGAAAATCTGTACGACCATGACTATGTCGCCAAATACACCGAGGGCTTCGAGGAGTACCGCAAAAACGTCGCGAATTATTCACCGGAAGCGGTGGCGGAGCAGACCGGTGTGACTGCCCAGCAAATTCGTCAGGCGATGCGGACTTATGCCGCTGCGCCTTCAGCGACCATCATGTGGGGTATGGGCGTGACGCAGTTTGGTCAGGCGGTGGATGTGGTGAAAGGGCTGGCCGGTCTGGCGTTACTGACCGGTAATCTGGGGCGCGCCAACGTCGGCGTCGGGCCGGTGCGCGGCCAGAATAATGTGCAGGGTGCCTGTGATATGGGCGTGCTGCCCAACGAATTCCCCGGCTACCAGTCGGTCACCGATCCGAAAGTGCGTGCGAAATTCGCTGATGCCTGGGGTATCGACGTTAACCAGATGGATCCTGAAATCGGTCATCGCATCACCGAGATCCCGCATCTTGCGCTGGAAGGCCACGTCAAAGCCTATTACATCATGGGCGAAGATCCATTGCAGACCGAAGCGGACCTGAGTCTGGTACGTAAAGGCTTTGAGGCGCTGGAATTTGTGGTGGTGCAGGACATCTTCATGACCAAAACCGCCGAACAGGCTGATGTGATCCTGCCTGCCACCTCATGGGGCGAGCATGGCGGCGTGTTCTCCTGTGCGGATCGTGGCTTCCAGCGTTTCGAGAAAGCCATCGAACCCAAGTACAACGTGAAGCGCGACTGGGAAATCATCAGCCTGCTGGCGACCGAACTCGGTTATCCGATGCATTACAACGATAACCAGGAAATATGGGACGAAATGCGTGAGCTGTGCCCGCTGTTTTACGGCGCGACCTACGAAAAAATGGGCACGCTCGGGCATGTACAGTGGCCGTGTACCACGCTGGAAAGTCCGGGAACGCAGTACCTGTATCAGGACAATCACTTCGATACCCCGACCGGCAAGGGCCAGCTGTTCGCGGCACCGTGGCGCGCACCGGCTGAAGTGCCGGACGGTGATTATCCGCTGGTGCTCTGTACCGTGCGCGAAGTTGGCCACTACTCCTGCCGCTCAATGACCGGTAACTGCGCCGCTCTGCAAACGCTGGCCGACGAACCGGGTTTTGTGCAGATGCATCCACAAGACGCGCAGGCGCTGGGCATTCGCGATCAGCAACTGGTGTGGGTTGCCTCGCGCCGTGGCAAAGTCATTTCCCGCGCCAACTACAACGAGCGCATCAACATTGGCGCAGTTTATATGACCTATCAGTGGTGGATCGGCGCCTGTAATGAACTGACGCAGGAAAATCTGGATCCAATATCTAAAACGCCGGAAACCAAATACTGCGCGGTCAACGTCGAGCAAATCGCCGATCAACGCTGGGCGGAAGATTATGCCCAGCAAAGCTACAGCGATATGAAAGCGCGTCTGCGCAGTGCCGTTGAAGATGTGATCCCGGTGGTTGAGGTGTAGTTTTTTTGCTTCATAAGTCGATGCTTTTAGCGCCTCCCCTGCCAGCCTTCCCCTCGTGAGAGGGGAAGGCGATATCGCTCCATTTCAGAGAAACTTTATGTCTGATTCTTTACTTATCCGCATCAGTGGCAAGGTTCAGGGGGTCGGTTTTCGGCCCTTTATCTGGCAACTGGCTGACCGTTTACGGCTTCGTGGCGACGTCAGTAACGACAGTGCGGGTGTGGAAATCAGACTGCTTCAACCGGTCAATATCGATAGTTTTATCGAACAGTTACAACGCGACTGCCCGCCACTGGCACGCATCGACAGCATGACTCTCGCCCCTTTTGACTGGCAGAGTCCCCCGCAAAACTTCACCATTACCGGCAGTCGAAAAACGCAGATGGATACTCAGGTAGTGCCCGACGCCGCGACCTGCCCGGAATGCCTGAAGGACATAAATCAGCCCGACGATCGTCGCTTTGGCTACGCCTTTACCAACTGCACCCACTGCGGCCCGCGCTTTACGTTGATCCGCGCGATGCCTTACGACCGCCCTTCTACCAGCATGGCGGATTTTCCGCTGTGCCCGGCGTGTCAGCAGGAATATCAAAACCCGGCCAACCGGCGCTTTCATGCGCAGCCAGTGGCCTGCCCACACTGCGGTCCGCAGGTCAGCGCCACGTTGCAAAATGGCGAAATCGTGGCGCAAAGTCAGGCGGCCATTGAACAGGCAGTGATTGCGCTGCGCGCCGGAAAAATCGTCGCCATTAAAGGGCTCGGCGGTTTTCATCTGGCCTGTGACGCCACACAACAGGCCGCCGTAATGCGGCTGCGTCAGCGGAAACATCGCCCGACAAAACCGCTGGCCGTCATGCTGCCGGACATCGTCTGGCTGGCGCGTTGCAGCGACGAAAGCCCCCAGTTTGCGCTGCGGGAAGTGTTGCAATCCCCCGCCGCGCCGATTGTGCTGACGCCGCAGAGTGCGATGACACCTCTTTGCGCGGCCATTGCGCCGGAGCTCGATGAAGTCGGCCTGATGCTGCCATTTACGCCACTGCACCATTTACTGATGCAGGCCTGCCAGACGCCGCTGGTGATGACCTCGGGGAATTGCGCAGACAGCGCCCCTGCATTAACTAACGCGGACGCACTGAACCAGCTCGACGGCATCGCCGATCTGTGGCTGCTGCACAACCGCGATATCGTCCAGCGCGCTGATGATTCGCTGGTGCGCCTGACGCCCGGGGGCATCGAAGTATTACGCCGCGCCAGAGGTTATGTGCCCGATGCTTTGTCGCTGCCTCCGGGTTTCATCGCGCTGCCGCCGTTACTCGCGCAGGGTGGCGATCTCAAAAATACCTTTTGCCTGGTGCGCAACGGTCAGGCAGTGCTCAGCGCACATTTTGGTTCGCTGGCGCATCGTGATATTGCCCTGCAACAGCAACAGGCGCAGGAACATTTTCAGCATCTCTTTGCCTGTACGCCGTCTGTCATCGCGCGCGATGCGCATCCCGCCTACGTCAGCCATGTTCAGGCCAACCGCCACGGAATACGGGTGATTGACGTTCTGCATCACCACGCGCATATCGCCGCCTGCCTGGCAGAACACCGCTGGCCACTGGACGGCGGAAACGTCATCGGTCTGGCGCTTGACGGTCTGGGATATGGTCAGAAAGGTGAACTGTGGGGCGGCGAATGTCTGAACGTGAATTATCTGCGCTGTGAACATTTGGGCGGATTACCGGCGGTGGCGCTGCCCGGCGGCGACCGCGCTGCGCGGGAACCCTGGCGAAATCTGCTGGCACAGTGGATGGCGTTCGTGCCCGGCTGGGAACAGCTTCCCGAGGCACAGGCGCTGCTGGCGCATCCGTGGCAGCCGCTGTCTAAGGCGATCGCCGCCAGGATTAATTCACCGCTGGCCTCTTCTTGCGGGCGCTTATTCGACGCCGTTGCCGCCGCCCTCGGCTGCGCGCCGGAGAAACTCAGCTGGGAGGGCGAAGCTGCCTGCCGCCTGGAAGTGCTGGCGCGGCGGGCGTATGGCGTAAAACATCCGGTCACCCTGCCGCTGATTCATGCAGACAAGGGGACGTTTCTCGATTTGGCGGTCTTCTGGCAGCAGTGGCTCGCCTGGCAGGCGACACCGGCGGAGCGGGCTTTTGCCTTTCATGACGCGCTGGCACAAGGCTTTGCTGCCCTCGCCCGCTATCACTGCACGAAAACCGGCACCCGCACGGTCGCGCTCGGCGGCGGCGTGCTGCATAACCGGTTGCTGCGCCAGCGTTTATACGACGCGTTAACGCCACTGCACGTACTCATGCCTCTCGACTATCCGGCAGGCGACGGCGGGCTGGCGCTGGGTCAGGCGGTTATCGCCTGTGCCCGTCTTCAATCTGTTTCTGAATTAACTGAATGATAAATAAGGATCCCCATGATTAACCGCGCGTTTTTTCATACCCATCGCCGTGCCTTTTGGCTTTTTATAGGCCTGATCGCCGTCAATCTGCTGGCCTGGGGCTGGGCGCTGGCGGCGTTTCGCCACAGCGCAGCACTGATTGCGGCGGCGCTGCTGGCCTACGGTTATGGCCTGCGCCACGCGGTGGATGCCGACCATATTGCGGCGATCGATAACGTCACCCGCAAGCTGATGCAACAAGGCCAGCGTCCGGTCGCGGTTGGGGCGTTTTTTTCACTCGGCCATTCGAGCATTGTGGTGCTGGCCTGCGTGGCAATCGCCGCCACATCGCTGGTATTCGGCAATAAAATCGGCTGGCTGCACGATTACGGCAGCACCATCGGCACGCTGGTTTCGGCGTTATTTTTGCTGATGATGGCGCTGCTGAATGCGTTGATCCTGCGCGATGTCTATCGCCGTTTTCAGCAAGTGAAACACGGCAAAACTTTCACGGATAAAGAGGAATTGCACCAGATTCAGGGCGGCGTGATGAGCAGGCTATTCAGCTTCGCCTTCAATATGGTGAATAAGAGCTGGCAAATGTATCTGGTGGGATTTCTGTTCGGACTGGGCTTTGATACCGCCACGGAAATTGGTCTGCTGGGGATTTCAGCGGCGGGCGCATCGTCGGGCATGTCAGTGTGGAGCATCATGGTGTTTCCGGCGCTGTTCGCCAGCGGCATGGCGCTGATTGATTCACTGGATAACTTTGTGATGGTCGGTGCCTACGGCTGGGCGTTCGACAAGCCGGTGCGTAAGCTCTATTACAATATGACCATTACCGCCACCAGCGTGGTGATTGCGCTATTTATTGGCGGGCTGGAAGCGCTGGGGCTGATGGCCGATAAGCTGGAACTGCACGGCGGAGCGTGGTCGGTGGTTGAGCGACTGAACGACAATATGGGCAGCGTGGGTTACGCCGCCGTGGCTATCTTCGTGGTGTTCTGGGGGATCTCGGCGCTGAATTATCGCCGCAAAGGGTACGATAATCTGGCGGTCTGATGCCGTTACGCATCACCCGGTAAAGTGATTCGTTTTTCCAGACGCAACGTGCCGCCGTCGGTGACGGTAATCATGATTTGCGTTTTGCTGCCCGGCGTTACCGAAAAACGCATACGCCCCAGCGGCTGAGGCTGATTGGCTGAGAGGTTGACGTTGCTGCTCTGATGGCTGGTACTGTTACCGGCGCCGCCTTCTTGCGAGACCGACACCGCCACCTGACAGGCGCAGGCTTTGGTGAGATTGACCATCGGCGTCACTACGTAACTTTGTGCATCGCTTTGGGTATCGAACCAAAGCTGATTAGACATGACTGCCGCGATCAGAAGTAAATGCATATTTTTATCCTCAGACACATCATTAAAACAGTCGAAAAAAAACAGGGCTAGTGCCCTGTTTTTAACTCACTCCGTATAAGGAGAAAGCGAATCAGTTTTGAGACGCATACGCCAGGTTAGCAGTGCCCACCTGAGTGATGCTGGTCAGAGAACCATTGGCACCCTGAGAAGCTTGCGCATAGTTGCCTGAACCATTCTGGGAGACCAGAACTTTACTGCCGTTAGCGCTTTGCGCCACGTTAGTATTGTTATAGTCACCTTTTTGAACCACGCTGATCAGGCTGCCATCACCGGTCTGATTGGTACCGGCACTGTTTCTGTACCCATCCTGATTAACCGCAGTCAGCGATTTTTGAGCCCCGGTCTGAGTGGCATTCGCGAGGTTTGCGGTACCCTGCTGATAAATCTGAATTTCAGAATTCCACTGGGTGGCCGTAAACGTCGGCACTGTGGATGGAGGAGTAGAAGGACCGCCGCCACCACCGCCGCCGTGATTGTTACCGGTTGCGAATGCACTGCCACTGACGACTAAAGCGGAGACTGCCACAATTTTCCAAAGTTTCATGATGCTACCCCATTAGTTAAATATCGGATGTCATAAGAACGTATGTTATTTAATGCTGTGTCACTCTAATCGCCATTCCTGACGAGTTTTGTACAACACCGCTGGTCTGGTTCGTACCATTCTGGCGTATCTCAGTTACACTCCGGCCTTTTTGCAGAATGTAAGCCGTGTTGCCAAAATTTTGTTGCGTAATGGATGAATTCCCGCCGCCGGTTTGCGAAATATAGGCAAAATTATCGCTGCCGCTTTGAGAAATATCCGCGTTATTTCCATTACCTCGTTGTTTTATCAGTGCGGTATTGTCTGAGCCTGACTGCCGGATAATGCTGGAACTGCCATTTCCCGCCTGATTACTGTAGGCCGCATTACTATTACCGTTCTGATAAATCATTGATGTATTCCCTGATGAACTTCCCGCACCGGTATAATATTGTTCGGCGCTGCCGGAGCTTATCTCCGGGAAAGCCATATCATATTGTTGTGCGTGAACGACCCAGGATGCTGAAAGTAACGCCAGGGTCAATAAAGTCTTTTTCATTGCGTCACCCTGTATTAAAGCCGGAAACCAATTTCTTGCTGACCGGTTTTATTGCTGTTGACGAATTGATTATGGAGTTATCGGGAAATAAGAAACTCACCCGCACGGCGTATTTTAATTTCGCAGTTCATTACAAAGTATGAGTCGCTCCGTCTCATGCGGATTGACCAGACGATTTTGGCTAAAGGTCAATATCGCTAATCTGGTGTATGGCATTAATCCTAAAGTAACGGGAAAGAGTCATTTAATTAATCACACAAATGCAACTATTCTTAATACTTCGGGAACGTTCCCTTTTCAAATAAAGCGATCTGCGCCACAATTCCGAGGCTTATAATTGAGGTCAAACCCCCGCCATACTGCCGTTTCCCACCTTTTGCACCCCGCAGAAGGGTGTTCTTACGTCCGCCACCTAAGTTAAATCGATAATTAGGGGGGCCAATATTTGCGTTATTAAAGAGGAAACATGCAGTGTATTGCAGTTTACGGAGGGTGTTTATGGCCAGCGTAACGTTAAAAACACAGGCTTAACAAAGGCAAACGTTAAGATTATGTAAACTGCATTACTTAAGTTTAATTTAACAGGCCAGAAGAAAATACTCACAATACATTAGGAAAACTTTATACATTTTGAGTTACATTTTGAAACATAAATAAGCCTTGCGTAAGAGAGGCCAAACGCTAAATTGAGTCTGTACCGCACATGAAATGACCTGAATTATTATGTGCACCAGGTTGTGTTTATTTTCTCTTTTTAGATATACACAGCAAATAACCAGCTATAGATTTAGCAAAAAAGTTAACGGCCTATTTTCTGTTTCCTCTATCGGATGACAGCAGGCCGTGACGATAAAAAATCAGGGCAGGGTTTGATTATGCTTAATGAAGCGGCGATCAATAATAATATCCTTTTATTAGTGACAAAACCGTCATTGCAGGCCAGTGCTTTATTGCAACAATTGAAACAGCAACTTTGTGTCAACACACGACTTCACAACATTCATAAATCTTTAGAGGATCAATATCTTCATCAGACGTTAATTCTCTTCGATATGATGGAGGCTGATCGCCGGACGATTGATCACTGGCAATCAGCATTACATCATTATCACGATAGCGTGAAGTTATTATTATTAAATACGCCTGACGAATATCATTTCCGGGAAATTGAAACCTGGCCGCGGATCAGTGCTGTGTTTTATCTCTCGGCCGATGAAAACAATCTGGTTGAAGGAATTAAAAGCGTGATCCGCGGAGAGTGCTACTTCTCGCAGGGCTTTGCCAGCTATCTGATCAACCAGTCCGGTGCCTTCCGTCATCTTCATTCTGAGGACACCGGACTGACCCATCGTGAAAAAGAGATCCTCAATAAATTACGCGTCGGCGCCTCGAACACTGAAATCGCGCGGTTGCTGTTTATCAGTGAGAACACCGTTAAGACGCATCTCTATAATTTATTTAGAAAAATCTCGGTTAAAAACCGCACTCAGGCGGCGTCCTGGGCCAACGACAATCTCAAGCGCTGACATCATGACACTTTGCAGGAAGACCTTCTGGCTGTGGCTGGTGCTGCTCTGCGCCTCCTGCCTGCATGTTCAGGCAGCAGATGTGAAAGACCCCGGCCTGATTACCGACCACACGGTAACCTCGGTCGGCCATGATTTTTATCGTGGTTTTACCGATAAGTGGGACCGCAACTACCCGGAAACCATCACTATTTCTGAACGACCCAGCGCGCGCTGGGGCAGCTGGATCAGCATCAAAATAGGCCAGGACACGCTCTATCAGACGCTGTTGTTCCCAAACCGTCGCAATTTTAATAAGGACATCGACACCGCCATAGATGGCGTCACCGAGGCGCTTTCACGTCGCCAGTTAGACAAGGCGTTACTTGGCACCGGGGATCTTGCCCATGATGAATTTTAATGCACAGCCTCTTGTAAGGAGAGCATCGTGAATATTCCAGTTTCAGTCCCCCGCTCGGTGATGCTGCTGGCGTTGCTGACGGCGTCCCCACTTTCCTGGGGCGGCAATATGGTGTTCCAGTTTGTGAATCCGAATTTTGGCGGTAACCCGAATAACGGTTCGTTTTTACTCAACGAGGCGCAGGCGCAGAACTCGTATAAAGACCCTGATAGCTATGACTTTGGGTCGTCCGGCACCTCGGCGCTGGATAACTTCACGTCATCGATTCAGTCGCAACTGCTTGGCAGCCTGATGGGTAACATCAATCAGGGCAAACCGGGGCGGCTGGTGACGCAGGACTTTATAGTCGATATCCAGAATACCGACGGGCAGCTGGTAATGAATGTTACCGACCGCCAGACCGGCAAGGTATCCACCATTCAGGTTCAGGGTTTGTCTTCTACGACGAACTAATACCGAAGAACAAAATCCCCAAAATAATTCGATATGAAATCGAAATAAGAAGGGAAAAATGGGAATCAGATCATGCGCAATTACTTATTACTCATCGCAGTTTTTGTGTTGAGCGGGTGCCTTGCAGCAGCACCTAAAGAAGCCGCAAGACCGACATTATTACCACGTGCGCCCAGCTACACCGACCTGACACACCTCCCTGCCCCGCAGGGCCGGATCTTTGTCTCTGTGTATAACATTCAGGATGAAACCGGGCAGTTTAAACCGTATCCGGCGAGTAACTTCTCGACGGCGGTGCCGCAGAGCGCCACGGCGATGCTGGTCTCCGCGCTGAAAGATTCGAAATGGTTTATCCCGCTGGAACGTCAGGGGCTGCAAAACCTGCTTAACGAACGCAAGATTATCCGCGCCGCGCAGGAAAATGGCAGCGTCGCCATCAACAACCAGCGACCGCTGGCTTCGCTGGTGGCGGCAAACATTTTGATTGAAGGCTCAATCATCGGTTATGAAAGTAATGTGAAATCAGGCGGGATTGGCGCGCGGTACTTCGGGATCGGCGCCAGCACGCAATACCAGTTGGACCAGATAGCCGTGAACCTGCGCGCTGTCGACGTCAATACCGGGGAAGTTCTGTCGTCAGTGAATACCAGTAAGACGATATTGTCATATGAAGTGCAGGCCGGGGTGTTCCGCTTTATCGACTATCAGCGTCTGCTGGAAGGCGAACTGGGCTATACCACCAACGAGCCAGTGATGCTATGCCTGATGTCGGCCATTGAATCCGGGGTCATTTATCTGGTCAATGACGGTATCGATCGTAATCTGTGGCAGTTGCAGAATCCTTCAGAGATCAATTCACCTGTTCTTCAACGCTATAAGAACACTATTGTCCCTGCCGAATCCTGATGGGAGGCAGTTGGCGAAAGATAGCCGCTGGTTGAGGCGGCTGTCTTTCCTTTTTTAACGTCAGGCTTTATTTTCCTCAGTTTTCACCACCTGCCGGTAATTATTGACGCGTTTTTTATCCTCAAGATTGAAGTCAGGATCAAGGTAAATGCTCACCCGCTTAATCAGTAACGCGTCAAATTCAAACACCGTACAAAAATGATGACTGCCGGTTTGTGACGTCGGCCAGCGATCGCCGTTTTGCATCACCCCGCGCATCTGGCCTTCCAGCACGAGGGTATCGCCATCATAGACAAATCGGAACCCATCCTGAATATGCTGGATTTTGTCGATCTCCAGCGCGAAACGCTTACCTAATTCTCCCAGTGAGGATTTGCCCTGAGCGGTGCCAAACTTAGGAAAGAACAGCTGTACGTCTTCCGCAAAAAGATCTAATAAGGAAGCATCTGCCTGATCCAGTTTGGCGTAAAAATTCTTCACAACGTTGATGCGTTTATCTTTCAATTGTTGTTCTGTCATTTTCACCTCGAATTCTCTCTCCCAGCCTCAAGCCTAGTGACTGTCGCTGAATTTGCCAGTTATGCAGCCGGGCTCACAAAAATGACAGCCTGGCCAGATCAAAGAGTTTTCTGCACTCCTTCGCGGAACCCATTACACTGACAGCACTTTTTAATTTACCTGCCCTTACATTTTGGAGAGTCACGGATGTCTCAGTTCACCCGCGCAGGCAGCGTTATGCCACCTGTTCCCTCAGCCACCCGCGCATTGATCTTCGCGATTTGCGTACTCCAGGGGCTGTTGCTGTATTTCTTCCTTTCTTACCACGCATCACCCGCGCTCGAATCCCTTAGCCATAATATTTACGGCCAGACGATGGCATTTACATTACCGGTACTGATTTCTTTATCTGTGGTGAGACTGAATGACCGTCGTTTTTGGGGCTGTATGGCTGTGCTCGCGCTGCTGCTGGCGGGCATGTCGGCATGGGTTAACAGCAACAGCACGGCAACACCGGCGGACTCGCTGCTCCTGCCTTTTTATCTTTCACTGATCCTACTTATCTATTTTGTGCTGCCGTGGTTGCAGGTGCAGTCTTTCCCGTCAGAGACGCGCTACCGCTATGCCAATCTGGCCGCCTGCTATTCGCAAAATACGCTATGCCTGATGTTCACCCTGCTGCTGATGCAGCTGACCGTCGGCGTGCTGGCCCTGTGCAGCGCGCTGTTCCGGCTGATTGGCATTGATTATTTCCACGAGCTTTTCTTCGACACGCCGCTGTTTATGTGGCTGGTTTACGGGGTATTGCTCGGGATCAGTATCATCACCTGCCGCACACAGCCGTCGCTGATGAATGTCACTAAAAATATCATCCGCCTTATCCTGAAATGTCTGCTGCCGCTGGTGGCGTTCGTTGCATTGATCTTCCTTTTCGCCCTGCCGTTTACTGGCCTGAAAGCCTTGTCGACGGCCTGGTCTGCCGCCAGTCTGCTGACCGTGATGGCGATGAGCATTCTGATCCTGGTTAACGTGGTGCGGGAAACGGACAGCGCGGTGAAGCCCTATCCACGCTTCATACGCCTGATGGTCAATGCCGCTGTCCTGCTGCTGCCGGTGTATGCCGCGCTGGCGATGTACGCGACCGGGCTGCGCATCGCGCAGTACGGCTGGACGCCGCAGCGCATGTGGGCGGTGCTGACCATCGGCGTGACACTGGTGGCGTCGGTTTGCTATAGCCTGTCGGTTATCGATAAGCGCCCCGAGTGGTTGCCGCACATCACGCAGTTCAATAAACCGCTTTCGCTGCTGGTGGTGCTGCTGGTGATCGCCGTAAACAGCCCGTTACTCGACCCTTATCGCATCAGCGTGAATAATCAGATTGCCCGTTTAGACGAAGGGAAAACCCAGGCGAAAGATCTCGATCTGAGCATGTTGCGCTTCGATACGGGTCGTCGCGGAAATGAAGCGCTGAAAGATTTACAGCAAAACCCGGCGTTTATGACCGATCCACGCCTGATGGCCATACTGAAAAATACGATTTCGCAGACGTCACGCTGGGGATCTTACGGTGTGGAAGATGCCGCTCAGGCGGCAAAAAATTATCGTCCGGAAAACGCGAAGAAAATGTTTCAACTGGCGAAAGGCTCGGTTTCACCCGAGGATGCCTGGTGGAACAGCCTGCCGGAGCTGGAGAAATACAGCAGCACGTTGCGCGATTGTCTTGGCCTGCAGGGCGCGTGCATCCTGAATACGCTTGAGCTCAATAATGACAAACAGAAAGAAATTTTCCTGTGTAATACGCTCAATACCGTTTCCATTAACTGCCGTATATACGCTAAACAGTCAGGGAAATGGCAGCAAGCCGGCGAACTTTATCTTTATGATGACAAAGATAAAAACGGGCTGATCCAGGCACTGCGCGACGGGGAAGTGAAACCGGTGCCGCGTAAATGGGCGGACGTGCAGATTCAGGGGAAACGTCGGGTGGTCCATTACAGCAGCGAAAATGAGTAATTCTACATGTCATTCACCGGCAGGCATTCCGCCTGCCGGTTTATCAAAATTAAGGCGTCATACGTAACAGCGTATCGTCCTTACGAACGTAATGATGATAAATCGCCGCCAGCGCGTGTAAGCCAATCAGGTAATAACCACAGTTCGCCAGAAACTCATGCGTTGCTTTTACCGCACTGCGCGTGTCGGGATCAGGCGTCACAAACTGCGGCACCTGCCAGCCCAGTAAAAACCACTCTCGCCCGCCAAACTCCAGCGTCAGCACGCCCAGCACCGGTAACGACAGAAAAAGCAGATACAAAATGCCATGAACCGCATGCGAAGCGGCATGTTGCCAGCGCGGCAGCGGCGGCGTGACCGGCGGCGTGGCGTGACGGGTGCGAAGAAAAATACGCGCAAACATCAGCAGCCAGACGCAAATCCCAAAGTTGAAGTGCAGCAGCTTGACCAGCGGCTGATTGTCTTCCGGGAAATAATCGCGGGTTAGCATTGCGGCGTAGGTCAGGATAATCATCAGCAACGTCGCCCAGTGCAGGCTTATCTGAGACAGCGAATAACGGGTTTTCATAAGTCATTTCCTGGGGAGGATGAACACAATATCAACAGGGGTATCGAAGTGAGTATAAGGGGTAATCATGCAGACTTTATGAAAACAAAAGATAAAAAAACCGGGACAAGCCCGGTTTAATGCAAAGACATTGAATTACGGATTGAGCGCAGGATCCTGTTCCACCGGGGGTTCACCCGCCGCTTTCTTCGGAGGAAGCAAACCGTCGGCGCGGAACATCGCTTTGATGCCGCGAAGCGCCTGACGGATCCTGTCCTGATTTTCGATCAGCGCGAAACGCACGTGGGTATCGCCGTAATCCCCAAAACCGATGCCCGGAGACACGCAGACTTTGGCCTCCGCCAGCAAACGTTTAGCGAATTCCAGCGAACCTAAATGGGCATACGCCGGCGGGATTTTTGCCCAGACATACATCGACGCTTTCGGATTTTCCACCATCCAGCCTGCTTCGTGCAGACCGCGTACCAGCACGTTACGACGCTGACGGTACTGCTCGGCGATATCTTTCACACACTGCTGATCCCCCTCGAGCGCCGCAATCGCTGCAACCTGAAGCGGCGTAAAGGTGCCGTAGTCGTGATAACTTTTGATACGCGCCAGCGCGCTGACCAGCTCAGGATTACCCACCATAAAGCCGATGCGCCAGCCCGCCATATTGTAGCTTTTTGATAGCGTAAAGAATTCCACCGCGATGTCTTTTGCACCCGGCACCTGCATGATCGACGGAGCTTTCCAGCCGTCATAGACGATGTCGGCATAGGCCAGATCGTGGATCACCAGCACGTCGTACTGTTTCGCCAGCGCAACGACGCGTTCGAAGAAATCAAGTTCCACGCACTGCGCCGTCGGGTTAGACGGGAAACCGAGGATCATCATTTTCGGACGCGGAATGGTTTCGCGAATGGCTTTTTCCAGCTCAGCGAAGAAATCCACCCCTTCGGCCAGCGGTACAGAGCGCACCTGCGCACCGGCTATCACCGCACCGTAAATGTGGATGGGATAACTTGGGTTCGGCACCAGCACGGTGTCACCGTGATCCAGTGTGGCCAACATCAGATGCGCCAGACCTTCTTTCGAACCGATGGTGACGATGGCTTCGCTTTCCGGATCAATCTCAACCTGATAGCGATCCGCATACCAGCGGGAAATGGCGCGGCGCAGACGCGGGATACCGCGTGAGGTCGAATAACCGTGAGTGTCTTCACGCTGGGCAACCTGCACCAGTTTTTCCACAATGTGTGGCGGTGTCGGGCCGTCGGGGTTACCCATACTGAAATCGATGATGTCTTCGCCACGATGGCGCGCAGCCATTTTCAGCTCAGCGGTGATGTTGAACACATAAGGGGGAAGACGATCAATGCGTGAAAAACGACGTGGTGAACGTGAGTCAGCCATAAATTCCTCGAGGATACGTAAGCGCCCGGACCGTCCGAGCGACGCTGGCCGCTTTGCGGCCTTCCACGAACATATCGCAGTCGCAAAAAACTGTCGAGAGAGTGAGCAAAATTTTTTAATTAAGGGCGCGGATCGCTTTTCAGCAGCCCCAACAGCCAGTCGTTCTTCCACTCTTCCCCGATGCGGTAGCTGTCGCGCAACAGCCCTTCCATCTGGAAACCACATTTCTCCAGCACGCGGCGAGAGGCGTGATTGCCTTCGAGCACGTTAGCCTGTAAGCGGTGAAAATCGCAGTGATCGAAGGCGAAATTCAGCACTTCACGCAGGGATTCCACCGCGTAGCCTTTGCCCTGATGTTCAGGTGCCAGAATAAACCCCACCTCCCCTTGCTGATAAGGTCGCCAGTCGGGGAAGAATCCGGTCAGTCCGACGGCGGAGCCGGTCTCTTTGTCGCGGATCAGTAAGCACAACCAGAAATCACAGTAGCGATCCCAGTTACCCAGACGCTGCTCAAACCGGCTGTGGATCTGAGCAGGGGTTTCGAGATTACCGATAAAACGCATGACGTCAGGGGTCTGGTATAACCGCAGGAAAAAAGCCCAGTCGTCGGCCTGAAGCGGCTGCATCACCAGCCTTGAGGTGGATAACGAAATCATGTCCAAAACTCCCTTGCTGTCTGATCACTATCCCTGATTTTATCGTGCCAAAACAGACGGCGGAGGGTCTGTCCGGTGGTTAATCACGGGCCTTTTACATATAATAAACCACGAATTAATTTAGCGTGATTATACAATGTCGCGCAGAGAACCTGCCATGCAACACATGTTCGATATGCTGCTGGCGGTCTTTGACCGCGCAGCGCTGATGCTGATCTGCCTGTTCTTCCTCACGCGCACCCCGCTGTTTCGCAAACTGCTGCACAAAGAAAACGAAAACCATACGGCGCTTGAGCTGGCGGCGGTCACAGCGATTTTCTCGTTGTTTGCCATTTTCGGCACGCTCTCGGGCATCAACGTCGAAGGGTCGCTGATTAACGTGCGAACCATCGCCATTATGTCCGGCGGGATCCTGTTCGGTCCGTGGGTGGGAATTATCACCGGCGTGATTTCCGGTACGCACCGTTTTTTGATAGACATTCACGGCCCGACTTCCATTCCTTGTCTGATCACCAGCATTACCGCCGGTGTGCTTTCGGGCTACATCAATAAGAAAGTCAAAAAGGCACTTCACTGGAAGGTCGGTATCCTCGCCGGAATGTTGTGCGAAACACTGACCATGGTGCTTATCCTGCTGATGGCGCGCCCGTTTTCGCTCGGGCTGGATATCGTGATGAACATCGCCGCGCCGCTGATCCTCGGTGCCAGCTCTATCGGGCTAATCGTACTGCTGGTGCAAAGCGTCGAGGATGAAAAAGAGGTGATCGCCGCCCGCCAGGCAAGGCTGGCGCTGGATATCGCCAATAAAACGCTGCCCTATTTCCGCGATATCAACGCCGAATCGTTAGCCAGTATATGCCGGATTATCCGCGATGATATCGATGCCGATGCGGTGGCGATCACTGATAACAAAAATATTCTGGCGTACGTCGGGGTGGGAGCAGAAGAATACAATATCGGCCATGAAACGCTGAGTGACATGACCAAAGCCACGCTGGAAAGCGGGGAAATCACGGTCAGAAATAACGACGAAATGCACCGCACGCCGCAAATTCACTCGCTTATCATTATCCCGCTGTGGGAAAAAGGTGAAGTGACCGGTTCGTTGAAAATCTATTATTGCGACCCGCACCGCATCACCTATTCGCTGAAAGTTATGGCGATCGGGCTGTCGCAGATTATGTCGACGCAGATGGAAGTGTCGCGTACCGAACAGCTGCGCGAAATGGCGAACAAAGCCGAAATGCGCGCGTTGCAGAGCAAGATAAATCCGCACTTCCTGTTTAATGCCCTGAATGCGATTTCCTCATCGATCCGTGCCAAACCTGACGTCGCTCGCCAGCTGGTAATCAATCTCTCCCGTTATTTGCGCTACAACCTGGAGCTGAACGACGAGCTAATCGACCTGCGCAAGGAGCTGCATCAGGTGCAGGATTACATCGCCATCGAACAGGCGCGTTTTGGCAGTAAACTGACGGTCATCTACGATATTGATGATGATATTTCGGTGAAAATACCCAGCCTGCTGATCCAGCCGCTGGTGGAAAACGCCATCGTGCACGGCATTCAAAAATGCAGCGGCAAAGGTGTGGTGGTGATTTCAATCAAGCACCATGCAAAGGGTATCTGGGTTTCTGTGAAAGACACCGGCCACGGGATTAATCAGGAAACCATTGACCGCGTGGCGCGCAATGAAATGCCTGGCAATAAAATTGGACTGCTGAATGTGCATCACCGCGTCTCTTTACTGTATGGTCAGGGGCTGGTGATCCGCCGCCTGGAGCCCGGCACCGATATTTCGTTTCTGATAACCCAATCCCCGGCAAAAGTCACGGCAGCCCTCGAGAGCGATATAGCCTGACCACGTTTGAGGGAAAATTGTTCACACTTTTTACTCATGCCCGCTTTTCGGGCGTTCGCACGGGGGATAATTCCATGAAAGCTATTATCGTCGAAGATGAAGTGCTGGCTCAGGAAGAGCTGAGTTATCTCATTAATACGCACAGCAGCATCAAAATTGAAGCCACGTTCGACGACGGGCTGGACGTGCTCAAATATCTGCAAACTCATGAAGTCGATGCGATTTTTCTCGATATCAGCATCCCTTCCCTCGACGGCGTATTACTGGCGCAGAACATCAGTAAATTCGCCCACAAGCCGTACATCGTGTTTATCACCGCCTACAAAGAACACGCTGCCGAAGCCTTTGAAATCGAGGCGTTCGATTACATTCTTAAGCCGTATCACGAGTCGCGCATTGTGACTATGCTGCAAAAACTGGAATCGCATTTTGCGCGCGATAAGCAGAGCGTGAATAAGCCGGAAGACGTTCATCCGGCCCAGGGCAGCGCCACCCGCGTGAGTCACAGCATCAATCTGATTAAAGACGAACGCATTATCGTCACTGACATCAACGATATTTATTACGCGGCCGCGCAGGAAAAGGTAACGCAGGTGTACACACGTAAAGAAGAATTCACCATGCCGATGAATATCACCGAGTTGTGCAACCGCCTGCCGGAAGAACATTTTTTCCGCTGCCACCGGTCGTATTGTGTCAATTTGTCGAAGATCCGTGAGATCGTGCCGTGGTTTAACAACACCTACATTTTGCGGTTAAGCGATCTGGATTTTGAAGTGCCGGTGAGTCGCAGCAAAGTGAAAGAGTTCAGGCAGTTAATGCGGTTTTGATATGGCTTCCTCCCCTTCGCAGGGGAGGGAGTAAAATCAGATTGTCATACCCATCGACTGGCGCAAGTAGGCACCTGCACCTAATAATCCAGGCTGATCGTAAGTGATCAGGAAGACAGGAATATCCATCAGGTAATCTTTGAAGCGGCCTTTATCTTCGAACGCGGCGCGAAAGCCCGACGCTTTGAAGAATTCCAGGAAGCGCGGAACGATGCCGCCTGCGATGTACACACCGCCGAACGTGCCCATGTTCAGCGCCAGATTGCCACCGAAACGCCCCATAATCACACAGAACAGCGACAGCGCGCGGCGACAGTCGACGTTGTCATCTGACAGCGCCAGTTCGGTGACGTCTTTCGGTTTGAAGTTTTCCGGCACGCGGTTATCGGATTTTACGATTGCGCGGTACAGATTCACCAATCCCGGACCGGAGAGAATACGCTCGGCAGAAACGTGACCCATTTCGGTACGCAGCTGCTCAAGGATGATGTCTTCCTCTTCACTGTTCGGTGCAAAATCCACGTGACCGCCTTCGCCCGGCAGGCTCAGCCACTGCTTATTGGCGTGGATCAGGTGCGCGACACCCAGACCCGTGCCCGCACCGTAGATCACCGCCGGTTTGCCATCCAGCGCTTTCTTACCGCCGAATTGCAACAAATCCTGTTCTTTCAACATCGGGATCGCCATTGATACGGCGGTGAAGTCGTTGATGACTTCCAGATGCTGCAGGCCAAGGCTTTTTTTCATTTCAGCAATGGAGAACGCCCACGTATGGTTGGTCATCGCCACCCAGTCACCGGTGATCGGACAGGCAATCGCAATACACGCATCCTCAATCTCCTGATGCTGCTGCGAGAGATACTCACGCACCGCCGCTTCGAGACTGTCGTAATCCAGCCCGGAAAAGGTTTGTGACTGTGAAATTTCGCCGCTGTCTAAAGCGCAAAGCGCCAGACGGCAGTTAGTGCCCCCGACATCGCCCACCAGGGAGTATTTGGTCATGTTATTCTCCACGAAAATAATGTAGTTATACTGCGCACCCGCGTCAAAACGGCTGGGCCAGAGAGTACGCTGCCCGACGCCACGATGTAAGCGGTATTCATCGATTAATGCGACTGGCTAAAGCCTGCTAACAAGGCTATACAAGGTAAAAGTGCTGAATAAATCGTGTGGGCAAAATAGCCGTATTTGCTATACGCTGCAACGCTGTTTTGAACCAACGCACATTTATGCGGCATGTCACACAAAATAATGTCGAAGGTCCGCAACCCGACCGCATTAAGATTCATCGGAACTATCAGATAAGTATAACTATAAGGAAATATTTGCATGTTTCATCCCCGCGCCAGAATCATGCTGGCTTTCGCCCTCCCTGCTCTCATTATCGGCGTGTTATCGAGCCTGATTCTGGTGGCGGTTATGATGATTGCCGGCGCGCTGCAGACCTTATTGTGGCAGCACATTCCCGCTGTCCTGCACATCAACACCCAGTCCGCCAGCTGGACGTTGTTCATGCTGACGCTGACCGGGATCGGCGTCGGTGCGCTGATTAAGTATATGCCAGGACACGCCGGGCCGGATCCGGCGGCAGAATCGCTGATTGGCGCACCGGTCGCAGTCAATGCCTTACCCGGTCTGGCACTGGCACTGATGCTCGGTTTAGCAGGGGGTGTCAGCCTCGGGCCTGAATATCCGATTACGGTGATCAATATCGCGCTGGCCGCAGCGTTTGGCGCACGGTTTATGCCGAAAGTTCCGACCACCGATTGGGTGATCCTTGCGGCATCGGGCACCATCGGTGCGCTGTTTGGCACACCGGTTGCAGCCGCGCTGATTTTCTCGCAATCGCTCGGCACCAATAAAGATGTGCCGCTGTGGGATCGCCTGTTCGCTCCGCTGGTCGCGGCAGGTGCCGGGGCGATCACCACCGATCAGTTCTTCGAACCGGATTTTTCGCTGAGTATTCCACCGTATGACAGCTCTAATTTGATCGATATTTTCAGCGGTTCGGTGGTGGTGCTCATTGCCGTTGCGCTGGGAATGATCGCCGTGTGGTTGTTCCCGCACGTACACAGGCTGTTTAACAGCATCCAAAATCCGGTGCTGAAACTGGGGATCGGCGGGTTTGTGCTTGGCCTGCTGGCGTTGATCGGCGGGGAAATCACCCTGTTCAAAGGGCTGGATGAGATGAAGGAACTGGCGCACTCCAACCAGCTGTTTGAGATGGGGCCGCTGCTGGCGATCACCCTGACCAAACTCGCGGCCTTAGTGGTAGCGGCAGCCTGCGGTTTTCGTGGTGGACGCATTTTCCCGGCGGTATTTGTTGGCGTCTCGCTCGGCCTGATGCTGCATCAGTACGCGCCAGATGTACCGGCGGCGGTGACGGTTTCCTGCGCCGTGATGGGCATGGTGCTGGTGGTCACGCGTGACGGCTGGCTAAGTTTGTTTATGGCCGCCGCCGTGGTGCCGGGGCTGAAATTATTGCCACTGCTGTGCATCGTGATGCTGCCAGCCTGGCTGATGCTGGCAGGAAAGCCGCTGATGCTGGTGGCGAAACAGCAGCTGCGTCGTCAGCCGCCGGATCCTGAGTCGTAAAGCTTAAACATCTTCTTTAAGAGAGAACTCCGCCGCCGCCAGCGCATGGATGGCGGTGGTGTCGAAGACCGGCACGCTGGCGTCTTCCGCACCGACCAGCAGGGTGATTTCAGTGCAGCCCAGAATAATGCCTTCAACGCCCTGCAGCTCCAGTTTGGCAATAATCTGGCGGTATTCTTCGCGTGATGCGTCATTAACGATCCCCAGACACAACTCTTCGTAGATGATCCGGTGGACAATTACGCGGTCGGCTTCATCCGGCGTCACGACCTCAATCTGATGAATATCCTGTAAACGCCCGCGATAGAAATCCTGTTCCATGGTGAAACGGGTGCCAAGCAGACCGATTTTTCGCAGCCCCTGCCCTTTAATTTTTTCTGCCGTCGCATCAGCGATATGCAGTAACGGCAGGCCGCCGATGCGTTCGATATCGTCCGCCACTTTGTGCATGGTGTTGGTACAAACCACAATCACCTCTGCCCCGGCGCGCGCCAGGGCATTGGCCGCATTACCGAGGATTTCGCCCGCCTGCTGCCAGTCTCCGGCCATTTGCAGTTTTTCAATTTCATAGAAATCGACGCTGTAGAGAAATAGTTTGGCCGAGTGTAAGCCGCCGAGCTGCTGCTTGACGTGTTCGTTGATCATACGGTAATACGGCACTGTGGATTCCCAGCTCATGCCGCCAATCAGCCCTAACGTCTTCATCTTCGCCCCTGAATGTGTGTGATGTGCAAAACCATAACCGACAAAAAGCCCGCAAACAAAGAAAATGTCTGCGGGCTTTTCGGTGTGACGTCAAAACGACGATCAGTGCTTCGCGGGGCAATCCTGCATTGTCTGACGACGGCTTATCAAGCGTTGACGCAGGGTGTCGTAGATCCAGTTGTACGCCACGGTGTACGGCAGGAAGAACAGGAAGAACCCGATTTCCAGCATAAAGGCGTCCAGCAGGCTGATACCCAGCCACAACGCGGCAATCGGCAGACCGATAAGGATAAAGCCGCCTTCAAAACCCAAAGCGTGAGCCACGCGGATTTTAAACGTCCGCACCACGCGCGATACGGGCCACAACCGGTCAAAGATGCTGTTATAAACGATGTTCCACACCATCGCCGTTGTCGACAACATGATGGCCAGTGCGCCCATTTCCCAGACCGGTTTATTTAATAACCAGGCCGCTGCCGGGGCTGAGATCAGCACGGCCAGCGTTTCGAAGCCCACCGCATGTAAAATGCGCTCGCCGAAGGTTTTCTGAGAGATGTTCCGTGTTTGCTTAGACATAAAAACCTGCCTGATTCCTGAATATTGATGAGTGACGGTTGTCACAGGCGGGCATTATCATCATAAAATGAGATAGGTAAAAGATAGAAAGTATCGATAAAATAGATACATCAAGAGTAAGGAGAGTGAACATGCGTTATTCGCCGGAAGCCCTGATGGCCTTTGTAGAAGCCGCCGACGCCGGATCCTTTTCCGCCGCCGCCAGAAAGCTGCGCAAAAGTCAGTCCACCGTCAGTACCGCCATCGCTAATCTGGAAGTGGATTTAGGCGTGACGCTGTTTGACCGCCAGAGCCGCCATCCAGTGCTGACACCCGCCGGGCAGCGCGTGCTGAGCCACGTTCAGGCGATCCTTGCCGCCAGTGAACGCCTCGACGAACTGGCGGTGCGGTTATCCACCCAGGTGGAGACGCGCCTGACGTTTGTACTTTCAGATACGTATCAGCCGACCCACCACGAAGCGCTGCTCCGCCGGTTCGAACGGCGTTATCCCGATATTGAATTCGAGTGCCAGATTGCGGAAGATCAGGACGTTATCGACCTGTTGCAGTCGGGCCGCGCCCATATCGGCATGGTGGAAGTCCAGAAGAGCTACCCGCCGGACATCGGCGTGGCGCGATTGCCGGAGCAGACGGATATGTCGATTTTTTGCAGCAAAGCCCATCCGCTGGCAAAGATCCCACAATTGCAGCCCGAGCAGTTACCTACCTTCCGCGAGCTGTGTCTGCAACCTTACAGCCGCCGGGAAATGCCGCGCGCGCAGGGACAGATCTGGTCTGCGCCGAGCTATCTGATGCTGCTGGAAATGGCGGAACAAGGGTTTGGCTGGGCGACGCTGCCGCACTGGCTGGTGCAGCAGTTCGGGCATGACAAGCTGGTCGCCCTTCCCCTGCGCGGCTGGCCGAAGAAGATTTCGGTGGATGCGGTGTGGAGCAAGAATAATCAGCCCGGACCGGCGGGAAGCTGGTTCATCGACCAGCTGATCGACCCGCCGTCGCCGGACGCTGAGTTACTGCCCTGAGTTACGCTTCGCCAGCGATTTGGTGACGGAATCGAGCAGCTCGGGAATGTCCATTTTCGGCAACATCACCTCAATCCACGCCATCCGCCGTTTGGCGCTGGCCTGTTCAATTGCCGCCTTCAGCGCCTGCGGGGAATCTGCCCGTGCGCTGAACACGTTTTTACCACCGAATGCCGCCGGGAACTGCGTCCAGTTCCACTGCGCAATATCGTTGTAGCGCTGAGTCTCGCCGTGGATCGCTCTTTCTACCGTGTAGCCTTCATTATTGATGACGAAAATCACCGGCGGCAGTCCGTAGCGGATCGCAGCGCCTAACCCCTGAAGCGTCAGCTGCGCCGAGCCGTCACCGATAAGCAACACCACACGGCGATCCGGCACCGCAATCTGCACGCCAAACGCAGCGGGCAGCGTAAAGCCGATCGACCCCCACAATGGCTGGACGACAAACTGGCAGTCCTGCGGCAGCGTCAGCGCCGCCGCGCCGAAACAAGATGTCCCCTGCTCGGCAACCAGCACGTCGCCAGGCCGGAGAAAGGCCTGAATCTGTTGCCAGAAGGCATGCTGATCAAGTCTGTCATCCGCCGGTTGAGGAAGCGTTGTGCGTTTCACGGCATACGGCGGCCACAGTGAGGCCAGTTCAGCCGTCAGCCGGTGCAGCACGCTGACAGTTGTGGCGATCGGCAACTGGTGGAAGATCTGATTACCTACGCGGGCGGAAAACGGCTGGAGATCGATACATTTTTCGGCGGGAAGTTGCTGGGTGAAACCTGCGGTGATGGTGTCAGTGAATTTAACGCCAACGGTAATCACCACATCAGCGCCTTCAATCGCCTCTTTGGTGGAAGCCGCGCTGGCCGCGCCGGAGTATGTACCGGCAAAATTCGGCTGCTGTTCATTGAACAATCCTTTGCCCATCAGCAGCGTTGAGTGCGCCAGCGGCACGTCCTCCATCCAGTGTTCCAGCGCGGCTTTTACATCAAATCGCTCGGCCAGAAAATCCGCCAGCAGGGCAACGCGTCCGGCACGGCGAAGTTGGGCATCGGCGGCGGCCACGAAAGCTTCCAGCGAAGACGCTGAAAACGTCGGTTGCCGCGCAGGGACGGCGTGCGCCCGCGTGCTGACCGGCATAGCGGCGACATCGCTTGGCAACAACAGATAGCCGGGACGCGAGGTGTAGATCACTTCTTCGATAACGCGGTCGATTTCGGTCAGCGCATTTTCCGGGGTCAGCGAGCCCAGCGCCACGCTTACTGGCTGCGACATGCGCATGAAATGGCTGAAATCACCGTCGCCCAGCGTGTGATGCAGTAATTCACCTTTGCGCTGTGCAGAGAGTGGCGGCGCGCCCACGATGTGGATCACCGGGACATATTCGGCATAACTGCCTGCAATGCCGTTCAGCGCGCTGAGTTCGCCGACGCCAAAGGTGGTCAGCAGCGCGGCGATGCCTTTGGTGCGCGCGTAGCCATCCGCGCCATAGGCCGCGTTGAGCTCGTTGGTGCAGCCGACCCAGGTAATTTCCTGATGGCTGATGACGCTGTCGAGGAATTGCAGATTGTAATCGCCCGGCACGCCAAACAGTTCGGAGATACCGCTGAAGGATAAGCGATCCAAGAGATAGTCACCTACGGTATATAGATTATCCATGACGATCCTCTGTTAAATAGAAGGTAAACAGTTAATCCCGCTAACTTAAGTATTACGCCAAAAACGGGAATAGGATATTTTTTATTCGAAAGAGGTATGGCAACGCAGAGTTACAGCATTGCACTGAGATCACGCAACGATGCAGGTTCAGCAATAAAAGTAATGGACGATGATAATAACTCCGCTTTTCAACGGTAACGGAAACTAAGGATTGTTCTGGTTGTGATCGGAGTAGCTGGAATTGCGAGTGAAAACGCATACACTAAAACAGCATTTACCTCATCCTTACATTATTTCTACCTCAATCAAAAAGGTTCTTATGCCGTATCTTGCCAGTCAAAACCGTTACGAAAAGATGGAATATCGTCGCTGCGGCCATAGCGGCCTGAAACTGCCCGCCGTTTCCCTCGGCCTGTGGCACAACTTCGGCGATAACGCGCATTTTGAAAATGGCCGCAAGCTTATCCGCCATGCTTTTGACCACGGGATCACCCACTTCGACCTCGCCAACAACTACGGGCCACCTCCGGGTTCGGCAGAACAACATTTTGGCCGTATTTTGCAGGAAGATTTGCTGCCTTACCGCGACGAGCTGATCATCTCTTCAAAAGCCGGTTACACCATGTGGGACGGCCCCTACGGCGACTGGGGTTCCAGGAAGTATCTGGTCGCCAGCCTGAATCAGAGCCTGAAACGCATGGGCCTGGACTACGTGGATATCTTCTATCATCACCGCCCGGATCCCGATACGCCGCTGGAAGAAACCATGGCTGCGCTGGATTTGATCGTCCGTCAGGGCAAAGCGCTGTACGTCGGGCTGTCCAACTATCCTGCTGACCGCGCTAAAGAAGCGTTTGAAATCCTGAAACAGCTCGGTACGCCATGCCTTATCCATCAGCCGAAATATTCAATGTTCGAGCGCTGGGTGGAAGCCGATTTGCTCGAAACGCTGGCAGACAACGGCGTCGGTTCAATCGCCTTCTCCCCGCTGGCCGGTGGCGTACTGACTGACCGTTATCTGGCCGGTATTCCTGAGGATTCACGCGCCGCCAGCGGCAGTAAGTTCCTGACTACCGATTCGCTCACTGAAGAAAAACTGGCGAAAGTCCGCAAGCTAAATGACATCGCGCAGGCGCGCGGGCAGAAGCTCTCGCAGATGGCGCTGGCGTGGGTGCTGCGCGGCGACCGCGTGACTTCCGTGCTGATTGGTGCCAGTAAAACCAGTCAGATTGATGATGCAGTCGGCATGGTCGCTAACCGTCATTTCACGCAGGAAGAACTGGCGGCGATTGAAGCGATTTTAGTGTAACCGTTTACGCATATGAGCAAAAAACGCGCCTTTATGGAGACTCAGTAAGGATTCCGTTAAGGCGCGTAAATCAATCAAAACAGGATTGCGACCAATAGTATCGGGGGTGTCTTCGCCTTATAACTGTCAGCATAAATTATAAGGAATCTGGGGGCATTATGATTAAGCCTTTACTGTTTGGTACATTATTATTTGCACTGCTTCCTGCTGCGGCTCCCGCTGTAGAGGCCAGCAGCTTTAGCCTGAGTACTCCGGGTCTTTCAATCAATATCGGTGACCGCGATCGTCGCGGTTATTACTGGGATGGGTATGACTGGCGTGATGCCGGCTGGTGGAACAATCACCACGGCCGTTACTACGGTGAACGCAGCCATCGCGGCTACTACTGGGATGGCGGCCGCTGGCGCGATCGTGGCTGGTGGGATAACCGTTCTCATCATCGTCCACCTCCGCCGCGCTATTATGGCCGTCCGCATTATGATAATCATGGTCGCGGGCCGGACCGGGGTCATGGTCACGACAGAGGTCGCGGCCCGGATCGCGGGCACGACAGACATGATGATCATCGGGGTCACGGCGATCACCGCCATTGATTCGCAAAGATTTCAGATAAAAAAACGGGACAGTTTGCGCTGTCCCGTTTTTTATTGCTGCGGCGCTGAGGTTATTTCAGCATGCCGATCAGCAGATAGAGGTTAAGGCTGACGACAATCAGCACAATCAGCCGCCCCGCCCATTGCACCGTTCTGGTGTTGGTCATCTCACCCATCAGGCTGCGGTTGCCGGTGAACGCCAGCAGCGGCAACAGCGCCAGCGCAATCCCGAAACTCAGCAACACCTGGCTCATCACCAGAATTCGTGTGGCGTCGAGCCCCATCAGAATAACGATAAAGGACGGCATCATAGTGACGACGCGACGCACCCAAATTGGGATATAGAACTTCACAAAGCCCTGCATGACCACCTGTCCGGCCAGTGTTCCGACGACGGTCGAAGACAACCCGGCGGCGACCAGACTCAGGCCAAAGGTGGTGGCGGCGGCGTGGCCGAGCAAAGGTTGCAGCGTCAGATAGGCTTCATCGAGCTCGCTGATACCGCTGTGCCCGCTAAAGTGGAAAGCCGCAGCGGCGGTCGCCATCATCGCCAGATTCACGAAACCCGCGATGGTCATGGCGATCCCGACATCCAGCTTGGTGGCAGAATAACGTTGCGCCTTCGACGCCTTGCCCCCGCGCTGGGTCAGCGAAGAGTGCAGGTAGATGACGTGGGGCATAATTGTCGCCCCCAGCACACCGGCAGCCAGATAGACGGAATCACTGGTCGGCAGCGCCGGAATTAACATCCCTTTTCCCAGCGCGACCATACTCGGCTGCGAAAAGAACAGTTCGACAATATAAGCGGCTGCCACGAACAGCAGAAGACCGGCGATCACCAGTTCCAGCGGCTTTTGTCCGCGCTTTTGCAGAGCAAGAATAATGAAGGTGGCAATACCGGTCAGCACCGCGCCCTGAAACAGCGACACGCCGAGCAGTAATTTGAAACCGATGGCCGCACCGATAAATTCTGCCAGATCGGTGGCCATCGCAATAATTTCTGCCTGCACCCAGTAAGCCCAGACGGCAGGACGCGGGAAGCGATCGCGAATATGTTCAGCGAGATTTTTGCCAGTGGCGATACCGAGCTTGGCAGAAAGAAGCTGGATCAACATCGCCATCACGTTGGCCCAGACGACGACCCACAGCAGCTGGTAGCCGTAAGAAGCACCGGCCTGGATATTTGTCGCAAAGTTACCCGGATCGATGTAACCGATGGCGGCTATAAAAGCCGGTCCCATCAGCGAAAGCTTCATCTTTCTGGATGCGCGGCCTGAAGATTCGGTCCGGCTGTTCAACATAATGTGTTAACCCCTACAATTATTACGCTTACACAAATATCGTCTAAATGATAATGATTATCAAGTGCATTTAGATAAATTTGAGCGATGATTCTGATAGGCAGTAAGCGACGACGTGATAACTGTGTGGTTATTCGCCCGCCCGGCTTTCTCAATCCGGACGCGCGCGCTTTCCTAAAACAGAGGCTGTTTGACCAGATTTAGAACGCATTACGGCACATGATAAAGCTAGCACAGGAAAGCAAACTGTGCCTATTTTTCTTAACATCTTGATTTTTTGTGTGGTGGAATGGGATTTGTTGCAATTCATGTCTGCAATTTCTATATTTGCAAGCGACTTCACGTTTTAAATGTACGCGTTACATAGAATGTCCGTCGAAATATAGCCTGCCTCTAATTTGGAGCACCCATGTCTAACATTTTGCACTTTGTATTAGCGTTGGCCGTTGTCGCAGTACTCGCTTTACTGGTGAGCCGTGACCGTAAAAGTATCCGTTTACGGTTCATCGTTCAGCTGTTAGTGATTGAAGTCCTATTAGCCTACTTCTTCCTGAACTCATCTATTGGTTTAGGTTTTGTGAAAGGCTTCTCAGATATGTTTGAGAAATTATTAGGATTCGCTGCGGAAGGAACCGGCTTCGTATTTGGGGGCATGAGCGATAAGGGATTAGCGTTCTTCTTCTTGAAAGTCTTGTGTCCGATCGTGTTTATTTCCGCACTGATCGGTATTTTACAGCACATTCGCGTACTGCCTTTCGTCATCCGTATCATCGGTACGGTACTGTCGAAAATTAATGGCATGGGAAAACTGGAATCTTTCAACGCCATCAGTTCCCTGATTTTGGGTCAGTCAGAAAACTTTATCGCGTATAAAGATATTCTGGGCAAAATGTCTGAAAAACGTATGTACACCATGGCCGCTACGGCAATGTCGACGGTTTCTATGTCGATCGTGGGTGCGTACATGACCATGCTGGAACCGCGCTTTGTTGTTGCTGCGCTGGTACTCAACATGTTCAGTACCTTTATCGTATTGTCGCTTATCAACCCTTATAAAGTTGATTCGGAAGAAGACCTGCAGATCGGTAACACGCATCAGGGTCAGAGCTTCTTTGAAATGCTGGGTGAATACATCCTCGCCGGCTTCAAAGTGGCGATCATCGTTGCAGCCATGTTGATTGGTTTCATCGCACTGATCTCTTGCCTGAATGCGTTGTTCGACGTGGTATTCGGTATCACCTTCCAGGGCGTACTGGGTTATGTCTTCTATCCGTTTGCATGGATGATGGGCGTACCAAGCCACGAAGCCTTGCAGGTCGGCAGCATGATGGCCACCAAGCTGGTTTCCAACGAGTTCGTTGCCATGCTGGATCTGCAGAAAGTTGCTGCTGATTTGTCACCACGCAGCGTCGGTATCTTGTCCGTGTTCCTGGTGTCCTTCGCTAACTTCTCCTCGATTGGTATCGTGGCAGGGGCTATCAAAGGTCTGAACGAACATCAGGGCAACGTAGTTTCTCGCTTTGGCCTGAAACTGCTGTACGGCTCGACGCTGGTCAGCGTGTTGTCTGCTTCTATCGCGGGTCTGGTACTGGCGTAAGTAAGCGAACGACAGAACGACAAGAAAGGCGCTCCGGCGCCTTTTTTTATACCTGCAATTTGGGAAATACCGGGAGTAGAACACGGGAAAAGCATTGAACAGCAGAAAGCAAAAAACCCGCCTAAGCGGGTTTCTTTAATATTTGGTGGAGATAAGCGGGATCGAACCGCTGACCTCTTGCATGCCATGCAAGCGCTCTCCCAGCTGAGCTATACCCCCACACGAGGTACTTCTTTAATCACTAGACTTTCACATCTCTGTTTCCTTTTCAGGAAACGACCAACTTACTCTGGAAAGGAAGTTGGTGGAGATAAGCGGGATCGAACCGCTGACCTCTTGCATGCCATGCAAGCGCTCTCCCAGCTGAGCTATACCCCCAATTCAAACCAGTAAAAACCGGTGAACGGGGCGCATGATATGAAACCGTGTCTAGCCTGTCAACGGCTAAATCCGTTTCTGCAACCAAGCGCTGAAAAAGCCGCCAAATACCCCATTTTGCTGGAAAAAACCCTCTGCCCTGAAGCAAATATTCAGCAGGATACTTTGTTTTGCAATCGCCCCGGCAGCCCGCACTGTGATTAGCTTTCTGATCAGCCTACACATTTCTTTAACAAGCAGGATTTAATGATTAATGAAATGTTAGCAGACTATTAAAATCGCCTTGTTTTGAGAGAAATCTCAGAATAGACTGCTCGCGCAATAATCATAATCCATTACTTCGAGCAATCTCATGTCCTTGTATTCACCTAAAGAAATCGCATCCATCGCTGTCACGGCGGGCGTTAATAAAAGCCATTCTTCCGTGTTGAATTTGTTAATTTTGGGTTTCCTGGCGGGCGCATTCATCGCCACCGGTTTCCTGCTGGATCTGCATGTAATAGGGACGTTACCTGCATCCTGGGGCTCTTTCAGTAACCTGCTGGGCGCAGCCGTATTCCCGGTCGGCATCATTCTGACCGTTTTAGCAGGGGGAGAACTGCTAACCGGAAATATGATGACCTTACCGATTGCCTGGTTCGCCCGTCAGATAAGTCTGTTCGCCGTGCTGCGTAACTGGTTCTGGGTCACACTGGCTAACCTGCTGGGCAGCCTGACCGTGGCGTATTTCTTCGGCCATGTGTTAGGGCTGACCGAAGGCGCATTCCTGAGCAAAACGGTGGCCACTGCGACCGCGAAAGTTAACGCTGACTTCATGCATGCGTTCATTTCTGGCATCGGCTGTAACTGGCTGGTGTGTCTGGCTATCTGGCTGGCTTTCGCCAGTAAAGAAATGGGCGGCAAAGTGATCGGGATGTGGTTCCCGGTCATGGCGTTCGTGGCGATTGGCTTCCAGCACGTGGTGGCGAATATGTTCATCATTCCGGCTGCCATTTTTGCCGGTGCGCTGAGCTGGTCTCAATACTTCCCGAACTTCGTCGCCGTATTCCTCGGTAACGCCGTCGGCGGTGCGGGCTTCGTCGGTCTGATGTACTTCCTGGCTTACCGTCCTACGGTAGCCGCGCCTGCGACCGAGCAACGTTAATCATCACCCTTTAACGTAATAAAAAAGCCAGCGCGGGAAACCGGCTGGCTTTTTTTACATCTGCACGATGGAATTACTGCTGTTGCGTTTCACGCTCAGCAATAAAGGCCAGCGCCATATCGATACGCGCCAGCACACGGCTCTGCCCGATAGCGTGGACGGTGACATCCACACCAGGAGACTGACCCGCGCCAGTGACGGCTACGCGCAGCGGCATACCGACTTTACCCATCCCCACTTCCAGCTCATCCGCCGTGCCCTGAATGGCATGGTGAATGTTTTCAGCCGTCCAGTCAGTGATGGCTGCCAGTTTGGCACGAACCACTTCCAGCGGCTGACGGGCAACCGGACGCAGGTGTTTCTTCGCCGCATCGGCATCAAACTCTGCAAAATCTTCGTAGAAGTAACGGCAGGATTCCGCCATTTCTTTCAGCGTCTTGCAACGTTCGCCCAGCAGGGTCACGATTTCAAACAGCTGCGGGCCGTTGCGGGTTTCGATACCGGCCTGCTCTACGTGCCACAGCAGGTGCGTCGCGACATATTGCGGATCCATCGAGTTAATGTAGTGATGGTTCAGCCATTGCAGTTTTTCAGTGTTAAACGCACTGGCAGACTTGCTGACGTTTTCCAGTGAGAACAGCGCTTTCATTTCGTCACGGCTGAAGATTTCCTGATCGCCATGAGACCAGCCCAGACGCACCAGATAGTTCAGCAGCGCTTCCGGCAGATAACCATCATCGCGGTACTGCATCACGCCGACCGCACCATGACGCTTGGACAGTTTTTTGCCATCGTCACCCAGAATCATGGAAACGTGCGCGTAAACCGGTACCGGTGCGCCCAGCGCTTTCAGGATGTTGATCTGACGTGGGGTGTTGTTGATATGGTCTTCGCCACGGATAACGTGGGTAATTTCCATATCCCAGTCATCGACCACGACGCAGAAATTATAAGTAGGAGAACCGTCGGTACGACGGATGATCAGATCATCCAGCTCGTCGTTGCTAAATTCAATCGGCCCACGGATCTGGTCATCAAAGATAACTGAGCCTTCCTGCGGGTTGCGAAAACGTACTACGCATGGCTCATAGGCGGCGTGATGTTCGTGGCTGTCGCGGCAGCGGCCGTCATAACGAGGCTTTTCGTTATTCGCCATCTGATGCTCACGCAGCTCTTCCAGACGTTCTTTAGAGCAGTAGCATTTATACGCGGTACCGTTTTCCAACATTTCGTCGATCACGCCGTTATAGCGATCAAAACGTTTGGTCTGGAAATACGGGCCTTCATCCCAGTCCAGATTCAGCCAGTTCATGCCATCCATAATCGCGTCGATCGCTTCCTGAGTGGAACGCTCGAGATCGGTGTCTTCGATACGCAGCACGAACTCACCGCCAAGGTTGCGGGCAAAGAGCCAGGAATAGAGTGCGGTACGGGCGCCACCGACGTGCAGATAGCCGGTCGGGCTTGGGGCAAAACGGGTTTTGATTTTCATCCGGGTGCAACCTTAATCATGCAACGCTACGAAACGCTGCTATCAATTAACAAAAAGTGGCTGACATTCTACCACTCTGCCCTGAATCCTCAACGCCGATACAGGGTAAGGCGACCGGTTTAAGACCATGAATGCGTAAAGAATCGACTACGCCGGCGAGAAACACGTCATGTTGTCTAAAAATAAGCCGAACGATCATTTTTGTTTTTAAAAAGCGTTGACGTAATTTCAAGTATCCCTATAATGCGACTCCATCACGACGGGGGCGATTAGCTCAGTTGGTAGAGCATCTCCTTTACACGGAGGGGGTCGGCGGTTCGAACCCGTCATCGCCCACCACTCTTAGAGTGGACGCGTTGTGATAGTAAGCAGGAATGAGAAATGGGCGATTAGCTCAGTTGGTAGAGCATCTCCTTTACACGGAGGGGGTCGGCGGTTCGAACCCGTCATCGCCCACCATTTCTCAGCAGTTTCTGACTTACGTTGTGGAGTACCCAGAAGTGGGCGATTAGCTCAGTTGGTAGAGCATCTCCTTTACACGGAGGGGGTCGGCGGTTCGAACCCGTCATCGCCCACCACTTCTGCGGGCCGTTAGCTCAGTTGGTAGAGCAGTTGACTTTTAATCAATTGGTCGCTGGTTCGAATCCAGCACGGCCCACCAATTCAGAGAAAAGCGCCTTTTGGCGCTTTTTTCGTATCTGAAATCCAGAGTCACCCCGTGATGGAGGCGAACCCGCTGCTGGTTCGAGTTTCTCCCCTATCCCAGCGTAAACATCGGCATCACTTTATTGTGCAACGCAGGATTATCGCTCTCATCTTTCAGATTCACCCCGGACAGCTGCCGCTGAAATGCCTGCTCGAGCAGCCAGGCCAGTTTAAACGCCGCCTGCGGATAATCCAGACCTTCAGGGCGAACATTCGAAATACAATTACGCTCTGACTCCAGTCTTTGGATATGCGGTCCCCAGGTCATGTAGATACCCAAACTGTCGGGAGAAGACAATCCCGGGCGTTCGCCAATCAGCATGACAACCGCTTTCGCCTGCATGACTTCCGCAATATCATCACCCAGCGCCACGCGTGACTGATGCGCCAGGACCACCGGCCCCAGAGTTAAATCAAGCAGGTGCAAATACGGCAACAACGCAGCAATCAGCGGCACAGCCTGCCGGTGAACGGCTTTAGAAGAGAGCCCGTCGGCTACTACCAGCATCACATCAGCCGGTTTGTCACCGTGATGTGAAAGCATGTCGCGGCTCCCGGTGCTGAGTTTCCTGCCAAGATCCGGACGGCATAAATAAGTCGCACGGTCCGCCGCCGCACTGGTGACGGTCAGGGTGCTCAGCCCCAGCTGTTGCAAAGGTATTTCAAGTTCTTCGCTGGCAAAAGGGAGATGAACTGCGTCTCTCGCCTGCGCATGGGCCAGACCAAACTTCAGCAATTCTGCTGTCGGCAGGCTCGAGCCGGTGCGCCCTAATGCAATACGTGCGGCAGTGAACTGACGGAGCGTCTCCCACGGATTGGGATGAACCCCCGACAAACGCCCTTTTTCAGTCTCATCGTTCATACGGCTGGCCTCAGCTGCAATAACGGGTGGGAGGCGCGGGCGTCCAGCAACTGCCCCTGCGGGTCAAGAATATGCATTTTCTCCAACCACAGGGCAAATTCCGGTGCATGCTTTAGCCCGAGAAGCTCACGAATATACAACGCATCATGGAATGAGGTGCTCTGGTAATTGAGCATGATGTCATCCGCGCCCGGCACGCCAATCAGGAACGTCAGTCCGGCGGTGCCAAGCAAAGTGAGCAGGGTATCCATATCATCCTGGTCCGCTTCGGCATGATTGGTGTAGCAGACGTCGCACCCCAGAGGTAAACCGAGCAACTTACCGCAAAAGTGGTCTTCCAGCCCGGCGCGAATAATCTGTTTGCCGTCATAAAGGTATTCCGGCCCGATAAACCCCACTACGGTATTGATGAGCAGCGGCGAAAAATGCCGCGCAATCGCATAAGCCCGTGCTTCGCAGGTCTGCTGGTCTACGCCGAAATGCGCATTGGCTGACAGACAACTGCCCTGCCCGGTTTCGAAATACATCACGTTATTACCCAGCGTACCGCGGTTGAGGCTCAGCGCCGCCTGCTGCGCTTCCGCCAGCAGCGCCAGATTAATGCCAAAACCGCTGTTGGCCGCTTCTGTTCCGGCAATCGACTGAAAGACCAGATCAACTGGCGCACCGCGTTCTACCAGTTTGATGGTGTTGGTGACATGCGTGAGTACACAAGACTGCGTGGGGATCTCAAAACGCGAGATAATATCGTCGAGCATGTAATTCAGGTTTTCCAGCAGCGGCAGGCTGTCGCTGGCCGGATTGATGCCGATCACCGCATCACCCGAACCGTACAGCAGTCCGTCGAGCATGCTGGCCGCGATACCCTGTAAATTATCCGTCGGATGGTTAGGTTGCAACCGTACGCTCAGGTGCCCAGGCAGCCCGATAGTATTGCGGAACTGGGTGATCACCCGGCATTTTTTCGCCACCAGAATCAGATCCTGATTACGCATCAGCTTACTGACAGCCGCAGCCATTTCCGGGGTAATACCCGGCGCGACGCTGGCCAGTAAGGCGCTGTCGGTTTTTTCACTCAGCAGCCAGTCGCGAAAATCCCCCACGGTAAGGTGTGAAATCGGGGAAAATGCCTGGGCGTTGTGGCTGTCAACAATCAGCCGGGTGACTTCATCCTTTTCATAAGGAATCAGTAGCTGTTGCAGGAAGGTTTTCAGCGGCAGTTCAGCCAGCGCCATTTTGGCAGCCATGCGCTCTTCTGCGCTGCCGGCCGCCACTTGCGCCAGATAATCACCGGAACGTGCCGGAGACGCTTTCGCCATCAGATCCTTAAGGTCTCGAAACTGATAGCTACGTTGGCTCAACGTGATTTGAAACATAACGCTCCTCGGGCTGGCGGATAGGAAAATCAGCGAACAAAAAGCAGTCAGACAAAGACAATAATAGTCACGTTCGCGACACACAGTACAGCGTCGCCAGGAGACTTATCCCGGTATCTGCGTTTTGTCATGGTACTGGTTTACACTCTACGCATCAGAAACGGGGAGAAAAAACAGATGACCGGGCAACAACAGCAACAAACTATTATTGACTGGATTGAGCAGGATCCCATGCGCATGCTGGCGCTGCGTACGGCGCATGAGTTGGGGCTAAACGACTGGTGTCTGGCGGCGGGGTTTGTGCGTAATCTGGTATGGGATCGCCTGCACGAACTGGCCGAGCCGACGCCGCTCAACGACATCGATGTGATCTATTTTGATTCGCAAGATATCTCGGGAGCGACGGAGAAAAGTCTTGAAGAGCGTCTAAGAATCGCAGCTCTGCTTCCCTGGTCGGTGAAAAATCAGGCCCGTATGCATGTTCTGCACGGCCATGCCCCTTACGCGTCCAGCAGCGAAGCCATGAGTTATTGGGTGGAAACAGAGACGGTTATTGGCGCGATGCTCAACCGGAGCGGCAAGGTAGAACTGGTGGCGCCATTAGGCACCACTGAGCTGTTTGAATTCAGCATCACGGCTAACCCACGCCATGGAAACCCAGAGGTGATGCTGGAGAGAGTAGAAAGTAAAGGTTGGTTAACCCGCTGGCCGCGCTTGCAACTGAAAATGTAAGGATTATGAAAACAGGGTAAAGATCCTCAACCGGCCGCCGATACCAGTTACGCACAATCACGTGCAAAGCAGGTGACCCCATAAGGGAGGCAATAATGAGTACTATCAGCGTAACCAGTGGTAGCTCGGCGGGTGTAGCGTCATCCAGCGGCGGTGGACAGATTGCTCAGTTGAATCAACAGATCCAAAAGCTGACTCAGAAAATTAAAGACCTGAGCCAGGGTGGCGGAGATTCCGATGCGATTCAAAAGCAGGTGGAGTCTATCCAACAGCAGATTTTGATGCTGCAGGCGCAAATCCAGCAAATTCAGCAGCAGCAGGCGCAAAAAGCCGAGCAGAAAGCTGAACAAGCGCAGATTGCTGCCGCTGTCGCCGATGATAAATCGGTCAACAAGCCGTCCTCATCCAACCAGATTGATATCTACATCTGATCCCTCTGCAGACAGAACGACTTTACAGTAAACCTTGCAGGCTGCGCTTTTGCGTGAGATACGTGGCCTGCTGTTTCACTACCTGCCAGATGGCCTGCGCCGCCGGTGAGAGAGAACGATTTTTTCGCCGAACCAGCATCAGGGCCCGGTTTATTTCCGGCGTAAGGGGTCTCACCACCAGCTGACTTCCCTGCGGCAATGGCAACGCCAGCGCGGGGATCACACTGATACCAATTCCCGCTTCCACCATCGGAAACAGCGTGGCCGGATGACCAATCTCCTGCGCGATCTCCGTTTCGACCCCTTGTTGCAGCAATGCCTTATCGATCAGCATCCGGCTTCCCGATGCATAATCCTGCAATACCAGCGGACGGCCACTTAGCTGAGCCCAGCTCACTGAGGGTTGCTCAGCGAAGAGGTGATCTTCACGGCAAAGCAGCAGAAAGGGCTCGTACAGAATCGGCTCGCACTCCAGGTCGGCGCTGATACCCGGATCAATCACGATACCAAAATCCACCTCTGCATTTCTCACACTATTGAGCACCAGTCGCTGGGCCTGATCGCGCAGCAAGATACGGATGTCCGGAAATTCCCGTTCTCCGCTGGCGATACACTGCGGCATCAGCTGGGCTGAAATGGTCTGGCTGGAAGCAATCCGTACCCTGCCATTATGTTGGGTACCAAAACTTCGGGTATCGAGCAGCATGCCGTGTAACTCATCCAGCAAAGGCTCTACCCGGTTAGCCAGCCGCTGACCCGCATCCGTAAGCACGACTTCGCGTGTCGTGCGATCAAGCAAGCGCACCCCCATCTCAGATTCCAGCTCTTTCATGCTGTGGCTAACGGCTGACTGACTCAGGCCAATGGCATCCCCTGCCCGGCTGAAACTCTGATGACGGGCTACTGCCACAAATATACGGAGCTGTTTGAGTGAATAATTCATGAATTTAGTTCATCAATGCATTAAATAAATCAATTTTTTAATTGTATACCCACAGTTCACAATAGCTGCATTGATTTCTGCATTGCTCTTCTGCCTGGACCCCTATGCGATTCATCCCTGACCGTTTTACCCTGACGCTAATTGCCACCGTGCTACTAGCCACCTTCTTTCCCGCCAGCGGCGTCTTCGTGGCTTTCTTCAATAATCTGACGATTATCGCCATTGGTCTGCTGTTTTTCATGCACGGTGCCAAGCTGTCGCGCGAAGCAATTTTCGCCGGAAGTAATAACTGGCGGCTGCATTTATGGGTAATGTGCAGCACCTTTATTCTGTTCCCGGCGCTGGGCTTATTGTTCCAGTGGTGGCATCCGGTGGATGTTAGCCCGCAAATCTACAGCGGCTTTGTCTACCTGTGCATCCTGCCCGCAACGGTACAGTCGGCTATCGCCTTTACCTCCCTGGCAGGAGGGAACGTTGCCGCCGCTGTTTGCAGCGCTTCGGCATCCAGCTTGTTGGGTATTTTTGTCTCACCGCTACTGGTAAGCCTGTTGATGCACGTACAGGGTTCTACCGGTGACAGCCTGCAGCAAATCTGGCATATCGTGTTACAACTGCTGGTACCGTTTGTGGCCGGGCATCTGCTACGCCCGCTGATTGGCGGATTTGTGGAGCGCCACCGTAAGCTGATCGGTAAAACCGATCAGACCTCAATTCTGCTGGTGGTCTATTCCGCCTTCAGCGAAGCTGTCACGCAGGGCATATGGCATCAGGTGGGGTTGGGGTCGTTACTGTTTATCGTGGTCTTCAGCCTGGTGCTGCTGACGTTTATTCTGGTGATCAATACCTATATGGCCCGCTGGATGGGATTCAGTAAGCCTGATGAGATCACCATCGTGTTTTGTGGTTCGAAGAAAAGCCTGGCGAATGGCATTCCGATGGCCAACATTCTGTTTCCGGTCAGCGCTATTGGCATGATGGTGCTGCCGCTGATGATTTTCCATCAGGTTCAGTTGATGACCTGTGCGGTGCTGGCAAAACGTTATAAGGGCAAGCAGGAAGCGAAAATCGCACAACGGCAAAACCGGGCACAGGCCAAAGCTAACTAAAATTTGGTGAATACCGGACAAAGAAAAGGCGCTGAATTCAGCGCCTTTTTTGTCACTCGTCGGTGCCGGAAAGCCCAGGTCCACTGCGCCGCAGCGGATTAATCAGGCTTTGCAAACCTTCACTTTTAATCGCCAGCGTCAGCTGCATCAGTTCGCCTAATTTACCTGCAGGGAATTCGTCTTTGCGGGCAAACCACAGCAGATATTCCTCAGGCAAATCGATCAATACGCGCCCGGCATATTTACCGAACGGCATCTTCATGTTGGCGATGTCAATCAGATCTTCTTTTTCCATGGCGTTTACTCACCCAGCAGACGGATCATTTCCGCTTCGTCGATCACTTCTATCCCCAGTTCCTGCGCCTTCACCAGCTTGGAACCGGCGGCTTCACCGGCAATCACCAGATCGGTTTTCTTCGATACACTGCCAGAGACTTTCGCACCCAGTGCCGTCAGGCGATCCTTGGCCTCGTCACGCGACAGCACGGTCAGCGACCCTGTCAGTACCACGGTTTTACCGGCAAATGGGCTATCGATCTCTTCCGGGATAATAATATGCACTTCAGGCCAGTGAATATTGATTTCGGGGCTTAGCAGCTCGTCAATTACCTGCTGGTTATGCTCTTCAGCCAGGAAGTTCACCACGTGTTTGGCAACCACGTCCCCAACATCAGGTACGGATTTGAGCGACTCAATGTCCGCTGCACGCAGGGCTTCGATCGAACCATAATGGGCTGCCAGATTGGCGGCCGTAGACTCACCAACTTCACGGATTCCGAGTGCATAGAGGAATCGAGCCAGGGTCGTTTCTTTGGCCTTTTCCAGCGCATTCACCACATTTTGCGCTGATTTCGGCCCCATGCGGTCCAACCCAGTCAGCTTACCCGCCGTCAGTCGGAACAGATCGGCCGGATTTTTGACGTACTCTTTCTCCACCAGTTGGTCGATGATTTTATCGCCCATGCCGTCAACATCCAGCGCGCGGCGGGAGACGAAATGTTTCAGCGCTTCTTTACGCTGTGCTCCGCAAATCAGACCACCAGTGCAGCGGGCCACGGCTTCGCCTTCAACACGCTCAACGTCAGAATGACAAACCGGGCAATGGAGTGGAAATACCACTTCCCTGGCATTGTCAGGACGCTCGGCCAGCACGACTCCCACGACCTGGGGAATCACATCACCTGCCCGGCGAATGATCACCGTATCGCCAATGCGCAGCCCCAGGCGCTCAATTTCATCCGCGTTGTGCAACGTTGCATTGCTGACCATCACACCTGCGACTAATACGGGTTCCAGACGTGCTACGGGGGTGATTGCACCGGTACGGCCAACCTGAAACTCTACGTCTTTCACCAGCGTGATTTGTTCCTGAGCCGGGAATTTAAACGCCGTTGCCCAGCGCGGCGCGCGGGCGACAAATCCCAGGGTTTCCTGAATATCCAGCGAATCAATTTTCACCACAACGCCGTCAATATCGAAACCCAGTGTCGCGCGGTCGGCCTCAACCTGACGGTAAAACGCCAATACGTCTTCGCTGCCGGTACATAAGCGGACGCGGTCGCTGACCGGTAATCCCCACTGCTTAAACTGGTGAAGACGGGCAATATGGCTGCGTGGCAACTCCCCACCTTCCAGCACACCGACGCCATAGCAGAAGAAAGTCAGCGGACGTTTGGCCGTAATACGGGGATCGAGCTGGCGTAATGATCCCGCTGCTGCATTACGCGGGTTAGCAAAAACCTTGCCACCGGTGCGGCGCGCTTCTTCATTCAACGCTTCAAAACCAGGCAGCGGCATAAATACCTCACCGCGGACCTCAAGACGCGCCGGAATGTTCTCACCGCGCAGCCGCAAAGGAATAGCGCGGATGGTACGTACGTTGGCGGTAATATTCTCGCCGGTAGTGCCATCGCCGCGCGTGGCGGCCTGAACCAATTCACCGTTCTCATACAACAGGCTGACGGCCAGGCCATCGAGTTTCAGCTCGCAGCAAAAGGTCAGAGGATCGGTAGTTTTAAGGCGATCTTGCACGCGCTTATAAAACGCCAGATAGCTCTCTTCATCGAAAACGTTATCCAGCGACAGCATAGGAACCTGATGTTTTACCTGCTCAAAAGCGGAAATTGGCGCAGCGCCAACGCGCTGGGTCGGCGAATCAGCGGTCACGAGTTCGGGATGGGCGGTCTCCAACTCGCGCAGTTCACGCATCAGCCGGTCATATTCCGCATCAGGCACTTCAGGGGCATCCAGCACGTGGTACTGGTATTCATGATGGCGCAGTTGGGTGCGTAATTGATTGATTTGATTTTCGATTGTGGCCATGACTCACCATGAAGATAAAAACCCCCGGCAAGCGGGGGTCATTGGAAAGCAGATAACAACTGGATACGCGCAGAGCCGTGTCAGGCAGTGGCGTCGAGAACCTCGCGGATCCGCGCTTTATAGGTTTCCAGTTTTTGTGGTGTGATCATCCGGCGCTCATCATCAAGCACCATCCCACCCACATCATCAGCAATACGCTGTGCTGACTGTAACAACAGTTTGAAGTTCTGATGCGCGTCGCCATAACAAGGCACCATCATAAATAGCGTGATACCTGGCGTTGAGAAGTCAGACATGGTGTCAGGGTCGAAAGAACCCGGCTTAACCATGTTTGCCAGACTGAACAGAACCGGACCACTTCCCGCCGGACTGACATGACGGTGGAAAATGTTCATTGCACCAAACTGGAAACCAGCCTGAAGTACGCTGTTGAGCAAGACTTCCCCACCGATCACCCCACCCTGATGGGCTGAAACGTGCAGCACCAGAACGGTTTCTTTCAGTTTCTCTTTCACTACAGGCTGTTCTTCGGCCGGAGCAAAAGGCGCATCATTATGAGGTTCGGCCTTGGCAGCTGGGGCTGCATCAGCATGAATTTCAGCAGGAGGGACCGGTGCTTTACGCTGTTCATCGTGCCCGTGAGAGAAATCAGCAACGGGTTCCCGGCGCGGAGCATCGGTCGGATCAGCAGCCGAATAGCCGCTCAGCAAAGGATCACCCTGAGGTGAAGCGGGTTGCTGTACAGGCTGACGTGGCGCAGGCGCTGATTGCACAGGCGGAGCCTGTGGCGGGCGCTGCGGCTGAGTGCGAGCCGGAGCAGATTGCTCAGGTTCGTCATATTGGCCCAGTGAAGGTTCATCTTGCGGATACGCAGGACGCACACGCACTTCACCAACCCCGTCGACGAAATCGTCGGCAGGAGATTGCTCTCGTTCTTTTTTCACACGTTTAGCTGGACGATCGCGAAAAAGCGAAGAGCGTTCTTTACGGCTGGTCCACAAACCGTGCAACAACAACGCTATTATGGCGATCGCGCCAACAACGATTAATATCAGACGCAAATCCTGCATCATTGCTATCTCTAGGTTGTTCTAAT